>Ga0207709_10000039_pt1 | contig 260127 bp, 225 predicted proteins | sample KBSM34metaG_FD_184397 | JGI IMG/M metagenome (GOLD analysis project Ga0207709, IMG submission 184397) | Miscanthus rhizosphere microbial communities from Kellogg Biological Station, Michigan, USA - KBS M3-4 metaG (SPAdes) (version 2) | ecosystem: Host-associated > Plants > Roots > Rhizosphere...
ACATGTCGGCCGCTCCTCCCCCCTCCTATGGGGCGGTCGGCGCTTGGCGCGGGATGGAGCAGCCCGGTAGCTCGTCAGGCTCATAACCTGAAGGTCGCTGGTTCAAATCCAGCTCCCGCAACCAAATTCAAAAAGCCCGCTTGTCGCAAGACCAGCGGGCTTTTTGCTGTTTTCGAGTATGTTGGTATCGGCCGAAGGCCACCATCGCTACCGCAGCGAAGAAGTGGATCCGTTGCCATCTCCGCGGCGGTCGCCATCTCCGCGGCGGCCGAACGCGGTTCCGCTTGCCCGTGCGATCGTCACGGGGTTACCGATTTGACCCGCTGGTGCCGCTGTCGCCCAAGTCGCTCGTTACGCAGCGCGGCCCTTGCGGATCGCTGTTTTTGCGCCGCCGATCAGCCGCGAGCCGACCAGTTCCTCCATGCTCGAATAGCCCAGACCGAGATGATCGGGCCGGACCGCCATGGCCGCCATCAGCCCGATCGTGCCGGCCTTGAGCCCGGTGCGCACCACACGGCCCCAGCGCAGCGCCGATTCCCATCGGATCATCCTCAGGCTGTCCGCATCAACCTCGCGCGTGGCGATGAAATGCGTCTGCAGCGCGCCGATCGTGTGGCCCAGCCGTTCGAGCACGCTCCGGTCGGGCACAGGCACGGCGCGCATCAAATGCTCGACGATCAGCTTGGCGCCAACCTCCGCGTCGTCGAACCCTTCGGCCGCGTAGCTTTCCGCGAGCACCCGCATCGCATTGCTGCTCATCGTCTTGGCATAAAGCTGCGACGCGCCGCCGCCGTGCTTGCGGTACAACAGCAGCGGATCGTCGATCCGCGCAATTCCGCCCCGGCGCGCCATTCGGTGATAGAGGTCGAAATCCTCGGCGTAGAGATAATCGGGCCGGGTGAACGCGCTATCGGACGCAACGCGGTCGCGGCGCAGCATGACGGTCGACCAGACCAACGGGTTTTCGATCCATAACAGCCATTCGACCAGCCGCGGCGTCGTCACCGGGGATTTGATGCTCGATGTAACCGCGCCATCCTCGAGGATCGCGGCACTTGCCGCGACCAGGGCGATGTCCGGATGCGCATCGAGAAAGGCGACCTGCCGTTCGAACCGGCAGGGCAGGCAGATATCGTCCTGGTCAAGTCCCGCAACATAGCGCCCGCGCGCCTCGGCGAAGGCGCGGTTGCGGCTGCGCACCGGGCCGACATTCTGCTCAGCCGCGATCACGCGAAGCCGTGGGTCGCGGCAGGCGCGCAACAGGTCGAGCGTGCCGTCGGTCGAGCAATCGTCGACCACGATCACTTCGAAATCGGCGAAGCCTTGCGCCCATAGGCTGTCGAGCGTCTCGCCGATCAGCGTCGCACCGTTATAGGCAGCCATCACCACGCTGACGGTCGGATTGCCGTGCGGGCCGCTCATGCCACGGCCCTTTGCCGCTCACCCAGCACCTGATCGACGATCATCTGGCCGACATCGTTCTGCCATTGCCACAGGCCATTGGCCTGGCCGCGGAAGCTCGCCTCGCCGCCCATCCGGCCCCAGGGCACGAACCCTGCCGCGAGCCCGATGCCGAACGCGCCAGGGATCGGCTGGTCGTGGGCGTCGAGGATGCGGCAATAGCGGTCGACCATCGGCCGTCCGGCATGCGCGGCGAGCGCGACCGGAGTCCCGTCGGCTTCGAGCAAGGCCAAGGCGCGCGGGCGATAGCCCAATGCGGCGATCACCAGATCGGCATTCTCGACGATCGTCCGCGCCTCGACATCGTCGTCCGCGATCCGATGGACCGCGACGCGGGGATCCGGCGCGCGGCCGTCGACCTGCAGCATGCGCAGCACGAGCTCGCGCGCCTCCAGGCGAAAACCGCCGAGGCGATAGACGAAGCCCGATACCGGACAGATGTCGTCGGAGCCGAAATCGGTGAAATTGTCCGCCTTCGCCGCAGCCTCGCTATGGTAGAACGGGCGCAGCGGCCGGCGATGGAGCAGAGTGATGCCGCCCGCGCCGAACGCGATCCCGGGACGGCTGCGCAACAGCAACACGACGCTGGCGAGCGCACTGGTCGAGCCGCCGATAACCGCCACTTTCGGATTGCGTTTGCTGCGCAGCAAATCGGCCGCGCGATCGAGCCCTCCCATAGCGAGCAATTCATCGGACTGGATCAGCCGACCATCGGCAAGGCGGTGCAAAGGGGCGCCCGCGACCTCGCACGCCACCAGTGCGTCGAGGGGCTGGTGCCCGCCGGTCGCGATCACGATATTGTGCGATCGCCGCTCGCTCTCGCTGCCGTCGGCCAGCCGCTGCAGCCGCGTCATCCAGCCGCCCTGCGGCGAGCGCCGCGCTTCGATCACGTCATGCCCGGTGGCGACGGTCCCGCCATTGGCCGCCACGATCGCGCCGAGCCGGTCGCCGGTCACGCGCAGCAACGGACCGGCATCGCTCAACGGTACCCCAAGCGCGTCCGCAAACCTGGCGACCTGCCGCGCCGCGGGATGGTCGATCAGCGCGGCGATCTCCGGGTGCGGATTGTTCCTGACCGCCGACAGAAAGGTCTCCGCGGTTGAATCCGATGAGATGGCATATTGCCCCAGCCGCCCGCCGCCGAGCGCATCGTCGCGTTCGACGACGGTGAGACCCGCCCGAGCGAGCGCGACGAGGCGATCCTGTTTGGATGCCGCGGTGAGCAGTGCGGTGCCGGCGGGGCCCCCGCCCACGATCAGCATCGCGTCGGCGTCACGCGCGCTCGCGGGTGTTCCCTGCGCGCGGATCGCGGCATTGGCGCGTGCCGCGATGTGGCGCGCATCGGCCACGGTCATGCGATCGGAGATGGGGAGCGAGACGATGCGATCGGCGACGCGATCGGCGACCGGCGTCGAACCGACGACGGCATTATCGCGAATCCACGATTGCTGCCCTAGATGCGGGCTGAAATAGGAGCCGCAGCCGATACCGTCCGCCGCCAGCGCGGCGACGAAGCGCTCGCGATCGGTCCCGTCGGGGAGCAGCGCCGGCATGAATTGGAGAGCGCGACGCGCGCCCTCGACCGCTTGCAAGGCCATGCCGTCGAGCGTTTCGCGATAGCCCGCTTCGACGTCCGCGCGGCGCGCGGCCACGTCGTCCAATTGGGCAAGCTTCAGCCGCGCCATTGCCGCGACCAGTTCGGACATCTTGGCATTCATTCCCGGCATGGCCGCCGAGCGGCTGCCGGCGAAACCGAAATTGGCCATCGCCCGCAGCTCGTCGATCAGGGTCGGGTCGCCGCAATGGATCAAGCCGCCCTCGGCGACCGCGAACGTCTTGGTCGCATGTAGCGAATAGACGACCGGGAAAGGAGCCCCCGCGCCGAAGCCCTGACCGTCGACATCGATCGTGCCGAGCGAGGCGGCGGCATCCACGACGACGCCGACCTGGTGCCGCCGCATCAACCAGGCGTAGCGGTCGAGATCGATCGCATTGCCGAATGTCGCATAGGGCACCACGACGGCGATCTGTCCGGTATGTTTCTGGAGTAGCCGCTCCTCCGCGGCAGGGCACATCGACCAGTCGTCGGGGTCGATATCGGCGAGCAACGGAGTCAGCCCGCACCATTCGGCAGCCTGAGCGGTCGCGGCGAAGGTGAAGGCAGGCATCAGGGCGAGCTTGCCCGTGCCGCGCTCGCGCCCCGCCGCCTGGCGGATTGCGAGCATCAGCCCCAGGGTCGCGTTGGCCACGCCGAGACACGCGCCCTGGCCGCCGAATAGGCGATCGGTCGCTTCCGCCTCGAATGCGCGAAGTTCCGGCCCATTGTTCGAATAAATGCCCGATTGCTCGACGCGCATCAGCACGTCGAGATGCTCGCTGAGGCGCGGCGGATTGGGGTCGACCAGCGGATAGCGGAGTTGAACCATCGCTGTCCGGCTTAGCGATCGGGACCTAAAAACAGGTTACGCTTGGCGGCGGACCGTTGCGTGGCTAACCTTCCCAGGCGAACACCCAAGGAGACGGTGGCATGGCGGTCGAATTCCTCCTCAACGGCAAACAGATGTCGTTCGACGGCGATCCCGACACGCCGTTGCTCTGGGTGATCCGCGATCATGCCGGGCTGACCGGCACCAAATATGGCTGCGGCATCGCGCAGTGCGGCGCCTGCACCGTTCATCTCGACGGCAAGAACCGGCGCTCCTGCGTCACGCCGATCGATACCGTGGCGGGCAAAACCGTGACGACGATCGAGGGCGTTTCGGGTCAGATCGCCGAGGCGGTGCAAAAGGCCTGGGTCGCGATCGACGTGCCGCAATGCGGCTTCTGCCAATCGGGCCAGGTGATGAGTGCGATCGGGCTGCTCGCGCAAAAGCCCAGGCCGACCGATGCCGATATCGACGCGGGCATGGCGGGCAATATCTGCCGCTGCGCGACCTATGTCCGTATCCGCCAGGCGATCAAGGACGCGGCCGCCGGCGCGAAGGTGTCGGCATGACCGCGATCGAAACCGACCGCCGCAAGTTCATCGCTGGGTCCGGCCTGGTACTCGGCCTGATGCTGCCGATGCGCGGGGCCAAAGCGATGGCGCCCGCGGGGCCCAGCTTCGCTCCCAACGCCTTCGTGCGAGTGCTGCCCGACAATACGGTGAGCGTGGTCATCAAGCATGTCGAGTTCGGCCAGGGGCCGGCGACCGGGCTGACGACGATCGTCGCCGACGAGATGGACGCCGATTGGGCGCAGATGCGGGTCGAGTTCGCGCCGGCCAACGATCCGCTCTACAAGAATCTAGCCTTCGGCACGATGGGCACCGGCGGCTCGACCGCGATGGCCAATAGCTGGATGCAGATGCGCAATGCCGGCGCCGCCGCGCGGGCGATGCTGGTCGCGGCGGCCGCCAAGACCTGGAACGTGCCGACCGGCGAGATCAAGGTCACCAAGGGCGTCGTCAGCCATGGCGCGAAGAAAGCGAGCTTCGGCGATCTCGCCGCCACCGCCGCGACGATGCCGGTGCCCGACAAACCGGTGCTCAAGACTCCCGAGCAATGGACGCTGATCGGCACCGACGTTCCCAAGATCGACAGCCTGATCAAGTCGACCGGCGCGGCGCAGTTCACGATGGATATCACGCGCCCGAACATGGTCGTTTCGGTGATCCAGCACCCACCTGCGTTCGGCGGCAAGGTGAAGGCGATCGACGACAAGGCGGCGCTGGCGGTTCCCGGCGTGGTCGCGGTCAAGGCGATCCCGCAAGGTGTGGTCGTCTACGCCAAGGACACTTATGCGGCGATGAAGGGCCGCAATGCGCTCAACGTCGACTGGGATCTGAGCCAGGCCGAGACGCGGTCGACCGAGGCGATGCTGCGCGACTATATGGCGCAGGCCGCCAATCCCGGGACGCAATGCGAAGCCAATGGCGACACCGCCAAGGCGCTCGCGGGCGCCGCGAAGACGATCGAGGCGACGTACATCTTCCCGTACCTGGCACACGCGCCGATGGAACCGATGGACTCGGTGATCGAGCCCAAAGCGGGCGGCGCCGATTTCTGGTGCGGCAGCCAGTTCCAGGTCGGCGATACCAGTGCGGTGGCTGGCGTGCTCGGCGTGCCGTTCGCCGGCATGACGCTCCACGAGCAATATGCCGGCGGCAGCTTCGGCCGGCGTGCGACTCCCGACATGGGCCACGCGGTCGAATCCGCCCAGGCGGTCAAGGCGCTGGGGGGCACCCGGGCGGTCAAGCATATGTGGACGCGCGAGAACGACATCACCGGCGGCCGCTATCGCCCGCTGATGGTGCACAAGGTGCGCGGCGGGATCGATGCCAAGGGCGCGATCGTCGCGCTCGACACGATCACCACTGGTCAGTCGTTCATGATCGGCACACCGTTCTTCGACGCCAAGGAAGCGTTCGACGATGCGATGGTCGAAGGGCTGACCAAATCGGCCTATGATTTCCCCAATCTCCGCGTTGGCGTGAACGTGATGAAGAACGGTGTCCCGACCCTGTGGTGGCGCTCGGTCGGCAACACGCACACGGCTTATGTGATGGAAACCTTCCTCGACCGGCTGATCGAGCTGGGGAAGCAGGATCCGATCCAGGCGCGGCTCGCGCTGATGAAGGAAGAGCGCGCCAAGACCGTGCTCAAGCGCGTCGCCGAGCTTGCCGGCGGGCTGATCGCCAAATCGGGCCGCGCGCGAGGTGTTGCCTTCCACAAGAGTTTCGGATCGTACGTCGCGCAGATCGCCGAAGTGTCGGCCGGCGCGGACGGCCTGCCCAAGGTTCACAAGATCTGGGCGGCGATCGATTGCGGCGTGCCGATCAACCCCAATGTCATGCGGGCGCAGGTCGAAGGCGGAATCGGCTATGGCCTGGGGCATGCGCTCTATGCCGAGATCACCCTGGGCGAGGGCGGATTGGTGCAACAATCGAATTTCGACACTTATCGATCCTTGCGGATCGGCGAGATGCCCGATGTCGAGGTAGCGATCATCAAGTCGACTGAGAGCCCGACCGGCATTGGTGAGCCCGGCCTGCCGCCCGCCGCCCCCGCGGTAGCCAATGCCTGGCGCCGGCTGACGGGGAAGGTGGTGGAACGACTGCCGTTCGCACATCCGTCCAATCTCGCGGCCCTGGGAGGAAAGGCATGATCTCGCTCCCGCGCTTCGGCGTCATCGCGCTCATCGCCTCGGTCATCATCCTGCCGCTGTCGATCGCTCGCGGTGGCGAGGCATCGGGCCTCAAGCCCGCCAGCGCGTTCGCCGGCATCGCCGACCGCAACACGCGATCGGCGGCGATCTTCACCGAGATGGGCAAGGTGCTGATGTCGCCGCGCTGCCTCAATTGCCACCCGCGCACCGACAGCCCGACCCAGGGCGACGCGATGCTGCTCCACTCGCCGCCGGTGACGCGCGGGCCCGATGGGTTCGGCGCCGCGGGGATGGAATGCGCGACCTGTCACGGCCCGCGCAACGCGGCGTTCGGCAATGGCGGCGGATCGGTGCCGGGCAACCCCAAATGGCACCTCGCGCCGCGCAGCATGGCCTGGCAGGGGCTGACGCTCGGCCAGATCTGCGCGGTGATCAAGGATCCGAAGAAGAATGGTGGGCTCAGTCTGGAGCAATTGATCGAGCATAATGGCAAGGACGATCTGGTCGGCTGGGGCTGGAAACCGGGGGCAGGGCGTGTCCCCGCGCCAGGGACGCAGGCGGAGTTCGGGGAATTGACCAAAGCTTGGGTGGAGAGCGGGGCCGCTTGCCCCAAATGAGCTATTCCCCTCCCGCTTGCGGGAGGGGTTAGGGGAGGGGATGTCGATAACGTCCTGCCGTTGGCGATTTGGGACACGCCCTCCCCCGTCCCCTCCCGCGAGCGGGAGGGGAGAAGTAAAATGCTGCACCTCACCCCGCAGCAAAAATGCTCGCTTGACCTAACCGGCAAGCAGACTCAGGATGCCCCTCATGACAAGCACCGATCCGGCCGCGTTCTTTCGCGAGATGCTGGGCGAATGGGAGAAGATGGCCAACAAGGTCGGGGGCGACTTCGCCCGATCCGACGAATTCGCCCGTGCGATGCATGGCGCCACCGCCGCGACGATGAGCACCCAGGAAGCAATCAGCGCGATGATGACTCGCGCGCTTGCCGCCGCCAACATGCCGAGCCGCACCGAGATCGAGGATCTGTCGGGGCGCCTTGGGCGGATCGAGGACCAGCTCGCTCGGATCGAGGCTGCGCTGGGTGGCAAACCCGATCGGCCCGCGCGGCCAAAGCCGAGCCGGACACGCAAGCCGCCGGAGAAGAAGGGCTGAGCAGGCTGCCCGCCCGTATTCCTGCGAACGCAGGAATCCAGGGTCACGGGCGAACCGCTTGCGGCTCTCGGCGTCCGCTGGCGCACGAGCACGACTGAGTGGCTACCGCCGCCTTCGACGTCCTGGACGGCGCCGCGCGCGAGTTCGAACGCGCGATGCAGCGCAATCTCAAAGGCCTCGAATATTTCCAGACCGGTGGCCCGACGCTCGGCGCGACGCCCAAGGACGTGCTGATCGAACGCGGGACGATGCGGCTCTATCATTATCACCCGCGCACCGACGACGTGTACCGCGTGCCGCTGTTGCTCGTGATGGCGACCACCAATCGCGGCTATATCTTCGACATGGTGCCGGGGCAGAGCCTGGTCGAATATCTGCTCGACGCCGGGTTCGACGTGTTCATGCTCGACTGGGACGCGCCGCGCGCCGATGAACGCAACCTCAGCCTCGAAAGCTACGTGCTCGATTTCCTGCCGACCGCGGTCGCGCGGGTGAAGCAGGAGAGCGGCGAGGACGATGTCACCGTCGTTGCTTATTGCTTCGGCGGCGTGCTGTCGTTGTTGTGGGCCGCCCTCCATCCCGACGACGGGCTGGCCAACCTCGTCACCTTCACCACGCCGGTCGATTTCTCGCGAATGGAGATGTTCCAGAGCTGGGCCGATCGCCGCTTCTTCGACGTCGATCGGCTGGTCGACACGTTCGGCAATTGCCCCGGCGATTATCTCTACACCGCGTTCGACATGCTGCGCCCCGGCCAGCGCGCGGCGGGCAATGTCCGGCTTTACGACAATCTGTGGAACGACGATTTCGTGAAATCGTATCGCATGTTCGACCGCTGGTCGGCCGACATCCTGCCGCTGGCGGGCGAATATTTCCGCCAGACCACCAAGAAATTGATGTGGGGCAACGAGCTGATCGAGGGCACGCTCGAGGTCGGTGGGCGCCGCGTCGATCTCGGCGCCATCACGGTGCCGTTCCTCCACGTCGCCGCCGAGCACGACCATATCGTCCCGACCGCGGCGTCGGCGCCGTTGGTCGAGATGGTCGGATCGAAGGACAAGAACGAGATCGTGCTCAAGGGCGGGCATGTCAGCCTGGTCGCCGGGGGCAATGCGATCAAGCGGCTATGGCCCAATCTGGTGGAGTGGCTGGGAGTGCGATCGATATGAGCCATGCCATCCGCCGCTTCCGGCCCCAGGATGCCGAGGCGATGATCGCCTTTGCGCGGAGCCTGCCCGAACACGATCTGCTGTTCCTCAGTCGCGACGTGCGCGAACCGCGCGTCGTCGCCGCCTGGCTCAAGGCGATCGAGGAAGGCGAGATCGACAGCCTGATCGCCGAAGATGGCGGGAGCATCGTGGCGACCGCCGCTCTGGTCCGCGATCCGCTGAGCTGGAGCGCGCATGTCGGCGAGGTGCGCCTGCTGGTCGCGCCCGGCCGGCGCGGCGCCGGGCTGGGCAGCGACCTGCTCCAGGGCGTTTTCATGATCGCCAAGGAGCGCGGGCTCAGCAAGCTGGTCGCCCGGATGACGGTCGATCAGACGGGGTCGATCGCGCTGTTCGAAGGCGTGGGATTCCGCGCCGAGGCGATGCTCAAGGACCAGGTTCGCGGGACCGATGGCCGCAGCCACGATGTCGCGATCCTGAGCTACGACGCTGCAAGGGTGGCGGCGCTCCATGCCGCGACGGGGATCGAATGAGGGGGCGGCGCGTAGGTGCCGGATGAAAAACAACATGTCACACACTGAAACCCAGACCAAGGCGCCCTCGGCGCTGCTCGCATTGACCGAATTGCCCCGTGCGCTCGTCGAGCTCGGCGCGCTGCCCTGGGCCGCTCCGCTGCTGGCGACCGCTCCGCGTGGCGATGGGCATCCGGTGCTCGTGCTGCCGGGGTTCGTCACCAGCGATCGGTCGACCACCATCCTTCGCGGCTTCCTCAATGGGCAGGGCTATGACGCGCATGCCTGGGAACTTGGCCGCAACCTCGGACCCAAGGCGATCGGGCATCAGGGCGAGAAGCTGATCGCGCGCATCCTCGAAGTGCATCAGGCGACTGGCAAGAAGGTCAGCCTGGTCGGCTGGAGCCTGGGCGGCGTGATGGCCCGCCTCGTCGCCAAGCGCATTCCGCACGCGGTGCGCCAGGTCATCACCCTGGGCTCGCCTTTTTCGGGCAGCCCCAAGGCGTCGAACGTCTGGCGCGCCTATGAAATGTTCACCGGGCAGAAGGTCGACGACGCCCATACCAGGTCGCAATTGAGCGAGGTTTCCGCCCCGCCGCCGGTCCCGTCGACCGCGATTTATTCGCGCGCCGACGGTGTGGTTGCCTGGCAGAATTGCTGCGAGGAAGTCGGCCCCACCAGCGACAATATCGAGGTGTACGGCAGCCATTGCGGCTTGGGGATCAACGCCAGCGTGCTCTACGCGGTGGCGGATCGCTTGGCGCAGGCCGAGGATGACTGGCATCCGTTCGAACGGACGGGATTACGGGCGCTGGTATACCCGTCAGCGGGGCACGCGTGAGGATCGCTTAAGCCCTCTCCCTCCGGGAGAGGGAGGGAGCCGCCGGAGGCGGCGGAAGGGTGAGGGCAGCTTTGCCCTAGATACCTGCCCTCACCTTCCCACTCGGCTGCGCCGAGCGGGCCCCTTCCTCTCCCAAAGGGAGAGGAGTTTCCCGGACTATTTCTTCGCTTCGCCCACGGCATCGCGCCCGAACCGCAGGATCAATTCCCCAATCTCCCGCGCATGCGCCAGCGCCCGCGCGCCCTGTTGCTTGAGATACTCGCCCTGAATCTTCGCCACTTCCGCCGGGTTCTTCGCGCTCGCCGCGGCGCGCATCGCGGCGAAGGCTTGGTGGGTGTTCTCCTCTGCATGCTCGATCATCTTCATGCTGATCGCCGAGCCCTGCTTGGCGATCTTCTCGCCCGAGGCCTTCACCTTCTCACCCGATTTCTTGAGCGTCTCGCGCGCGCCCTCGACGCGGTCGGCGGCAGCCTTGGCGCTTCCCGCGACCTTGTCGGTGGCCTCTTTCGCCGCCTTGGCAGCGCGGTCGGTCGCCTTCTTGGTCGCCGCGGCGGCCTTGTCCGTCGCGTCCTTGGCGCGTTTCGCGCTTTTATCGATCGCGTCCTTGACCTTCTTCGCCATTATTTCGCTCCTTTGGCACGAGGTGTCCGCTTTGCGGCGGGTTTGGCAGGGGTTTTGGGCTTGGCCGCCGCGCGCGGTTTCGCCGCGGCACGGGGTTTGGGTGCGGGCTTGTTCTCATTGGCGGGCTTGGTGGCCGGTTGCGTCGCCGCCGCCTTCAACGCCTCGAACGAGTCCCGCAGCGCCTGGGCGTAATTGTCCGGATCGGGCAGCATGTCGCGGTCGGCGGTGAACGACACCGCGATCGTGTCGCCATAGGAATAGACCGGGTTGATCAGCCCCATAGAGTCGAACACCGGCGCGGTGCCGTACATCGCCAGCATCTTGGCGCCGCAGAAATAGAGCGGCACGCGCGGGCCGGGAATGTTGGTGACGACGCAATTGAACGCCGGTGCGTGCATGTTGGCGGCGCCGACCCGCGTGTAGAGCCGCGCCCCGAGCCCGGCGAGGCCCGACGGGATCAGCTTGGAATAATCCGCCAAGGTCCGCGCGCCGACCGCATTGGTCATCGCCTTCGAATTGACCGCCTCGCCATGGACGAACCGCAACCGCTCGAGCGGATCGGCGATCTGCGTGCCCAGGCCTACCACCATCGCCGAGACGAGATTGCCCAGAGCGGCCTTCTCGCCTTCCTGCCGCACCGAGATCGGCGCCATCGCGGTCAGCGTTTCCTTGGGTAATTCGCCCTTGTCGAGCAGGTAGCTGCGCAGCGCCCCGCCGACCACGGTCAGGATGACGTCGTTGACCGTGGCATTAGGCACGACGTCCTTGACCGCCCGCACCTCGGCCAGCTTGAACGGTACCGCGTCCCACACGCGATGCGCGCCAACCTTGCCGTTAAACCGCGTATTGGGCGCGGGGCGGGTGTTCTTGAGGGAAACGTCGCCCTTGCCGGCCTGCACGGCGAGCTTGGCCATGCCCGGAAGCGAGCGGCCGATCGTCTCGGCGATGCGCATCGGCTGGAGCAGATTGTTGAAATAGCTGCGGGTCAGCAGATCGGCGACGCGCGGCATGTTCTCGGGTTGCCAGGTATCGGGCTTGTCGGGTTCCGCCATCGAGGGATCGAGATCGTGTACGGCGGCCGACATTTCGACGCCCGACATGCCGTCGATTGCGGCGTGATGAACCTTGGAAACCAGCGCGAAGCAGCCGGGCGGCAGACCCGGAATGTTGTCGAGCCCCTCGACCACGGTGAATTCCCACAAGGGTTTCGACAGATCGAGCGGCCTCGCATGGAGCCGTGCGACCTGGATGCAGAGCTGGCGCCAGTCACCGGGCTTGGGTAGCGCGATGTGGCGGACATGGAATTCGAGGTCGAATTCGGGGTCCTCGATCCAATAGGGATGGTCGACGTCGAACGGCACGCGGACCAGCCGCTGACGGAAACTGCGCGCGCCCTGCAGCCGGCTGGCAATGAAGCGGAGGATGTCCTTGAACCGAACGAACCCGCCGGGCGCGGTCGATGGATCGTAGATGCCGACCGATCCGATATGCATCGGCGTGTGCGGAGTCTCGAGATAGACGAACGACGCATCCTGCGCGCTCAATTGCTGCATCAGGCTCTCTCCCCATGCGCCGGCGCGGGCCGGTCGGGGAGGGAGCGTATCATGAGGACGGGCGGGGGGCGAATCGGGGAAAGATTCCCTCTCCCCTTGTGGGAGAGGGAGGGAGCGGCGCAGCCGCGGAAGGGTGAGGGGGAGTCACGAGCGATATCGCCTATGAGTCCCCCTCATCCTTCCGGCGCTCCGCGCCTCCCTCCTTCTCCCACAAGGGGAGAAGGAGTTTTACGCCGCGACTTGCTCCAGCTTCTCGCTCGCCTCCAGCCACGCAGCTTCCGCCGCCTCGATCTTCGCCTCTACTTCCGCACGGTGCTTCATCAGGGCGGTCATCGTCAGCTTGGCGAGATCCGGTGCAGCGCTGGAAGGATCGAACATCGCGCGATCGATCACGCTGCGCTGTTCGGTCAGCCTCGCCAGCTCCGCTTCGGCCGCCTTCGCCGCCTTGCGCAGCCCCTGGCTCTGCTCGCGCGCCTCGGCAGCGGCGCGGCGAGCGTCCTTGCGGCTGACCTTGGCCTCGGACGATCCTTCGCTGCCGGCATCCTTGGCCAGCACGAACGCGATATAGTCATCCAGATTGCCGTCGAAATCCGACGCGGTGCCATTGTCGACCAGCACCAGCCGGTCGGCGCTCATCTCGAGCATGTGGCGGTCGTGGCTGACGATCACCACCGCGCCCGAATAGGCATTGAGCGCCTGGACCAACGCCTCGCGCGCATCGACGTCCAAGTGGTTGGTCGGTTCGTCGAGGATCAGCAGATGCGGCGCCTCGCGCGTGATCAGCGCCAGCGCCAGTCGCGCGCGCTCGCCGCCCGACAATTTGCCGACCATCGTCGTCGCCTTGTCGCCCGAAAAGCCGAACCGGCCGAGCTGCCCGCGCACCGCGCCCGGCGTCGCACCCTTCATGACTCGCGTCATGTGCTGGAGCGGGGTGTCGCCGCTATCGAGCTCCTCGACCTGGTACTGGGTGAAATAGCCGACCTTCATCTTGCCGGTCGCGTTCATCGCGCCTTCCATCGGCGCGAGCTGGGCGGCGAGCAGGCGCGCGAGCGTGGTCTTGCCGTTGCCGTTGCGGCCGAGCAACGCGATACGGTCGTCGGGATCGAGCCGCAGGTTGAGCTTCTTGAGCACCGGCGTCTCGCCATAGCCGACTGCCGCCATGTCGAGGGTGATCAGTGGCGGGCGCAATTCGCCGGGATTGGGGAAGTCGAAGCTGAGCGAGGGATCGTCGACGATCTCGGCGATCGGCTGCATCCGCGCCAGCGCCTTGGCGCGGCTCTGTGCCTGCTTGGCGGTCGATGCGCGGGCGGAGTTGCGGGCGATATAGTCCTGCAGTTTTTCGCGCTCGGCCTGCTGCTTGGCGCGCGCCGAGGCGGCCTGCGCCTGGCGCTCGGCGCGCTGGCGCTCGAACGCGTCATAGCCGCCCGGATAGAGCCAGGTCTTGCCGCGCTCGAGATGCAGGATGTGGTCGACCACGTTGTTGAGGAAATCGCGTTCGTGGCTGACCAGCACGATCGTCGCGGGATAGGATTTGAGGAAATCCTCCAGCCACAGCACCGCCTCGAGGTCGAGGTGGTTCGACGGCTCGTCGAGCAGCAGCAGATCGGGTTGCGAGAAGAGCAGGCTGGCCAGGGCGACGCGCATCCGCCAGCCGCCCGAGAAACTGTCGAGCGGACGGTGCTGCGCTTCCTCGTCGAAGCCAAGCCCGACCAGGATGCGCGCGGCGCGCGACGGCGCGGTATGGGCGTCGATCGCGTTCAGCCGCTCGTGGATTTCGCCCAGCCGGTCGGGATCGTGGCTCGTTTCCGCTTCGTGCATCAGCGCGGCGCGCTCGATATCGGCGGCGAGCACGGTTTCGAACGGCGTCGATTCGCCCGAAGGGGCGTCCTGCGCGATATAACCGAGCCGGCTGCCGCGCGGCATGTCGACCGATCCGGTATCGGGCTCGAGCATCCCGGCGATCACGCGCACGAGCGTGGTCTTGCCCGCGCCGTTGCGGCCGATCAGCCCGACGCGGCTGCGCGGCGGCAGCTTGGCAGTCGCGCCGTCGATGATGGTCCGCCCGCCGAGGCGGACCGTGATGTCGGTCAGATTGAGCATGGGGCCGCGCCTGTAGCAGGCGGTGACGGGCTTGCCTATCCACAGGCAGACAGCGCCTTTATTTACCGCGCGTTACCCAAAACCGCCACCCCGGCCTTGTGCCGGGGTCCAACGGGCGGCAAGCGGCGGACGCGAGGCTCAAGCGAGTCCCACGTTGCGCTTTGGACCCCGGCACAAGGCCGGGTTGACGAGGAATGAAGTGACCGACCTAGCGATTCTCTACGAACATCCGCAGTGGTTCGCCCCGTTGTTTGCCGCGCTTGATCGCCGCGGCGTTTCCTACACATCATTCGGCCCAGACGGTCATTGGAACCCCGCCGACACCGCCATCCCCGCGCCAGTCGTGCTGAATCGCATCGCGATGTCGAGCTTCCTGCGCGCCGACGAACACCCCATTTTCCACACCATGGCGCTGCTCGATCATTGGCGGCGCTCGGGCGCGCGCGTGGTCAACGGCGCCGACGTGATGGCGATCGACGCGTCCAAGGCGCGCCAGCTCGCGCTGATCGCCAGCCTGGGCCTCGGCATTCCCGAGACGCGCGTCGTCCACCGCGCCGCCGATGTCGAGACGGCCGCTGCGACCTTGTCGTTCCCGCTGGTGGTGAAGGCCAATATCGGCGGGTCGGGCGCCGGCATCATGCGCTTCGACAATATGGCTGAATTGCGCTGGGCGGTGGCCGAGAAGCAATTGCCGGTCAGCGTCGATGGGGTCCTGCTGGTGCAGGATTACGTGCCGGCGCGCGGCGGCACGATCACGCGGATCGAGACGCTGAACCGCGACTATCTCTATGCGATCGAGATCGCCGGTGGCGGCGCGTTCGACCTGTGCCCGGCCGATGCCTGCGTCGCCGATTCGAACATCAGCATGAAGGCGGTCGATCCCGCACCCGAGCTGATCGCCGCGGTCGAGACAATCGCCGACGCAATGAACCTCGACGTCGGTGGGATCGAGGTGATGATCGACGATCGCGACGGCATGCCGCGCTTTTACGACATCAACGCCTTGTCCAATTTCGTCGCCCAGCCGCTGAACGTGCTCGGCTGGGACCCGCACGAAAAGCTGATCGACTGGCTCGACACCCTCATCGCGGAGGCCAAATCCTGATGCGCTACGGTTACTGGATGCCGGTGTTCGGCGGCTGGCTCAGGAATGTGCCCGATGAGGGGATGCAGGCGAGCTGGGATTATGTGAAGCGGCTGACCCAGCGTTCGGAGCAATGGGGCTATGACCTGTCGCTGATCGCCGAGCTCAACCTCAACGACATCAAGGGCGTCGAACAGCCCGCGCTCGATGCCTGGTCGACCGCCGCGGCGCTGGCGGCGGTGACGGACAGGATCGAGCTGATGGTCGCGGTGCGGCCCAATTTCCACCATCCTGCGCTGTTCGCGAAAGCGGCGGCGAATATCGACCGCATCTCGAACGGACGGCTCGCGCTCAACGTCGTGTCGTCCTGGTGGGCGGACGAGGCGCGGCAATATGGCCTGCAATTCGACCAGCATGACGACCGCTACGCGCGGACCGAGGAATGGCTGAAAGTGGTCGATGGGCTGTGGACCGAGGAAAGGTTCAGCTTCGACGGGCAATTCTACAAGACCGAGGACGCGATCTGCTCGCCCAAGCCGGCCAAGCGGCCGACCGTCTATGCGGGCGGCGAAAGCGAAAAGGCCAAGACGATGATCGCGGCACAATGCGACGCGTACGTCATGCATGGCGATCCGGCCGAGGCGATCGCGCCCAAGATCGCCGACATGGCGGCACGGCGCGAGGCGGCCGGCGGCGCGCCGATGCACTACGGCATGGCGGCCTATGCGATCGTCCGCGATAGCGAGGCCGAGGCCAAGCGTGAATTGGAGCGCATCACCACGGTCAGCGACTTGCCTGCGGGCTATGCCAATTTCGACCAATGGTTGTCGGGCACCCAGCTCGAACGCGAGCTCAAGATCCAGGAATATTCGGTGTCGAACCGTGGCTTGCGCCCCAATCTGGTCGGTACGCCCGAACAGCTCAAGGAACGGATCGAGGAGTATGAGGCCGCGGGTCTCGACCTGCTATTGCTTCAGATGAGCCCGCAGGCAGAGGAAATGGAGCGCTTCGCGGTGCAGGTGATGGGCACGGCCTGAGCGTCTAGCCGGCCGCGCGTCGCCTGATCGCGGTCGGCGGGCGGCGATAGACCTGTTGGAACGCCGCGTTAAACGATCGCACGCTGCCGAACCCCGATGCGAGCGCGATCTCGGTCATGCCGAGGTCGGTGTCGTCGATCAGCCGTTTGGCGCGCTGAATCCTTGCCGTCCGGGCCGCCGCAAGCGGCGTCGTGTCGAGATAGCGCCGGAACAGCCGCGACAAATGGCGTCCGCCGATGCCCAGCCGCTCGGCCAGTGCCTCGACGCCAGCCTGATCGAGTGCCCCCTGTTCGATCAGCCGGAGCGCGCGATCGACCGTGGCGCGCGCGCCGCGCCAGGCCGGGGAATGCCGCGCGGTTTCCGGCCGGCAGCGCAGGCATGGCCGGAAACCGGAGGCTTCCGCCGCGGCGGCGCTCGGGAAATATCGGACGTTGCGCGACTTGGGCTGGCGCACCGGACAGACCGGCCGGCAATAGATACGGGTCGAGGTGACGGCGATGAAGATCGTGCCGTCGAACGCGGGATCGCGCGCATAGCGCACGCGCTCGCAGAAATCGAAATCGAGTTCGGCTGGCGGGTCGGCGACCTGTGTCATCACCATTCAACTATAAATGGTCGCGCGGCCCCTGTCGCCCGATCCGGTTGACCGCGTCCGATTCCTGCCAGCCGGATTGCGGCGATGGCGATATCCGCTGAGGATCCAACGATCGGAGAGAATGTCATGGCCTCGATTCATCACCAGACTTTCATCGCGGCGGATCCCGACGCGGTGTGGAGCGCCGCCCGCGACGTCGGCCGGCTGCACGATCGCCTCGTGCCGGGGTTCGTCACCGCCACCGAGATGCGGGCGGGCGAGGGCGCTCCCGTCCGCCGGGTCACCTTCGTCAGCGGCCAGGTCATCGACGAGACGATTGTCTCGATCGACGATGCCAGGCGTCGCCTCGTCTGGACGATCAAGGCGTTCGAGCATCATAACGGCGTCCTGACCGTCGCGGCCGCAGCCGATGGCGCGCACGTCACCTGGACCGCCGATCTCCTGCCGGACTCACTGGCTGAACAGGTGTCGCCGGCGATGGCGCACGGATTGGCGATGATGAAGGCGCATTTCGAGGGAAGTCGCTGAGCGGCGGGTTGTCGCTCGACGTCCGATTCGCGGCCGCCTCGGCCTTGTGATAAAACGCCCGTGACTCCACGAAAGATGGAGTGTCGGGCGCATCACGCATGGGGAGACATGCCATGGCTGCCGCTATCGACGACGCGAAATTTCATGCCTTTGTCGGAAAGATGCTGGGCGATCTGGGCGGCGCGATGAGCGTGCCCACGGTCCGCCTGGGCCTTCGCCTGGGATTGTTCGACGCTCTTGCCGATGCTCCGGCGACCGCAGCCGACCTGGCGCGCCGCGCGGGCGGGCTGCACGAACGCTACGTCCGAGAATGGGCATTGGCGCAGGCCGCCAACGGCTATGTCGACTATGATCCGGCCAGCGAGCAATTCAGCCTGTCACCCGAACAGGCGATGGTGTTCCACCACCGCGACAGCCCGGTCTATCTCGCCGGCGCGTTCGAGCTGGTCGCCGCGATGATCGAGGCCGAGCCCAAGGTCGAGGAATGCTTTCGCCACGGCAAGGGCGTGCGCTGGGGCGACCATGCCGGGTGCCTGTTCTGCGCGACCGGCGCCTTTTTCCGTCCGGGCTATGTCAACAATATCGTACAGGCGTGGCTTCCCGCGCTCGACGGGGTGGAAGCGAAGCTGCACGCCGGCGCACGGGTCGCCGATGTCGGGTGCGGGGTCGGGTTTTCGACGCTGTTGATGGCCGAGGCCTATCCCGAGAGCAATTTTGTCGGATACGATTTCCACGAGCCGTCGGTCGACGAGGCGCGGCGTCACGCCAGCGAACATGGGTTGGGCGATCGCGTGCGGTTCGAGGTGGCGACCGCGAAGGACATCGCCGAGCAGGGCTTCGACCTGATCACGATGTACGATTGCCTGCACGACATGGGCGATCCGCGCGGTTGCGCCGGGCATATGCGCCGGATTCTCGCGCCGGGCGGCAGCTGGATGATCGTCGAGCCGATCGCCGGCGATACGCCCGCGCAGAATATGAACCCGGTCGGCCGGCTCTATTACAATGCCTCGACGATGATCTGTGTGCCGACCTCGCTCGATCAGGAAGTCGGCGAGGGGCTGGGCGCGCAGGCCGGCGAGGCGAAGCTGACCGAGGTTATCCGGCAAGGCGGATTCGAGTCGGTGCGCCGCGCCGCCGAGGGGCCGTTCAACATGGTGCTCGAGGCGCGGTAAGGGTCAGGAACTCGCTGCGCCTGCTCGGTCGTCCGCGTCGCGACGGCCGTGCGGGGCAATGGCGATCGCGAACGCTATCGCGGTCCCGATGCAGAGCTGGAACGGGAAGGCCAGATGGCACAAGGCCGTCGGCAGCCCGATCGCCGTGGCGATCCCCGGCTGGAGCAGCAGGACGGTGACGAAGCCGGCGATCAGCGATGCAATCACCGACATGCTGTTCCCGCGCGGCGTCAGCACCGCGGCGAAATAGACGCCGAGCAGCCCGGCATAAGCGAACACCATCACCTGCAGCGCGAATTCGAGCAGGCCGAGCTTGGCATAATGCTGCCAATAGAAGGACAGCACCGCCACGCCGAGCATCGCCACGCCGATCGCGCCCATCCCGGCGCGGCCCGCCTGGACGTAATGATATTCCTCGGCCGCGCTTCGCCGCTCGCGCCAGGGTCGATAGAAATCCTGGATCAGCACCGACGACATGGCGTTGAGCGCGGAATTGGTCGTGGCGACGGCGGCGGCGACGATTCCCGCGGTGACCAGTCCGCGCAGCCCCGACGGCAATTGCGTCAGGATATAGTGCATGAAGATACTGATCTTCTCGCCGTCGAAGGCTTGGCCGGCGATCGCGGTGGCGCCGCCCATCAATTCGGCGCGATCGTAGAAGACGTGGAGCAGCAGCCCGATCGTGATGAAGATCGCCACCACCGGCACTGTCGCGAACACCGACCAGTACAGGCTGCGCGCGCCGGTCTTTGCATCGCGGCAGGCCAGCAGCCGCTGCGTCGTGTCCTGGTCGAGGCCCGACGAGGCGACGTAGAGCAGCGCGATCCCGGTGACGATCGCCAGCAGCGAGAAGGGCTTGGACGGATCGAGCGAGAAGTCGAACAGGCGGAGCTTGTCGATATTCCCCGGTGCGTGCGCGAGGCCCTGGATGATCTCCGCATTGGTCGCGGGGATCGACAGGCGCAGGAACACCAGCACAGCGATCGCCGAGCCCAGGAAGATCACGAACTGGAACAGATCGATCCACAATACCGATCGCAACCCGCCGACGAAGGTCGACAGGAAGCTGGCGACGACCAGCACGGTGGCGGCGATCACGATCCCCTGCGCGCTGACCGTCGACGTCATCACCATCGCGACGGCGATCGCCGCGAGATAGAGGCGCGCGCCATTGGCCAGTACGCGCCCGACCAGGAACATCGCACCCGTGCAGCGCGTCGCCAGCATCCCGTAGCGCAGGGTCAGCAGTTCGTAGACGGTCGTCACGCGCGCGGCATAAAAACGCGGGATCAGCACCCGCGCCACGAAGATCGCGCCGATCAATCCGCCGAGATTGGTGCCGAGATAGGTGAAGTCCCCATGATAGCCGAAATCGGGCCCGCCTAGGAACGTCGCGGCGGACTGGGTCGCGGACAGGACAGAGATCGCGGCAAGCCAGGCCGGCACAGTGCCGCCGGCAAGGAAATACTCCTTCGCGGTGCCGGTATGGCGCGGCGTGAACCACCAGCCGCCAACCACAAGCAGCGCCAGGTAGAGGAGGATCACGACCCAATCGAGCAGGCCGAATGGCAGTGACGCGCCCATCGTCAGTACAGTAGGTAGCGCGCGCGCCGCGCCTTGAAGCGGTTGAGCTCGGCCTGCCAGCTCGCGGCGATCGTGCGCGGATCCACACCGGACTTGATCTGGTCGAGCACTGCGCGATTGCGCAGCAGGCGGTCGACGCGATCGATCTGGAACGCCGCGCCGTACAGCTTCCACAAGGCGGCAACGATCTCGACGCCGAGTGCCGGTACGTCGAGGCGGGTTCGGTCGTGGATCAAGATTTCGAGCCCTTCGACGCGCTGTCCGGCGAACGGATAGAGTTTGTCGGTCGCCGCCACATAACCCACCGGCAGGAAGCTCACGCCCGCAATCGCGCGTGCGTTGAGATAGCCGGCAAGCTCGGTGCCCTTGATCCACGGCGCGCCGAAACGGAGGAACGGCGCGTCGCCCGGCCCCTTGATATTGACGTTGGTCCCTTCGAGCAGTGCGGTGCCGGCATAAGCGGTCGCCTGGCTGACGCTACGCAGATTGGGCGATGGGTTGATCCACAGCAGCCCGGTATCGTCATACCAGTCGCCGCGCTTCCAGCCGGTCATGCGGATCACGGTCAGCCGAGCGCCGATCCGCTCTTCCACGTTGAACATCCGCGCCAACTCGCCGAGCGTCATTCCCGGCCGCATCGGCTCGGGAAAGGGCGTGGTGTAATCCTCGATTCCGGGCGTCGAGACCGGTCCCTGCACCGCGACGCCGTTGATCGGATTGGGCCGGTCGAGCACGATCACCTCGATCTTGTCGGCGGCCGCTGCCTGGAGGAAATATTTGGTCAGCGTCTGGAACGTCCAGTAGCGCACGCCGACATCCTGCAGGTCGATCACGATCGCATCGAGGCCGGTGAGCTGCTGCGCCTTGGGATGCCGCTCGGCGTCGGTCTTACCGTACAGGCTGACGATCGGCAGTCCGCTCGCTCTGTCCATCTCGTCATCGATATTATTGTCGTCGGTCGCGGCGTCGATGCCGTGTTCGCCGCTGAACAGCCGCACCACATCGAGCCCCGGCACTGCGGCGTGCGCGTCGTCGCGCAGCACGTCGATCGTGCGGCGTCCCTGGCTGTCCCTACTCACCGGATTGGCGAGAACGCCTAGCCGCAAATGCCCGCCATGCCGCGCCGCGATTGCGCGCAATGGCTCGAACCGCTGGTCCTCGAGCGCATCGATCCCCGTTCGCACGCGCGCGGCGGCGGGCGTCGCCGCGACCAGCGCGATCAGCAGGAGGACGACTCCGCGGATCATTTCTTCGGGGCGTTCCCATCCAGCACCGACAGCACCGCTGTATGGATCGCCGGCCGCGCCTCACCGATCAGCGCGTTGTTGCGGGTCGGATTGACCCGATTGGTCAGCAAAATGATGAACGCGTCGCGATCGGGATCGATATAGATCGACGTGCCGGTGAAGCCGGTGTGGATGATGGCGTGCGGCGAGGCGAGCGGGCCGGCAAAGCCGCCGGGCGTCGGCATGTCCCAGCCGAGCGCGCGCGAACTGCCGAGCGGCAGGTTCTGCGGCGTCTCGAACAAGGCGATCGTGCTCGCCTTGATCAGCCGTTTGCCGCGATAGCTGCCATGGTTGAGGTAGAGCTGCGCGAGCGTCGACAGATCGCGGGCGGTCGAGAACAGCCCGGCATGACCCGCCACGCCGCCCATCATGTAGGCATTCTCGTCATGGACGACGCCGTGCACCAGCATATGGCGGAACGTGTCGTCCTGCTCGGTCGGCGCGATGCGGGGGAGGAGCGTGCTCGCCGGGCGGAAGCCGGTGTCCTTCATGCCGAGCGGACCGAAGACTTCGCGCGCGAGAAAGCGGTCGAGCGGCTGACCGGACAGGCGCCGGACGATCTCCCCGAGCAGGATGATGTTGGTGTCGCGATAGGCGAACACGGTGCCTGGCGGCGTGAGCGTCGGCGTGGCGTAGATCAGGCGCAGGAGATCCTGCCGATCCTTGGCGTTCCGCCATAGCCCGTCCGCCGACTGCAGGCCCGAACTGTGGCTGAGCAGGTTGCGCACGGTGATGCGGTCGTGCCCCGGCATGCCACCGAATTCGGGGAGATAGCGGACGACCGGCGCGTCGAGGTCGAGCTTATGACGGTCGTAGAGGATCTCGGCCGCGCTGGTCGTGCCGATCACCTTGGTGAGCGAGGCGAGGTCGAAGATCGCGTCGACCGGCATTGGCGGCGCACCGGCCGAGGAGTCGATCCGGCCGAACGCCTTGAGCGCCAACAGCCGGCCGTGCTGTCCCACCGCGAGCACAGCGCCGGGAAAGGCCTTTTTCGCGACCCAGGCGTCGACCTCTGCGAAGGCGGGCGCGAAGCGTGTGTCCTGCACGGCGGTCGCGATGACGAGTTGCCGCGCGACGCGTGTCGACGGGGCGGTTGCGAGGCTGGACTGAGCCTGCACCGCAAGCAGTCCCGCCGCCACGACCAGCCATGCGAGAAGCGTCGCGCTGCGGTTCCAGCCTCTCATTCGTGCACTGTCCCACGGGCCAGCAACAGCGCGCCCGACACCGGATCGCCGAGCGGTTCGACCAGGCGTTCGGCGGTGCGGACGCGGAGCCAGGGACGCAGCCGCGCCGACAATCCGCCGACCAGCGCCAGACGCGGGGCACCACGCGCGAAGATCGTCGCGATGAAGCGCTCGACATGCAGCACCGCGTCCTCGACGATCGACAGCGCGATCTCGTCGCCCGCTTCGGCATAATTCATCACCAACGGGGCGAAGGCGGCATAGTCGGCCGGCGCCGCCTGATCCATCCAGGCGATCGCGCGCAAGGTGTCGTGCCGAAATTTTCCGGCGATTTCCTTGGACAGCGGCGTGCGCTTGGTCCGCCCGTCCATCGCGCGGAGCGCGTGGCGCACGGCGCTCAATCCTAGCGCGGCACCGCTGCCTTCGTCCGAGATCGGAAAGCCATAGCCGCCCACGGTGAATCGCTCGCCCTTGACCTGGGCGAAGCCGATCGAGCCGGTGCCGAGCACCAGGATCGCGCCGTCCGCCCCGTTATGCGCGCCGAGATTGGCGATCGCGGCGTCGCTGTCGAGCGAGATACTGGCGAACGGGAAGTCGAGCGCTGCGAGCGCCTTCGACATGCCGGGGCGGCGAATGCCGGCAATGCCCATGCCGGCGGCGACCTCGTTCCAGCGGCGCTCGGGGATGCCGGCGGCTTCGAGCGCCTCGCCGGTGACACTCAGTAGCCGGTCGTAAAGAGGGTAGAGCCCCATCCGCGTGTTTGCCGGACCGCCTTCGGCACTGCCGAGCACCTGACCGCCGGCATCGGTCACGCGGACGCGGCAATGGCTGCCGCCGGCATCGACGCCGAGAAAGATTTCAGCCACGCGCCTGCTTCCCGAAAAGGGTAGGGCCCTCGCTACTTGCCGCTCGAACTGGACGTGTCCCTGGCATGTGCATGGCATTGCGGAAGGGCAAGGCGGTGTCGAGCCTCAATCTGGCGGGAATGTCGCCGCGGTTATAGGTGCTGTCATGCTGGTTATAGCGGCTGCGCTTTGCGCGCCCGGCCAGTCCCGGTAGTCAGGGCCGTTATTCCCATCCGCTATTTGCCGTCGAGGGTCCAATGCCGACCGAAACCGTTGATCCCCGCTTCGCCGATGTCGATCGCTGGCCGACTTTGTCGGTGGTGGAAACGATGCTCGAGGGACAGCTCGCCGCGATCGCCGCGCTCAAGAACCAGACCGGCGCAATCGCCGCGGCGGCGGAGGCTGCCGCGGCGCGGATGCACAAGGGCGGGCGGCTCGTCTATGCCGGCGCCGGAACCTCGGGACGGCTGGCGGTGCAGGACGGTGTCGAACTCACCCCGACCTATAATTGGCCGTCGGACCGGCTCGTTTTCCTCGTTGCCGGCGGCACCGGCGCGTTGATGCGCAGCGTCGAGGGCGCCGAAGACAATGTCGAGGTGGCGCGAGACGAAGTCGCGGCGGCGGACGTCGGCCCCGACGACGTGCTGATCGCGGTCGCGGCGAGTGGCCGCACGCCTTATGCCGTCGCGGCGCTCGACGCGGCGCGGGCACGCGGTGCCTTGACCATCGCTATCGCCAACAATCCCGGCACGCCGCTGCTGGCCGCCGCCGATCACCCGATCGTCGCCGATACCGGCGCCGAGATCGTCGCGGGATCGACCCGGATGAAAGCGGGCACCGCGCAAAAGGCCGCGCTCAACATGCTGTCGACCGCGATCATGCTGCGCTGCGGCCTCGTCCATCGCGGGCTGATGGTGAACATGCGGATTTCGAACGAAAAGCTCTTCCACCGCGCGCGGCGCATGGTGGCGACGCTGGCCGGCATCGATGAAGCCCGGGCCGCGGATGCGCTCGATCTCGCGGACAAGGATCTCAGGCGGGCAGTGCTGATCGCTCGCGGCCTCAGCCCGCGGGATGCCGCCGACCGGCTCGCACAGGCCGGCGGCGATCTGGGCAGCGTGCTCGCAAGCTTGGGGCAACCCGAAGCCGGGTGATGTCCCGGCAAATATAGAGTGGGATACGACTAAGCTGTATCGTCACCCCGGCCTTGTGCCGGGGTCCAACTCTCCACCACGGAATCCAGCCGGTGTTGCGCGTTGGATGCCGGAACGAGTCCGGCATGACGGGTAAAGCTGATCGAAGACGATTCTAGGTCGCGATCAGTCAGCCGCCCTTCGGCTCCAGCCCAAGCAGCAAAGTCGGAATGAGCTCCGACACCGTCGGATGCACCGGCACTGCCCAGCGCAACGTGTCGAACGGCTCGTCCGCCGACATCGCGTCGAGGATGCCGTGGATCGCCTCGTCGCCGCCGGTGCCCAGGATTGCCGCCCCCAGGATGCGGCGCGTCGCGCGGTCGGCGATGACTTTCATCATGCCCTTGGTCTCGCCTTTCTCGACCGCGCGGCCGACGCGGGTCATCGGACGCGTCGAGGCCAGGACGTCGTAACCCTTGGCGCGGGCTTCGGTCTCGGTCATGCCGGCGCGGCCGAGCGGCGGGTCGATGAACAAGGCATAGCCGGGAATGCGCTGGCTGAGCGCGCGGTCGCCATTGTCGAGCAGGTTCGCCGCGACGATCTCGAAATCGTTATAGGCAGTGTGCGTGAAGGCGCCGCGTCCGTTGCAATCGCCCAGCGCCCAGATGCCCGGGACATTGGTCGCGAGCCGGTCGTCGACAATGATATAGCCGCGCTGGTCGACTACAACGCCAGCCGCCTCGAGCCCGAGGTCGTCGGTATTCGGCCGCCGCCCGACCGCGAGCAGCACATGGCTGCCGACGACTTCGGGCTCGCCGCTGGTGCAGTCGACCGATACCGCGACGCCGTCCGGATGCGGGCGAAACCCGATGCAATTGGCGCCGGTGCGAACGGCGATGCCTTCATCTTCCAGGATCGCCTGGATCGCGGCGGAGATTTCCGGATCCTCGCGCGGCACCAGGCGGTCGGCGCGCTCGACGACGGTGACAGTCGCGCCGAACCTGGCATGCATCTGCGCGAATTCGAGGCCGATATAGCTGCCCCCGACCACGACCAGATGGCGGGGAATGGCGTCGAGCGCGACCATGTCGGTATTGTCGAGATAGGGAACCTCGCCGACGCCGGGCATGTCGGGCACGGACGCGCGGCCGCCGACATTGAGGAAGATGCGCGGCGCGCTGATCTCCATCCCGTCGACCGCGATGCTGGCCGGACCGGTGAACCGAGCATGGCCGCGCAGCAGCGTCAGTCCTTTCATGCCGGCCAGCCAGGTCTCGTTATTGGTGCGGGCGTTGATCGTCACCTGATGCGCGCGCGCGGCCACTGCCGCCATGTCGATGCCGACATCGCCTATGATGATCCCCAGGTCGCGGCGGCGCGCGAGGTGCGCGGCATAGGCGCTCGCGACCAGCGTCTTGGTCGGCATGCAGCCGGTGTTGACGCAGGTGCCGCCGATCAGCTTGCGCTCGATCAGCGCGACCCGCATCCCTGCATCGTTCAGTCGCCCGGCCAATGGCGGACCCGCCTGGCCGGCGCCGACGATGATGGCATCGTAGCTGATCATCGCCACACCCTGAACGCGGGGGACGGAGGCGCACAGCTACACCAACGCATCGGCCGACTCCTTCTTGTCTTGATCGATTGCCATCGCCATCGTGAACGCTAACCGCCATGGCCGGAACACGCCATTGCGGATTCGCCCAACCATGCCCGAGGAGCAGCCGATGGCCACGACTTGCGATCATCTCGACACGATCGAAACGGTGACTCCGGCGACCCTGGGCTGCGCGGAATGCCTCAAGAACGGCAGCTGGTGGGTGCATTTGCGGCTGTGCCGGACCTGCGGCCATGTTGGCTGCTGCGACGATTCGCCGTTCCGGCACGCGACCGCGCATTTCCACGCCACCGGCCATCCGATCATCGAGGGCTATGATCCGCCGGAGGGTTGGGGCTGGTGCTATGTCGACGAGGTGGAAGTGGATTTCGACGGCGCCACCACGCAGCAGCGCGGCCCCATTCCTCGCTTCATCGACGAATACGGCCGGCTGATATCGTCGGCGATCCGCGGGTTGAAGCCGCAAATCGAGGAATAAAGGCTGTGCCGATGACCAACGGGGGCGAGTGATGGAAACGATCGGCCGCGACTTGCGCGAGATGCAGCGGACGCCGCTTGCGCCATCGCACGTGGCGGCGCTGCGCGCGGCGGGGCAAATAGTGGACTATCCGGCGGGCACGATATTGTGCCGCCCGGGCGAGCCGATCGACCGCTTCGTCTATGTCGAGGCGGGCGAGATCGAGGTGGTCAACGCCTTCACCGGCGAACGCCTGGTTCCCTCCACGCTCGGCCCCACCCAGTTCATGAGCGAGATCGCGTTGCTCAGTGGCGGTAATTGGTCGATGCCGATGCGCACGGTCGTCGATACCAGGGTGATCGAGGTGCCGCGCGCGGACATGCTGCGCCTGATGTCGCAGATTCCGGAAATGTCGGACATCGTCATCACCGTCCTGTCTGCCCGGCGTCGCCGCCAGCTCGAGGCGCGCGACGCATCTTTGGTGCTGATCGGCGAGGATGCCAGCCGCGACGTCCGGCGCGTGGCCGAATTCGTCAGCCGCAATCGCTTGCCCTTCACCTCTTTGCCGCTGGGATCGCCCGAAGCCGCGGGCGTCGCACAGAGCAGCGGAATTTCGGCGGACCAGCCCGCGGTGATCTTCGGCCGCGATACCGTGGTGACCGATCCCACGCCCGGCAAGGTCGCGCGGCTGCTCGGCGTCAACCATGATTTCGCCGACGATCAGGAATTCGACGTGCTGATTGTGGGCGGCGGCCCAGCCGGCGTCGCAGCCGGTGTCTATGCCGGGGCCGAGGGGCTCAATGCGCTGGTGATCGAGGACACCGCGATCGGCGGTCAGGCCGGGACGTCGAGCCGGATCGAGAATTACATGGGCTTCCCGACCGGCATTTCGGGCGCCGACCTTGTCTGGCGCGGCGAGATCCAGGCGATGAAGTTCGGCACCAAGTTCGCGATGCCGCGCCGCGTCGCGAAACTCGAAACACTCGAGGGCGGCCGGTTCTGCGCCACGTTCGACAATGGCCGCCGCGTCAGCGCGGGGGCGATCGTCGTCGCCACCGGCGTCCAATATCGTCGCCTGCCGATCGACAGGCTGGCCGAATTCGAAGGCGCCGGCGTCTATTATGCCGCGACCGAGATGGAGGCGCGCTATTGCCGCGAAGCCGAGACCTTCGTCATCGGCGGCGGCAATTCCGCCGGCCAGGCCGCGATGTTCCTGTGCCGTACGGCAGCGCATGTCCGGCTGCTGGTGCGCGGTTCGTCGCTTGCGGCGTCGATGTCGAGCTATCTCTCCAGCCGGCTCGAGGCCGACCCGGCGATCACCATCGAATATGGCGTCGAAGTCGCCGGCCTGCATGGCGACGAGAAGCTCGAGGCGGTGACGATCCGCAACGCGCAGGACGGCTCGCATCGCCAGGCGCCGGCCTGCGCCTTGTTCGTGATGGTCGGCGCCGCCCCGAATACCGGCTGGCTGTCCGGCCTGGTCGATCTCGACGACAAGGGCTTCGTGCTGACGGGCGATGCGGTCGGCGGAGCGTCGCCTTATGCGACGTCGCGTCCCGGCATCTTCGCGGTCGGCGATGTCCGCGCCGGGTCGGTCAAGCGCGTCGCGTCATCGGTGGGTGAGGGGTCGGTGGTGATTTCGAAGGTTTGGGAGTTCTTGAACCGTTAGGACCGTTCGAAATCCAACATCCGCAATTCGTCATGCCGGGCTTGTCCCGGCATCCACCGGGCGGCTGGGCTGGTCCTTGAGCATCTTGTCTTGCGCCTGGTGCCCGGTGGACCCCGGCACAAGGCCGGGGTGACGGTTGGGATTAGGCAAAGCCCGGGGTGCCCTCGACTGTCGATCACTGAACGTCGATCCGTCCCAGAACACTCACGCCATGTGCTCGACGAGGTGCGCGCGTGACGGGCCCGGCTCGAATCCTCCGGCGAAATATTGCGTTTCGTGCTCCACTAGCCTGTCGCGGAATTCCATGATGCTCACGACATAGGATGGCGTGTCGTCATAGGTGAGGACGAACTCGGTGATCCATAGGTCGCCGCTGCCGATGATCCGCCGAACCGCGAAACGCTTCCTGCTGGGCTGAACGCACCGGCTCTCCCGGATGTTGTCCCGGCCGCGGATCCGCTCGCCCGATTGCGGATAGTCGAGCACGGCGTCCTCGCGGTAGATGTCATGTTCGGCCGTGAAATCGCCCGCGTCCGAAGCATCCCAGTGACGTTCCAGCGCCGCCCGCGCGGTTCGATCGTTCATTTCGATCTCCTGTGCTTCGACCACGACGGTTACTAACGGCTACAGCCGCTCAGGTCGCTGGTTTGGCAGTGGGTGCAGGGAGGCGTTTCGGTTTTGCGGGAATATTGCCTTTGATACCTAGCGGGGCTTGACCGACGATAAATGCGCGATGGAGAAAGACCTCCATGGAAGAGACCAGTTGCGTGACTTCTTGCGTGTCGGGTTCCCATCCACGATGCGCAGCAGCGTTTCCAGCGTCAGTCACGACACCGAGAATGTCCCGCTCCGTCTGACCGATCCATCCGCCGTCGCGCAGTTCATTTAGCTTCTCGTCAAACGTCTTGGTGGGGTCAATGCCTAGAACCTCGGTCGCCCGGTCTAGTGCAGTACGAAGCCCAATCGCTGTCAGGATATGCGCGTGGCTATCAAGGGCGATATACATCTGGTTCAAGATGTTGTGCAGTTGAGGGTCTTTCTTCTGCATCGCGTCGAACCAGATCGGCTTCGTCTTCCCATCGGGTTTCGGATACGTCAATTTCTCCTTGTGGACCTCGTACTCGGTCTCGCCCATAGCGTTGTAGTACGGGTCGATCTCTTCGCTGTTCCAGCTTTGCGTCTCGTAAAATACGGTCTCGCAACCTTGGCATTCCAAAAGAGAGTAGTCCACACCGCCGTTCATCGAATGACCTTGGTATTTATCTTCCCAAGCCCAGGCCTTGTAGGTCGTACCGTGTTCCACGCAGTTGCGTTCGCCATCGCACGTCGGGCAGTGCGCTTTGACCGTCTTCTTCTCGATGGGTTTGGGTTGCTTGGCAGCCATGCTTCGCTGATACCGAATGCTGGGCAGGGTGCCAACAGACCGGTAGCCACCTCGGGTATGGGATAGTTTGGGGATCGTCGCTCGTGGCGCAACAACACCCTTGCCCTTGTCAATCGGCACGATCGGGGTCCTAATCGTCGCAAATGCGTGCCAATGATCTGATCGCCGGCTTGTGCGTCGCCGGTCTGATGCTTCCCGAAGGGGTCGCCTATGCCGGTATCGCGGGATTGGCGCCGCAGCATGCGATATTCGCGGGGATTGCCGGATGCCTCGCCTATGCCGCAGCCGGGCAAAGCCGCTTTGCGATCGTCTCGGCAACCTCGTCCTCAGCGGCGATCCTGGCGGCGACGCTGGCCGTCATGCCCTTGTCGGGCACGGATCGCGCGGCGCTTGCCGCGATCGTCGTCGGTATGTCGGGCCTGCTGTTCCTCGCCGCAGCCGCGGCCCGGCTGGGCGGGTTGACCGGTTTCATCTCCCGACCGGTGTTGCGTGGCTTTGCGCTGGGTATCGCAATTACCATCATTCTCCACCAGCTGCCGATCGTGACCGGCGTCGGCATCCCGTCATCCGGCATATTCGCGTTCTGCGTGGCGTTGGTCAGATCGGCGCCGGTCTGGCACATCGCCAGTATCGCGACGGGATTGACGGCGTTTGTCGTCCTTGTGGCGCTGCGCCGTTATCCCGCCATTCCCGGCGCCCTTATCGTGCTCGTCGCCGGGATCCTGGCGGCGCATTGGCTGGGTCTTCAGGACCATGGCGTCGCGATGGTCGGTGCAGTCGATACCAGGCTGGCCATGCCGTCATTGCCGCGGCTCGGATGGGCGGATTATTCCCGGCTGGCGCAGCTCACCATTCCGCTTGTCCTCATCCTGTTCGCCGAATCCTGGGGAACGATCCGCACGATGGCGCTACGCCATGACGACGCGGTCGATGCCAATCGCGAGCTTGCCGCGCTCGGCATCGCCAATCTCGCCAGCGCGCTTGTGCAGGGCATGCCCGTCGGCGCGGGCTTCTCGGCCGGATCGGCGAGCGAGGCGGCGGGATCGACCAGCCGGATGACCAGCGTCGTCGCCGCGCTTGGCCTCATCGGCATCGTCCTGTTCGCGATGCCGCTGATCGCGACACTGCCCGAACCGGTATTGGCGGCGGTCGTGATCGCCGCGTTGATCCACGCATTGGACCCGGCCCCGATCCTTCGCCTCTGGCGGCTCGATCGCGACCAATATGTCGCGCTTGGGGCAGCGGGCGGCGTACTGGTGCTGGGCGTGCTCAACGGCATGTTGCTGGCGATCGTTTTGTCGCTGGCCGCGTTGCTGCAACGTCTCGCGACGCCCCGTGTAGCCCGGCTGGGACGGCTTGCCGGAAGCCATGATTATGTCGATGTCGCCCGACATGCCGACGCCGTCGCCCCGCCGCACATCGCGATCTGGCGTCCCACCGCGCCGCTCTTTTTCGCCAATGCCGAGCGCATGCTTGGCCTGGTCGTGTCGGGCATGCGAGCGGATCCCGCGATGCGTGCGCTCGTGCTGAGCCTCGAGGAAAGCTATGATCTCGACAGCACCGCGCTCGACGCCCTGATCGAGTTCGATTGCGCGATGGCAAGAAATGGCTTTCGCGTGCAACTGGCAAGACTGCACGATCGTGCGCGTGATCTGATCGTCGCGGCCGGAAACACCGATCTTGCCCGGCGCAGCAGCTACAGCGTCGATGACGCCATTTGTGCCGTGGAAGCGGCGATGTCCGAACAGGAGATCAGAGCGTGAGAGAGGATTTCGCACCGGCGCTTCATCCCGTGGAGATCGCGGCGTTGCGACCGACCCAGATGACGGTCGGATTGCGGGAGGTCGACCGCAAACGCGCCGAATGGCGCAAGCGGGCCGAGCGGGACGGCCCCGATTTCCTCGGCCGTCATATGATTCCGGTGATCCTGGGACCGAAGTCCGTGCCCTATGTGATCGATCATCATCACCTTGCGCGGGCATTGCATGAAGAAGGGGTCAGCCACGTCCTCGTCAGCGTCGTCGCCGACCTGCATTATCTGAAAAAGACCGTCTTCTGGACGTTCATGGACAACCGGAACTGGCTGCATCCGTTCGATGCCGAGGGCGTGCGTAACTCGCACGACGAATTGCCGAAACGGATCGGCGCCATGAAGGACGATCCATATCGCTCGTTGGCAGGAGAGGTGCGGCGGTCGGGGGGCTATGCCAAGGACAACACGCCTTATTCCGAATTCCTCTGGGCGGATTTCCTGCGTCGTCGGATCAGCCCGAAGCTGGTCGAGAAAGATTTCGAACAAGCCGTTGGCAAAGCCATGGCGGCGGCCGGACAACAGGAGGCCTCCTATCTGCCGGGATGGTGCGGGCGGTCGGAAGAGACGAACCGCTGAGCGCGAGCGATAGCTATCGCGATTCGATATCGCACCGTAGCATGACTTTTTTGGGATAAGTCATCGAAGCAAGTTGGTCGGGGCGACAGGATTCGAACCTGCGACCCCCACACCCCCAGTGTGATGCGCTACCAGGCTGCGCTACGCCCCGACCAGAGCGAACCCGCGCCATCTAGGTGCGGGCCGGAGCGGGCGCCTCTAAGCGCTTGCCGCGCGCGATGCAAGCGCGCTGGCGTCGGGTGGCGGGACGTTGGCGATGTGTTGCACCGCGCCCCGCATGGTGATAGCGCGCGGCGCTTACGGTGGCGCCCTGACGGGCGCGTCAGCCATGCCCATTTTCAGGATGCTCATGTTCATTCCTTCAGCTTATGCCCAGGTCGCCGGCGGCGCCGCTTCCGGTTCCGACGGTATCGCCATCGCGATGCAGTTCTTCCCCTTCATCCTGCTGTTCGTCGGCTTCTATTTCCTGATGATCCGCCCGCAACAGCGGCGTGCGAAGGAACTGCGCAACGCGATCGACGCGCTCAAGAAGAACGATCAGGTGATCACGTCGGGCGGCATCCTGGGCAAGGTCAGCAAGACTACCGATAGCTATGTCGAGCTCGAAATCGCGCCTAACGTCAAGGTTCAGGTCGCGCGCGGCGCGATCACCGAGATCCTGTCGCCGACCACGGCCAAGCCGGCGAACGACTGATGCTCGATTTCCCGCGCTGGAAAGTTCTCTCGATCTTCGGGTTCCTCGCGGTGCTGATGGCGCTCGCGATCCCGAGCTTCTTCCCCGAGGACATGACCAAGGGCTGGCCGGTCCATCCGCGCATCAACCTGGGTCTCGATCTCGCCGGCGGCAGCTATCTGCTGCTCGAAGCGGATACCAGCCAGCTGGTCACCGACCGCGTCAATCTGATGAGCGACAGCGTCGCGACTGCGATGCGCAAGGCGCCGCGGATCGACATCGGCGATATCACCACCGACGGCGGCAAGGTCAGCTTCATGCTGCGCAACGTCGCTCAGCTGGAGGATGCCCGCCAGCGCCTGTCGCAAATGACCACCGGCGCGCAGCTGACCGGCCAGCGCGACTGGGACATCCAGGTGGTCGATTCGACGCGCTTCGTGATTACCCCGACCAAGGCCGGCGTCGACGAGGCGATCGACAGCGCGATGAGCGGCGCGACCGAGGTCGTCCGCCGCCGCATCGACGCGCTCGGCACCCGCGAGCCGACGATCCTTCGCCAAGGGCCGACGCGCATCGTCGTCCAGGTGCCAGGCCTGCAAGATCCTACTGCGCTAAAGAAGCTATTGGGCGAAACGGCCAAGCTTGAATTCAAGCTGGTCGATACCACCGCTGATACCGCCAAGCTCGCAGTCGGCCAGTCGCCGATCGGCGACCAGATCCTGCCCTATCCCAGTGCCGCCGGACGCGGTTTCCCTTATGTCGGCTATCCGCAGAACAAGCTGCCGGTCATCGCGGTGCGCCGGGCGGCGATCATCACCGGTCAGGACCTGACCGACGCGCGCGTCCAGAACGATCCGCAGACCAACGCGCCGGTGGTGGCGTTCCAGTTCAATACCGAAGGCGGCAAGCGCTTCGCCAAGACGACGCAAGAGAACGTCAACAAGCCGTTCGCGATCATCCTCGACGGCTCGGTCATCTCGGCGCCCAATATCGAAGGACCGATCCTCGGCGGCAGCGGCGTCATCCAGGGCGGCTTCACGTTCCAGAGCGCCAACGATCTCGCCATCCAGCTCAAGTCGGGCGCCTTGCCCGTCGCACTCAAGGTGATCGAGGAACGTACGGTCGGCCCGGAACTCGGCAAGGATTCGATCGACGCCGGGATCAAGGCGTCGATCATCGCCGTGATCCTGGTCGTCGTGTTCATGCTGGTGACCTATGGCCGGTTCGGCCTCTATGCCAATTACGCGGTGGTCATCAACGTGCTGGTCATCATGGGCGTGCTCGCGGTGCTCAACGGCACGCTGACCTTGCCCGGTATCGCCGGCTTCGTGCTGACGATCGGTACCGCGGTCGACGCCAACGTGCTGATCAACGAACGCATCCGCGAAGAAAGACGGCGCGGACGAAGCGTCATTCAGTCGGTCGAGCTGGGGTACAAGGAAGCCAGCCGCACCATTTTCGAGGCGAACATGACCCACGCCATTTCGGGCGTCGTCATGCTGCTGCTGGGATCGGGCCCGGTGAAGGGCTTCGCGGTCGTGCTGCTGATCGGCATCGCGACCTCGGTGTTCACCGCGGTGACCTTCACTCGCATGCTCGTCGTCATGTGGCTGCGGAAGCATCGTCCGCAGACCATCAACATTTAAGGGGCCGCTCAAAATGCGCCTGCTCAAGATCGTCCCCGACGATACCAATATCGATTTCGTCCGCCTGCGCTATTGGGCGTTCGGGCTGACTACCTTGCTGACCATCGCGGCGGTTGCCCTGGTGTTCATCCACCGCCTCAACATGGGCGTCGACTTTGTCGGCGGCATCATGATCGAGGAGAAGTTCATGGTCGCGCCGAGCATGGACAAGGTGCGCAAGGTGGTCGACGACCTGAAGGTCGGCGAGGCGTCGCTGCAACAGGTCGGCGGTCCCACCACGCTGTCGATCCGCCTGCCGCGTCCCGAAAGCAACGATCCGGCGGCGACCAATCAGGTGGTCGAGAAGGTCAAGGCGGCGCTGTCGCAGAATTTCGCCGGCGCGCAATTCTCCAAGCAGGACGCGGTGTCGGGCAAGGTGTCGGGCGAACTCGTCTGGAATGGCATCCTGGCGGTCGTTGTCGCGGTGCTGCTGATCGGTCTGTTCGCGATCTTCCGATTCGAATGGCAATTCGGCGTCTCGACCGTGGTCGCGATCATGCACGACGTGCTGATGACGTTGGGGTTCTTCGCGCTGACCCAGCTCGAATTCGACCTCAACATCGTCGCCGCGGTGCTGACGATCATCGGCTATTCGATCAACGACAAGATCGTCATCGACGACCGTATCCGTGAGAATATGCGCCGCTATCGCAAGATGGAAATGCGCGAGATCATCAACCTGTCGGTCAACGAGACGCTGCCGCGTACCGTGATGACCTCGCTGACCATCCTGCTCGCGCTGTTCGCGTTGCTGATCTTCGGCGGGCACGTGCTGCGGGGCTTCACCGCGGCGATGATCCTCGGCGTGGTCGTCGGAACCTATTCGTCGATCTACGTGTCGTCGTCACTGCTGATCACGCTCGGCCTGCGCGCCGAGCCGACGCCGGACAAGCCGGGCAAGCCCAATGCGGCGACCGGGGCGGAGCGCGTCGGACCGGGCAACAACTGATGCGGATGGACCGCGCCCGCACCGACGGGCCGGTCGTCTCGGGGCTGAGCGCGGCCGGCTTTCGCGTCGACGACAATGTCTATCACGCGCTGGCGATCACGCCCGAGCGCGCCGATGGCTGGACGCCGCCGCCGCTCGTGGCGCTCGATCAGGGCGATCTCGACCTGGTGCTGGCGCTCGATCCGCGCCCCGAATTCCTGTTGCTCGGAACCGGCCCCACGCTGGTGCGGCCGCCGGTGACGCTGGTTCGCGCGCTCGAGGCGCGAGGTATCGGGATCGAGGCGATGGACAGCCGTGCGGCGGCGCGCGCCTGGGGCATGTTGCGCGGCGAGGGACGCTGGGTCGTCGGCGCTTTCTACCCCGTCACTTGATCCCGGCGCGCGCTCGGCTAGGCTCAACCCGGGCATAAAAGCTAGGGGAGTCGGGACATGAAGAGATTGCTGTTCGTGGGCGCGCTGATGACGGCGTTCGCCGCACCCGCCATGGCGCAGACCGCGCCGACGGTATCGCCGGCAGCGGCACCACCCGCGCCGATCGTCATGCCCGCACCGCCAGCGCCGCAATTCGCCGCCATTCCGGCGCCCGATTACAACACCGACGCCGGCTGGCTGTGCCTGCCCGGCCGCCAGGACGCCTGTGCGGTCGACCAGAACGTCACCGTCATCACTGGCGACGGCAAGCGCAAGATCGTCAAGTTCAAGGCCGATCCGGCGCCCAAATATGATTGCTTCTACGTCTATCCGACCGTGTCGCTCGACCCGACGCCGAACAGCGACCTCAATATCGGGCCGGAGGAAAAACAGGTCGCGGCGTCGCAGGCGGCGCGCTTCACCGCCAAGTGCCGGGTCTATGCGCCGCTCTATCGCCAGGTCACGCTGACCGCGCTGCGCGACCTGATGGCCGGCAAGGCCAGCGCCGCCGACCGCAAGCTCGCCTATCTCGATGTCGAGGCGGCGTGGCGCGCCTATCGCGACAAATATCAGGCCGGTCGCGGCGTCGTATTGATCGGCCACAGCCAGGGGGCAGGCATTCTCAAGCAATTGCTCGCCGAGGTGATCGAGAATGATCCCAGCCAGCGCCGGTTGCTGATCGCCGCCTATCTGCTCGGCACCAATGTCGCGGTGCCGGCCGGCGGCGATGTTGGGGGTGATTTCAAGCGGACCAAATTGTGCAAGGCGATGGATCAATATGGCTGCGTCGTCAGCTACGTGACTTTCCGCGCCGATTCGCCCCCGCCCGAGAATAGCCGCTTCGGCAAGGTGCCGCAGCCGGGCATGGTCGCGGCTTGCGTCAACCCGGCAGCATTGGGCGGCGGCAAGGCGGTGACCGATGCGATCCTGGGCACCAAGGGCGCGGGGCTCGCCAGCGCACCGATGGGGCCGTGGACCAGCGATAATTCGCCGGTGACCACCCCGTTCGTCTCGGTCCCCGGACTGATCTCCGCCGAATGCGTCTCGAATGGCGGGTTCAGCTATCTGGCGGTGACGGTGAATGCCAATCCCCAGGATCCGCGCACAGATACGATCGTCGGCGACGTCGTCGTCAATGGCGCGACGCTCAAGGATTGGGGGCTCCACCTGATCGACATGCCGGTCGAGATGGGCAATCTGGTCAGCCTCAGCGAATATCAGGCGGCGTCGTGGCGCGGCACGCCGATGGATCTGCCTAAGAAGAAGTGACCAGCGCGTTCAGATGATCGTACAGGCCGGCGGTGTTCGCTTCCCAGGTGAAGCGTTCGGCGCCGGCCCTGGCCGTCATCGGCGGCGTGTGGTCCGACAGCACCGCGGCAATGCCCGACGCGAACCCGGCCGGGGTGCGCCCGACGATCCGGCCATAAGCGCGTTCGGTCACGACTTCGGGAGCGCCGCCGACATCGGGGATCACTACGGGCACGCCACAGGCGAGCGCTTCGACCCAGGCATTGGCCAGGCCCTCATTTTCGGACGCCAGCGCCATGACGTCGGCGGCGGCGAGCAAGGCCGCCATCTCGCCATGCGGCACTGCGCCGAGCAGCCGCACGCGGTCGGCCAGTCCCAGCGCCGCGATCTTGGTTTCCAGCGCACCCCGATAGACGCCTTCGCCAGCGATCAGCAGATGGACGTTTGGGAGCGCCGCGATCGCCTCGATCACGATGTCGTGGCCCTTGCGCTCGATCAGCGCGCCGGTCGACACGACCAACGGCCCGCGGACACCCAAAGCTGCCTTGGCCTCGCCGCGATCGCGCGGGGCGAACTGGCCGAGGTCGACGCCGGTGCGATGGACGCGGATGGATTCCGCCGGCATGCCCATCGCGACCATGTCGCGCTTCATCGCGTCGGACACGGCGAGCAGTCCGTCGGCATGCCTGCCCGCGGCGCGGACCTGGCCGGCGGTCGCGGCGGCGGTGCCCCAATGATGGACGTCGCTACCCCGCGCCTTGATCGAGACCGGGACGCCGAATCGCCGGCCGAGCGCGACCGCGGCGGGTCCGTCGGGAAAGAAGAACGAGGCGTCGATCACGTCGAACGCGAACTCGTGCCGCAGGTTGGTCAGGAAGGGACTCAGCGCGCGAGTCAGGAAATGGACGTGGAGGCGGCCGGCGGTACCGGGCAGCGCGAGGAAGCGCGGCCGGTAGACGTCGACCCCTTTCCATTGCTCGCCGAGCGGAAGCGCCGCCAACTGCGCATGGCGCCCGCGCAGCGCGAGCGGAAAGGGAGGCAGCCCGATCGGCGCCACGACGCGCAGCTCGACATCGGGGTGCGCGGCGAGCCCGAGCGTCTGGCGCTCGACGAACACCCCGAAATTGCGCCGGGTAGCGTCGGGAAACAGGGTCGAAAGCGTAAGGACGCGCAGCATCCGCCTTTCCTATACCCCATATGGTTAATGAGCGCTGGATTTTGCCACGTTCAAACGCGCTTGGTGCCCGGATAGGCGAACAGCAGGTCGCTACCCGCCGCGGCCGAGAGGTGCGCGGTGCCGCTGACCGTCACGCACTCGCCGGCGCGCCAGGCGACACCATCGGCTACGCCTTCGCCCTTGAGCGGGGTGAGCCAGCCGGTGACGCCATCGGGCAGGGTGACGGTCCGGTCGCCGCCGGCCCAGCGTTCGAGGACGAATTTCGGTCCCTCGCACAGGATCGTGCGGCCCTCTTCGACTTCGCCGACGATCGGCTTGGGCTCGAACGGATTGGGATCGGCGACCTTCAATCCCGCATCGAGGTGAAGTTCGCGGTCGCTGCCGTAGTCGTAGAGGCGATAGGTCAGATCGACATTCTGCTGGACCTCGACCAATGTAATGCCGCCGCCGATCGCATGGACGGTGCCGGCCGGCGAATAGAGGAAATCGCCGGCCTTGACCGGTTTCCAGTCGAGCATGTCGACGATCGATCCGTCGAGCGCGCCCCGGCGCAGTTTCTCGCGCGTGGTCGGTTCCTTGGTGCCAAGCGCGATCGTCGCGCCCGGTTCGGCGTCGAGAATCACCCAGCATTCGTCCTTGCCGCGCGGATAGCCCGCCGCGCGTGCCGCCTCATCATCGGGATGATCCTGCACCGACAGCCGCTCGCTGGTGAACAGATATTTGATCAGCAGATCGGGCGTGCCCGCATCGGGCGTCTGGAACCACACTTCCCCAACCGGGTCGCCGCCGGGCGCCGGGTCGCTGAAGCCGGGCCATAAACTGTGCCGCCCCCACGGCTTTTCGACGCGTTTGGTGGCAAGCAAGGTGGCGGTCATCGGTCAAAGCCCTCCCGGTTAACGGTTTCAGGACGCGAACGCATGGACCCGGCGACCGATCCCACGCGCGCTAATGGCAACGCGACGAGCGGCGTAAAAGGATTGTTTGCGCCCCGCGCGTGCTGCGCTAAGACCACGCGCCATGCGTATTGCCAAGTCCCGTCCCGTCGCGTTCGCGCTTATCGCTCTCCTCGCTTTGCCAATGGCGGGCTGCGCCGGCCGCGGCGGCGGCCTGAAGAAGGGCGACGTCCCCTATATCGCGCGTGACGTCGGCACGCTCTACACGCTTGCCAAGACGCGGCTCGATCAGGGCCGCTACAAGGAAGCGGCGGTGTTGTTCGACGAAGTCGAACGCCAGCATCCTTACTCGATCTGGGCGCGCCGCGCGCAGCTGATGAGCTCGTTCAGCTATTATATGGACACCGACTACACCCAGTCGATCCAGTCGGCGCAGCGCTTCCTGGCGGTCCATCCCGGCAACCGCGACGCGCCTTATGCTTATTATCTCGTCGCGCTCGGCTATTACGAGCAGATCGCCGACGTCACGCGCGACCAGAAGATCACCCAGCAGGCGCTCGACGCGCTGGGCGAACTGGTCCGCCGCTATCCCAACACCAAATATGCCGCCGATGCCCGGCTCAAGATCGACCTGGTCCGCGATCACCTCGCGGGCAAGGAAATGGAGATCGGCCGCTTCTACGAAACGCGCGGCCAGTGGCTGGCGGCGACGCTCCGCTTCCGGGCCGTGGTCGACGGCTATCAGACCACGACTCACGTGCCGGAGGCGCTGATGCGCCTGACCGAAACCTATCTCGCGCTCGGCGTGCCCGAGGAAGCGCAGAAATCGGCCGCCGTGCTCGGCGCCAATTATCCCGGCACCGACTGGTACAAGCGCGCCTATAAATTGATGGAAGACCATCCCTACAAGCCGACGGCGCCGTTGGCGGCGGGCGAATTGCCGATCCCGGTCGGCTTCAAGGATGCCCAGCCGATCGCACCGGGTACCCCGGGCGTCGCCGCCAAGGACGAAGGCCGTGGCTCGACCGGCACCAGCAACACCGGCGGCGCGGGCAGCGGGCCGATTCCGAAGTAAGGTTATTAGCCCTCTCCCGCGCGCGGGAGAGGGTTGGGTGAGGGTCTTTTTACTTCTTCTGTGTCGGCACACGCCAGGAAGAAGAAAGAAGACCCTCACCCTCCCGCTTCGCGGGCCCCTCCCTCTCCCGCACGCGGGAGAGGGAAATAAGCGCTCCTTTCTCGCTCGCGCGAGACAAATTAGCATGATGACCCGGCATCATTTTTGCCGCTAAGGATGGCGCGATGCTGACCTCGCTCGCCATTCGGGACGTTGTGCTGATCGAAGCGCTCGAACTCGATTTCGGCGCCGGGCTGGGCGTGCTGACCGGAGAGACCGGCGCGGGCAAGTCGATCCTGCTCGATGCGCTGGGGCTCGCGCTTGGCGCGCGTGCCGATAGCGGGCTGGTCCGCCAGGGCGCGGCGCAGGCGGTGGTCACTGCCAGTTTCGATACCCCCCATGATGGCGGCCCAATCGCCTCGCTGCTCGCCGAAAACGCGCTCGAGGTCGATCCCGGCGAGCCGCTGATCATCCGCCGCATCGTCAAGGCCGATGGCGGCAGCCGCGGGTTCGTCAACGACCAGCCGGCTTCGGCCGGGTTGCTGCGCGAACTGGCGCAATATCTGGTCGAGGTGCACGGCCAGCATGACGATCGCGGGCTGCTCAATCCGCGCGGTCACCGCGCCTTGCTCGATGCGTTCGGGCGCAGCCATGCCGGATTGGTGGCGCAAGCCTATCGCGCCTGGCGCGACGCCGAGGATGCGTTGGCGGTGGCGCGCGCCGAGATCGATGCTGCCGCGCGCGACCGAGACTATTTGGCGCACGCTGTGGCCGAACTGCGGCAACTCGCACCCGCGCCTGGCGAGGAGGAAACGCTGGCCGAGCGCCGCCGCTCGATGCAGCGCGCGGAGAAGATCGCCGAGGATATGGTGGCGCTCGACGAGTATCTTGGCGGCTCCGATGGCGGCCTGGCCCGGCTGCGTCGGGCGGCGCGCGTGCTCGAGCGCGTCGCCGACGCGCATCCCGCGCTGGGCGAGGCGCTGGCGGCGCTCGACCGCGCGATCAACGAGGGCGCGCTGGCCGAGGATCAACTCGCGGCGGCCCGCGCCGCTTTGATGTTCGATCCCCGCGCGCTCGAAGAGGATGAGGCGCGGCTGTTCGATCTCCGCGCGATGGCGCGCAAGCATCGCGTCCAGCCCGACGAGCTGGCGCAACTCGCCGAGGACATGGCCGGCCGACTGGCGACGATCGAGGCAGGGGAAGAAGGGCTCGCCCAACTCGACCGCCGGGTCGCGGAAACCCGCGCAGCCTATGAAGCGGCTGCGGACGCGTTGTCCGCCGAACGCCATGCCGCGGCGACGCGCCTCGACGCGGCGGTGGCCGGCGAGCTCGCGCCGCTCAAGCTCGATGCCGCGCGGTTCCGCACGATGATCGAGACCTTGCCGGACGAGCAATGGGGGCCGGGCGGCAAGGACCGAGTCGAGTTCGAGATCGCGACCAATCCCGGCGCACCGTTCGCGCCGCTGACCAAGATCGCCTCGGGCGGCGAATTGTCGCGCTTCATCCTCGCGCTCAAGGTCAGCCTGGCCGAGGAAGGCGGGGCGGCGACGATGATCTTCGACGAGATCGATCGCGGCGTCGGCGGCGCGGTCGCCTCGGCGATCGGCGAGCGGCTGGCACGGCTGGCCGATCGCACGCAATTGCTGGTGGTGACTCACAGTCCGCAAGTCGCGGCGCGCGGCGGCCAGCATTATTTCATCGCCAAGTCTTCCGACGGCCTGGTGACTCGCACGGGCGTGAGCGCGCTCGACAGCGTGGCGCGGCGCGAGGAGATTGCCCGGATGTTGTCGGGCGCGACGATCACCGACGAGGCGCGCGCCCAGGCCGAACGCCTGCTTGAAGCGGCATGACCGTGTCGCGTTCCTCACGCGCCGCTTCGACGTTCGGCGTAGCATAATGGGCACATTCGACCTGATCTTCGCCGTCGCGCTGATCGCCGCGACGATCTGGGCAATGACCTGGTTTCCCGACATTCCAGGCGGCACCGAAGGGCATCACGAAGCGCTCACCGCGCGATACGAAAAAAGCGACGATGGTGCGATCGACGATCATCCAAGCTATGGCGACGCGGCGGTCGCCTATGTCGATCGCATCGTCGACCGGCAGCTGACCAAGGCGCGCGGTATCCTCTCGTTCGACGGCTTGATCCTGGCCTTTCTCGGTCTGATCGCGCGCGACACCGCGAGGCTCGATGTCGCGAAGATGCACATGGTCCCGGTCCTGCTGCTAATGGGGCTGCTCGCCGGCTCCAGCGCGATTTGCCTTTTCCTGTTCCGCGCACGCTGGGGTTATGTCGCCGACTTCAGGACCTTTTCGCGCGAAATTGCGGCCACGCTGGCGCTCACGCGGCGGCGCTCGTTCTGGATCGAGCGGACGGTGCGGCTGTCATTGCTGTCGCTGGCGGGAATCGTCGTACTCGTAGTCGCGACAATGGTCGGGCATTAGATCGCCGCCGAACGCCGCTCTCTTGCCGGGAGAGGTAATTCAGAAAGGGATCTTCACTTTCGCCATGATGGCTTTCGAAGTGAACCCGCCGACATCGCGCGACGTTGTGCCGACGCCGGCTTTGGCCCCTCCGGGAAGGTCGACGACCGAGCGGACGGGCTTGTCGGTGAAGTCGGGCATCCGGCTGGTATCGACGTCCATCATCTTGCGGCGCGCGCAGATGACGATATCGCCGCCGGGATTGTCGACGCCGCACGCATTTTCGGCAGCTTTGGGTTTGGCCTTGGCCAGGTCGAACCCGTTGAGATCATTGCCGGGGTAGATTGTCTGCTCGCCGGTGACGGGCGCCGCCTGCATCGCGAGGAGGACGATCAGCATCGCCCTACAAGCTGCCAGACGCGCGTGGCGCAAATGCGGCGAAGCGGCGCGGTTTCCTGCGCGGCATTGGCTGCTAAAGAAAGGCGCATGACGATTCCGCTGCCCGCCAACGATGAAGCCGCCGCCAGGGAACTCGAGCACCTCGCGGCAGAGATTGCGCGCCACAATCTGCTCTACCACGCCGACGACGCGCCCGAGATTTCGGACGCCGAGTATGATGCGCTGATGCGCCGCAACAGTGCGATCGAGGCGGCATTTCCGCACCTGGTTCGCGACGATTCGCCCAGCCGCAAGGTTGGCGCCGCGCCCGCCGGGCACCTCGCCAAGGTTGCGCATGCGCGGCCGATGTTCAGCCTGGATAACGCCTTCGACGATGAGGAGGTCGGCGATTTCGTCGGCCGCGTCCGCCGTTTCCTTAATCTGGGCGAGGACGAGGCGGTCGCGCTGACCGCCGAGCCCAAGATCGACGGGCTGAGCTGCTCGCTACGCTACGAAAAGGGGCGGCTGGTCCAGGCGCTGACGCGCGGCGATGGCCAGATCGGCGAGGACGTCACCGCCAATGTCCGCACGATCGACGATATCCCTGCCGCGCTCCCCGCCGGCGCGCCTGACGTGTTCGAGGTGCGCGGCGAAGTCTATATGGAGAAACAGGCGTTCGCCGCGCTCAACGCGCGGCTGCTTGCCGAGGCCGAGGACACCGGCAAGGAAGCGCGCCAATTCGCCAACCCCCGTAACGCGGCCGCTGGGTCTTTGCGCCAGAAGGATGCGGCCGTTACCGCGTCGCGCCCATTGCGCTTCTTTGCCTGGGGCTGGGGAGATGCCAGCGCGATACCCGGGGACACGCAATCGGCGGTGATCGAAACGATCCGCGACTGGGGCTTTCCGGTCACCCGCCAGTTCCAGCCGGGCGGAACGCTCGATCAGGCGCTGGCGACCTACAAAGCGATCGAAGCCGAGCGCGCCGATCTGCCGTTCGACATCGACGGCGTGGTCTACAAGGTCGACCGGCTCGACTGGCAGGCGCGTCTCGGCTTTGTCGGCCGCGCGCCGCGCTGGGGGCTGGCGCACAAATTCCCGGCCGAGCGCGCGCAGACGACGCTCGAGCGAATCGACATCCAGGTCGGGCGAACCGGCAAGCTCACCCCGGTCGCGCGGCTCGAACCGGTCACCGTCGGCGGCGTGGTGGTGACCAACGCCACGCTCCACAATGCCGACGAGATTGCGCGGCTGGGCGTGCGCCCGGGCGACCGCGTCGTGCTGCAGCGCGCGGGCGACGTCATTCCGCAGATCGTCGAGAATCTCACTCGCGACGAACCACGCGAGCCCTGGGCCTTCCCGACGCATTGTCCGGAATGCGGTTCGGAAGCCCTGGCCGAGGAAGGCGAGGTCGATATCCGCTGCACCGGTGGGCTGATCTGTCCGGCGCAACGGCAGGAACGGCTGCGCCATTTCGTCAGTCGCGGCGCGCTCGACATCGAAGGGCTGGGCGACAAGACGATCCGCGAATTCCTCGATCTCGGCTGGATCGCCGAGCCGGCCGACATCTTCCGCCTCGCCGCGCATCGCGAGGAATTGCTTGGCCGGGAGGGGTGGAAGGAGAAGTCGGTCGACAATCTGCTCGATGCGATCGAGGCGAAGCGTGCGCCCGATCCGGTGCGGCTGTTGTTCGGGCTCGGTATCCGGCATGTCGGCGTGGTCACCGCGCGCGACCTGCTCAAGCGCCATGCCACCCTGCCGGAGATCAAGGCGCTGGCCGACGAAATCATCGCGCTCCGCGACAGCATCGTTCCGGCGCTGGCGGAGGACGAGCAGAAATTCCGTGCGCGGCGCGACAAGGCGATCGCCGAGCATATCGGCGTCGACAATGTCGGTGCGGCGGTCGGCAACGCGCTGGCCGATTTCTTCCACGAGCCGCACAACCGCGCGGTATGGGATGACCTGCTGGCGGAAGTCAGTCCGCCCGCGTTCGTCTTCAAGGCGCGCGAATCACGCGTCAGCGGCAAGACCGTGGTGTTCACCGGAAGTCTCGAGACGATGAGCCGCGATGAGGCCAAGGCGCAGGCCGAAGCACTCGGCGCGCGCGTATCGGGATCGGTGTCGGCGAAGACCGATCTGGTGGTCGCGGGGCCGGGTGCGGGGTCGAAGCTCAAGAAAGCGGCCGAACTCAATATTGAAGTCATGGATGAGGCAGGATGGGCCGCAGTCGTGGCAGATGCGGGATGATGCTTTTTTGCAACGCAGCATGGCTTAATCCACAGTAATCTCATCGCCCTCTTGCGTTGTCATTGAACCGAAATATTCAGTCTCCATGGGCCCTCGCGACGGTGAAGCAACGCCGCGCAAATCAGCGACTCGCGCCCAAAGGGGAATATCATGCGGACTCAATTTCTAATTGGCGTGGCTGCGGCCGCGATCATGCTCCCGGGGGCGGCCTACGCGCAGTCGACCGGTACGGCGGACTTCGAAGGCGACATCGTCATCACCGCCACCAAGACCAAGGGCGTCGGCGGGGTCGTGATCCCCGATACGCCGAAGACCAAGCTTCAGCTCGATCAGGCGTTTATCGCGCGCCAGACGCCCGGCCAGTCGATCGACGAAGTCATCAACTCGCTTCCGGGTGTCAGCTTCCAGAGCCAGGACCCGTACGGCTCGTCGGGCGGCCGCCTGACCATCCGCGGTTTCGGACCGGACCGCATCTCGCAGACCGTCGATGGCATTCCGCTCAACGATACCGGCAACTACGCGATCTATTCGAACCAGCAGATCGACCCCGAACTGATTGACAGCGTCAACGTCAGCCTCGGCTCGACCGACGTCGACAGCCCGACGGCCTCGGCCTCGGGTTCGACGGTCAACTATCGCACCATCACCCCGAGCGATAAGTTCGGCGTCCGCGTGGTCGGCTCGATCGGCGACCTCAACTATTTCCGCGTCTTCGGTTTGGTCAACACGGGTACCTTCACCTCGTTCGGCACCAAGGCGTGGTTCTCGGCCACCAGCGCGACCAACAACGTCGTGTTCAGCAATTTCGGTCAGATCAACAAGAACGCCTATAACTTCAAGATCTACCAGCCGCTGGGCAGCAATGGCGACTTCATCGCCGTTGCCGGCAACTGGAACGTCAACCGCAACACCAATACGCCCGACTATCCGCTGCGCGCTAGCTGCTCGGCTACGCCCTGCGTCGTGGGTAGCGGCACCACCAACCGCTTCCCGAATAACTTTTCTGAAGCTTGGCTGCATACCTCGCCGTGTCAGACTGCTGCGGCGCGGCCGAACCAAGTGGACAATCCCAATACTTGCGGGACGCTGTTCGAGCAGAACGTCAATCCGTCGAATACCGGCAGTCTGCGATTCAGCTCACGCTTCACCCTCGCCCAGGGCCTAGTCCTGACCGTCGATCCGACGATCCAGTACACCAAAGCGAACGGCGGGCTGTATGCGGTGAACGGTAAAGAAGTGGCTTTGGGTGGCCGTTATGGCTTCATCGGTGGTACTTATTATGCAGGTGCGGACCTCAACGGCGACGGCGACGTTCTCGATACCGTGAAGTTGGACGGCACCAGCCAGACCGTCACGCATCGCTACACGATCCTCAGTTCGCTGCGCTGGGACATCACCGATTCGCAGACGTTCCGCCTGACGTATACGCACGATTATGGCCGTCACCGGCAGTCGGGCGAACTCATTCGCCTCCAGGCCAATGGCCAGCCGTTCGACGTGTTCCCGATCAACTCGCCGATCTTCGCGCCGAACGGCGTTCCTATCGAGAAGCGCAATCGTAAATCGTACGCGGTGCTCGATCAGGTGTCGGGCGAGTATCGTGGCGAATTCGGCAATCTGACCGTCAATGCGGGTGTCCGTGCGCCGTTCTTCAAGCGCAACCTGCATCAATATTGCTTCACCACCAGCGCAGCCGGCTTCGTCGACTGCATCGCCGGCACCAGCGCTGACGTTGCCGCCTATGCGGCCGCCAATCCTTATTCGTACAACGCGGCGACGAATAAAGTGACCGGCTATCAAACGCCGCAATTCCGTCAGTTCACCTATAATCGTGTGCTGCCTAGCGCGGGACTGACCTACAAGCTTGGCGGCGGTCTCTCGGTCTATGCCAGCTATTCGAAGGGCCTGCAGGTTCCGGGCACCGACAATCTGTATCAGCAATTCTACTATCCGGTCGGTGTCGGGACGCCGAAGCCGGAAACGACCGACAATTTCGACGCAGGCTTCCGCTATTCGACCAGCAAGGTCCAGGCGTTTGTCGGTGGCTGGTACACGATCTTCACCAACCGGCTGGCGTCGTCCTACGATCCCGTGCTCGACCAGACGGTCTATCGCAACCTCGGGAAAGTGAACAAGTACGGTGTCGACGCGAGCATCTCGTATCGCCCGATCGAGCAACTGACCCTCTATGCGTTCGGTTCGTACCTGAAGTCGAAGATCAAGGATGACGTGGTGGGTGGTACCTGCTCGACCACCAACGTGACCAACCATACGCTGGGTTGCACGACAGCTGGTGCCGATTACTATCTGCGGACCGCCGGCAAGCGTGAGGCGGGTGCGCCGACCTATACGCTGGGCGCGCGCGCCCAGGTCGATGTCGATCCGTTCGAACTCGGCATCCAATACAAGCGGACCGGCCCGCGGTATGTCAACGATCAGAACGTGCCGATCTACAGTTCGCTCGACACCTCTCTTTCGACGACTACGCTTCTCTATCCGGCGAAGACTCCAGCCTATAACGTCGTTGATCTGGATGCCCGCGTGAACCTGGGCTTCCTCGGTCTGAATAAGACGACCTACGTCCAGTTCAACGTGACCAACCTGTTCAACGAATTCTATGTCGGCAACCTCAACAACCCGAACAGCTCGTACACCAGCGTGCCGTTCTCATACCTTGGCTCGCCGCGTACGGCATCGGTCTCGCTGAACGTCCAGTTCTGATCCAACCGATCGACTGACTAAGGAGCGCCGCTCCTGCCTTCGGGCAGGGGCGGCATTTATTTTGCCAGCGGCGGAAACGCTGGAGATTGAGGCCGCGTTGCGCACCGGCCGAAAGTCAGGCCCGGGCGGTTCGCAATCCCAACCAGCCGGCAATGCGCGACCGGCGTTTCAATCCGCGCTCTACCGCCAGCACTACCAGTAACGACACGCCGAACAGCGGCATCGCCAGCCCAAGCGCGACGATCATCACGATGAGCGCGCCGCGAAAGCGCGGGCGCGAAAGGGGTATGGGCGCGCCGAGCCGTCCCGACGGCCGCCGCCGCCACCACGAGATCGCTCCCGATACGCTGAGCGTCATCAGCATCAGCGCGCCGAGCGTGATCAGCAACTGGTTGGCGATCCCGAACAGTTGCCCCTCATGCGTCGCGATGCCGTAGCCAACCGCACGGTCGATCCAGTGGCGCTCGCCGAAGTCCCTGCGAGCCAGTACGAGGCCGGTCGCGCCGTCGACCACTGCTTGTGCGCGCAACGGCCGGTCGGCGGCATCGGATGAGATGGTCCAGCCATGCGGCTCCTTGCCGGGCGGCGACACCAGCACCGGCGGCGCGAAGTGCAGCGCGGTGGCGGCGGCGACGGCGCGGTTCAACTCTCCCGGCCGGGCGCCGTGGTGTTCCATCGCCATGCCCATATGGTCGGCATGGTCGCCGAGCATCGGGTCGTCGGCGGACTTGCGGCCGCCGATCGTCCAATCGACCGGCCCGTCGAGCGTGCCGGTCACCGTCCGTATCTCCTTGAAATAGCCGCCCCATGCCTTGGCCCAGGGCAGACCGGTGGAGATCACGAACAGCGCCAGCAGCGATACCCAGATACCTGTCACCGCATGGAGGTCGCGCCAGAATAAGCGGCGGCCGCCCGACAGGCGGGGGTATAGGATTCCCGCCAATCTCTTTCGTCCGCGCGGCCACCAGAGATAGAGGCCCGTCAGGATCATCACGAGGGTCCAACAGGCCGCGATCTCGACGATGTAGCTGCCCCAGGCGCCGGCCAGCAATTCGCCGTGCAGGCGCGACACGATTTGCATCGGTCGATCGTCCTCGGTCACGACCTTGAGCGGCGTGAGCCTGTAGGGATCGACATAGACGCGCCGATCCCCGCTGTCGGTCCCGACCAGCACGCGCACAGCCGACCTGTCCGATTGCGGCAGTTCGTATTTGTGCAGCCGCGATCCAGGTGCTGCCGCCACGGCGGCCGCGGCGATCGCCTCGGGCGTCGCGCGGGTCGCGGTGGGAACGAGCGAATCGTAAGGCCGGTCGAGCCACGCCTCGATCTGCGGCCGCCAGGCATAGATGCTGCCGGTGATCGCCAACCACAGCACGAACGGGACGCAGAACATCCCCGCATAGAAATGCCAGCGCCAGACGGCATTGTACCAGCGCGAGCCGGGTAGCCTGACGCTCACAGCTTGATCGTCAGGTCGGCGTGGACGCTGCGCTGTGGGAAGGGGTGGAACAGGAAGTATTTGTCATTGTTGACATTATCCGCGCCTAGCCCGAGCACATACTTCTTCGCGACGACGAATTGCGCGCGCAGGTCGACGACGAAAAATTTGTAGAAGCCCTGATAGGTGTTGCCGACCACGTCCTTATTGTCGAGCTGGCCGTACATCCGGCTCGAATAGCGCGCCGCCGCCGACAGCGAGACGCCATCGACCGGCCGCCAGGTCGCGACCGCATTCGCCTTCCAGCGCGGCACCGTCGGGATCAGCTTGCCGACCGCTGCCGGAAGGCCGGGATCGGCGCGCGTCGTCGCATCGGCATAGGTGACGCTGCCCGACAGGTCGACGCGTGGGATCAGGTCGTTGCGGACGACGGCCAGCTCCACCCCACGCGCCCGCGTACGGTCGACATTCTGGACGAAGCTTGCGGTCAGCGTCCCGCCGCCGACCGCCGCGATGGTGCCGGTCTGCGAGATGAGCGCGTCGGTCACGACCTCGTTGAACAAGGACAGGCGAATCGATCCCTTTGTATCGGTGCGCTCGATCGCGAGTTCGGCGGAACGGGCATGTTCGGGCTTGAGGTCGGGATTGGGGACCGCGCCGAGCACGCCGCTGGTGACGAGTTGATAGAGCTCGCCGACCGTGGGGAAGCGCCAGGCATCGCCATAGGACAGCTGCACCTTCCATTTGTCGGCGGGCTTCCAGGCCAGCGACGCCTTGGGCGAGAAGCGGTCGGCCGAGCGTTCGGATTGGATATTGGATACAATCGGCGAGGCCGAGAAATTGACCCCGTCATAGGCGCGCCACCATTCGTAGCGCCCGCCTAGCGTCAGCGTCAGCCTGGGCAACAGGTCGAGCGCATCCTGCGCCCACAGAGCGGCGGTGCGCGTCTTCCCCAGCGACTGCTGGTTCAGCACGCCGTCGGCGCCCTTGATCCAATCGGCCGTCGCATAGCGATTGCTCGCCAGCACGAAGCGATCCCAATGCGCGCCGGCGCTGAGCACATTGCCGCCGCGGCTCCACGCTGCCTTGGCATCGAGCGTGTCCCAGCCCGTGCCGTCGAGCCGGGTGATGTTGCCGGCGCCGCCCGACAAAGCAGCGGGCAGGGAGCCCGTCGGCACCCGCTGTTCGTCATCGGCGAAGCGATAGCGTGTCCCGATCACTTGCCAGTCGATGCCGCCGGCCGATCCGCCGAGCGACACGGCGTGCGACCAGTGGCGCTGGCGCGACGCATAGGTTCCGCTGGCGAACGACGCCGAGGGATAAACGGGCAGGCCGGTCGCGGTCGCGGTCAGATAGCTCTCTGCGCTGGCATTGGTGCGGTTGAGGAACAGGCCGCCGACATAGGTCAGGCGAATATCGCTGCTCAGGTCGAGCGCAGCCTTGAGCTTGAGGCGATCCTGCCCCTGGCGCTCAATCCCGCTCGACCCCAGGATGGTGATCGGCTGTCCCGTCCGGTTGCGGTCGGGGATCGCGCCGACCACGCCCGGACCCGCGGCGCCGGTGACATAGCCGATCGGTTGCGAACGACTCGTGACGTGATCGTAGCTCGCGAACAGCGCCAGCGGGCCGAAGCGATCGCCGATCGTCAGCCCGGCCTGATAGGCCGGATAGGTATAGCGCCGCCCATACAAGTCATAGGTCTGGACGCTCATCCCAGCGGTTGCCGTCGCCTCGAGCTCGTCGGGCAGCCGCGTCGTGATGTTGACCACCGCGCCGATCGAATTGCCCGGATACGCCGCCGAGAATGGACCATACAGCACGTCGATCCGCGCGACCTCTTGCGGACTGACCGCGCTCCAGCGTGGGCTCGCCGAGGTGTTGTTGTTGCCGATCAATGCCGAGAGCAACGCGCCGTCGGCATAGATCAGGCTGCGCGCGCTGGCGCCCAGGCCGGCGGTGCGTGTCGCCAGTGGCGCCTGCGTATCGCCGATATGGCGTTTGCGGACGATCAGGCTGGGCAGATATTTGATCGTGTCCTCGACGTTCATCGCGTTGACTGTCCGCGCGATCGTGTCGGCGTCGACCGACGCCAGGGTCGAGGGCGCGTTCTCGATCGTCTGTTGCTGGCGTTGCGCAGTGATCAAGATGTCGTCGCGGCGGTCGTCGCCCGGCGCGGGGTCATCGGCGGCGTGCGCGGGCAGCGCGATGACGCTCGCCATCGCGGCGAGCGAGGCGCACCACAAGGTGCGCTTGGCAATAGTCACAATCATTCCCCTTACTGAATCGCTTTAGCTGCCGGAGGCAGCGTCGGTTCAGGCGAGGGAGGGCGGTCCGGTGGCGGGGGGCGGTGGCGCGGCGAGGCCGCGGCCGGGGAAGGCATGGATCGGATCGAGCGTCGGCGCGGCGTCGGGCGCGAAGATCGGCGCGCTCAGCGCAACGAGCGTCGGCGGCGCGTCGGCGATGCCTAGCCCCGAAAAGGCGCAGGCATGATCGCCGGCCTGGCTTTTGCCCGGTGCCTTGTGATGCAGCTTGCCGTCCGGCGACAACACCATCGCGTCGTCCGGCCCGGTGCCATTGCAGACGGTGATCTCGATCCCGCCGGCGGCGTTGACCACCGGCATCCATCCTTCGGGAGCGACGCTACGCGCCAGCAACGCGGCCACCAGCAACAGCAGCCAGGCGAAGCGGCGGCCAAGCGTGTCGGGGCGGGTGGCGGGATTCATTGCGGGGCTGCTCCTAGGCAAAAGACCGCGCCGACGCCATTGGTATTCCTACCCATGGACAGCCGCGCACAGGCGATGCTTTGCGTGACCGGTCCGGCCGGTATAAAGGGGCCAGCCCGATGGCCACGATTTCGTCCCCCGTGCCGGCACCGCCCGACACCTCACTGACGGACCAGAAGCGCCGCTTCTGGACTCCCGCGATCTTTTCGCGTCCGTTCTTCGAGGACAAGAGCCGCGCCTTCTGGACCCTGCAAGGTGTGGGCTGGGGCGGCTATCTGCTGCTCCGCTCGGTATCGTCGGTGTCGAACGGCGCGCCGATGTCGGCGCTGATCCCGGGGATCATCGAATCGATCGTCGGCTATTGCATCACGCTGCTGCTTTCGACCCTGTACGGCTATTATCGCCGCCTGCCGCGGATCAGCGCGATCCTGCTGACGGTGGTGACGCTGGCCGGCGCGACGTTCCTGGCGGCGGTGCTCAACGGCTTTTCCTACAGCATCATGAAGGACAATCCGGGGCTCAATCTCGGCCTGGTGTTCGGCCAGCTGTTCCTCAATTTCACCGTGCTGGCCGGCTGGTCGGCGCTCTATTTCGGGATCAATTTCTACCTGATCGTCGAACAGCAAGCAGACCAACTGCTGGTGCTCGGCAACCAGGCATCGTCGGCGCAGCTCGCGATGCTGCGCTATCAGCTCAACCCGCATTTCCTGTTCAACACGCTCAATTCGATCTCGACGCTGGTGCTGCTCAAGGAGACCGAGCGCGCCAATGCAATGCTGTCACGGCTGGCCGATTTCCTGCGCTTCACCTTGATCTATGAGCCGACCGCGAACGTGACGGTCGCGCAGGAGGTGCATACGCTCAAACTCTATCTCGAGATCGAGAAGATGCGGTTCGAAAAGCGCCTGCGCCCGGTGTTCGAGATCGATCCCCGCGCCGAACGCGCGCGATTGCCCTCGCTGTTGCTCCAGCCATTGGTCGAAAACGCGATCAAATATGCGGTCACGCCGAGCGAGGAGGGGGCGGAAATCGCAGTTTCGGCACGCCTCGTCGGCGAACGGGTCCGGATTACCGTGTCGGACACCGGCCCCGGCTTGATCGAGAACAAGTTAGGGCCGAGCCTTTCAACTGGCGTGGGGCTCGCCAATATAAGAGATCGGTTGGCTCAGGCGTACGGACCTGACCACCGTTTCGATGCTCGGTCTACACCAGGGGGCGGCTTTGCTGTGGAGATCGAGATTCCGTACCAGTTGGAAGATCCGAATAGAGAGGCCGCATGACCATAAGAACCATCCTGGTGGACGACGAAGCACTCGCGATCCAGGGGCTGGAACTCCGCCTTCAGGCGCATGACGATGTCGAGATCATCGACCGTTGCGCCAACGGGCGCGAGGCGATCCGCAGTATCAAGACCAATAAACCCGATCTGGTGTTTCTCGATATCCAGATGCCGGGATTCGACGGCTTTTCGGTGATCCAGGGCCTAATGGAAGTCGAACCGCCACTGTTCGTCTTCGTCACCGCTTATTCCGACCATGCCATCCGCGCGTTCGAGGCGCAGGCGACCGATTATCTGGTCAAACCGGTCGAGGAATCCCGCCTCGCCGATACGCTCGATCGAGTCCGCCAGCGGCTGAGCGAGAAGCGCACCGCCGAGGAAGTCGGAAAATACAAGGAAGCGCTGGCCGAGGTTGCGCCTGAAGCGGCCGAGGAGATCGCCGATGGCGGCGAGGTGTCGTCCAACCGCTTCGAGAAGCTCATCAACATCAAGGATCGCGGCAAGATCTTTCGCGTCGACGTCGACACGATCGAAGTGGTCGAAGCGGCCGGCGATTACATGTGCATCAAGACCGGCGACAACACGCTGATCCTGCGCCAGACGATGAAGGACCTGGAAAAACGGCTCGACCCGCGCCGCTTCCAGCGCGTCCATCGCTCGACCATCGTCAATCTCGACCTCGTCCGCCAGGTCAAGCCGCATACCAATGGCGAATGCTTCCTGGTGCTCGATTCGGGCGGCCAGGTGAAGGTCAGCCGCAGCTATCGCGACGTGGTGGCGCGGTTCGTTCATTAAGCCACATTCCCCTCCCGCTTGCGGGAGGGGTTAGGGGAGGGGCTGTCGAGAGAGCGGAACATGCCCTCCCCCAGCCCCTCCCATAAATGGGAGGGGAGATCATGTCCGCCTTTGAAACTTTCACCGCGCTCCACGTTCCTGGCGATCCGCTGATCATCTACAATTGCTGGGATCCGGGCAGCGCGGTGGCGATCGCCAAGGCGGGCGCGAAAGCGATCGCGACGGGAAGCTACGGCGCCGCCGGGTCGCTAGGTTTCGGCGACGGTGAGAAAGTCCCGCTCGACCTCGTCTTCGACAATGCGACGCGGATCATGAACGTCGTCGACGTGCCCGTCTCGATCGATTTCGAGAGCGGTTACGCCCGGGATGAGGCCGGAATCACCGCCAATCTGGCGAGCCTGGCCGCGACCGGTGCGGTCGGGTGCAATTTCGAGGATTCGGTGATCGGCGGCGATGGCGTCTATCCGATCGCGACCCAGGCCGATCGCGTTGCCGCGGCGCGCAAGGGCGCGGGCCCTGCCTTCTTCGTCAATGCGCGGATCGACCTCTATCTGCGCGCGCCGGCCGACAAGCACGACGCGTCGATGCTCGACGAAACAGTCGATCGCGCCGCGGCCTATATGGCGGCGGGCGCCAGCGGCATCTTCGTCCCCGGCCTGCGGGATACGACGGCGATCGCCGAGATCGTCAGGCGCACCGGCGCGCTGATCAACGTCATCCCGGGCCCCGGCGCACCGACCAAGCCGCTCGCCGATGCCGGCGTCGCGCGGGTCAGCTATGGCGGCAGTCCGTGGTTCGCGGCGATGGCCTGGCTGGAAGAGCAGGCGCGCGCCGCGATCGACTGGAAATAGCGCGGTGGGCAAGCGCAGTGGCGTCATTGATCACGAGGCCGACCTCGCACGTCTGAGCGTAGCTGAGCTGGACGCGGAAATCGGGCGTTGCCGGACGCGATTGTCGATCGCGCCCAACCAGCGCCAGCGAAAGTCTTTCGAGAGCCGGATCCACTGGCTCGAGCGCTTCCGCACGCGGGAGGACCAAGCCTAGTCTAGTCGAGCGGCAGCTTGTCCGCCTCGGTCACGCCGAGATCGGTCGCGGTGAACAGCGCATGCAGCGTGATGCCGCGCTCGGCGAGATTGGCATCCGCGCCCTGTTCGCGGTCGAGGATGACGATCGCATCCTTCATGATCCCGCCCGCCGCTTCGATCTGCTCGGCCGCCTTGAGGATCGATCCGCCGCTGGTCGCGACGTCGTCGATCAGCACGACATGCTTGCCCTGGAGCGTCTCGCCGCCGCTATCGTCGAGCCCCTCGACCATCAGCGACGTGCCATGCGCCTTGGCCGCCTTGCGCACGAACACCGCGCCGATCGGGCGACCGACGTCCCAGCTCAACGCCGCGATCCCGCCAAGCAGGGGTACTGCGCCCATTTCCAGCCCGGCCACATAATCGGCATCGAGATCGCCCAGCACCGACAACAGCCCGCGCGCGCATTGCGCGGCACCTTCGGGCGTCATCATCGTCGCCTTCATGTTGAAATAGATACGGCTGCGTTTGCCCGAGACGAGCAGGAAATCGCCGCGCTTCAGCGTGCGCGTGGCGAGCAGCGTGCGAAGGGCTTCGCGGTCGTACAAGGCGGCCATGGGTCCTCACGGGCAAAGGGAAGGGGCGTCACCGCGGCCGGTGACGCCCCTCCTTCGATCAAGCCCGGCAAGGCGTCAACCCGCCCGGGTGTCGGCCGCTATGACGGATTATATTTGGCCAGGAACGCTTCGAGTTCCTGCAGGAATTGCAGGCGGTCGGCTTGCCGCGTGAAATGGTGGTCGCCGAGTGGTTGTTCGACATAGCGATAGGTCGCGCCGGCCGCTTTCAGCCTCTCGACCATTTCGCGCGATTGCTTGACCGGGACGACCTGGTCGGCCTTGCCATGCATGATCAGGATCGGCGTCGAGAAATCGGCGGCGAAGTTGATCGGCGACACGCCCTTCAGATCAGGGGCCTGCTTGCGCAGATAGTCCTTGTTGCGGCCGCCGTTGAGGAACGATCCGTCATAGCGCAGGATCGCCGTCATGTCGGACACGCCGGCAAAGGACACCGCACAGCGATAGACGCCCTTGTCGCGCTGCGCCGCGCGGAACGCGGCATAGCCGCCATAGGAGCCGCCGACGATGCACACGCGCTTGGGATCGGCGATCCCCTGCTTGGTTGCCCAGCCGACCGCGTCGACCAGATCGTCCTGCATCTTCAGGCCCCATTGGCCCTCTCCAAGCTTGTTGAACTTGGTGCCGAATCCGGTCGAGCCGCGATAATTGGGCTGGAGCACGGCGTAACCGCGGCTCGCGATGAACTGCGCCCACCAATCCCATTCCTCATCGTCGCGAACCGCCGGGCCGCCATGCGGCATGAGGATTAGCGGGAGATCCTTCACCTCGCGTCCCCTGGGCAATGTCAGCACGGCGGACATGTCGGTCCCGTCCCGCGCGGTATAGCGGACGGTCTTGACCGGCGCATAAGTCTTGGTCCCGAGCATATCGTTGATCGTCGCGAATACCGACATCTTTCCGTCGGCTGGACGATAGAGATAATAGGCTCCGGCGCTGTCGGCGGCGCCGATATGCACGATCAACACGCTGAAGTCGTTGCTCCACGACACGATGTCGGGCCACAGATTGGGAACCGCTTTGTCGAGATCGGCCTGGACCTCCGCCAGCGTAGGGTCGAGCCACTTGGTGTGCGACCGCGTGTCGGTATATCGGAATCCCATCAGCTTGGTGCCGGTGGGATCGAGAACGTGCCCGTCGACATCATAGCCGGGCGCATCGAAGATCTTGGTGCCGATCTTCATCGTGTCGAGATCGAAATCGTAGACCGCGTCGAACCCGTCGGCATCGTCGATCGCGATCGCCTTGCCTGATTGCGGCAGGATCAAAGCCGGCAAGGTGCTGAGCGTGCTGCCCTTGCCAGTGGTGCGATCGATCGTTTTCAGTGAGCTGCCGGCCTGCGTGCGGTACAGTGTACGGTACGACCGCCGGTCATCGTCATAGGCGACGCCCATCCTGACCGTTCCGGCCGTATCGGCATACCAGTCCATCACATTGGTCATCGAGCTCTGGACGATTTTGCTCTTGCCTGTGGAGACGTCGAAATCGCGTACCTGCGGCCAGAAATTCTCGTCCATATAGATCGAGTTCTGCATCGCGATCAGGGCATGCGGACTGCCGTCGCGCGCGATCCACAATATATCGGCGCCGTTCTGGCCGGTCGTCGGCGTCGCCAGGACATTGATCTTGGCGCCATCGGCCCGGATGCCGAACGCGCGGCTGACGTACCAGCTGTCGCCCTCGACCGGCTGCATCTCTCCGGCGCGGAGTAGCAGCCAGTCGTTGTTGACCCATTTCCAGCTGGTCAGCTCGAAATCGCCGGGATCGAGCAATTTGAGTTTGGACGTGTCGGCGAGCGGAATGATCGCCAGCCGCATCTTGCCCTGGACCGCTATCCGCGCGGCGATGCGCGTACCGTCGGGCGACAGCGACGGCGCCTCGATGAAAGGCAATTGCGCGAAGGCGGCGGCGGGAGGTGGGCCGGCGTTGCTCGGGGGCGATACCGGCTTTGCTTCCGGTGACGGTGCCACCGGCTTGGTGTCCTGCGCCGACACCGCGGTGATCGCCGGAAACAGCGCGGCCGCAGCCGCGATCGATATGACACGCCCGAACATGGCTTTCCCCCCAATGCCCGGCGGCAGTCTAGCAATGAAAAAGGGGCAGACAAGCTGCCCCTGATCCACTTTTATGTCCGAAAAGAATGATATGCCCCGCCCGACGCAACGGCCGGACGGGGCATATCGCTTAACCGACGCCGTGCGCAGCCAGTGCCGCAAGCAGCAGCAGCGCAACGATGTTGGTGATCTTGATCATCGGGTTGACCGCCGGGCCGGCCGTATCCTTGTACGGATCGCCCACGGTATCGCCAGTGACCGCGGCCTTATGGGCTTCGGAGCCCTTGCCGCCGTAATTGCCGTCTTCGATATACTTCTTGGCATTGTCCCAGGCACCGCCGCCCGAGGTCATCGAGATGGCGACGAACAGGCCGGAGACGATCACGCCGAGCAGCATCGCGCCGACCGTGGCGAAACCCTCCTCACGATTGGCGACCGCCTGGATGACGAAGAACACCACGACCGGGCTCAGCACCGGCAGCAGCGACGGGATGATCATTTCCTTGATCGCCGCCTTGGTCACGATGTCGACGGTGCGACCATAATTGGGACGGCTGGTCCCTTCCATGATCCCCTTGTCCGCGGCGAACTGCGCGCGAACGTCCTCGACCACCGATCCCGCTGCCCGGCCGACCGCGGTCATGCCGAACGCGCCGAACAGATAGGGAAGCAGCGCGCCGAGCAGCAGCCCGACGATGACATAGGGATTGCTCAACTCGAAGTTGATCTTCCCGATGCCGAGCTGCGTCGCATAGCGATCGAGATCGGTCGTATAGGCGCCGAACAGCACCAAGGCGGCAAGCGCCGCCGAGCCGATCGCATAGCCCTTGGTCACCGCCTTGGTGGTGTTGCCAACCGCGTCGAGCGCATCGGTACGATGGCGCACGTCGTCGGGAAGCCCCGCCATTTCGGCGATGCCGCCGGCATTGTCGGTGACCGGACCATAAGCGTCGAGCGCGACCACCATGCCGGCCAGCGCGAGCAGCGAGGTGGCGGCGAACGCCACGCCGATGATCCCGGCCAGCTGGTAGGTCGCGATCACGGCGACGACGATGACGAGTGTCGGCAACGCGGTCGATTCAAGGCTGATCGCCAGACCCTGGATGACGTTGGTGCCGTGGCCGGTGGTCGACGCCTTGGCGATCGACTTGACCGGGCGATAGTTGGTGCCTGTGTAATATTCGGTGATCCACACCAGCAGGCCGGTGACGGCCAGGCCGATCAGCATGCAATAGAAGAGCGACATGCCGGTGAAGCTCTTGTCGCCGACCGTGCCGATCGCGGCGTTGAGATCGCCGAGCACCCACTTTTCCGCGCCGAAGATGGCGAAGGCCGAGAGCACGACGGTGGTCCAGAAGCCCTTGTACAGCGCGCCCATGATCGACTCGCCCTTGCCGAGCCGGACGAAATAGGTGCCGATGATCGAGGTGATGATGCACACGCCGCCGACGATCAGCGGCAAGGCCATCAGCGCGAACAGATTGGGTGCACCCGACAGCAGCAGCGCGATCGAGACCATCGTCAGGCCGATCGTCACGACGTAGGTCTCAAACAGATCGGCCGCCATGCCGGCGCAATCGCCGACATTGTCGCCGACATTGTCCGCGATCGTCGCTGGGTTGCGGGGATCGTCCTCGGGAATGCCCGCCTCGACCTTGCCGACCAGGTCGGCGCCGACGTCGGCGGCCTTGGTGAAGATACCACCGCCCAGACGCGCGAAGATCGAGATCAGCGAGGCGCCGAAGGCCAAAGCGGTCAGCGCGGCGACGATCTCATGATCGCCCGGCTCGAGATGCTTGACCCCGGTCAGATACCAGAAGATGCCGGCGATCGAGAGCAGGCCGAGACCCGCCACCAGCATGCCGGTGATCGCACCCGAGCGGAACGCCATGGTCAGCCCGCCCTGAAGCGAGGTGCGCGCGGCTTCCGCGGTGCGTACGTTGGCGCGGACCGAGATGTTCATGCCGATGAACCCGGCGATACCCGACAGCACCGCGCCGATCAGGAACGCCACGGTCGACAAGAGGCCGAGCGTGAAGAACAGGATCACGGCGACGATGACGCCGACGATCGCGATGGTGGTATATTGGCGGCCCAGATAGGCCTTGGCGCCTTCCTGAATGGCGGCGGCGATATCCTGCATCTTTTCGTTGCCGGCCGGCGCGCGGAGCACCTGCTGACTGGTGATGAAGCCATAGACTACGGCGATCAGGCCGCAGACGATGGCCGCATAGACAATCGTCATTCCTCTTCCCCTATTAGACACGTAGCGCCGAATGGCGCTCGCGAACTTTCCCGAAGGTGGGCAGGAGGTATAAGCGGGGATCGAGAGAGCGCAAGCGCCCTAAAGTTCAGTGCTGAAACCCCAGTCTGGAGGGCAGCGGGATGGGCTCGCCCTGCAAAGTGAGCACGATTCCATTGCCTTCATAGAAGTGGCCGACCCGGAACGCCCCGACGGGCGGCTCGTCGGCTGTCGGCAAGGCGAACAGAAGTTCATAATCGTCCCCAGCGGTTGCCGCGGCGAGGTGCGCGGCGAGATCGGCGCCGGCAAAGGCCAGATAGTCGGGGGAGAGCGGCAGAGCGGCGAGTTCGACGGTGACGGCCAGGCCGGACGCCGCGGCCATGCGGCCGGCATCGATCAACAATCCGTCCGACACATCCATCATCGCATGGACAGTTGGGGCCAGCCTGAATCCCTCGGCAAGACGCGGCGTCGGGCGGCGATAGCGAGCGAGCAGCGCTTGCGGGCCCGGCGCTCCCTGCGCGATCCGCAGGCCCGCGCCGGCATCGCCGATCGTTCCGGTCACCCAAAGCGCGTCCCCGGCCTGAGCGCCGGAGCGGAGCGGCGCGGGCGAGTCGCGCCCGATCGCGGTCAGGGTCAGCACGCGCGGCGCGTTCGCGGGAAGCGACACCGTGTCACCACCGATCAGCAAACAGCCGAACGCATCGAGCGCCGCGTGCAGGCCATCGAGGAACGCGCGGTCCCACGCGTCGCTCGACAGCGGATAATTGAGCAGCACCCCTTCGATCCGCGCTCCCTTGGCGGCGAGATCGGAGAGATTCACCGCGAGCAGTTTCCAGGCGACGTCGCCCGGCGGGTCGTCGGGCAGGAAATGGACGCCTTCGACGATCGTGTCGGTGGTGATGGTCAACCCGCCGATCGTCGCATTATCGTCGCGCAGGTCATGCGCGCCGGGGTGGAGCGGAAGCTTGCGCAGCGCGTCGATGAAGTCGGCTTCGTTCACGCGCGCCGCTTCATGGCTCGCGTTTCGCGCCGTCCAGCTCGCGGGTACGCCGCTCGGCTTCCGCCTTGGCGGCCTGCCTCTCGGCCTTGGTGCGGCCGTGTGCGGCGCGGTTCGCGGCGGCGGTCGCCTGGGCCTCGTCGCGCGCTTTCGCCTTGCGGGCGCGGTTGAGATTGACGATCTCCGCCATCCGCGCCGCCGGTCAGGCCCGCGCGCTCTTGGCGACGCCGTCGAGAATGCCGTTGACGAAGCCCTTTTCGCGGCGCTCGTAAAAGGCATCGGTGACGTCGAGATATTCGTTGATCACCGTGCCGACCGCCACGTCCTTGCGCGCGAGCAATTCATAGGTCCCGGCGCGCAGGATCGCCTTCATCAATTTGTCGAGCCGCTCGATCTTCCAGTCGGCGGTCACATTGGCCGAGATCAGCGCGTCGATCTCGTCGATCCGCGCCAGCGCGCCGGTCACCAGATCGTCGAAGAAATCGACATCGGCATCGGCATATTCGGCGTCCTCGATCGTCGCGCCGAGGCGATGCTGGTGGAATTCGTGGAGCAGCGAGACGACGGCCGTCCCGTCCATGTCGTGCTGATAGAGCGCCTGGGTCGCGGCGAGCCGCGCGGCGGAGCGCGCCTTGGACCGGCCGGCGGTGCGGGAATTGGTGTGAGTCGTCATTTGTGATGCCTTTAGACCGGTCGACCGGTTCTTGTCGAAAATGGAAGCTCAGCCGAGCCGGAGAGAGACCGAGCGGGCGTGGGCGGGCAGACCTTCGGCCTCCGCCAAGGTCACCGCGGCGGGGCCGATCGCGGCCAGCGAGGCCGGATCGAGCGACAGGAAGCTGGTGCGCTTCATGAAGTCGAGCACCGACAATCCGCTCGAAAACCGCGCGCGGCGACCGGTCGGCAGGACGTGATTGGGCCCGGCGACATAATCGCCCACAGCTTCGGGCGTGTAGCGGCCGATGAACACCGATCCGGCATGCTTCACCAAGTCGAACAGCGCGTCGGCCTCGTCGCAGGCGAGTTCGAGATGCTCGGGCGCGAGCCGATTGACCAGCGGCATCGCCTCGACCAGGTCAGCGGTGACGATGATCGCGCCGTTCGCGTCCCAGCTGGCGCGCGCCACCTTCGCGGTCGCCAATTGGCCGATCTGGAGGTCGACCGCCTCGGCCACCGCGCGGGCCAAAGCCGCGTCGTCGGTGAACAGGATCGACTGGCTCGACGGGTCGTGCTCGGCCTGGCTCAACAGATCGGCGGCGATCCATTGGGGATCGTTCTTGCCGTCGGCGACGACGACGATCTCGCTCGGGCCGGCGACCATGTCGATCCCGACCACGCCGTAGAGCTGGCGCTTGGCCTCCGCGACCCAGGCATTGCCGGGGCCGCACACCACGTCGACCGGCGCGATCCGGCCGGTGCCATAGGCAAGCGCGGCGACGGCCTGTGCCCCGCCGATTCGCCATACCTCATCGACACCGGCGGCATGCGCGGCCGCGAGCACCAGCGGATTGACCTCGCCATTGGGGGTCGGGGTGACCATCACCAGTCGCTCGACGCCCGCGACCTTGGCGGGGATCGCGTTCATCAGCACGGAGCTCGGATAGGCCGCGCGGCCGCCAGGGACGTAGATCCCCGCCGCGTCGACCCCGCGCCATCGCGCGCCGAGCCGCGCGCCGATCGCGTCGATCTCATCGCGGTCCTCGGGCTTCTGCTTGATGTGATAAGCGGCGATCCGCTCTGCGGCGAGTTCGAGCGCGTCGCGCAACTCGGGTGCCAGCGCTTCGTGCGCGGCGAGCCATTCGGCGCGCTCGATCCGCCAACCGGTCTCGTTGAGATCGTGATGGTCGAACTTGCGGGTGAAGGCGTGAACGGCGGCATCGCCTTCGTCGCGCACGCTGGCGACAATGGTGCGGACGTCGCGCGCGACGTCGCTGTCGGCTTCGCGCCGCGCGTCGACCAGGGCCTGGAACTGGCGATCGAAGCCGGGTTCGGATGTGGAGAGCTTGATCACATTCCCCTCCCGCTTGCGGGAGGGGCTAGGGGAGGGCGTGTTGACTCACCGCCAGCTGCGACAGGCCCTCCCCCGACCCCTCCCGCAAGCGGGAGGGGAGAAGAGACCGCCCGCCGGAACGCGTCGACCAACGGGACCAGTTCGGGCCGTGTTTTGAACGCGGCGCGGTTGACGATCAGGCGGCTCGTCACCTCGGCGATCACCTCGACCTCGACCAGACCGTTTTCCTTGAGCGTGCGGCCCGAGGAGACGAGGTCGACGATGCGTGGTGCAAGGCCCAGGGTCGGCGCTAATTCCATCGCGCCGTTGAGCTTGACGCATTCGGCCTGCACGCCGCGCGCTTCGAAATGGCGCTGCGTCACATGCGGATATTTGGTCGCGACGCGAACATGGCTCCAGCCTCGCGGATCATCGGCCGCCGCCATTTCGGCCGGTTCGGCGACCGATAGGCGGCAATGGCCGATGCCCAGGTCGACCGGGGCATAGAGTTCGGGATAGTCGAATTCGGCGAGCACGTCCGACCCGACGATGCCGATCTGCGCGGCGCCATGCGCGACGAACGTGGCGACGTCGAACGCGCGGACGCGGATCAGGTCGATGCCGGGATGATTGGTCGAAAAGCGCAGCGCGCGGCTGTCCTCGTCGGAGAATGCCGCCTCGGGCTCGACGCCGGCGCGCACGAGCAGCGGCACGGCTTCGGACAGGATACGGCCCTTGGGGACGGCAATGACTAGGGGTTGCGCCATGGCGGGGCTTTACTTGTGCACCTGCGAAGGCGCAATGCATCCCGGCGGTTCCGCTTTCAGCGGCTCTGCCGCGCCGGCGCGCTTCCCCGCCCGACCCTCCGAAGGACAGCAATCTATGGAAGGTCGCGCAGGTTAGCGCGCCGGGACTGGATATGAGGAGGCGACATGGCCGACGAGGCGGGCAATCGCGAGGCGTTCCGGATCCAGGAATTCTATTGCCGCAACATGGACGCGCCGATCTATGCGCGATTGTGCGCCGCGATCGCCGACGGCCTGACCCGCGACAGCCGCACCAGCGCCCGCATCCTCGACTGGCCAGGCGAGCCGACTCGCGACGCGCTGCCGCTCAGGTTCATCGGTGGGCTGCATGCGCTGGTGCAAGCGGGCGCTGATTCGGGGCTGGCGGCAGTGTTCCGCGGCAAGACGAGCGACCAGGACGCGATCGCGGCGGCGGTGAATGCTGCGCTGGCCGCGCATGACGATTTCCTGCTACCCTGGCTCGACGGGCCGCCGCAGACCAACGAGCCCGGACGATCCGGCGCGCTGATCGTCGGGTTGCTCGAAATCGCGCGGCGATATGGGCCGAAGATCGAGCTGCTCGAGATCGGATCGAGCGCTGGGCTCAACTTGCTGATCGACCGCTATGCTTTCGATCTTGGCGGCGTAAAATTCGGTCCGGCCGACGCGCCGGTGACGATTGCACCCGACTGGCGCGGTGAGCCGCCCGTGGCGGCGCCGATCGAGATCGTCTCGGTGCGTGGCTGCGACGTTCGTCCGCTCGACGCCACCGATCCCGCGGTCGAGGCGCGGCTGGCCGCTTATGTCTGGGCCGAAACGCCGGCGCGTGCCGAGCGGCTGCGCAAGGCGATCACGATGCAGCGCGCAAAGCCGGTCGATCTGGTCCAGGCCGACGCCGCCGACTGGACCGAGGCGCGACTCGCCGAACCGCAAGAGGCGGGCGTGACGCGCGTGCTGATGCATTCGGTAGTGTGGCAATATCTGCCCGAGGACAGCGCCACCCGTATTCGCGCGGCGATGAACGCGGCGGGTGACCGCGCCACGCCCGACCGCCCGCTCGCCTGGGTGATGATGGAACCCGACCGGGCCTTCGCGTACCAGGTGATCCGCGTGAAGAGCTGGCCTGGTCATGATCAATGGCAGGTTGTCGCGACCGCTCACGCGCATGGTGCGTGGGTCAAGAATGGCGTCGAGGATGAGGATAAGCGCCGCTACGACCTGCCCGAATCGGCCAAGGTCGAAGCCGGGTAAACTATCGAACAACGTGGCTCATGCGGATGGTTGATTTGAACGATCGGGCCGCCGATCTTGCAATCATGGCCACGCTCCATCGCTATCGCGTCTTCGAAACCGCGCACGGCATCGCCGCCATCGCGTGGAGCGGCGATGCGGTCACCGCGTTTCGCCTGCCCGGGGAGACCGCCCGCGACGCGGAATGGTCGTTGCTCCGTCGCTTGCCCGATGCCGTTGCGGGTGATCCGCCGCCCGCCATCGCCGCGGTGATTGCCGATGCGATCCGCTATTTCGCCGGCGAGCCGGTCGATTTCGACGCGGTCGCGATCGATCTCGGCGAACAGGAACCGTTCTTCGCGCGGGCCTATGACCGCGTCCGCGCGATCGGGCGCGGCGAGACGATGACCTATGGCGCGGTCGCGCGCGAACTCGGCGCGGGGCCGGAAGCGGCGCGTGCGGTCGGCCAGGCGATGGCGCGTAATCCGATCCCGCTAATCGTGCCGTGCCATCGCGTGCTCGCCGCGGGCAGCCGGGTTCATGGTTTCTCGGCGCCCGGCGGCGCGCTTGCCAAGGTCCGCATGCTCGAGATCGAAGGCGTTGCGACCGAGCCGCCGCCCGCCGCGCAGACCGCGTTCGAGTTCTGAAACGCTTGGAGTTCGTTTCAGCAAGCTGAAACGGGAGCGGGCCGGCACCGTCACAGCGAAGCTGAAAAGACGCACTGCTTGCGCTTTGCCGCGCTGCGGCATAGACGCCGCGCCGTGACGGGTTCCCCGCAAGGGGAAGCAAAAGGGAAGTCCGGTCGAAATGCCGGCGCTGCCCCCGCAACTGTGACCGGAGAGCGGTCGCCCCAACAATGCCACTGGCCGCAAGGTCGGGAAGGCGGGGCGGACGCGACGACCCGGAAGCCAGGAGACCTGCCCGCCACGGTCGATCCTTTGCGCGGACGGGGTGTGCCGGGCGAACGAGGGATATCCCTCGCGTGAGCGACATGAACCGGGCCGTAGGGTCCGGGTGTCGCGTTCAGGCGCCCGGATTGCGGCCCCACCAAAGGGGCATGTCCAATGTTGAAGTTTTCCATCCTCGCCGGCTCGGCACTCGCCGCGGTCGCTATCGCCGCGCCTGCCTGGGCGCAGGAGACGCCGGCGAATAATGACGATCAACGCATCGTTATCGACGATCCGGTCGTCCGCACCGATATCGTCATCACTGCGACCGGTGTGCCGCAAACGCCCGAGACGATCGGCCAGGCGGTGACCGTGATCGACCGCCAGACGATCGAGCAGCGCCAGACCGTCGCTTTGTCCGATCTGCTCGCAACGACACCGGGCGTGACCGTGTCGCGCAACGGCGGGCTCGGTGCCTTGACTGCCGTCCGCATTCGCGGCGCCGAGGATTCGCAGACGCTGACCCTGATCGATGGCGTCCGCGTCAACGATCCCTCGTCGCCGGGCGGCGCGTTCGACTTCGCCAATTTGCTCGCCGGGTCGATCGACCGTGTCGAGGTGCTGCGTGGCCCCAACTCGGTGCCATGGGGCAGCCAGGCGATCGGCGGCGTCGTCAACGTCACCACGATGCAGCCGGGCTATGGCCTCCAGGCGCGCGGCAATGTCGAATATGGCAGCTTCGATACGGTGTTCGCCAATGGCGGCGTGTCCGGAAAGAGCGGGATCATCTCCGCATCGCTCAATGCCGGCTATCTCAAGACCAACGGCTTCTCGGCGGTGTCGTCGGGAAGTGAGCCCGACGGCTATCGCCAGTTCGGCGCGACCGGGCGGATCGAGATCGCCTTGGCCGATAACATCAAGCTCGATCTGCGTGGTTATTATGCGCACAGCAAGGTCGATATCGACGGCTTTGACGGTGTGACCTTCCTGCCCGCCGACGACGGCGAATATGCCAAGACGCAGGAATTGTACGGCTATGCCGGGCTCAATGCCGATTTCCTCGGCGGCCGCTTCAAGAACCGCATCGCCTTTACCATCGCTGATATCAACCGCGACAATTACGACCCGGCATTCGGCCCCGCGGTCAGCTTCTTCGGCCGCGGCCGCAGCGAGCGGTATCAGTATCAGGGTGATTTCCAGGTGACCGATGGCGTCCGGCTGGTCGCCGGCGCCGAGCGCGAAAATACGCGCTATTTCGACGGCGATCTCGCCGCGACCCGTGGTGTCACCAGCTTCTACGGTGAGGCGATCCTCTCGCCGATCGATCGCCTGACCATCACCGGCGGCGTGCGCTACGACGACGATTCGGCGTTCGGTGGGCACACGACCTGGGGCGCCAATGCGGTCTATACCTTGCCCACCGAGACGACGTTCCGCGCCAGCTATGCCGAGGGGTTCAAGGCGCCGACCCTCTACCAACTCTACGGCCGGTTCGGGACGTCGGTGTTCGGCAACAAGGATCTGAAACCCGAAACCGCGCAAAGCTATGACGTCGGGGTCGAACAGCGGCTGGTCGGCGGCCGGATCGTCGCCGGCATCACCTGGTTCCACCGCGACACGACCGACCAGATCGATTTCGGTCCGGCCTTCTCCTACGTCAATATCGACCGCACCCGGGCAAAGGGCGTGGAGTTCGCATTGTCGGTGCGGCCGAGCGATCGGCTGACGCTCAGCGGGTCTTACAGCTTCATCGATTCGATCAACCTCTCGCCCGGGTTCAATTTCGGCAACGAGCTAGCTCGGCGGCCGCGCCAGTCGGTCAGCGCGTCGATCGACTGGAAGACTCCGGTCGGCCTCGGGATCGGCGCAACCGTGCTCAGCGTCGGCGACAGCTTCGACGACGCCGGCAATTTCAGCCGGCTCGACGGCTATACGGTCGTCGGATTGCGCGCGGACTTCCCAATCGGTGACAAATTCTCGATCTATGGCCGCGTCGATAACCTGTTCGATGAGAAATATGCCGTGGTGAAATATTACAGCACACCGGGCCGCGCGGCCTATGGCGGCATTCGCTTGAAGTTCAATTGAAGCCTTTGATCGCCTTGATCGCCCTCGGGCTGGCGGGGTGCGCGAGCGCGCAGCCCGCCACGACCGGGGGGATCGTCTCGACCAATCCCTGTTCGGACCAATTGCTACTGGCGTTGGCGCCGGGCAAGGTCACGGCGATCAGCCATTATTCGCAGGAACCGGGCGCGACCTCGATCCCGATCGGACTCGCGCGGCGCTATCGCGCCACCGCGGGGACGGCCGAGGAGGTGATCGCGCTCAAGCCCGATCTGGTGGTGGCGTCGAGCTTCACCCCCAAGACGACGCTGGCTGCCTATCGCCGCGCCGGGCTCAAGGTGCTGACGCTCGATTCACCGACCAATGTCGCTGCCAGTCGCGATCAGATCCGCAGCGTCGCCGCGGCGGTGGGGGAACCTGCGGCCGGCGAGCGGCTGATCGCGCGCATCGATCGCGCGGTTGCCGCTGCCGCGCCGCATGACGGCCGCCGGCCCGCGACCTTGCTCTATATTTCCGCCAGTTTCGCCAATGCCGGCCCCAGCCTGCTGACCGAAATGGTCGGCCTCGCCGGGCTAGGCGATGCCAGCAAGGATTTCGGCCTCGCTTTCTCGGGTAACGTCCCGATCGAGAGCCTGGTCGCCCATCCCCCGCGCATCGTCCTCGATCCCGACCCCGATAGCCGCACCGCATCTTTGCGCCGCCGCGTGCTCGGCATGGCGGGGTATCAGGTGATCGAGGATCGCTTTCCCCGCCAATTGGTCAATTGCGGCGGGCCGACCATCATCCCCGCGCTGCGCGCGCTCGCCGCGATCCGGTCGCGAGCGCTGTCATGAACCGAGCGATCCGCCTCGGCCTGCTCCTATTGTTGACCGGGGCCCTGTTCGCGCTGTCGCTGATGGTGGGCAAGCAATGGATTCCGTTCGACGCGTGGTTCGGCCACGATCCGCGCTGGGCGATCATCGCTGAGTTGCGCATCCCGCGTGCGGTGCTGGGCGTGCTGGTCGGCTCAGCGCTCGGCCTGTCGGGCGCGGTATTGCAGGGCTATCTCAGGAACCCGCTCGCCGATCCGACGGTGATCGGCGTGTCGTCCTGCGCGGCGCTCGGCGCGGTCGCCTCGATCGTGCTGGGATTCGGCGCGGGCTGGCTCGGCCAGTTCGGCTGGGCGATGGCGGGGGCGGGCGGCGCGATGGCGCTGCTGGCGATGCTCACTGCGCGCGCCGAGACTCCGGTGGTATTTGTGCTTGCCGGCACCGTGCTCGCCAGCCTGGCCGGCGCGCTGACCGCCTTCCTGATCTCGATCGCGCCCAATCCTTATGCCATTGCTGAGGCGATCGACTGGCTGATGGGCGCGCTGACCGACCGCGGGCCCGACGACGTGCTGATGGCGGCGCCGTTCATCGGTGCGGGCGTGCTGCTGATGCTGTTCACGGGCCCGGCACTCGACGCGCTGGCGCTGGGCGAGGATGCCGCGCGGTCGCTCGGTGCCAATCTCGGCCGGTTGCGCTGGCAAGTGGTGATCGGCACCGGGCTGGCGGTCGGCGCGGGAGTCGCGGTGACCGGCGTGGTCGGGTTCGTCGGGCTTGTCGTCCCGCATCTGCTGCGCCCGGTGTTCGGCGCCAAGCCGTCGGCGTTGCTGGTGCCGAGCGCATTGGGTGGCGCCGCGCTGACGCTCGCCGCCGACAGCCTGTGCCGTCTTGCGCCGGGCGCGGGCGAGGTGCGGCTGGGCGTCGCCATGGCGCTGATCGGCGCGCCGTTCTTCCTGGCCTTGCTGTTCCGCGAGGGAGCCAAGCAATGGCGCTGACGCTCGACCGCGTCACGCTCGATCTGCGCGGGCGCCGGGTGCTGGCCGATGCGAGCGCCTCGTTCGCCGCCGGCCGCATCACCGTGATCCTGGGCCCCAATGGCGCGGGCAAGACCAGCTTGCTTCGGGCTGCGGCGGGTCTGATCGCGCCGAGCGCCGGCAAGATCGCGATCGACGGCCGCGCAATTGCAGGCATGCGCCGCGACGACCGTGCGCGGACGATCGGCTACCTGCCGCAATCGGGCGATGTCGCCTGGAACATGCCGGCGCGCGACGTCGTGGCGCTCGGCCGACTGCCGCATCGCACCAGCATGGCGGACGATATTGCAGCGGTGCTGTCGGCGATGGCGGCGACCGACACCGAGCAATTCGCCGAGCGCCGCGTCGGCGAATTGTCGGGCGGTGAGCGCGCGCGCGTGCTGCTGGCGCGCGTGCTGGCAGGCGAGCCACAGTGGCTGCTGGCCGACGAGCCGCTGGCCAGTCTCGATCCTGCGCATCAGCTCGACCTGCTCGACCGCTTACGCGGCCAAGCGGCGCGCGGTGTCGGGGTGGTCGTCGTGCTCCACGATCTGGTCCAGGCCGCGCGCGTCGCGGACGAGATCGTGATGCTGCGCGACGGCCGCGTCTTCGCGTTCGGTCCGCCCGACGAGGTGCTGACGCAGCAGCATTTGCGCGACGCCTTCGGGGTGGACGTGCTGCTGTTCGCCGATGGGCACGGGCGGATGCTTCCCGTCCCCGCGGGTCGCTCAGGGTCAGGCTAGCCGCCCGCCGATCGCCTGGAGCCAGGTGGACACCGCCTGGATTCGCGAGGTCGCGTGCGTGTCCTGATGAGTCACCAGCCAGAAGGTGCGATGAACGGCGACGCTCTCGCCCAGCACGGGCTCGAGTCCGGGGTCGTGCTGGGCCATGAAGTCGGGAAGCACCGCGATCCCCCCGCCGGCGGACACCAATGAACGTTGGACGTTGATACTCGTGCTGCGAACCTGCGGGGTCAGGCCCGGCTCGATCTCGGACAGATAATCGAGTTCGGGGGCATAGATATGCTCGGGGACGTAGCCGACCAGAACGTGCCTGCCGAGGTCGGCGTTGGACGTCGGCCGGCCGTGCCGGTCGAGATAATCGGGCGTGGCATAAAGCCGCAGCCGATACCGCGCGAACTCGATGGCGCGGAGCTGCGCGCTGCGCGGGCGGGCAAGCATCACCGCGATGTCCGCCTCGCGCTTCGACGGATTGAGGAAGCCCGACGCGGTGATCAGGTCGAGCCGGATGCGCGGATGGCTCGCCTGGAAAGGCGCGATCGCCGGTGCGATCACCCAGGTCGCGAGACCTTCCGCCACGCTCACTCGGACATGGCCGGCGGGCGCCAGGTCTCCGGCGGGCGCGATCGCGGCGACGATCGCCGATTCGACCGTCTCGGCATGCGCTAGCAGCGCTTCGCCCTCTTCCGTCAGCCGGCGTTCGCCGCCGACCGACTCGAATAGCGGACGATCGACCCGCGCTGCCAGCCGGGCAAGCCGCCGGCCCACGGTCGTGGCATCGACGCCCAGCGACCGCGCGGCCGGCGCGATCCGCTTCGATCGCGCGACCGCGAGGAAGATGCGCAGGTCATCCCAGTTCTGCATCGAGCTATCTGCATTTTTGCATGTTCATTTGGCAATTAAGTAGCCTTGCGTGCGAATTTGCCTAGTGAAATAGAGCATCGAGCCGAACGAGGCCCCAGGAGAGTTGACCATGCGCACCATCGACCATTTCATCGCGGGCTCTGCCGGCGGTGGCGCCACTCGCACCAGCGACGTGTTCGACCCCAATACCGGCCAGGTCCAGGCCAAGGTCAATCTCGGCGCGCAAGCCGATCTCGATCGCGCCGTCGCCGCAGCGCAGGCTGCGCAACCGGCTTGGGCGATGACCAATCCGCAGCGCCGCGCCCGCGTCATGTTCAACTTCAAGGCGCTGGTCGAAAAGAACATGGACGAGCTGGCGCACCTGCTCTCGTCCGAACACGGCAAGGTGATCGCCGATTCGAAGGGCGACATCCAGCGCGGGCTCGAAGTGGTCGAGTTCGCCTGCGGCATCCCGCACGTGCTCAAGGGCGAATATACCCAGGGCGCGGGGCCCGGGATCGACGTCTATTCGATGCGCCAGCCGATCGGCATCGGGGTCGGCATCACGCCGTTCAATTTCCCCGCGATGATCCCCTTGTGGATGGGCGCCGTCGCCACCGCGTGCGGCAACGCCTTCATCCTCAAGCCGTCGGAGCGCGACCCCTCGGTGCCGGTGCGCCTCGCCGAACTGATGCGCGAAGCTGGCATGCCGGAAGGCATCTTCCAGGTCGTGCACGGCGACAAGGAAATGGTCGACGCGATCCTCGACCATCCTGCGATCGCCGCGGTCAGCTTCGTCGGCTCGTCCGACATCGCGCATTACGTCTATAATCGCGGCGTCGCCGCCGGAAAGCGCGTCCAGGCGATGGGCGGGGCCAAGAACCACGGCATCGTCATGCCCGATGCCGATCTCGACCAGGTCGTCGCCGATCTGTCGGGCGCCGCGTTCGGCTCGGCCGGCGAGAGATGCATGGCGCTTCCGGTTGTCGTCCCGGTGGGCGACAAGACCGCCGAGGCGCTCAAGGCCAAATTGATCCCCGCGATCGCGGCGCTGCGCGTCGGCGTCTCGACCGACAATGACGCGCATTACGGCCCGGTGGTCAACGCCGCGCACAAGCAGCGGGTGGAAAACTGGATCCAGACCGGCGTCGATGAAGGCGCCGAGCTGGTGGTCGACGGCCGTGGCTTCAAGCTTCAGGGTCATGAGGAGGGTTTCTTCATTGGCCCGTCGCTGTTCGACCATGTCACGCCCGACATGCAGTCGTACAAAGAAGAGATTTTCGGGCCTGTCCTGCAGATCGTCCGCGCGCCCGATTTCGAGACCGCGCTCCGCCTGCCGAGCGATCATCAATACGGCAACGGCGTCGCCATTTTCACCCGTAACGGCCATGCGGCGCGCGAATTCGCCGCGCGGGTCAATGTCGGCATGGTCGGGATCAACGTGCCGATCCCGGTGCCGGTCGCCTATCATACCTTTGGCGGCTGGAAGCGTTCGGCGTTCGGCGACACCAACCAGCACGGCATGGAAGGCGTCAAGTTCTGGACCAAGGTCAAGACGATCACCCAGCGCTGGCCTGACGGCGGGGTCGGCGACGGCGCCAACGCCTTCGTCATCCCGACAATGGGGTAAGGACGGGGCGGTCGGCGACGATCGCCTCGAACTTCTCATGGTAGCGCGGGTGCTCCGTTCCCATCCACCGATCCCACCAGGTGAAGTAGAGGCCGTAATTGTGCCGGCCTTCGCTATGGTGGAGGTCGTGGTGCGTGGTGGTGGTCAGCCATCCGGTCCAGCGGCTGCGGGTGAAGCCCGACCAAGCGAGCTCATGCCCCGAATGGCCGATCGCGTTCCTGATGATCTGGTGGAGCAGGAACGCCAACACAACGAGTGCGTGGAACGGCACGATCAGCAGGAACAGCGGCAGGAACGCGGCTTCGAACGCCGCCTCGATCGGGGCGAAACTGTACGCGGCCCAGGGCGTCGGCGTGCGGGACATGTGATGCGTCATATGCGCGCGGCGGAACAAGGCCTTCAGGTGCAGCGCGCGGTGCATCCAGTAGAAATAGGCGTCGTGCGCGATGACGATCGCGACGAACTCGACGCCGGCCAGCCAGAGCGGCGGCGCGGCCATCGAGACATGGAGGATGCCCATCCGCGCCAGGGCGATCGTCAGCATGGTCGACGCCGCGAAGGTCACCATCGTGATCAGCGAATTGATCACCTCGTGCTGCAGGTCGGCGAAATCGGGCGTCCTGAGCTGGATGCGCCGGCGTTCTGTCCAGCGAGCGCCGAGCCACAATATCACGGTCACGCCGCCCGCCGCGGCCAGATAGCGGGTCAATTCGATCATATAGCCTTGTGCGCCGCCCATGATGAGCGTTCGGATCGAGTCGGTCATACCAAGCTCCCGTCAAATGATGCGGACGGTCTGGCCGATCGGATGCGGGTGGTCGCGGCAGTGCCGGAAAAAGCCGGTCGATTCCGGAATCGATCAGCTATTTTCGAAACCGCCCAGCGCCGCGCGGCGCCAGTCGGTCGGGGTCTGCCCGGTGGTGTCGCGGAAGGCGCGATTGAACGGCGCAAGGCTGCCATAGCCCAGGTCCATCGCGATCGTCAGCACCGGCAGCGCGACCTTGGCCGGGTCGCTGAGCCATGCCTGCGCGTCGGCGATGCGGTGCGAATTGAGGAAGTCGGAGAAGTTGCGATAGCCCAGCCGCTGGTTGATCAACGCGCGCAGGCGATGTTCGGGGACGCCGAGTTTGCTCGCAAGCACACCGATCGACAGCCCTGTCTCGCGATAGACGCCATCGGCCATCGCCGCGTCGAGCTTTTGTTTGAGCACATTCTCGGCGGGATTGAGGTTTGGCTGTGGCGGCGCGGCCGCTTGCGCGTCGAACAGCAATTCCGCGTTGCTCGACATCAGCACCGCGCCGAACGCGGCCACCGCGATCAGCGTGCTACCCGATTGCAGCAGCATCAGCCATGGGATCGTGACATAGCCCAGCACGACTTCGACGATGACGATCGCCAGCGTCTGCACGCCGACCACGATCACGAAACCCATGCGGAACACGCGGCGCCGTTCGATCAGGTCGTCGCCGCGTTCGGTGATCGCGATCCAGATCGCGTGCGCGGCGAGCGCGAAGGACAGGACATGCTGCGCGATGTCGGCCGTGACCGGCATGCGATGCGTCCAATGGACCGCCGCGATGAAATTGCCCCAGCATGCCAGCGTTACCGCCACGGCGATGATGAGCAACCGACGATCGATGCGGCGCTCGAAAATCAGCTGGGCAAAGATCCACAGGAACAATGGCGCCGCCTGCGATCCAAGTTGGATCAGTGGCCAGATCTTCATGTGGCGCGCGTCCAGAATCGGCGCGACATTGGCGAGATAGGCCGCGACACACAGGAGCAAGAGCACCGTCGTCCAGCGGATCGGCCGCGGTGCGTGGCCACGGCCGATCACCAGTGCGATCAGCATCAGCTGGCCCGCCGACAGCAGGCGCAGCGCGGTATCGATGAGCAGCATCCGCGTCATTGCCGGGGCGTTATGGCTTCGCTCCCGACGCGGGTCTATGGCCGAAGCCGAGGTGCCTCATGCTGATCCCCATTCCAGCCGACCGGAAGACACGATGACCAACCAGTTCGACCTGACCGACGACCAGCGTGAGATCCAGGACCTCGCGCGCAAGTTCACCGCCGATCGCATCACGCCGTTCGCGGCCGAATGGGACGAGAAACGCCATTATCCGGTCGACGTCTGGAAGGCGGCGGGCGAACTCGGCTTCGGCGCGATCTATGTCGCCGAGGAATCGGGCGGGATCGGGCTCGGCCGGCTCGAGGCAGCGCTGATCATGGAGGCGATGGCCTATGGCTGCCCCGCGACCAGCGCGTATATCTCGATCCATAATATGGCGACCTGGATGATCGACCGTTTCGGCGATCAGGCGATCAAGGATCGTTTCCTTCCGGACCTCGTCAGCATGGACAAGATCGCCAGCTATTGCCTGACCGAGCCCGGCTCCGGCTCCGACGCCGCGGCGCTCAAGACCAGCGCGAAGCGCGACGGCGATCATTACGTCCTGAACGGGACCAAGCAGTTCATCTCGGGCGCTGGCTATAACGATATCTATGTCTGCATGGTCCGCACCGGCGAGGAGAAGTCGAAAGGTATATCGTGCCTGGTGGTCGAGAAGGACACGCCGGGGCTGTCGTTCGGCGCACCCGAGAGGAAGCTCGGCTGGAACGCCTCGCCGACCGCGCAGGTGATCTTCGAGGATTGCCGTGTGCCGGTCGAGAACCGGGTCGGCGCGGAGGGTGACGGCTTCCGCTTCGCGATGGCGGGGCTCGACGGCGGGCGGCTCAATATCGGCGCCTGCTCGCTGGGGGGCGCGCAGCGCTGCCTCGACGAGTCGATCAACTACACCAAGGAACGCCAGCAATTCGGCACGCCGGTTGCCGATTTCCAGAACACGCAATTCATGCTGGCCGATATGGCGACCGACCTCGAGGCGGCGCGGGCGCTGCTCTACCTCGCCGCGGCCAAGGTAACCGCCAACGCGCCCGACAAGTCGCGCTTCTCGGCGATGGCGAAGCGGCTGGCGACCGACAATGGCAGCTCGATCGTCGACCGCGCGCTCCAGCTGCACGGCGGCTACGGCTATCTGATGGATTATCCGATCGAGCGCTTCTGGCGCGATTTGCGCGTGCATTCGATCCTCGAGGGAACGAACCAGGTGATGCGGATGATCGTCGGCCGGGATTTGACGCGGCAATGAGGGGGAAAGCGATTTTCCCCTCTCCCTTTGGGAGAGGGGCAAGCCGCGTAGCGGCGCGGGGTGAGGGCCGGGCGCGAACCGCTGGCTGCCCTCACCCTTCCGCGGCCTTTGGCCGCTCCCTCCCTCTCCCAGAGGGAGAGGGGTTATGACCGACGACGTCCTCACCTTCATCGAGGGCAAGGTTGGGCGTATCCGGCTCAACCGGCCCAAGGCGATCCATGCGCTCAACACCGCGATGTGCGCGGCCGTGCTCGACGCGCTGGCGGCGTGGCGCCACGACGCTGCGGTCGAGGCGGTGATGATCGACCATGCCGAGGGCAGGGGTTTCTGCGCGGGCGGCGACATCCGCATGCTCGCGGAAAGCGGGGCGAAGGACGGCGTCGAGGCGCGCGAATTCTTCTTCACCGAATATCGCATGAACCACCGGCTGTTCACCTATGAGAAACCGGTGGTCGCGTTCATGGACGGCATCACAATGGGTGGGGGCGTCGGCATCTCGCAGCCCGCGCGCTATCGCGTGGCGACCGAGAATACCCGGCTCGCCATGCCGGAGACGGGCATCGGGCTGTTCCCCGATGTCGGCGGCGGCTGGTATCTGTCGCGCCTGCCGGGCCGCGTTGGTCAATATCTCGCGCTGACCGGGCACCGGCTGGACGGGGCCGAGTGCCTCAATCTCGGTCTCGCGAGCGATTATCTGACCAGCGATACGCTCGATGAGGCCAAGGCTCGGATCGCGGCGGCGCCGACCGAAATCGAGGAAATCCTCGCCGAACTGGGATCGCCGGTGCCCGAGGCGAAGATCGTCGCGCACGAACAGGACATCAACCGCCTGTTCGAGTCCGACCGGCTGGAAGACATCTACGCCGCGCTGGAGACCAGCGGTGGAGTTTGGGGCGCGGAAGCGCTGGCGACGCTCAGGACCAAGTCGCCCCAGACGATGAAGGTGTCGCTGCGGCTGCTCGCGGAAGGGCGGCAGATGATCGATTTCGCCGCCGAGATGACGCAGGAATATGCCGTCGGCGCGCGCGTCGTGATGCGCCACGATTTCCTCGAGGGCGTCCGCGCGGTGATCGTCGACAAGGATAATGCGCCGGTCTGGAACCCCGACACGCCCGAGGGCGTCACCGACGAATTGATTGACGCGATTTTCGCACCCCTGCCGAAAGAAGAGGCTTGGACACCCGCATGACCTACGAAACGATCCTGGTCGACCAGCGCGAGGGCGGCGTCACGCTGATCACGCTCAACCGGCCGCAGGCGCTCAACGCGCTCAACAACCAGGTGCTGGGCGAATTGGTCGCGGCACTGCAGGCGTTCGACGCCGACCCGTCGCAGGGTTGCGCCGTGCTGACCGGCAGTGAAAAGGCATTCGCCGCGGGTGCCGACATCAAGGAGATGCAGCCGCAATCGTTCGGCGACATGTATGGCGGCAATTATTTCGCCGGCTGGGAGCTGTTCACTCGCACGCGCAAGCCGGTGATCGCCGCGGTCGCGGGCTTCGCGCTCGGTGGCGGCTGCGAACTGGCGATGATGTGCGACTTCATCCTGGCGGCCGATACCGCCAAGTTCGGCCAGCCCGAGATCAAGCTCGCGGTAGCACCCGGCATGGGTGGCTCGCAGCGCCTGACTCGCGCGGTCGGCAAGGCCAAGGCGATGGAGATGTGCCTGACCGGCCGCTTCATGGATGCCGAGGAAGCCGAACGTGCCGGTTTGGTGTCGCGGATCATCCCGGCCGCCGACCTGGTCGAGGAAGCGGTCAAGACCGCCGCGACGATCGCCGGCATGGCGCCGCTCGCGGTCCTCGCCAACAAGGAAATGGTCAATGCGGCGTTCGAGACGACGCTGATGCAGGGCGTGCAGTTCGAACGCCGGCTGTTCCACGGGCTGTTCGGGACAGAGGATCAGAAGGAAGGCATGGCCGCGTTCGTCGAGAAGCGGCCGGGGAAATGGGTCGGGAAGTAAGTCCCCCTCCCGCTTGCGGGAGGGGTTAGGGGAGGGCGTGTCCCTCCAGGGTTTGGGAAGCCGTCGACAGGCCCTCCCCCAGCCCCTCCCGCAAGCGGGAGGGGAGTAGAAAGGACAAATAATGGCACGCGTCGCATTCATCGGGCTGGGCAATATGGGTGGCGGGATGGCCGCGAACCTGGCGAAGAAGGGGCACGACGTGCGCGCCTTCGATCTGTCGGCCGAGGCGCTCGACAAGGCGAAGGCGGCGGGTTGCCTGCCCGCGACGAGCGCAGCAGAAGCGGTCGACGGGGCTGAGGCGGTGGTTACGATGCTGCCCGCGGGTAAGCATGTCGAAAGCGTCTATGGCGAGTCGATTCTGGGCACCGCGCCCATTTCGGCGATCCTGATGGATTGCTCGACGATCGACGTCGCCACCGCCAAGCGCGTCGGCGAAGCAGCGCAGGCCAAGGGCTATGCCGCGGTCGACGCGCCGGTGTCGGGCGGGATCGCGGCGGCAAATGCCGGTACCCTGACCTTCATGGTTGGCGGCTCGGCCGAGGCGTTCGACCGCGCCCAGCCGTTCCTCGCCGACATGGGCAAGGCTGTGATTCATGCCGGCGCGTCGGGCGCGGGGCAGGCGGCCAAGATCTGCAACAATATGGTGCTCGGCGCCGAGATGATCGCGACCTGCGAGGCGTTCGTGCTGGCCGACAAGCTCGGGCTCGATCCGCAGAAATTCTTCGACATCGCCAGCGTGAGTTCGGGCCAGAGCTGGTCGCTCACCTCTTATGCGCCCTGGCCCGGTGTCGGGCCGGAGACGCCCGCCGACCGCGATTATCAGGGTGGGTTCGCGACCGCGTTGATGCTCAAGGACCTGCGGCTGGCGATGGAAGCCGCGGCGTCGGTCGATGCCGACACGCCGATGGGAGCGAAGGCGGCCGAACTCTATCAGGCGTTCAACGATGCCGGGAATGGCGGGCTCGATTTCTCGGCGATCATCCGGCTGCTGGGCAAGGACAGGCAATGAGCGTCGCGTTCCGCCGCGAGAGCGACGAGGAGCATAAGGAGCCGCGCTTCGAGCTGCCGATCCCGGCTGGGCCGAATCTGGTCACCGAAGGCGGGCCGGCGCTGATCGACGCCCGAATCGCCGCGCTCGAGGCCGAGCAGGTCGATGCCGACGAGGCGCGCAGCGAAGAGATCGCGCGCGACCTGCGCTATTGGCACACGCGTCGCGTGACGGCGATCGTCGCGCCGGTGCCGCCGGCGGACGAGATCGCGTTTGGCTCGCGCGTGCGGATCGCGGTGGATGGCAGCGAGCGCGTTATTCGCATCGTCGGTGATGATGAAGCCGATCCGGCGGCGGGGCTGATAGCCTTTTCGGCGCCGCTTGCGCGGGCGCTGACCGGCGCGATGGAGGGGGAGGTGGTGTCTCTGCCGGGCCGTCCTGATGCGGTTGAGGTGATCGAGATTTTGTCGGCTGCGGGCGCCTAAAAAAGACCCTCACCCTTCCGGCGCTTCGCGCCTCCTTCCCTCTCCCGCATGCGGGAGAGGGAAGGGGCCCGCCGCCGAAGGCGGTGGGAAGGGTGAGGGTCTGTATCGGCTATCGCTGGCTGGACAACCGCCCTCCATTGTGGCGGAAGAGCGAACCCCTCCCAGGTCCAGGATCCTCCCTTCATGCCCAGCCGGCTCGCCCGCCTCATCGGTCTCGCCCTGATCGCCGCCGCGACCACCGCCGCCAGCGGATCCAGCTATCAGCCGCGCGAGACCTTCGCGCCGTTCGACATGGGCCAGGCGGTCAATTCCTATCGCGGCGGCGACGGCTTGCCCGGGCCCAATTACTGGCAGAACCGCGCCGATTATCAGATCTACGCGACGCTCGACCCCGCCGCGCATACGATCAAGGGTGAGGTGGCGATCACCTATACCAATGCCAGCCCGAGCGCGCTCGATATGCTGTGGCTGCAGCTCGACCAGAATATCTACCGTCCCGGATCACGCGGCAGCCTGGCGCAGGGCGGCGCACCGCGGGGCAATACCGCGGGGATGACGCTCGACCAGGTGTCGGTGACGCTGGGCAAGGTCGCGGTGCCGGTGACGCCGGTGATCAGCGACACGCGTGCGCAACTTCCATTGCCGACCTCGCTCGCATCGGGCGGCAAGGCGGTCATCCACATCCGCTATCATTACGAAGTGCCCAGCGACGATTTCGGCGGGCGTACCGGCTGGCTGACCGCGAAGAACGGCGCGCCGATCTATTCGGTCGCGCAATGGTATCCGCGCATGGCGGTGTTCGACGATATCCGCGGCTGGGATCCCGCGCCCTATCTCGCGCAGGAATTCTACCTCGAATACGGCAATTTCGATTACTTCATCACCGTGCCATCGGACATGATCGTGGCCGGGTCGGGCGAGCTGGTGAATCCGCAGGATGTGCTGACCCCGCAGCAACAGGCGCGGTTGGCGGCGGCGCGGCGCAGCGACCGCACGGTGATGATCCGCGAGCCCGAGCGGATCGGCGATCCGACGACGCGGCCCAAGGCCGGCCCGCTGACCTGGCATTTCCGCATGGACAATAGCCGCGACGTCGCGTTCAGCGCGTCCTCGGCCTTCGCCTGGGACGCGGCGCGGATCAACCTGCCCGGCGGCAAGTCGTCGCTTGCCATGTCCTTTTATCCGGCCGAGTCCGCCGGCCCAGACAAATGGGGCCGCTCGACCGAATATATGAAGGACGCGGTCGAGCGCTATTCGGCCAAATGGTTCCCCTATCCCTGGCCCGCCGCGATCAATATCGCCGGCCCCGCCTCGGGGATGGAATATCCGGGCATCGTGTTCGACGGCGTCGAGGACAAGGGCAAGGAGCTGTTCTGGATCAGCGCGCATGAGATCGGGCATAGCTGGTTCCCGATGATCGTCGGCTTCGACGAGCGCCGCAACGCCTGGATGGACGAAGGCTTCAATACTTTCATCGACACGTACGAATCGGACGAGTTCAACCGCGGCGAGTACGCGCCCAAACGCGATAGCGAGTACGCGCCCGGCGGCGGCAATCCCGTCGACGAAATCCTGCCGATCCTGGCCGATCCCGACGCCCCGCCGATCCTCTCGCGTGCCGACACGATCCCCGGCAAATATCGCCACCCGGTGACGTACTTCAAATCGGCGCTGGGTCTGGTGCTGCTCCGCGAGCAGATCCTCGGCCCTCAGCGGTTCGATGCCGCGTTCCGCCGCTTCATCGCCGCCTGGGCGTTCAAGCATCCCAAGCCCGCCGACTTCTTCCGCGCGATGGAAAGCGAGAGTGGCGAGGACCTCTCCTGGTGGTGGCGCGGCTGGTACGCGAACAATTGGCAGATGGATCTGGCGGTCGAGGGCATTTCGGTGACCAAGGACGGTGCGTCGCTGGTCCGCGTGGTGTCGCGCGACAAGCTGGTCATGCCAGCTACGTTGCGCGTGACTTATGCGGACGGGCGGACGAGCGACGTCGCACTGCCGGCCGAGACGTGGATACGCCAGGCAGCGACCGATGTGGCGGTGCCGCGCGGCAATGCGGTCAAGGCGGAGTTGGATCCGGATCACAAAATTCCAGACAAGGACCGCTCGAACAACGTTGCGACGCGCAAGCCTTGAGCCAATAGGGCCGTGCTCCCGCGAAAGCGGGAGCCCAGAGTAACGGAGGAGGCCCCCCTGTGACTCTGGGTTCCTGCTTTCGCAGGAACACGGTTTATGGCGCACGGGAACGGCTCAAAAACCAATCCGCCCGCCACCTTCCGGTCGCGATGCCACTTCGCGCGCGATCAGCGCGACCAAAGCCTCCGGACCAGGCCGCGTTTCGGCGAAGCGCAGCCCGCGCGCCACCACTGCGAGATCTCCCGGCGTCACGCCATGCAATTGCGCCAACGAGCGCGGCGCCGCCACGCCGAACGTCCGCTCGAACGCCTGCGCCGCGCGGACCGGCGACAGCGCACGCAACTCGAGCTTGAACACGAATCGCCGCATCGCCGCCGGATCGAGCTTCGCCGCATGGTTGGTCGCCGCGACGAACGGCAAGGGATGCCGTTCGAACCAGGTCAGCAATTCGTTGACCTGGCTGACTTCCCAACTCGCCTTAGCGTTGCCGCGATCGGCGAGGATCGAGTCGATCTCGTCGAACAGCAGCACCGCCTCGTCCTCGCGTGCTTCGGCGAAGGCGTCGGCGATGTTCGCCTCGGTCCCGCCGACCCATTTGGACAGCAAGTCCGATGCGCGCTTGACGATCAGCGGCCGGTCGAGCCGCTCCGCCAGATGATGCGCCAGGGCGGTCTTGCCCGTGCCCGGTGGCCCGGTCAGCAACAGCGAGAAGTCGCGCGGCGCCTCCGCACGCGTGACGCGATCGAGCAGCGCCGCGACGTCGATGTCGGCCTCGACCAGGGCGGGGTCGAACCGCCCGGCACCCTCGACCGGCCGCAGCGGCCCGCTGATCGCACGCACCAGCGACTCGGCCGCGGCTACCGCGCCGTCACCGCCCGCCAATTTGGCGGCACGGATCGCAACGCGCGCGACGCTCGCCGCCTCGGGCGCCTGCGCGACCAGCGCGTCGAAGGACGGCGGCACCGCCACGCCTTCATCGGCGGCGATCCGCGCAAGCACCTGTTGGGCCGCCCGCACCGAGGGCCGCTTCATGTGCAGCACGAAGCTCATCCGGCGCAGGATCGCCGGATCGACATTGTCGATCGCGTTGCTGGTCCAGATCACCGGCAGCTTGTTGGTCTCCAGCATCCGGTTGACGAAGACCTTCGATCCCTGCCGCCCGTGCATGAAGTCGCCGTTGCTGCGCGCCGCATTGCCGATCAGATCCTCGAACTCGTCGAACAGCAGCACGGTGTTGCCGCGCGCCGCGAACGCCCGCTGACCCAGGGTCAGCGACCCGATCCGGTCGTCGCGGCTCGGTTCCTCGCCGTCGAAGTCATTCTCGCCAACGGCGAACAGCGGCACGCCAGCCGCGGCAGCCAGACTACGCGCGAACTCGGTCTTGCCGGTGCCCGGAGGACCATGGATCAGGATGTTGACGCCGTCGGCGCGCGTCGAGACCGCGCTGGCGAGCATCCGCGACAGCATCCCGGCGTGCTCAGCCGCCTGGGGAAAGGCGTCGAGCGGCAGCCGGGCCTGCTGGCGCGCGCCGACCATCGCGGTGACGATCTCCTCGCCATCCTCGATGCCGCGATCGAGTAACCGCTCGAACCGCCAGGTCATCTCGACCCGCGGCGCCGCCAGATAATCCTGGGTCAGGTCGAAAAGGCCCAGCCGCATCACCGGGCTGGCCCGTGCCGCGCTGCCGTTATCGGCGCCCGCCGCAATGCCCATGGCGACCACCATGTCGACCTGCGCGCGCGCCATCGCGTGCATCAGCGCGTTGGCACGCGGGCGTCGTTCGAAGACGAGCGCGTGCAACAACAGCCGGCGATCGAACTCGCCGAGCTGCAGCATGTCGCCCAGCGTCGCGGTCAGCGTCGCCAGCAAATCGTCGGCATCGCTCGCCCCGGCGGCGCGCTTGGCCGTTTTCGCGAGCCAGTCGAGGTCGATCGTCACATCCTTGACGGTCTTGCCGGCCAGCCAGCTCGCATTGGTTTCGCCCCATTCGGTCAGCGCGCGGCTGACCTGGACGGAGCTTCGATAGGTATCGATCAGGTGGCGCAGCATGGCGGCCACCAGGCGCAACTCGCCCATGACATCTCCTTCGTGCCGCACGCGCGCAACAGCGCACGCCTGCGACAGCTCGTTCAGTGGTGGTGGAGATCGGCGCGCCCGATGCCCGCGGGCCGGCGCGCAAGGGCTTGCGCTAGGGCTGGCGCGGGACGCGGACGGAGCGGAGCCCCGTTATGATCTTGCGTCCAAACATTCATCGTCCTCACGTATCGGGCAGACTCGCCGCCCGAGGCCGGGCCCGTTACGCCCGCGCACCGATAAGGTCAAGCATCGCGGCTCAGCATGGCGCTTGCCGCCGCCACGCGACTCGCTACACCGTCGGCAAACAAGGGGAATGATCGATGGCGACGGTAATGGCGGAAGAGTTGCGGCCCGATCCCAGCCCGTCCGACATCCGGCTCGTCATCGCCGCTTCGTCGCTGGGCACTGCGTTCGAGTGGTACGATTTCTTCATTTACGGCACGCTCGCCAAGATCATCGGCGCGGCGTTCTTCCCGGCCGGCAACGAGATCGTCCAGACGCTGCTCGCCTGGGCCGGATTCGCGGTCGGCTTCGGCTTCCGTCCGCTGGGCGCGGTGCTGTTCGGCTATCTCGGCGACAAGCTCGGGCGCAAATATACGTTCCTCGTCACCATCACGTTGATGGGCATCGCCACCGCCGGAGTCGGCCTGGTCCCGCCCGCCGCGCAGATCGGATTATGGGCGCCGGGGATCATCATCCTGCTGCGCGTCGCGCAGGGCCTGGCGCTGGGCGGCGAATATGGCGGTGCGGCGATCTATGTCGCCGAGCATTCGCCGCCGGGCAAATCGGGCTTCTATACCAGCTTCATCCAGGCCTGTGTCGCGGGCGGGTTCATCCTCAGCCTCGCGGTCGTGCTGCTGACCAAACTCGCCGTGACCGAGGCGGCCTGGGCGGAATGGGCATGGCGTTTCCCGTTCCTGTTCTCGCTGGTGCTGCTCGCGGTGTCGCTGTGGATGCGGCTCAAGCTCAGCGAAAGCCCGGTGTTCAGGGCGATCAAGGAAGCGGGGGAGACGGTCAAGAATCCGATCGTTTCCAGCTTCACTTACCCCGGCAATCTCAAGCGGCTGTTCGTCGCCTTGTTCGGTGTCGCCGCCGGGCTGACCGTGATCTGGTACACCGCGTTGTTCTCGACCCTGTCCTTCCTGACGACGACGATGCGGGTCGAAGAGACCACCGCGCAGCTGATCGTCGGCGTCGCCGGCGGCGCGGGATTGTTCTGGTTCATCTATTTCGGGCGGATGTCCGATCGCGTCGGGCGCAAGGCACCAATCGTGATCGGCTATGCGGTGACTTTGGCCCTGCTCTTCCCGATCTTCTGGGTGATCGGCAGCGCCGCCAATCCGGATCTCGCGCATGCCGCGAAGCGCGCGCCCGTCATCGTGTCGGGGCCGCATTGCACCTACGACCCGTTCGCCGCGAAACAGACCGACCGCTGCGGGCAATTGCTCGATTATTTCTCCAAGAAGGGCATCGCCTATACCAAGGATACGACGCCTGCCATTGCGGTGCTGATCGGCGGCGACGCGGTGCCCGACACCAGTCCGGCGGGGCTCGACGCGGCGCTCGCCGCCAATGGCTATAAGCTCGACAAGGTGCGGCCGACAGCGATCGGGATCGCCGTCATCATCTTCGCGATGCTGGTGATGGGCGCGCTGGCGGGCGCGACCTATGGCCCGGTCGCGGCCCTGCTTGCAGAGATGTTTCCGGCGCGTATCCGCTATAGCTCGATGTCGATCCCCTATCATATCGGCACCGGCTATTTCGGCGGCTTCCTGCCGTTCATCAGCCAATATATCGTCGCCAAGACCGGCAATCCCTATGCTGGACTATGGTACACTTGGATCGTGGTGCTGATGGCGCTGCTGGTGTCGCTCTGGGGCCTGAAATGGAAAGGCGACAAGCTTCCGGATTGACCCGTCCGGGGGTGGCACGGCGCGCTGCCTCCCGCTAGGCAGCGCGGATGCTCGAGCTTCCTCTCCGCCTGCGTCGCGACGCCGACGCGCTTGTGGCCAATTGGCGCGCGCTGGCGCGACTGAGTGGAACCGCGGCATGCGGCGCGGCGATCAAGGCCGACGGCTACGGGCTCGGCGCCGCCTGGGTCGCGGAGACGCTGGCCGCTGCCGGGTGCCGCGACTTCTTCGTCGCCACCTGGGCCGAAGCCGCCGCGCTCGCGCCGCTCGGATTGGCCAGCCTGTCGGTGTTCCATGGCGTGCGGGACGAGGACATGGAATTGGCGCTGTCGGGTATCGCGACGCCGGTGCTCAATACGGCCAGGCAGGCGGCACGCTGGCGTAGCGCAGGCGGGCCCGCGTGCCATGTCATGCTCGACACCGGCATGAACCGGCTCGGGCTGGGCGAGGACGATCTCGCCGCCGGTGCGCTCGACGGGCTCGCGATCGATACGTTGATGAGCCATCTCGCTTCGGCCGATGAGGACAGTGCGCAGAATAGCGAGCAACGCGGCCGGTTCGTCGCGATGGCCGAAAAGGTTGCGGCGCGGCGGCTGAGTCTCGCCAATTCGGCCGGGATCGCGCTCGGATCGGACTATTCCTTCGACCTCACCCGTCCTGGCCTCGCGCTCTATGGCGGCGTTCCGCGGCCCGAGCTTGCCGGCGTCATCGCCCAAGTCGCCTATCCCGAAGCGCAAGTGCTCCAGCGCCGCACCGTGCGGGCGGGAGAAGCAGTAGGATACAACGCGACCTGGATCGCGCCGACCGATACCGAAGTGGCGATCCTCAACTACGGCTATGCCGACGGCTATTTTCGGGGCTTTTCGGGACGGGGTGCCGCGCTGCTCGGGGGCGCTGTGTTGCCACTACTCGGCCGCGTATCGATGGATCTGATCGCGATCGACGTGACCGGCCATGACATTGCCGAGGGCGACTGGCTTAGGATCGATCTCGACCTGCCGCGCGCCGCGGAGCGATCGGGTATGTCGCAATATGAGTTGCTGACGGGGATGGGGCGGCGGTTCGATCGGCTGGATCAGGCTCCTTCGCGGTAGGTCCATGGATCGTAAAAGCCCTGCCGAATCCAGCGAGTTGCAATCCATTTTGTGCCGCGTCGTACCGGTAGGCCGGCGTGCTGACTGTTTGGATCGGTCGTGCCGCTAGCCAGCACGTTGCGAAAGACCAACACGTCCCCTGCGCCCGGCTTTATCTTTAGGTGGTTGGACGCAAAATAGGTTTCGCCGCCCTCGAAACCGTCATTTAAATATGCGATCGCGGTAGCGATACGTTGATTGGTGGTGCGAGGCAGAGCATCCATGTGGAGCCGGTATTCCTGACCGGGCTTATAACGGAGCACGCTAAGCGGCTCACCTTGCTCGACGCGCGTCTTAGTTATAGCCGCGAGTCGGCGGTTGAGGGCGGCGACTACCAAAGTTTCTTGTGTAGGGCCGATCAAAGTGCCGTCCGACGTGCGGATCGGATGAGCGATGTTGCGGCCGGTGCGCGGATCGACGACAACCGCAGGCTCGAGCCAATTTTGCGTCAGTGTTGCGACGTGCAGGCACTCTTCCGCGGACAGCACCGCAGGAAAGCGCTCTACAAACGGCTGATCGGATAGGCGCTCGCCCGCTGGTGGCATCGCCGGATAGCCGTCGTGGTCGAGGTCCATTTTGTCGAGCAGCGCGAGCTGTTCGGCAGCGACGGGATCGTTTGCCGCCGCCCTGCGTAACAGGCCCAGCGCTTGCGGCCAATCGGGCACGCCGCCCGAACCGTTTGCCGTCAACGCGATTTCCATCAATGCGGCGTCGACATGGCCAATGGTGACCGCGCGCCGCAACAAACGTCGCGCCTGAGCAAGATCACGCGATATGATGTCGCCGCGCAGATGCCAGATGGCGAGTTCCGCCAGCGCCGCGACGTTGCCACCGTCCCCGGCGGATTCGAGTATTGCGACGGCGTCACCGGGACAGCCAGTCGCAGCGGCCATGCGGGCAGTTTCGATGGGGTCTGATATCATTGGCAATTCACAAAAAAAGGGCGAAGATTTCTCTTCGCCCCTTTAACAGAGATCGTCAGAGATCAGAACGTAGCTCGGAAGCCCGTGAAGAACGTGCGTCCCATTACGTCGTAGATCGCGCTGCCCGAGCCGACAGCCGTCGAGCCGAGCGGCGGATGCTTGTCAGTAAAGTTATCGATACCGACGAACCATTGGAAGCCGCGCCTCTGCTCTGTGGTCGCACCAATCTGAACCGAGAGGCGGATGTCGTGATACAGAACCGACGGATACTTCTGAATACTGATGATATCCGCATTCAGCGGCGGGTTACCATTGATCGGGAACAAGTTCGCATAGGCGGTGGTCAGCATCGAGCCAATGAAGTGCGCCCCATAGCCGATCGTGAACTTCTTCACGGTCAGATCGGCATTGAACGATACCTCGTCCTCCGGATCGCCCAACTGTCCGAGCAGCCGAGTTTCGAAATTCGGCCGTGTCGGATCGGTGTAGTTGCTGTCCTTGAGCAGGTGCGTGTAATACCCGCGAAGGCTAAGACGGGTGTCGCCCCACGAGCGATTGTAATTCAGCTGAACATCGATACCGCGACGCTTAAGCGATGCGAAGTTCAATCCTGCCTGGATCAAGGAGCCCTGCAGGATTTGCCCAGGGGCCTCGCCGCTAGGTCCAGTGGCGCCGGACGTGTTCCGCTGGAATAGATTGCAGAACTGACCTTCGTCATAGCAGAGATTGACGATCTGTTGGGCGCTCGCCGCCGAAATGACATTCTGCACGTTGATGTCAAAGTAGTCGACTGTCAGATCGAAACCCTTGAAGAAGCTGGGCGTTATGACTGCGCCAACGGTGAGCGATTTCGAGGTTTCCGCCTTCAGGTTGGGATTACTGCCACTTAGAATTTCCAGCGAGTAGGAAAGGTTAGTCAAGCTCTGGAAATCAGCATTGTTGATGGCAGCCCCGAGAGCAGCCTGACAATTGGTCACACGCGCCGGCGTACCCGCACCGATACGACCGGCATTGCACGGGTCTAGGAAGCCAGGAGCAAAATTCTGTCCAAGCGGAGCCGCGGTTTCGGTATAATTCGGTGCACGTACTGACTTACCGTAATTTGCGCGGAACCGGATATCCGGAACTGGCGCCCACTCACCGCCGAAATTCCATGCCCAAACAGTGCCGGTTGAGCCGTAAGCCTTGTTGTAATGCGATACGCGGGCCGCACCGCTCAGGCTGAGGCTTTTGAAGAAAGGCACATCCTTCAGAATTGGGATATTCAACTCGCCGAAGCCTTCAGCCACCTGGAGAGCTGGCGGGTTGAATGTCTGGAGAGCGTTCAAGAAGGTGAGACCAGCCTCGACGTCGGGATCGGCCTTGAACATGGCATCTTCACGGCGCCACTCGCCGCCGAGAACGATGCCGATCGGACCGCCAGGCAACTTGAACCAGCTACCCGTATCACCTGAGATAAAGGCAGTCGTATCGATCTGGCTGAGGTGGCCATGGTCTCCCGCGTTGCTGACGATGTAGTTGCGCGCCGCGCTGTTATCCAGGCCGCCGAATGCATTGTAGGGTACGCAAGCGGCGATATCGGCGGCTAGGTAGCTGTTCGCGACGCCATCGACGTCGGCCACGACGCCACGCGCGGAAGGGTCGAACTGCGAACGGCACTTGATCTTACCATCGGCCGGATCGACCCCGGCATCCTGCGCCAGCAGCAGACGTTGAACGTTGACGTTGCCGAGAATCTTGATGGTCTCATTGGCGCGGCCATAATTAGCGGAAACTTCGTAGGACCAGTTGTTGCTGATCTGGCCGCGAACGCCGACGACAACGCGATAGGTCTCGCGTAGCGCATCCTCATCTCGGATCCCGAGGTCGGTGAAGTTCCGGGCTGTCACGAAGCGATAGCTGCCGTTGGCGATCGCCGCCAGGTTGGCGGCGCTCAATGCGGAGCCGCCGGTGAGTCCCGTGTTGCTGCCGGAGGCGAGGATGGCATTGGTGATGGTCTGCCGCGCCTGGGGGTTCAAGAACGGATTATCGAGACGATAATTGGCACGATAATCAGCGAACGTTTGGTTGAAGCCCTGGTTGAAGGCCGGACCCGAGTTCGAACCGATCGTATGCGCGCGGGCATATTTGGCCTCGATGAAGACATCAGCAGCGTCGCTAAACTTGTAATGGGCAAGCAGGTTGGCACTGTAGCGCTGGTTGTCCGGCATGATCGACAGCAGGTGATCTTCGCGATTGTTATCGCCATTGCCGCCGAGGAAAGTGCCGGTGGGCCCCGTGCTGATACGGGTGCCGGTCTCAGGAACGAGATTGCCCGCCACGTCGAAGATGTAGTTGCAATTGTAGTTGGTGCGTACGCCGCTGCCGCTCGGAATACCGGTGCCGCAAGGCGCCGCACCGTTTCGCGTCTCGACGATCGGAATTAGGCCATACCGAGCGATCGTGGTCGATCGGATATTGTGTGCGAAGACGGTATCGAAAATGCCGTCGCTGCCGTTGGGAAGGCCCACGCCATCGGTGTCGTTGGTGACGAAGCCATTGTTCTGCCGCAGCCACGGAATATCCGACCCGAAAAGGCGGTCTTGCTTCGAATATTCACCGGCAATCGTGATGTTGCCGCGGCCGTCACCGAAATTCTTTCCGGCAATGAATGACAAATAGCGGCTGCCGCCGTTCTTGAATTCGGGGATGCTCGCGCCCCCACGGACCTGCAGGCCGTCGAAGTTCTTCTTCAAGATGAAATTGACGACACCAGCGATGGCGTCCGACCCATAAACCGCGGAGTTGCCGCCGGTCACGATTTCGACACGATCCACCATCTCGGTAGGAATGGAGTTGATGTCCACCGACGCCGCAGTGTTCTGAAGATCCGACGGAACGTGACGGCGGCCGTCGACCAGCACCAGCGTGCGCTGTACGCCCAGGCCGCGAAGGTCGAGCAGGTTGAGGCCGGCGATGCCGATGCCGAGGCCCGGATTCTGCTGCGCGAAGGTGCTCCGCAACTGCGGCAAGTTGTTCAGCGCTTCACCCAAATTGGTGTTCGCCTTGGTATAGATGTCATCGCCCTTGAGTGTCGCGATCGGAACGGTCGATTCGAGGTCGGGACGACGAATACGCGAACCGGTGATGGTGATTTCTTGATCTGCGCTAGCCGTATCGGTCTGCGGGTCCGTCTGTGGCGCCGCTTCAGGAGCGGCAACGGTCGGAGAAGCGGGCTTGTCAGCCTTGGCAAAGGCGACTGCCGGCATCGCTGACAGCACGCCAACGAGCGCCGTCGCGCCCAGAAAACGCTGGATGTTCATAAATAGGCCCCTTGCTGTCGAGGTCTGAATGCCTCGGTACAGCGATAGAACCCGCGCCGAGCCATTCATGCAAGGTTCAGCATCACACTACCCCCTCCGTTTTCGGGAGGGCGTGGTAAATCTGCAACGCCACTTCGCGAAGCTTACGTTGCCGCTTCAGATTGCGTAATTTTAGAACGCGATTAGGCGATCCTCACCGCTCGACGCACATCGCTATTCCCATTCCGCCGCCGATGCAGAGCGTCGCCAGGCCCTTCTTCGCGTCGCGCTTGGCCATTTCGTACAGCAACGTCGTCAACACCCGCGCGCCCGATGCGCCGATCGGGTGGCCGATCGCGATCGCGCCGCCATTGACGTTGACCTTGTCGGGATCCCAGCCAAGCTCCTTGCCGACCGACAGCGCCTGTGCGGCGAACGCCTCATTGGCCTCGATCAGGTCGAGGTCGGCGATCGACCAGCCGGCCTTTTCCAGCGCGCGGCGGGTCGCCGGCACCGGGCCGATGCCCATGATCGACGGGTCGACGCCGGCCGATGCCCAGCTCGCGATCCGCGCCAGCACCGGCGCGCCGCGCTTCGCCGCCTCGTCGGCCGACATCACCACCAGCGCCGCCGCGCCGTCGTTCAGGCCCGAGGCATTCGCCGCGGTCACCGTGCCGTCCTTTTTGAACGCGGGGCGCACGCCCGCCACGCTGTCGATCGTCACGCCGGCGCGGATATATTCGTCGTCGGCGACGACCGTGTCGCCCTTGCGCCCCTTGATTGTCACCGGGACGATCTCGTCGCGGAACCGGCCCGACGAACGCGCCGCATCGGCGAGATTCTGCGAGCGGACCGAGAACTCGTCCTGCATCTCGCGCGTGATCTGATATTGCTCGGCCAGGTTCTCGGCCGTGATTCCCATGTGATAGCCGTTGAAGACGTCGGTGAGGCCGTCGCGGATCATCGTGTCGATCAGTTCGAGCGTCCCCATTTTCTGCCCGGCGCGGATGGTCTGGGCATGCGCGCTCAGCGACATCGATTCCTGTCCGCCAGCGACGACGATCCGCGCATCGCCGGTCGCTACCGCCTGCGCCGCCAAGGCGACGGTGCGCAGGCCCGATCCGCACACCTGGTTGACTCCCCAGGCCGGGATTTCCTTGGGCACGCCGGCGGCCATCGATGCCTGGCGCGCCGGGTTCTGGCCTTGCGCGGCGGTCAGTACCTGGCCGAGGATGACTTCGGACACTTCCTCGCCCGCGACGCCCGCCTGCGCCAGTGCCGCCTCGATCGCGATGCGGCCGAGCTCGTGCGCCGGCGTCCCGCCGAACGCGCCCATGAAGCTGCCGACCGGCGTGCGCTTGGCGGCGGTGATGACGATGTCGGTCATGAGGACTCCGATTGAGAAAGGGGGTGAGTTCGCAGGCTATCTAGGCGTGCTTAAGCCAGTCCGCTAGCGGCTCCCACAATTGAACTTTAGACCTCCCGCCGACGATCATGCCGACATGCCCCGCGCCCAGGTCGCGGCGGTCGGCCAGGTCGGCTGCGCTTTCCTTGGGGACGATGCGGTCGCTCAGCGAAACGAACTCGACCGCGGCGCAGGGCAAAGCGTGCGGGTCGACCGTATGACCCGCGACGGTCCAGCCGCCTTTGCCGGTCAGGTCGTCGCCGACGAATTCCTCGAAAAGTTGTCGACCGGCCGCGTAAGGCAATGGCGCGCCGGCATTCGCCCAATCCTCCAGCGCGATGAACCCGTTCCAGCCTGGGCTGCCCGGTTCCATCTGCCCGAACGCTTCATACTTGCTCACGGTACGCCCCGGGTCGAGCCGCCAGAACCCGGTCTGCAGCACTTCCATCGGTACCAGCCCCATCCGCTCGCAGGCTGGCTTGGCGGATTGCCACAGCTCGGCGATCGCCGCGCGCCCGCCGCCGAAGCCGGTGAAATGCCAAGGCGTGGCGATCAACGCGAGCCCGGCCACCCCGCCTGCTGCCGCCGCTGCGAGCGCCAGGGTACCCCCCAGGCAATAGCCGACCAGCAATGGTGGCTCGTCGAACCTGGCGATCAGCGGCAGCAGGATGCGCTCGACATGTGCGGTCACGTCCATCGCGCGATCGTCCGGCGACGGCTCGCCCCAATCGAGCAGATAGGGATGCAGTCCTTGTTCGCTGCACCAGCGCAACAAAGAATTTTGCGGCGCAAGATCGAGGATGAAGGGTGGGTTGATCAGCGACGGCACGAAGATCACCGGCCGACCATCGCCGCCATAGTCGCGCAGGCGCGCCCGCCGCTGTCGGTATCGAACCCTAGCAGGACGCTTTTTGCCCTTGCGCGGTGCCTCCTGATACGCCTTCAGCCCGGCCAAGGCGGCGGCGCGGCGCTCGGGCGATGCTGCGGTCTCTTCGCGCAGCATTTCGAGGAACAACGGTAATGGACGCGGTCCATGTTGCGGTGCGTCATGCATTGATGGTACAGCTGCAACAAATCATTGGAGGGGCGTCCCCATCATGAAGAAGCAGGCGGCCACTGACGGCCCGGTGATCATCAAGAAATACGCCAATCGTCGACTCTATAATACCGAAAGCTCGTCCTACATCACGCTCGACCATCTCGCCGCGATGACGCGCGAAGGGCGCGATTTCAAGGTCGTCGACGCCAAGACCGATGAGGATATCACGCACAACGTGCTGACCCAGATCATCATGGAAGAGGAAGCGCGCGGCCAGACGATGCTGCCGGTCAATTTCCTGCGCCAGCTGATCGCGATGTATGGCGATTCGATGCAGGCATTCGTGCCGAGCTATCTCGAAGCGTCGATGGACAGCTTCCGCCGCAACCAGGAACAGTTCAAATCGGCGGTTGAAGGCGCGTTCGCCAACTCGCCCTTTGCCGAGATCGCCAAGCGCAACATGGCGATGTTCGAAGCGGCGACCTCGGCATTCAAGCCGCAGGCGGGCATGGGCGCGACTCCCGCGAAGCCGGCGGAAGGCGACGACGACGTCTCCGCGCTCAAGGCCGAATTGGCCCGTCTGCAGGAAAAGATCGACAAGCTCGGCCACTAGGCATTGGGCTTTTCGCCGAAACAGATTGCGGAGGCAGTCGCCGCTGCGCTGGCGCTGACCGCGCTGGTCGCGGGGGTTATCGATTGGCGTCACCGCAAGCGCGACAATCTCGATCGCGTATCGTTGCTCGATTGGCGCAATATTCAGGTATTCGCGCTGATCAGCGCGATCATTGCCGCGGCGGTGGCGTTCCAGCTTTAGGGTCCGTACTCGCTAGCCGCGGGGATCGAGATTGCGTTGCGGAGCCCGTCGGCGAGGAGCGCAGCGCAGTCGCGTAGCTTGGCAAGCGACGACGTCCGGCGGGCTCCACAACGCAACCGCAAAGCGGCGGGCGGATTTTGCCGCGTGGAGGGCGTCGCTCGTCGGTCACGATGCTAATCGCATCGCTCCCTCCTCGCTCCTACCCACGCGGCAAAATCCGCTCCGTCTCGACCCCGCCGCTAGCGAGTACGGACCCTGGCCGGTACACCGCGAGCGGGCAGGTCGCGGCGCAGATAGACCAAGGTACGATAATCGGCGCGCGGCACGCTGTAGATCACGCGATACCCGCCCAGCGCTGCCTTCAGCGCGGTCAGACTGCCCGGATTCCAGATCTCGAGCTGCCGCGTCGAGGTGACGATCACCGGCGGCCGTGTCGCGAGGATGCGCCGGACTTCGGCCGCCTCGTCGATCCCGGTCGCCCCTTGCTCGGTCGTATAGGCCAACAGGTTGGGAAAGGCGTAGCGCGTCGGCAGGCATGTGCCGGCGAGCTCGTAGGTGAAGGTATCGCCGATAAAGACATAGGGGCAGCCGCCATGGCTGTTGGCCTTGACCAGCGCCGCCACCGCATAGGCGCCTTCGCCATCGTTACTCTTGATCCCGCGCTCGACGACGTTGAGCAGCAGTCCGAGCGCCAGCGTGGCGATGAGCAGGCGCGACGACCGGCCGAGCGCTCGCGCCGCGACCACCGCGATCGGCGCGACCAGCGGCAAGGCGTAATGGTCGAAGAATGTGCCGATCAACAGGAACCCGCCGCCGGCGGCGACCAGCCAGCCAAACCCGATCAGCGCTTCCTCGCGTCGTTCGGCGCGGGGCCGCCACGCCCAGGCGATCGCCGCCGATACGATCAATGGCGACAAGGTCGCGACGATACCGAGCAGCCGCATCGCCAATTGGTCGGCCGGATAGCCTGCGCGCAGGAAGATCGAGGTGACGTTGGCGAACCAGAAAGCGTCGAACGCCTGCGGGCCGAGGTGCCAATAATATGCGCCGATCGCCAAGGTCGGTGCCAGCCCCGCCACCACCCACAGCAATGCCGCGCCTGTGAGCATTGCCCAGCCTGCGCCGGCTCGGCGCAGGTACCAGAGATGGGCGCAGCCGATGAACGCGCCCTCGATCGCGGGTGTGTATTTTGTCTGAATCGCAAGTCCGCCGAGCAGGCAGGCGAATGTCCCCCAGGCGATGATCGCGCGGGTCGCGCCGGCTCGCGCGCGTTCGGGCAAGTGGAGCGCAATCAGCGCCGCGCCTGCAACGAACAGATTGTAAAAGACCGGCGATTGCCCGCCGCGCCCGCCCAGCAATGGCAGCCAGATCAGATATGCCGCGCCCGCCGCTAGCGCTCCCGTCCGGCTCGCCCCCGTCCGCAACGCCGCGCGCCACACGATATAGGCGGTCGCGGCAGCGAACAGGCTTGCGACCAATTGATAGGCGATCACGCCGTCGCCGGGCAGCAGGCGCATCGCTGCATAGAGCAGGAACAATCCGACCGGCTTGCGGTCCCAGATGTCGAGATAAGGTGTTGCGCCATGCAACATGCGGTCGCCGACCAGCAGATAATATTGCTCGTCGACATGGATGACCGGATTGCCGAAATCCCAGGCGCGCAAGGCGAGCGCGACGACCGCGAGCACCGCCGCCATCTGCCAAGCCCTGAGACGATCCAACCCGCCTGCGCTCAATAGAAGCGCTCCAGCGTCAGCTTGCGCTCGCCGCCGCCGCACATGCCCAGCCGCACGATTCGGCCCGGATCGGCGACCGACCAGGTCGAGATCGGCTCGCTGGCGTAATTGGCGGTGATCGGCTGGCCATCCACGCTGCAGATCTGGTCGCCTGCCTGCCATCCGGCGCTGGCCGCCGGGCTGCCGCGCATGACGTGCAGCACGCGCAGGCGGTCGCTATAGAATCCGAGCAGCAATCCGCTGGTCGACCGCAGCGGCGGGCGGTCGACGTCGCTGCCGGCCGCCATCACCATCCTGCCCGCGCCGGGATCGAGCAGCACGCGATAACGCTGCAGATAGCCCAGTCCGATCCGCCCCGCGGCGCCCATCTGCGCCGAAAAGCCGCGGCCGGGCTCGATTCGCGCTTCGGCCTCGCGCACCATCGTCTCGCCGACGCGGACCGCGGGCAGCACCGTCAGCTCGGACGTGACCGGTCCGGCGATGCTGTACGAAATGGTGGTGGTCGTGGCCGGCTTGACGCCGCCGACCGATTTCCAGGCCTCATCCGACATGGTGATCGTAGCGCCGTCGCCGGTGTCGACGATCATTGGGCGCAACCGGGTGCCGTCGATCGACATTTCGCTGACGTAGAATTGGTCGCGCAGGGCCATGGCAAGCGGCGCGGTCTGGCCGGCAAAGGGCAGGCGGCCGCTCGGCAGCAGGCGGAAACGCTGCGCGGCGAAATCGATGTCGAGCGCATAGCGACGCAACAGGTCACTGCCGATCACCGCATCGATCGTGGCGCCGTTGCCGGTGGCGCCGCCGGGCAAGTCGAGCACGCCGAGCCGCCCGCCGCTGCGCGTCAGGCCGCCGATCGCCAGGATGCGCCCGTTGATCTGGCCCATCGCGACGGACCCGCCGATGCCGACGCCTTCGCCGCCGCCGGACACTTTGAGCCCGGCGCGGTTGGCGAAGCGGCGCGAGACGACCGACAGGCTGAATCCGGTGTCGAGGATCGCGGTGACCGCGCGGCCGTCGACCGTCATCTGGAACTGGATCTGGTTACCCGGCGTGAGGTCGAACGGCACCCATTGCGCCTCGGCATCGGGGGAGAGCACGACGCGTTCGGCCGGCGGTTCGGGCATGGCTGGGGGCATCGCTCCGCCCAACGGCAAGGCGGCGAACATCAGCAAGGGCAGCATGCGGCGGCGCATGGTCCTCGCTTATACCTGTCGCGACCCCACGGATACGGGGTAAAATCACTGTTAACCGCGTTGTTAGCGGTTCAGCGGTGCCGCGAGCCGAAACTCAGAGGCAGGCTTCGAGGAATGCCTGGTCGAACCCGAACTGACGTGCCTTTTCCAGCGTGTAGGGGCGCAACCCCATGGCGCGATATTCGCCGACGATCTTACCGTCGGCCGATTCGCTCTGATATTCGAACTTGAAGAGTTCCTGGGTCACGATGACCGGCCCTTCCATGCCGATCACCTCGGTGATGTTGGTCACGCGGCGGCTGCCGTCGCGCAGACGCTTCACCTGGACAATCATGTCGACCGAATCGGCGATCTGGCGGCTGATCGCTTCCTTGGGAATCTTGATGTCGCCCATCAGCACCATGTTCTCCATACGGCCCAGGCATTCGCGCGGACTGTTGGAGTGGAGCGTACACATCGATCCGTCGTGACCGGTGTTCATCGCGGCGAGCAGGTCGAAACATTCCGACCCGCGAATTTCGCCGAGGATGATGCGATCCGGGCGCATACGCAGCGCGTTCTTGACCAGATCGCGGATGGTGATCTCGCCCTGGCCTTCGAGATTGGCGGGGCGGGTTTCTAGTGGCAGCCAGTGCGGCTGCTGCAGCCGGAGTTCGGCCGCGTCCTCGATCGTCAGCACGCGCTCGCCCGGGTCGATCATCTTCGACAGAGCGTTGAGCATCGTCGTCTTGCCCGAGCCGGTACCGCCCGAAATGACGACGTTGAACCGGCACGCGCCTGCGATCTTGAGCGCGGTCGCCATCTTCTGCGACATCGAGCCGAAGCTCGCCATCATGTCGAGCGTGATCGGCTTGTTGGAGAATTTACGAATCGAGATCGCGGTGCCGCGCAAGCTGAGCGGCGGCACGATCACGTTGACGCGGCTGCCGTCCTTGAGGCGGGCGTCGGCCAGCGGCGTGGTCTGGTCGACGCGGCGGCCGACCGAGTTGCAGATTCGCTGCGCGATCTGGAACAGATGTTCCTCGTCGCGGAACTGGATCGGTGCGATCTCCAGCCGGCCCTTGCGTTCGATGAACGTCTGGTTGGGGCCATTGACCATGATATCGCTGATATCGGGGTCGGCGATCAGCTCTTCCAACGGGCCCAGGCCGAGCAATTCGTCGACCAGCACCTTTTCGAGCGCGAATTGCTCGCGGCGGTTGAGCGTCAGCTTGAGCTCGGCGAGCACCTCGCCGATGATCGGCCGGAATTCCTCGGCCAGCTCGTCCTTGTTGAGCGTGGCGGCGGCTTCGGGATCGACGCGTTCGAGCAGGCGCGGCAGCACCTGTTCCTTGATCTTGTGGACCGATGCCTCGAACCCTTCCGCCTTCATGCCGGCGGCTTCGCCGCTGGCGTTCTGGCGCTCGGTCAGGCGAGCCATCGCGTCGCCGTTGCTGCCTGGCATATTGCCTGGCTGATCGGCGTCGATCTCGTTCACATCGGGAAGCGGCGGGAATTGCTCGGCGGCATCCGGGGCAGGCTGGGCACCCCCACCTTGCATCGGACGCGCCACGCCGAACGCCGGCCGCCCGGCCTGCCCGGCACCCATTCCATTACGGCGCCCGAACGCGCTCATGCCCCTCGATCCTTCATGGTCAGGTCCGGTTCGTACGGGCTAAGCTTTGACAATTTCCTAACCAAGCAGATGCCGGGCTAAGCTGGGCTTGGCGACAATGGGGAGGCGAGGATGCGTCGAACGATATTGGCCGGACTGGCATTGCTGGCGATGGGGGCCGGATCGACGCCGGTGCCGGCGATGCCGGGCTGGCTGACAGGATGCTGGAGCGAGCAGAAGGGGCCCAACTGGACCGAGGAATGCTGGACCTCCCCACGCGCCGGCAACATGCTGGGGAGCGGACGCAACGGGCGCGGCGACGACCTCCGATCATGGGAAGCGATGCAGATCGAGCGCGGGGCGGACGGCAAGCTCGTGTTCTACGGCTCGCCCAAGGGCGCGCCGCGCGTCGCTTTTCCGGAAATATCGTCGGGGCCGCGCGAGATCGTCTTCGCCAACCCGCAGCACGATTATCCGCAACGCATCCGCTATTGGCGCGAGGGGATGGACCTAGCCGCGGAAACCAGCCTGATGGACGGGACCAGGGCGGTTCGCTGGCGGTACAAGCGGCAACTCGGCAGCTGAGATTTTTCGCGACACCCCAGCGAAAGCCGGGATCTCAAGCAGCTTTGGGACAGCAAAAATAAAGGCGCCAGCTTTCGCCGACGCCGCTAAATTCCAACTTGGGGATGGAGCGCCGCGGCAACGCCGCGGCGTCGGTCCTCGCTCGGCGAGGCCGGCCGGGCTCGTCGCCGGGCGGGAAATAGCTGCGGCTATTTCCCTGCGCCGAGCTTTATCCGGCCTGTTCGGCGAGCACCGTCAACCCGGTTGCCGACACTTCGGCGAAGCCGCCCTTGATCGGCACCAGTTCGGGCTCCGACTTGTCGGCGCGGTAGATCGCCAGATTGCCGTCGCGGATCGTCGACATGAAGGGCGCATGGCCTTCCAGCACGCCGAAATCGCCCTCGGTGCCCGGGACGACGACCTGATAGACTTCCTCCGAGCGGAGCAGCTTTTCGGGCGTGACGAGTTCGAAATGCAGCATTGCCTTATTCCTAAAACCCCTCTCCCGTCGGGAGAGGGTTGCGCAGACTTAGGCTCGTCAGAGCCTTAGTCGGAGCTGGGTGAGGGGATCGCCCCATCGAGAGCGGGTCCCCTCATCCAACTTCGGCTAGACAGCAAGCTGCCAAGCCTTCGTATCCTTCTCCCTCTGGAGAAGGTTTGCAGTAGCTTACGCCTCCGCGGCCATCTTTTCGGCCTTGGCGATCGCGCCGTCGATGCCGCCGACCATGTAGAAGGCTGCTTCCGGCAGGTGATCATATTCGCCGTTCACCACTGCCTTGAACGAGCGGATCGTGTCTTCGATCTGGACGAACTCGCCCGGGATGTTGGTGAACACTTCGGCGACGTGGAACGGCTGGCTGAGGAAGCGCTGGATCTTGCGGGCGCGGCTGACGGTGAGCTTATCTTCTTCCGACAGCTCGTCCATGCCCAGGATGGCGATGATGTCCTGCAGCGACTTGTACTTCTGCAGGATCGACTGGACGGCGCGCGCGGTGTCGTAATGCTCCTGGCCGACGACGCGCGGTTCGAGCACGCGGCTGGTCGAATCGAGCGGGTCGACCGCCGGATAGATGCCGAGCTCCGAGATCGCGCGGTTGAGCACGGTCGTCGCGTCCAAGTGGGCGAACGAGGTCGCCGGCGCCGGGTCGGTCAAGTCGTCCGCGGGGACGTACACGGCCTGGACCGAAGTGATCGAGCCCTTGTTGGTCGAGGTGATGCGCTCCTGCAGCGCACCCATGTCGGTCGACAGAGTCGGCTGATAGCCCACCGCCGACGGGATGCGGCCGAGCAGCGCCGACACTTCCGCGCCCGCCTGGGTGAAGCGGAAGATGTTGTCGACGAAGAACAGCACGTCCTGGCCTTCGACGTCGCGGAAATATTCCGCGATGGTCAGGCCCGACAAAGCGACGCGAGCACGCGCGCCCGGGGGCTCGTTCATCTGGCCATAGACCAGCGCGACCTTCGATCCCTCGCTGACAGCATTGCCGTCGGCATCCTTGGCGATGACGCCCGCGTCGAGGAATTCGTGATAGAGGTCGTTGCCCTCACGCGTGCGCTCGCCGACGCCGGCGAACACCGAGGTGCCGCCATGGCCCTTGGCGATGTTGTTGATCAGTTCCTGGATCAGCACGGTCTTGCCGACGCCGGCGCCGCCGAACAGGCCGATCTTGCCGCCCTTGGCGTAGGGCGCGAGCAGGTCGATGACCTTGATGCCGGTGACCAGGATCGAGCTCTCGGTCGACTGGTCGACGAACAGCGGCGCCTCGGCATGGATCGGTGAGGTCTGCGTGGCGTTGACCGGGCCGCGCTCATCGATCGGCTCGCCGATGACGTTGAGGATGCGGCCAAGCGTGGCCGGGCCGACCGGAACGCGGATCTGCGAGCCGGTGTCGGTGACGTTCTGGCCGCGGGTCAGGCCCTCGGTCGAGTCCATCGCGATCGTGCGGACGGTGTTCTCGCCCAGATGCTGCGCGACTTCGAGGACCAGGCGGTTGCCGTTGTTATCGGTCTCGAGCGCCGAGAGGATCGCCGGCAGGCGGTCGGGAAAGCTCACGTCGACGACGGCGCCGATCACCTGGCTGATGACGCCGACATTGTTGGTCGTCGCGATCGGCGCCTGTGTGGTCGTCGTATCGGCCGGCGTGGCGGCCTTGCGCGGAGCGGCCGGCTTCTTGGCCGGGGCCTTGGTCTTGGGAGCAGCGGTTGCCATGATGTCCTACCTTGCTTCTTCAATTCGTCGCCCCGGCGGAGGCCGGGGCCGCTAAGTTAAACGCGTCAACTCCGCCAACATGGCGGCCCCGGCCTCCGCCGGGGCGACGCGGCAATTACAGCGCCTCGGCGCCCGAAATGATTTCCACCAATTCGGTGGTGATCGCGGCCTGGCGGGCGCGGTTATACTGGATCGACAGCCGCTTGATCAGGTCGCCGGCGTTGCGCGTGGCATTGTCCATCGCGGTCATCTTGCTGCCCTGCTCCGAGGCCGAATTCTCGCGGATCGCGCGGAACAGCTGGATCGCGACGTTGCGCGGCAGCAGGTCGGCGAGGATTTCCTCCTCATCCGGCTCGTAATCGACCGCGGCGCTGACGCCCGTCGTGTCGGCGGCGATCGCCGGGATCGACACCGGGATGATCTGCTGCTCGGTCGGTTCCTGCGTCAGCACCGATTTGAAGCGCGAATAGAACAGATGCGCGACATCGAACTCGCCCGCTTCGAACCGCGCGATCAGGTCGTCGGCATAGCCGTGCGCATCGGCGAAGCGCAATTTGTCGAGCGCGCCGGGTTCGATCGAGTGGATGAAGTCGTTGGGGTACAAGCGGTTGAGCACCGCACGGCCCTTCTTGCCGATGGTGTAGAACTTGACGGTCTTGCCCTCGGCGATCAGCTCGGCGGCACGGCGCCGCGCCAGGCGGGCGATATTGGTGTTGAACGCGCCGGCCAGGCCCTTGTCCGACGTCGCGACGACGAACAGATGAACCTGGTCGCGGCCAGTGCCGGCCAGCAATTTGGGCGAGTTCGGGCCGACGGTCACGGTCGAGGCGAGGCTCGCAACGACCTTTTCCAGCCGCTCGGCATAGGGGCGGCCGGCCTCGGCCGCTTCCTGCGCGCGGCGCAGCTTGGCGGCGGCGACCATCTTCATCGCCTTGGTGATCTTCTGCGTCGACTTCACCGAGCCGATGCGGATCTTGAGGGCCTTAAGACTTGCCATCGTAACCTTCTCTGCCTCTCCCGCTTGCGGGAGGGGATACGGAGACTTGGCAGCTTGCTGCCTAGTCGGAGTTGGTGAGGGTCTTCCTTCTTCCTCTCGTCCAGCCGCTTGGAAGAAGAAAGAAGACCCTCACCCAACCCTCTCCCGCGAGCGGGAGAGGGCTAGAACTTACGCAAACGTCTTGGCGAAGGCGTCGAGCGCGGCCTTGAGCTGGTCGCGGACGTCATCCTTCAGATCCTTGCTGTCGCGGATCGCCTTCAGGACGCCGGCATGGTTGGCGCGCATGTCGGCGAGCATCGCCGCTTCGTAGCGCACCACCGCCTCGACCGGAACGCTGTCGAGATAGCCTTGCGTGCCGGCGAAGATCGACACCGTCTGCTCCTCGAACGGCAGCGGCGAGAATTGCGGCTGCTTGAGCAGCTCGGTCAGGCGCGCGCCGCGGTTGAGCAGCTTCTGGGTCGAGGCGTCGAGGTCCGAGCCGAACTGCGCGAACGCCGCCATTTCGCGATACTGGGCGAGCTCGAGCTTGATCGAGCCCGACACCTTCTTCATCGCCTTGGTCTGCGCGGCCGAGCCGACGCGGCTGACCGACAGGCCGACGTTGATCGCCGGGCGGATGCCCGCGAAGAACAAATCGGTTTCGAGGAAGATCTGGCCGTCGGTGATCGAGATCACGTTGGTCGGGATATAGGCCGACACGTCGCCCGCCTGGGTCTCGATGATCGGCAGCGCGGTCAGCGATCCGCCGCCCATCGCGTCCGACATCTTGGCGGCGCGCTCGAGCAGGCGCGAGTGGAGATAGAAGACATCGCCCGGATAGGCTTCGCGGCCCGGCGGGCGGCGCAGCAGCAGCGACATCTGGCGATAGGCGACCGCCTGCTTCGACAGATCGTCGAACACGATCAGCGCGTGCATGCCGTTGTCGCGGAAATACTCACCCATCGCGGTGCCGGTATAGGGCGCGAGGAACTGCAGCGGGGCGGGCTCCGATGCGGTGGCGGCGACCACGATCGAATATTCCATCGCGCCATTCTCGGTCAGCGTCTTGACGAGTTGCGCGACGGTCGAGCGCTTCTGGCCGACCGCGACATAGACGCAATACAGCTTCTTCGATTCGTCGTCGCCGGCATTGACCGTCTTCTGGTTGATGAAGGTGTCGATCGCGACGGCCGACTTGCCGGTCTGGCGGTCGCCGATGATCAGCTCGCGCTGGCCGCGGCCGACGGGAACGAGCGCGTCGATCGCCTTGAGGCCCGACTGCATCGGCTCGCTGACCGACTGGCGCGGGATGATGCCCGGCGCCTTCACTTCGACGCGGCTGCGCTTTTCGGCGACGATCGGGCCCTTGCCGTCGATCGGATTGCCGAGGCCGTCCACGACGCGGCCGAGCAGGCCCTTGCCGACGGGGACGTCGACGATCGTGCCGGTCCGCTTGACGACGTCGCCTTCCTTGATCTCGGCGTCCGAGCCGAAGATCACGACGCCGACATTGTCGGCTTCGAGGTTGAGCGCCATGCCCTGCACGCCATTGGCGAACTCGACCATTTCGCCCGCCTGGACGTTGTCGAGGCCGTGGATGCGGGCGATGCCGTCACCGACGCTTAGCACCTGGCCGGTTTCCGAGACCTCGGCCTCGGTGCCGAAATTGGCGATCTGGTCCTTGATGACCTTCGAGATTTCTGCGGCGCGGATGTCCATGTTCTAAACCTTCAGCCTTTCATCGCGTGCGCGAGGGTATTGAGACGGGTACGGATCGAGGAATCGATCATCTGCGATCCGATACGAACGACCAGGCCGCCGAGCAGCGACTGATCGACATTCAATTCAACGGCGACCTCGCGGCCGACGCGCTGGCGGAGCTGCTGCTTGAGCTCGCTCACCTGCGCGTCCGAAAGCGGATGCGCGGACGTCACCTCGGCCGTGGTCTCGCCGCGATAGCGCGACGCCAGGCCGCGGAACGCGCGGATGATCGCCGGCAGCTGGCCGAGACGCCGGTTGTGCGCGAGCACGCCCAGGAAGCTGGTGGTCGTCCGGTCGAGCTTCATCACACCGGCCACGGCGGCGATCGCCTTGGCGGCGTCGAGTCGGCCGATCAGCGGGCTGGTGGTCAGCGTCTTGAAGTCGGCCGAGTCGGCCAGCGCCTGGCGGATCGTCGCCAGGCTCGCTTCGACCGTGTCGATCGACTTCGATTCGCGGGCGAGCTCGAACAGCGCGGTTGCGTACCGTCCACCTAAGCTCGCTTGAATACCGCCGGATTGCTCCACGCGATGATGGTCCTTTTCAAAAGGGTATGTGGCCCCATACGAAAAGAGGGCAGCCCTGAGGCGCCCTCTATGGGTTGGCGCGCGGTTAGCATCGGGGGGCTGGGGATGCAACCCGGTGCTTTAGGATGAGGTGCAGCTTCCAGGCCCCGATACTTTCGGGATCGGCTTGCCTGCGGCAAGATCGTGGGCAAGCTTGTTGGCAATCGGCGTCGAATATCGTCCTTCAGCGTCGGGGCGGACTTCACTGTTGAAGACTCGCTCAACTGCTGCCGCTTCCGCCCGCGTACACAGAATAGCGCCCCCGCCCCCGCCGATATAGTTATAGCGCATCGTTACGCAGGGGCCTTCGTCGATCGTCATCGAGCCATCGGGCGAGCGTTTTTCCTCGCCCGTTCCCCCGCATCGACTTTCCGTTTCGATCGGGACGCAGGCCGTAAACGCGTCCGTGCCGAGCTCGTGGGGTGGAGGAAGTTGACGATCGAACTCGCTCCAGCATGCTTTCTTGCCACCAGTGGCGGCACTGCGCTCGCACTTGCACGATCTCTCGGCCAGTCGCTGCAGCCCGGCCTCGTCGAGTTTTGCTGGAGTCCGCGGGGGGAGCGGCGCTGGGTGCAACGCGACCGCAGTGCCCAATGCCACCGCGCCCAGACCGATCAGCCCGCACACTATCTTCATCTTCGTGATGCCCACCATACCCCCTCCGGTTGTCGGAGTGTATCAAGATGCGTCGCCCGTGATAGGGCGGTTTTCTCCTATCCTTGCTTGACCGTTCCGTCGTTGGAGTGTGCAACAGCGCTATAAGGGGGTGACCGATGGACGTCGAACTCGCCGAAGAACGCGTGCTGGTCCTCGCCGACCGGTTCAATATGGACCATGCGGAAGGGCGTGCCTGGACCAAGCGGACCGACGCGTTCGGGACGATGGCCAAGATCACCGGCTTCCTGTCGCGTCCCAAGGACGACGATCATGAAGTGATCTATCGCGAGCGTCGCCTCCAGCCCTTCTTCCGCATCGGCTGCACCGCGACGATGACCTATGAGCGGCGCAAGGACTATCGCGTCGCGGTCGATGCCAACGTGACCAACGTCGAGATCGATGGCAGGATGCACGTCGTCACTGGCGGCGCCTATACGCTGACCGGCACCGAAACCTGCCACGACGAAATCCACCGCGAAGTCTATTACGACGCGATCAGCGGCAGCCCCGACCCAAGCGCCGCGCAGTATCTCCAGCACGAGGCCAAGGTCATCGACGCCGCAGGCCTCGCCAAGGCGGCCGCCGAAGGCGCGGTGGTGGTGCCGCCCGCGGCCAAGGCGTCGATGCTGGTGCGCGACGTGCTGGCGAGCTCGATCGAACGGATCGAGGCCGACAAGGTGCTGGAAGAGAAGCTCTCGCTCCATCACATCGACCTCTATTACCGTCCGGTCTACGCCTTCCGCTATCGCTGGCAGGGCAAGGAAGCGGTGGTCGAGTTCGACGGCGTGACCGGCGAGACGCGGACCGGCGGCAGCACGTTCGAGCAATTTCTCGGGCACAAGATCGATGCCGAATTCCTGATCAATGCCGGGGTCGAGGCAGCGGGCATCTTCATTCCCGGTGCGCGGCTGGCCGAGATCGTCATCTCGAAGAGCATGAAGGCGCGGGAAAAGAAGAAGTAGTGCGCCGCAGATTGCGCCGGATCGCGATCGGACTGCTGATCGCGGTCGCGCTGATCTATATCGCGGTCGTCGGGTTGCTCTTCACCTTCCAGCGGCGACTGATCTATCCCGGTTGGTATTTCGGGACGGCGGCAGTCAATCCTGATCGCAGCGGTTATCGCGATGTCGAGGTGACGACCTCGGACGGATTGCGCGGGCGGCTGCTCTATCATCCGCCGCAGCCCGGCAAGCCGGTGATCCTGTTCTTCCACGGCAATGGCGATTCGGTGCTCGGCAGCATCGTCGCGATGCGGCAACTCGTCGCGGCCGGGTACGGCGCGGTGCTGCCCGAATTTCGCGGGTTCAACGGCGCGCCCGGCATTCCGGACGAAGCCGGTCTCTATAGCGACGCGCGCGCGGTGCGCGCGTGGATGACGGCGAACGGCATCCGTGCCGACCGCACGATCATCATCGGTTATTCGCTCGGCACCGGTGTTGCGGCGCAGCTCGCGCTGGAGCAACGACCGCGCGCGCTGATCCTGGTCGCACCCTATGCCAGCATCGCGCATGTCGCCGCAGCGCGTTTCTGGTGGCTCCCCGCGAACCTGCTGGTCAGCGAGCGGTTCGACACGGCAGCCAAGATCGACCGCATCGCCTGCCCGATTTTGCTGATCCACGGTGCGGCCGACACGACCATTCCTCCGGAAAACAGCGCCTTGCTCAAGACGCTGCGCCCGGCCGCCGATCGCGCGGTCGTTCCGGGCGTCGGGCACGAAGTGGTGTTCGGGCAACCGGCCCAGGAGCTGATGGCGCGTTGGTTGAAGGCGCATGGGCTCTAGCCAACTGGCCCCGCACGATCCGATTGCTTATTGAAGCGCGCGATGACTCACGCCACGCTTTCGCCCGCCGCGCGCCACGCCGAGCTCCGTGCGGCCGAGGAACTCGCGTTGACGCTGCTCGATCGGATCGAGGCGCTGGGATTGATCGCGCCGGGCCGCACCGAGCGCGAGGTCGAGCAGGACATCTATGCCCTCGCGCGCGACGAATTCGGCGTCGAGAAGCATTGGCACAAACGCATCGTCCATGCCGGGGTCAATGGCCTCGCCACGGCGCGCGAAAACCCGCCGGTGCTGACGATCGCCGAGGACGATCTGGTATTCCTCGATCTCGGGCCGGTGTTCGACGATTGGGAAGCCGATGTCGGCCGCTCCTTTGTCGTGGGCAACGATCCCGACAAGGTTCGCCTCGTCGCCGACCTCCCCGTCCAGTTCGACAAGGTGAAGGCGCATTTCGAGGCCAATCACGATATCACCGGCGCCGAGCTCTACGCCTTCGCCTGCGATAGCGCGGCGGCGGCGGGCTGGCGCTTCGGTGGAGTGATCGCAGGGCACGTCGTCGGCGAATTCCCGCACGCGCATCTGCCGGGCGACAAGGATTTCTACCGGATCAATCCGGAGAATGTGACGCGGCTGCGCGATCCCGATCCCAATGGCAACGAGCGTTTCTGGATTCTCGAAATTCACCTGGTCGATCCGGCCGGGCGCTATGGCGGTTTTTACGAACGCCTGATGTCCTGATCCGGCTTGTTCAGCCCCCTTTTGCTGCCATAAGGCCGGCATGAAAGGCACGACTCTCCGCAGCCTGCGCCAATGGCACCATTATATCGGTGTCTTCCTGGCCCCCGCGATCCTGTTCTTCGCGTTTAGCGGCCTGATCCAGGTGCTGGGCTGGCAGGACGCGCGCAACCCGCCCCCGGCCGGCTGGGTTTCGGCCATCGCCGGTATCCACAAGAAGCAGGCATTGCCCAAGCCGCGACCGGCGGAACCGGCGCGCAAGCCAGCGGGACCAGCGCGTGCCGGCGGCGGCGAGCGTGACGAGGCCGCCTTCACGCCGCTCAAGATATTCGCGCTGCTGACCGCGATCGGGTTGTTCGTCACTACGCTGATCGGCCTGACCATCGCGCTCGGAACCCGCACCATGCGTCGCAAATCGCTGATCGCGCTTGGGCTCGGGATCGTGGTGCCGGTCGTGCTGTTGCTAGTGTGACGATGGCGCTCGACCGCCAGCCACATCTGGTCGGCGAGCTGATCGAGCTCCGCCCGGCGACACTAGACGATTTCGACGCCTTGTTCGGGGTCGCCCGCGATCCGCTGATCTGGGAAGTCCATCCCGCGCACGATCGCTGGCAGGAACCGGTGTTCCGTCGCTTCTTCGTCGACGGCTTAGCCTCGGGTGGCATGCTGGTGGCGATCGATCGCGCCAGCGGCGCGGTGATCGGCAGTTCGCGTTACGATTTCGGGCGCGCCGAGCCGGACGAAGTGGAGATCGGCTGGACCTTCCTCGAGCGGTCGCATTGGGGCGGGCGCTATAACGGCGAGATGAAGCGGCTGATGCTCGATCATGCTTTTACCGGCGTGTCGCGGGCGATGTTCATGATCGGCGACACCAATATCCGCTCGCGTCGCGCGATCGAGAAGATCGGCGGCAAACTGACCGATCGGGTACATCGCGCGGACATGGCGGGCGCTCCCGTCGTGCACGTGATCTACGTGATCGATCGGGGTGGCTTGGCCGGATAATCGAGCCGATCGCTTTGGCCGCAAACGCCGGGATGTGGCGGCGTGCGCGGGCGCCTACATAGACTGCATGACGACCGAAATCCCCATCGATATCGACGCCGCCTGGGCGGCCTTCGAGGCTCGCGATCGCGCGCATGACGGACGCTTCGTCGTCGCGGTCAAGACGACTGGCATCTATTGCAAGCCGAGCTGCCCGGCGCGGCATCCGCGGCGTGAGAATGTCAGCTTCTATCGCGATCCGACCGAAGCGCGTGACGCCGGCTTCCGCTCTTGCCTGCGCTGCAAGCCCGACGAAGTCGGCCGCGATCGCGTCGCCGTGGCCAATGCCATCGCGCTACTCGAAGCGGCCGAGGACGCGATCTCGTTGGAGGAACTGGCGGCGGAGGTCGGCTATGCGCCGCATCATTTCCACCGTCTGTTCAAGCGCGCCACCGGGGTGACGCCGGCGGCCTATCTTCGCGGCCTGCGCGCCACCCGCGTCGCACAGGCGCTCAAGGAAGAGGCGTCGGTCACCAATGCGATCTACGAGGCTGGTTATTCGGCACCAAGCCGCTTCTACGAAGGCGGCGCCAAGCGGCTGGGCATGACGCCAAGTGCGTGGCGCCAGGGTGGGGCGGGGGTAACGATCCGCTGGACCATCGCCGACACCAGCCTGGGCAAATTGCTGATCGCCGCGACCGACAAGGGCTTGTGCCGCGTTTCGTTCGACGAGGATGCGCTCGACCTCGCCAGGCATTTTCCCAAGGCGGAGATCGTCCAGGGCGGTGCAGCGCTAGGTGATCTCGCCGCACGTGTGGTGGCCAAGGTCGAATCGCCCGATCGAGACCAGAATCTGCCGCTCGACGTCCAGGGCACCGCCTTCCAGGAAGCGGTATGGCAAGCGTTGCGCGATATCCCGGCGGGCGAGACGCGGACCTATGGCGAGCTCGCCGCGATCGCAGGCAGCCCCAAGGCAGTGCGCGCCGTCGGTAGCGCGTGCGGCGCCAATCATGTTGCGGTCGTCATCCCCTGCCACCGCGCGCTGCGCAGCGACGGCTCGATGGGCGGCTATGCCTATGGCGTCGACCGCAAGGCAGTTCTGCTCGATCGTGAAGGAGTGAAGTAATGGCGTATGTGATCCGCGGGCTCGACCCCACCCCATTCAAGCCGCTCTATGGCCTGAGCGACGGCGAGCTCGCCGCGTTCGGCGCGATGCGCTGGCGCGCGGATGAGAAGCCCGGCTTTCCCTGCCGCGTGACGCTGGAGGATGCCGAGCCGGGCGAGGATCTGATCCTGATCAACTACCAGCATCTGCCGGTCGATAGCCCCTATCGTGCGAGCTACGCGATCTTCGTCCGCGAAGGCGCCGAGCAGGCGGCGGAATATCGCGACGCGGTGCCCGAGCAATTGTCACGCCGCCTGCTCGCGCTGCGCGCGTTCGATGCCGACGGGATGCTACTCAAGGGCGACGTGATGGACGGAGATGAGCTCGCCGAGTTGATCGACCCGTGGCTGGAGGACCCGAAGGTCGCCTATCTCCAGGCGTATAATGCGCGCGCCGGCTGCTTCGCCGCGCGGATCGACCGGGCGTAACGATCGGCGATCCTGCTTCTGCGGGGGCACGTCTTCAAGTTCGTCACCCCGGCCTCGTGCCGGGGGCCAAGGCGCCATAAGCGCGAGCATCGAGTCTCTTGCTTTTCAACCAGCCTCCCGTTGGACCCCGGCACAAGGCCGGGGTGACGGTGAGGATGTGTGCCGACCTCTACTTCGCCGGCCGCTTCGCCCCCGGCCGCGCTACCGCATACATTGCCCAGGCATTGTCCTTCATCAGCGCCATCTTGTCGTCGCCGCGCGCATAGAGGTCGAAATGTGTCTTGTCGGGCAGATAGGTGAAGCTCGCCTTGATCCGCGCCCTGGCCATCGCCGCCTCGAGCAGATGCGCCGGGCCGTCGAGATAGAAAGTGTCGGCGGTGCCCACGGTCAGGTGGATCTTGCCGTCGAGATCGGGGCGCAGCACCGCGGCATCACGCGTGACGATGTTGGCGACGTCGTAATTGTCGCGCCAATAGGCGACGACGGCGGGATCGACCTTTCCTGTCGCCCGATCGAAGACCGGCACCGGCCGGCCATCGGCACCGCGCGGGCTGAACACCCATTCGAACGAGGCGATCTGGCCGCCATAGGGGCCGAGCACCGCCTCTGCGCGCGCGAACTGCTCCATCGTCGCGATCAGTTTGCCGTGATCTCGGACCAGCGGAATCGGCTCACCCTTGGCGTCGCGATAAAAATTGGCATTCGCTGCGTAGAGGTCGATATTGGTGAAGTTGTGGAAGTCGCTGGGGTCGGGCGAGGTCGGCCAGCTGCCGCCGAACAGTTTCGGATAGCGGACTTGCAGCCACAAGGTCGACCAGCCGCCCGAACTGTGCCCGGTCAGGAAACGACCGCTGGGCCTGGCGTCCATCGCATATTGACGTTCGAGCGTGGGGATCAGTTCCTCGGTCAGCGCCTTGCCCCAGGGACCGTTATTGACCGAATCGGCGAATTCGTTGGTGCCGGTCGCCCCGCTATGATCGAGGAACACCCAGATCATCGGCGGCAACGAATGATCGGCCATCATCGCCGAGATCCTGGCGCCCTGCATCCGCTCCGACGCGAGCGTCCCGCCGAAGCCGCTGTCCGAATAGACGGTCGGGAATTTGGTCTTGCCGTCATAGCCGGGCGGCAGTGCGACCCAGCCGCGGATCGCTACCGGCGTGCCGCGGAAGGTGGTCAGCGCATTGCTCTGGAACTCGACCGGTTTGAGCTGGGAGAGGGCGGCTTCGACTTGCGGACGTTCCTTGGGCGACAGGCGCGCCAGCATCGCCGCCGGATCGTCGGCCGTGACCATGGTGTCGAGCGCGATCGTCGGCAGCTTGCCCGGCAAGGTCACCTCGACCACCTTCGACACCAGGTCGCCGGCATCGCGGCCGCCGTAATTGTAATTGTGGTTGCGATCGAGCACCGCCTGAACGCGATAGGTGCCGGGCGGCAGGGTCGACAGCGGCGCGGGGTAGGCGTCCGCCTCGCCATCGATCTGCGCGACCATATTGGGGCCGATGTCGCTCACCTCGCGCGCGGCGATCGACGCTCCGGTTGGTTCGAACGGCGAGAAATCGACCGCGCCCGCCGGCTTGGCGTCGGGCTTGGCCTTTTCGGCGAAGACGATCAGCCGCCCCGAAAAATGATCGCCCAGCGCGGGCGCCACCGTCACCGGGATGACCACCGGAGACCCGGGCGCATCGGCCGCACCGATCAAGGCAAGGAAGGCAAATACCGCAAGTCGCTTCATCACAATCCCCCCCAAATGCCCGGCACCGCCGCTCGGGCGCTATCGGCCGCCGCGCCGCCGATCTGGTCGACAAGATCAATGCCGGTACTCGCTACCCGATTTGCTTGCGCAATACACCTTCCGCGTTAGGCTGAATCACCCAAAGTGAGGAAGGCGGCTGCATGCGACCGATCGAGCCGAATACGCCGCCGGACAGCCCGGTGTGGCGAGTCATCCATCATCCGATGATGTTGCTGTTGCTCAGCGTGCCGATGATTTTCGCCTGCGCGATCCTGAGCAGCGCCGCGGGACATATCTTGAAGGCCAATCACACCGATGCCGGCGGGGTCGCGGCCGCGGTGATCGGGGCGGCGATCTTCTTCGGTGCCTATTGGGCCTTCGTTCGCTTCGTCGAGCGCCGGCCGGTCGTCGAATTCGCCTTTCGTCCGGCCCTGCCCGAACTCGCCATCGGTATTGCCGGCGGGATCGCGATCCTGGCGGCGATCGTCGGGGTAATGGCGTTGCTGGGGGCCTATCGCGTGATCGGCTATAACGGCCCCGAGATACTCGCGTTGCCCCTGGCGATCGGCATCTTCCCCGGGTTCAGCGAGGAAATAGCGTTGCGTGCCTTGTTCTTCCGGCTGTTCGAACGATGGCTGGGAAGCTGGACGGCGCTCGTGCTGTCGGCGTTCTTCTTCGGCTTCGGCCACATCTTCAATCCCGGCGCGACCTGGGTGGCGGCGGTCGGGATCGCGTTCGAAGCGGGGATCATGCTTGCCGCGCTCTACATGATCACGCGGCGGCTCTGGATGGCGGTCGGGCTGCACGCCGCCTGGAATTTTGCCGAGGGCGGCATCTTCGGCACGCCCGTCTCGGGGCTTCAGGTTCCGGGATTGCTGCGTCCCTGGATTGGCGGACCGGAGCTCGTTACCGGGGGCAGTTTCGGACCGGAGGCGTCATTGCCGGCCATGGCCGTTGCGACAACGGTCGGCATTGCCCTTCTTTACGTCGCCTGGCGCCGCGGCCAATTCATCGCGCCGTCCTGGGTGCGCCATCGTCAGGGTGCCGCTGAACAGGAATAGACCAACTTTTCGCTATAAGTCGTCGGCAGCGCGGCGCGGATCGACTGTTGCTGCACCATCAGATTGTTGCGCGCGCCGGCATCGGAGCTGCATTGCTTGAGCGGGCTCTGCGCGCGCAGCTTGCGCGCGGCGTCCATCTGCGCGGCGCTCAGGAAATAGCGATAGGCGGTGTAGATCCGCGTGTCGGGATCGAACTGCAGCACCGACACGGTCTGCTCGTCGTTCGGCACCAGCACGCGGGTCCATTTGCCGTTGTCGTCGGCATATTGCGTCTTGCCGTTCATGCACCCGTCCTGGCCCCACTCGAGATTGACGTCGGTAGTGGTCGACACCGTCACGCGACTGCGATCGGGCTGGAACTTGCATACCATCTTGCCCAACGGCCGCGGCGCGTCTGGCGCAGGAGTCGCGACCGGCACTGCGAAGCCCGCGGGCAGCATCGGCTCCTCGCTCGGGCGCAACAGGAAGACGATGATCGCCGCGACGATCAGCACGCCGCCCGCCGACCCCGCCCAGATCGCCTCGCGTTGGCGCCCGCGCGAATAGAGCAAACCGCCGCCGCCGACGGTCAATGCGCCGAGCACGAGCAGCAGGGCCGAGATCGCCATGACATTCTCGCTCGCGCGCTGGGCATTGAGCCGCGCGGCCTCGATCGCCTGTTGGCGGCTGGCCTGGTCGCGCGCGGCGGAATCGCGGCGCGATGCGTCGGCCGCCGCGCGCGCCGCGGAGTCCGCCGCCTCGTCAGCGCTCAGCCGTGCCTCCAGGCTCATGCAGGGAATGTCGACCGCGTTGAACGCCTGCCGATTCGCCTTCAGAAAGCTGGCGAGCTCGTTTTCCGCGATCGCGAAGGCGAAATTGGCATCGCCATCCTCGCCGCGCGTGATCGCCGAATTGACTCCCATCACCCGCCCGCAGCGATCGAGCAGCGGTCCGCCCGAATTGCCGCGCGAAATGCTCGCGCTGTGGAGCAGCGCGTTGACGCCTTCGATGTTGCGGCTCGCCGACAAGGATCCTTCGGAGCGCACCGGCGCCAGCGGCTTGATATAGTCCGCCGCCGATTGCGCGGTCGCCAGGTCGACATTGCCCGGATAACCGAGCGAGACGAGCCCCATGCTGTCGTCGGGCGCGCCAGTGTACAGCGTCGCCACCGGCAGCGCGCCGCCAGTGAACTCGATCAGCGCCAGGTCGCGCTTGGCGTCGATCGCGACGACGCGGCCCTGATAGGATTTGGATCCCTCGGAGGGGACGACCCCGATCACGACATTGTCGGGGTATTTCTGTGCGAGCTCGACGACATGCGCGTTGGTGACGATCCGATTGGGGCCGACCGCGAAACCCGAGCCGTGGCCGAACCCGACCACTTCCTGATCGACGATCGCGATCGTCACGACGCGGACGACGCTACGCGACGCCGCCGCGATGTCGTCGGCGGCGGCAAGAGACGGCGTCGCCACCCAGGCGAACGCCGATAGAATCGCCAATAAGCGGAAGAAACGCGCCATGACGCAGAGCCCTTCCACGAAACGCCCCGCGCTTCAATGCGCGATCGGTCGACGGGGCAATTTCCCGCGTGCTTGCCCGACCTTCTGCAACTCAGACAAAGCTATAGGGATCGACATCGACAATGACGCGGACCTTGGACGGCCAATCGAGCGCGCCGAGCCAGGCGCGGATCACGTCCTGGACGTCGAGTCCGCGTCGGGCATGGATCAGCAGGCGATAGCGGTGGCGCCCGCGCAGCATCGCCAGCGGCGCAGGCGCGGGGCCATAAACTTCCATCCCCTCGATCCGCGGCGCGGTGCGGCCGACAAGCTTGGCGATGTCATAGGCGGCAGACTGATCCTCAGAACTGACCACGATCGCGGCATAGCGGCCGAATGGCGGCGCCCCGGCCTCGCGTCGCGCCTCGGTCTCGGCGGCGGTGAAGGCGTCGGCATCGCCTGAAACGAGCGCTTCCATCACCGGCGCCTTGGGGTCGTGGGTCTGGATGAAGACATGGCCCGGTTTCTCCCCGCGCCCGGCGCGCCCGGCGACCTGCATGATCTGTTGGAACGTGCGTTCCGCCGCGCGCAGGTCGCCACCCCCGAGCCCGAGATCGGCGTCGAGCACCCCGACCAGGGTCAGATTGGGGAAGTGATAGCCCTTGGTGACCAGCTGGGTGCCGATGACGATGTCGATCTCGCCCGCCTCCATCCGGTTGACGAACTCGGCCGCCTTGGCCGGGGACCAGATCGTGTCGCTGGTGACGATCGCGGTGCGCGCCTCCGGCCACAAGGCGGCCACTTCGTCGGCGATGCGCTCTACCCCGGGCCCGCAGGCTACCAGCGAATCCTCTTCCTTGCATTCGGGGCATGCGTGCGGTGTCGGCATGACGTGGCCGCAATGGTGGCAGCTCAGCCGCCGGACCAACCGGTGCTCGACCATCCAGGCGGTGCAATTGGGGCATTGGAAGCGATGCCCACACGCGCGGCAGAGTGTCAGCGGCGCGTAGCCGCGGCGGTTGAGGAACATCAGCGCCTGTTCGCCGCGCGCCAAGGTCTCATCGATGGCATTGACCAATTTGGGCGCGATCCAGCGGCCGCGTTCGGGCGGGTCGAGCAACAGGTCGATCGCCTCGATATCGGGCATTTCCGCGGCACCGTAGCGACCGGGAAGCTTCACTTCGGCATAATTGCCGATCTCGACCTGCTGGCGCGTCTCGATTGCCGGGGTGGCGGTGGCGAGCACGACCGGAATATGCTCGAACTTGCCGCGCATCACCGCGACGTCGCGCGCATGATAATGCACGCCCTCTTCCTGCTTGAAGCTGGTCTCGTGCGCTTCGTCGACGACGATCAGGCCGAGATTGGAATAAGGCAGGAACAATGCCGAGCGCGCGCCGACCGTAACCAAAGCCTGGCCCGTTGCGATCGCCCGCCAGGCGCGCCGCCGCTGCGATTGGCGCAGTCCCGAATGCCAGGCCACCGGCTCGCAGCCGAAACGCGCGGTGAAGCGCTGCAGGAAGGGCTCGGTCAGCGCGATTTCGGGGAGTAGGACCAAGGTCTGGCGACTGGCGCGGATCGCTGCGGCGATCGCCTCGAAATAGACTTCGGTCTTGCCCGATCCGGTCACCCCGTCGAGCAAGGTCGGCTTGAACGCGCGCGCGGCAACGTCGGCTGTCAGCACATCGGCGGCGCGCTGCTGCTCGTCCGACAGGATCGGAACGTCGTGATCGGGATCGGGTAGCGGAAAGGGGCTGTCGATATCGACTTCGACCGCCTCGATCGCGCCGACCTTGACCAGGCCGCGGATCACGCTGTCCGACACGTCGGCGATCGTCGCCAGCTCGCGGATGATGCCCTGTCGGTCGCCGATCCGCTCCAGCGCCTGCGCACGCTGCGGCGTCAGCCGCTCGGGAACGTGCCCGGTCGGACGATATTCGGTGACGGTCCGCGCGCCTTCCAGCGCGGAAGAGGAGGGCAGTGCCATCCGCGCGACCGAGACCGGGGAAGCGAGGTAATAGTCAGACGTCCATTCGATCAGCCGCCGCATCGCATCGGTCAGCGGGGGTACCGGCAGCACGTCGATCAGGTTGCGCAGACGATTGTCGCCGACCTCCGCGTCGGACGGCATCCGCTCGGGCTCCCACACCACGCCGAGCAACTGACGCGGGCCCAAAGGCGCGACCACCAGCGACCCCGGCTCGACCGTCATGCCATGCGGCACGCGATAGTCGAGCGGGCCGAGCGCGGAGTTCATGACGAGGACGCGAGCGCGGGACATTGCCGCTCATATGGCGATTCCTGTGCGGAGGCGAAACCTCGCGCATGGCGGTTTCGTCCGCCCTGTTCCGGTTCGTCCAGGCCAGCTAGGATGAGGGCGTGACCCCGCAGGAACAGCTCGACACGTTCATCGACAAGTTCACGCCCGATATCGCGGCGACGATCCGGCGTGCGGTGGCGATAGTGTCGGCACGGCTGCCCGGGGCGACGATCCTGGTCTACGACAATTACAACGCGCTCGCGATCGCCTTCGGTGCCAGCGAGAAGCGGCAGTCGATCGTCTGCTCGGTTGCCGGCTATCCGCGCTGGGTCAGCCTGTTCCTCTCCAACGGCCCGACGCTGCCCGATCCCGAAGGATTGCTGGAAGGCGCGGGCAATACCGTGCGCCACGTCAAGCTGATCGGGGACCGCATGGACAGCCCGGCGGTCGCTGCGCTGATCGATGCCGCCGCGGCCAGCGTTGCCACGCCGATCGACCCGGCGGGCGATGGGCGGCTGGTGATCAAATCGATCTCGGCCAGGCAACGGGCGCGGCGGCCATGACGGCGCTGCCGCTAGAGTTCGGCCAGCATCTGGCGCGCGACCGGCGGCGTTCGGCGCACACCGTTCGCGCGTACGAGGCGACCGCCGTCCGCCTGGTTCAGTTTCTCGGCGAACATTGGGGCGAGGAGGCGGATCGTCCGGCGCTTGGCCGGGTGACGGCGGCGGACCTGCGCGCTTATCTCGCACGCCGGCGAGGCGACGGGTTGGCTAACGCCTCGGCGGCGCGCGAACTGTCGGCGGTCAAGACCTTCCTCAAATGGGCGGCGGGGGACGATGCTCCGCCGCGGATGCGCGGACCGCGCGTCAAGAAAGGCGTGCCGCGTCCGGTCTCGCCCGCCGACGCGATCGCGCTGGCCGAGGAAGTCGCCGAGGACGCCGCCGAACCGTGGATCGCCGCGCGCGACTGGGCGGTGCTGCTGCTGCTCTATGGTGCTGGGTTGCGCATCGGTGAGGCGGTCGGGCTGACCGGCGCGATATTGCCGCTGGGCGAGGCGATGGCGGTCACCGGCAAACGCGACAAGACGCGGATCGTGCCCTTGCTGCCCCAGGTGCGCGACGCAATCGAGGCCTATGTCGCCGCGTCGCCCTGGCCGGTGGCGCGCGGCGAGGCGCTGTTTCGAGGGGCAAAGGGCGGGCCGTTATCGCCCGGGGTGGTGCGCAAGGCGGTGCAGGCAGCACGGATCCGGCTCGGCCTGGCCGACCGCACCACGCCGCACGCCTTGCGCCACAGCTTTGCGACGCACTTGTTGGGTCGGGGCGCCGATCTGCGCCAGCTCCAGGAACTGCTCGGCCATGCCAGCCTGAGTTCGACCCAGATCTACACGGCGGTCGACGCCGCGCATTTGCTCGACGTGTACAGGAATGCGCATCCGCGGGCGTGACAGACTCCCCTCCCGTTTACGGGAAGGGCTGGGGGAGGGCGTGTCGACTCCGCTGGCAGGCTAGATTATCGCGACATGCCCTCCCCTAACCCCTCCCATAAATGGGAGGGGAACAGTTCAGGCTCGCGGCTTCCACGTCACGACGCGCCACGCATACCAGGCCGCGATCGCCGCGCAGATCACCACCGCCGCCGGACCGGTCCAGCTCTCCGCCTCGCGGAAATTAGCGCCGAGATACCAACCGGCCCCCGTCAGAAACGCGTTCCAGATCGTCGTACCGGCCAGCGTCCAGACGATGAATTTCCACCGCGGCATCTTCGAAATACCCGCCGGCAGCGACACGATCGACCGACCGAACGGTGCGAAGCGGAGCACGAACACGAGCCATTGGCCGTGGCGGAAGAAGAAATTGTCGATCCGTTCGACGTCCGACCAACTGACCGTCAGCCAGCGCCCGTTGCGGTCGACGAACGGTTTGAGTTTCTGCAGCGGTACGTTGCGGCCGATCCAGTACCAGAAATAATTGCCGAAGGTGGACCCCAATGTCCCGGCGATCATCACCCCGGCGAAGCTGAGCTTGCCATGGGCGACCGCGATCCCCGCGAAGCCCATGATGACCTCGGACGGGATCGGCGGAATGATGTTTTCCAACGCCATCCACAGGAAAATCGCCGCATAGCCCCATTGTTCGAGGCCATCGAGAAACCATTGGGTCATCCGGTTGCAGCAACCTTCTTCTCGATCGCGTCCCAGATCATCGCCGACACGTCGACGCCGTCGAGCCGCTCGATCGCGACGATCCCGGTGGGGGAAGTGACGTTGATCTCGGTCAGCCACTCGCCGCCGATCACGTCGATCCCGACGAACAGCAGCCCGCGCTTCTTGAGTTCGGGGGCGAGCGCCGCACAGATTTCCCGCTCCTTCGCGGTCAGCTCGGTCTTCACCGCCGACCCGCCGACCGCCAGGTTCGAGCGGAATTCGCCCTCGCCGGGCACGCGATTGATCGCGCCGGCAATCTCGCCATCGACCAGCACGATGCGCTTGTCGCCGCTTGCCACGCCGGGGAGGAACGCCTGGAGCATGTGCGGCTCGCGCCAAGTCATGTTGAACACTTCGATCAGCGCGGACAAATTGGTGCCCTCGCGATCGACCTTGAACACCGCCTTGCCGCCATTGCCATGGATCGGCTTGACGACGATCTCGCCATGTTCGTGGAGGAATTTGCGCGCTTCCTCCAGGCTGCGCGTGACGAGCGTCGGCGGCATGAAGCGCGCGAAGTCGAGCACGAACACCTTTTCCGGCGCGTTGCGTACGCTGGCGGGATCGTTGACGACCAGCGTCTTGTCCGAAATCCGCTCAAGCAGGTGGGTGGCGGTAATATAGCCCAGGTCGAACGGCGGATCCTGGCGCATCAGCACGACATCGGCCTCGTCGCCAAGGTCCAGGTTCACCGGCTCGCCGAAAGTGAAATGGTTGCCGACGACACGCTCGACCGTCACCGGATGTGCTTTCGCCCAGACATGGCCATCGCGATAATTGAGCGCGTCCGCGGTATAGTGGAACAGCCGATGCCCGCGCGCCTGTGCGGTCAGCATCAGCGCGAAGCTCGAATCGCCGGCGATGTTGATCGACTCCAGGGGGTCCATCTGGACGGCAACGGTCAACGGCATGCGATTCTCCGGATACTCGATTGTCTGTTAAGCGTATTAGTCGGGTATGTCACCCGATCCACGCATTCTCGATATGGCGAGGCCTGGTGCCCGGCGCCAGCAGGATAACGTCGACGCGGATATCGTCGCCCGGTCCGGCATAACGCGACATCAGCACTTCGGCCGCCGCCGCTACCCGAGTAAGACGCCGCTCGTCGATCGCGAAATCGAGTTCGGCGGCGGTCGCGCGCATCTTCACTTCGACGAAGGCGATGAGGTTGCCTTTGCGCGCGACCAGGTCGACTTCCCCCGCCGGCGTGCGGACGCGCTTGTCGAGGATGCGCCAGCCTTTTAGGCGAAGCCACCAGGCGGCGATTCGCTCGCCTCGGCGGCCGGAGGCTTCGGCGGCGCGCCGATCGCGATTCCCCTCCCGCTTGCGGGAGGGGAGTGTCACTTCTTCATCTCCATCGCCCGCGCGTAAAGCTCGCGGCGGTCCAGGTTCAGCCGTTTCGCCACTTCCCCCGCCGCCTTGCTCGCGGGCAGCCGAGTCAAGGCCTCGGCCAGCGCCGTATCCGCATCCTCGACGCTCGCCGGTGCGGCTTCACCCGGTGGCGCTACGACCACGACGATCTCCCCCTTGGGCGCTGCCTCGGCATAGCGCGCGGCGAGCATTGACAGCGTGCCTGTGACCGCTTCCTCGAACTTCTTGGTGATCTCGCGCGTCACCGCCGCCTCGCGGTCGCCGAGCTTTTCCGCCAGCAGCGCCAAGGTTGCCGCCAGCCGCGGCCCCGATTCGTACAGCACCAGAGTCGCGCGAATCGCCGCGACCTCGGCGATCGCCTCCGCCTTGGCGCCCGCCTTGGCCGGAAGGAACCCGATGAACAGGAACCGGTCGGTCGGCAGCCCCGCCAGGGTCAGCGCCGCGATCGCCGCGCACGGCCCGGGAATCGTCACCACCGCATGGCCGGCCGCGCGCGCGTCGCGCACCAATTTATAGCCGGGGTCGGAGATCAACGGCGTCCCCGCGTCACTGACTAACGCCACCGCCTCGCGCCCCATCCGCTCGATCAGCCCAGGACGGACGCGATCGGCATTATGGTCGTGATAGGCGATCATCGGTCGTTTTATGCCGATGTGCCGGAACAGTCCCGCCGTCACGCGCGTATCTTCGACCGCGACGATGGCGGCATTCGACAGCACGTGCGCCGCGCGCGGCGACAGGTCACCGAGATTGCCGATCGGGGTGGCGACGATATAGAGACCGGGCATAAGAACATCAGACATCAGGGGATCGTCATGGCAGACGCAGCAACCGCACCGCAACGACTGACGCAACTGAAACGGGCGGTTTTCCTGTTCGGGCTGATGGTGCTCAGCGCCTGTTCGACCGTCGTGCCGCGGTCCGGACCGCCGGTGGAGCGCGGTCCCGCAGTCGTCGCGCCGCCGGTCGCCCCGCCGGTGATGCCCGGCTTGCCGACCGATAACGAGCATCACATGGTCGCCCTGCTGGTGCCGCTGACCGGCAACAATGCCGGCGTCGGCAAGAGCATCGCCAATGCGACCCAGCTCGCGTTGCTCGATACCAACAACAGCTCGCTGCGCATCACCACCTACGACACCGCGACGGGCGCCGCCGCCGCGGCGCAACGCGCGATCGACGAGGGCGCGCGGGTGATTCTCGGGCCGTTGCTTGCCGAGGACGTTCGCGCGGTCTCCCCGATCGCCAAGCGCGCCGGGGTGCCGGTGATCAGCTTCTCCAACGATTCGAGCTTGGCCGGATCGGGCGCGTATCTGATGGGCTATTCGCCGGGCCAATCGATCGAGCGCGTCGTCGATTATGCCCGCGACCAGGGAATCACTACCTATGGCGGCCTGGTCGCCAACGGGGTTTATGGTCAGCGCGCGTCGACCGCTTTCCTGCGTGCGGTCGAATCGGCCAAGGGCCAGGTGATCTCGCTGCAGAATTACGACCATAGCAATCCGTCGATTACCGGCGCGACGCTGCGCCTCGGCAAAGCCGGCTCGGTCGGCGCGGTCCTGGTCGTCGATGACGGTGCCACCGCGGCTGGAATCGTCCCGCTATTGCGCCGCAACGGAGAGGCCGGCGCGCGCGTGCTCGGTACCGAGCGCTGGAATACCGAGGCATCGATCGCCGCCAAGCCCGCGCTCAACGGCGCGTGGTTCGCCAGCGTGCCCGACAATCTCTACCGCCAATATGCGGTCAAATACCGCGCGCGGTTCGGTGCGGCTCCCTATCGCCTGTCGAGCATGGGTTATGACGCCGTGCTGCTGACCATCCGCATCGCCCGCGACTGGCGGATCGGCGCGCCGTTCCCGGAGGATCGCCTGCGCGACAAGGACGGCTTTGCGGGCATCGACGGCGCGTTTCGGTTCAGCCGCGACGGCATCGCCGAACGTGCGCTCGAAGTGCAGGAAATACGTGGCGGAACGACCGTGACGATCTCGCCGGCGCCGGCGGGGTTCTAGCAGCTGGCAAATCCTCTCCATCCGCGATGGGGAGGATTTTAGTTTGCCAAACGGCTAAGCTTCCTTCATGGTTATCCATATGGATAACCATCAATCCTCGCTAGACGCCGCATTCCACGCACTTGCCGACCCCACCCGGCGGGCGGTGGTTAGCCGGCTCGTAGAAGGACCAGCGGCGGTGACCGAGCTTGCCTCGCCGTTCGCCATGGCGCTGCCGTCGTTCATGAAGCACCTGCGGGTGCTCGAGACGGACGGGCTGATCCGGTCCGAGAAGATCGGCCGTATCCGTACCTGCCGGATCAATGCCGAGCGTCTCGCCGCCGCCGAAGCCTGGCTTTCCGAGCAACGCGAGATCTGGCGGTCCAGAGCCGATCGTCTTGCCGATTTTGTCGAAACCCAGATGCCCGAGGAGCAATGACCATGCCGGCTGACTCGTCCGAACTCACTATCGATCGATTCATCGCCGCGCCGCCCGCTCGGGTCTGGAAGGCGTGGAGCACCCCCGACCATCTGGCGAAATGGTGGATACCGGCGCCGATCGAATGCCAGGTGGTCAAGCTCGACCTTCGCCCCGGCGGTGGGTTCGAGACGCTGATGCGCGAAGGTGGCGGCGACTTCCAACCGCATGTCGAAGCCTGCTTCCTCGACATCGTCCCCGAATCCCGCCTGGTCTTCACAACCGTGCTCAAGGAGGGATGGCAGCCGGTCGAGGCGTGGCTCGCGCTAACCGCGATCATCACTTTCGAGGCGGAGGGGAATGGCACCCGCTACGCGTCCCGGGTCCTGCACAAGACTGCAGCTGATTCGCGCAAGCACGAGGAAATGGGATTCGAGGAGGGCTGGGGGACGGCGATTACGCAGCTGGCGGCTTTCGTCGCAGGGCACCCCTAAGCACGTCCGATCCGCGGTCTGCCTCAGGCCGTCAAATGGTCGGAGACACGAACGACTTCGCCCAGAATCGCGTTGAGCACCGGCATGCCGGTATCGGTGGCGCAAAGCCGCGCGTCTTCGAGTTTGAGCAGGCCCTGAGCCGACAAGCGATCGATCGCCTGACGATCTGTCAGCTCATCGATCGGCCGCTCGCCCAGTGTTGCGATCCGATCCAGGTCGATTCCCTCGGCGAGCCGCAGCCCCATCAGCATCGCCTCGATCGCACGCTCCTGCGGCGCGAGCGACACCTCCTGCTCGATGCCATGACCATTGCGCGCGACCGCGTCGATCCAATTCTCGGGCTTGCGGCGGCGTTGCGTCGCCACGCCGGTGCGTCGGCCATGCGCGCCCGGCCCGATCCCGGCATAATCCTGATAGCGCCAATAGGTCAGGTTGTGGCGGCTCTCCGCGCCGGGTCGCGCATGGTTGGAAATCTCATAGGCCGGCATTCCCGCGCTCTCGGTCAGCGCGCGCGTGAGTTCGAACAGGTCGGCGGCGCGGTCGTCGTCGGGCAGCACCAGCCGCCCGGCGAGCGCCTCGGTCTGGAAGCGCGTGCCCGGCTCGATCGTCAGCTGATAGAGCGACAGATGCTCGGTGCCGAACGACAGCGCGCGAGCGAGTTCGGCATGCCAGTCGGCCAGTCCCTGATCGGGGCGGGCGTAGATCAGGTCGAAGCTGACCCGGTCGAACACACGCTGCGCGGTGTCGAGCGCGGCCAGTCCCTCGGTCACGTCATGGGCGCGGCCCAGAAACGCCAGTGTCTCGTTGTCGAGCGCCTGCAATCCCATGCTGACCCGATTGACTCCGGCCGCGGCGAGATCGGCGAACCGTGCCGCCTCGACCGATGACGGGTTGGCCTCCAGCGTGATTTCGATCCCCGGCTCGAACCCCCAGGCGCGCTCGGCGGCATCGAGCACCGCCGCCACGGTCGCGGGCGGCATCAGCGAGGGCGTGCCGCCGCCAAAGAAGATCGATTCCAGCCGCCGCCCCGGCAGTATCGCCGCTTCATGCGCCAGATCGGCGAGCAGCGCGTCGCGCCACATTCCCTGGTCGACGCTCTCGCGGACATGGCTGTTGAAGTCGCAATAGGGACATTTCGAGACGCAAAACGGCCAATGGACGTATAAGGCGAGGGGGTCGGTCATCTGACCGCTGCATATGGAGACGCGCGCATGATCAGGAAAGCGGCGATCGCGCTACTGGCGATGGCGCTGACTGCGTGCGGCGCGCCCAGCGGTCCGGAGCGTGTGGTCGAGCCGCGCAACGGCACCGCCCCGGCACAGCGCGGCGGCGCGTTGCTTCGCCAGGTCATGCTCGCCAGGCACAATGACACGCGCCGCGCGGTCGGCGTTGCGCCGCTCGTCTGGGACGATGGCCTTGCCGCGCACGCGATGGATTATGCCCGGGAACTCGCCCGCACCCGCCGCTTCCAGCACGCGCCGCAACCGATGGGACCGGGGCGCGAGGGCGAGAACCTGTTCACCGGCACCCGCGACGCTTATTCCTTTGCCGAGATGATCCAGTACTGGATCGACGAGCGAAAGTGGTTCGTGAACGGGCCCACGCCCGACTTCAGCACCACCGGCAATGGCGAGGCCGTGGCGCATTACACCCAGGTCATCTGGCGCACGACGACGCGGGTCGGCTGCGCGGTCGCCAGCAACGATCGAGACGATTACCTCGTCTGCCGCTACGCCCCGCCGGGCAACGTGATAGGGTTGAGAGCGCTTTAACCCTTCGCGCCGAGCCTTCATTAACGCGCCGCGCGCGATAAGTGCGGCAATGATCCGCTATCGTTTCCTCGCCGCGATCGCGCTGCTGCCACTGACCGCGAACGCGCCGATGCCGCGTCCGGGCGGCGGCGCCTTCATCCGCGCGATGCTCGACAGCCAGAACGAGGCGCGCCGCGCCGCCGGTGTGCCGGAGATCGCCTGGGACGACAATCTCGCCGTCGATGCGCGGCAATGGGCCGACCATCTGGCAGGCACCAGCAGCTTCTATCATTCCGACAATGACCGCGGCAGTGACCCCGACGGAGAGGGCGAGAACCTCTTCATGGGCACCCAGGACGCGTACAGCTATCAGCAGATGGTCGGCATGTGGGTAGACGAGAAGAAATTCTACCGCGACGGCGTGATGCCCAACCTCTCGACCACCGGCAATTGGGACGATGTCGGGCATTACACCCAGATCATCTGGAGCACGACCAAGCGCGTCGGCTGCGCGCTCGCCAACAATGGCGAGGACGATTATCTCGTCTGCCGCTATTCCGAACCGGGCAATTTCTACGGCGAGAGTCCGCGCTGAGCGCGTCTACAGGACCGCGTCGACCAATTGCCTGAACGCCGCCGCGCGGTGCGTCAGCGGGGTCTTCTCGTCGTGGGTCATCTCGCCGAACGTGCGGTCATGGCCGTCCGGCACAAACATCGGATCATAGCCGAAGCCATGCTCGCCGTGCGGCGGCCACACCAACTTGCCGTCTACACGCCCTTCGAACCATTCGACATGGCCGTCGGGCCAGGCCAGCGCCAGGGCGCAGACGAAATGGGCGTCGCGGACGGTGTCGGGTCCGGCCGCGGCGAGGTTGTCCTCGACCAGCTTCATCGCCAGACCGAAATCCTTGTCCGGTCCGGCCCAGCGCGCTGAGAAGATGCCGGGATCGCCGTTCAGCGCCTCGACGCACAGGCCGCTGTCGTCGGCCAGGGCCGGCAAGCCCGACAGATCGGCGGCCTGTAGCGCCTTCAATTCGGCATTGGCGACGAAGGTGGTGCCGGTTTCCTCGGGCTCGGGGAGATCGAGCGACTTCGCCGATACCGGCTGGATGCCGTAAGGGCCCAGCAACGCCTCGATCTCTCGCACCTTGCCTTCATTGTGGCTGGCGATGACCAATTTGCCGGGCGCCAGCTTGCGGATCGCCTGAGGCGCGTCGCCACCAATTCCCTCGTCTGGTCCGCTCATGCCGATCCAACCGCTTTTGCCTGCGCCGCGAAGATCTCGTTGCAGCCGATCCGCGCGAGCCGAAGCAGCCTCAACAACGCTTCCTCGTCATAAGTTGCATGCTCGGCGGTCGCTTGCGCTTCGGCGATATGGCCGTTTTCGAGCAGGACGAAATTGGCATCGGCGTCGGCGTTCGAATCCTCGTCATAATCGAGGTCGAGCACCGGCGTGCCCTGGAAGATGCCGCAGCTGACCGCCGCGACCTTCTGCGTCAGCGGATCGCTGGTCAGCTTGCCGTCGCGCATCAGCCCGTTAATCGCGAGCCGGAGCGCGACCCAGGCACCCGAGATCGACGCCGTGCGCGTGCCGCCATCGGCCTGGATCACGTCGCAATCGAGCGTGATCTGATGCTCGCCGAGCAGCGACAGGTCGGTCACCGCGCGCAGCGAGCGCCCGATCAGCCGCTGGATTTCCTGCGTCCGCCCCGATTGCTTGCCGCGCGCCGCCTCACGCGCGCCGCGGGTATGCGTCGCGCGCGGCAGCATGCCATATTCGGCTGTGACCCAGCCCGATCCCTTGCCGCGCAGCCAGGGCGGCACGCGATCCTCGACCGAGGCGGTGACCAGCACCTTGGTGTCGCCGAACCCGACCAGCACCGACCCTTCGGCATGTTTGGTGAAATGGGGCTCGATGGTGATTGCGCGCATCTGATCGGGGGCGCGGCCGCTGGGGCGCATGAAAGTCTCCTGAAACTGGTGGCGATGGCCCTAGGGCCTCAATCCACCAGCGGCAATCACCTCGATTGCGAACTGCGTGCGGCAGATGGGATTGAGCGACGGGGCCACGCCGCCTAGATCAGCGTGATGTCCGCCCCCGCCGTTACCGAATTGTCCGATCGCGCGCGCGACATTTTTCGCGCGGTGGTGGAGGGTTATCTGGACACCGGCCAGCCGGTGGGGTCGCGCACGCTGGCCGATGCCGGCGCGTTCAGCCTGTCGCCGGCGTCGATCCGTAACGTGATGGCGGAACTCGAGGCGCTCGGCCTGCTCAGCCATCCGCATACCAGCGCCGGGCGGATGCCGACCGATACCGGGCTACGCCTGTTCGTCGACGGGATGATGCGCGTTGCCGAGCCGAGTTTGGAGGAGCGCGCGGCGATCGAGGGCAGGGCGGTACGCTCTGGCCCGGTCGAGGAAGCGCTGGCCGCGACCACTGCGGCGCTCAGCGGTCTGTCGGCCTGCGCGGGCCTGGTGCTGGTGCCGCGGAGCGAATTGGTGCTGCGCCAGATCAGCTTCGTGCCGCTCTCGCCGGGCCGTGCGCTCGCGGTGATCGTCGGCGATGACGGCCAGGTCGAGAATCGCGTCGTCGAGCTCGCACCCGGCACCAGCCAGGCGGCGCTGGTCGAAGCGGGCAATTACATGTCGGCGACGCTGGCCGGACTGACCCTGGCCGAGGCGCGTGTCCGCCTCGACCGCCAGCTCGCCGCCGATCGCGCCGCGCTCGACAAGGCCGCCGCGACATTGGTCGAACAGGGCATTGCGGTGTGGAGCGAGGATTCGGATCGCCGCCCGGTGCTGATCGTGCGTGGCCAGGGTCGGTTGATCGACGCCGCAGCGGCAGAGGACCTGGAGCGCATCCGCGATCTGCTCGACGATCTCGAAGGCAAGCAGGAAATCGCCGGGCTGCTCGACAGTGCTCGTACCGCCGAATCGACCCGCATCTTCATCGGCGCGGAGAACAAATTGTTCGCGCTGTCGGGCTCGTCGGTGATCGCGCGGCCGTTCCGCGGAATCGATGGGCGCGTGGTCGGCGTGGTGGGCGTAATCGGGCCGACCCGGTTGAACTATGCGCGAGTCGTGCCCATGGTGGATTTTACCGCCGCAACCCTCTCCCGCCTGATCGGTTGAGAGGCAGCAATTTTCCGGGGCTAAGACGAAGAGAATGATGACCGAAGACAAGAACGACACCGCGACCGCCAACAGCGCAGAGGACCTTCGCGCCGAAACCGCGGAGGCCGCACCCGAATTGGCCGAGCATGACCGCGTCGCGCAACTCGAAGCCGAACTCGCCGAGGCCAAGGCCGCGGTGATGTACGCGCATGCCGAAGCGCAGAACGTCCGCCGACGCGCCGAAAAGGAAGCCGCCGATACGCGTGCCTATGCCGTGACCAGCTTTGCGCGCGAGATTTTGTCGGTCGCCGACAATCTGGCGCGCGGCCTATCGGCGATTCCTGCGGACCTGCGCGACGACGACCGGCTGAAGGGCCTGATCGTTGGACTCGAGGCGACCCAGCGCGAACTCGATGGCGTGTTCCAGCGCAACGGCGTGACCAAGATCGCCGCGATGGGCCTGCCGCTCGATCCCAACCAGCACCAGGCGATGCTCGAAATCCCGTCGGACGAGGCGCCCGGCACGATCGTACAGGAAATGCAGGCGGGCTACATGCTTCGTGATCGGTTGTTGCGGCCGTCGCTGGTCGGCGTGGCGAAAAAGCCGGATTGAGGCAGCTCTAAATCCTCCCCGGGACGGGGAGAGGGACCGCTCGCGTAGCGAGTGGTGGAAGGGGCCCTCCACGCCTACATCGCTTGGGGCCCGCCCCCTCCACCAAGCCGCTGCGCGTCTTGGTCCCCCTTCCCGTGAACGGGGAGGATCTTTTTAATTCCCCCACTCCCGCTTCAACCCCTCCCGCAAGGCGGATCGGGTTGATATGGCATGGGAATGAACCCCAACCTCACCGCCGAGCGTCCGACCTTCGTCACGCATCTCGAATGCTCGCTGACCGGTGAGCACTATGAGGCGGACCAGCTGCACGGCCTGTCGCGCGCCGGTCGGCCGCTGCTGGTGCGCTATGATCTCGGTGCGGTGCGCGGGTTCGTGCCGCGCGCGATGATCGAGGCGCGGCCGACCGATCTGTGGCGCTGGCGCGAATTGCTGCCGGTTCGCCACACCGAAAATATCGTCAGCCTGGGCGAGATCGAAACACCGTTGGTGCCGATCGCCAAATCTGGCGGTCCCAACGTGCTGGTCAAGGACGAAGGCCGGTTGCCGACCGGATCGTTCAAGGCGCGCGGGCTGGTCATGGCGGTGGCGATGGCCAAGGAGCTTGGCGTCACCAAGATCGCGATGCCGACCAACGGCAATGCCGGCGCCGCGCTCGCGGCCTATGCCAGCCGAGTCGGTATCGAGACGATCGTGCTGTGTCCCGACGACACGCCCGAGATCAACGTGCGCGAGATCGCGGCACAGGGTGCGCGCGTCTATCGCGTCAACGGGCTGATCGACGAATGCGGCGCGATCGTCGGCAAGGGCGCCGCCGAGGGCCTTTGGTTCGATTTCTCGACGCTCAAGGAGCCGTATCGGATCGAGGGCAAGAAGACGATGGGCCTCGAACTCGCCGCCCAATTGGGCTGGCGGCTGCCCAAGGCGATCTTCTATCCGACCGGCGGCGGCACCGGCCTGATCGGCATGTGGAAAGCGTTCGACGAACTCGAACAGCTCGGCTGGATCGGCCCCGAACGGCCCAAGATGTTCGCGGTCCAGGCCTCGGGCTGCGCCCCGATCGTTCGCGCATTCGAAGCGGGCGAAGTGCATGCCGAACGCTGGGAGGATGCGCACACCATCGCCGCCGGTATCCGCGTCCCCAAGGCGATCGGGGATTTCCTGATCCTGCGCGCGGTGCGCCAGAGCGGCGGCAAGGCCGTCGCGGTCGGCGACCCGGCGATCCTGCGCGCGGCGGACGATTGCGCGAAGAAAGACGGCTTGCTGCTCTGCCCCGAAGGCGGTGCGACGCTCGCCGCCTATCGCCAGGCGCTGGCCGACGGCCTGGTCGACGAGGAGGACGAGGTGGTGCTGTTCAATTGCGCGACCGGGCTCAAATATCCGATGCCGGATGCTGCCGAGACGCTCGACAAGAATGGGGCGATTGATCTCGCGGCGCTGTGAGGTGACCTGTGCTCCTGCGGAAGCAGGAGCGCGGGATTAACGGCGACGTCTATCGACGCTCACGATCATCGCGATCCTCAGGATCGTCCTTGAGTGGGTTCACCCAGGTGTGATTCTCGACGATGATCGAGCGGATCGGCGTGCCGTTCTCGTCGAGCGAGGGCCGGTAGCGGAAGCGCTGCTCGATCAGGCGGCAGGTGGTGGTGTCGAGCAACGCATAGCCGCTCGATCGCGTCACCCGGCAGTCGCTGACGCTGCCGTCGACATTGACGAAATAGCGCACCGACACCCTGCCCTCGACACCCGCTTCCCAGGCCGATTCGGGGATATCCGACGATTTGAGCCGACCGCTCTTGTAGCGCGGCGCGATTTCGCGGCCCTCGCCATCGCCACCCCCGTCGCCATCGCCGGCGCCGCCGCTCCCCGTGCCGTTGCCGATCCCGCCCGCACCGGTGCCGGGCCCAGCGATCGGCGCGGCGCCCTGGGTCGACTGGTTGCCCTCGAACGGCTTGGTCGCGGCCGGCAGCGGCGGGGGAGGGACAGGCGGCGTCGGCACCGGCGGCGCGGTGACTTCGGTCGCCTTCGACTTGATGTTGGGAGGCGCGGCCTTGCCTTCAGTCTTGCGGCTGGGCTTGGGCTGGGTTTCGATCTTGACTTCGGGCGGGCGTGGCGGCGGCACGAAGGCGAGCAAGTCGTTTTTGACCGCCCCGATCGTCGGCAGGTTCACGACCAGACCCGCGACGAGCAGATACAGAATCGCCGCCTGCACCAAAGCGGCGCCGATAAAGCCCTTGAGGCGTTCGGGAGTAATCGTTGCGGTCATCGTCGCGCGGTGTTTACGCACGACCGACTGAACGCGCGCTGTCCGCCTCGGGTTGCCTGAGTGCGAATGTCCCTCAGGGCATGGTCGCTTCTTGCACCATGTCGAACTCGCGCACGCCGCGTGCGCGCCTGGCGGCGTTGACCAGGTCGCGCAATTTCTCGCGCCGCGCCTGCGCCTGCTCGACATAGCGGATCACGAACGGGCGGCCAGCGGTGGTCTCATCGCTCGACAGCAGAGTGATGGTGCCGATTCCCGCCCATTGATTGATCAGCGAAAAGTCGATCCGGATATCCTTGATCCGGTAGAGCTCGATCTCGTCGATCGATTTTCGGAGGATGCCGCGGTGCAGGATCAGCCGGTCTTCGGTCACTTCGTAGGTGGTGGCGAGATTCTGGAACCACTTAACGGCTGCGATCAGCGCCGCGAGCGCGACGAAACCGAGCGGAAATAGCGTGCCCGTCACGAAGGTCCCGACTGCGCCGATCGGCACCAGCAACAACGTTCCCCAACCGGCCAGCGTGCCGCGCAGCCAGCCCCAGGTCGAAGAACGGAAACGGTCGAGCGTCTGTGACATTGGCATCTCCCCTGGGCGGGCATAATTTAGCGTGGTCGAAGCGATAGGCCAGCCAATAACCCCTCTCCCCTTGTGGGAGAGGGTTGCGCAGACTTAGGCTCGTCAGAGCCTTAGTCGGAGCTGGGTGAGGGGTGGGCGGCGCATAGCGCCGCGCGGTCGCTTCGCGACCGCCCCCTCACCTTCCCACTCGGCTATGCCGAGCGGGCCCCTCCCTCTCCCACAAGGGGAGAGGGGATATCGTTGCCGTGCTCGTGCACCGCCCGGAACGGCAGGATCGTCTTCAACTGCCGTAACGGCGGGGCACCCGGAATCGATGCATTATGCCCCAACAGGAACGCGTGCCGGACGATCTCGGCCTGTTGTTCGATCCCGTATCTGCGCAACTCCCAGCCGGGCTTTACGGCGTAATCGTATCTTGCCCAGGGGACGCGGCGGAGCGGCAGGAATATCCCCGATTGGTGCTGCCAGATATGCACCATCTCGTGCACGAACAGTCCCTGTTCGCTCAGTTCGGCATGGCTGAAATCGTCGCGATAGGCAGTGCCGTGCGGATGGAAATGGATCCGGCCGCGCGGGCTCATCACCACGCCTCTCGGCTGGAAGAACGCCCATTTGCCGAGCACCACGCGCACCGGTGCCAAGTCGATCGCATCGCCGAACACCGACCGCGCGAGGTCGATCTCGCCGGCGGTCAGGGGACGGACTTCCTGCCTCACGCCAAGTTACTCATTCCGGCGCTGGATCACCCGCGCCAACCACCTTTGCCGGCGCGGTCAGGCTATGGCCGTCGGCGAAAGTGAATGTCAGCGGCACGGTTCCGCCGGGGATCGCCTTGAGTCCATAGAGCATGACGTGCTTGCCGCCGGGCGCGAAGGTAACCTCGCCCCCGGCGCGCAACGCGACGAGCTTGAGCGGGGCCATCGACATCATACCCCCGGTGCTCATGCTCTCGTGCATCTCGCTGCGCACCGCAGCCGTGGTCGAGACGCCGGTCAGCGTCGCGTCCTTTGGCCCACCCTTCAGCGTGAAATACGCCGCCGACGGGTTGGACGACACTGCCGAAAGCCGAACCCAGGCATGATCGACCGAGGCATCTTTGGGCTGTTGGCAGGCCGACAAGGCGACGATCGCGGGAACCAGCAGCAGCGCGGACTTCATTCCTTCTCCTTCCCACTTTGGGAACACTTGAAATCCCTAGGCACGACGCAATCTTGCGGCAAGCGAATCCCCCCCTATATCGCCGGGGTATTTGGTGCTTGCGTCGCCTCTCGTGAGGGGCGCGGGCTGGGTTTTATTTTGATTGAGGGGCCACAGAGGACCAATGGCAAAAGTAATCGGTATCGACCTGGGTACGACCAACAGCTGCGTTGCCGTAATGGAAGGCGGCAAGCCCAAGGTGATCGAAAATGCGGAAGGCGCGCGTACCACGCCCTCCATCGTCGCCTTCGCCAAGGATGGCGAGCGCCTGATCGGCCAGCCGGCCAAGCGCCAGGCAGTGACCAATCCCGACAATACGGTGTTCGCGGTGAAGCGCCTGATCGGCCGCCGCTTCGACGACCCGGTGACCAAGAAGGACACCGAGCTGGTCCCGTATCATATCGTCAAGGGCGCCAATGGCGACGCCTGGGTCCAGGCCGGCGGCCAGGATTACAGCCCCTCGCAGATTTCGGCCTTCATCCTGCAGAAGATGAAGGAAACCGCCGAATCGTATCTTGGTGAGACGGTGACCCAGGCGGTCATCACCGTGCCTGCCTATTTCAACGACGCGCAGCGCCAGGCGACCAAGGACGCCGGCCAGATTGCGGGTCTCGAAGTGCTGCGCATCATCAACGAGCCGACCGCGGCGGCCCTGGCCTATGGCCTGGAGAAGCAGGACGGCAAGACGATCGCGGTCTACGACCTTGGTGGCGGCACGTTCGACATCTCGATCCTCGAGATCGGTGACGGCGTGTTCGAGGTGAAGGCGACCAACGGCGACACGTTCCTGGGCGGTGAGGATTTCGACAACAAGCTGGTCGAATTCCTGGCCAATCAGTTCAAGAAGAAGGAAGGCCTCGACCTCCGCACCGACAAGCTCGCGCTGCAGCGGCTGAAGGAAGCCGCCGAGAAGGCGAAGATCGAGCTGTCGTCGGCCGCGACGACCGAGGTCAACCTGCCCTTCATCACCGCGCGCATGGAAGGCGGTTCGTCGACTCCGCTCCATCTGGTGGAGACGATCACCCGCGCCGACCTGGAAAAGCTGGTCGAGGATCTGATCAAGCGCACGCTCGATCCGTGCAAGAAGGCGCTGGCCGATGCCGGCGTCAAGGCGTCGGACATTTCCGAAGTCGTGCTGGTCGGCGGCATGACCCGCATGCCGCGCGTCCGTGAAGTCGTGAAGGACTTTTTCGGCAAGGAACCACACACCGGCGTCAACCCGGACGAGGTCGTCGCGATGGGCGCCGCGATCCAGGCCGGCGTGCTGCAGGGCGACGTCAAGGACGTGCTGCTGCTCGATGTGACCCCGCTGTCGCTGGGCATCGAGACGCTGGGTGGCGTGTTCACTCGCATGATCGACCGCAACACGACGATCCCGACCAAGAAGTCGCAGACCTATTCGACCGCCGACGACAACCAGCAGGCGGTGACGATCCGTGTGTTCCAGGGCGAGCGCGAAATGGCGGCGGACAACAAGATGCTCGGCCAGTTCGACCTGGTCGGCATTCCGCCGGCGCCGCGCGGCGTGCCGCAGATCGAGGTCACGTTCGACATCGACGCCAACGGCATCGTCAATGTCAGCGCCAAGGACAAGGGCACCGGCAAGGAGCAGCAGATCCGTATCCAGGCCTCTGGCGGTCTGTCGGACGCCGACATCGACCAGATGGTCAAGGATGCCGAGCGCTTCGCCGATGAGGACAAGAAGCGGCGTGAATCGGCCGAGGCGAAGAACAACGCCGAAAGCCTGATCCACACCACCGAGCGTCAGCTTGCCGACAATGGCGACAAGGTCGACGCCGCGCTCAAGTCCGAGATCGAGGCGGCGATCGCCGACGCCAAGACCGCCGTCGAGGGCGGCGATGCCGAGGCGATGAAGGAAAAGGCCAGCGCGCTGGCCCAGGTCGCGATGAAGCTCGGCCAGGCGATCTACGAGAAGCAGGCGGCCGCGGAAGCGTCGCCGGCCGCCGACGGCGCCGCTGCGGGCAGCGAGGCCGGCGGCGAGGATGTGGTCGACGCCGAATTCTCGGAAGTGGACGACAACAAGGCGTAAGTGATGGACTCTACCCGTCATTCCCGCGAAAGCGGGAACCCGTCTCCCTCGCTTCGACCGAGGCAGGATCAGGAGATGGGCTCCCGCCATGGCGGGGGTGACGGGGAAGGTCGGCGGGGGCCGGGTATATGACCACCGAAGTTGATTTTTACGAGCTGCTCGAAGTCGAGCGCGATGCTGACGATGCGACGATCAAATCGGCGTACCGCAAGCTCGCGATGAAATACCACCCCGACAAGAACGGGGGCTGCAAGGATCACGAAGCGAAGTTCAAGGCGGTCAGTCAGGCGTATGAATGCCTGAAGGACCCGCAGAAGCGCGCCGCGTACGACCGCTTCGGCCATGCCGCGTTCCAGCAGGGCGGCGGCCCCGGCGGATTCGGTGGCGGCAATGATTTCTCCGGCTTTTCCGACATTTTCGAAAGCGTGTTCGGCGAGTTCATGGGCGGCGGCCGTGGCGGCCAGCGCCGGCCGCAGCGCGGCGCCGATCTGCGCTACGACATGGAGATCAGCCTGGAGGAAGCCTTTCACGGCAAGTCCGAGCCGATCACCATCGACGTCGCGGCGATGTGCGAGGCATGCGACGGTTCGGGCGCCAAGCCCGGCACGTCGGCCAAGACCTGCGGTACGTGCGCCGGCCATGGCAAGGTGCGCGCGCAGCAGGGTTTCTTCGTCGTCGAACGCACCTGTCCGTCCTGCCACGGCGCAGGCCAGGTGATCGCCGATCCGTGCTCGTCGTGCCGCGGCGAGGGTCGCGTCGAAAAGACCAAGACGCTGACCGTCAACATTCCCGCCGGGGTCGACGAAGGCACCCGCGTTCGCTTGACCGGCGAAGGCGAGGCCGGACCACGCGGTGCGCCTCCGGGCGACCTCTACATCTTCCTCCATGTGAAGCGGCATGCGATCTTCGAGCGCGAGGGCACGACTTTGTTCGCGCACGCGCCGATCAGTTTCACCACGGCGGCGCTCGGCGGATCGATCACCATCCCCGGGCTCGACGGCGAGCAGCACGACGTGAAGGTCGCGCCGGGGACGCAATCGGGCCGCGAAGTCCGCCAGCGCGGCGCCGGTATGCCGGTGCTCCAGGGCAAGGGCCGCGGCGACCTGGTCGTCCGCATCTCGGTCGAGACCCCGACCAGGCTGACCGCCAAGCAGCGCGAACTGCTCGAGGAATTCCGCTGCACCGAAACGGGCGACGAATGCCCCCAGACGCAGGGTTTCTTCCAGAAGGTGAAGAAAGCGGTCGGGGGGTGAGTTCCCAATTCCTCTCCCCTTGTGGGAGAGGAAGGGGCCCGCTCGGCGCAGCCGAGTGGGAAGGTGAGGGGGCGAGCCGCAGGCTCGCGCGGCGCTAAAGCGCCGCTCCCCTCATCCAAGCTGCGCTAGGCAGCAAGCTGCCAAGCTTCGCTATCCTTCTCCCACAAGGGGAGAAGAAGAGAGTGTCACCGCGGCAAAATCGGCCCCCACAGCTCGCTGTGATCCTCGTCATGCCCGGGCATTCCCGACTTCGTCAGATACCCCCGCGCGTCCGGGATATGGCTGTAGATCATCCGCAGGGGCTTTTCGTGCCATTGCAGGTTGAACGCCCAGCGAACGGGAAAGAATTCCATCGTCGAATAGGGCAGATGGTCGTGCACCCACCAGGCGATACGCTTCCAGTCGTCGGGGCCGGTCCATTCATTGGCGAAGCGCGGCACGACGATGCACGCGGTGGCGCCCATATGGCCCTGCGCGTCGCGCACATCCCAGATATGCCCGGCGGCGCTGCGCTCGTTCGACGCGCAATTATAGCCTTTGGCGTTGCCCAGCCGATTGACCTCGGCCGAGCGATAGGCCGAGCGGATCGCGATCCGCCCGAACACGTCCTGCAGCGGCTCGAGCAGATCCTCGCACAATCGCGTGCCCGCCGCGATCGCGAGATCGGGATCCTCGGGGATATTGGACAGGCCGTGGATCTCGGCGATGTCCGAATAAAGGAAATCGCGCATGAAAAAGGTCCGCGACAACTGCACGCGGCCCAGTTCGGTCAGCTTGGCGACCGTTTGCGGTTTCTTCACGCGTGCCTCCCACGAAAACTCCGGCATAGCTCGGCGGCGCGCGCGCGGAAATATATCCAGATTGGGGATAGTCTCCGGAGGAGTCCGGCTCGTCTTAAACGAAGCCGATATTCCAGCTCGATGGCGCATAATTGCCGATATTGGGCAGCACGGTCGCCATGTCGCCGCCGCTGACGCCAAACCAGTTCGCCAGCGTCGCCGCATATTGGTCGACCGCGATCGTCGGGAGCAGGCGGCCCTGGCCGACATCGTCGGGCGTGTTGCTGCCGATCGCCGGCGGCGTGCCATAGATCGTCCGGCCGCGCACCGCGCCGCCGATCACGAAATGCATCGATCCCCAGCCATGGTCGGCGCCGTCGCTGTTCGACGTCAGCGTGCGGCCGAAATCGGACGCGGTGAACGTCGTCACCTTGTCGGCGACTCCCATCGCGCCGGTAGTGTCGTAAAACGCCTTCAGCGCGTCGGCGACCAGCCCGATCTGGCGCGGATGATCGGTCGCGAGGTTGTCGTGCATGTCGAACCCGCCCAGCGACACGAAGAACACTTGCCGCCGCGCCCCGAGCGTGGCCGAGACCGAGATCATCCGCGCCACGATCTTCAGCTGGTCGGCCAGGCTGTTGCCGCTGGGGAATAACGGGAAATTGGCCGCCGGAGCACCCGCCAGCGCGGCACTCAGCTGGGTATAGGTGTCGAGCGACCGCTGGCTCACGCGGGCATGTTCGTTAGCCAGGATATTGGCGTTGCCGCCGGTCATCAGCGCCTTGAGCGTCGCCATCGCGGCCGAGGACGAATAGAGCGACGCCGCGTTGTTGAGCAACGCGATCGGGCCGCCTGCGCCGACCGCATATTGCACCGCGCTGCGCCCGGTGAGGTAGACCGCATTGCCGCTGGCGTTGACGCAGGTCAGCGTCGCCGATCCGTTGCCGCTCTGAAACAAATCGCCGATCCGGCCGCCCCAGCCGCTCGTCGCGCCTTCGGGATTCGACGCCTGGAAATAGCTCTGCTGGTCGTTGTGGCTGAACAATTTGGGCGGCAGCCGTACCGCGTTCGACTGATATTGCGCCTTGGTCGTCGGCATCACCAACGTGCCGACGTTGAGCACCACCGCCATCCGCCCGGCGTCGAACACCGGCAGCAGCGGCGCCATGGCGGGGGCAAGCGCATATTGCCGTCCGCCGAGATTGTTGGCCGGGTTGAGCGCGGTGGCGGTCAAAGCGTCGCGCGGCAAGGCGATATTCGAGCGCGCCGCCTGATAGAGCGCGTAGCTGGCGGCATCGTAAGGCGGCAGCGTATTGGCGTAATCGTTGCCGCCGTACAGGAATACGCACACCAGCGCCTTGTAATCGCTCGAGACCGCGGCGGCGGCCTCTCCGATCGCGGCCAGGCTGGTGACGAACGGCGCCGCGACGCCGGCCATGCTGAGGGCGGCGCTCCGCTTCAGGAAGGCGCGGCGGGATTGGTCGTGCTCGAAACAGCTCATCACTTCACCGTCAAATAGTCGGGCGACGCCAGCGTCAGCAGGATGGCGATCTTCGCGCGATTGGTGGGGCCGTTGGTCGCTGTTGCCGACACGCTGTCGACGGCGGCGCGGATCGATGACAGCGTCGCGGTCGACAGCTGGCCGGCGGCCAGCACGACGTTCACTTCGTCGACCAGAGCGGCGCTGTCCGCTGCCTTGGTCAGGATGTCGGTATAATCGGGCTTCGCATCGCCGCTGCCATTGTTGACCAAAGCGTTGATGAAATTGACATAACCGACCACCGATTGCTCGTTGGTGATCTGGAATTCAGGTGCGACCAGTCCGGCATTGGAGATCGCCGTGCTGGGCGGCGTGTAGCCGGGCCGGAAGAAGTTGAAGACCGACGGGGCGCGGCCCATCGACTGGCCCAGCCGGGTCGACGGGCTGCTGGTATCGCCGATCGGCCAGGTGTTGGCGGGCGAGGTCACGTTGAACGCGCGCGCCCAGCCGGTCAGCCGCATCACCGGCTCGCGCAATTTGCCGAAGGTCGCGTCGGTCATCACGCTGTCCGCGCGCGCCTCGCTGTCGGTCAGGATCGCGCGGATCACCGCCTTCATGTCGCCGCGTACGCCCGCGCCGTTATCGGCGAACGCGCTGGCGACACGCCCGACATAACCGGGGCTCGGATTGCTGGTGACCATCCGCTGGATCAATTGCTTCGACACGAAGGGCGCGACGTTGGGATGCGCGAAGATCGTATCGAGCGCGGTCTTGATCGCCGCCATGCCGCCGCCGGTCGTGCTGGCGTTGAGAAAGCTCGACGGTCCGGTCTCGTTGATCGCCGCATTGATCACCAGCGGCAGGCGGTAACGGTCGGGCGTGGTGCTCGTATTGTTCGCCAGCGCCAGGCCGGTGAACACGCGTGCCAGGCCGGTGACGTCGAGCTGGGTATAGGTCTCGGTCGGAGTCGCGCCGCCGACCAAGGTGCCGTCGGTGTTGAGCCGGTACAGGCCCAAAGTGAACAGCTGCATCAGCTCGCGCGCGTAATTCTCGTCGGGCTGGGCGCCGGTGGTGGCATTCGCCTTGCGGTTGCCCAGGAAGGTCAGGAACGACGCCATCGCCGCATTGGTGGTGATCTTGTCGAGGATGTCGCGGAAATTGCCGAACGCATTGTCGAGCAGCACGTCGACATAGGCGGCCATCGCGAATTGTTTCCAGTTGAGGTTGAGCCCGCCGATCCCGACCACCAGCATGTCGAGCAGCGCCATGCCGACGCGCTGGCGCAACTGGTCGGGCTCGACGATCATTTGACGCCACATCGTCGCGTCGAACCCCGCATCGCTGTTGATGTTGGTCGCGGCCGAATAGCCGTTGGCGACCAGCCAGTCCCAATGCGTGGTGGCACGCGGCATCGCGAACTGATCGTTGAGCCAACCGTTGATGCCGCGCGCGACCAGCGCGTTGATCGTCCCGCGCGTCGCGCCCATCGTGGCCTGGCCGAGGAAACGGCTCGCCTGAATGTCGCTCAGCGGAATGACCGGGGGCGGGGTGGGCGGCGGCGGAGCACCGCCGGTGGCGCCGCCGCCATCGCTGCCACCACCGCAGGCAGCGAGCGCCAGCGCCGAGCCGACCACCGTGACGGTCGGCAAAGCGGGACCGCTTGCGATCGACCGCTCCGGTTCGGGCGTAGCGCGCCCGTCAAAATCGATATTGTCCACTGGTCCCCGCCGTGCCCCTTTAGAGCCACAACGTAGATCGGCGGGATTCCCTTCGCCAATCGTCGCTGCGATCGCCCTGCCGCCGGGAATACTCGGTACGACGTACCGGAGTCGCAACAGACTTCGCTAAAATTTCGGTAGGCCTAAATTTTCCGAAGCGACTCGGGTGGGGTGCCACCCAAACCCGGCCTGACCGCCCCCGGCTTTCACGGGGTGCGGTTGGGCCGATGGTTTAGAGGGAAAGGACCCCCGCCACCAGCGCCAGGCTGCCGACACTCACCATCGCGGTGGCCAGCATTTCCATGATACGCATGGTTGCTTCTCCTTAGAGCCGGATCAGTCCGGCCGGGGAGGCATATGGAAATAGTTGCGCTATCACGCAATATTGTTTCAATCCTTCGCAGTTGCAGCATTTGCACTTGTGTTGCCATGTTGCATCCGCATGTGCCCCAAAGGGCACAGTCGCCCCATGCTCAGGCGTTCGCGAACACCCGCGCGAAGATCGTGTCGACATGCTTGAGATGGTAATCGAGGTCGAACTTCTCCTCGATCTCGGCTGGCGACAGCGCCGCGGTCACTTCCGGATCGGCCTTGAGCAGCTCGAGCAGCGACAGCTCGCCGTCCGATTCCCACACCTTCATCGCGTTGCGTTGGACCAACCGGTAGGAATCCTCGCGGCTGACCCCCGCCTGGGTCAGCGCCAGCAGCACGCGCTGCGAATGGACCAGGCCGCCCATCTTGTTGAGGTTCTTTTCCATCCGCGCCGGATAGATCAGCAATTTGTCGATCACCCCGGTCAGGCGTGCCAGCGCGAAGTCGAGCGTGATCGTGGCGTCGGGAGCGATATAGCGCTCGACCGAGGAATGGCTGATGTCGCGCTCATGCCACAGCGCGACATTCTCCATCGCCGGGATCGCCGCGCTGCGCACCATGCGGGCGAGGCCGGTGAGGTTCTCGGTCAGCACCGGGTTGCGCTTGTGCGGCATCGCCGACGAGCCCTTTTGTCCGGGCGAGAAATATTCCTCCGCTTCGAGCACTTCGGTGCGTTGCAGATGACGGATCTCGACCGCCAGCCGTTCGATCGACGAGGCGATCACGCCCAGCGTCGCGAAGAACATCGCGTGGCGGTCGCGGGGAATGACCTGGGTCGATACCGGCTCGACCGCCAGGCCGAGCTTCTCCGCGACATGCGCTTCGACGCGCGGATCGATATTGGCGAAGGTGCCGACCGCGCCCGAAATCGCGCAGGTGGCGATGTCCTTGCGCGCCGCGACCAGCCGTTCGCGATTGCGCGCGAATTCGGCATAGGCCTCGGCCAGTTTCAATCCGAATGTGACCGGTTCGGCGTGGATGCCGTGGCTGCGCCCGATCGTCGGGGTCAGCTTGTGCTCCTCGGCACGGCGCTTGAGCACGACCAGCAGCGCATCGATATCGGCCAGCAGAATGTCCGAGGCGCGCGCAAGCTGCACCGCCAGGCACGTGTCGAGCACGTCCGACGAGGTCATGCCCTGGTGCATGAAGCGCGCCTCGTCGCCGACATTCTCCGCCACCCAAGTCAGGAAGGCGATGACGTCGTGCTTGGTCACCGCCTCGATCGCGTCGATCGCCGCGACGTCGATCTTGGGGGTGGTTGCCCACCATGCCCACAATGCGGCGGCCGCTTCCTTCGGCACCACGCCCAGTTCGGCCAGCGCGTCGGTCGCGTGCGCCTCGATCTCGAACCAGATCTTGAAGCGCTCCTCGGGGGCCCAGATCGCGGTCATGTCGGGACGGGAATAGCGCGGGACCATGATGGGCCTTTCGAAAACGGGATGCGGGGAATGTCCGCGCCGATAGCAAGCACGGTCCCGACCCTCAATCGCCTTTGCGGGATGGCCAAGGGAAAGGCAGTCGCTTGCACATTGTGGTGCCGGAGTGACGGTTCCCTAAAATCGTGAGTCGGCTCGTCGCAACCAGGACACAACTCCGCGACGACCCGCGCCAATCTTGGGACAAATCGGCTCTTCACATCGACAATTTCGGACCCATATCGAAAGTCGAATGTTCTACTTGAGCAATTCGCATGGGGTGGTGAACAACCGCTTCGCAGAAACAGGTCTAAATTGCAAGGAGATTTGCCATGCTGAAGCATGTACTATTGGCTAGTGCTTTTATGATTTCTACGCCTGTACTGGCGCAGAACCAACCGCAGACTGCAACACCGCAGCCAGATACTAACGCCGCGCCTGCGCAGCCGCAGACGGCGCCGATGCCGGCGGCACCGACAGCAACCGCTCCGGCACCCGAAACGACGTCGGCGCCGACCAGCGCGGCTCCGACGACGCCCCCGGCGCCGACCACCGCCGAGGCCCAGCCGCAGACGGCACCCGCACCGACCGCGCCTGCACCTGACGCTCAGGCGGCCAATTCGACGCCGGCCAATGCCGGCGCGCAGGTTGCCGATGTCGTCAATGGCGAGTTCGGCACGTACGACAAGAACAAGAACGGCTCGCTGAGCAAGACCGAGTTTGGCGCGTGGATGACGGCGCTGCGCACCAAGGCCGATCCGTCGGTGAAGGACGACGCCGCCAACAAGGGCTGGGTCGCCCAGGCCTTTACGCAGGCCGACACGGACAAGTCCAAGTCGGTATCGAAGGATGAGCTGACCAATTTCCTCTCGCAGGCTTCGGGTCAAAAGGCGTCGTAATCTAACTCCGACGACGCCCACGCAGAGGGCCGCCGCGTTTTCCCCTTGGCGCGGCGGCCCTTTTTCGTGCCCGGCAGCCATCGCCCCCGGGTGTCAAAACATTAGTATTGACTAATTGATTAGCGATTGCTAATCGATTCGCATGCTTTCCGTCTTACCTGTCGACGCCGTCATGCGTGCCCTTGCCGACCCCACTCGCCGGGCCGTGTTCGAGCAACTCGCGCGCGGCGGAGAGGTCAATGTCGCCGAACTGACCCGCGCCAGCGGCGTGACCCAGGGCGCGATCTCGCAACATCTCAAATCGCTGAAGCTGGCCGGCCTCGTCGCCGAACGTCCGCAGGGGCGGAACGTCTTCTATCGCGCGACGCCGGATGGGCTCGCGCCGCTGTTCGACTGGCTGAGCCATTACGACGCCTTCTGGCGCGACCGCTTCGCCAATCTGCGTGATTTGCTCAAGGAGATCGACTCGTGACCGACACCATTTTGCACGCCGACACGCGAGAAATCGTGGTCGACGAAATCTTCCCCCATACGCCCGCGACGGTGTGGAAGACGCTGGCGACCAACGACCTGATGGGGCGCTGGCTCAACATGACGCCGAACGGGTACGAGCCGGTGGTCGGTAATCGTTTCACCTACAAGACCTCGCCCGCGGGCGTTTGGGACGGGACGATCCAGTGCGAGGTGCTCGAGGTCGTACCGGGCGAGCGGCTCGCTTATTCGTGGAAGGGCGGCGATGAGGCCAATGTCGGCTACGGATCGCGGCTCGACACGATCGTCACTTTTACGCTGGAAGAGGTCGATGGCGGCACCCGGCTGCGCGTCGTCCATTCGGGCTTCGTCCTGCCGAGGAACGAGACCGCCTATCGCAACATGAGCGGCGGCTGGACCCAGGTCATCGGCCGGATCGGCGCGGTGACCGAGGAAGAGGCATCGACCCGGGCGCAGTGAGCGCTCGCCTCTCGTGATCAGGAGTATTGTCATGCACCAGGGCAACAAGCTCGAAAACCGGCCGCCGACGGTGTCGGCATCCGACTGGACCGCGGCGTGGGAGCGCATGCTGGTCAAGGAGAAGTCCTTCTCCCGCGCCCGCGACGCGCTTGCCGCCGAGCGCCGGCGGATGCCGTGGGTGCTGGTCGACAAGGACTATCGCTTCGACGGGCCCGATGGCGCGATGAGCCTGCTCGATCTGTTCGAAGGCCGGCGCCAGCTCATCGTCTATCGCGCCTTTTTCGAACCCGGCGTGTTCGGCTGGCCTGATCATGGCTGTCGCGGTTGTTCGTTCGGCGCCGATCAGGTCGCGCATCTCGCGCATCTCAATGCCCGCGACACCACGCTGGCCTACGCCTCACGCGCGCCGCAAGCCGATATCGCGCGGCTGAAGGCGCGGATGGGCTGGGATATGCCCTGGTACACGATCACCGACAGCTTCGACGCTGATTTCGGGGTGGACGAATGGCATGGCCACAACGTCTTCATCCACGAAGACGGGCAGATCTTCCGCACCTATTTCATCAACAATCGCGGTGATGAGGCGATGGGCACGACCTGGAACTATCTCGATATCACCCCGCTCGGCCGACAGGAAATTTGGGAGGATTCGCCCGAGGGCTATCCCCAGACGCCGCCCTATAAATGGTGGAACTGGCACGACAATTACGAAGCCGAACAGACCGTGCCCGATCCCAAATGGGTCGAAGTGTCCGATGCCGGCGAGGCGGCGTTCCGCAAGGAGGACAAGGCGTGATCGCCGCGGGTATGGCCGGCGGCGGGCTAGCCAAATGGCTGGGCCTGGCGGCATCGCCGACCTTCGCGGCGATGGCATTGCTGACGAGCCTCGGCAGTGGCCCGATGGTGTTGTGCTCCGGGACGGCAGGCTTCCCGCTGGGCGGCATGGTGCCGATGTACCTGCTGATGAGCGTGTTCCACGCGGCGCCGTGGTTGAAGGTGATCGCGGGGCAGTCAGGGCCGGGCTAGATCTTGCGCCACGCGCCGCCACCGGGCTTTCGTTACAAACCTCTCCGCCTTTTTCCCTCTCCCGCTTGCGGGAGAGGGAGGGGCCCGCGAAGCGGGAGGGTGAGGGTCTTTCTTCTGTTTTGCCCCTCGCTTGGAAGAAGAAAGAAGACCCTCACCCAACCCTCTCCCGCAGGCGGGAGAGGGCTCGTAATCCATTGGCCTTTGGTTTGTTGCATTGAACCCGTGAGGCAAGCCGGCTTGCGCAACAATATGTAATGTGATCTCATCTCAAATCATGCTGCGTCTGCCACTTCTCGCGATGCTATTGACTGGAACTGCCTGCTCGCAGTCCCAACCCTCACATCTTGCACAGGCGGATGCGCGGCGGGCAGTCGAAGCTGCTCAACAATTCGCGATCAAGCGTGGCATGGCGAGCAATTGCCGGACGCCGGGTCCGCACGAACATTACGATTATAAGGATGCCGGCGCCGCTTTGATTGTCGACATCGTTCCGCCGCCGGGGCGGGGGCAGGTAATGCGGCTCACCATCCGCAAGGACAATTTCAAGATCATCCGGGCTCAGAAGATCGCCTAGGCGTCCAGCCCGGCGGGAGGATCGGCACGGTGGCGCAGGCGGGGCTGCCGTCGCGTGCAGTGCCGTTGAAATGCGCGGTCAGGCGCTCGTCCGGCGCCAGCGCCTCGATCGCTTGCCAGTCGATCGCGCCGAGCGGTACCTTGGCCCGACGCTGCCAAGGCGACCCGATCTGGCCGGCGCTTGCACCGATGGTGAGATAGACGAACCGTGCGGTCGGCGGTCCCTGGACGAACGGCCCGAGCAAGCGCGGCCCGCCGGCGGCAGTGCTGCCGTCCAGCGTGACGTCGAGTTCGAACACGAGCGCGTCGGTCGAACCATGGGCCGGCCCGACCAGCGTCGCCTTGCCACTGGCGCCGCGCTGAAGTGCGAGCGCGACCCCGGGCAAGGGCTGCTCGACCACGATGCGCAGCGGCAGCACCGATCGTTCAGCCGTCATGACGCCAGTTCTCCATCACTTCCGCCGCTTCGTCGAGATCGCGCCGCCGCGCCGCGTCGATCGCGGTCTGGCCGCTCTTGTTGCGCATCCGCGGATCGGCGCCATGGCGGAGCAGGAGGCGGGCGACGTCGACCGCTTTGTCTTCGTCGTCGGGCAGGAAGAAAAGCGGTGTCGGGGTATCGTCGTTCACCCTCGCCCGATTGGCCAGATCGGGATCGGCGCTCAGCACGGCATCGAGCCGCTCGGTCAGGCCGAGATGCACCAGCGGCCACATATCGCGGCTCAACGGTGCGAGCAGATCCACCATCTGCGGTATCCCGAGCACGACCGCCCAACTGAGCGGCGTGCCATTCCACTTGCGCTCGCGGCGGTCGATCTCGGCATCGGCGGCGATCAACAGGGTCGCCGCCTCCAGCGACCCCGACTGCACCGCGCGGTGCAGCGGGCTGATCCCCTCAGGGTCGCCTCCGCCGACACCGGCGCCCAGCGACAGCAACAGCGCGATGGCGGGCGCATTGCCGAACTCGGCGGCGGCCAGGAGCAGGGCGGGGTTGGCCACCAACTGCGGATCGGCCGCGAGCAACGCCCGCGCGCGCGCTTCGTCGCCGCGCAGGCAGGCCGCCCGGAACGCCTGCGCGGCGCTCAATGCCACCGGCGTCGCACCATGACGCTCGAGCAAGGTGGCCATGTCGACGAACCCGGACAGTTGTGCGAGCGCATGGACCGGCTGGCCGGTATAGGCGTGCGGCGTGTCGGGATTGGCGCCGCGCGCCAGCAGCCATTCGGCGCGCGCCAGATGGTTCTGCCCGACCGCATTGCCGAGCAGATAGTCGAGCGGGTTGAGCGGCTGGTTCCCGCCGATGCGATAGCTGACCGCGTCGCGCCAGCGCTCGGTTACGCCCTTTGCCTCGCAATGCCGCCACAGCAGATCGTACCAATAGACGTCCTGGCCGACGATCGAGATGTTGTAGAGCGCCTGCGTGTCGAACGGCGAGGCGCCGGCGGCGACCAGCAACTCGACCAGTTCGGTCGCCTGGGGATGGCTCGGCTTGGCGCCTTCGCCCAGGCCGATCGCGCCGGTCACCAGGGTGAAGGCATTGTCCCAGCCATCATTGTGCGAAAAATTCGTATCGGCTCCCGCCGCGAGCAACAGCCGTGCGATCGTCACCGCGTCGGTGGCGTCGAGCCGGCCATAGGCGACATAGGCGAGCGCCGGCCAGTCCATCGGTCCGCCCGTCGCGACGGCCGACGCCGGGTCGTGCGTCAGGCGCCGCTCGACGTCGGCGACATCGCCGCAGGCGGCGGCAGTGAACAGGCTGTCATGCGCGATGGCGGGGTAGCGGGCCAGGATGCGCTGCGCCGGGGCGGGGTCGCCGCTCCACCATTGTCCCAGCAATTGATCGAGGCGTTCGGCGTAACTCTGACGATCGAGCGCGAGATCGGCGATCGCCGCCTTGAGCGCGATCCAGTTTTCGCAGCCATATTCGAGTGCCAGCGCCTGGTGCACGTCGCGCAGCCCGGGATCGCCGGAGAGTTCCGCGCCGGCGTCGCGCAGGCGCGCGATCGCCGCAGTATCGCCCGCGCGAATGGCTTTCAGCCAGCGCTTGGCGTCCTTGCGCAAGGTTTCGAGATTGGTTTTGGGCGTGAGTGTACGGCGCATCGGAAACCTTCCTTCCAAATGCCAGACGTCCGCTTACGAAAGGCCGGAAGAAGGGTTCGTAAGTATCGTTCTCAGCTGGATGGGAGAAGCTCCCTTGCCGCGGACAGGTGGCGCTCCAGATGCGCTCTGGGCGGGAGTATTGGCGATGGTGGGTGCGGTGTCAACGGGTGGAGGGGGCACGCCCTCAATCGGTTTTTAGTAAGCTGTCACCGGATCTGATCCCGCGCGAATGGCTTTCCGTGAGCGCTCCACCGCAAGCCTGGCGACGGCCAATAGTCATGCCGGCGGTTGCAGCAGCCGATGGACCGCGCTTCGCAGCAGAGCCCCGGCGTCGAAGGGCTTCAGCCGTCCGTCACTGGCGAACGCGCCGTCGAACAGCAGCGCGATCTGCATCGCGACGATTGTCGCGTTGTCGACCCCGGCTTGCCGGCAAAGATCCGACAGCCGGCGATGCATTTCATCCTTATGGCGGCGCGCGACGCGCCTCGCCGGATGGCCGGCATCGGCGAATTCGGCCGCGACATTGAGTTGCGGACACCCCCGGTAATTGTCGCGGCGTACGCGATCGCCGATCCAGTCGCACAATGCGTCGATCCGCGCGATCGGCGACGCGGCCGGGGCGACCACCGCATCCCATTGCGACCAGAACTCGCGATCTTCCTTTTCCAGGAAAGCCTCGATCAACGCGTCCTTGGTCGGGAAATGCCGGTAGATGGTGGTCTTGGCGATGCCGGACGCGTCGACGATCTGCTCCATTCCCACCGCTCTGACACCATTTTCATAAAAGAGGCGCGACGCAACGCCGAGCGCATGCCCTCTGGCACGCTGCGAGCGGGTGCCTGGCTCATCGGTGGCGGTGGCGGTCATAGAGCGACTCCTTCGGCGTGATTGACAACGATACCGATCGGTGTCATTTCGTCAAACGATACTGGTCGGTATCGATTTTACGGAAGGGATGGAATATGGTCGGGATCGCAGTGCTCGGCGCCGGAGGGCATACCGGACGGTTCGTGGTCGACGCATTGCGCCGTTTGGGCGCGACGGCGATCCCGGCGACGCGAACCGGTCGGTTCCAACCGATCGATGGCGCGGAGGAGGCTTGTCGCGCAATCGACTTCGCCGATGTCGGCAGTCTCGACCGGGCGATGATGGGCGCGGATGCGATCATCAATTGCGCCGGCCCGTTCTTCGACACCGCGGTGCCCGCGGCCGAAGCGGCATTGCGCGCCGGGATCCCCTATTTCGACGTCGCGGCCGAGCAGCGCACGGTGCAGGACCTTTTCGACCGGCTCGACGGCCCCGCCCGCGACGCGGGCGTCACGCTGGTGCCGGCCATGGCCTTTTACGGCGGTCTCGCCGACCTGCTGGCATCGGCGCTGGTCCCGTCGGGCACGCGCGCTCAGGCGATCGATATCGCGGTGGGGTTGGATAGCTGGCATCCGACGGCGGGCACGCGGCTGACCGGCGAACGCAATACGTTCGAGCGCCTGGTCGTCCGCGATGGCCGGTTAGTCCCGGTTCCGAGTCCGCCGCCGGCGGAGCAGTGGCAATTCCCCGCGCCCTTCGGCGAGCAGCCGGTGACCTGCGTCGCGCTGAGCGAGATGGTCTTGCTGTCGCGCCATATCGATGCGGCGGAGATCACCAGCTTCATGAACCTGGCGCCGCTTGCCGATCTGCACGACGCCGCGACGCCAGCACCCCGCGCAGCGGACGATCGTGGACGGTCGGCGCAACACTTCGTGATGGATGTCCGGGCGACGATCGACGGCCGGGTAGGCCGGGCGGTCGCGAGCGGCCGCGATATCTATGCGGTGACCGCGCCGCTGGTGGTCAAGGCGTGCCTGACGGTGCTCGGCGGAAACGCCGTCCCGACCGGCGTGCGAGCTCCAGGCGAGATTTTCGATCCCGCGAAGTTTCTCGCCAATCTGGCGCCTGACATCATGGTCGATCTCGATCCGGCCGCGATCATCGCCTCGGTCAGATCAGCCCCTGACCCCGCAAACTCACAAACCCCTTGGTCCCCACGATGATATGATCGTGCACCGCGATCCCCATCTTCTTGCCCGCCTCGACCACCGCCCGCGTGAGGTCGATATCGGCGCGGCTCGGGCTCGGATCGCCCGAGGGATGGTTGTGCACCAGGATGATCGACGCCGACTTCAGGTCGATCGCGCGGCGGATGACTTCGCGGACATAGACCGGCGCTTCGTCGATCGATCCTTCGTTCATCAGCTCGTCGCGGATCAGCATGTTGCGCGTGTTCAAGTGCAGTACGCGGACACGCTCGTTGCCGTGATGCGCCATGTCGGCGCGAAGGTAGTCGAGCACCGCTTGCCAGTTGGACAGTAACGGTTTCTCCGCCACTTCCGCCTTCAGCAATCGCAGCGCCGTCGCCTGTGCGATCTTGAGCGCGGCGACCGACGTCTCGCCCATCCCCTTGACCCGAGCGAGCTCTTCGGGCGCAGCGGTCAGCAGCCCGGCGATGCCGCCGAACTCGCGCAACAAGGCATAGGCCAGCGGCTTGGTGTCGCGCCGCGGAATGGCGAGCGCGAGCAGATATTCGATCAGCTCATGGTCGAGCAGCCCATCGGCATCGGCAAGCAGCCGCTGCCGCAACCGCGCGCGGTGACCAAGATGATCCGGTTCCGGAACGTCCCCCATCCGTTACGGGTTAATCGGCGATAAGGGGCTGCGCAATTGCCCTGAAGCCGTCGCGGCGTGTAGCGTCGCCAGTAATGACGATAACAGGGTGTCGATGACCGAGAGCGAGCCAGATATTGCCCGCCCGTCGCGCGGGGGTCGCATCCGGTTCAGGCTCGGCGTCGCGCTCGCGCTGTTGCTGGTCGTGCTCGCCGGGCTGTGGCTGGTGCGCAAGCCGGTCGCCGAGCATTTCATCGACGATGCCCTGTCGCGGGCGCAGGTCCCGGCGCGCTATACGATCGAGGACCTTGCGCTGGGACATCAGCGGCTGACCGATATCGTCATCGGCGATCCAGCGCATCCCGACCTGATCGCCGATTGGGTGGAAGTGCAGACCTCGGTCGGTTTCGACGGCGCGCACGTGACCGGGGTGCGTGCAGGGCACGTGCGGGCGCGCGGGCGGATCGTCGATGGCGCCTTGTCGTTGGGCGCGCTCGACAGATTGATTCCCAAGGGCAAGGGCGGCGCTTTCCGCCTGCCCGCGATCCAGCTTGATCTTCAGGACGGCCGCATGCGGCTGGAGGCGCCGCAGGGTGTGGTCGGGCTCAAGGCGTCGGGCAGCGGCCGGCTCGACGGCGGGTTCCAGGGCCAGGTGGCGGCGATCAGCGAGCGCATTGCGAGCGGTGCCTGCGCCGCCGACAAGGCGGTTGCCGCGCTCAGGATCGATATCCGGTCGGATGCGATCCATCTCCGCGGTCCCGTGCGCGCCGGCCAGGCAGGCTGTAATGGCAATGGCGCGACCCGCTTTCGCGCGGACATGGACGCGGCGGTCGCCCAGACGTTCGATCGATGGAATGGCCATGCCAATCTCGCCGCCGATCGCGCGACTGCGCCGTCGTTCGCTGCCGACGCGATTGCCGGATCCTTGGCCTTTGCCGGGAGCGCGCGTGGCATCCAGGGCACGGCGCGGCTCACCGCCGATCGCCTGAGTGGCGGCGGCATTGCCGGTCAGGCGGCGGTGGTCGACGGCGCCTATCGCTATGCCGATGCCAAAGGCGCGTTCACCGGCAAGGCGCAGCTTGGTCGCGCCGCCTTACCCGACACGATGCGCGCAACGTTCCGGTCCTGGGGATCGTCCGGCGCGGGCATGCCGCTCGCACCGCTGGCGGCCCAGCTTGCCCGCGCGGTCGACGACGCGTCGCGCGAATTCGCCTTGTCCGCCGAACTGGCGGCAGCAACCGATGGCGGGCGGGGTGCGGTCAAGCTCTCCCGCCTGCTCGCGGTCGCCGATAGCGGTGCGAGCGTCACGCTTACCAGCCGGGACGGCACTCAGGTGGTCTGGCCGAACGGCGGCGTGATCGTGCGCGGCGATCTGGTCGCGGGCGGCGGCGGATTGCCCGATCTCAGCGCGCATCTCGATCAGCAGCGCGCCGGCGCCCCTATTACCGGCACCGCGACGATGGAACCGTACGAGGCCGGCGGCGCGCGGCTCGCGCTTGCACCGGTCAGGTTCAGCGCCGGGCTCGACGGGCGGACGCGGATCGAAAGCGAGGTCACATTGTCCGGCCCGCTTGCGGGCGGCGCGGTGGACGGGCTGCGGGTGCCGCTGCTCGCGCAATGGAATGGGCGCGGCGATCTGGCGGTCAACCCGGCCTGCGCGCCGGTGGCGATTGCCCGGCTGCGCCTCTCCGGCCTGGAGGCGCGCGAATTCCGGACGCAGCTCTGCCCGGTCGACGGCGCGATGTTGCGGATTGCGGGCGGGCGGATCGGCGGCGGCGCGATGGCGCGCGACCTCCGGCTCAACGGCGCGCTCGGCGGCAGTCCGCTCGCGGTCGCCGCGGGCCAGGCGACGTTGCGGCTCGGCGATCGCCATTTCGTGCTCGATCACCTGGCGGTGCGGCTCGGCGCACCGGACCGGTTGACCCGGCTCGACGTCACCACGCTGGATGGCAGTTTCGGTCAGTCGGTCGGCGGCAAATTCGACGACGCCGGCGGCCAGATCGGCGCGGTGCCGTTGATCCTGTCGCAAGCGGCGGGGACATGGCGGATGGAGAATAGCCGGCTGCTGGTCGACGGCGCGCTGATGGTGGCGGATGCCGCGCACGATCCGCGCTTCAAACAGCTTGCCGGTCGCGATGTGTCGCTGACGCTGGCCGACAATCGCATCGCGGCGACCGGCAAGCTTACGACGACCAATGGCGCGGTGAAGGTCGCCGATGTCGCGATCGCGCACGATCTGTCGAGCGGCGCGGGCTCGGCCGATCTCGACGTCACCGGGCTGACCTTCACCAAGGCTTTCCAGCCCGACGCGCTGACTCCCGTGACCGAAGGCGTGATCGCCGATGTCGCGGGGACGGTGACCGGCCAGGGCCATATCGCCTGGACCCGCCAGGCGGTGACCAGCAACGGGGTGTTCCGCACGCACAACACTTATCTTGCCGCCGCGTTTGGCCCGGTCACCGGCCTGTCGGGCGAGCTCCGTTTCACCGATTTGCTGGGGATGATCTCCGCGCCCGATCAGGTCGCGACGGTCAAGACCATCGACACCGGCATCGCGGTTAGCGACGGGGTGGTCCATTATCAGCTGCTGGGGCCCCAGCGCATTCAGGTCGCCGACGCGCGCTGGCCGTTCGCCGGCGGGCGCCTCGATCTTGCGCCGACCTTGCTCGACTTTGCCGATCCTGGCGGCCGGCACCTGACGTTCCGCCTGACCGGCGTCGATGCCGCGCAGTTTCTGCAGCAATTCGACTTCAAGAATTTGAACGCGACGGGCGTGTTCGACGGCACCTTGCCGATGATCTTCGACGTCAATGGCGGCCGGATCGAGCATGGCGAACTACGCGTGCGCCCCGGTGGCGGCACGCTCGCTTATGTCGGACAAGTCACCAAGGAGGATGTCGGCACCTGGGGCAATCTCGCGTTCCAGGCGCTGAAATCACTGCGCTATCGCAACCTGGATCTGACGCTCAACGGACCGCTGGCGGGCGAGGTCATCACCGAAGCGCATTTTGCCGGCGTCAGCCAGGGCGAGGGCACCAAGACGAACTTCCTGATCCGCCGATTGCAGCGCCTGCCCTTCGTGTTCAACGTGAAGATACGCGCGCCTTTCCGCTCGCTGCTCGATTCGGCGCAGAGCTTTTACGACCCCACGCTGCTGATAAAGCGCAACCTGCCTGCGCTGATCCGTCAGCAGAATGACGCCAATCAACCCGTTCAGCCTCCCGCAAGCGAGACCAAGCCATGATACGAATTGGATTGACGATGAAGCGATTGGACCCGACCAGACGGCCGATGCGACGGATGTTCTTGATCGGCGCGGCGTGCGCCAACGGATTGTTGGGCGGGTGCGTCAACGTGACGGCACCCGACAAACCGATCGAGATCAACCTGAACATCAACATCACTCAGCAAGTGGTGTACAAGCTGGACGGTCAGGCCAAGGAGCTGATCAACCAGAATCCGGGGATATTCTGACAATGACACGCACGTTTACTGCCTCTGCCCTGCTCTTGAGCGCTGCGATCGCCCTGGCCCTGCCCGCCGCGGCGCAGGAGCGCGATCCGGCCTATGCCGCCGCACGTTCGGCGGGGCAGATCGGCGAGATGCCCGATGGCTATCTCGGGGTGGTCGGCGCGCCGACCAAGGACCTCGTCGCGCTGGTCAACAAGATCAACATTCAGCGCAAGGCGGTCTATACCCAGAAAAGCGCGGCGAGCGGCTCGACGGTTGAGGAAATGGCCTTCACCACCGGGTGCAACCTGATCCTCAAGACTGTACCGGGCGAGAAATATCGCGATCCCGCGGGCAATTGGCAGACCCGCACGTCCGCGGCGCCGGTGCGCGACCCACGCTGCATCTGACCTCGTCCTTTCGGACGGTTGACTCGGTCCGGCCGCTTTCCTAAACGCGCGCTCAGCAAACGGGGGCGGTGGCCTTTCCGCTGCCCCGATCGTCGCCCGCTTGCCAGAGCGTGGCGGCGTTTCTTTATCAGGATGTTTCAGCGCCTTGGCCGACGATCGCCAGAATACTGACCTCGACAGCCGGATCGCCGCGGCGCGCGCCGCTGAAGAGGCGCGTTCGGCGAGCGGTCCGGTTCAGCCCAAGGGCTATGGTCAGGGATCGCGCGTCCTGATGGAGCTGATCGGGGCGCCGCTCGGCGGTGGTATCGTCGGCTGGGCGCTCGATCACTGGTTTGGCACCAGCCCCTGGCTGCTGCTGACTTTCCTCGCGCTCGCGATCATCGTCGCGTTCCGCAACATCTACCGCATTTCTAAGGAGCGAGCCGAATAATGGCCGGCGACATCAACCCGATGGAACAGTTCGAGGTCGGTCATCTGATCGATCTCAAGCTTTTCGGCTACGACGTCTCGTTCACCAACTCGGCGCTGTTCATGGTCGTCGTGTTCGTGCTGCTGGCCGTCTTCATGGCGGGCGGTTTGAAGCGCCAGCTGATCCCGGGACGCTGGCAGGTCGCGGCGGAAGGCGCGGTGTCGTTCATCGATTCGATGGTCAATGTGAACATCGGCAAGGGCGGCAAGAAGTTCGCGCCGTACATCTTCTCGCTGTTCTTCTTCATCCTGTTCGCCAATCTGGTCGGCGTGCTGCCGCTGGCGATCATCCCGCACCTTCACACCTTCGCCGTCACCAGCCACATCACGGTGACCGCGGTGCTGGCCTTCTTCTCGTTCGGGATCGTGCTGGTGGTCGGCTTCTGGAAGCACGGGCTCAAGTTCTTCTCGCTGTTCGTGCCGCACGGCGCGCCTTTGGTGCTGCTGCCGGTAATCGTCCCGGTCGAGCTGATCTCGTTCCTGGTGCGTCCGTTCTCGCTTGGTCTGCGACTGTTCGTCGCGATGACCGCGGGGCATATCCTGCTCGAAGTGTTCGGCAGCTTCGCGGTCCAGGGGCTTAATGCCGGCCTCAGCGGCAGCCCGATCGGCTTCGTGGTCTGGGTCGGCAGCTTCCTGATGATCCTGGGCGTCTCGGCGCTCGAACTGCTGGTCTGCGCGATCCAGGCGTACGTGTTCGCGCTGCTCACCTCACTGTATCTCCACGACGCGGTGCATCTGCACTAAGTCCCGTTTTCAACACTGTAGATTTCAATACTACGATTTTTCTGGGAGTTCGAAATGACTGATCATGGTTTGATGTACATCGGTGCCGGCCTCGCGGCGATCGGCGTCGGCGCGGCTGCGCTCGGCGTGGGCAACGTGTTCGGCTCGTTCCTCGAAGGCGCGCTGCGCAATCCGTCGGCCGCTGATGGCCAGCAGGGTCGCCTGTTCATCGGCTTCGCCGCCGCCGAGCTTCTGGGTCTGATCGCGTTCGTCGTCGCGATCCTGATCCTGTTCGTCGTCAAGTAAGCAGCAGAACGAGCGCTTCCGATGCCTCAGATATCCCAAGCAGCCTCCATCTACGCGTCGCAGCTATTCTGGCTCGCGATCGTGTTCGCGGCGGTCTATTTCGGGATCGGCCGGGCGATGGTGCCGAAGATCGAGCGGACGATCGACGATCGTAATGCTCGCATCTCGGCCGACATCGCCGCGGCGGAGGAAGCGCGTGACACCGCGCGCGCGGCCGAGGAAGGCTATACCGCCAGCCTCGACGGCGCGCGCAGCCAGGCCCTGAAGCTGGTCGGCGAGGCGAAGGCGAAAGCCACCGCATCGACCGAACAGGCAATCAAGGCCGGCAATGCCGACCAGGAAAAGGCCCTGGCCGACGCCACCGCACGCATCACCACGGCCAAGGCGACCGCGCTCGCCGGGATCGAGGATGCGACGGTGGATGCGGTCGAGGCGATCGTCGCCAAGCTGTCGGGCGTGACGCCCGACCGCGCGACGGTGACGGCACGAGTGAAGGCGGAACTGGCCAATGGCTAATCTCCAGGCGACCACGCTGGCCAAGGAAACCGGCACCACCGAACTGCATCACGAGGCCTCTGCGCTGGGCTTGACCCCGCCGGCCTGGGTGGCGCTGGCGATGCTGTGCGTGATCGGCATCATGATCTGGCAGAAAGTGCCGGCATTGATCGGCCGCATCCTCGACGGCAAGATCGCGACGATCCGTCAGCAACTCGACGAAGCCGCCGCGTTGCGTGCCGAAGCCGAGGCGCTGCTTGCCGAGGCCAAGAAGCGCGATGCCTCGTCGGCGTCCGATGCCGCGGCGATCGTTGCGCATGCCGAACAGGAAGCGGCCGCTTTGGTCGCCAAGGCGCAAACCGACGCGACCGAATTGGTCGCGCGGCGCGGCAAGATGGCCGAGGACAAGATCGGTGCCGCCGAGCGCGCCGCGGTTGCCGAGGTCCGGGCAAAGGCCGCCGATGTCGCGACCCGCGCCGCCGCGTCGATCATCGCGGACACCCATGGCGCCGCCGCCGACGCCAAGCTGGTCGACAAGACCATCGCCGGCCTGTCGCGCCTCAACTGAGCTTTCCCCGCCCGTTTTAGCGGGCTAGGGACGGCGTCATGATCCTCCCCGAAGACTGCCAGACCATGACCGACGTCCGCGCCGGCGTCGATGCGGTCGACCGTCAGATCGTCGACCTGCTGGCGGTCCGGTTCCGCTTCATGACCGCTGCCGCGCGGATCAAGCAGGATCGCGGTACCGTCCGCGACGAAGCCCGCAAGGCGCAAGTCATCGCCAATGCCAAAGCCGCGGCCGATGCCGCCGGCGTGCCTTCCGAGGTCGTCGGCGACCTGTGGGAACGGCTGGTCGAAGGGTCGATCGCCTATGAATTCGATCGCTGGGATCAGCATCGCGCCTGATGGCTGGTCGGCCTGCCATAATTCCGACGCCAATCGCCGCCACACCGGTCAAGCTCTTTAGGGGAGAATGAAAACATGATGTCGCTGATCGCTATCGCTCTGCTCGCCGGCCAGACCGCGCCGGCTCCCACCGCCGCGCCCGCGCCTGCCGCTCCGGCCGCCGCTGCTCCTGCCGCCGCCGGCAAGTTCACGCTCGATACCCCGATCGAGACGATCGAAGCCGACGCCAAGGCCAAGGAAGTGCTCATCGCCGATCTCGGCATGGATGTCGCGCAGCACCCGGCCTATGACAGCTTCAAGTCGATGAGCCTCAACCAGGTCGCGCCGATGTCGGGTGGGAAGATCACCGACGACGTGCTCAAGAAGATCGCCGTCGACCTCGCCGCGATCAAGTAAACCTAGCCGGACGCCCGGCGAGTCCCTAGATTCGCCGGGCATGTCCGACCCCAATTCACCGACCCGATTCAACGAAGACAAAGCCACCTACACCGTCCGCGGCGGGGGTGAGGCGCCCGACCTTGCCGCGGGCGTGGCGGCGATCCGCAATGTGCTGAAGACCCTGCCAGCGCGGCCCGGCGTCTATCGCATGCAGGATGCGCGCGGCGATGTGCTCTATGTCGGCAAGGCGCGCGCGCTCAAGAACCGCGTCACCAATTACACCCAGGTCGACCGGCTGCCCAAGCGGCTGCAGCGGATGGTCGCGCAGACCCGGTCGATGACGATTGTCACGACCAATAACGAGGCAGAAGCGCTGCTGCTCGAGGCGCAGCTGATCAAGCGCTTCCGCCCTGCCTATAACGTGCTGCTGCGCGACGACAAAAGCTTCCCATTCATCCTATTGCGCGCCGACCACGACTTCCCGCGCATCCAGAAGCATCGCGGCGCGCGCCGGGCGAAGGGCAATTATTACGGTCCGTTCGCCAGCGCGGGGTCGGTCAACAACACGCTCAACGCGCTGCAGAAACTGTTCCTGTTGCGCTCGTGCACTGACGGCTTCTTCAAGACGCGCGACCGGCCGTGCCTGCTCTACCAAATCAAGCGCTGCTCGGCGCCGTGCGTCGGGCGGATCGGGGTCGAGGACTATGCCGAATTGGTCGGCGACGCGAAGGACTTCCTGGCAGGCAAGTCGACCAAGGTGCAGACCAAGCTAGGCGCGCAGATGACCGCTGCCGCCGAGGCAATGGATTTCGAGCTCGCCGCGGTGCTGCGCGACCGGTTGAAGGCGCTGACCTTCATCCAGGGAACGCAGGCGATCAACGCCGAAGGGGTCGGGGATGCCGACGTCTTCGCGCTCGCTTGCCGCGACGGGGTGATGGGCATCCAGGCCTTCTTCATTCGCGGCGGCCAGAATTGGGGGCATCGCAGCTTCTTCCCCGCGCATACCAATGAAGTGCCCGAGGACGAGGTGCTGACCAGTTTCCTCACCCAATTCTACGAGGAAGTGCCGCCCGCGCGGAACGTGCTGCTCGATCGCGAGCTGGCCGAAGGCGCGCTGTTGAGCGAGGCGCTCGCCGAGCGCGCCGGTTACAAGGTCGCGCTATCGGTGCCGCAGCGCGGTGACCGCCGCCGCCTGATGGAACAGGCCAAGCGCAACGCGGTCGAGGCGCTCGACCGGCGGCTGGCCGAATCGACCACCCAGGCGAAATTGCTGCGCGAAGTCGCCGACCTGTTCGACCTGGCCGAGCCGCCCAACCGCATCGAAATCTACGACAACAGCCATATCCAGGGGACCAATGCGCTTGGCGCGATGGTCGTCGCTGGACCGGAGGGCTTCCGCAAAGGGCAATATCGCAAGTTCAACATCAAGCATGCCGCGACCGACGACGATTTCGCGATGATGCGCGAAGTGTTCGGCCGCCGCTTCGCGCGTGCTCAGGCAGAGGATCCCGACCGCGATGCCGGCGACTGGCCCGACCTCGTGCTGATCGATGGCGGCCGCGGCCAGCTCAACGCGGCGAAGGGCGTGCTCGAGGATATGGGGATCGAGGACGTCTGCCTGGTCGGCGTTGCCAAGGGGCCGCATCACGGCCGCGACGGGCGCGAGGTGTTCCACCTGATGGACGGCCGCGAACTGATGCTGCCGGTCAATTCGCCGGTCCTGTTCTATCTCCAGCGCCTGCGCGACGAAGTCCATCGCTTCGCGATCGGCGCTCACCGCGCGAAACGCGCCAAGGCGATCGGCGCGTCACCGCTCGACGAGGTTCCCGGCATCGGCCCGGCGCGCAAGAAGGCGCTGCTGATGCATTTCGGCACCGCGCGGTCGGTGCGTGGGGCGAGCCTCGACGACCTCAAAAAGGCGCCCGGCGTGTCGGCAGCGGTCGCGCAACAGGTCTATGATTTCTACCATTCGCGGTAATCCCTGTGTTCCCCTCCCGTTTACGGGAGGGGTTAGGGGAGGGCTTGTTCATCGCTTCAATGCGACACGCCCTCCCCCAGCCCCTCCCGTAAACGGGAGGGGAGAATGAGAGCGCCGCGTACACGCAGTATTGTACGAAGACTGAATTGAGGTTCGTCCTGCCTCAGCTGCTTGCCCCCACCTTCGAATAATCCATCCGCCTCAGGTCATTGAGCAGCCCCGGTCCGATCGGTGTCCATCCGAGCAGCTCGCGGGTCTTGACGCTGGAGGCGGGTAGGTCGAGCCCCGCGAACATCGCGAGCCAGCCGAAATGCGCTGGAGCCTCTTCGGGTGTCAGCGAAACGACGGGCAGGTTCAGGCCTGCACCAACCACCACGGCGATGTCGCGAACCGGGATGCCTTCTTCGGCCACGGCGTGATAGCGCGCGCCGGGCGCGGACCGCTCTACCGCAAGGACATACAGCCTCGCGACGTCGAGCACATGCGCCGCCGGCCAGCGATTGGCGCCCTTGCCGATATAGGCGACGACGCCCTTCGCCTTCGAAAGGTCGATGAAGGGCGAGACCAGGCCCTGTTTCACGGTGTCATGGACCTGCGGCAGGCGCATCGAGCCGAGGTTCACCCCGGCGTCGAGCAGCGCCGCGCCGGCCAGTTCCGACGCTGCGCGCGGGTTGGGGTGGTTTCGGTTCAGCACATCCTCTGTCGCGGGTCCGCCCGAATCCGGATTGCCGATGCCGGTGCCCGAGGTGATCAGCAGCGGGCGGTCCGATCCCTTGAGCACCGCCCCCATCGCCTCGATGACGCGGCGGTCCTTCTCGCAATTCGCTACGAAATTGGAGAAATCGTGATCGAACGCGGTGTGGATCACGGCATCGGCCTTGTCCGCGCCGGCGCGGAGCGTGTCGGGCTCCTCCAGATCGCCGCGATGGACCTGCGCCCCAGCCGCTTCGAGCGTGCGCGCCCCGGCGTCGGATCGCGTCAGCCCGAGCACCTCATGCCCCGCCGCGAGCAGTTCAGGGATGATGCGGGAGCCGATGAAGCCGGTGGCGCCAGTGAGGAAGACACGCATGGAAGAGCCTTTCGATATTGTTCGGCGCGCTATGTCGGGCTATCGTTCATCCTGTTAAAGTAGTGATATTATCGTGGTATAATCTTCAACAGGATCGCTCAGGACCGACATGCCCGCCGAACCCGCCAATCCGCTCGGTGCCTTCCTGCGCGATCGCCGTACTCGCCTCGATCCGGCGGCGTTCGGTTTTGGTGGAGGCCGCCGCCGAACTCCCGGCTTGCGTCGTGAGGAAGTCGCCCAGCGCGCCAATATCAGCCCGACCTGGTACACCTGGCTCGAACAGGGCAGGGGCGGCGCGCCGTCCGCCGACGTGCTCAACCGCATCGCTGCTGGCCTGATGCTGACCGAGCCGGAGCGCGAGCATCTCTTCATCCTCGGCCTCGGCCGTCCGCCCGAGGTGCGGTACCGGGGCGCCGAGGGTGTGACGCCGCGGTTGCAGCGCGTTCTCGACGCCTTGTCGCCCAGCCCCGCGCTGGTCAAAACCGCGACCTGGGACGTGGTGGCATGGAACGACGCGGCGGCGGCATTGCTGACCGATTATGCCAGGCTTCCTCCGGATCAGCGCAACATCCTGCGGATGATGTTTTCCGACGCGCGGGTGCAGGCGGCGCAGGAGGACTGGCTGGCCGTCGCGCGCTTCGTGGTGGCGTCGTTCCGCGCCGACGCGACCCGAGCCGGCGCGGGTGCGGAGATCGCGCAGCTCGTCGAGGAATTGTCGTACACCAGCCCCCAATTCGCAGCGCTGTGGCGGGCTACTGACGTCGTCGGTCACGGGGAGGGGGTAAAACGCATCCGGCACCCCAAAATCGGACTGATCGAACTGGAATTCTCGATCTTCGCGGTCGATGGGCGCCCGGATCTGGGAATGATCGTCTATAACCCCGTCACGCCCGACGGGGCGGACCGTATCCGATCGCTCATGGCCACGCGTTCGGAGTGAATGCGGCAGGCGTCACAGCCCGGCATAGACCCGGTCGCGAAACTCCTTCACGCGCGCGTTCAGGTCAATGATCCCGGCGACCGGCGTGCCCGACGATTCGACCAGGCGCTCGGCCAGACAGCCCGCCTCGCTTCTCAGCTTCTCGCCCTTTGGCGTCGTCTCGATCAGCACTTCGCGTTCGTTCTTCGGGTTGCGCGTCCGCGTCACCAGGCCGGCGGCCTCCAGCCGCTTGAGCAAGGGAGTCAACGTGCTCGATTCGAGCGCGAGCTTCTCGGCCAATCCGCCCACATTCTGGCGCCCGTCATGCCACAACAGATTGAGCACGAGGAATTGCGGATAGGTGATCCCCATCTGGTCTAGCAGCGGCTTGTACGCGCGCTGTACCGCCATGCTGGCGGAATAGAGCGCGTAGCACAGCTGGTCGTCGAGTTTCATCACATCCATCGGTCACATCCGCCGCCCAAAATCCTGAAGGGAAATATATCGCGATAAATTTTGTCTTGACAAGATAGCGGCGCGACCTATTTCACGAACTGCGATAACAGTTATCGCGATATGTATAAGGATCAGGACATGGACATTCTCTACCGCACCAGCGCCACCGTCACCGGCGGCCGCACCGGCCATGGCCGCAGCGAAGACGGCTTGCTCGACGTCGAGCTGCAGACCGCCAAGGAACTCGGCGGCGCCGGCGGCGGCACCAATCCAGAGCAATTGTTCGGCGTCGGCTATGCCGCCTGCTTCCTCGGGGCGATCCGTTTCGTCGCCGGGCAGCGCAAGATCCGTATCGCCGACGACGCCAAGGTCACCGCCAGTGTCGGGATCGGCAAGCGCGACGACGGCCGCGGCTTCGGGCTCGACGTGGCGCTCGCGGTCGACCTGCCGGGAATCGACGCCGCGACCGCGCAGGAATTGGTCGACGCCGCGCACATCGTCTGCCCCTATTCGGAAGCGACGCGCGGTAATCTTGCCGTCCGGCTTTCGGTCGTCGAGCACGCTTGATCTGAGCTATTTCCCCTCCCGCTTGCGGGAGGGGTTAGGGGAGGGTCTGTTTCACCTTTCCCGATAGGTACATGCCCTCCCCCAACCCCTCCCGTAAACGGGAGGGGAGTGGTTGCAGGCAATCTCCAGCTTTCCTGGGATTGGCAAAATCTTCACCGTCTGCCGCTAATCCCCGGCGGCGTGACAGCTGTCTTTCTCACCATCGACACCGAGCTGATGTGGCGCCATCACGCCGCCGGCTGCGATCTTGCGACTCAGATCGAGCGCTCACTCGAGCCCGCCGGCGTCGGCATCCGCTATCAGCTCGACATGCTTGGCCGCCATGGCCTCAAGGGCACGTTCTTCGTCGATCCGGTGCCGACCATGGTGTTCGGGCTCGACGCGATCCGGCCAGTGGTCGAAACCATCCTGGCGGCGGGACAGGAAGTGCAATTGCACATGCACCCCAATTGGGCGGGCGCGAAGGCGGACGACGCCGGCAAGAGCTCGGGTCGGTTCGAGCTGATCGACTATAGTCTCGACGAACAGCGCGCGCTGATCGTGGGCGCGCGGGATCTGCTCAAGGCGTGCGGCGCGTCGGACCCCGTCGCGTTCCGCGCCGGCAGCTACGCCGCGAATGACGCCACGCTGGTCGCGCTGGCCGAACTCGGCTTCCGCTATGACAGCAGCCATAATGGCGCCGACGCGCCCTGGCCCAGCCAGATCGGCCTGCCGCAACGCCAGATCGCGCCCGTCGCGCATAACGGCGTGACCGAAGTCCCGGTGACGGTGATCGAGGACGTGCCGGGCAATCTGCGCCATTTCCAGATTTGCGCGCTGTCGCAAGGAGAGATGCGCGCCGCGCTCGATCACGCGGTGGCCGAAGAGCATGAGGCGGTGACCGTGGTCAGCCACAGCTTCGAACTCGCCAATCGCGCCGGCACGCGCGCCAACGGCGTCCATGTCGCGCGGTTCGAGGGGCTGTGCGCGATGCTCGCCGATGCCCGGTCCACGCTGCCGACCACCTGGTTCCGCGACCTGCCCGAATTCGCCAGCGCGAGTCAGGCGACGCCGCTCGCGCCTAACATGCTGCGCACGCGTTGGCGCCAGGCCGAGCAACTTTGGTCGAACCTGGTCGAGGAACGCGCGGCGTGAGCACTGCGCGCCCGCTGCCCCTCAAATTCCAGATCGGCGCGCGCACGCTCGGCGCGATCCGTCGCGATCTCGTCCGCGTGCCGCTCAGTCTCGACGACGCGCTCGATGGCGACCTGCCCGATCTGCCACCGCTCGATCCGGTCGCCGATGGCTATCTCGTGACCTCGCTCGCCGAGCATCACCGCCATGCGCTGGCCTATGCCGCCAGTCCGGCGATCGCGTTCACGCGTCAGCGCTACACGCGCCGCTACGCCGATCTGACGATCGGATTCCAGGCCTATCTCGATCGCCTGTCGTCGAACACGCGTTCGGGCATCAAGCGCAAGGCGAAGAAAGTCGCCGCCGCCTCGGGCGGCACGCTCGACGTGCGCCGCTTCGCCACCCCTGCCGAATTGCGCGAGTTCCATGAGGTCGCGCGCCGCCTCGCGCTCGCCACTTATCAGGAAAAGCTGATGGGCGCCGGCTTGCCCGACGCGCCCGATTTCCTCCAGCGCATGTATGTCATGGCGGCGGAGGGCAATGTCCGCGCCTGGCTATTGTACGTTGGTGGCGAGCCGGCTGCCTATCTTTATTGCCCGGTCCATGACGGCACCGTGATCTACGAATTTGTCGGCCACGATCCGCGGTTCGGCGATCTCTCGGTCGGCGCCGTGCTTCAGGTCGAGGCGTTGCGCGACCTGTTCGCCGACCCGGCCTGCCGCCGTTTCGATTTCACTGAGGGCGACGGCCAGCACAAGCGCCAGTTCGCCACCGGCGGCGTCGATTGCTGCGACCTGCTGCTGCTGCGCCCGACCCTGGCCAATCGCCTCGCCGTCGCCGCGTTGGCAGGATTCGACGGCACGATGGCGCTGGCCAAGGCGAGCGTGGAGCGGCTGGGGCTACAGGACTTGGCGAAGAAGGTCCGCCGCGCCTGAGTGGAGATGGGCTCCGCTGAGTCACCTATTTCCGTTTACGATCCATCCGGTTTCGTCACAGGTGGCGCTGCCTTTGAGCGGACCAGCTTCATCGGTGGGCCGCCTTCGATGAAGGTGAAGCTCGAATAATCGGGAGCGAACTCGGCGGTGACGCCCATGGCGGTGGACAGGAAACGCGTGCTGGACAGTGCGATCAGACGTTCGGGGGCGAGGCCGCCGGTATACGCGAACAGTCCCTCCGGCCTCGCTTCGAGAACGACCGAGAGCCCGGCGCCTTCGAAATACCCGGCAGCTTTAGAGAGTTCTGCGAGCGACAGCATTTTCTCCTCGGTCGCCGGCGCCGCAATGTCCGTCCAACCATAATCGGTCGCGACGGCGCGAACGACTTCGTCCATCAGCCGCCGGCCCTGGCCTCCGTTGGTCAGCGCGACGATGCCTTCGCCCTTGCCGACATAGGCAATCATGAAGGATTGGAAGCCTTCATTCAGGCCGTCATGGCCAAATCGCGCGGCGCCAGTCGTATAAAGGGCGGTTCCGAGTCCCCAATTGTCTTTGATCGGCGTCAGCATCTCGCGTGTCATGGCTGGCGAAAGGCGGCGGCCCTTTTTGCCCGCGGCGGAGGCCTGAATGTCCATCAGCAATCGCGCGAGGTCGCTGGCGCTTGTCCACAATCCTGCCGGTCCCTGTTCGGGGTAGACATGGTAATTGCCGGGGATCGGCACGCCATTGGCGTGACCGAATGCCATGTCAGCGCGGATCGCCGCGGAAGGCGGCTGCGCATATGCGCTGCGCGTCATGCCAAGCGGACCCAGCAGCTCGCGCTCAGCCAGTTCGGCGAAAGGAATCCCGCTCACGTCGGAGAGGGCTAGCTGCGTCAGCACATAGCCGCCGCCCGAATATTGATACTGTCCGCCGGCCGGAAGCACGCTGCGCACCGGCGCGCTGTTGCTTGGCGGTGCGCCGTCCAAGATCTGGACCGGCGACGGCAGCGGCGCGCCCGGCAAATAACCGGCAAAACCATGAACGCCGAGCCCGGCCGTGTGACTCAGCAGCTCGCGAAGGGTGACGCCATTGGGCGCCAACTTCGCGTCATTGGGGAGTTGCCAGGAACGGAGCGCTTCGTTGATGTTCCGATCCAGTCCGATCTTGCCCTGCTCGACCAGCCGCAGCGCCACCATCGCCGTCGCGACCTTGCTGATCGATGCAGCCTGGAAGGCGGTCTCCGGCGTAACCGGCGCACAGCTCACGGTGTCGCGAAAACCCCAGCCGCGCGCCCAGGAGAGCTTGCCGTCATGGATCACCGCGATGCTGATCCCGGGCACGTCGTACCGGCGCATCTCCTCGGCCAGGCTGAACGGCTTGTCGTCCGGCTTGATGACGGGCGGGCGCAAGTTCGCCTCTACGTTGCGGGTATGGGCATTGCTCGGCCCACCCGCGGCCTCGGTCGGGGGCGGGCAGCGGTCCGGCCGAGCGGCCGCGGGACTGGCAAGCGCCGAAACCACGACCGAACCGAGCAATATGAGTCTGTGCTTCTTGTGCATTATCTTTTCCCTCATTCATCGATCGGACAAGGCCAATGACGTCGCTCAACGGGCGCGCGTCACCGTCCCCAGCACAAGGCGCGATTGCTCACCGCCGGGCGACTAACGACCGGGTTCAGGTCCCTGTGCTGCAAGGCAAAATTCGAAAAGTTGGACGATGGCGACCGGCAGCCATGAATTTAATACAACATATGTAGATTTAAGAGTCAATGAAGGCATTCGAGGCCTGTTGCACTCTCAGCGTACGATGGGTGTCGACGCACGCAGGGCGGGATGGGCGGCTCTCATTTGAGGCCGCCGGGCGCCCAATCCCAGTGGTCAGAGATATTCCTAACACCTGAAAGTGGTCGCCCGGTTTGTGCTCGCTAAACTGCTCAATGATCGCAGCGCGGATTGATAGCTCTGTCGCCCCCGACAGTGGCTTTCACCAAATACAGATCGTGAAGCCTGATAATATAGCCTTGACTAGCATTTTATAATGACCTCAAATCCCCCAAAAATAGCGGGAGGAGAGCCCATGAAGAGCGTGATCGAAAGAGGTCTGCTGGCGGGAACAGCGATGTTGTGGTCGATGGCGGCGGGCGCGCAAACTGCCCCGGCACCGCAGCCGGATCCCGCTCAGGCGCAGACGCCCCCGGCCGCAGCGGCCGACAATTCGGGCCAGTTGGGCGACATCATCATCACTGCCCAGCGCCGCGAACAGTCGCTGCAAACCGTGCCGATCAGCGTTGCCGCGTTCAGTGCCGCCAATATCAAGGCGCTCAGCGCCGAATCGATCGGCGATCTCGACAATTTCACGCCGGGTCTGACGATCAACGATACGTCGGTGACTCAACCCAGCTTCACCATTCGCGGGGTCTCGACCGACGATTTCGGGATCGGTACCGACCCGTCGGTCGGTATCTTCATCGACGGTATCTATTCGGGCCGTTCGGGATCGTCGCTGATCTTCTTCAACGATATCAACCGGGTCGAGGTGCTGAAGGGGCCGCAGGGGACGCTGTTCGGCCGCAACACGTCCGCCGGCGCGATCTCGATCATCACCAACAAACCGTCGCCCGATCCGGAAATGACCGCCACGGCGCAGTTCGGCAATTATGCCAAGACCAAGCTCGACGTGATGGGCAACGTGCCGATCACCGACACTTTGTATCTGCGCGTCGACGGCGTGATCAACCGGCGCAACGGCTATCTAAAGGACGCGGTCACCCATGACGATCGCGAGCGCGAAAACAGCACTTCAGGACGCATCGCGCTGCGCTGGGCGCCGAGCGCCAATACCGATTTCGTCCTCGCTTACGATCACGACGATACCAACAAGGATGGCCCGGCGGCGGTCGGGATCAGTGCCTTTGCGCTCAGCAAGGATCCGTTCGGCCCGTTCGCCAACGACGTGATCGGCAACAAGGAAACCCGCATCCTCAACGGGGTCTCGTTGACCGCGACCCAGCGGATGGGCGCGTTCACCCTGACCAGCATCAGCTCGTTCAAGCATTTCGAGACGCACAATCGCGAGGATGAGGACGGGACCAACGATCCCACCCGCTATTTCGACACCGAGAATGCCGAACGGAATTCCAGCCTCTATCAGGAAGTGCGGCTGGGCTATGAAAGCGACCGGGTAAGCGCGATCGCCGGGGTCAGCTATTATCACGAACGCGGCCGCCAGCAGAGTATCGCGACGGCGCTGACCGATTCTATAAATCGGCTGATCAGCGACGCGACGGCCGGGCAGTTCCCGATCTTCTCGATCCTCGACAGTGTTGGCTTGCCGGTCTTCGGCAACACCTTTCAGGAGACGATGAGCAACCGCGCCGCGAACGACAGCTATGCGGTGTTCGGCGATGCGACCTTCAAGGTGACGCCGCGATTGAGCCTGACTGCCGGCATTCGCTATACGCACGACCTGAAGAAATTCAGCTGGTTCAATGGCCCGTTTTCCGCACCTGGGCTCGATGCGATCAAGGCGCCTGGCGCCCTCTACAACGCGATTCTCGGCGTGCCGGCCTTTCCCGATGCCGACTTGTTCAGCGTGTCCGATTTCTTCGGCGCGACGATCGGCCCGAACGGCCTGATTTTCGACGAAGGCGCGCTGGAGGGGGTGCAATTCACGCGACGGGCAGCCTTCAACGACGTCTCACCGCGCTTCGTCGTGCAATATGATGCGACCCCCGACGTCCACCTCTATGCCTCGGCCTCGCGCGGCTACAAGGCCGGCGGGTTCAACTCGGTCCAGGTCAATTCCTTCTTCGAACCGGAAAAGGTCTGGAATTTCGAAGGCGGCATCAAGTCCGAACTGTTCGACCGCCACGTGCGGTTCAACCTCTCGGGCTATTATTTCAAATACAGCAATCGCCAGGCGCTCAGCCTGGAGAATACCGGCGGCGCGGTTCCGCAATATATCACGCTATCCGGCGACTCCGAGGCGTACGGCCTCGATCTCGACACGCAATTCGTGGTCTCGCGCGATTTCTCGATTACCGGCACCGCCGGACTGATCGAGTCCAAATGGGTGAAACGGATCGAGCAGGGCATCGACATTTCCGGCCAACCCACGGGTGAGCCGGTGTTTCGCGGTATAATCGGGCTGCACTACAAGCACGACACCGGCAACGGCACGATCTTCGGCGACGCCAGTTACAGCTATACCTCGCGTCAACGGCTCAACGATGCCGCGCGCGCGATCAACGCCTTCATCGCCACACCTGTCTCGGCCGGTGGGCCAGGCGTGGACTTGTCGAAGATCGACCGGCTGTGGTCCCCGCGCAATATCATCAACGCCAAGATCGGCTGGCGCTCTCCGGGCGAACGCTATTCGATCGCGCTGTTCGCCGAGAACCTGCTCAACGAAAAATATCTGCGGACATTGAATACGATAACCGCGGACACGTTCCTGACGCCCTATGTCCGTCGTGACCAGCCCGGCTTTTACGGCATCGAGCTCGGACTCAAATTCTGATCGAACGGGAGAGAAGGATGACCAAAGGAATTGCGCTCGCCGGCTGCGTCGCGATGCTCGCGCTGATGAGCGGCTGCGGACCGAAAGTCGACCAACAGGGCTTCACCGTCGATCCCGATTTCGAGAAGAATCTGCAACAGAAACTGCTCGACGCCAAACCGGGCAGCGTGATCGAGGTGCCCGCCGGCAAATATGCGCTGACCCGCAGCCTCAGCCTGACCGTCGACGGCGTCACGATCCGGGGCGCGGGCATGGGCAAGACCATCCTGTCCTTCGCCAGACAGAGTTCGGGGGCCGAAGGCATGCTGGTCACCGGCAACGACTTCACGATCGAGGATCTGGCCTTCGAGGACACCAAGGGCGACGCGCTGAAGGTCAACGGCGTCAAGAACACCGTGATCCGCCGCGTTCGCGCCGAATGGACCGGCGGCAGCAAGACGTCGAACGGCGCCTATGGCCTCTATCCGGTGCAGGTCACCAACGTGCTGATCGAAGGCAGCGTGGTGAAGGGAGCGTCCGACGCCGGCATCTATGTCGGGCAATCGAATAATATCATCGTCCGCGACAATCGTGCCGAGGGCAATGTCGCCGGAATCGAGATCGAGAATTCGAACAACGCCGACGTCTATGGCAATACGGCGACCGGCAATGCCGGCGGCATATTGGTGTTCAACATGCCCAATCTGCCGGTGCCGGGCAGCAAGACCCGCGTGTTCAAGAACCAGGTTGTCGCCAACAATCACGCCAATTTCGGTGCGAAGGGCAGCGCGGTCAGTTCGGTGCCGGCGGGATCCGGCGTGATCGTCAATTCCAATGATCAGGTCGAGATTTTCGATAACGACATCAAGGACAACAAGACCGCCAACGTCCTCATCTCCAGTTATTATTCGACCGGGTTCGATACCAAGCGCGGCATCGCCGCGGCTTACGATCCTTATCCGGAGAACATCTATGTCACCGGCAACCGTTTTTCGGGCGGCGGAGAAGATCCCGGCAACCCGACTCTCGTCCCGCTCAAGGCGGTGAATGGCGGGCGGTTGCCCGATATATTGTGGGATGGGTTCACCAACCCGAAGATCAAGGACCCGGGCATCTGCGTCCAGAATGGCGCCGCGAAGACGCTCAACGCCGATGGCCCGTCCAAATTCGCCGGCGCGCGGATCGATACCGGGCGCAATTGCGCGCCGCCGTCGCGTCTGCCCGCGATCGTCCTGCCTGACGCGATGACGAAGGACAGCGGCGCCAAGTCATGATCGTTCGCCTCGTCGTTTCGTTCTGCGCGGCGCTGCTGCTCGCGGCCTGCGGCCATGGGCCGCGCGTCGTGACCTTCCATGCCGACGACAATCCGGAAAAGCTGTCGGCCTGGGGCCTGTTCACGATGGCCGATGGCCGCATCGCTCCGCACCAGGGGATGGTGACCTACGACTTGCAGACACCTTTGTTCAGCGATTATGCCCAGAAGTGGCGGACGATCTGGATGCCCAAGGGGGTTCATGCGGCGTATCGTCCGAATACCGCCTTCGACTTTCCGGTCGGGACGATCGTCACCAAGACCTTCTATTACACCGCGCCGGCGAGCGCGACCGATCCCCAGACCAGCGATACCGTCGTCAAGATGACGCCGGCGACGTATCAGACCGGCGTCTCGGGGCTCGATCTCCGCCATGTCCGCCTGATCGAGACTCGATTGCTGGTCCGGCGCGCGGCCGGCTGGGTCGCCTTGCCCTATATCTGGGATACCGACGGTCGCGATGCGACGCTGGCGCGGACGGGCGCCGATATCGCGCTGACGCTCGATGAGGGCGGGAAGAAGGTATCGTTCGACTATTCCGTGCCAAACCAGAATCAGTGCGCGGGCTGCCATGTTCAGGACTTCCGCACGCGCGCGATCGAGCCGATCGGACTGAAGGCGCGCCACCTCAACCGCGACTTCCCCGGTGAAGGTGGCGAGATCAATCAGCTGAAGCGGTTGGTCGCGATGGGCTATCTGACCGGCGTGCCCGCCGGCGCCGTACCGCGCAACGCCAATTGGCAGGATGCCAAGGTCGACGTGGTCGATCGGGCGCGTGCCTATCTCGATATCAATTGCAGTCATTGCCACAATCCGACCGGCGCGGCGCGCACCTCGGGGCTATGGCTCGATGCGGAGACGATCGACCCACGCCTGCTCGGCATGTGCAAACCGCCGGTCGCGGCCGGGCGCGGTACCGGAGACCGGCCGTTCGACGTCGTGCCAGGTCATCCCGAGCGCTCCATTCTGCCCTATCGCCTCGCCAGCACCGATCCCGGCGTGATGATGCCCGAGCTGGGCCGCGACCTCGAGCATCAGGAAGGCGTCAAGTTGATCTACGACTATATCCTGAGCCTGAAAGGCGCCTGCGTCGAGGACGATGGAACCGGACAGGTGGCGCGATGAGTTGGTCCTTCGGGCCGCCGCGATGCTGATGCCGGTGCTCTGGTCCGGTGCGGTCGGGGCGCTTATAGGCACCGCGATATTCCTCGGCGCGGGCGCAACCGCGCCACCACCAATCAAGGCCTGACGTGACCGCGATCCCGACCGACGTTCCACGCGCACTCCCCAAACAGGAGCGCGCGCAGCAAACCTATGAGCTGCTGCTCGACGTCGCCGGGGAATTGCTGGCCGAAGTCGGAATCGAACGCATCTCGACCAACCTGATCTGCGCGCGCGCCGGGCTCACGCCTCCCGCCCTTTATCGCTACTTCAAGGACAAATATTCGGTGCTGGAGGCACTGGGGTTGCGATTGATGGAGCGCCAGAACGCCGTGCTCGAGGCATGGATCGCGCGCCATGCCGGCAAGGGTCTCGACGATCTGCAGGATAATATCGAGGAGTTGTTGCGGGAGAATGCGGCGGTCACGCGCGCCGAGCCGGGAGCGGTCTGGATCCTGCGTGCGCTTCACGGCTCGCCCCGGCTTGCCCATGTCCGCGTCGACTCGCATCGTTATGTCACCGGCAAGCTGGTCGAGGCGTACGCGCCGCACCTTCCGCACATGAGTCGCGAGGATTTGTGGCTGTATATCCGCCTCACCGTCGAACTCGGCTTTGGCGCGGACGAGATGCTGTACGAGGAGCCGGGCGTGGTGGCCGACGCCGTATTCCGCACCGCCGCCAATATGATGCGCGGCGGCCTCGCGACCTGACCTTGATCATTGACAATCGAACGGTGACGTTGCTCAATATGGTCATGGGGTCGGCGATCTCCCCACGAGGCGGCATGCTGAAGTATCGCGTCCCGATTGTTTCGAAGGACGCGCCATGCCTGCCATCAATGCGATCACTCCCGACAAACTTGCGCGCCTGATCGGCACGCCGAACTGTCCGGCCATTATCGACGTCCGCTCGGCCGACGACTTTGCCGCGGACTCGCGCCATCTGCCGGGCGCTCTGCGACGGGACCATGCCGCCGTTACGGACTGGGCACGCGAATTCGCAGGGCGCAGCATTGTGGTCACCGGTCAGCGCGGAGGAGAACTCAGCGAAGGCGTCGCGGCATGGCTGCGGCATGAGGGAAACGCCGCCGAAATTCTCGATGGCGGCACAGCCGGCTGGGCCAGCGCCGGGCTGTCGATGATTCCGGATGCGGTGTTGCCGAAGCGCGACGGCCGGGGCCGCACCCTCTGGGTGACGCGGGCCCGTCCCAAGGTCGATCGCATCGCCTGCCCATGGCTGATCCGCCGCTTCGTCGATCCGCATGCATTGTTCCTGTTCGTCAGCCCGTCGGAAGTCGCCGGTGTCGCCGAGCGCTTCGGGGCGGCGCCGTTCGATATCGAGGGCGACAACGTGATCTGGAGCCATGACGGCGAGCGCTGCACGTTCGACGTGATGGTCGAGCGGTTCGGACTGCAAAGCCTGCCCGGCCTCGCGCGACTGGCCGAGATCGTGCGCGGTGCTGATACCGGCCGTCCGGAGCTGGTGCCGCAAGCCGCGGGACTGCTTGCGATCTCGCTCGGCCTGTCCCGCATGTATTCCGACGACCTGGCGCAGCTCGAGGCGGGAATGCTGGTCTATGACGCGCTGTTTCGCTGGTGCCGCGACGCCACGCACGAGACTCACGATTGGGTGTCGCACCAGTCCAAGGTTTCGCGCGGAAAGGCCCCGGCATGACCGCGGCCGCGCTCGATACCGCGACGCCCACAATTCGCCCGGAGCCGGTGTCGCTCGGCGAGGCGTTCTGGGTCTGGCTGCGCATCGCCGCCTTGTCCTTTGGCGGGCCGGCCGGACAGATCGCGGTCATGCACCGCATCCTCGTCGAGGAGAAACGCTGGATCGGCGAGCACCGATTCCTGCATGCGCTCAATTATTGCATGCTGCTGCCCGGCCCGGAGGCGCAGCAGCTCGCTACCTATATCGGCTGGCTGATGCACCGCACGAAGGGCGGGATCGTCGCCGGTGGCCTGTTCGTACTGCCCGGCGTGGTGGCGATCATGGCGCTGAGCTGGATCTACGTGCTTTACGGCCATGTCGGGCTTGTCGCCGGATTGTTCTTCGGCCTCAAATGCGCGGTGCTCGCGGTCGTGCTGCAGGCGGTGGTGCGGATCGGCAGCCGGGCGCTCAAGAACAATGCGATGCGCGCGTTGGCGGGCAGCGCCTTCATCCTGATCTTCTTCTTCAACGTGCCATTTCCGCTGATCGTGCTCGGCGCGGGGCTGATCGGTTATGTTGGCAGCCGCGCCGGTATCGCCGCCTTTCTGGTCGGCGGCGGCCATGGTGCCAGCAAGGGAACAATCGTGCCCGACGCGGAGACGCTGCTGGGCGAGGAATTGCCGGCGCATGCCAATCCGACGCTCGGTCAGTCGTTGCGGCAAGCGTCGATCTGGCTGGTGCTGTGGCTGGCGCCGGTCGTCGCCTTGCTGCTGCTATTCGGACCGAGCGACGTCTTCACGAAGATCGCGACATTCTTTTCGACGATGGCTGTCGTCACGTTCGGCGGCGCCTATGCCGTGCTCGCTTATGTCGCGCAGCAAGCGGTCGACGGCTATCACTGGCTGACCGCCAAGGAGATGCTCGACGGACTGGGCATGGCGGAGACGACGCCGGGCCCGCTGATCATGGTGCTCCAGTTCGTCGGTTTCATGGGCGCCTATCGACATCCCGGAATGCTCCCGCCGCTGCTTGCCGGCACGCTCGGCGGTCTGCTCGCGACCTGGGTGACGTTCATCCCCTGCTTTCTATGGATATTCCTCGGTGCGCCATTCATCGAGCGGTTGCGCGGCAATGTCGCGCTGTCGGGCGCGCTCTCGGCGATCACCGCGGCGGTGGTCGGCGTCATCCTGAACCTCGCGATCTGGTTCGCGGTCCACACGATCTTTCGCGCCACGGTGCCGGTTACCGCCGGGCCGGTCCATTTCGACGCGCCGGTGGTTGCAAGTGTCGATCCCTGGGCCGCGGCGCTAGCCGTCCTCGCGATCCTCGCGGTGTTCCGGTTGAAGATCGGCATCTTCACTACCCTCGGAGCGGCATCCGCGATCGGCATCGCGCTGAACCTCGCGGGAATCGTCCGGTGATCGTCGATCGGGCCTCCTATTCGGCCTTTCGAACAAGGGAGTGAGGTTATGACTGATACTCATCTCGACCGTCGTGACCTGCTGACCGCCGGCGCGCTGCTGTCGGTCGGTGCCGCCGTCCTGCCCACGAGCGCCACCGCCGCCGCGCCGATCGCGGTCGGCTACGCGCCGCAGCCGGTGCCGCTGCCGTTCGATCCCAAGAGCATCACCGGCTTCTCCGAGAAGTTGCTGACCAGCCATCACGACAACAATTATGTCGGCGCGGTGAAGCGGATCGGCGCGATCACCGGGCAAGTCGCGGCGCTCGACCCGGCAACGGCGCCGGGATTCCAGATCAACGGGCTCAAGCGCGAGGAGTTGATCGCGTGGAACTCGATGATCCTGCACGAGCTGTATTTCGCCGGCCTGGGGGCGCCATCGAAACCCGGCGCGAAGCTGGCCGCCGCGATCGAGCGCGATTTTGGCAGCGATGCGCGCTGGCGGGCCGAGTTCGCGGGCATGGGCAAGGCACTTGGCGGCGGATCGGGATGGGTGCTGTTGACGTACAGCCATCGCGACAATCGCCTGGTCAACCAATGGGCGGCCGACCACACAATGACGCTGGCCGGCAGCACGCCGATCCTCGCGCTCGACATGTATGAGCATGCCTATGCCATGGACTATGGCGCAAAGGCGGCCGCCTATGTCGACGCCTTCATGGCGACGACGAACTGGACGTCAGCCGATGCACGCTTCGCCAAGGCTGCGTGAACGGTCCGGCATGGAAAGCACGTTCAAGCTCGCAGCAATGATGGCAGCGCTGGCAATGTCGAGCGCTTGCCATGCGTCCCCCCGAACCGTGTCGGCCAACGACCCGTCCTCGCCCTTGCGGCTTGAGCGGACAATGACACTACCGGGCGTCGTCGGACGTATCGACCATCTCGCGATCGACTTGTCGCACATGCAGGTGTTCGTTGCGGAATATCGCAACGGCACGGTCGACGCCGTCGACCTGGAGAGCGGTAAAGCCGTGGGCCGGATCGCCGGCCTGCACGAGCCGCAGGGTGTTGCCGTCCTTAGCGATGGACAGCTTGTCGTCGCGTGCGGCGACGGATCGGTGCATTTCTACGGCGCAGCCGATCGGCGCGAAATGGCCGTGCTGAGCTTGGGCGACGATGCCGACAATGTCCGGGTCGATGCTCGCAATGGTCACGTCATCGTCGGTTATGGCGGCGGTGCGCTCGCGGTGATCGACGCCGCGACGCATCGTCTGCTGTCGACGCTCAAGCTCGCCGGACACCCAGAGGGGTTTAGGCTGGCCGGCGCGAAGGCGCTCATCAACATCCCCGATCGCGGAGCAATCGTCGTCGCCGACATCGACGCCGGGACGGTGACTGCAACCTGGTCGACGGGAATGCGACACCTGAACTTCCCGCTCGCCATCGCCCCGGACGGCGGCTGGTTCGCGCTTGCCTACCGCCTGCCGGCGGCGCTTCAGGTGCGTTCGATGGATGGGAGCGTGGTATCGACCCGACCGGGATGCGGCGATGCGGACGATTTGTTCGTCGATGGCGATCGGTTCCTTCTGGTCTGCGGCGCGGGCCATGTCGATGTCTCGTCGGCGACGAACGTCGGTGGTCAGGTCGAGCGCGTCGCGACCGCGCCTGGCGCACGCACTGGTCTGTTCGTGCCCGAACTTCGCTCGCTGATCGTTGCCATCCCAGCGCGTGGCGGCGCGGCGGCCGCTTTGTGGGTGCTGAAGTCCCGCTGACCTCTTGGGACGGTGGCATTTCGTCGGGCCTGAACGAGCCGATGTCGAGACTCGCCATATCCTCCCGGGGAGGATATTGCCGCGCGATGTCGCACGCCAACGATCCAAAACTGCTCAACCGTCTGCGCCGCGCCCACGGTCACTTGGCAACGATCATCGATATGGTCGAGACTGGCCGCGAGGGCCTCGACATTGCCCAGCAGATGCAGGCGGTGATCAGCGCGCTCGAGGCCGCGAAGAAGGTGCTGGTCATCGATCATATCGAGCATCATCTGGAGGCTGCGACCGGGCCGCTGACCGACGCCGGCCGAGAAGAATTGGCGCGCATCGCGACCCTGGCCAAATATCTGTGAGCAAGCCGTTCGCGCTGGGCGACATACGCAGAGGCGGATTGCTGGCGATCGCCGCCGCCGCCTTGTTCGGTGCCTCCACCCCTGCCGCCAAAGCAGTCGTGTCGGGCATCCATCCCCTGATGCTCGCAGGCTTGCTGTATCTCGGCTCGGGGATCGGCCTCACCATCTTCCGCGTTGCAAGCCGGCAGACGGGCTGGATGTTCGAGCGGGCCGACTTGCCTTGGCTGGGCGCCGCAGTGGTGTTTGGCGGCATGGTCGGGCCGGCGCTGCTGATGCTGGGGCTGACGACGGTGGCCGGATCGGCGGCGTCATTGTTGTTGACGCTGGAGGGCGTCTTCACCGCGCTGATCGCCTGGATCGTCTTTCGGGAGCCGTTCAACCTCCGTATCGGCCTCGGCATGATAGCGATCGTCGCCGGGGCGGCGTTGCTGTCGCTCGGCGGAGGATCGGGACGGGCAGTGGTCGGCGGCGCGCTCGCGATCGGTGCGGCCTGTCTGTGCTGGGCAATCGACAACAATTGCACGTCGCGGATTTCGCATGCCGATGCACCGGCGCTGGCGGCGGTGAAAGGCCTGGTCGCCGGGATCGTGAACATCAGCCTTGCCCTGATCGCCGGCGCCGCTGTGCCGTCCGCGGGCTCGATCGCGCTCTCCGGGCTGATCGGGCTATTCGGCTATGGGATCAGCCTGGTGCTGTTCGTGCTGGCCCTGCGCCAGGTCGGCGCGGCACGGACCGGCGCCTATTTCTCGACGGCGCCGTTCCTCGGCGCGGTCCTCAGCCTTGCCCTGTTGCGCGAGGCGTGGAGCTGGTCGCTTCTCGGCGCCGGGCTGCTGATGGCGCTTGGCGTCTGGCTGCATCTGACGGAACAGCGCCCGGAAGAGACCATCGGCTAGATTGACCAGACGTGTCTTATTGTGGTGGGGATCGGATCAATGGTGCGGCGGGCGCTTGGCCAGGCGCTTTTCGCCAGCGGATTGAAGTCGCTCGTTCATAACCGCGGCATCGCCTTGCGGGGAATGCGCCAGCCAGCATCGACCGAGGCGTTCGCATCAGGCATTTTCTTCGCCCAGCCGTGCCCCGAACAGCATCGGGCCATAAATCGCAAGATACAGGACGAACGCGGTCGCCCACGCCACTGCCGCGGCGTCCCTGCCGATCGTATAGTCGATCAGGCCAAGTCCGGCGGTAACGCGAAGAACTGCACCGAGGCTCACCAGGCAGTAGAGAAGGATTGTTTGGACGGTGGCGACGAGCGCGCGGCCCGTATGGCCCAAAGTTGCCCTGGTCATGACGGCCAAAATCATTGTCGACATGGCGCCGGCGGTGAGGGCATGAATCGCCGCCGATCGCGGGATCGAAGCGTCCAGAATGCTGCCGCCGAGCAGCAACAGGCCCACCGGCACCCAAAGATATCCGACGTGGAGGATGAGGACGAGCGGATCGCGCGCGGACCTGAGTCCACCCCATCGCGAGAGCCTGAGCGTCTGGAACAGTCCCGCGCCGAGCAGAAGCCACCCGGCAAGCCGCGAATCCGGAAGCGCCACCCACGCCAGCAGCGCGATGCCACTCAAGCCGAGCACGAGCATGTCAACGCGAGTGGGTTGCGACGGTAGCCGCTCGGTCATTCCCCGTTTGGTCATCCAGTTGCGTGTGAAGGACGGGATAATCCGCCCGCCGACCAGCGAGATCATCACGACGATGAGGGCGATCGCGGCGCGGGCGCCGATGTCGGGGTCGGACAGGAGCCCGAGCGCAGCTGCATGATCGACCGAGTTGGCGACGCCGAGCAGGAGGACGATGCCGACGAGGGGGAGATTGCGGTTTTTCGCCGCAAGGACCTCACGGGCAGCGACCCCGACGAGCACGAGATAGAACCCGATATCGAGGAACGCCGCGACGGCCGGGCCGGTAACGGCTGAGAACAGCATTGCGAGCCTCGCCGCTGCCCATAGCCCGGCAAGTCCGGCGAGCGGCAACCCGGCGATCGGCAGCCGACCGGTCCAGTTCGGAATCGCAGTCAGGAGGAAGCCTGCGACGACCGCGCCGACGAAACCGAACAGCATCTCATGCCGGTGCCAGGCGACGGGCGGGAATGCCGTGGGAAGAGCCAGCACGCCCCATAGCACGAGAAGCCAAAGCGTCAGTGCCACGACCGCCCAGAGCGCGCCCAGGAAGAAGAACGGCCGGAAGCCGCCGCGCAGGAATGGGGGCGATGCTGCCATCCGTGCGCGCCGAAGCGCGAGCATTCGCTCTCCGCGTGTCGTCGTCACCCCTTATTCCGAAGCGACGGCTGCCTTACGGCCGCCGCGGAAGAACAGGGCTCTCACCATGAAGATCGCGAACGCGACCACGCCGACCGTGAAGACGAGGTCGCCGGGCACGCGGGCCCAAACCAAGGCCTGCATGAGGGGGCTGTGGATCACCTCGGCGCTTCGGGCGAAGGCATAGTATTCGGTGTAGCTGAGGTAAGTCTGGTACAGGCCCTGCGGGAACAGCGACAGGAACACCATCATCGCAAGGCCGATGTTGAGACACCAGAACGAGGTCTTGAGCAGCCGATTGCTCCAGCGCGACGGGTCGGACAATCCGCGCATGCAGAACAGCACCAGGCCGATTCCGAGCATGCCATAGACGCCGAACAAGGCAGCGTGGGCGTGCGTCGCGGTCGTGTTCAGGCCCTGCATGTAGTAGAGTGCGATCGGCGGATTGATGAAGAAGCCGAACATACCGGCGCCGATCATATTCCAGACCAACACGCTCGCGAAGAAGGCGAACGGCCAATGATAGACGGTCTGCCATTCCTGCTGATGCTCGACCTTGGCGCGGTTATAGGCTTCGAACCCGACCACGACGAGCGGCACCACTTCGAGCGCGGAGAATACTGCGCCGAGCGCGATCACCGCGGTCGGCGTTCCGCTGAAATATAGGTGATGGAAAGTGCCGAGCACGCCGCCGCCGAGAAAGATCACCGTTGCGAACAGCACCGAGGTTGCCGCCACCGACATGCGGACCAGCCCCATCTTCACGAACAGGGCCGACACGATCGCGGTCGCGAACACCTCGAAAATGCCCTCCACCCACAGATGGACGACCCACCAGCGCCAATATTCCATGATGGAGATATGGGCGTGCTCGCCATAGAGCAGCCCCGCGCCGAACAGGAGCCCGATCGAGACGGTGGAGATGACGACGAGAAAGATGAGCGACGTGCCGCCTTTCTCCTTGAGCGCCGGCCAGACGCCCCGCAGCACCAGCACGGTCCAGAGCAGCAGGCCGACGAAAAGATAGATCTGCCAGAAGCGGCCGAGGTCGAGATACTCATAGCCCTGATGGCCAAACCAGAAATTGACGGTGCCAGTGCCCATCTGGCGGTCGATTGCCGCCCATTCGCCCGCGAAAGACCCGATCACGATGACGAGCAGGCTGACGAACAGGAAGTTGACGCCGATTCGCTGGAATTTGGGCTCGCGGCCGCCAAGCAGTGGAGCGACGTAGAGGCCGGTAGCGAGCCAAGCCGTCGCGATCCAAAGCACGGCGAGCTGCGTGTGCCAGGTTCGCGTTAGCGCATAGGGGAAATATTCGGCCATCGGCAGGCCGTAGAGACCCTGACCCTCGACCGCGTAATGCGCGGTGACAATGCCGAGCAGGACTTGTGTCAGGAGAAGCGCGGTGACGACGAAGAAATATTTGGCGGTCGCGCGCATCGACGGGGTGAGCGTAACCGTCGCCAGCGCGTCGGTCGTGGCGAAGCCTTCGAGCGGTTCGATGTCGCGCCGCCAGACGTCGAACTCGCGGGCATAGTACCAAACCAACGCACCGATCGCGCCGAGCAGTATGAAGATCGACAGGAAGCTCCACAGGAAGATCGCCCCGGTCGGCGTGTTGCCGACGAGCGGCTCGTGCGGCCAATTGCTGGTGTAGCTGATAGTGTCGCCTGGACGTTCGGCGGCGGTTGCCCACGCCGTCCAGAAGATGAACCCGCTCAGCGCATGCGCTTCGTCCTTGGTGAGGACCGCGTGCTGCGGCATGGCATAAAGCTCGCGCAGGTGCTGGTCGGCGGGCGTGCGGTTGGTGAACAGGTCCTCGAAATGCGCCGCGGTCGCCTTGATCGCGGCGGCGCGCTGATCGCTGACGGTGATCGCCGTGGTCCGCGGATCATAGCCATTGGTGCGCATGTCGCGCTTGAGGATCGCGCCGACGCGCGCCTGCTCGGGCTCCGGCATTGCGTCGAAATCGGTTCCGGCGATGCGGTCACGCAACGCGACGGCCTCGCGATGAAGCCAGTCGGCGCTCCAGTCGGGCGCAACGTAGCCGCCGTGGCCCCAGATTGAGCCCTGCTGCATCCCGCCGGTCGATTGCCATACGCTTTGCCCGCGTTGGACTTCCTCACCGGTGTAGAGAATTTCCCCCGACGCCGAGCGGACCTCACCGGGCATCGGCGGCTTCGAATGATAGATTTGCGCGCCGAAATAGAGCAGCGCGCCGAACATGACCGCCATGCCGACCGCGAGGATGATCCAGAGGCGACGAATCGAGAATTGTGAAGTGTAGTCGGCCATTGCAGCATCCCCCCGCACGCTGGATTTGGACAGGTCGCCCGTGACATATTGGCGGGCAGGACATCGTCCTCCGTCCGTGCCAACAGTCGCTCGCGCGACAAGAATATTTCCTGTACGGAGGCTAGTCCCTAATCCGGCTACAAGCACTACGTAGTAATACGTAACCGATACTGCTAAAGCTCTAGATACCTCTCCTTTGGTGGTGCGTCACAATCAAGCCAGCGACATCGATGCGTCAATTCTTGGCCATCATCTTTTCGACAGCCCAATATCTGGTTTAACGGCGCGCAAGCAGCAGCTGTCGTTCCGCAGCCGTCTCACTAGCAGTCGGCTACCACGTCCGCTCAGGCCAACTCCACCGGCGTCACCTCGTAATCCGCTGCCTTCAGCGCCGCGACCAGCCGGTCGAGATGCGCGCGGTCGCGGGCTTCGCATTCGATATCGGTGATCAGCCCCTTGGCCGGCAGCGTGGTGAACACGCGCTGGTGATAGACTTCGATGATGTTGACGCGCTGATCGCTGAAGATGCGGACGACGTTGAACAAGGCGCCCGGCTGATCCTGCAAGCGGATGCGCAGCCGCGCGAGCCGGCCCGACCGCGCGAGATCGCGCAGCAGCACGTTGGCGAGCAGCCTCGTGTCGATATTGCCGCCGCACAGCACCACGCCGACGGTCTTGCCCTTGAACCGATCGGGATGTTCGAGCAGCGCCGCTAGGCCAGCCGCGCCGGCACCCTCGACCACCGATTTCTCGATCTGCAGCAACAAGCTGACCGCCTGTTCCAGGCTGCGTTCGCCGACCAGTACGATCTCGTCGACCAGCTCGCGGACCATTGCCGAGGTGATCCCGCCCGGCTCCTTGACCGCGATACCCTCTGCCAAGGTATCGCCCGCGCACGGATATTGGGTGCCGTTGATGCGGTTGTACATCGACGGATAGAGCTCGGCTTCAACCCCGACCACCTCGATCGGATGGTCGGCCGCCGCGGCCACCACCGCCATGCCACTGATCAAGCCGCCGCCGCCGATCGGGGTGAGGAAGGTGTCGATCGCCGGCACGTCCTCGAGCATCTCGACCGCCACCGTGCCCTGGCCGGCGATGACGCGCGCGTCGTCGAACGGGTGGACGAAAGTGAAGCCGCATTCCTGCTCGAGCTGGCGGGCATGGGCATAGGCCGCGTCGAACGTGTCGCCCTGGAGCACGACCTTGGCGCCATGCCCCTCGGTCTGCGTCACTTTCACGATCGGCGTGTTGGTCGGCATCACGATCGTCGCCGGAATGCCAAGCCGGTGCGCGTGATAGGCGAGGCCCTGGGCGTGGTTGCCCGCCGACGCCGCGATCACGCCCTTGGCGCGTGCCGCCTCGTCGAGCTGAAGCAACGTGTTGAGCGCGCCGCGTTCCTTGTACGCCGCGGTGAACTGGAGGTTCTCGAACTTGAGATAGACCGTCGCCCCGGTCAGCTCGCTCAGCGTCTTGCTGATGAAGGTCGGCGTGCGGACGATCGAATCGCGAATGCGCGCATGCGCGGCGCGGACGTCTTCGATGGTGACCGGGATAGTGGCGGCGATCGTTTCGGAGGAGGTCATGGACGCCGCCTAGACCATCTGGCGCGGCGGGGGAACACGGCTTATGCCCGCTCCGGCGTAGCCTTTTGAGCGCAAGAAACGGGAGTTGGCCGCGAATGATCCGTAAGCTGCTGGGGGCGGCCGTCGCGCTGTCGATGATCGCGACGCCCGCATTGGCCGACGGGTTGATCGACAATGTCAACGGCATCACGATGGATGCCGATGGCCATGTGATCCATTTCAGCGGCGTGCTGATCGGCAGCGACGGCAAGGTGAAGAAGCTGATGCAGTCGGGCGACAAGCGTCCCGACAAGCTCGATTGGCTGTCGAACCAGAAGGGGCGGACCCTGCTCCCCGGGTTCATCGACGCGCATGGCCATGTCATCGACCTCGGCTTCCGCGCGCTCGAACTTGATCTGTCAGACACCAAATCGCTCGACGAGGCCAAGGCGAAGATCGCCGCTTATGCGGCGGCCAATCCCGAGAAGAAATGGATATTGGGCGGCGGCTGGAACCAGGAAAAATGGGGCCTGGGCCGGTTCCCGACCGCGGCCGATCTCGACGCGGCGGTCGGCGATCGCCCGGTCTGGCTCGGGCGCGCCGATGGTCATGCCAGTTGGGCCAATAGCGCGGCGATCAGGGAAGCGGGCGTCACGGCCAAGACCGCGACGCCGCCAGGCGGCCGCATCGAAAAGATCGGCATGCAGCCCGCCGGCGTGTTCGTCGATGCTGCCCAGCAATTGGTCGAGAAGGTCGTCCCCCAGCCTCTGCCCAAGGAACGCGACCTCGCCCTGGCGAAAGCGCAGGAGATCCTGCTCGCCTTCGGCATCACCGCGACGTCGGACATGGGCACGTCGATGGACGATTGGCTGGCGATGCGCCGCTCCGGCGACCGCGGCGCGCTGCGCGTGCGGATCATGAGCTATGGGCTCGGGGTGGATACCGCGGTCAGGATCGGCGGCAACGGCCCGACGCCGTGGCTATATAACGACCGCCTGCGCATGGCCGGGGTCAAGCTGTTCGCCGATGGCGCGCTCGGCTCGCGCGGTGCCTGGCTGCTCAAGCCCTATAGCGACGCGCCGGGCCAGTCGGGCGCCGGGTTCATGACCGACGACGTGCTGCAAAATTATATGAGCCGCGCATCGATGGACGGATTCCAGGTCGCGGTCCACGCGATCGGCGACCGCGCCAATCGCCAGGTGCTCGACGCGATCGAGGCGATGTCCAACACGTACAAGGGCGACCGCCGCTGGCGCATCGAGCATGCTCAGATTGTCGACCCGGCCGACCTGCCGCGCTTCGCCAGCCTGAAGGTGATCGCCTCGATGCAGCCGACCCATGCCACCTCCGACCGGACGATGGCCGAGGCGCGGCTGGGACCGGACCGGCTGGTCGGCGCCTATGCCTGGGCGACGATGCTGCGCAACGGCGTCCCGCTAGCGTTCGGGTCGGATTATCCGGTCGAAAGCCCCGATCCCTGGGCGGGCTGGGCGGCGGGGTTCACGCGCCAGGACGCCAATGGCGAGCCGTTCGGCGGCTGGCGGCCCGAGGAGAAGGTGACGCGTGAACAGGCGTGGTGGGCCTTCACCCAGGGGGGGGCTTACGCCGGGTTCGCCGAGGAGAAATTCGGTCGCCTCGCACCCGGCCAGCTGGCCGATTTCATCATCGTCGATCGCGACCCGATGCTGGCGAGCCCGAGCGACCTGCGTCAGACCAAGGTCGAGGAAACCTGGATCGGCGGGGTCAAGATCTATGTGCGCAAGGCGGGGTGACGCCGAGTATGGTTAAGGCCGGATCGTTGCTGGCCGGGGCCGGCTGGCCGTGATAAGGGACTATATCAGCGACAGTTTTCCCTTAAGCGCCGCTGACTGAGAGACCGATCGTGCTCCCGCTTGCAGGCTGGAGAAGCATCATCGTCTCTCATCAACTACTCGGTGCTGTCTTCATTGTGATTGCCGTCCCGATCCTGGTGACGATGCTGGTGATATTGCTTCGCGCGGCGAGCGAGCGCCGGCGCCTGTTGCGGGGCTTCAACGATCGGCTTCGTGTGCGAGCGCCGTCGGGCGCACGCCGTCCGGGCGGGAGAACCCGCGAACAATAGAGTCAGGCCAGATCCCAGCGGTCGGCAACGTGCATGATCGCAGCCCGGACGACGGCATCATCGTTGGGCGAACAGCAGACACTGACATCCCAGTTGCAGCATTGCGCGGTCGCGGCTTCGGCGGGAACCGGATCATCGAAGGCGATTCGACCAGTGGCGTCGGCGCCGAGCAGCACGGATACCGCCCAATTCAGTTCGCCCTTCAATTCGGCAGCCGATTTGAACTCGCGGTCGATCGTCCGTCCCTCCACGGAATGACATTCCGCCGTATCGGCCGGTCGACGATGGAAGCCGCGGGCAGGCGGAGGTCGCCTCGATCGCGGCTCCGCATCGGCGTCAATCGACCAGCGCGTCGACCGGTCGGTTCTGGGCGCGGGCTCGTTCGACCCGTTCCTGGCGTTCGGCCATGGCCGCCCAGGCTGCGGCGGCGCGCAGGCAGCGATCGCGGACGTTGTCCAACGTCGCCGCATCGGCCTCCGCTTGCGCGACGGCCGCATTTTCTCGAAAAGTATTTTGCGCCAAGGCGGTTTCTCCGGCTTGGGGAAAGCGGCGGCGCGGGATCGCGCCGCCGTATCAACCTGGCGTCAGTCGGCGTTCTGCAGGTTGCAGGCTGCCATCTTGCCGTTCTTCGATGCTTCCAGCTCGTACGACACGCGCTGGTTCTGATCCAGCGTCGCCATGCCGGCGCGCTCGACCGCGCTGATGTGAACGAACGCATCTTCGCCGCCGGCATCGGGGGAAATGAAACCAAACCCCTTGGTGGCGTTGAAAAACTTGACGGTGCCAGTGATGGCCATGAATATTTCCTTCGATTTCCGTCTTCTGGATGAAGACCTACCGCTTAAGGGGCAGGGAAAGAAGGATTGGTGCCGCAGCGCCGAAAACCGTCGATATGCGACTCTAGCCAGCGTGATGTAGCGCGTTTGGCCCGAATTTGAAAGGGTGAGCCCCCGAAGTCCCTCGAAAGCGCGGCTTTGATGCCGCCCGCAACGCGCATGAGGTAGGCGTCGAAACGAATAATCGCCGCCTGCGACGATATTGTTGTCTGCGCGCTGGCCCGATCAGATACTGAACAGATAAGACAATCGATAAGGCAAGGGCCGCGACATCCATGGATGTCACGACCCTTATCCCCCTTTTTCTTTACCACGCGGCCGACCGGAGGAGCACGTCAGGCGATGACGGTTATCCGACCTCGCGTTTTCAGCGACGGGCGACGCGAATCTCGGTATCCGATCGATCGACCACATGGGCGATCCCGTTGAGGTCCATCGCGGTGACGAAACCGTCGACATCACCGGCCGCGAACACGCCGACGATCTCGGTATCGGGAACCGCACCGTCGGCGAACACGATCTTCTGGCGCGAATAGCGATTGACCTCCGCAATCGCGGTCGCCAGCGGCTCGCCGACGAAGGTCAATCGCCCCGACAGCCAGCTCGTCTCACTCGCTGCGTCGACCTGGGTCAGCTTCCAGTTCTGATCGGCGCGCGCGACGAGCTTGCCACCCGGCGTCATGTCGGCGCGCTGTTCGGGCCGCGACCATCCCCGCGACTGTTCGACGCGCACCTTTCCTTCGACCAGGGTTACCGTGACCGCCTTGTTGTCGTCGACGCGCACGTCGAACTTGGTCCCGAGCGCGCGTACGGTCTTGCCCGCGGCCTCGACCAGAAAGGGGTGCATCGAGTCCTTGGCGACCTGGAAAAAGGCATGCCCGCGGACCAATTGCAGCCGGCGGTGCGCAGCCATCTCGACGACGCGCAATTCGCTTTCGGCATCCAGCGTCACCACTGATCCGTCGGTCAGGGTCGCGGTGGTGCGCTGGCCGGTGCCGGTCTGGAAGGTCTCGCCACGCGACGATCCCCAATATTGGTCGAGCAAGCCGGTCTGCAGCACGGTTGCGACCGACGTCACCATCAGCACGGCCGCCGCCGCGATCCCCGTCAACGCCTTCAGGCGCCCGGGGCGGTTGAATGTCCGCAGGTCGCGCTCGCGCACCGCCAGGATTGCCGGATCGCTCGCGACCGCGCCCAGCGCATCCCATTGCCGCCGCAGCCGGTCGAAATGGTGTTGTGCTTGTGGATCGGATTGCAGCCAGGCCGCGAAGGCAGCGGTTTGCGCCGCCGACATATCGCCGGACCGCTTCAGGCTGAACCATTGCGCGGCTTCCTCGCTTATTGCGCGGTCGGTGCGGGGCGCCTCGCCGCTCACGACAGGTCCTCCATTGTTTCCGACAGGCGCACCAGCGCCCGGTGGATCAGTTCCTTCACCGAATTCTTGGTGATCCCCATCCGGGCGGCGATCGCCTGGTACGTCATGTTCTCGAACCGGTGGAAGACGAAGGCCGCACGTACGCGCGGCGGCAGGTCGGTGATCGCCTGGACGATACGCGCATATTCGTCGCGTCCGATCGCGATGCGTTCGGGCGAAAGCTCGTCGCCCGGATCGATCTCTTCATGGATCGGCATGTGCAGATGCCGCTCGCGGCTGCCGTCGGCGCGATAGCGGCTGATCAGGACATTCTGCGCGACGCGGAACAGATAACGCTCGGCATTCTCGATCGGGCTGGTCGACTGGCTGGTCTGCATCCGGACGAACACGTCCTGGACCAGGTCGTCGACATCGGATTCGTTGACGCGGCGGGCGAAGAACCGCCGCAGGCCCGGGCCGTAATCGGCCATCCAGCTTTCCAGGTCATGCGCACGGGGATCCGCTTCGCTCACCGGCGCTGCCCGATTGTCCATTTCCCGTCGGCTCGCCACCATGTCCGGCCCGTGCAGCACGCCACCGCGGCGCGTTTCACCCGATAGACGCGGGGCGCGTCGAAACGGGGGGAGTGGGGCAGCGCAAATAGTCGGGTGCCGTAGCGGAAAATGCCGGCCGTCGGTCTGTCTGACGGCTGAGAAGGGCATATGACTTTTAGATATCTATCTGACATATTTGTCGAATGTTCCGCAGTCCATCCCTGTCTCGGCGGTCGAGGCTCGCCCGAACCAGCGACACCGTCAAGCCCCCGGCCGGGGCCGTCGGGGCGGGTCGCCACGCCCGCCGCGGCGATTTTTTTCCGACCATCCCCCCTCCGCCTTCCCGTTTACGTCAAGGCAAATGAGAGTGGGAATCTGGCGAAAAGTCAGAGCACTAAGATAGGGAGAGGGGATCATGGCCTTACGGGCGTCGCGGTTTCGTCGGCATTTGTTGCGTGGTATCGCGTTCGCTGGGTTTGCCACATTGGCATATACCGGCCCGGCCGAGGCGCAGGCGACCTATCGGATCCCGGCGCAATCGCTCGACCTCGCGCTGCGCGATTTCGGGCTGCAAAGCGGCGTCACCATCATGGCCGATGCGGCGCTGACGCGCGGCAAGAGCACGCAGGGGATCAGCCGATATTCTTCCCCCGAAGCGGCGCTGGACGCCATCCTCAGGGGAACCGGTCTGACCTATCGCCGCGAAGGCAAGGTGTTCGTCATCATTGCGCTCAAAAGCGCGAGTACGGCGGGAAACGGCCAGGCGGCCGTACCGGCCGCCGCCCCCATCAATAACCAGGATCCTCCCCTCCCGGACATCATCGTCACCGCCCAGAAAAGGGCCGAACCGATCCAGAAAGTGCCGATCGCGCTGTCGGCTTTCACCAGCAAGACGCTCGACGAATACAAGATCGAAGGCGGCGCCGAACTGCTCCGCGCGGTGCCCAACGTCAATTTCTCCAAGAACAATTTCAGCGGCTATAATTTCTCGATCCGCGGCGTGGGGACCAAGGCGATCTCGGTGACTACCGACCCGGCGGTCGCGATCTCGTTCAACAACACACCGCTGTTGCGCAATCGCTTGTTCGAACAGGAATATTTCGACGTCGAGCGGATCGAGGTGCTGCGCGGACCGCAGGGAACGCTCTACGGCCGCAACGCGACCGGCGGCGTGGTCAACATGATCACCAACAAGCCGACCGACAAGTTCGAAGGGCAATTGAAGACCGAGGTCGGCAATTACGACACCAGACGCGTCAGCGGGATGCTCAACGTACCGCTCGGCGACACGTTCGCGGTGCGCGTCGCGGGCGCCTACACCAAGCGCTCGGGCTTCGACTACAATACGGTGACCGATCAGGCGGTGAACGGCCGCGACCTGTGGTCGACCCGCGTCTCGGCGCGCTGGAAGCCGGCGAGCAATTTCACCGCCGATCTGGTTTGGGAGCATTTCAACGAGAAGGACAATCGCTCGCGCACCGGCAAGCAATTGTGCCACAACGATCCGGGACCCTCGGAGGTCGGTGGGGTCGCGGCGCCCGACGCCTTCCAGCCCCTGTTGAGCCAGGGCTGCGCGATGGGTTCGCTCTACGGCGCCGGTGCGTTCGGCGTGCCCAACGGCCGCTCCATCCCCTTCATCACAGCCGCGGCCGGCGTGGTGTCGCTAGGCTATGTGCCTGATTCGAATTTCGGCACGCTGATCAGCATCATCAACCCGAACGCCGACCCCTATGCGGGGATCGTCCAGTCGACCAACCTGCGACAGATCGCCACCAAGTTCGATCCGCAATTCCAGGCGAAGAACGATGTCTTCCAGCTCAACCTCGATTGGGATGTGGCGAAGAACCTGAAGATATCCTCGCAGTCCCTGTATACAAAGGATTATTATTACTCCACGCAGGACTATAACCGCTTCAATTCCAACCCGATCTTCAACGACTCCAATGTCGGCTTGCTCGATGTGTTCGGCAATCCGATCGGCCCGGGCTTGACGCCGGGCGGGATCTTCGTCGATCCTCAACTCGGGCCGTCGAATACGATCATCAGCGTCGATATGGTGAGGTCCCGCAGCGAGCAATTTTCGCAGGAGCTTCGGATACAGTCGTCCAATTCCGGGCCGTTCAACTTCAGCCTCGGTGCCAACTATCTGCACTTCAACATCAGCGAGGATTATTACGTCTTCGACAATTTGCTCTCGGCGATCGCAGAGGGTTTCTATAACCAGCTGACCGGCTTTGGCGGCCCGGCGCAGCCGTGCCCACTCAATTCCGATACCGGCTGCATGTATGTCGACCCCAATCCGCTCGACAAGATCAATGGTCAGGGACACAATTATTTCCGCAGCGACAACGTCTACAAGGTCGATTCCTATGCGGCCTTCGGCGAGGCCTATTGGCAGGTCGCTCACGGGTTCAAGCTAACCGCCGGGCTACGCTATACCGACGATCGCAAGACGACCACGCCGATCCCGAGCCAATTGCTGCTCGCGCCCGGCTTCCTCGGATCGGGCTTCGTCGGGCAAGGCTATCCGGCGCAACCGGACATCCACCAGTCGTGGCAGCGGTTCACCGGGCGGCTGGCGCTCGACTGGACGCCGCGCCTCAGCTTCACCGATTCGACCTTGTTCTACGCGTCCTATTCGCGCGGCTACAAGGCAGGCGGGACCAACCCGCCGGGGATCGATGCGAACCCGCAATATCTGCAATTCTATCCGCAGCCGACGACCTATAAGCCCGAATATATCAACGCCTTCGAGGTGGGGATGAAAAACAGCCTGGACGGTGGGCGCCTGACGCTGAACGCTTCGGCTTTCTTCTACGATTACAAAGGCTATCAGATTTCCAAGATCGTCGACCGCACCGCGCTCAACGAGAATTTCAACGCCACCACCTGGGGTGCCGAGCTCGAGGCGACGTGGCGCCCGGTTCGCCATCTGTTGATCAACGCCAATGTCGGCTATCTCGGCACGCGGCTGGCCAATGGTTCGCAATCGATCGACGTGATGGACCGCACACAGGGCGATCCCAACTGGACCCTGGTCCGGCCTTGGGTGCAGCTCACGTCGAACTGCATCGCGCCGACCAAAATCGTTCAGAACATTCTGAACGATCCGTCTGCCTTGCCGTTCTATCTGGTGGCCTTGTGCGGCGGCAACGCGCTGACGGGCGGGTTCGGTCCGGGCTCGTTCCTTGGCAGCATGTATGGCGTCTATGACCTCGACACTGCGCCCAATCACGGCCAGGGCATCGCCGCGAACGTCAGCGGCAACGAATTGCCCAACGCGCCGCATTGGACGGTCAATCTGGGTGCGCAATATACGATCGAGATGGGCGACTGGGCGCTGACGCCGCGCGCCGACTTCTACCGCCAGAGCGCGAGTTGGGCGCGCATCTACAACACGCCGATCGACCGGCTGAAGGCGTGGGACAACACCAACGTCTCGCTGACGCTCGACCAGCGGAAGTGGAACATGACGTTCCAACTCTACGTGAAGAACCTGTTCAACGCGACGCCGATCACCGACGCGTTCATCAACAGTGACGATTCGGGTCTGACCACCAACGTGTTCACGCTCGACCCGCGGATCATCGGGTTCAGCATCGCCAAGCGCTTCTGATCGGCCACCCCTCCGGTCGGTCTTCTGGCCGCGCGTCGATCCCCGACGCGCGGCTTTTTTTATAATGACACCCCCCGTCTTGCGTTCGCTCCGCGTCTTTCCTGTCGAGGGCGTGTCTAGAAGACACTCATAGCCGAAATGAGAGGATGATCATGAAAAGGAAAGGATTTAGCGGGACGGTGGCGGCAGTGGCAGTGTGCATGACGGCGAGTCCCGCACTGGCGTCGTCATTCTCGGGCAGCACCTTCACGGCAACCGGTTCGATGAGCATATCGGCACCCGGCGTACCAACGCTCGCCTGCACCACTATTTTTAGCGGAACGGTCAATGTCGATGGGACGGCGACAATCACCGGAGCCAACCTGGCCGGCGGATCGCTGAACATCTGCGCCGGGCTGACGCTGACGACGCCAATCAGCCTGGTGGCCAATTCGACCACATCGGTGATAGTCAGCAGCATCCAGATAAATGGGCCGGTGCCGTGCGGACCACAGGTGGTGACGGCCGCCTGGGTCAATGGTAGCCCGTCCCAGTTCAATATCTTCCCGGTTACGGCTAATCCCGGCAACTGCACGATCAGCGTGCACGTGAATGTGACGGGCGCCACGATTGTTCCCTGACCCATCCTAGGGATCGGCAACCACGTCTGTATCCCCGTCGGCGTCAGCCCGCGGGGCAGGGGCCAGCCTCGCTTGTCGCGATCGTCGGCAACCTGCCGCGCGAAGGCCGAATTATCAGTCAAATCGAACCAGATTTCCCGCCGCTGTCATCCCCCCTGCCGCGATTTCGCTGCGTCTATCCGTCGGGAACGTAACTCCCGGAACGCGTACCAAAAAAACTCGAACGCGAGAGGATGATCATGAGGAAAATTGGAGCACTTTTCGCCGCGGTCGCATGCATGGCGATGGCGGGTCCGGCATTCGCCTCGTCCTTCACGGGACCCGCCGGCACCATTACCGTGACGGGTTCGACCAGCATGTCCGCGTCGGGTTTCCCGACGCTGGCCTGCTCCGCCACGTTCACCGGCGTGATCAATGCTGACGGGACCGCGACCATCAACACCGCGTCCTTCACCGGCGGCACGCTCGGCCTCTGTGCCGCTGTCAAGCTGGCGACGCCGTTCAAGATCGTCGCCAACTCGACCACGTCGGTGACCGTCCAGCAACTCAAGGTCACCGCGCCGATTACTTGCGGCCCGCAGGACGTGGCGGGAAGCTGGACCAACGGCAGCCCGTCGCACTTCGACATCCCGACGGCGACCGTGAACCCCGGCGGCTGCACGATCACCGCGCACCTGACGGTGTCGGGCGTCACGATCGTCTGACCGGAGACGCAATGATCGATCGATGAGCAAGCCGTATTAGGCGCTCGCTCCCACTGGTCCCGGTGCCCAGGCGCCGGGACCGATTTTGCTTCTGGTTCTCGAATTGGCTCCTACCGAGCATCCCACTGACAAGCGCCTGGCTGACGGGCAGCGGATGACGGCGAGCATGATCCGAGTACCAGACCAGCGGTTGCGCGCCCTGCACGCCCCAGGCTCGACCTCCCCGGAGGCGCCCGCGCCGCAACGCCGCGGTGACGCCGGCCGCCCGGTGCCAGGCATATTTTGTGCGTCGGTCCTCGTGATCGCGACCATCGGTGGCGCGCATGCCCAGACCTTGCCTGCCCGATCCGCGTCGCCCGACGCTCAGGTTTATGACCGCGACATCGTCGTCACCGCCCGGCGCGACGCCGCCGACGATCCCGAAACCGAACTCTCCGAGGAAGACATTGCGCGCTACGGCGCGAACACGATCGCCGATCTGCTGCACGCCGTCGCCCCGCTGATCGACGGCACGGGCAAGCCGCCGATCCTGCTGGTCAACGGCAAGAGGATCGGCGGCGCGTCGGGCGTCGCCGGATTTCCGCCGGAGGCGCTCGCGCGCCTCGCCATCCTGCCGCCAGCCGCAGCGGCGCGCCTTGGCTATGCCGCAGATCAGCGCGTCGTGAATCTGGTGCTCAAGAACAAGTTCGCGAGCTGGGAAGGGGAGGTGGGCGCCACGCTCGCGACCGCCGGTGGCCGTGACAGCGAACGCGTGTCGGTCAGCCGCGTGGTGATCGACGGCGCCACTTACTGGAATGCGCAGGTCCAATTGTCGCGCGACAGCATGTTGTTCAGAAGCGCGAGGGCGCTCCCGTCCCGGTCCGATCCCGTCGACCTAGGTGGGCATGTCACCGGCATAAGCGGGCAGGGGATCGACCCGGCGCTGAGCCTGATCGCGGGGCGGGAGGTCACGATCGTCGGCTTCCCGTCGGGCGCCCTGGCGCAATCGCCGACGCTCGCCGATTTCGCGGCGGCCGCGGCGCGCGATATCCGGTTCAGCGATCCCGACGCGGCCTACGCCTTGCTCCCAGGCGGTCGCTCGATGAGCGCGAATCTCGGGGTAACCAGCCCGCTCGGATCGTTCACCGGCTCGCTGAACGCGAATTTCAGCACCAACAGCAGCATCCAGCGGCTCGGTTATCCAAGCGCGGCGCTCACACTGCCTGCGGGAAGCCCGTGGTCGCCGTTCGGCAGCGACGTGCTGCTCGTGCCCTACCTTACCGCCATCGGTCCGCTCGAAACGCGGCAGAATACGAAGACGCTGGGTCTCTCGGCCAGTCTCACCGGATCGATCGGCGGCTGGAATGCCAACGTCCTGGCCAATTACACGCGCAGCTGGGCCGACAGCCGCTTCGATCGGGGACTCGACCTCCAGGCCATCCAGAACCGGCTCGACGCGCTCGACCCGTCGTTCAATCCCTATGCGCCCCTGCCCGGAAACATGGTAGCGGTCGACCGCAGCCGCTCGCGCTTCGCGGCGGCCGATGCCAAGCTGATCCTCGATCGGACATTGGTCAAACTGCCGGCCGGTCCGTTGACTGCCAATCTGTCGGTCGGGGTCAATCGGATGACGCTATCCAGCGATAGCGACGGTGATCCCTCCGCGCCGGCCGCGTTGACCGACCTCAAGCGTACTCAGGTCGATGTCCGCGCCTCGCTTGCCGCGCCGTTGACGCGGCGGGGGCAGGGGCCGCTGGCCGGCCTGGGCGACCTTTCGGCCAATGTCGCGATCGGCGCGACCATGATGTCGGGAAGCCAGGCGCAGCGACAGTTCGATGCCAGCCTGACCTGGTCGCCCGCCCCTGCCGTCCAATTCTATGGCGGCTATTCGTTTGCCCAGGTCGTGCCCGACGTCGCCCAGCTGAACGGACCGCGTATCGAAACGGTGGTACAGATCTACGACCCGGTCCGGCAGGTAATTGCCCAGCCGATCTGGATCATCGGCGGCAATCCCGATCTCCGCAAAGGCACCAGGACCAGCCTGACGCTCAAGGCGACGTGGCGGCCATTGGGCCGATCGCTCACGCTCGACCTTGGCTATCAGCGGCAGGTCGCGAGGGGCGGCACCGCCGCGTTCCCGCAGCTGACGCCGGCGGTCGAAGCGGCCTTTCCAGGCCGCATCACGCGCGACGCGTCTGGACAGCTGATCGCGGTGGACGCGCGGCCGATCAACATCGCGCGCGACTTGGGCGAGCAACTCACGACCGGCTTCACCTGGCTGTGGTCGCCGGCGACGGGGCCCGCTCCGGCCAAGAAGGCGTCGTCCGCGCCTTGGCAGATCACGTTCACGGTCAACCATAGCTGGCAATTGCAAAGCCTGCTCACGACCGATCCCGCGCTGCCGCCGCTCGATCGCCTCGGTGGCGATGGCGGCCAGCCGCGCCACATCGTGTCGATGCAATTGATGGCGGGCCGCAGCGGCCTGGGCGCGATGCTCAACGGCCAATGGCAGAATGCCACGCGGGTCGACAATGCCGGCGTCGCCGGCGGCCAGGGCGACCTCCATTATTCTGCGCTGTCGCAGTTCAACCTCAGCCTCTTCGTCGAGCCCGCAAACCTGGCGTCAGCCGGCAATGCCGCGAAGACCTGGGCGTCGAACATGCGGATCTCGATCGACCTCCAGAACCTGTTCGATTCCTGGCAGCGGGTGACGTCGCCCGATGGACAGGTTGCCGCCGGCTACGACCGCTATGCGCTCAACCCACTGGGCCGGACGATCCAGCTCACCATCCGCAAGCGCTTCTAAGGACACTCGTCCACGCCGGGGTCGAGTTCGTGACGTCGTAGCCGCGGCCCGGGGGCAGGCAGGGAACGGGCACGCGAGCGCGTGCTTCACGCTGCCTTTAAGATGACACACCCGCTCTTCATTCTGCCCCTCATGGTGATCGGACCGAACGATTGTATTGCTGCCTATCGCGCCGGCCGGTGCCTTGGCGGCCATCGCATCTGGCCGCTGCGTTGACCGCACGCGTGCGGCTGGAGCGGTTGCACTATGCCGACGAGGCGCTGGTGGAACTCGACCTTCCAGGCGGCCGTCTGCACGTCACGCGCGGTCTGGGGTCGGGGCTTGCGCGCCGGCCCTCGGATGAGCCTGGAATCCTTTGGTCGGTCGGCGACCGTGGCCCCAACCTCAAGGTGCCGCTGGCAGTGGATCGCTATGGGCTTCACCATCTCGAATCGTTTCGCGCCGTCGATGGTGTGAAGGTCCTGCCGTGCCCCGATATCGGGCCGGCTATCTCGCGGTTGCGGATCGTGGGCGATCGCGTCGAACTGGTGCAGACCATGCCGATCAGAGGGCGCAGTGGACGGCCGATTTCCGGACGGCCGCCGCCCTATAGCCTTGCCGAAGAAACCGAACCGGCGCTCGCGATCGACGGCACGCTTCTCCTGCCCGATCCGTCGGGAGCGGATACCGAGGGACTGGCAGTGGCGCCGGACGGCGACTTTTGGGTGGCCGACGAATACGGACCTTCACTGCTCAGCGTCGCTCCCGATGGGGGCGTGCGGCGCCGCCTCGTGCCTGAGGGAACCGAAAGCTGGTTCCTCGGAGCCGATTATGCGGTGGATGCCGTCCTACCGGCGATCGCCGCGACGCGGCGGCTCAACCGGGGCTTCGAAGGACTTGCGGTCTCGGAAGACGGATGCTGGCTTTACGTAGCGTTCCAGAGCCCGTTGGCGCACCCCGATCTCGATGCGCATCGGCGGGCGAGACATGTCCGGATATGGCGGCTCGACGCCGACACGGGCACGGTGGCGGCGCAGTTCATCTATCCGCTCGATCCGCCGAAAAGCTTTCGCCGCGATCGCGAACAGGGCGACGTCGACCGTGCGGATATCAAGATCGGCGAGATCGCGATGCTCGACGACGACAGGCTGCTGGTGCTCGAGCGCTGTTCGCTGACATCGAAATTGTACGTGGTCGCGCTGGGTCGCGATCTTCAAACCGCACCCGAGCATATCGATGCGGCGACGCGCCCGACGATCGAGGAAATGAGCGCGAACGGTGATCTCGAAGCGGGGGCGCCAGTGCTCGCGAAGCGCTTGCTGCTATCGACCGACGATCATCCGATGGTCGATGGCGATCTTGAAGGCATGGCCGTTATCGGACCGCGCACGATCATCCTCGTCAACGACAACGATTTCGGCATCGAGGGCGTGAAGACGCGATTTTGGCGGGTGGAACTCGGATAGCCGTCTGCCGGGAGCCATCCTCTTGCGGCAGGCGATCGCCGAGATCGTTACCGGGTCATCGCGACCCCGGTAGAGAATGCGGGGTCCGCCGCCTGCCTGGAGTTTGTTTCAGCGAAGCTGAAAGCGACCCTGGTCCCCACATGAAAGGGCCGCGGTGTCCCCCGACACCGCGACCCCATCCCCCTTTTGAACTCGTAGGTTACGCGACCTGCGCCGCCTCGACCTCGTCGGTCTCGCGCAGCACATAGCCGCGGCCCCATACGGTCTCGATGTAATTCTCGCCGTCGGTCGCCAGGCTGAGCTTCTTGCGCAGCTTGCAGATGAAGACGTCGATGATCTTGAGTTCGGGCTCGTCCATCCCGCCATAGAGATGGTTGAGGAACATTTCCTTGGTGAGCGTCGTGCCCTTGCGGAGCGACAACAGCTCGAGCATCGCATATTCCTTGCCGGTCAGGTGGACACGGGCGCCATCGACCTCGACGGTCTTGGCATCCAGGTTCACCGCCAGCTTGCCGGTCTTGATGACCGACTGCGAATGGCCCTTCGAGCGGCGGACGACGGCATGGATGCGCGCGGTCAGCTCTTCGCGATGGAACGGCTTAGTGACGTAGTCGTCGGCGCCGAAGCCGAACGAGCGGACCTTCGAGTCCATCTCGCTGATGCCCGACAGGATGAGCACCGGGGTCTGGACCCGCGCGGTGCGCAGCTTCTTCAGAACGTCATACCCGTGCATGTCGGGAAGGTTCAGGTCGAGCAGGATGATATCGTAATCATAGAGCTTGCCGAGGTCCAAGCCCTCCTCGCCAAGATCCGTCGTATAGACGTTAAAGCCTTCGGTCGTCAGCATGAGCTCGATGGCCTTGGCCGTCGTCGGCTCGTCCTCGATCAGCAACACGCGCATCAGCGAAACCCCCTGTCACTCGCGGCAAGCTGCCCCCGTTGGCCGCCCACACTCGACATATTCCATTAACCTAAGCACATCTGAAGGACAAAGGTTAATTCTTCGCTAACCGGCCTGACTCCGCGAGTCGCGCGGCGTCAAAGTGATTCGCAAGCCGGTTAATGTCGCGTTTGCGACGCGCATAATTCCTTAAACCGGGCGGCAAGGAACTCAATCAGGAGTTCTACGCGAGCGGGCCGTAACGCGCTCGGCGGCGTGACGAGGTGAAGCGCGATCGACGGCCCTTTCCAATCGGTGAGAATTGCTTCGAGCCGTCCCGCCGCAATTTCCTCGTCGACGATGAAATCGGGCAGGCGTGCGATCCCCAGCCCGGCGTGGAGCAGCGGCAAATTGGCGTCGCCATTGTCACTGGTGAACCGCCCGTTCGGCCGCACCGCGACTTCCTCGCCCGCCGGGCCGCGAAAGGTCCAGGTCGTGCTGGGGACGTTGGCATAAGCGAAGATGTCGTGCTCGCCGAGCTCGAGCGGATGTTTGGGCCGTCCGCGCCGGTCGAGATAGAGCGGAGAGGCGACGATGCGCGTTTCGACCGGCGCGAGCCGGCGGGCGCGGAGCGAACTGTCGGGCAGATCGGCGATGCGCAGCGCGATGTCGAACCCCTCCGCGACGATATCGACTTTGGCGTCGGACAGCCTCAGGTCGATATGAACGCCGGGATGCTCCACCATGAAATCGGCGACGACCGGGGCGACATGGCGGATCCCGAACGTCAGCGGCGCGGCGATGCGGATCAGCCCGACCGGCGCGGCGGCCGCGTCGTGCGCGCTTTCCTCGGCGGCTTGACCCTCCGCTAGGATACGCTGGGCATGCTCGCTGAGACTCTCGCCGCTCTGCGTCAGCGTCAGGCGGCGCGACGTGCGGTGGAACAGCGACGTGCCGAGCGACTGTTCGAGGCGAGTGATCGCCTTGGATATGGTCGCCTTGGATACGCCCAACGCATCGGCCGCGCCGCTGAACGAGCGGTGTTCGGCCACCGTCGCGAAGATCGCCCAAGCCTCGAAATCGGGTAGCTTCATCATTCCTCCCGGTGAACCAAGATGGCTTATAATGGGAAACGATTGGTTTCAATCGTTTCCATTTACGCGATGCCGATGATGCCTATCTTGGCGGCAACGAATGGAGGTTCTCATGACCGACACCAATATTGCCACGCGTATAGAGCGACGTGCTTTCGAGAGCCTGGGCCATGCCGATCATGGCTGGCTCAAGGCCCGGCATCATTTCAGTTTTGCCGATTATTACGACCCCAAGCGCATGAGCTGGGGCAGCATCCGCGTGTGGAACGACGATGAGATCGGTCCGAATTCGGGCTTTCCGCCCCATCCGCACCGCGACATGGAAATCATCACCTATGTCCGCAAGGGCGCGATCACGCACCAGGACTCGATGGGCAATGTCGGCCGCACCGCGGCGGGCGACGTCCAGGTGATGAGCGCTGGGACCGGCGTTCGGCATGCCGAGTATAATCTCGAGCCCGAATCGACCACGCTGTTCCAGATCTGGATCGAGCCCAAGCGGCTCGGTGGCTCGCCGTCCTGGGGCGCCAAGCCGTTTCCCAAGGATGATCGCTCGGGCAAGTTCGTGACGCTCGCCAGCGGGTTCGCCGAGGATGACGGCGCGCTGCCGATCCGTGCCGACGCCCGGGTGATGGGCGCCACCGTCAAGGCGGGCGAGAGCATCAGTCACACGGTGGGTGAGGGGCGTCACGCTTATCTCGTCCCCGCCACTGGCGCGGTCGAAATCGACGGAGAGCGCTATGAGGCGCGCGACGGCATCGCGATCTCGGGCGGCCAGACCGTCGAGATCAAGGCGATCGACGACGCCGAACTGGTCCTTGTCGACGCGGATTAGTCCCCCCGGGCCGGCGCGGCGTTCCTCCCAACGCGCCGGCCAAGCCCCCTCCCTGACCCCCGGGGAGGGGGCTCCCCATCAAGCAACTGAAGGAGTACCCTGATGACCAAAGTCCTCGTTCTCTATTATTCGTCCTACGGCCATATGGAGCAGATGGCCGATGCCATCGCCGAGGGCGCGCGTGGCGCCGGTGCCGAGGTCGATATTCGTCGCGTTCCCGAAACCGCGCCCGCCGAAGTCGCCAAGGCCGCCGGGTTCAAGGCCGACATCTCGCATCCGGTGATCGAGAGCATCGACAAGCTGGCCGATTATGACGCGATCATCGTCGGCTCGCCGACCCGCTTCGGCCGCATGTCGAGCCAGATGGCGTCGTTCCTCGACCAGGCCGGTGGCTTGTGGATGCGTGGCGCCTTGAACGGCAAGGTCGGCGCGGCGTTCACCTCGACCGCGACCCAGCATGGCGGCCAGGAAGTGACCCTCTTCTCGATCATCACCAACCTGCTGCATTTCGGGTTGACGATCGTCGGGCTCGATTACGGATATGCCGGCCAGATGGGCGTCAAGGAAGTGCACGGCAATTCGCCTTACGGCGCCAGCACGATCGCCGACGGCGACGGCAGCCGCCAGCCGAGCCAGAACGATCTCGACGGCGCTCGTTACCAGGGCCGCCGCGTCGCCGAAGTCGCGGCGAAGCTCGCCGCCTGAGCCCGTTGGCCGGTCGCACGGTCGGCTTCATGGTCTAGCCCCCTCGCGCCGCCTCCCTTATGGTCCCTCCGGCCATAGAGGAGGCGGACGATGTTCAGGCTAGCTGTTGCCGCAATTGCCTTCGTAGCAAGTATACCGGCAGTGGCGGCCGAGGTGCCGGCCACCGGCGCCAACGTTCGCAGCGTCACTTATCCCCAGGGCACCTATCGCCAGACCGGCCCGCGCGCCTGGGGCGAATTCGACAAATCGGGCAAGCAGACCAACGCCTTTGTCGAGGATGCACGCGACGAATGGTCGGTCTTCCTGTTCGATCCCGCGCGCAACGTCCGCGTCCAGATCGACCTGTATCGCAAGAAGATCCGCTATACCGAAAATGGCGGATCCTATGCCGACCTCTATGACGTGACAGGATCGGCGGCGGGTCTCGGCGCCGTCGCGGCGAAGCCCGCCGCTAGGCCATTGCCGCCGCTCACGTCGTCCGACGGCTTCTGGAACAACAGTCCCGTCCGTTACGGCGTCGCCGCCGCGGGTGGCGATAAGGCCGGAGTGCTGCGCGGGGTGGAGGGCGGCGCGATCGCCGGCCAGGGCGACGCCAATCAGCGCTGCCCCGAAGCCGCGCGCGCGGTCAACGGCACCTGGACCGGCCAATGGCATCAGGGGCAGGGGGGCTTTCCTGGCCTCTGTCTGGTGCGGTTCGAGCATTAAGCTCAACATTCTCCCCACCCGGCAGGGAGGGGAGTCCGACGCTCACTCAAATCGACAGCTTCGGATCGCCTTCCATCACGCGCTGCTCCAGCGTCGGCCGATCGCCGGGAGCCCAGCGCTTGGCGCGGTGCGATACCCGATACCTGAGCGGTCCGCCGTCGGGCGTGGTCGCGCGCGCGATCGGGCGGACGATGCAGACGAATTCGGTGTCAATCGCATCGGGCCCGGCGCTGACGACGGCATAGCCATGTCCGGCCATGTCGACGAATTCCAGATGCGGCGCGACGTCCGGATTGGTAACGGCGCGCGCCTTCGCGATATCGCCGCTCGCCGCATATTCCAGCGCGCTGCGTACGCCGCGCTTGATCGTCAGATTGATCGTGTGCTCCGGCGCGGCAGCCGTCGTCTTGCGCACGTACAGTGGCAGCACGGGAGAATCCTTGAAAAATTCGGCGGCTTCCCCCAGCCCCGGCGCGGAAATCGACCCCGTGATGAAGCTCAATCCGACCGGCGCGAACCCGACGGGCGGCAGATGTGGCGCGGCATAGCCTGCCCAGAAGCTATGACGGTCGCCCGAGACGGTGACGAACCCCGACACCTTATGGTCGCGAACAGTGTCGTAGATTTCCGCGCGCTCGGTGTAGGCACTGCTGAAATCGGGGTTGGCGAACGTGCCGAAGCCTTTGCCCGGCCATGGCGCCTTGATCAATCCGGCGGGCAGGTTCTGTGGGTCGGTCCGCATGTCGAGCGTGCCGTTGGTCGCGCCCCAGATCTTCCACGTCGCGGTCGACCGGGTCAGCCGGTCCTTGAGCCAGGCTTTCTGCTCGCGGCCAAGCACGGTGTAGGCGGGCTCATCCTTGCGGAAATTGGGGATGCTCTTGTCGCCGATCGCGATGGTCGCGGGCGGCTTGCCGCCGGCATAGTCCTTCCCGCCGTCGACGATCTCCATCCATTCCTGCGGGAGGACTGGATAGTCTCCCGAGTCGAGCGCCGCCGCCTCGGGCCGATCGGTCGGGTCGGCCGCCTTGTAGCTGTGGAAGTCGGTCAGGATCAGGTCGACATGCCGGCCGTAGCGCAAAGCGCGGTAGGCGGTCATGCTGCCGACGGCGACGCGGTTGTTGGGCTCGGTGCCGAAGCCGTGATCGTCGAACGTCTCGATCGGCGCCTTCGCCACGGCGGGCGGGCGGAATTGATCGAGCCCGGCGCCCGATGCCTTGCGGACGCGCGACGGGATATATTCCCACCATGCCTGGTTGGCGGCGACGCGCAGCGGCTGCGCGGGCTCGACCTTGCCGCCATATTTGATGAAGCTCTGCCAGCCCTGCCACGAGAATTCGTGATTGTCGCCGATGCACACGAACGGGAAATACGCGCGCGCGTCCTGGATGTCGGGGTCGTCGATATGCGCGCGATAGACGTGGCGATAGCCGGCCAGGTTGGTCGGCACATGGAAATTGCTGACCTTGCGCGCATCGGGAATGCGGCCGAGATCGTAGACGGTCCGCGAATAGCGATGCGGCACTTCGTCGGGATATTCGACGACTTCGTAGATGAAATCACCGAGATGGAGCACGAAGCCGAGCTTGCGGTCGGCGGGCGCGCGTTCGTCCTCCCAGATCATCCGGCGAAAGGCGTTCTGCGCACCTTCGTTGACGCTCTGGCACGACACGAACGCGAAGCGCACCGTGCGTGGGTCGTCGAGGCGCGGCGCGGTGATCGTGCGGCCGACGCGGCTGCCGGCCCCGATCTCGTCGGTGAAACGGTACCAATAGACTGTCGCGGGCTTCAGCCCCCCGACCAGCGCACGGCACGTCCAGTCCGATTCCGCCAATACGGGCGCGCGGGCGGTTGCCACGACTTTCTTGAAATCGGAGTCGAGTGACACCTCGACGTTCAAATCGGCCCGCGTCCTTTCGGTGAAAGGGCGCCGGGTCCACAGGATGACGCTCTGCTCGTCGGGATCGCCCGAGGCGACGCCTTGCGGATAGAGGCCGCGGTCTTCGCGCCAGGCGAGGCGCGACGCCGCGGATGAGCGGGTCGCCCACATGGCGGTCGCGCCCAGCGCCGCGGCGGCCGAAATGAATTCGCGTCTATCCATGCTGATTGTCCCCGCTTCTTTTGTGCGAAACCCTCATGTCGCGCGCCGGTCGCCCATGCTGGAACGAGTGGAGCGCTGTTCTACCACACAAACACACCTGGACCCGGTTGGCGGCGCAGGCAAGAGGGGAGATGCAGGCGAGCAACGTTGCCCTTCCCCTTCGTCGCACATCATTGGTATCGGGATGATCGAAAGGAACCGCCATGACACCCTTCCCCGCCGACGTCTTCACCGAGCCGACCGATGTCGATCCCGACACGCTCGCCAATTTGGGGCCATTGCGACGGCTGGCGGGCGGCTGGGAAGCGCGCAAGGGCGTCGACCTCAATCCCAAGGCCGACGGGCCGGAGCGGCGCGAGTTCATCGAACGGATCGACTTCCAGCCGATCGACCCGCAGGCGAACGGCCCGCAGCTCCTTTATGGCCTGCGCTACCATATCCACATCACCACGGTCGAAGAGGACATCACCTTCCACGACCAGGTCGGTTATTGGCTATGGGAACCCGCCACCGGGCTAGTGATGCAGACGCTGGCGATCCCGCGCGGCCAGGTCGCGCTGGCGGCCGGCCACGCCACCGCCGATGCCGATACGATCACCGTCGATGCCGAGCGTGGCCAGACCGAATACGGCATCTGCTCGACCGCTTTCCTCGAATATGCGTTCCGCACTGACCATTATCGCATCACGATCACGTTCAACGCGGACGGGTCGTGGAGCTACGTCACCGACACGACCTTGGCCGTTCACGGCCAGGACAAGCCGTTCGCGCATCGCGACCAGAACACCTTGGTCCGCGTCAGCGATCCCGTGCCGAACCCCTGGGCGCAGATCATTGCCGCTCGGAAGGCGAAGGAGGCGGCGGGCCAGCCGGGGTAATGCGGCTGGCCAGGGGCCCGAAAACTCACCCTATTGCGGAACAGTGATACCGTAGCCCTCGAAACGGGATTTGGCGTCGACATCAACCTTCGCGGCTTCGGCGAAATCGGCCGTGGCTTTGGCCTTGTCGCCCTTATGCGCAAACGCCACACCGCGCCCGAATAACGATGGCGATAGCCGCGGACTCTTCGCCAGCGCGGCATCGTAGGCAGCGATCGCCTCGTCGTAGCGTCCCAGCCGCAACAGAACGAAACCGCGACTGTCCATGATGGCGGCGTCGCCCGGCGCCTTGGCCAGCGCCGCGTCGCAATCGCGCAATGCCGATTCGAGTACGACGCCCGCAGTCGCCTTTTCCCAGCACATATTGTTGAACTCCGCCGCACCGCCCGCCTTGCTGCGCGCGAGGTCGAAATCCTTGTTGGCCGCCTGGAGGTCGCCTTTCTTGGCCAAGGCGATGCCTCGCTCGGTCAGCCAATAGGCCGAGTCCGGTTGTTTCACGAGCGCCGCGCTGTAGGTCGCGATCGCGCCGGCGAAATCGCCGGTTTCGCGCTGCAATTGAGCCTTGGCGCCGAGCGCCTCCACCGATCCGGGCTCGAGTTTCAGAGCGGCCTCGACATCCGCCAGCCGCCCCGAAATATCGCTCTTCGGGCGATGTTCGCCGCGGCTGAGATAGATGTACGGCGCAGGCTTGATCGCGATCGCGCGATCATAGGCTTTCATCGCCTCTGCGTTCATCTGGAAGGCCCCATAGATCGATGCCGCCATGGTCTGGGCATAAGCATTATTCGGATTGGCAGAGGAGACAGCCGCCGCCTCGCCGATCGCCTCGTTCTTCTTCCCCAGCGTGCGGTAGATGTTGGCGCGGAGCAGATACGCGTCGACCATATTCGGGTCGGCCTTCAACGCGGCGGCGGCATCCTTCAGCGCCGACTCGTTGTCGCCTGCCGCACGATAGGCAGCGGCGCGGCGGATAAGCGCGAACCCATTATTGGGCTCGATGTCGAGCGCCGTCGTATAGGCGGCGATGGCATCGCGCGGTTTGCCCTGACGGTCTGCGGCTAAGCCGCGCGCGCGGAATATCACCGGGTTACGTGGATCGATCTCGGCGGCGCTCGACAGGTCCTTTTCGGCGCCGACGGTGTCGTCCTTCCAGACGCGGGCGATGCCACGATCGGCGAGCGCAAGGGCGTTCTTGGGATCGAGTGCCAGCGCCGCGGTGAAATCCTTGATCGCCTCGTCGATCCGCCCGCGATCGAGCAGGTTGCTGCCACGCGTGACGAATGCGGCGGCAGTCGTGGGGGTGGTTGCCAGCGAGGCGCTGAGTTCGCCATCGGTCGGGCGGTATCCGGGCGGGTAACGGATCGACAGGCCGCGATCGGCAAGCTCGCGTAACGCCGTTTGAGCCGCGGGTGCATCCTTTGCCGGGAATTCCGGCGCGATGCTGCGCGCGGTCGCTTCGACGGTGAAGGTGTTGTCGGCGAGCGTCGAATGCCTTTTGTATTCGACCCCGGCGATCGTCTGATCGACATCTGACGAGGTTCCGGCACGCGATCCCTCGAATCCCGGCGGCAGCAGGATGGTCTCGGTGGTCCTGGTGAAGAAGGGATAGTCGACGGCGAACGGCGCATCGCTGTTGGGGCCGGGGTCACGAGTGAAATTGGCCTTGTAGCCAAGCGACGTGCCGTCGGTTTCGTACGTCCCGTTGCTCCAATCCATCGTCGCCAAGCCGTCCATCGACAGCACTTGCTCGGAGGTTTTGGGGTCGAATGTCACCTTGGTCGATTTGACCTCGATGAAATCGTACGCCTTGCGCCAATAGTCGCGCAAGTTTCGGTCGCGGACATCCCCGGCGAGCGAGTTCAGCGCTTGATTGGACATCACCGCCGCATCGCCGCGCAGCGTCATCTCGATATGCGTCGGCGCTGGAAGGGTCACCCCGTTTCGCGCGTCGATCCTGATCGACACGGCCATGCTCGGTTTATCGAGCGGCGGCGGAAGCATCCGCGTTAACACCGCGCCCTTGCCGACGACAAGGGGCAGGCCCCAGTCGAACGCAGGCACCGTCAGCCGGTCCAGGCTGGTATCGCCGCTGCGCGTGCCGTCGAGCCAATAGGTCCGCCCGCCGACCGTGGCGCGCACCAGCACGTGGTTGAACAGTCCGATCATCGGCAGCCGCGCATCGACGCCGTCCCCGCTCACGGCATTGGCCGCGACGGGTTCGGCCTGGATGCCCAAAGCATGCAGGATCGCCAGCAACATGGCGGTCTTGGCCTTGCAGTCGCCAAAGCGGCGCGACCATGTCGTGTCGGCGTCGGCCGGAACCAGTCCGCCGGCCCCCATGGCGAGCGCAACGTAGCGCACCCGGTCCTGCACCAGTGCGAGTGCCGCTTCGGTCTGGACCTTCTGGTCTGGCGACAAAGCGCGGATGCGGGCGACTTCCTGCTGCAGCGTCCCGCTGCCCGACAGCACCGACGCCTTCTCGTAAAGCGGTGCAAGCAAGGCGGCGAGGCTACCCCATGACGTGAAGTCAGTCAGTTCGACCACACGAGCCAGTCGATAACGCGCCGGCGCATCCTTCGGCGGCTCGACCGGCTTCAGGTCGTCGGCGGAATATTCGAAGCTCGTGATCGTCCCGTTCCTGATCGGCTTGATGGCCGGGATCCCGGCGGTCGTACGCAGCCGGATCGGCAGATCGGACGGCCATTGTGCGCGCAAATGCGCACGACCGATCGGCACCGGCCCCCAGCCTCCGGCAATCGCCTCGACATGGCCGCGCAAGACCGGGTCGCTCGAACTTATCGAGAAGGCCATGTCGATGATATCGCCCACCTGAAGACCTTCGGGCTGGATATTGGCGGTGAGCACGCCGTCGAGCGTCGCCGAGTCCAGATTGGTCTCTCGCCGGATGACCGTGAAGGTCTGGCCCGAGGCCAGCACATCGATGACCTTGTCGCCGCGGCGGATGACCAGTTTGTGCACCGTCAGCGTGTCGGTGTCGGGCCGCCATGGCAGCGAGATATTGCCCGCCGCGAGGCCCTGCGGATTCTGGATCTTGATCGCACTCTCGTTATAGACGGTCTGACGGCCGGGCGACAGGTTGATCTGTTCGTCGGAAAGCAGGATGGCGATCGGCTGATCCTGCGCCTTGTCGTCGGCGGGCGGCAGCGCAACAGGCTTCACCCAGGCGGGGATTGGCCCGATGTCCGGCTTGTCGTTGGCATATGACGGAAACGCAAGGCACAGCACCGGTATGAACCAGACAACACGCATACCATCCCACCCCCAATTGTGGGGCGATCATATCCGCTAAATACCGGATTTCCAAAGTCATCAATCAAGACGGACGCGCTTTTCGCGTTCTATTTGGTGTTATTTGCCTGAGGACCGCGATTCAGCGCCCAGAAACGGCCTGTCTATGGGTTGCCTACTTGGCTGCCAGGCGCCTTCGGCCCACCCTTGGTCGCCTCGGCCAGCGAATCCCCACCCAGCGCACGATAGAGCGTGACCAGGTTACTCGCGCGGATCAGCTGGGCGTTGATCAGCGTTTGTTGCGCCGAATAATAAGAGCGCTGGGCGATGAGGCTGTCGAGATAGGAATCGATCCCGCCGCGATATCGCATCTCCGACAGCTTGTAATTGTCCGCTGCCGCCGCCTCCAGGTCGCGGGTGGCCGTCAGTTGGGCAGTCATCGTGCCGCGCCGTGCCAGTGCGTCAGCGACTTCGCGGAACGCGGTCTGGATGGTCTTTTCGTACGTCGCCAGCGCGGCATCGCGTTGTGCTTTGGTCACGTCGACATTGGCCTTGCCCGCGCCGGCGCGGAAGATCGGATAGGCGGCCGCCCCGCCGGCTTGCCAGTTGAACGCGCCGCCGGTGAACAGCGAACCCAGCGCGTTGCTGACGAAGCCGACCAGTCCGGTCAGGCTGATCTTGGGAAACAAGGCCGCGCGCGCCGCGCCGATCTCGGCATTGGCGGCGCGCAGTTGATATTCGGCGTCGACCACGTCCGGGCGCCGCAACAGGATCGAGGAATCGAGCCCGGCCGGGAGTTCGGCCAAGGTCGCGCCTGCCTCGTCGATCGAATTGGGTAGGTTGGCGGGATCGACGGGAGCGCCGATCAGCAATTGCAGTGCGTTGACGTCCTGCGCCAGCGAGGTCGTCTGCTGCGCGACATCGGCCCTGGCGGTGTCCAGGGTCAATTGCGCCTGGCGGAGATCGGTGCGCGGCGCGATCCCGCCGTTGAGGCGTTTCTGCGTCAGGTCGACACTGATCTGCGCGCTGGCGGCCGTATCCTGCGCGATCTTGAGCAGGCTCTTGTCCGACGCATAGGTTAGCCAGGAGTCGGCAATGTCGCCGATCAGCGTCAGCCGCGTCGCGCGCGCCGCCGCCTCGGTCGCGAAATAGCTGTTGAGCGCGCGGTCGCTTTCCGACCGGATGCGCCCGAACAGGTCGACTTCGAAGGCGTTGATACCGACATTGGCATCGAAGCTCGACTTGGCGCCGGTCGCTCCCTGGCCGCCGCGGAAAGTGGCGCCGGCACTGGCGTCGACCTCGGGAAACAGTTCGGCACGCTGGATGCGGAACTGGCCACGCGCCGCGGCAATATTGGCGGCGGCGACGCGCAGGTCGCGATTATTGGCCAGCGCCTGGACGATCAGCGCCTGCAAACGGGGATCGCGAAAAATGTCCTGATAACGCACCGTCGGCAGCGTCGCTTCGCTGGTGCGCAGATAGGTATCGCCGACCGGCCAGCTCTGTGGCACCGGCGCCGCGGGGCGGACATATTTGGGCGCGAGCGAACAGGCAGTCAGGCTCGCGATCATCGTCACCGCGGTCAGCTTGCGGATCATGCCGTGGCCTCCGGTTCGGCCGGCGGCGGGGCCGGATGCTCGTGGTGGAGGTGCTTCAGCGCGTCGCGGGTCGTGCGGCGGACCAGCACGAAGAACAACGGAATGTAGAACACCGCCAGGATCGTCGCGGTCAGCATGCCGCCGATCACCGCGGTACCGATCGCGACGCGGCTGTTGGCGCCGGCACCGGTCGCGATCGCCAGCGGCAGCACCCCGAAGATGAATGCGAAGCTGGTCATCAGGATCGGGCGGAGACGAATGCGCGCGGCTTCGAGCGCCGCATCGATCACGCGCTTGCCCGATTTCTCCGCTTGCTCGGCGAACTCGATCATCAGGATCGCGTTCTTGGCCGCGAGGCCCATCGTCGTCAGCAGCCCGATCTGCAAATAGACGTCGTTCTGCAGCCCGCGCAACGTCACCGCGAACACCGATCCGACCAGGCCCAGCGGGATGATCAGCAGCACCGCGATCGGGATCGTCCAGCTTTCGTAGAGCGCGGCGAGGCACAGGAACACCACCAGCAGCGACAAGCCATAGAGGATCGGCGCCTGGCCCGAGGACAAGCGCTCCTGGTACGACGCGCCGCTCCATTCGATCGAGGTGCCGGGGATCTTGGCGGCCATCTCCTCGATCCGCTTCATCGCGTCGCCCGAGCTCTTGCCCGGCGCCGACTGGCCGGAAATCTCGTACGAGGAAATGCCGTTGAAGCGGCTCAACGACGTCGGCGCGTTCGACCACGAGATGGTCGCGAAAGAGGAGAAGGGGACCATCTGGCCGCTTGCCCCGCGCACATACCATTTGGCGATGTCCTCGGGCGACGAGCGATACGGCGCGTCGCCCTGGACATAGACGCGCTTGACGCGGCCGCGGTCGTTGAAGTCGTTGACATAGCTGCCGCCCCAGGCGGTCGACAGGGTGGTATTGACGCTGGCCTGGGTCAGTCCCAGCACCGACAGTTTCTGGGCATCGGTGTCGACCTTGAGCGTCGGCTGGTCGGGCAGGTCGGTCGGGCGCACCGCGGCGAGCGTGGGATCGGCGCGCGCATCGGACAGCAATTTGTCGCGAGCCGCGCGGAACTGGTCACGAGTCAGGCCGCCGGTGTTTTCGAGCTCGACGGTGAACCCCGACGATTGGCCAAGCCCGCGCACCGCGGCCGGCACGGTGGCGTAGAATTCGACGTCGCGCAGCCCGCCCAGCGCCTTGGTCGCGCGGTTGGTGATCGCGTCGGCGCCGTTCTCGCTGCCCTTGCGTTCGCTCCAGTCCTTCAACGCGACGAAACCGCGGCCGGCATTCTGCCCGCCGCCACCGCCGCCGCCGCTGGCACCGGCGACGCTTAATATGGCAGCGGTGTTCTTGCCTTCGGTCTTGAGGAAATAATCCTCGATCGTCCTCTGCGCGGCCTGGGTACGGTTGATCGTCGCGCCGGCGGGCAGGTTGAACTGGATCTGCGCGAAGCCCTGATCCTCGGTCGGCAGGAAGCCGGTCGGCAGCCGTACGAACAGGATCACCAGGATCGCGATGACACAGGCATAGATCGCCAGGAACAGCCACTTGCGGTCGACCACCCTGGTCACCCTGGCCGTGTACCAGTTCACCATCCGCTCGAAATTGGTGTTGAACCAGTCGCGCGCCTTTTCGGTGTGACGATAGACCCAGGTGTCGTGGCGCTCCTCTTCCTTGCGCTTGAGCAAGGTCGTGGTCAGCGCCGGAGTCAGGATCAGCGCAACGACCACCGACAGCACCATCGCCGACACGATGGTCAGCGAGAATTGGCGATAGATCACCCCGGTCGATCCGCCGAAGAACGCCATCGGCAGGAACACCGCCGACAGGACCAGCGCGATCGCGACCAGCGCGATCTGGATCTCGCCCATCGACTGGATGGTGGCGTCGCGCGGGGACATCCCCGGATTTTCCTCCATCACGCGCTCGACATTCTCGACCACGACGATCGCGTCGTCGACCAGCAGGCCGATCGCCAGGACCAGGCCGAACAGGGTCAGCGTGTTGATGGAGAAGCCGGCGACCGCGAACACACCGAACGTGCCGAGCAGCACGACGGGCACGGCGATGGTCGGGATCAGGGTCGCACGCCAGCTCTGCAGGAAGACGAACATCACGATCACGACCAGCACGATCGCCTCGAACAGCGTCTTCACCACGTCGTTGATCGACAGCTTGATGAAGGTCGTCGAGTCGTTGGGGAAATCGTAGGCGAAGCCGTGGGGGAAATTCTTCGACTGGTTCTCGATCTCTTTCTTGACCAGCTCGGCGGTGGTCAGCGCGTCGGCGCCGGGCGCCAGGCTGACCGCAATGCCGGCGCCGGGATGGCCGTTGACGCGGCTGATCGAGGCGTAGCTTTCCGCGCCCAGCTCGATCCGCGCAACGTCGGCCAGCCGCACGGTCGATCCGTCGGGCTGGGTCTTGACGACGATGTTGGCGAATTGCGCCGGCGTCGACAGGCGCGACTGCGCAGTCACCGTCGCATCGAGCATCTGGTCGGGGCCGCTCGGCACCGCGCCGACCTCACCCGCCGCGACTTCGGCATTCTGTGCGGTGATCGCCGTCGTGATGTCGGCGGGGACCAGCGCGTAGCTTTGCAGCTTGTCGGGATTGAGCCAGATGCGCATGCCATATTGCGCGCCGAACACATTGGTGTCGCCGACGCCCGGAATGCGCCCGATCGTGTCCTGCAGGTTCGACACGAGATAGTCGGAGACGTCGAGAGCGGATTTCTGGTCGGTGGTGTCGTAGATCGCCGCGATCAGCAGGAAGTCGGGGTTCGACTTGGTCACCGTCAGGCCCTGTTGCTGGACTTGCTGGGGCAAGCGGCTCAGCGCCTGCTGCACCTTGTTCTGGACCTGGACCTGCGCGATGTCGGGGTTGGTCCCCTTCTGGAAGGTCGCGGTGATCGTGACCTGGCCGCGCGACGACGAGTTCGAGCCGAAATAGAGCAGCCCGTCGATGCCCGTCAACTGCTGCTCGATCACCTGGGTGACGCTGTTCTCCAGCGTGACCGCCGACGCGCCCGGATAGGTCGCGCGGATGTTGACCTGCGGCGGCGCGACGTCGGGGAATTGCTCGACCGGCAGCGTGAAGATGCTGCCCAGGCCGACCAGCATGATGATGATCGCGATGACCCAGGCGAAGATCGGCCTGTCGATGAAGATGCGCGACATGGGCTCAGTCGCCCTTGCCGGTGCGCTTGCCCCCTTGCGGCGCCCCGATCTTTTGCGGCGAGCCGGCGGGTACCGCCTTGACCGGCTGGTTGGGCTTCAGCTTGCCGATCCCCTCGGTGATCACCTTGTCGCCCTGTTTCAGCCCGCCGGTCACGACCCAATTGGTGCCGACCGTGCGCGACGTGGTGACATTGCGCGGGATCGCCTTGCTGTCGGCGCTCAGCACATAGACCTGGGCATTGCCCTGGGGATCGCGCGTCATTGCGGTCTGCGGGATCAGGAACGCATTGGGGTCGCTCGCCTGGGCGAAGTCGGCACGGACGAACATGCCGGGCAGCAACAGTCCCTGCGGATTGGGGAAGCGCGCGCGTAAATTCACCGTGCCGGTGGTCGGATCGACCGTGACTTCGGAGAATTCGACGCTGCCGACATAACCATAGTCGCTGCCGTCCTCGAGCTTCAGATGAACTTCGGCCTTGGTCGGCACCGCGCCGCCTCCGGCGAGCGCGCGGCGCAGGCGGAGCAGGTCGGCGGAGCTTTGCTGGATATCGACATAGATCGGGTCGAGCGCCGAGATCACCGCCAGCGGGTCGGTCTGGTTGTTGGCGACCAAGGCGCCTTCGGTGAACAGCGACCGTCCGATCTTGCCGCTGATCGGCGCGGGGACGGTGGTGAACTTCAGATTGATCTTCGCGGTGTCGAGCGCAGCGCGGTTCTGGGCGACCGCGGCGCTGGCTTGGCGCGCCGCGGCGGCGGCGTCGGTGTAATCCTGCGCCGCGACCGCTTGTTCCTTGGCCAAGGGCGCGTAGCGATCGGCCTTGATCTTGGCTGCCTCGGCGCTTGCCTGCGCACTGGCCAGGTTGGCGGCGGCCTGGTTGGTCGCGGCGCGATAGAGGCTGGGGTCGATCTGATAGAGCGGCTGGCCCTTCTTGACGAACGACCCTTCAGTGAAGAAGCGCTTGCGGATGATGCCCGACACTTGCGGCCGGACCTCGGAGGTCTGATAGGCATTGGTCCGGGCGGCGAGCTCGGTGACCATCGGCACGCTGGCCGGCTGGATCACGATATAGCCAACTTCGGGGGTGCCCTGTTGGCCGCGCCGGCCGCCCTTCGCGGCGTTGTCGCGCGCACCGCACGCGCTCAACGCGAACAGGCCGATCGATACGGCGGCGATGGCGGACCGCGCCACCCGACGATGGGGGAGAAAAGGCATGGGCGGCTGATGGTTTCCCGATCGGTGCGTGTCAAACACGGGTTTGTCGCAAATTTTATCAGTTGCGAACCCGCAACAGCCTATTTCGTTGCGATCAGGATACGCGTTTGCGCTGTCTTCGCGCCCGAGAGTTGCACGACATAGCTGCCCGGCTGCAGCGCGAAATCGACGATCTTGCGGATGCCCGAGCAGGGCGCGCCTTCCATATGCCCGACCGAAGTCAACGACTTGCCGTCGCGCACCAGATCGATCCACGCGCTGTTCTCCAGAACCACGCGATAGGTGCCCGCGGTTGCGATGGTGACGTGATAGATCCCGCCGAACGTGCCTGGGGCTGGCTTGCGCGCGAGCGGCAGCGGGAACGTGACGCCATCGATCGGTTGTAGTGCCAGCGCGATATTCTTGCCCGGCGCGATCACGTCGGCGGTCATGCCGGGCGCAACGCTCCATGCTTCGAGTCCCGCCGGCGGCGCGACGGTGGCGGTGCAGACAGGCGCTGCGGCAACCGGCGCCGCTTGCAACAACAGGGCGGCGAATAAACTGGCTATCATCGCGCTCGACTCCAAATCGTGGAGCGAACGGCCCTAGATCGCTGCCGAATAGCGCGCAAACAGATCGGCGATCGAGGTGTCGAAATGCGTATTCATTTCGGTCACGGCGGCCGCGGCGTCGCGGTTCGCGATCGCCTCGGCCAGCCGGCGATGCTGTTCCAGGACCATCGCCCGCTGGTCGGCGGTGGTGCGGGTATGCCAGGCGGTCGGCACAGCGACGGTCATCAGCGATTCGAACGAGCGGATGATGTTGTAGAACAGCACGTTGCCGCTCGCCTTGGCGATCGCCTGGTGAAAGGCGATGTCGTGGCGCGTCAGTTCGTCGAGATCGTCGCCATGCGCCGCCATCGCCTCGGCGTGACCGATGATCGCGCGCGCTTCGGCGTCGCTGCGCCGGATCGCGGCGAGTTCGGCAGTGCGCAATTCCAGCGTGCGGCGGACGTCCCAGATCTCGTTGACGGTGACTTGCGCGGTGGCGACGGCATGGTCGAGCGAGGTTGACAGCACCGACCCGTCGATCGCCGCGACACGTGCCTTGCGGCCGTTGCCGACATCGATCTGGTGCAGTGCGGCCAGGGTCGAGAACGCCTCGCGCATCACCGCGCGGCTGACGCCCAGTTGCTCGGCGAACGCGCCTTCACCAGGCAACGTGTCGCCGACCTTCAGGTCGTTGTCGCGGATATGGTCGCGCACATGGCGTACCGCGCGATCCACCAGTGAGCCACCCTCTATATCGCGACGACCGTTCTGGCTCATGCCGCGAGACGATGCGCGAGATGGAAAGTCCGCGCAACCTATTAACGGGGCCGACTCGGGCAGGGTGCCCGGGACCAATCCGACCCGCTGGTTGCGACGGCGTCGTGGCGCTACGAAGCGTGGGGTGGTCGGCCAATGAAGGGGAACAGATGACGCGATCCAGATCATGCGCCGCGATTCTGGGGATCGTCGGAGCCCTGTCGCTGGCCGGTTGTGCCACGCCGATGAGCGCCCCGCGATCGGCGATGGTCGTGCCGCCCGCGCCGGTCCTGTCGCCGCCGCCCGTCCATCCCAACGGCCAGGTGCTGTGGGGCATCGTCAACGGCAAATGCGTTCCCGATCAGCAGGCTAACGGCAAGCCCGATCCCTGTGCCGAGGTCGCGATCGGCGGCGGCGTCGACAAGGGCTATGCCGTGCTCAAGGATCGCGTCGGCGTCAGCCAGTATCTCGTCATGCCGACCCGGCTCATCACCGGGATCGAGGATCCGCAACTTCGGGCGCCTGGCGCGACCAATTATTTCGACCCGGCCTGGCGCGTGCGCCGGCTGGTCGACCAGCGGCTCGGCACGACGCTGACACGCGACGATGTCGGGATCGCGGTCAATTCGATCTACGGCCGCAGCCAGGACCTTTTGCATCTCCATGTCGATTGTCTGCGGATCGACGTCCGCGACGACCTTCACCGCCAGCTTGCCGCGATCGGGCGCCGCTGGTCGGCGCCGATGATGCTCGCCGGTCACGGCTATTATGCATTGCGCATCGATGGCGACGACAATGTGCCGACCGACCCGTTCGACGCGCTGGCCAAGGGATTGAACGTGCCGTCGGCCGAGATGGGCGCCTGGACCCTCGTCCTTGCCGGCGCGACCTTCACCGATGGTCCCGGCTTCGTGTTGCTTGCCGCGCGGGCGGATCCGGCGGACGGCTATGATGGCTCGGGCGAAGACCTGCAGGACCACCAATGCGCGGGGCACGGCACCGTAAGGTGAGCCCCGCCTGCGCACCGCGTTGACCCTCCGCGCCTATTATGGCACGAATAGTGCCAATAAATAGCGCGAGAGGGACATGGCGATGGAAGTATTGCGAACGCCCGACGAGCGCTTCTCCGGCCTGGCCGATTATCCGTTCGCGCCGCATTACCTCACGGTGACCGATGCCGACGGCACCGACCTGCGCATCCACTATGTCGATGAGGGGCCGCGCGATGCAGCGCCGGTCCTGCTGATGCACGGCGAGCCGAGCTGGTCGTATCTCTATCGCAAGTTCGTGCCCGACCTTGTCGCGCGCGGGCATCGCGTGATCGCGCCCGACATGATCGGCTTCGGCAAGTCGGACAAGCCGGCCGCGCGAACCGATTACACCTATGAGCGTCACGTCGCCTGGATGAGCGACTGGCTCACCGCGCTCGACCTCACCGACGTCACCCTGTTCTGCCAGGATTGGGGCGGGCTGATCGGGCTGCGGCTGGTCGCGGCGTTTCCCGATCGCTTCGCGCGGCTGGTCGTCTCGAACACCGGCTTGCCGGTCGGGACCGGATCGTCCGAGGGGTTCGACGCCTGGCTCGCGTTCAGCCAGAACGTGCCGCAATTCCCGGTCGGATTCATCGTCAATGGCGGGACCACCCGCGACCTGACCGCCGCCGAGATCGCCGCCTATGACGCGCCATTCCCGCACGAAAGCTACAAGGAAGGCGCGCGCCAATTCCCGACCCTGGTGCCGATTAGCCCCGACCACGCCTCGGTCGCGGAGAACCGCGCTGCCTGGGCAGTGCTCGAACGGTTCGAGCGGCCGGTCCTGACGGCGTTCGGCGACAAGGATGCCGTGACCAAAGGCGGCGAAAAGGCGTTCATCGAGCGCATCCCTGGAGCACGCGGCCAGCCGCATCGCATCATCGCCGGGGGCGGCCACTTCATCCAGGAGGACGCGCCCGCGGAATTATGCAGCCTGATCGACGATCTCATCCGCGCCGATACCAGCGTCGCGGCGTGAGGGTAGTCAACGTCCCGCTCTCCTTGTTGTCGATCGCCATCGTCGTACGCGCGATCAGCCTGGTCGCCGATGGCGCGCCTGCGACCGCGTTCCCGCCGATGGCGGCCGAAGCGATCATGATCGCGCTGCTTGCCCTGGGCTGGCGCACGTTCGACGCGGCGCCGCGCCGATGAAGAAATGGGTCAAGTGGACGCTCGGCACGGTCGGCGTGGTCGGCTTGGCGGGGTTCGCTGCCAAGGATTACGTGTTCCTTCATTTGCCGGGATGGATCGCGCCGCGCGTCGCCGACAATCGACCCGTCAAATGGCAGCCAGGTCCCGCGACCGCATTGGTGCCAGCCGATAAAAGGCCGCCCAATATCGTGCTGATCGTCGCTGATGACCTCGGCTATAACGATATCAGCTTCAACGGCGGCGGGGTCGCCGGGGGCTTGCTCAAGACGCCCAATATCGACGCCTTGGGCCGCGGCGGCGTCAGCTTCGCCGATGGTTATGCCGGCAACGCCACTTGCGCGCCGAGCCGTGCGGCGCTGATGACGGGGCGCTATCCAACGCGCTTCGGCTACGAATTCACGCCCGCGGAAGTTCACCCACCTGCCTGGTTCCCCTCCGGCCTGATCCGCACCGACGCGGCGTTTTCGCGCAACATCGCCAACTTCAAGACCGACTGGGAACACAAGACGATCTTCGACGAGGATGCCGCGCGCGCACCGGCGACGGTCGCCGACAAGGGCGTTCCGAGTAGCGAGATCACCATCGCCGAGCTGCTCCGAACGCGCGGCTATCACACCATGCATCTCGGCAAATGGCATCTCGGCGACGGCAAGGGGATGCGGCCGGAGGAACAGGGGTTCGACGAAAGCCTGGGCTTCATGATCGGCGGGCAGATGTACCTGCCCGAAAACAGCCCCGACGTCGAAAACTCGAAACAGGATTTCGACCCGATCGACAAATTCCTGTGGGCCAACCTGCCGTTCAGCGTGCAATATAATGGCGGCGAGCGGTTCCGGCCGGCGCGCTACATGACCGACTATCTGACCGATCAGGCGGTCGCCGCAATCGGCGCCAACCGCAACCGGCCGTTCTTCCTCTATCTGGCGTACAACGCGCCGCACACGCCGCTTCAGGCGCTCAAGGCCGATTACGACGCGCTGCCGCAGATCGCCGACCATCGCTTGCGCGTCTACGCCGCGATGATCCGCGCGCTCGACCGCGGCGTCGGGCGCGTGATGGCCACGCTCAAGGCGCAGGGGCTCGAACAGAACACATTGGTCATCTTCACCAGCGACAATGGCGGCGCGCATTATATCGGGCTGCCCGACATCAACCGCCCCTATCGCGGGTGGAAAGCGACCTTTTTCGAAGGCGGGGTGAAGGTGCCGTTCTTCATGCGCTGGCCGGCGACAATCCGCCCCGGCACCAGCGTCGCGGGGCCGGTCAGCCATTTCGACATCTTCTCGACCGCCGGCGCCGTCGCGGGCGCGACGCTGCCAAAGGACCGCGCGATCGACGGCGTCGACTTGATGCCGTTCATCGAGGGCAAGCAGACCGGCGCGCCGCACAACACCTTGTTCTGGCGCAGCGGCCCCTATCGCGTGGTGCGGGATGGGGACTGGAAACTGCAATTGCTCGATCTGCCGCACGTGGCGCTGCTGTATGACATGAAGACTGATCCGACCGAGCGGCGCGACGTCGCCTCGCTCCACCCGGATGTCGTGGCGCGACTGCGGGGCCTGATTGCCCTGCATGATCGCGACAGCGTAAAGCCCGCCTGGCCGTCGCTGATCCGCACGCCGATCGCGATCGATCGGCCGCTGGGTACCAAGCCGCGCGCCGGCGAAACCTATATTTACTGGTCGAACTGATGAACCCATCCGACGTCATGGCCCCAGACGGCCGCCGCCGCCGTTCGCAGAACAGCCGCAATGCGATCGTCGCGGCGATGCTCGAGCTGGTCGCCGAGGGGCGGATCACGCCGGGCGCCGAGGACGTGGCGTCGCGCGCCGGGGTCGGCCTGCGCACCGTGTTCCGGCATTTCACCGACATGGAAAGCCTCTACGCCGCGATGACCGGGCGGCTGGCCGAACATTATGAGATGTGGCTGATCCCGTTCGATTCGACCGAGTGGCAAGGCCAGCTGGTAGAGGCGATCGAGCGGCGGACGGCGACCTATGAACGCCTGCTGCCGTTCAAGCGTGCGGGCGACGCGCATCGCCACATGTCGCCGGCGATCCGGGCCGAACATGCTCGTATGCTGGGCGTGATGCGGCAGCGGCTGCGCTCGTTCCTGCCGTCCGCGATCACCGACGACGAGGTACGGTTCGAGACGATCGACCTGATGTTGAGCTTCGAGGCGTGGCAGCGGCTGCGCGACGAGCAGGCGCTGTCGGTCGACCTGGCGCGCCGGATCGTCATGCACGAGGTACTGCGGCTTGCCGGCGCGGAGGCCAGCGAAATAGCGGATTGACGCGTCTCCACGATTCGATATTTCTATTATCGTAGAAATATCGAATCGTGGAGACCGACATGAAGCGCATGCACCTGCACATCAGCGTTGCCGATATCGATCAGGCGGTGGGTTTCTACAGCGTGTTGTTCGGTGCGCCGCCGTCGGTGGTGAAATCCGATTATGCCAAGTGGATGCTCGACGATCCCCGGGTCAACCTGGCGATTTCGTCGCGCGCGCGAGCGCCGGGAGTCGATCATGTCGGCATCCAGGTCGACAGCGCCGCCGAACTCGCCGAGCTCGCTGGCCGGCTGAAGGATGCCGGCGCGCAGACGATGGATCAGGAAGCGACCACCTGCTGCTACGCCAAATCCGACAAGAGCTGGGTGACCGACACCGCGGGCGTCCGCTGGGAAACCTTCTACACCATGGGCGAGGCGACTTCTTATGGTGAGGATGTCGATGTAGCGGAAGCTGCCGGCGCCTGTTGTCCCAGCACCGCCACCGCCAAATCGGCCTGCTGCTGATGCAACTCCCCGTCGCCGTCGACGCTTTGTCCGCGCTCGCGCATGGCGGCCGGCTTGCCGTGTTCCGCCTGCTGGTGCGGGCGGGACCGGAGGGCTTGCCGGCGGGCGAGATCGCGCGCGAGATCGGGGTGCTGCCCAACACCTTGTCGTCCAACCTGACGATCCTCGGCAATGCCGGGCTGGTGCGGTCGCATCGCGAGGGGCGGTCGATCATCTATGCGGCGGACTATGATCGGATGCGGTCGCTGCTCGGCTTCCTGATGGATGATTGCTGCGCCGGGCGGCCCGAAATCTGCGCGCCGCTGGTCAAATCGTGCGGCGGCGAGCAGGCATGACGCTCGTCCGTCGCATCGTCGCCGAGGGTATCGGTACCGCGCTGCTCCTGGCGGTCGTAATCGGCTCGGGGATCATGGGCGAACGCCTTGCCGGCGGTAACGTCGCGATCGCTTTGCTCGGCAACACCATTGCGACGGGCGCTGGACTGGTTGTGCTGATCCACATGTTCGGTCCGATCTCCGGCGCGCATTTCAACCCCGCGGTGACGCTGGCGGTCGCGGTCCGCCGCGAGATGCCCTGGCGCGTCGCGGTGCTCTATGTCGTCGCGCAATTCGTTGGCGCGATCCTGGGCGCATGGCTGGCGCACGGCATGTTCGCCGAGCCGATCATCCAGGTCTCGACCAAGCTGCGCGCGGGCCCGTCGCAAGGGCTGTCCGAATTCGTCGCCACGCTCGGGCTGATCGGCACGATCGTCAGCACCCAGCGAGCGCGCCCCGACTTCACCCCGGTCGCGGTCGGGCTGTACATCACCGCGGCCTATTGGTTCACCGCCTCCACCTCATTCGCCAATCCGGCCGTGACGGTGGCGCGAAGCCTCTCCGACACCTTTGCCGGCATCGCGCCCGCATCGGTGCCGCTGTTCCTGGCGGCGCAGATCGCCGGCGCGCTCGCCGGGCTGGCGCTGTTCGACTGGCTCTATCGCAAGGAGATTCCGGCATGACCGACGATTTCGCGATCGCCATCTATCACAATCCCGATTGCGGCACGTCGCGCAACACGCTCGCCATGATCGAGGCGGCGGGGTACCGCCCCACGATCGTCGATTATCGCACGGTCGGGTGGACGCGCGAGCTGCTCAGCAAGCTATTGGAGGCGATGGCCGCGCGGCCGCGCGACCTGCTGCGCGACAAGGGCACGCCTGCCGCCGAGCTCGGCTTGCTCGATCCGGCAACCAGCGACGATGCGATCCTCGCGGCGATGGTCGCGCACCCGATCCTGGTCAACCGGCCGATCGTCGTCACGCCCAAGGGGACCAGGTTGTGCCGGCCTTCCGAAGCGGTACTGCCATTGCTTGACCGCGTTCCCGCCGAATTCACCAAGGAAGACGGCGAGGTGGTTCGGCTTTAGAGCGTGATGACGTCATCACGCTCTAATCGTCCAGCGCACGCTGCATGTATATTGTATCCAATATCCGACCGAACTTGCGGCCGACGCCGATCATCCTGCCGGCCTGTACGAACCCGCATTTCGCGTGAAGCGCGACGGAGGCGGGCTCGCTGCCGCCGATGACCGCGATCATCTGGCGAAATCCCGCCTGGCGCGCCGCCTCCACCAGCGCGGGCAGCAAGCGCGATCCGATCCCGCGCCCGATCTGATCCGGCGCCAGATAGATGCTGTTCTCGCACGTTTCGGCATAGGCCGGGCGGTCGCGGAACTGGGTGGCATAGGCATAGCCCGCCACGGCGCCGTCCTGCTCGGCGACGACGAACGGCCATCCGTGCGCGGCGATCGACGCGATCTTCTCGCGCCATGCCGCGACCTCGGGCGGCTCCGTGTCGAACGTCGCGGTGCCGTGCAGCACATGATGCGCATAGATCGCCGCGATCGACGCGGCGTCGTCGGGCCGAACGGGGCGGATGCAATCGTCGGTCATGGCGGCAACCTCGCAAGCCATCGCGACCAACGCAACCGGATGACGCGCCGCTTTTCGAATTTTTGTGGCATCGCCCTGGCGAAGAATAGGCTCTCAACACCTCATTGCTCTGGATGCGATTCCGTATCGCTGCGATACATGAGTTGGATGTGGCTCGCTGATCGCATAGCGTCTTGAGTTCCGCTCCGAACCCACCTAAGCAATTACTCTGACATATTATCAGGGGGTTACGGTGAAGATGGTATTTCCTGTCCAAGGTATATCTCTCAACCATTTGTCCCGAATTGATTTTTCCCCAGATTCCCAGCGACTGGCTCCGCAGCCGATCTCGGCGGCGTAAATGCGCATCATCCTTGTCGAAGGGGATGCGTGGTCTCGCGCGGCGCTGCGCGAATGCCTGCAGCGCGAGGGATTCGACGTTGAAGCGATCGGATCGCCGCTGGAATTCTATCGCGCCATGGCGACGAGCAGCCGCGATATCGCTGTCGTCGATGCCGATCTGGCCGACGGGGCGGGGCTGGATATCCTGTCCTGGCTGCGCGGGATGGGGAATATCGGCATCATCGCCTTGAGCACCGGCAATGAGGCACGCAATCGGATCGTGTGCTTCGAGCGTGGCGCGGACCTCCATTTCACCAAGCCGGTCGACGGCGAAGAGCTGGTCCATGGCTTGCGCAACCTGCTCCGTCGCCTCGCTCATAACGGGATCGAGCGTGCGGCGTCGGTCACGCCGCCGTCCGATTGGTTCTTCGATACGACCCATTGGAGGCTGCAGGCACCGAACGGGCCGTCGGTGAAGCTCAGCGCCGTCGAGGCAAAATTCGTCCGACGGCTGCTGGTCCAGACGGGGGCGGTCGTCTCGCGCGCGGAATTGCGTACCGAACTCGGTTATGGGGACGACGCCGTCGGCGACAAGAATCTCGACGCCGTGATTCGGCGATTGCGGCGCAAGATAGAGAGCGCGACGGGATCTCCCGCGCCGATCCAGACGGTGCATGGCCAGGGCTATCTCTTCTCGGCCCCATTACGATTGGAAAGGCGCCGCGCGCTCGAGCGTTAGCCTATGCCGCGAATAGGCGGAGTCCGGTTCGTGACCAAACGCGCGCGACAAAGGCCCTGAAACACGCTGTCATAGTCGAGCACGATGCGCTTCCGCCGTCGTGCGGGGCTTGTCGCGGCATCGCCCAATTCTGACGCGCTGTGTTCCGCCGACTCGCTTGCCGCGCTAGCCGTGAGCGCGTCCCTCAGTGATGATTGAAACAGTTATGTTACAACTGTTTACAATCGAAACTCAGTCGGAATTAGTATGAACTAGTATATTTCCTCTCTCTGGTGTCGACATCATACTAAATCCGACTTAGTTTACTTATCATTAACCAAAGAAAAATCCTTTAATACCTATTGCCTAGCCAAATTTGTCTGCTTAGTCTGACGTCGCTGGCCAAAAGGCGGTCAGACGGGGTCAATAGTCGAAGTCATTCTATTGATAATGCGGCACTGCAACTTCTTGGATGGTCATCCGGGAGGGGTGTCGTTGCGATGAAAAGGGGTATGGGTGTGATCAAGCAATTCAGGGCAGTTTCTGCCCTTTCCCGCCGTGCGACTGTTTCCGGACGGGGCGTGCGGCGCCTGATGCTCGCCACGTTGGGCACGGCCTTTCTGGCGGGCAACGTCGCCGCCACGCCGCAGGCGGCGGCGCCGGCCCAGCCCGCCAATCCGTTCCAGGCCCAGGTCGGCCAGCTCGGCGTGCGCAAATGCGCCAATCTCTTTTCGGCGCTCGGCCAGACGGTTGCGCTCGGCTCCGATTATGCGGGGCAAGTGCAGACCGAGAAGGCGGCACCGGACGCGCACGGCGTGGTGGGTGTGGTCGGCATGACCTACAAGACTGCCGCCTATAATTCTCAGGCCGCCGGGGTCGTCGTGGCGACGCCGGTCGGCACCAAATGCGAGGGGCAGCTGGTCCGCGTCGCGCCGTTCCAGCGTGCGTGCAAGGACGTCCTCTCCCTGCTGCCGGCGGGCAGCACCGCGGCGGGCTCGCTGTCCGGCGTGCCGCTCTACAATCTCGGCGGCAACCAGGGGCAGGCGATGCTGATCGCCAGCGGTCCCGCCTGCGTGGTGGTGACCATCGCCCGAGGCGCTGACGTCGGGTGATCCCGGGAGGGCGGCGATGAGCCGAGGCTCGCGCACGGCCCTCTCCAATAGCCGGTAATTTGAAGTTCGGAACTCGTGAAAGCGTCCCCGCGCGTCGGGGCGGTGGGGACGCTGTGTGTTCGCTCCGGGCCATCGGTCGAAGTGCCGCGGCCAGTTCAACAAGGGGAAGTGCCATGTCCGGGTATGAGTCGCAGAATATTCGTCGCACTCGCTTTGCCGCGAACTGGGTCGTCGGCGCGGAGGGCGCGAGCTGGTCGCAGAGGCGCCGGCTGATGGCCGTGCTGCGCCGGGCGCATCGCGTGCTTGGCGTCGACCATAAGGACATGGGTGTCGGATCGCTCGGCTTCGGCGGCGGCGCCCGTTCGGTGCTGTTGGCGTCGGCCAGCCCGGCGAGCGTGATCGGCGGCCTGGCCGCGATTGCCGCGCTCGGCTTGCCCGCACCGGCATTCGCCCAGACTGCCGTCGGAAACGGTACGGCGTCGGGGCCCCGGAGCATTGCGATCGGAACCACCACCCAGACTGCGACGGCGAGCGGGGCGGACAGTGTCGCGATCGGCAACACGGCAACGGCATCTGGACAGGATTCCGTCGCGCAAGGTCATAATACCAACGCTGCCGCTCAGAACGCCGTCGCCATCGGTTTCCAGGCGGCCGCGACGCAGATCAACACTGTCTATCTCGGCGCACGCACCCTCGCTGGATCGGGGGCACTCTCACCAGGTGCGATCGCCATCGGCACCGATGTGACGGCATCGCTGAACAACGCCGTCGCCATAGGAACTCAGTCCGTTGCATCGGCACAATATGCGGTGGCGCTCGGCCTGAATGCGCAGGCTTCGGGCGCCGGCGGTGCGGTGGCGATTGGTCAGGGCACAGTCTCCAGCAGCGTCAATTCGGTCGCGATCGGCGTGCAATCCAGTGCCTCCAGCGGGGGCGCCACCGCCTTGGGCACTTTCTCCATCGCTTCGGGAGGAAATTCCTCGGCGATCGGTGTCGGCTCCACCGCCAGCAACAGTTTTGCGTGGGCCGGAGGTTATCAGTCCGTCGCCAGCGGCGTTTCCTCGGTCGCCCTCGGCCAGCTGTCCAGTGCCACAAATGCTGCCTCCACCGCCGTCGGCAATGGCGCCTCGGCTAAGGGTAACAGCGCGCTCGCGCTCGGGGCGCAAGCGTTGGCGATCGGCGACAGCACGGTTGCTGTCGGCCAGGGCGCAGGTGCCGGCTCAACCGTTGCCAATAGCAGCTCGGTCGCGGTGGGCATCGCGACCGGGACGCTCGTGAGCGGTGCGCAGAATACCGCGATGGGCGGCGGCATTGCCAGCGTGATGCGAGGCGCCGGCTCCGGCGTCACGGGGACACGCAACGTCGCGCTCGGTACCGGTGATGGCGGCGTCGCTTATGACGCTACGCTCTCCGCCTCCGCGGGCAGTCTGGTCACGGGCAGCGACAATATCGCGATCGGCACCAATGCCGGTATCGGCGTCGCCGCCAACGGCACGACGTCGATCGGCCGTAATGCTCAGGCCAGCCAGACCAACGGCGCCGCCATCGGTACTGGCGCCACCGCGAGCGGTGTGAACTCCGTCTATCTGGGCGCGCGTACCGTTGCCGGGACTGGCGCCCTAGCCGGGAGCGCGATTGCCATCGGCACGGACGTGACCGCGTCCCAGACCGACTCTACGGCAATCGGCCGTACAAGCACGGCGTCCGGCAATGCTGCCGTGGCGGTCGGCGCAGGCACGCAAGCAACGGCGACAAGCGCCGCGGCATTCGGCTCCGCCGCCAATGCTTCGGGCAATTTTTCGTTGGCCTTGGGCAATGGGGCCGTATCGAGTGGAATCGGCTCCGTTGCCGCGGGGTCGGGAGCGCAGAGCGCGGGCGTGTCCGCGGTCGCGCTCGGCAACAACGCCGCGGCCACCCTTGCGCGCGCCACGGCGCTGGGCCCCAGCGCGTCAGCGAGCGGAGCGAGCGCGCTGGCCATGGGTGATACCGCGAGCGCGAGCGCCCAGAATGCGATCGCGGCCGGAACGAACGCGGTCGCCAACTCCGCCGATTCGGTATCCATCGGCACAAGCTCGACCGCGACCGGCGGCAAGGCCGTCGCGGTCGGCGCGGGCAACGTCGCCAATGGCGACGGCGCGGTCGCGATCGGCGATCCCAACACTGCCACCGGCAATGGTGCGGTCGCCAACGGCAAGGACAATACCGCGACCGGCGATGGCTCGGTCGCGATGGGCAACACCAACATGGTCGGCGGCGGCGGTCAGGCGGTCAGCACGCCCGGCACGGCCGCACAGGGCGCGGTCGGTATCGGCTATTCGAATACGGTGGTCGGGCAGGGATCGGTCGCGATCGGCAACACCAGCAGCGCTCTGGCGGCGGGCGCGGTGGCGTTCGGCGACACCGCGATCGCCAACAATGCCGGCGATGTCGCGCTGGGCTCGGGCAGCACGACTGCGACCGCGGTCGGGACGGCCGGCATCGCGATCAACGGCACCAATTACGCCTTTGTCGGCACCACGCCGACCAGCACGGTGAGCGTCGGCGCTGCGGGCACCGAGCGAACGATCACCAACGTCGCGGCCGGCCGCATCAGCGGCAGCTCGACCGATGCGATCAACGGGTCGCAATTGTTCGCGACCAACCAGGCGGTCGGCGCGCTGGGCCAGGGCTGGACGGTGAGCGCCCAGGGCGCCAACGCGACCAATGTCGGCGCGACCAGCGCCACCGGCAATACCATCGACCTGAAGAATGGCGACGGCAACATCGTCGTGACCAAAAGCACGGCCAGCAACGACGTCACCTTCAACCTGGCCAACAATCTGGCGGTCACCAGCGTCACCACCGGCAACAGCCTGCTCAACACCAACGGCCTGACCATCACCGGCGGTCCGAGCGTGACCACCACCGGGATCAACGCCGGCGGCACGGCCATCACGAATGTCGGGGCGGGCGTGAACCCGACCGATGCCGTCAATGTCAGCCAGCTGACCACCGCGACCGCGGCGGTGCAGGGGCATTATTACAGCGCGAATGACGGCGGCACGCACGTCGGCAACTACACCAATAATGGCGCGACCGGTCTGAATTCGATCGCTGTCGGCCCGAATGCGGTTTCGAATTCGACGAGCAGCGTCGCCATTGGCAACGGCGCTTTCAACGAGACCGCAGCGTCAAACCCCGACGACCAGATCGCGATCGGCTCGGCTGCCCACACCGTCAGCGGTAATTCAATTGCGATCGGTGGCCAGGCTGCCGCGCTCAACGTCAACGCGATCGCTCTCGGCTCTGCCGCGTCGGGGAGTAATGCCTATTCCATCGCCATCGGTTCCGGACCGGCAGCCGGGGCCAGCGCTGCGGGCATCGGGGCCATCGCCATTGGCGGCGGCGGCGGGACCGTTCCCACCGGGAATCCGGCCTCCGCCTCCGGCAACCGCGCCGTCGCCATCGGGCAGGGCTCGGCGGCCAATTTCACCCAAGCGGTTGCCCTGGGGAACAAGGCTGTGGCCGGCAGCGCTTCCTCGGTCGCCATGGGCGATACCGCCACCACCGGCGCGACCGGCGTGAACGTCGCCATCGGTAACCTGAGCACGGCCAATGCCGGCACTGCCGCCGGCGGCGCGGTGGCGATCGGGCGCTCCAATACCGCTTTCGGCGACGGCGCGGTGGCGATCGGCGATCCGAGCTTCGCCAGCGGCACCGGTGCCTTCACTGGCGGCGCCAACAACATCGCCAATAGCGACGGGACCGCGACCGCAACGGCCGCGAACCAGGCCAACGGCGCGGTCGCGATCGGCAACGGCAACAAGGCGATCGGTCAGGGCAGCGTCGCGCTCGGCAATGGCTCGACCGCGGGCGCGGCTGGCCTGGCCGGCAATGTCGCGCTCGGCAATGGAGCGACCGCCGCGGCGAGCGCGGGCGATGTCGCGCTCGGTTCGGGCAGCACGACTGCCGCCGCGGTGGGGACGGCAGGAGCGACGATCAACGGCACCAATTATGCCTTTGTCGGCACCACGCCCACCAGCACTGTGAGCGTCGGCGCTCCCGGCGCCGAGCGGACGATCACCAATGTCGCCGCCGGCCGGATCAGCGGTAGCTCGACCGATGCGGTCAACGGGTCGCAACTGTTCGCGACCAACCAGGCGGTCGACAGCATCGGCGCGCAGGTGACCAACATCACCACCGGCGGCGGCATCAAATATTTCCACGCTAATTCGACCTTGGCCGATTCGGTGGCAACCGGAACGAATTCGGTTGCCGTCGGTCCGGTCGCGGCGGCGGACAATGCCAATGCGGTGGCGGTCGGCCTCAACAGCCACGCGATCAGCAGCGGCAGCATCGCGATCGGCCAGGGCGCCGTCACCGGCAACGCGACTGACCTGACCCGAATCAATCAAGTCGCGATCGGCAACAACGCCGCCGCCACCGCGCAGAACAGCGTCGCGCTCGGCGACGGCTCCATCGCGAGCGGTCCGCAGGCCACCGCTTTGGGCTCGCTGGCCTCCGCGACCGGCTCCAACAGCGTGGCGGTCGGCCGCAGCAGCCAGGCCGGGAACTCGGGCACCGCGGTCGGTGTCACCGCCCAGGCCAACGGCACGCGGTCGACCGCGCTTGGCCAGAATGTCCAGGCGAACGTCACCGACGGCACCGCCGTCGGCTACGGCACGCGCGTGACCGCCGCCGGCGGTCTCGCGATCGGCAACAATGCCGCGGCAAACGACGCCAACGCAGTCGCGCTCGGCACCAATTCGGTTACCGCGGCAGCGGTCGGGACGGCCGGCACCACCATCAACGGCACCAATTACGCCTTCGCCGGAACGACGCCGGGAAGCACTGTCAGCGTCGGCGCAGTAGGGGCGGAGCGCACGGTCACCAATGTCGCGGCGGGGCGGATCAATGGCGGCTCGACCGACGCGATCAACGGCTCGCAGCTGTTCGCCACCAACCAGGCGATCGGTGCGGTGGGAACTGGCCTCGACAATCTGGGCCAGAGCGTCGCGACCTCGCTGGGCGGGACGTCGGTCTACAATCCGACGACGGATACGGTGACGGCCGGATTGGCGGTCGGCGGCACGACCTACAACAATGTGCAGTCGGCGCTGACGGCGGTGAACAGCACCGCCTCGGCCGGATGGAATGCGACCACGGCGGCAACGGGCACGGGGACGGTCACCGGCGCCAGCGTGCAGAATATCGCGCCGGGCGGCACCGTGACCTATACCGCGGGCAACAATATCGCGATCACCCAGAACGGCGCGGAAGTGCAGATCGCGACCTCGGCGACCCCGGCGTTCACCAGTGTCACCACCGGCAACAGCCTGCTCAACACCAACGGCCTGACCATCACCGGCGGTCCGAGCGTGACCACCACCGGGATCAACGCGGCCGGGACGACCATCACCAATGTCGCGTCGGGCGTGAACCCGACCGACGCGGTCAACGTCAGCCAACTGACAGCGTCGACGGGCGGCGCGGTGGCCGCGGGCCTGAACTTCACCGCCAACGACGCGACCGCCGGTATCGTCCATCGCGACCTTGGCGCGACGCTGAGCATCAAGGGCACGGCGACCACCGCCGGCAGCTATTCCGGTGCCAACCTGAAGACGGTGACCGATCCGGCGACCGGGGCCATCAACCTGCAGATGGCGGACGCGCCGGTGTTCACCAGCGTCACCACCGGTAACAGCCTGCTCAACACCAACGGCCTGACCATCACCGGCGGCCCGAGCGTGACCACCGCCGGGATCAACGCGGCCAATACGGTCATCACCAACGTCGCGCCGGGGGCGGTCAACGCCACCTCGACCGACGCGGTCAACGGCTCGCAATTGTTCGCCACCAACCAGGCGGTCGGGACGCTGAACCAGGGTTGGACGGTAAGCGCCCAGGGCGCCAACGCGACCAATGTCGGTGTGGCCAGTGCCACGGGCACCGCTGTCGACCTGAGCAACAGCGACGGCAACATCGTGGTCAGCAAGACCGCGGCTAGCAACAATGTCGGGTTCAACCTCGCCCCGGTCCTGGCGATCGGTACCGCGGTGAATGTCGGCGGCGCGGGCGGAGCGAGCATCACCAGCACCGGCTTCACCACCAATGGCGGCACTGGTCCGAGTCTGACCAATAGCGGGATCAACGCGGCCGGCACGACCATCACCAATGTCGCGGCGGGCGTGAACCCGACCGATGCGGTGAATGTCAGCCAGCTGACCTCATCGACCGGCGGCGTCGTGACGACCGGCCTGAACTTCACCGCCAATGACGCGACCGCGGGCATCGTCCATCGCGACCTCGGCGCGGCGCTGAGCATCCAGGGCACGGCGACGACGGCGGGCAGCTATTCCGGCGCCAATCTGAAGACGGTGACCGACCCGGCGACGGGAGCGATCAACCTGCAGATGGCGGACGCGCCGGTGTTCACCAGCGTCACCACCGGCAACAGCCTGCTCAACACCAACGGCCTGACCATCACCGGCGGTCCGAGCGTGACCACCGCCGGGATCAACGCGGCCAACAAGGTCATCACCAACGTCGCACCGGGCGTGATCAGTGCGACATCGACCGACGCGGTCAACGGATCCCAGCTGTTCGCGACCAACCAGGCAGCCACTGCGGGCTGGAACGTCCGCACCAACGGCGATGCGGCGACCAATGTCGCGCCGGGCGGCACGGTCCAGTTCATCGACGGACAGAATATCAAGGTCACGCGCACCGGCACCGACATAACGGTCGCCACCAACCCCGACCTGACGGTCAATAGCGTGACGGCCGGTGGGACGCTGCTGAACAATAATGGCCTGACCATCGCCGGCGGGCCCAGTGTCACTACCACCGGCATCAATGCCGGCAATAAGGTCATCACCAATGTTGCGCCGGGGGCGATCAACGCCACCTCGACCGACGCGGTCAACGGCTCGCAATTGTTCGCGACCAATCAGCAGGTGGCGACGAATACGACCGACATCACCAATCTCGGCAACACGGTCAACAACATCAACAATGGCGGCGGCATCAAATACTTCCACGCCACGTCGACGCTCGCCGACAGCCAGGCGCTGGGCACGAATTCGGTCGCGATCGGGCCCAATGCGGTGGCCAACAATGCCGGCGACATCGCGCTCGGCAACGGTTCGACCACCACGGCTGCGGTGGCGACCGGCGGTGCCACGATCAACGGCACCAACTATGCCTTTGCCGGCACCACGCCGACCAGCACGCTGAGCATCGGTGCGGTGGGCGCCGAGCGGACGATCACCAATGTCGCGGCGGGGCAGGTCAACGGCGGCTCGACCGATGCGGTCAACGGATCGCAGCTGTTCGCGACCAACCAGGCGGTCGACAGCCTCGGCACCAACGTGACCAATCTCGGCAGCACGGTCACCAACCTGGGCAACACGGTCACCAATCTCGGCAACACAGTGACCAGCATCGGCGCCACCGTCACCAACATCACCAATGGCGGCGGCATCAAGTATTTCCATGCCAGCTCGACGCTGCCGGACAGCCAGGCGCTGGGCACGGATTCGGTGGCGATCGGGCCCAATGCGGTGGCCAATAACGCCGGCGACATCGCGATCGGCAACGGATCGACCACGGCGGCGACAGTGGCGACCGGCGGCATCACGATCAACGGTACCAATTACGCCTTCGCCGGCACCACGCCGACCAGCACGCTGAGCGTCGGTGCGGTGGGCGCCGAGCGGACGATCACCAATGTCGCGGCGGGGCAGGTCAATGGCGGCTCGACCGATGCGATCAACGGATCGCAGCTGTTCGCGACCAACCAGGCGGTGGACAGCCTCGGCACCAACGTGACCAATCTCGGCAGCACGGTCACCAACCTGGGCAACACCGTCACCAATCTCGGTAACACCGTGACCAGCATCGGGGCCACCGTCACCAACATCACCAATGGCGGCGGCATCAAATATTTCCACTCGACCTCGACGCTCGCCGACAGCCAGGCGGTGGGAACCAACAGCGTCGCGGTCGGGCCGCAGGCGGTGGCCAACAACACCGACAGCATCGCGATGGGTAACAACGCCGTGGCGAGCGTTGACGGCTCGCTGGCGCTGGGCAGCGGATCGCTGTCCGATCGCGCGCTGGCACCGGCGATCGGCGCCATTCCCGCGGGCCTGGGCTTCGTGCCCTACAATACCAGCGACGCCACCCTGCTCGGGGCGGTGTCGGTCGGCAATGCGACGACCGGCGAGTATCGCCAGATCATCAATGTCGCGGACGGTACCGCGGCGAATGACGCGGTGACGCTCCGTCAGCTTCAGGGCGCGATCGGATCGGTGTCGGTCACCTCGACCAAATATTTCCACGCCAATTCCGTGGCTTTGGACTCACTTGCCGTCGGGACCGACTCCGTTGCCGTAGGACCGACCACGGTCGTCAATGGCGACAATGGCGTCGGTATCGGCAATGGCGCGGTGGTCGATCAGACCGCGCCCGGCGGCACCGCGATCGGTCAGAATGCCCGGGTCTCGCGGGCCGACGGCATCGCGCTCGGCACCAACTCGGTCTCGACCGGCATCCAGTCGATCGCGATCGGACCGGGCGCCAATGCCAGCTTCGCGGGCAGCGTCGCGCTGGGCGCGGGCGCGGTGACGACAGTGGGGTCGCGGACCGGCTATACCGCTTATGGTCTCGGAACCGCCCAAAGCTCCGCCGGCGAAGTCTCGGTCGGCGCGGCGGGCGCAGAGCGCCAGGTCACCAATGTCGCGGCAGGCTCGGCGCCGACCGATGCGGTCAATGTCAGCCAGCTCAACCAGGTCGCGCAGAACACCGCCACTTCGCTCGGCGGCGGCGCGTCCTACAATCCCACCACCGGCGCTTATACCGCGCCGAGCTACGCGGTCGGCGGCAACACCTACAACAACGTCGGCGATGCGCTGGGCGCGCAGAACACCCAGATCACCAACCTCGACAACCGCGTGACCAACATCGCGGGCAGTGTCACCACGGTCGCCAACAACGTCACCAACCTGGGCAACAGCACGGCGGCGGGCCTGGGCGGCAATTCGACCTATGATCCGACCACCGGCACCGTCACCACCAACCTCAACGTCGGCGGGAGCAACTACAACAGCGTCAACGACGCACTGCAGGCGATCAATCAGACCGCCGGCGCGGGCTGGAACATCCAGGCCAATGGCGGTCCGTCGACCAACATCGGGTCGAACGGCACACTCAACGTGACGGCGGGCTCCAACACCGTCGTGACCCTGAACGGCAACCAGCTCCAGGTCGCGGTGGCCGATAACCCGACCTTCGCCGGCACGGTGACCGCCAATGGCGGCCTCGCCGTGGGGCAGAACACGGTCGTCAACATGGGCGGCAATGTCGTCCAGAATGTCGGCGCCGGTGCGGTCAACGCGACCTCGTCCGACGCCGTCAACGGCTCGCAACTCTACAAGGTGCAGCAAGTCGCGGGCAATTCGGTGCAATATGATGCCGGCGGCAAATCGGTGACGTTCAACCCCGGCGGACCGGCCGCGGTGCTGAGCAATGTCGCCGCGGGTGTCGCGCCGACCGATGCGGTCAACGTCCAGCAGCTCAACAGCGGCATGGCGAGCACGCTCGCGTCGGCCAACGCCTATACCGATATCAAGCTTGCCGGGATCCAGTACGACCTTGGCAGGGTCCAGCGGAATGCCAATGCCGGAACCGCCGGCGCGCTGGCGGCAGCGGGTCTCCCCCAGGCCTTCGAGCCCGGGCGCGGCATGCTCGCTTTCGGTGCGGGCACCTATCAGGGCCAGTCGGCCTTCTCGCTCGGTCTCTCGCGGGTGATGGATGACGGTCGCACCATCTTCAAGGCCGGGGTGACTTACGACACCCAGCAGCGGGTCGGTGCCAATGCCGGCTTCGGCATCCAGTTCTGATCCAAAGGAGGACGCAATGAGACTCAGCTTTCTCACGCTTACGCTTCTCGTCGGTTGCGGTCTTTCGGGCTCGTTCGCGGCGACCGCCAAGGATGCCGCCCCAGCCCCCGTTCCGGTCTATGTGGCAAAGGTCGATCCGGATGCTTTCCCTCATAGGCCGCTGGAGGAAAAGAAGCTGGGCGCGACGGTCAGCCCGGAAGCCGTGCGGATGATCACGCCCGGTGTCGACAAGTTCAGCATCTATCGGTTGATCGGCCCGCCCCATTTCGGCGAAGGCATCACCCGGCGGTGGAACTATGTGCTGTTCTTTCCGGTCGCGCCGGGAAGTCTCGAGCGGGTTCGCTGTCGGATGGAAATCCGCTTCGAGCGGCCGCCCGGCCATTATAGCGTGACCGTGTCCGAGGTGATCTGGCAGGATCAGGCCTGTGCGGACCGGGTTGCGGCCGCGCGCTGATTGGGCGAGAGGCGGCGGCATGCGATTGTTCGGACAGCTCGCCGCCTTTCTGTTGGTCTGTATCGGGGCACCCGTTTCGGCCCAGACCTTCGGGCCGCCGATCCAGGGCCTGTGCCTGTTGTCGCGTACCGGCGCGATCGGCGCGTCGCGGGCGGGCCAATCGATGCAGGCGCAGCTCAAGCAGATGCAGGCGTCGCTGTCGGGCGATCTAGCGCAGCGGCGGAACGGCATCGAGCAGCAGCGGCGGCAGCTGGAGGCGCGCCAGAACGCCACCGCACCGATCGAATATCAGCGACAGCTGGCCGCGCTCGATCAGCAGGCGCGCGAAATCGAGCAGCAGCAGAATGTCCGCTTCATCGCCGCCCAGGAGCGCGGCCAGCAGCAGATCGATCGCGCGCTGAACGAGGCGCTCGGCCGTGTCGTGACGCGCAACGTCTGCAGCTTGGTGGTGGAACGCAACAACACCTATGGCTGGAACAACGCCATGGACATCACTCCCGCCGTCACGCGCGAAATGGATAGCTTGGTACAGACGGTCACGCTCCAGTAGAGTGCCGCTTGATTTGGGGGGGCGGTGTTCGGCGGTGATGCAGGACGCATCTACGCTCTTTCCGGCGGCCCCGCGCTAGAGCGTGATGACGTGGGTTTGACCCGCCGTGACGGAGCGGATTTTGGCGCAGGGCGAGGAACGAGGAGCGGAGCGATGCAGAATGCATCGTGACCGACGAGAGACGCTGCTCTGCGCCAAAAGGCGCCCGCCGCTTTGCGGTTGCCCGGGCGCGCCCGCTGGTCTGCGTCGCGGTCCTTGCGCGTAGCGCCGCTACGCGCTGCGCACCGCTCCTTGCCAGCGAACACGCCCGGGCAATCACGACGGGGCAAACTCACGTCATCACGCTCTAGAGAGCGATCGTTCCGGTGCTGTCGCCGAACCGCTCCATCTCCATTCCCAGGGCATGTGCGACCGATAGAAGGACGTTCGCCATCGGCGTGCCCGGCGCTGACATGATGTGTTGACCGCCCGCGATACGCCCGCCGGCGTGACCCGCCAGGATCAGCGGCAGGAAGTCATGCGCATGGACGTGGGAGTCGCCGATTGGGCTTCCGTACAGCGCCACCGATTGACGCAGGAGATTGGAGGCGCCGTCGGCGGTCTCATGAAGCCGCTCGAGAAAATAGGCGAATTGCCGCACGTGAAAGGCATTCAGCCGACCAAAGGCTTCGATCTTCTCCGGCTCTTCGGAATGATGCGACAAAACGTGGAATGGCCCGTCGATACCGCTCTCGGAATAGACCCGTTGGCTGCGGTCCATGCCAAGTTTCACTGTCGCGACGCGCGTGATGTCCGCGGCGAAAGCGAGGACCAGAAGATCGCTCAGTAGTCGCACATGTTCGGAAAAAGGCGGCGTGGTGGTCACGGCGTCCTCAAATGCGGCGATGCGCTGCTCCACGTCGCGGATCGTCGCCAAATGGGCATCGATCCGCCGACGGTCAGGAACGCTCAAGTCGCGACGAAGCCCGGCCGAGGAGTCCGACACCGCGTCGATGATGCTGCCCGTGGAATTGCTCGTGCCTGCTGGAGGGCGGCCGAACAGCGTCGCGAAGACCGCGCTGAGCCGCCGCTGGGGGCGCAATGGCGTCGCCGCATCGCCCCAACTGATGCATTGCCGATAAGCCGGGTCATAGCCGTCTGCCCAAGGCTGCCCGTTTCCGGCGTCGTTGGGATCTTCGATTCCGAGCTGGAGCGACGAAACCGGGGTCTCGCCCTGAATGTTCCTGGCGTAGATTTGATCGAGCGAGGCGCCGGCGAAGACGCCATTGCCTCTCCGGGGATGCGCCCCCGTCAAGAAGCAAGCCGAAGAACGGGCATGGTCCACGCCCGGACCCGTTTCAGATGAATCGTGCGAGATCGCGCCCAGCAGCGCGGTGTTGCTGACAATCGTGAGCTCATTACGACGCGGCCCGAGCGAGTCGAGGATGGGCGTCATCCGAAAGGCTCGCCCCGCTTCGGCCGGGGACCAGAAGTGCCGCTCGCGGCCATAGGCGGTGCTGCCGGCCGATCCATGGACCATCTCGAACGCGACAAAGCGAACCGGTGGCTCGGCGGCGAAGCGTCGGGCTATGGACGGCACCATCGCATCGAGGAGCGGGAGCGCGATCGCTACTCCGCCGCCGGTCAGTAGCGCGCGCCGGTGGAGGGGCCTCGAGCCAATGTGCATGCGCATCTCCCAATATCGGTGTAGGATGAGTTACGCCTTGCAGCGGTTCCGCTCTATCGGGAGCTTGCCAATCGATGTTGGATTTGCGTCACGCGGCAACGGACGATGACGGGATGGCCCAGCCGGCTGAAGTCCTGACCTTTGCGCGCGATTTCCAGCCAGGCGAAACTATTCCGCCGCACCGCCATTCCCGCGATCAACTGGCCTACGCCTCCCATGGCGCGATGACGATTCAGACCCGGGTTGGAACCTGGGTTACACCTGCTCATCGAGCTGTCTGGATTCCCGCGGGCGCCGAGCATCTGATCGTCATGTCCGGCCACGTCGCGATGCGGAGTCTTTATGTGCGGCCCGGATTGGCCACGCTGCCCTCCGAATGCTGTGTCGTCGGTGTAACGGGCCTGCTTGGGTCGTTGATCGCCCATGCCTGCCAATTTCCGGCCTTGAGTTGCGCGATCCCTAGGGAGGATCGCCTGATCCGATTCCTCATCGACCAACTTGAAGAGGTCCCGACGGCGTCCCTGGACCTGCCGAACCCGACGGATCCGCGCGCCTGTCGCGTCGCCGCGGCGCTGGCCGCCGATCCCGCCGATCCGCGACCGCTCGAACAAATCTGCCGGCAGGCAGGCACGAGCAGGCGCACGGCCGAGCGATTGTTTCTCCACGAAACCGGCCTCACCTTAGGGCGATGGCGGAACCAACAGCGCCTGATCCACGCCTTGAGACGACTGGCAGATGGGGCCAAGGTGATCGAAGCGGCTTTCGAAGCCGGCTATAACAGCCCAAGCGCGTTTACGGCCGCGTTCAAGATGACGTTCGGCGCTACGCCGATGGAGTATCTTAGGTCGGGGCGTGCGGACTAACCGCGATAAGACGTCCCTGCTGCTGTTGCCGAAGCGGTCCTCTGCTCTTTGGATTTCCGCCAAGCCATTGAAATCGCTGGTTACCCCTACGGGACTCGAACCCGTGTTTTCGCCGTGAGGTCGAGGTCGCCGCGACGGTGGGCTGCGCCAGCGTCGTCGGCGAATGCCGCCCAGGCGGCGTCATCGAGAACGCGCATGGCCTGATTCAGATATTCGTCTGTCTCGCCGTCGTGCATCGCCGCGGCGAGGCTTGCGCTGTCGAATCCGTTGGTCGCGTGTTCTGTCATTTCGCGCACATCACCACGACGGCGCGTTCGCAGCAACGGCTCCTGAGCGGACCGGCTTCCCGGCAACCCGTTATTAGCGGGGAACAACTATCGACGCCCGTCAGGCCGCAATGATAAGTCTGCGCTTCCAAGGTAGGTTCGCGGCCATCTCTCGCTAATCGCGCTAGCGATGGTCCAGATAACGTTCCGGCCCGAGCCGCCCGCTGTGCTGTCCGCTCCGAAGGTCAGCTTTCTGCGCTCTCCCGCCTGAAAGTCGCCATTCGGCTATCGGCCCAGATCCGGTCGTTCGATCACTGCAAAATAGGAATGGCAGGAAGTGGGCCGGTTCCAGACAGGCGGGTTCCGGTCGACAGACGTTGGAAAGCTGACTGTCAGCCACAGAGCCGAGTGAAAGAAATATAGCCAACTAGTTCGAGCGTCCGATCAGCCTCTTGAGATCCCACAGTGTCGGACGCCTGGCTCGCGCCGCGTCATCTTCTCATCCTTCAGCCATACAGGGCGCGCAATCCAGTCTCCTCACGGAGCCCGAACAGATCGCACCCTCATATCAATGGGGCCTGACCCTAGGCCAAAACACCGCACTTCAGAAGCCGGCTTGCGTTAGACTGATAACTCGCCTCGCCATAACTGGAAGAGTTTCGGCCGGGCAGATGACGCTCACTGGCTTTCGTCTATACGAAGATAATCGAAATAAATTCGAAGATTATCGTTGACGAATCGTGTCAATCGACGGATCGTTCGCGAACTCGGGAGAGCCGGCGGCAAGAGACCGGGATTCGGCGGGTGAGGTAGGAGAGGAAGGCATGGGAGCTCGTCACATATTGGTGTCGCTGTCGATCGCGACGGCGCTGGTAACGGCGCCGGCAAGCGTCGTCGCGCAGTCCCGCCCGACACCGCCCATCATCGTCGATCGCGGTGTCCAGGCTGCCGAGGTATTGTCGCCGGAGGTTCTGCCCGACCACCGCGTCACCTTTCGTATCGGCGCGCCGAACGCCAAGACCGTGACGCTCGGCAGCGAGTTCGTCACGCAAGCCAATGCCGTCATGGGCCCCCCGGGCGATCTGACCGCCGGGCCGACACCTGTCGTAAACTTCGTGAAAGGCGCGGACGGCGTCTGGACCGGTACCACCACGGAGCCGATCCGGCCCGGTGTCTATCGCTACTTCTTCGTCGTGGATGGCGTCGTCACGCTCGATCCGCGCAATACCGAGATGTCGCCGCAGCATGCGAGCCAGAACAGCCTGCTGATCGTTCCCGGCGATTTCTCCGAGCATCGCAACGTGCCGCATGGCTCGGTCATCGAGCAGCATTTCATCTCGTCCACGCTCGGCGGGATCGACCGCCGGCTGATGATCTATACGCCGCCAGGCTACGACAAGGGCAAGGGCACCTATCCGGTGCTCTATCTGATGCACGGCCGCGGCGATTCCGAAACCTCCTGGCTGACGGCCGGCCGGGCCAACGAGATCCTCGACAATCTGATCGCGGAAGGCAAAGCCAAGCCGATGATCGTCGTCATGCCGGCGGGTTGGACGCCGAATGCTTTTCAGGTGATGACGTCAGATCCGAACAAGGAGCCGTTCGTGAAGGAGATGATGACCGACATCATCCCCTTCGTCCAACGCAGCTTCCGCACGATCGAAACGCCGGAGGGGCGGGCGATGGCGGGCCTGTCGATGGGCGGCGTGCAAACCCTTAACACCAGTATCGCCAGCAATCTCGGCACCTTCCGCTATGTCGGCATTTTCAGTTCGGGCTGGTTTCTCCAGGAGGACCGCCAGTTCTTCTACGATCATAATCAAGACACGATCGCGCGGATGAACAAGGAGCTGAAACTCTTCTGGTGGGGTTGGGGACATACCGACTTCGCAGCACCCGGCGCCATCGAACTCACCTCCTATTTCCAGTCGAAGGGCGTGAAGCTCACCGCCACGGAATCCCCTGGCGGCCACGATTGGCGGAACTGGCGGCTGTATTTGAGCGAGTTCGCTCCGCTGCTGTTCCGTTGAGCCCGGCCGGTCGAGGGAGGCATCATATGCGAGTGTTCGGTTCGCGGCTGCTTGCCCTGGCGGCCTACCTGATCCTGATCGCGGCGGCCTCTCCGGCTGCGGCGGACCTGGTCGATGTCCCGAGCAAGGTGGCGCGCTGGGGCATGGGTGAAATCACGCTGTCGTCCGACCGCGCTTATGCCAACCCGGTCAGCGGCGTGACGCTCAGCGCGGAGTTTCGATCGCCCAGCGGAAAGCTGTTCCATCCCGAGGGTTTTTTCGATGGCGGGCACGTCTGGAAAATCCGCATCATGCCGGATCAGGAAGGTCGATGGACGTTCCGCACCATCTCGAACGATCCCGCGCTGTCCGGCAAGAGCGGGAGCTTCACGGTCACCGCTGCCGGGGCCGGTGATCGTGGCCCGATCCGTGTCGCGAATAGCTACCATTTCGCCTATGCCGATGGCGCGCCTTATTTCATGCTCGGCACGACACAATATGGCGGGCTGATCGCGGGGGCCGGGGAGCGGGAGCGGATGCTCGGCCGGCTCCAGCATAGCGCGTTCAACAAGGCACGCTTCATGCTGCTCGGCGGCGCCTTCTTCGAGGGCAAGGACGTGCCGCGGCCGTTCGAGACCGGCGCCGACGGCAAGATGGATCTGTCGCGACCGAATCCGGCCTATTTTCGCGAGGTGGAGAAGGGGCTGCGGGGACTCCAGTCCCAACATGTCCAGGCCGACCTCATCCTCTTCATCCCCTATGCCGAGGCGCTCGGTCCGGGCAACGTTTCGGACATGGGTCCCAAAGCGGACGAGGCCTATCTTCGTTACGCCGTGGCGAGGCTGGCCGCGTTCGACAATGTGTGGTGGACGGTCGCGAACGAGTACGATCTCTTCAAGGTCCAGAAGGACTGGAATCGGCTCGGCGAGCTGGTCAGCCGGGCCGATCCTTACCGGCATCTGCTCAGCATCCATCACAGCGTGCTGGGCTATTATGACAACCGCCAGCCGTGGATCACCCACGTCAATATCCAGGACGTGACGATGCAGCGGCTAGCCAAGGGCCCGCGCAACCTCGGCGCAATCGCGCTCGACGCGCGCGCGATAGGCAAGCCCGTGGTCGTCGACGAATATGGCTATGAGGGAGACAACGGCCTCACCTGGGGAAGCTTCAGTGGCCGCGAGATCGTCGACATGCATTGGTCGGTCGCGATGGCGGGTGCTTATGGCTCGCATGGCGAGAGCTTCTACGGCGCCAGTGATGCGCTCGACTTCGTTGGTGATTCTCCGCCCCGCCTGGCCTTTCTGAAGGAGGTGCTGAGCGCGGCGCCGTTCCAGGACCTCGAGCCCGCAAACGACGTCGTCAGCTATCCGGGCCAGCTGTTCGCGCCCAGCGTATTGGCGAAGCGCGGTAGCTATTATCTGATCTACTTCCCGGCACCGCGCGAGCTTGCCGACTGGAATACCGGGTTCTTCGGTCCGGCCACGCCCAGCAAGCCATTGCCGCTAAGCCAGCCTTATGGCGACATGAAGCTCGACCATCCGCCGGTGACGATCAAGATCGCTCCCGGCACCTACAGGGTCGATCTGGTCGACCCCTGGCTGATGCGGATCACCACGATCGGCTATACGTCCGGATCGGAGCAGCAATATGATCCCCATATCGCGCCGGGATTGCTGCGCTTGACCCGCGTGGATGCACCGCCGCCGGGCGAGACGGTCGCGCCGCTCGCGCAATTGGGGGCCAGACGGTTTTGAGGTCTGTCGATGGTTGGCTGACGGGGGCGCTCGGCCCGCGTTGGCACTGACGGTGATCGGCCGTCGCGCGCGCACGCGAAGAACCAGGCGAATCCTCTTCGATCGGCACCGAACGCAACGACGTTCGGCTGATGGCCGCCGGGGATTCTGATTTTCCCCATTAAAAGAAGCAGGTGATGCATAATTATTTTCGTTTTATCGCATTATCTACGCAATAAGAAAAAAACCGAAAGTACTTTATTGCCATTCGGAGAGATGTGCGCTAACGACGTTTGTAAATGGCGGCCTTCCGTGAGGACCGTTCAGTTGAGTCCGACGCGGCAGGCGATCGGACCATTCAGGAGGGGAAAAGCAGTGAATGCAGTCGCAACTCGTGGTGTCGCTTTCCGGTCCGTCAGCGCACTTGCGCTGGGGATGAGCTTCATCAGCCCGGCATTGGCGCAATCGACGCCGGCCGATCAGTCGGTGCCGAGCAGCCCGGCGCCGTCAGGCGGTCAAACCGATGCGACGTCCGGCGCGCCGGCTCCAGGTATCAGCACGGATCAATCGTCGGGCGGCGACGATCAGAAAGCCGATGCGAAGGACATCGTCGTCACCGGCACGTTGTTGCGCGGCATCGCGCCGGTAGGCACCAACGTCATCGCGCTGACGGCGAACGACGTGACCGCCACAGGCGCGCAATCGTCGAACGATGTGCTCGCGAAAATCCCGCAAATCAGCAATTTCAATTCGATCCCGACCGGCGCCGGTGGCTTTGGCCAGCCCATCGTGCAGACCAACCTGCGTGGTCTGGGCGCATCGGGCGGTACCACGACGTTGACGTTGCTCAACGGCCATCGCGTGGTCGGTTCGGGCATTCTGCAGACATATGTCGATCCCCAGATCATCCCGCCCGGCATCATTTCGCGCGTCGAAGTGATCCCCGACGGCGGCTCGTCGATCTACGGTTCGGATGCGATCGGTGGCGTGATCAACTTCATCACGACCAAGCGCTTCAACGGGGTCGCGGCGACTGGTCGGTACGGTTTCGCCGATGGCTATCAGACCGTGGACGGCAATATCACGGTCGGCAAGGACTGGGGTTCGGGTTCGCTGTTCGCGTCCTATGCTTATGCCTGGCACAACAATGTGCAGGGGTACGAACGCCGATATGTCACGCAGAATTTCACGGCCAATGGCGGGCCCGATAACCGCAGCTTCAATTGCACGCCCGGCAATATCCAGATCGGATCGACCTTTTACCCGCTGCCGGGCAGGATCGCCGGATCGCCGAACCGTTGCAGCACGACCGATTATGCGGACATCTATCCCCGCGAAAACCGGAATACCGTGTTCGTCACGCTCGACCAGCAACTGAGCAGCAAGCTGTCGACCAACATCACCGCTTATTACTCACGTCGCGTGACCCACACGATGGAAGCGACTCTGGCGGGCAGCGGGACGATCACCAACGCCAACCCCTATTTCCAGCCGATCGGTGCGGAAACGAGCCAGCGGGTTTCGTTCGCCTTTGGTCCGGTCTTCGGGCTCGGCGTCGATGCGCCGGCGCGATTCGACTCTTGGGGAGTGACGCCGACCTTCGACGCCGATTTGGGTGGAAGCTGGCATCTGCGCGGTCTCGCAAATTACGGTCACAGCTACAACAACACCATCGAGTATCCGGCCAATGCCGGCAACGTCGCCGCGGCGCTGGCCGGCACGACCATCGCCACCGCACTCAACCCGTATGACGTCACCAAGACCAGTCCGGCGGTCCTCGCCGCCATCCGCGATTACAGCAACTTCTCCGAATCCAAGCAGGACCTGGCCGAAGCGCGCCTGATCGCCGATGGGCATTTATTCTCGCTACCGGGCGGCGACGTCCGCCTCGCGGTCGGGGCTGAGTACCATTATGAAAAAATCGCGGCTCGCATTGCGTTCGGAGCCAAAGCGACGTCGTTCACCAACGCTTCGTCCGGTGCGCGAAACGTAGGGTCGGTGTTCGGCGAACTGTTCGTACCGATCGTCGGCGCCGGAAACGCGATGGGCGGCATCCAGGCGCTCGATCTGACTGCCTCGGTGCGTTACGATCATTATGACGATGTCGGGGGTACGACCAACCCGAAAATCGGGTTCAATTATCGGCCGTTCACCGGGTTTACCATTCGCGGCAACTGGGGAACGTCGTTTCATGCGCCGAGCCTCGCGGATACGGTCGGTGCGGTCGATGCCCGCATTTCGGCAACCACGGGGATCGGTTATTCAGGCGGATTGCCGATCATCTGGATTTCCGGCGGTAGCGCGACGCTGCGCCCGGAAAAGGCGCATACCTGGTCGCTGGGCGCGGATTTCACGCCGACCTTCTTCCATGCGCTGACGCTCAGTGCGACTTATTACAATATCGATTTCACCGACATCATCAGTGTCAATACGGGCGGTTTTTTCGGCCCGGCATTTTATAACGACCCGCTCAACGCGCCCTTCTTCATTCGCAATCCGACCGCCGCGCAGGTCAACGCTTTTTCGGGCGGTCTGAGGCCGGACAATTTTCCGTCCGTGAGCTTCCTCTACAACACCTATGGCGCGGTCTATTCGATACTCGACGTGCGCCGCTACAATCGCGGCCGGCTGAAGCAGGATGGCATCGACTTCAACGTCGTGCTGAACCAGCCGACCGGTTTCGGCTCGGTCAATGCCAGCTTCGGGGGCACTTATACCCTCCACCGCAATTCGAGCCCGGCGAACAACGGGGTCTATACCGAACTGCTCGATAACGGTTTCGGCCGGTTCAATTTCATCGCGACACTCGGTGCCGATGTCGGCCCGGTAACGGGGCGCGCGACGCTGACCCATAGCGGCGGCTATCCGATCCTGTTCGATCCGACCCAGTCGGCCGTTGGCCATTTCGACACGGTCGACCTCTACGCCGCGATCGATTTGGAGAAGCTCGGCGTGATCAAGTCGACGTCGCTGACGCTGAACGTCAACAACCTGTTCGATACCGATCCGCCGTGGAAGAATTCCGGCAGCGGCTACGCCAACGGTTCCACGCTTGGACGCCTGTTTGAATTCGGCATCCGCACCAAATTCTAGGATCCTTCCCTAACGCCCGACGGTTCTTCCGAACCGTCGGGCGCCTTTTTGCGCCGGTATCGGCTGAGGGCGCGTGAGGTTTGCCGGCCAGGCGGCGAAACGTTGTCGCGGCTATAGAAAGTCTGGAGCGGGCCGCGTTTCCATCTAAACGCAGGCCGCTTTAATCGCGTTCGCCAAGCGCCATTGGCATCGACGCTATTCCTGGCTGGCGTCGATCGCCTGGCGAATGGCTGCGCGCCAGGCACCATGGATGTCGCGGCGCTGTGTAGCGTCGATCGCCGGCCGGAACGTGACGTCGCGATTGGTCTCGACCGTGTCGGTAACGGCGCCAAGTCCCCGAGCGGCCATCATGGCCACGCCGAGCGCGCTCAGTTCCGGATCCGCCCGACGCACAACCGGCCGATCGAGCAAATCGGCGAGCAGTTGAAGCAGGAAGTCGTTGCGCGTCGCCCCGCCATCGACGGTCAGGCCGGCCAAGGGGTGGCCGATATCCGCTTCCACCGCCTGGCAGACGTCGACGATCTGCAGAGCGATCGCGTCGAACGCCGCCCGCGCGACATGCGCTGGGGTAGTCGCCAGGGTCATCCCGGTGATCAGCCCGCGGGCCCGGTCCTGCCAATGCGGTGCGCCCAACCCGGCGAGCGCTGGCACGAAAACCACGCCATCCGCGTGCGCGACCGTCTGCGCAAGCGAGGACAGCGCCTCTTCGTCGGCGGCACCGAGCAGCCGCCCGACGAACCCCGCCACCTGGCCGGAGACGGTGATATTGCCCTCGAGCGCATAATGTATTCCGCCGCCGGAGCTCCAGGCAATCGTGCTGGACAGTCCATTGGCGGACGTCACGAAACGGTCGGTCAGCGCCATCATCGATGAACCCGTGCCGATCGTCACCTTGGCGATACCCGGCTGATTGATGCGATGCCCGAACAAAGCGGCGTGCGAATCCCCCATCATCGCGTGAATCGGGATGCCGGGGGACAAAGCGGTGCGTCCGCCGGCGACGAGGCCGAAGTGGCTGTCGGACGGCAGCACGCGCGGCAGCAGCGACAGCGGGACCTCGAACAGGGCCGCGAGCTCGGCGTCCCAGGCGAGCGACCTCAGATCGAATAACTGAGTACGCGATGCGTTGCTGTGGTCGGTGGCATGTTCGGCGCCGCCTGTAAGGTTCCACAGCAGCCAGCTGTCGACGGTGCCGGCGCGTAGCATCTCGGCCTCGGCGCGCGGGCGAATGGCGCTGTCGTGGTCGAGCAGCCAGGCGAGTTTGGTCGCGGGGAAAAGCGGATCGAGCGCCAAACCCGTCCGCTCGAACACTCCCGGCCCATGGCCGGCAGCGCGCAGCGCGGCGCATCGATCGGACGAACGCCGGCATTGCCAGCTGATCGCGGGGCCCACCGCCTCGCCGGTCTGCGCGTCCCACAGAATGATCGTCTCGCGCTGGTTGCTGATCGCGAGCGCGGCTGGCGTCCGGTTTCCGGTTTGCGTGACGATGTCGGCGATGACCTGCTGAACGCCGGCCCAGATATCCGCCGCCGATTGTTCCGCCCATCCCGGCTGCGGGTGCGAGAGGGTCATTGGCCGGCTGGCGCGCGCGACGATCATTCCGTCGGGCTCGACGAGCAATGCCTTGGTGTTGGTCGTGCCCTGGTCGATCGCTAGAATCGGGCCGACAGGCATCAGGTTCCCCTTTGGGCCAGCAGATCGAGCGCCGACCTGGCGATGCCGTCCGACGTCAACCCAGCGCGTTCCATCAGCCATTCGGCTGATCCGGTGGGCTGAAACCCGTCGAATCCAAGGATGCGCATCGGCACCGGATGGCGCGTCGCGACGATCTCCGCAACCGCGCCGCCCAAGCCGCCGCGCACAACATGCTCTTCGGCCGTGAGGATCGCTCCGGTCTCACGCGCGGCGTCGACCACCGCTTCCTCGTCGAGCGGCGTGATCGTCGCCATGTTGATGACACGGGCGGCGATGCCCTGGCGGTCCAGTATCGCTGCCGCGGCCAAGGCGCGATATACCAGCGTGCCGGTGGCGATGATCGTGATATCGCCGCCTTCGCGCATCCTTTCGGCCCGGCCGATGGCGAACGGGGCCGAGTGATCGAGCTCGGGCACCGGCATGCGGCTGATCCGGATGAAAACGGGTCCGTCCATCGCGGCGGCCGCCCGGATCGCGGCTGCGGTTTCGGATGGATCGCACGGGACGATGACGGTGAGTTCGCGCATCGCACGCAACCAGGCGAGATCCTCGATCGAATGGTGCGTCGCGCCGAGTTCGCCATAAGCGACGCCACTCGAAATGCCGCAAAGCTTCACATTGGCCTTGCTATACGCGACGTCCGCCTTGATCTGCTCGAGCGCCCGGGCGGTCAGGAAACAGGCCGCCCCGCTCACGAACGGAACCTTGCCACCATTGGCCAAGCCCGCGCCGACCCCGACCATATTCTGTTCGGCGATGCCGACATTGACCAGCTGATCCGGAAACATCTCGCGGAACTTGCCGAGTTTGCTCGACCCGACGCTGTCGTTCACGACGGCGACAATCCGACGATCCTCGCCCGCAAGGGCCTCCAGCGTCCGCACATAGGAGTCGCGGCAATCGAACATCCCAGGGGCCGGGGTAGGGGCAGCGTTCACGCGAGGGGCTCCTCTAGGACCAGCTCGGCAAGTGCCTGGGAATATTGGTCGGGACTGGGGACGCCATGATGCCAGCCTGCCTGGTCGCGCATGTAGGAGACACCTTGTCCCTTGACCGTGTGCGCGATCACGCAGCGCGGCTTTCCGGCTGCTGGCGCGCCCAGCGTGTCGAATAATGCGGCATGGTCATGGCCGTCGAGCTCGATGACCTCCCAGCCAAAGGCGCGCCACTTATCGGCCAGCGGTTCGAGCGCGTTGGTCTCTTCGGTCGACGCACCTTGTTGCAACCGATTGCGATCGACGATGGCGGTCAGTTTGTCGAGCTTGCGATGTCCGGCCAGCATCGCCGCTTCCCACATGCTGCCCTCTTGCAACTCGCCATCGCCGGTCAGCACGAAAGTCCGATAATCGGCCGCATCGATCTGCCCGGCAATGGCTATTCCGACCGACACGGGAAGACCGTGGCCCAATGGTCCGGTATTTGTTTCGACGCCTGGCAGATAGGTTCGGTTCGGATGCCCGTTAAGGAGCGAATCCGGCTTCAAATAGGTCGTCAGCTCTTCTTCGGGGAAATATCCGGCGCCTGCCAGCGCGGTATAGAGTGCTCCCGTGCAATGCCCTTTGCTCATGACGAACCGGTCACGCATGGGGTCGTTCGGTTCTTTCGGGTCATAGCGCAGAATACCGAAATAGAGCGTCGCCAGGATGTCGATGGCGGACAGATCGCCACCGGGATGCCCTTGACCGGCTTCGAACACCATCTGAATGCTGCGACGCCGCATCCAGGTCGCGTGCCGACGCAGCGAATGGATCAGTTGTTCGCGATCTGCCTGCCGCGCGGCGGCGGAATTCTGTAGCAACGCGCCCCTCCTTTTGAACTGGCAGTGTAGGTTTCTCGCACTCCCGTCGCAAGCATAACTTTCGACTTTTTTCGTTTGATGGTGAAAATGCCTTCGATCGGTCGATCATCGCACTCCCGATCATGCTTGGGCGTTTGACAAGCGGAGAGGAAAGCGGCAAATCTAAACACCGAAAAGTGAAAAATACCGAAAGTAAGAGCTAAGGTATGGTGGGGGAGGAGTCTTGAGCGGAAATGCGGTCCGGCGGCTGACGCTCGCCATCGCCCTCACGGTTGCGATAGGAGGGGCATGCGCGCTGGGCGGCTGCAAAGTCCTGACCATCGAGGAAGATCGCGCGCTTCGCGCGCGTCTCGGGGGCGACTTCGATGCGCCGCGCTATGTCGATGCGATTTGGAAGTCGAAGGCAGTGCCCGCGATCGACGCCGAGGCTAAGCCGTTGCCCATAGTGGTGTCGGCAATCGACCGCGACCTCGACAAAGCGGGCGCGGCCTTGGGCCGGCGCGTCGGCGATGGATCGGCCTGGACGTTCGTTCTCAAGGGCGAGGGTGTTGTCACCAAGGTCGACACGACGACTCCACGAGGCAGCGTCGATGTGGCGCTGCCCGGCCGCGTGGTGCGCATCCAGACCGGCCCGGTCGTCTCCGAAACCGCGATCCGAGACGCCTTGCCCTTCGTCACGTTCAACGATTTCACCGATCAGCTTGCTTTTGCCGAGGTCGGCCGCGCGCTGACCGCGAAGGCGCTGGCCGGCCTGGTACCGGTGCGCGATCAACTCCAGCCCGGTCGCCGCATTCGCTTTATCGGCGTCGCCAATGTCCGCAGTGCCGCCGACCCGCTCGTCGTGACCCCCGTGTCGGTCACCGTCGACGAAAGGGCTCGCGCCTCGTGACGCAGATCGGATCCACAATGCCGGTCGTGCTGCAGGCCGCGGGAGTGGTTAAGTCCTACGGTGTGACCCGGGCTCTGCGCGGCGTCGACTTCACCGTCCATGGCGGCGCAGTCAACGTGCTGATCGGCGAGAACGGCGCCGGCAAATCGACCTTGATGCGGATACTCGCGGGCGTCGAGCAGCCCGATCAGGGCGAATTGCGGCTCGACGGCGCGCCGATCTCGTTACGGTCGGTGCGCGATGCCGCGCGGCAAGGCATCGGCATCGTCTTCCAGGAGCTCAATCTCTGCCCCAATCTTTCGGTGGTAGAGAACATCTTTCTCGGCCGTCGCGTCGGTAACGGATTCCAGATCGACCGCCGCACCGAACGAGACCGCGCCGCCGAAGTGCTGCGGCGATTGAAGGCCAGGATCGACCTCGACACATTGGTCGGAGACCTGCGCATCGGGCAGCAGCAGATCGTTGAAATCGCCCGGGCGCTCGTCGAGGATGCCCGCATCCTGATCCTGGACGAACCGACCTCGGCGCTTAGCGAAAGCGAAGTGGCGACCCTGTTCGAGATCCTTGCCGAGCTCAAGCGCAACGGTGTCGGCATCGTCTACATTTCCCATCGGCTCGAGGAGTTGATGCGAATCGGCGATTACATCACCGTGATGCGCGACGGCGCCGTCGTTGCCTCGATCCCCGTTGCCGGGGCGTCGATTCCGTGGATCGTTCAGCACATGCTGGGCGAGGAGGGGGGGCTGCCGTCGCGTGCCTCGAGCGAGGTGCCCGGCGCCCCGGTGCTCGAGATCGAGGACGTGACCGTGCGGCGCGCGGATGGCGCCGCGCTAGTGGAAGGAGTGTCGCTGGCCGCGCGGGCAGGCGAGATCGTCGCCATCTATGGCCTGCTGGGTGCGGGGCGGACGGAACTGCTCGAATATTGTTGCGGGGCGCGGGCGGGCGAGGGCGTCGTGCGCCTGGACGGGGTTCGGATCGACCGGCTGTCGATCGCCGAGCGGGTCGAGCGGCGATTGCTTCTCGTGCCCGAGGATCGGCAGCGCGAAGGCCTGTTTTCGAACCTGCCGGTCGGCAGCAACCTGAGCCTGTCCTTCCTGTCGCGCCTGGCGCCGCGGGGTTTCCTGTCCCCGCGCGAAGAAGGGCGGGCGGTCGACGGTATGATCCGCCAACTCGGCATCAAGGCGGAATCCGGCGAAACGCCGATAACCGCCTTGTCGGGCGGCAATCAGCAGAAGGTGGTGATCGGGAGGTGCTTGATGCGGGGGCCCGCCGCCATCCTGCTCGATGATCCCAGCCGCGGCATCGACGTCGGCGCGCGTGCCGAGGTGTTCGAGGTGATGCGCGCGCTGTCGGCCAACGGCATCGCCATCGTGTTCACGACCTCCGACCTGCTGGAAGCGCTGACCATCGCCGACCGGATCGTCGTCATGGCAACGGGCCGCGTGACCGCCGATGTGGCGGCGGCGGGGGCGGACCAGACCGCGCTGATCCGCGCCGCCAATGGCGTTCCCCTCGGGAGCGAGCGCGCCTCGCAGTCCGCTACCCTTGGAGCCTGTTGAAAGCGATCATGGCGACGACATCCCACATTCCGATTGGTCCTGGACGGTCGCCGGTGGCAGCCGCACTCATTCGCCTGCGCGCGCTCATCGCGTTGCTGGTCGTCTTTGTGTTCTTCGCCGCGCTCGCGCCGCATTTCCTGTCGGTCGGCAGTCTGCTGATCATGGCCAAGCACATTGCCATCATCGCGGTGCTCGGTATCGGTATGACCTATGTGGTCCTGACCGGCGGTATCGACCTGTCTGTGGGATCGATCGTCGGACTTGCCGGAATGGTCGCGGGATCGCTGATCCTCAACGGGCTGACCCTGACGGCGTTCGGCCTGGTGATCTATCCGTCGGTACCGCTGGTCGTGCTGATCGCGGTGCTGCTGGGCGGCGCGATCGGATTGGCCAATGGCACGCTGGTGACCCGTTTCGGCGTGGCACCCTTCATCGCGACGCTGGGGATGCTGTACATCGCGCGCGGGGCAGCATTGCTGTCATCCGGGGGTGCCACCTTTCCCAATCTGGTCGGCAATTCCGAACTCGGCAACGAGGGCTTCCCGCTGCTCGGCGCTGGTCATCTTCTGGGTATTCCGACGCCGGTCGTCATCATGACCCTGTTGGCGCTTGTGGCCGCGTTCGTCGCGGCGCGCACGCCGTTCGGTCGCTACGTCTATGCGGTCGGCGGCAATGCGCGGGCGGCGCTGCTGTCCGGCGTGCGTGTCGGCCGGGTCAAGACGATCGTCTACGTGATTTCGGGAATGTGCGCCGCCCTGGTCGGTGTGCTGGTGGCGTCCGATCTGGTTTCCGCGCACCCGGCGAGCGGTGAGACGTTCGAACTGAGCGCGATCGCCGCCGTGGTACTCGGTGGCGCCTCGCTTGCCGGCGGTCGGGGGACGATCGGCGGGACGATCATCGGCGCCTGCGTGATCGGCACGCTGAGCGACGGCATGGTGATGATGGGCGTCAGCGAATTCTGGCAAATGGTCATCAAGGGTACGGTTATCGTTGCAGCCGTGATACTCGATCAGCTTCAAGGCCGCCTCGGCGGCGCAAGTGATCGAGGATGACCATGGTGCGTCAAAGCAAAACCAAGGTAACCGAAACCATGCCCGCGGCGGGTGTCGCCCGCGACCGGGACGTACGGCGGGGTCAATCGACGGGCGGCGCGCTGCTCGGCGAGCCGCGGCGCATGAAGATGCTCGCCTGGCTGCAGGAAGAAGGCAGCGCCCGCGTCCGCCAATTGGCTGAGGCTTTTTCAGTCTCGGAAGTAACCGTTCGCCAGGATCTCGAACGCCTCGAGGCCGAGGGGCATATCGTGCGCGAGCATGGCGGCGCCTATCTGAAGTCCGTGCCGCAACAGGTGCGGGCGATGGCATTGCACCATCTCATCAACATGGATGCCAAGCGGCGGATCGGCCGGGCAGCCGCGGCGCTCGTCGAGGATGGCGAAACGATCATCCTCGATTCGGGTTCGACCACGACAGAAGTCGCGATGAACCTGGTCGACCGCGAGCATCTGACGGTCGTCACCAATGCGTTGAACATCGCGCTGATCCTTGGTGCGATGCCGACTTGTACCGTGCACATGCCAGGCGGCCAGTTCAAGCCGCCGACGCTGTCGCTATCGGGCGAACGATCGGCGGACTATTTCAAGGGCCTGTTCGCCCAAAAGCTGTTCCTCGCCACCGCTGCCGTGTCGTTCGAGGCGGGACTGACTTTTCCGGCGATCGCCGACATCGCCGTCAAACGGGCGATGATCGAAACCGCCTCGCGCGTCTACCTGCTGGCGGACTCCAGCAAGATCGGGAAGACCTCCTTCTCCTCGCTGGGCGGCATCGACAATATTCACGTCCTCATCACGGATACCGGCATCCGTGACGATGATCATCGCGCCTTTATCGATGCCGGGATCGAGGTAATTACTGCATGACAGCATTGCGCTCCCGCCTTGTCCTCATCGTGGGAGCGCTGATCGTCGCAATGGTGGCGATTTGGCTGATGGCGATGCCGACGGCCGCGCGATCGAAGCTGATCGTCATCATCACGCCGTCACTCGACAATCCGTTCTTCGGTCAGGAGGCCGTCGGCGCTGAAGAACGCGCCAGGGTCCTCGGCTATGAAACGCTCAAATTCTCGCACGATGACGACGCGTTCAAGCAAAGCCAGTTGATCGACACCGCGATCGCACGCAGCGCCGCGGCGATCATTCTCGACAATGCCGGTGCCGACGCGAGCGTCGCTGCCGTGGTGCGCGCCAGAAACGCCGGCGTGCCCGTCTTCCTGATCGATCGAGAGATATCGACCCGCGGCGCGGCGTCGGTCCAACTCGTCTCCAACAATTATCAAGGCGCGACGCTGGGTGCCCAGGCGTTCGCCGACGCCATGGCAAAAGGCAGCTACCTCGAATTGGTCGGGCGCGAATCCGACACCAACGCCAAGATCCGCTCGCGCGGTTTCCACGATGTGCTCGATCAATATCCGGCGCTCAGGATGGTCTCGCGCCAATCGGCCAATTGGGACCAGGCACAGGCCTTTTCGATAACGCAATCGGTGCTGCAGGCGCATCCCGAGATCAAGGGCGTGATCGCTGGAAACGACACGATGGCGATGGGCGCGATCGCAGCGTTGCAAGGTGCCGGCCGCGGCGACGTCGTGGTGGTCGGGTTCGACGGGTCGAACGATGCGCGCGACGCGATCCAGTCGGGCAAGATGCAGGCGACCGTGCTGCAACCGGCCCGCCGGCAAGCGCAATATGCCGTCGAATTGGTCGACCGCTTTCTCAAGACCGGCAAGACCGGACAGCCCGAAAAGCTGTTGATGGATTGCTACCTGATCGATCGCGGCAATACCGTGCGGCTCAAGGATTTCGCGCTGGCTGCTGCGCCGGCTTCACCCAGCTCGAATTGAGGTTTTGACGATGACCAAGCAACGTTTCGGTGCCGGTATCTGGCATTTCGCGACCTATGTCGATCGCTACGCCACCGATGGTTATGGGCCAGCGCGCTCCTTGCTCGAGATGATCGATCTCGCCGGACAGGTCGAAGACCTGACGGTAGTCGACATCAATTTCCCGTTCCCGGGGGGCGGTGTGTCGTTGGGAGAGATCGACGATGCGCTGGCGCGAAACGGCCTGTCGGTGATCGGCATCACCCCCGAAATCTATACGCGCCAATTTGCCAAGGGGGCCTTCACCAATCCCGACCCGGGCATTCGCCGCCTTGCCAACGAGATGTGCAACGAAGCAGCGAAGATCGTGCGCCACTTCGGTGCCGACTATGTGAAGCTATGGCCTGGCCAGGACGGCTGGGATTATCCGTTTCAGGTAGACCATCGCGAGATCTGGAAGTTGTCGGTCGAAGGCGTGGCGGAACTGGCAAGCCAGAATCCCGATCTCAAGTTCGTCATCGAATACAAACCGCGCGAGCCGCGCGTCCACATGAGCTATGACAGCGTCGCGCGCACCTTGCTTGGCGTCGAGAAGATGGGCTTGCCCAATGTCGGCATCCTGCTCGACTTCGGCCACTCGCTCTATGGCGGCGAATCGCCCGCCGACGCGGCGCAGCTGGCAATCGATCACGGCCGGCTGTTCGGCATGGACGTGAACGACAATATGCGCGGCTGGGACGACGACATGATCGCAGGCTCCGTTCATCCGGTCGAATTGTTCGAATTCTTCTGGACCCTGCGCAAGAACAATTGGGAAGGCGTGTGGCAACTCGATCAGTTCCCGTTCCGCGAGGATTGCGTCGCCACCGCGAATAGCGCGATCCGCTTTCTCAAGCGGATCGAGGCGGCGCTCGACCGGCTCGATGTCGAGGGGCTCAAGGCCGCGCAGGCCCGACAGGATGCAGTGGGCGCGCTCGATATCGCCCGCGCCGCGCTGTTTGGCGACTGATCGCCTTCGACGGCCAACATTCATTGCAAACGACGCGCCCGATGATGGGCGCCAGCGGAGAGGATCGACCATGCGCAAGAGCTTGATGTTGGCGGGAACGTGCCTGGCGTTCGGCATGGCGACGCCCCAGCTGACGGCCGCCCGTGAAACCGGGGATGGCAGCGTTGCGGCGCGCGAAGCGGCGGCCGATCGTTGGGCCGCCGAGACTGAGGCCAAGATGACCGATGAGGAGCGCTTCTCACTCATCCATGGGTTCATGGCGCTAAAGCTGCCGGGTTTCGGATCGAAAGGCGAGGCCCCGTGGCCAAGTGATGTCGTGCCGGGCGCCGGCTATATTCCGGGTGTGCCGCGCCTCGGTGTACCCTCTCTGCGTGAGACAGATGCAAGCCTTGGCGTTACCAATCCGATGGGCGCGCGTCCCGGCGATACCGCGACCGCGCTGCCCTCGTCGTTGGCGCTCGGGGCGAGCTTCAATCCGGAGCTGGCCTATCGTGGAGGCAATTTGGTCGGCCGCGAAGCCAAGGCGCGTGGGTTCAACGTGCTGCTCGGCGGCGGCGTCAACCTCATCCGTGATCCGCGCAATGGGCGTAATTTCGAGTATGTATCCGAGGATCCGCTGCTCTCGGGCCTGATCGGCGGTTCCGCCATTCGCGGCACGCAAGATGCCGGCATCATTTCCACCGTCAAACACTTCGCGTTCAATTCGAACGAGACGAACCGCCATACCTGGAACGTGACGATCGATGAGGCGGCCGGCCGCGAATCCGACCTGCTTGCCTTCCAGATTGCGATCGAGTTGGGCCAGCCGGGGTCAGTGATGTGCGCGTACAATTTGGTCCAGGGCGACAAAGCGTGCGGCAGCGACTATCTGCTCAACACCGTCCTGAAGAAGGAATGGGGCTATCGCGGCTGGGTGATGTCGGACTGGGGCGCGGTGGGTGGACCTGACTTCGCGATCAAGGGACTGGACCAGGAATCGGGCGATCAACTCGACAAGCAAATCTGGTTCGATGCGCCGCTAAAGGCCAAATTGGCCGATGGGTCGTTCAGCCATGCGCGTCTTTCCGACATGGTACGCCGCATCCTGCGCTCGATGAAGATGGCGGGCGTAACCGATGCCGCGCCGGCGGCTAAGGTCGATGCCGCGGAAGGGGCGGCGACCGCCTTGGACGTCGCGCGTCAGGGCATCGTTTTGCTCAAGAATGAAGGCGCATTGCCGATCGTCGCGACCGCCAAGTCGATCGCGGTGATCGGTGACAAGGCGCAGGTCGGCGTCCTGTCGGGTGGCGGATCGTCGCAAGGCCTGCCACCCAAGGGTTGGGCATACAGCAATCCCATCGGCGGTGCCGGGCAGATGAGCAGCTGGCGCACCGAACGCTGGTTTGCTGGTGCGCCGCTCGACGCGATCAAGAAGGAAACGCCGCAAGCCGCCGTCGAATTCAACCCTGGCCTCTATCCGTCGGACGCCGCCGCCCTTGCCGCGCGATCCGACGTCGCGATCGTCTTCGTGCGCAAATATGAGACCGAAGGGTTCGATTCGCCCGATCTCGGGCTGCCTTATGGTCAGGATGCGCTTGTCGAGGCAGTGGCTGCGGCCAACCCCAACACCATCGTCGTACTCGAAACCGGCAATCCCATCGCGATGCCGTGGCGCGACAAAGTGAAGGCGATCGTGGCGGCCTGGTATCCCGGCCAGGAAGGCGCGCAAGCGATCGCCGAGATATTGACCGGGAAGGTCAACCCTTCGGGCCATTTGCCGATCACCTTTCCCGATGCGGTCGGACAACTGCCGCGCCCGACCGTGCCAAGCTATGGGATGCCGGAGGGGACGCCAGTCACCGTTCCGCTGACTGAAGGAGCCGATATCGGCTATCGCTGGTTCGCCAAGAAATCGTTCAAACCGATGTACGCTTTCGGCCATGGGCTGAGCTATACGGACTTCGCTTATTCGGACCTGCGTGTGACCGGTGGCAAGGCCGTGACCGCAAGCTTTGCCATCCGCAATATCGGCAAGCGGGAAGGGACTGACGTGCCGCAGCTCTACTTGCAGACCATCGATGGCGAGGTCGCTCCGCGCCTGCTTGGCTTCCAGCGGGTTTCGCTGAAGCCCGGCGAGAGCCGAACCGTAACGCTGACGGTGGATCCCCGCTTGCTCGCCAGCTTCGATACCAAGCAGCGTCAGTGGCGGATCAAGGGTGGCCGCTACGAGATCGCCCTGTCGAAGGACGCTACCTCGCCGGTCGAGACGCGCGCCGTCACGTTGGCGACACGGATCTTTGGGCGGTAAGCTCCTACTCGGTGTAGGGTGGCCGGAGCGACGCGATCGCTCCGGCCGCATCGCTCAGGGCGCGACGGTGATGACGACCTTGTCGTAACGAGTGAGCGCTGGCGTGCCGTCGTCGGTCGCCTCGGCGACGACTTGAATCTCGTCGCCCGGCTTGGCGTCGGTTGGAACGCGCAGGCTGGTTGCGGATCCCGTCTCGTTCGTCAGCGGCACCGTGCCGGCATAACTGCCGGCCTCCTTCCATTGCCACCAGCGCACCGACACTTGGTTTCCGTCCGGATCGCTGGTTGCCGCTGAAAGCTTCAGTTCCTGGCCGGGCCTGGCCTTCAGCTGGCGCGGGGAGCGCAGCGTGATCCGCGGGTTGTGGTTGGCCGCTTTGTAGTCCGGCGTTGTCGCCCAGATGAAACGGGCGGCATAGTCCCGCTCGGCGGCGGCGAGGAAGGGATGGGTCGGGCGCGGCGGGCGCGGGCCCGCCGCCGCCCCGCCCTGCATGAACGCCGCCATCATGAGCCGCATTTGCGCGGCATAGGCTTCGGGATCGCGCACAAGATAGCCGCCCCAGCCGCCGAAACTGTCCCCGCGATAGCCGCGCAGGCCGTTGTCGAGCAGGTTGAGATAGGTGCCCGTGTCGCCTTCGCCGAGGAACTCGCCTTGCGCGCGCGGCGGTGTCCAGACGATATAGCCCTGCTTCTTCAGCTCGTCCGCGCTGGCATGCGCGATCCCGAAATAATCGAAGATGTCGCCCTTGACCATTTGCTTGCCGTCGCCCCACAGCCGGACGAACGCGCCGAGCGGTCCCTTGCTGGCGACGTTCGCGCGCATCCAGTCGGCCGTGAAATAGGCGGCGTCTTCCTCGCTCACCATCAATTGGGCATTGTAGCTGAGCGGGACGCCACCGGCCTGGCGGCGATAGCGTATCTCCGGCCAGTTGGGCTTGATGTACTCGGCGTAGGTGTTGTCCTGCTCGCCCGAAGGATGGATGACCGCCTTGCGGATCACCTTGGCGCGGATCGCTGCCCATCGCCGCGTGCCCTTATATTGGTCCTCGATCGACTTGAGCGCGCGTGCGATCGTGCTCTGGCCACCCCAGGCGTGGAGATAGACCGGCGATTCCTCGTTATCGAGCAGCAGCGACTTGATGAGATTGGACCCAGGCGTGTCCTTCGACATCTCGCCTTCGAAGTCGACATTGCCCCAACGAATCTTGGATTTCAGATAGGCCGGTGTCGGATAGTCGCGATCGTGGATGCGCAAATTGGGATAGGCTTTGGCGTAACGGTCAACCGCGTCATCGATGAAATGTTCGTTCGGCGCCCAGCGATAGGAGGTACAGGGACACAGCTTCAGCCCGAACCTGGTATATTCGCGCCCGGGCATGCTGAACTTCGTGCCCTTGCCGTCGCCCTTCCAATGGAACTCGCTGCTGGTGTAGATCAGGCCTTCGGTACGAAAATCGGTGCTGTAGAGCAGATACCGAACCATCGAGTTCGAATCGTCGAGCTCGGGATCGGCTGTAATGATGACGCGTGGTTTCTGTCCGACTGGGGTTTCGAGATAAAGCGGATGCGCTTCAGCCCGGCTTTTCTCTTGTCCGATCGCCACGCCGGATGCGCCGCCCAGTACCACGCCAAGGGTGGTCAGGCTCGCCGCTGCAATAGTCGCCAATCTCACGATCGCTCTTCCTCTGTCCTAAGTGGTTACATTCTTGTCGATGCGGTTACGTCGCCAAAGATAGCCGTTGTTCGCGCCTTGCCGCTGCTGCGTCCACGATGGACAGAAAGGAGTCGGCGGTGAGGCTGGCGCCGCCGACGAGCAATCCGTCGACGCTATCGGTCGCGAGGAGTTGGGCAGCGTTGGCGGCGTTCGCCGATCCGCCATACAGAATGGGGACGCATCGGCCGGCATCGCCATAATGGTCCGTCAAGGCGTCGCGGATGAGGGCATGCATCACCTCGATCTGCTTCGATGTCGGCGTCACGCCCGTGCCGATTGCCCAGATCGGTTCATAGGCAATCGTCAGGCGGGCGCCGACGGCCCTTGGTATCGAAGCGGCCAGTTGTGACAGGACGACCGCCTTCTCCACGTCGCGGTCGCGTGCTTCTTTAGGCTCACCGACGCATAGGATGACAGCGAGCCCCGCCTCCAGCGCGCGCTCGGCCTTTCCACGGACAATGTCATCGGTCTCCCCGGCGAGGGCGCGGCATTCGGAATGCCCGACGATCACCCAACGCGCGCCGGCGCCAAACAGCATGGACGGAGAAAGCCGCCCGGTGAAGGCCGGCCCTTCGCCTGCGTGGCAGTCTTGAGCGCCGATTTCGATTTTTTTCGCGATGGCTGCGGCGGGTATGATCAACGTCGCAGGCGGGCAGATAACGACCTTCACCCCAGGATACACCATCCCCTTTTCCATGGCGCCGAGTTCGCTGAGCGCGCTCTCTGTCCCGTTCATCTTCCAGTTGCCGACTACAAGTGGTGAGTCCCCCGTGATCATCACTCCCAGTCGTCCTGATTTTGATACTTCGATTATTTTCGATAAATAGCGTATGGTTTCGGGATGCGCAACAGCTCGCAGCGCCGCTCAATGGTATGTGCCTCGGTTGGCGGCGCGGTATCGGTTCCGCCGGCTATGTCAGCTAAACCTAGCTGTTTCAGTTCCGGCTATTGGCGGTGGGGGCTTGAAGTGAAGAGTTCGCTAACTGAAGCGCGATCATCAAAGCCCCAAATGCATCGACCAGAAAGCGTTATGGGTAATTCAAAACGCCGAGGGCTTTCCTACGTCGACGAACACGTCAGGCGAAACGGCAATGCCATTTTGGTCGATGGAAAGCCGCACACTGCAGGTAATTGAGAACGTGGGTGCCTATCGAGGCTTTGAGGCGGTTCAATTGGAACTTGATGCTTTCGTAGGGCACTGGCTGATGGGATCGCAACGCGATGGGCTAATGGTCGGCTTGAATTGGTCGGGTGATCGGGCGATGGGCTATGATTTGCAACCTGCCGACGTGAGGGCTCGGCCGACGGCGCAGGCCTGACGACCGATTCCCTGCTATTGCACCGCGTAATCTGCACCTGAACAAATGGCGGCTTTTGTGGTTGGGAGCAGGACAGGTGAATGTCCGACATTAGGGCTATTCTGTTGAAAAACTCCCTTGCGGGTGGGGAGGCGTGCTGATTCAGTGATCCCGGCTGTCGGGAGATGTGCTGATGATGGGCGACCGGACGGTGATGCAGGAGGCGCTGTTTTACAGCTTCCGCA
>Ga0207709_10000040_pt1 | contig 259497 bp, 213 predicted proteins | sample KBSM34metaG_FD_184397 | JGI IMG/M metagenome (GOLD analysis project Ga0207709, IMG submission 184397) | Miscanthus rhizosphere microbial communities from Kellogg Biological Station, Michigan, USA - KBS M3-4 metaG (SPAdes) (version 2) | ecosystem: Host-associated > Plants > Roots > Rhizosphere...
CATCCCGAACTCAGAAGTGAAACGATGCATCGCCGATGGTAGTGTGGGGTTTCCCCATGTGAGAGTAGGTCATCGTCAAGATTAAATTCCGAAACCCCAATTGCGAAAGCAGTTGGGGTTTTGTTTTAGTAGAAGTCACCGTTTTTTGCCGGAACGTTACTGTGGTAACGGGCTGGTCACAGAATTTCTTGACGACCATAGAGCGTTGGAACCACCTGATCCCATCCCGAACTCAGAAGTGAAACGATGCATCGCCGATGGTAGTGTGGGGTTTCCCCATGTGAGAGTAGGTCATCGTCAAGATTGAATTCCGAAACCCCTGTCTGCTAACGCAGACAGGGGTTTTGTCGTTTCAGTGCCCACGAAAGTCCGATCTTCAGACCGCTCTGCGTGCCTTGCTGCTCCGACGAGCCTGCCACTTGCGCCACCAGATGTAGACGCCGGTCCCCGACAATCCTGCAATCAGAACGCCCAATACCGCGATCATCACTTGCCCGGTGAAGCCTATGATCCGTCCCCCATGTATCGGCAACTGCAACCGATAAAACCGCTCTCCCAACGTCCCTTCTCCTGCAATCTCCTGCCCCAATAATCGCCCGTCCGTACCGTGGAAGAACAACCAGGATTTGCCGTGGGCCTCAGTGTCATGCTGTCCGAACCCCGCGCCGTAGAAGTTGTACTCAAAGCTGTAATACAACTCGCCGATTGCCGCTGTCAGCCCCAACCTTTTCCCTTCCTGCAGTGCCCTTTCATATGCCTGTTGATAACTCAATCGAGTAATCCCCAACTTTTCGGCAGGCATTCGCCCTCGAGCCTCATACACGCTCGGTTCAATCGAAGAGAACAACGACACCACCGGTTTGAAGACCTGGCTCGGGAGGTTCATCGCCACGCTACTGACGGCTATCGGCAGCAATAACAACCACAGCCACAAGCCCCCGGCCCTGTGCAGATCAAAGTTGAGTCGATAGGCATGCCTGCCCTTGATCTTCCAGGCGTCAGGCCACTTCTTCCAGAACGGTTTACCTCGAGGCAAAGTCAGCCAGAGAGCGATGAAGCAATCGATCAACCAGGCGATGGCCACCAACCCCATCAACAGCAAACCCCAGTTACCGGGCAGTGTCAGGTTGTAGTGGAACTCGAGAATGAAAGGAACGAAGTTCTCACGCTGGAAACAGCACTCACCCCAGTAACGCTGGCCTTTCTGCTCGCCACTGACCGGGTCGAGGTAGAACACCTGATTGCGTTCTTCGAACGGTTCGCCCGTCGCCGGATCGTTGCGCGGAACCGCCGCCAGCAATGCCGTGTGGCCTGCCTCGTTCGGATACTCCATGTACCAGACCTGCAACTTCGGATGTAACGATTGCACCGCATCCACCAGTTCGCCTGGCGGTAGGCGCTCTCCCTCGGCCGATGCCGCGTAGAACTCCGGGTTCAACCACTCATCCAGCTCATGATTGAACGCCAGAATGCTCCCGGTAATCCCCGCCAGCAGCAGAAAAACCGCCGTGGCCAACCCGATATACCGGTGCAATAAAACCAGAAACGAACGCATGAAAATTTCCCCCACAGATGCGACAAAGCCAGCCCCTGAAATCAGGAGCTGGCTTTTTTATGCACAAGACAAAGGCTTAGAACTGGTAACTGACCGTAGCGGCGACATTGCGCTCTTCGCCCATGTAGCAGAAGTCGAGACTGGCGCAGGAGGCTACATAGGATTCATTGGTCAGATTGTTCGCATTCAGGCGTACGTCGATACCCTTCAAACCGACCTTGCCGAGGTCATAGCCAATCGATGCGTCGAACAATGTGTAGGACGGCACCTTCATGGTGTTCTCTGCATCCGCCCAGCTGTAGCCGACATAACGCACACCACCGCCCAATCGCAGCCCATCAAGCGCCGCACTGTCGAACTTGTAGTCAGCCCACAGCGAGGCCATGTGCCGCGGCGCCTGGGTTGGCGAGTTGCCTTTGTTCTCGATCACGTTTGTCGGGGTGCTCAAGGTGCTGGTCATCGACTTCGAGTACTCGATGTCAGTGAAGGTGTAGCTGCCGAGGACTTTCAGGTTATCGGTCAACTGCATGTGCGCTTCCAGTTCCAGACCCTGAGAGCGGACAGCGCCTACAGCGCGATAGAAGTTTTCCTGCGGCAGTTTGGTTGCCAGGTTCTTCTGGTCGATGCCGAACAAGGAAGCGGTGAACAGATCGTCCGTCCCCGGTGGCTGATACTTCAGGCCCATTTCCCACTGCGTTCCATCGGTCGGTGCAAGAGGATTGCCGGCACTGTCCGCGTAGGAGTTCGGGTTGAACGACTCGGAATAGCTGACGTACGGCGCGAGGCCGTTATCGAACAGATACAGCGCGCCGGCACGGCCTGTGAGCTTGGTGCGTCGATCATTGATCTCGGTGCCGACCGGACGGCCCGCTTCGGCAATACGGTTTTCGTCGGAGGTTTCTACCCAATCCTGGCGCAGTCCCAGCGAGAAGCGCCACTTGTCCATCTCGATCAAGTCTTGCAGGTAAACGCCGGTCTGCTCCAGGCGCCGCAGGTAGCTCGTCTCGCCGTAAGGCGTGATAGCGGAATTGCCATACACCGGGTTGAACGCATTGATCGGCGCCAGGCCGCCACTGGTCCAGTCGACCACGGTTTTGCGCCGCTGATAATCCGCCCCCATCAGCACCGTGTGCCTGGTCGCGCCGGTGAAGAATTCAGCCTGGAGCATGTTGTCGACGATGAACGCGTGCAGACGCTCGTCACCTGCGGTGTAGTAGCGATTCAGTTCGTTGCCGGTCGGCGACGTCCAGCCATAGGCGTACACCTGATCCATGTTCACTTTGGAGTCGAGGTAGCGGAAGTTCTGCCGCGCGGTGAAGACATCGTTGAATCGATGTTCGAACTGGTAACCGAACGACTGCTGATCACGGGAGTAACCATCGATGCCCGGCTCGCCTTCGAAGAAGTGCGGTGAGATGCGGTTGCCGTTGCGCTGATGAATCGTGCCGTCGGCCGGCACGCCGCCGTGGTAGCCGCCATCCGGGTCATGTTGCAGATACGCTTGCAGCGTCAGCGATGTGTCCTCGCTGAAATCGATGCTGACCGTTGGCGCGAGGGCGAAGCGCTTTTCCTTGTTGTGGTCGAATTGCATGTCGGACTGATCCGTCAAACCGGTCAGACGATAGGCGATACGCTTGTCGTCATCGACCGGGCCACTGAAGTCAAAACCGACGCCGCGCTGGCCCTGAGTGCCAACGGTGGCTTGAACCTGGTGATAGGCCTCGTACAGCGGCTTCTTGCTGGTCAGCGCCACCAGCCCGCCCGGCGAGCTACGGCCGTACAACACAGAAGACGGGCCTTTGAGAATATCCACGCGCTCGAGGAAATACGGATCGACCTGCATGGTGCTGTAGGTGCCGCTGTCACCCATGGACTTGAGGCCGTCGAGGTAGATGTTGTCCACCGAACCGTCGTTGAAACCGCGCATCGCCACGTAGTCGTAGCGGTGCGTGGCACCGTAAGGGTTGGTCAGCACGCCGGGGGTGTAACGCATGGCTTGGGATACGGTTTGCGAGCCCTGGTCATCCATTTGCTCGCGGGTGACCACGGACACGCTTTGCGAGGTTTCCAGCAGCGCGGTACTGGTTTTGGTGGCGATCTGGCTGTGCGTCGCGTTATAGCCATCCATGCTGCCCAACGCGTTGCCGAGGGCGAAGCCTTTGATGTCGGTGGTCGGCAGGGCCAGCGCTTCGGTTTCTGCAACGGAGCGCAACACATAGCTACTGCCGTCCTGGCTGACCGCCTCCAGGCCCGAGCCGCCGAGCAAGTGGCTCAGGGCCTGATCGGTCGAATACTCGCCCTGCACACCCGGTGACTGCCGGCCCTGGGTCTGCTGTGGCGTCATCGACAACGTGATGCCCGCCTGACGCGCGAACTGGTTGAGCGCATCGCCCAGTGGTCCGGCGGCGATGTTGTAGCGGTGGCTGCCGACCTCACTGGCGCTCGCCGCGACGCTCAGGTTCGGCAGCAGTCCAACGCCCAGTGCCGTGGATAACAACGCGGCCCGAACAGCGTGGCGCAGCAGGCCCGATTCGACAGTGAAATTCAGAGGGTTCTTACAGGTAACGCGCGCAGTCATTGTAGGTTTCCGTAGGCAGTCGCGAAGGCTGAGTTGAAGTGCTTACTGACTAAGCCGGACTTGCCACGAAAACCCGCCAAAATAATTTCAGGCCACAGACTCCAGCGTCACCCACCAACGGGTGCGATAGCGCAATTGCACCGGCAGGGTCTGCGGCAGGATCGCCAGCAGCTTGTCGGTGTCCTCAAGACGGAACACGCCGGACAGGCGCAAATCCGCAATGTCCGACGCACAGCTCAGAAAACCCTGACGATACCGGCCGACTTCGCCGATGAAGTCGCCCAGCCGCATGTTGCGCGTCACGATCATTCCGTCGACCCAGGCGCCAGCGTCCATGTCCAACGGTGGCGCCGGTCGAACTCGATGGTGATCGATCAGATAGCTCTGACCGGCGATTGCCTCGGTCGAGTTGCCTGCGGATTGAATCGCGACCCGGCCACTGGTGACGCTCAGGCGCGTGCATCCATCTTCCTGGCGCAGAATGAATCGTGCCTTGAACGGCTCGTAGCTGCCATGACGGCTCTGCACCTGCAGCGGTCGGTCAAACGTTGCACCTTCATCGGCGCCGCCGCAGGTGACGATGATTTCGCCACGGGTCAATCTGATCAGCCGTTGCTGCGCGGTGTAATCGAGATCCACGCTGCTGGCGGTGTTGAGTTCGATCCGCGTGCCGTCCGGCAACTGGAAGCCACGGCGTTCGCCGGTGGCGGTGGCGTAGTCGGCGCTCCACTGTTGCCAGACCGAAGTGTCGCTGGCCAGCCATCCCGCCGAACCCATCAGCAGCGCGCCGGACAACAGCTTCAATGCCTGACGTCGGCCCAGACCCTGTGCACTGTTTTCCAGCGTATTGAACGCCACCTGCGCACCGGGCACGGCGCTCAGATTGTGGGTCAGTTCGGCTTGCAGAGACTGCACCCGTTGCCAGGCCAGTTCGTGATCATGGTGTTCGGCGCGCCATTGTTCGCACTGGCGATTCAGGCGCGGATTGCCATGGTTGTTGCGCAGACGCAGGAGCCAGTGAATGGCCTGTCGTACGACCTGCTGCGGCGGCTCGGCGCGTCGGCCAAGCGAGAGGTTATCCACCGGCATCAGTTTTCGTACCGCAACACGTAGCAGTGAAACAGGGCGTCGGCGACGTAGCGTTCTACCGAGCGCAGGGACAGCCCCATCTGCTCGGCGATCTGCTTGTGGGTCAAACCTTCGCACTGCGCCAGCAGAAACGCCTGACGCACTTTCGGTTTAAGTCCTTCAAGCATGCGGGCAATGCTTTCCAGCAGTTCGATCACCAGTGCGCGGGCTTCGGCACTGGGTGTCTCGGCTTCGGGCAAGTGGGCGATGGTTTCCAGGTAGGCGCGTTCGATTTCTTCGCGTCGCCAATGGTCGATGACCAAACCGCGAGCGATGGTGCGCAAAAACGCACGGGGCGCCTTGAGTTCGAGACGTTCGGTGCGCTGCAGCAGGCGCACGAAGGTGTCCTGGGCCAGATCCGCCGCATCGGCGGCATTGCCCAGCCTCGCACGCAACCAGCCGTTGAGCCAGCCGTGATGACGACTGTAAAGCGCCTGTACTGCAAACTCAGGTGATGACATGAACGCGACAGCCTGAACGTCACAAATGATAATTAGTCGCATTGTCATCAAGGGGTGGAGAATTTGCAACCGGCGCTGCAAAACAGCCATTAAAAAATGACAGGCGAACGCACTGGCACACCGCCCGGCGGGAATCTGGCAGAAATGCCGTCCATTTCCTACAAAGCGTTAAGTTTTCTCCGAATCGTGCCGACAGACTGGGGAGACATGCGTGCACCAAAGTAGAGCAGCCGTCAGAACGCTGCCTGCGCTGTACATGGAATGTTGCATCCGGAACGCATCCCCACTTTTGGCATAAGAAGTCCCATGAAATGAATCTCAAGTTCAGCCATAAAATCCTGTTGGCCGCCTCGGGCGTCGTGGTCCTGGCGTTCGCGCTGTTCACTTTGTACAACGACTATCTGCAGCGAAACACCATTCGTCAGAACCTGCAGTCCTCCGTCCAGCAGGCCGGCGATCTGACCGCCAGCAGTGTGCAGAACTGGATGAGCGGGCGGATTCTGGTCCTGGAAAACCTCGCGCAGAACGTTGCTCACCAGGGCAAGAACGCCGATTTCCCGGGGCTGGTCGATCAACCGGCCTTCACCTCGAATTTCCAGTTCACCTACGTCGGCCAGGCCAACGGTGTATTCACCCAGCGCCCTGACGCGAAGATGCCGGATGGCTACGACCCGCGTCAGCGTCCCTGGTACAAACAGGCCGTGGCTGCTGACCAGACCATGCTGACCCCGCCGTACATGGCCGCCGTTGGCGGTCTGGTGGTGACCATCGCCATGCCGGTGAAAAAGAACGGCGAGCTGCTCGGTGTGGTGGGCGGTGACCTGAGTCTGGAAACCCTGGTGAAGATCATCAACTCGGTGGACTTCGGTGGCCTGGGCCACGCGTTCCTGGTCAGCGGTGACGGTCAGGTGATCGTCAGCCCGGACAAAGACCAGGTGATGAAGAACCTCAAGGACATCTACCCGAACGCCGGTGTGCGCATCGAGAAGGGCAACCAGAACGTGGTGCTCAACGGCCAGGAACGCATCCTGTCGTTCACCCCGGTCGCCGGTCTGCCGAATGCCCAGTGGTACATCGGTCTGTCGATCGATCGCGACAAGGCCTACGCCGCACTCAGCCAGTTCCGTACTTCGGCTCTGATCGCGATGTTCGTCGCAGTGGGCGCGATTGCGGTGTTCCTGAGCCTGTTGATCACCGTGCTGATGCGTCCGATGATCACCATGGGCCGTGCGATGCAGGACATCGCTCAGGGTGAAGGCGACCTGACTCGCCGTCTGGTAGTGGAAAGCAAAGACGAGTTCGGCGAGCTGGGCAGTTCGTTCAACCAGTTCGTGGAGCGGATTCACGCGTCGATTTCCGAAGTGTCTTCTGCGACTCGCCACGTACACGACCTGTCGCAACGGGTGATGGCATCGTCCAACGCCTCGATCATCGGTTCCGACGAGCAAAGCGCACGCACCAACAGCGTGGCCGCCGCGATCAATCAGTTGGGTGCCGCCACCCAGGAAATCGCCCGCAACGCCGCCGATGCTTCGCAACACGCCAGCGGCGCCAGCGAGCAGGCCGATGACGGTCGTCAGGTGGTCGAGCAGACGATTCAGGCCATGACCGAGCTGTCGCAGAAGATCAGCCTGTCGTGCACCCAGATCGAAACCCTGAATGCGAGCACCGACAACATCGGCCACATTCTCGACGTGATCAAAGGCATCTCTCAGCAGACCAACCTGCTGGCGCTCAACGCGGCCATCGAAGCGGCTCGTGCCGGTGAGGCCGGACGCGGTTTCGCGGTGGTGGCGGACGAGGTGCGCAACCTCGCTCACCGCACCCAGGAATCGGCGGAAGAAATCCACAAGATGATCACCTCGCTGCAGGTCGGCTCCCGCGAAGCGGTGGCCACCATGAACGCCAGTCAGGCGTCCAGCGAAGAGAGCGTTGAAGTGGCGAACCAGGCCGGTCTGCGCCTGGTCAGCGTGACCCAGCGCATCGGCGAAATCGACGGCATGAACCAGTCGGTGGCAGCGGCTACCGAAGAGCAGACCGCCGTGGTGGAAACCCTCAACGTCGACGTCAACCAGATCAACCTGCTGAACCAGCAGAGCGTGGCCAACCTCAATGAAACGTTGAAGGATTGCGATGCGTTGTCGCAACAGGCCAACCGTTTGAAACAGCTGGTCGACAGCTTCAAGATCTGATCGCTCGCGGTCAAAAAAAAGCCCGCTGCGGAGCGATCCGCAGCGGGCTTTTTCATGCCTTACACAAACAGCTTCAGCACATTGCCCATCGCATCATCGGCAAACCCCTGCACGAAATCCTTGAACCCCGGCAGCGCCTCGGGGCCGCCGGAGGCGGGTTCGGCAATGATCGTCCAGGTCGCCCGCGACTTGCCCGCGCCCAGCGATTCCACATTCATCGCCGCCCACAGGTTGGCCACGCCCAGCGTGTTGTAGATCGTGGTCCAGGTCATGCTCAGCGCCTGGTCGTCCCGGGAGTTGAGTTGCTCGACCACCACGTTGCCATCCTTGAAGAACTTCTTGCGCAGCGAAGACACGCCTTCGCCGGTCATTTCGATGTGCGACAGGGCCGGGATGAAACGGTCGAAACCGTCGAATTGGCCGACCACCGCCCACACTTGTCTGGCGTCCACCGGCACTTCCACCGAAGACACGACGTGGCAGCCGTGAGGGTTTTTGATCAGGGTGTCGGGTTGAAGATTGCTCATGGTGTTGCTCCTTGGTTGATGAGTCAGATGAAGTTGATTTCTTTCAGGTAGTCGCAGCCGCGACGCAGCAGCGCCGGGGATTTTTCCGGGTAGTGCGCGCCCATCTGCTGCACGCCGGCCTGGGCGTTGGCGTGGCCGATCAGGGAGATGTCGCCGATGTCTTCCTCGAAGCCGTTGAGGTAGAAACCGAGCACGCCGAACAGCGCGTTGTCGGCGTCGACCCGGCCCAGTTGCTGTTGCCAGTCGGCGACGCTGACCAGTGAAAACTCGCTGCCGGTTTCGCGGAATGACGCGACGTAGGCATCCCAGCTCAGAGGCTCCGGGTTGTGCAGGTTGAACACCGCCCGTTCGGGCGAATAACGGCTGGCGTGGAAGGCGATGAAACGGGCGAGAAAGTCCACCGGCATCAGGTCGAAGTTCAGCGCGAAGGCCGGGACCTGGCCGAGTTGGATCGAGCCCTTGAGCATCAGCATCAAACGGTTCTTGTGCGGCTGGCAGACGCCGCTGAGGCTGTTGAAACTGATGTTGCCGGGCCGGTACAGATTGACCCGCACCCCGCGCTCCCGGGCCCGTTCGAGGAGGCGTTCGCCGACCCATTTCGACAGGTTGTAGCCGTTGCGGATGTAGATCGGCGGCGTCGGTGCGGCGGGCAGCTCCAGCACCCGGCCCGCGTCGTCGACGGTGCTGGAGGCCGACAGCGTCGAGACGAAGTTGAACACCTTCTTGCTGCGCCCTTCGCACAGGCGCAGGAGTTCGAAAATCGGCTCGACGTTGTCCGCCGCCAACGACTCGTAATCGAGGACGTGATTGACGTTGGCGGCGTTGTGCACCAACGCGCCGAACTCGCGATCCAGTCGCACGAAGTCGTCATTGGCCAGACCCAGTTGCGGCTGGGTGATGTCCGCCGAATAGACCCGCACCCGACTCAGGTCCAGATGCTCCAGCCGGTTCTCTCGCAACGAATGGGCAAAGCGCTGCGCCGCGGTTTGTCCGCCGCCATCGCGCACCAGGCACGCCACCTCGCTGGCGCCCCAACCCAGCAACGCCTCGACGATGTGCACGCCGACAAAACTGTTGGCGCCGGTGACGATCACCTTGTGCACATCGCCCATGCGGCTGATCGGCAACGGCTCGATATCCAGCGCTCGCTCGGCGTCGGCCATTGCCTGTGCGCTGAGTACCGCGCTGTCATCGGTGCCGCGCACCAGCGTGGCGAGCTTGGCGATGGTTGGCAGTTCGATGAAGCGGTTGATCGAAATGCTGCGACCGAATTCCTCCCGCAGACGCAGGAGCATGCGCGACAGCAGAATCGAGTGACCGCCGAGATTGAAGAAGCTTTCGTCAGTGGAAATGTCGCTGGTCGGCAACTCCAGCAACTCGCCCCAGATCTCCAGCAGCAGCGCTTCGTCGGCGTTGGCCGGCAGGCATTTCGGGCCGCTGTCCTGCACGCTCACCGGCAGTTCCAGCAAGGCTTTTCGGTCGACTTTGCCGTTGGCGGCGAACGGCATGTTCGGCAGCTCCGTCCACGCCACCGGTTGCATGTAGTCGGGCAAAAACTGCTGGGCATGTGCCTTCAGCGCATCGCGGGCGGCATCCGATTGCGGCTGCGCGAAGAACGCCAGAATCCGCCTTTGACTGTCGATCACCACGGCGATCTGCCGATACAACTGGCTCTCGCGCAGGCAACGCTCGATCTCTTCCGGCTCGACCCGGAAGCCGCGGATCTTCACCTGATTGTCGCGGCGTCCGCACAGCTCGATGCCGTCTTCGCCCCACTTGGCCATGTCGCCGCTGCGGTAGGCGCGCAGACGCTGACCGTCCGGCAGCTCCAGATTCAGATAGCGCTCCGCCGTCTGCTGGGGATTGTTCAGGTAACCCAGGCACACGCCCGGGCCGACGATGAACAATTCGCCCACCGTTTGCTCCGGCACCGGTTGCAGATCGTCATCGAGGATCAGCACCTGACTGTTGGCAATCGGCCCGCCGAGGGTGCGATTGCTGTCGCCCGGTTGCAGCTGTCGTGCGGTGATCAACACCGTGGCTTCGGTGGGACCGTAGAGGTTGTGCAACTTGCCCTGGCGCGTCAGTTGCTCGATCACGAACGGCTCGCAGACATCACCGCCGGTCATGATCTGCCCGACGCTTTGCAGTTGCTCCAGCGGCAGGATGCTCAGCAGCGCCGGCGGCAGGAACGCGTGGGTCAGTTGCCGACGGCGGATCAGCGCCACCAGTTGCAGCGGATCACGGCGCTGGTTGTCGTCGGGCACCACCAGTTCCGCGCCTTCGAGCAGAGTCGGGAAGATGTCGATCAGCGACGAGTCAAAGCTCAGCGACGAGAACTGCAGTACCCGACTCTCGGCCCGCAACTGTACATAGTCGGCGTACCACGCGGTGAAGTGCGCTAGGTTCGCCTGAGTCAGCAGTACACCCTTCGGATGCCCGGTGGTGCCAGAGGTGTAGAGCGCCATGCACGGAGCATCGAGCTCGGGCCGACGACGCATCAACGGTTGCGACAGATCGACGTCAGTGCGGTCGATGCGACAGACATCCAGCCCTGGCATCGAACCGCTCAGCGGGTGTTCGCCATCGTGCAGCAACAGCACCGCCCCGGCGTTTTCCAGGATGTACTGCTGGCGTTGAAGCGGATGGCTGGGTTCCAGTGGCAGATACACCGCGCCGCTGCCAAGAATCGCCAGAATCGAAGCAAACAGCGCATCGCATTTCGGCAGGCAAATCCCTACCACCCACGGTTGCGGCTGTGTCTCCAGCATGGTCAGCAAACATTGCTGGATCGCCCGGCTGTGATCATGCAACTGGCGGTAGCTGATCGACTGCTCGGCGAGGTGCAGCGCCGGGCGCTTCGCATGCTCGATCAGGCTCTGTTGCAACCGCTCGATCACCGGGATCTGCGCCTGTTGCAACAAGGCCGGGTTGGCCGTGGCATTGAAGCGATGCACATACGCCAGGCTGTCGAGAAACAGCAGGTTTTCCACCTGCTCGAAGTCCGGCGCACGGGCCGTCGTCGCCTGCTGGAAATACTCGGCATCGCGGGAGAAGCGACTGACCAGCAGCGCCACTTCGTCCACCACCTGCGCCAGTGTTCGCTGGTGCAGGGCCTGACCGTTACCGGACGGTTCGTCGGCGATGGGCACGCGGCTCAGCAGTGTCGTGTTGCAGAGGCATAGCAGATCGAGAACCGGCAGTCCGCCGATGCCCGTTGCACCGATGCCCAAGCGCAAGTTCAGGTGCGGTGTCGTGCCGTAATCCTGCGGCGCAAGACTGCCGTCATCGATCACCAGATCCACCGACGGAGCAAACGCCGTCAGCAATGAATGACCGTGTTGTTCGAGCTCCTGCGCCAGGTCGGTCAAGGCCTGGCTGCGGCCCTTCAGCAAAATGTCGAGACGTCTCATGTCAGCCTCCTTGTCAAACCAGGTAGTCGCGCAGGGCGTGCTGTACGCACGGTGTGTCGAGCAGTGAGCTGTTGTGGAAAAAACGCACGATGTTGCCCACCAGCGGGTGGTGGCGATTGATCGGGAAGGCCAGCCCGGCCATCTCGTCCTTCAGGGCGCGGCGGGTGGCATCGTTGACCGGCAAGGCATCGATCAGGCGCAGGTCGAAAGATTTCTGGATGTCATTGGTCAGGTAGTGGCCGATGAACACCGGCAGGATCTGCGCAATACATTCGCGATCCGTATCGCTCGCGGTGTGCCAGTAGATGCGCACCATCCGCGCCCAGAAACTCGAGTGCCGACCCTCGTCCAGCAGATGGTCAGCCATCAGGCCCTTGATCGACGGCTTGACCGTGTCGTCCCGGGCGAACGCCGCGACATCGCCAGTCACAGTGTTCTCGGCGATGGCCACGCAGATCAGCTCCACGGCGCTGCGCAGGTGTTCCGGGGCCAGTTCGACGGCGGCCGGAATTGCCCGGCTCAGTTCGATTTCATCCGGCAACTCGATGGGCTCGATACCGGTCAGGGCCACGGTCTGCTGCATGAAATCCATCGCCACCAGCGCGTGGTAATCCTCATCCACGACGACGGTCATGGCGTCGTAACGACAGGCGAACGGGAACGCCAAGGCGAAGCGGTTCTTGGCGATGCTGCGGGCGGTCTTGTCGACGATCTCGGTTTCGAAAATCACCACGTCGTTGATGAATTTGTACAGCGTCTGCACCAGGGCGAAATCACGCTGTTCCGGGCATTCGCGCAGGAAGGTTTCGCTGAGCACCAACGGCTGGCGGCTGAGCGGATAGATCAGCCGCGCGTCGTCCTCCAGCACACGACGCGGCCGGGTGCGAATGGTCGCGCGGCTTTCCCAGGCATCGGCGAAAGACTGGTAGTCGGCGGCGTTCATTGGGCCACCTCCGCCAGCGGTTCACGCATGCTCAGGCGCAGGCCGTCCCACAGGGCGATGCGGCTTTCCACGGCGGCGATGGCGCTGGCGTAAACCTCGGCTTCGCGCTGTGGATCGCCATCGACCAGACGGTCCAGCAGTTGCTCGGCGGCCGGGCCGTGGTCTTCGGAGTCGACCTCGATGTGTCGCGCCAGGTAGTAACGGAAGGTCGGCGCCTGTTCGACGCCAATGCCCCAGGCATCGAGCATGCGCTGGAACATGGTCGGGATCACGCTCTCGCGACCGTGCAGGAATGCGGCGGCCACGCTGTGCCCCGGCGCATGCAGTGCGGTTTGCAGTGTGTCACGCACGAACTGCGCAGCGGCCGGATCGACCTCGACGCTTTGCAGGGCGACGTCGTAACTCACGCCTTCCTGCTGCAGCATCACGAAGCGCTCCACCGCTGTCGTGTCCGCGCCGACTTCGCGCATCGCATCGAGGTACAGTTCGAAGTGACTGTAATGCCCGTGTGACAGCCGATCGTCCGATTCTTCCCCGAGCACGATTTCGTTGATCAGTCTGGCTGCATGCGGATCGCGCGGCGGCAACCACGGCAGACGAGTGCAAGTCAGTTCCTGCTGCAGGCGTTTGGTCAGTGACATGAAGTCCCAGACAGCAAATACATGGGACTCCATGAACCGGCGCAATGTCGCCAAAGAATCGATTTCGGAGAAGATCGGATGAACGCTGAGTTCGGCTTTCTTTAGTGTAAGTTGCTCTTTGGTTGGCATGGTTGCGAGACTCTGGCTAATAGGGAATAGGGACTGCTCAATCAATCGCTAATAACGTTGAACAAGTTTCTCCAGGCGAACGACAGCCTCATTCGGTTTCGATGAAAACAGGCAATGTCTGAAGGGCCCGAGACAGCAGCGGACGGTGAAGCCGTCGCAATCGAGGCCGTACTGCAGGGTTGGGCCGGGTTTGTCATTTCGGATCCAAACTCGGCGAAGAAAAACTAATACATCGCAAAACAACTTAACAAGTTTATTTTTAATTATTTTTAGTTGGCTGTTTTTCAAGTATGAGTGGGCCTGATAAAACTTATGAGTTAAGTTTTATTTGGGCGTAGTTGCTCCTTTCGGCGTTTAATGGCCAAAATTGAACGACAAGAGTGAATGCCTCACTCGAAGCAACTTTCCAATTGAGTAATTGAATGAATATGAGGGGATGAAGTCGGGCTGTAACGGCGCCGTTTCTTCCTGTTCCCGTGACAAGGCTCCTTCCGTAGGTTCCTGGTGCGGGGACTGCTGCCGGGGCGGCGCGTCCCCGTTCTATATTGGGTTGGCGATCCAAGGGTGCGCGTAAATCGGCGCCGCGGCTATCGTCGAAAATGACTTCCTTGCGGTGCAATTTCCGGGCTGTCCAAAGCAGGGGGGAGGTTAGAGCGAAGGCGCCGAAGTGCCACGGCAATTGAGCGTGAGCGGCGTGGGGATTTGTAAGCGGGTTATTCGCCGGGTGAGCAGGCGCTCACCCGGAAGGGGGCATTCAGCGGGCGGTCTTGCGATTTTGAGCGGCGGGGCTGGCAAGGTAACGGGTGATGACCTCGACACCACGGTTGAGGTGCTGCTCCAGCAATGCCACCGCGAGCGGGGTGTCCCGTTGCTTCACGGCTTGCAGCAGAGCACGGTGATCGTCCTGGGAGATCTTGCCCAGGCCCATGGCCTCAAGGTTGAAACGCAGGAAGCGTTCTTCTTCATTCAGGCCGTCTTCCACCAGCCGCAACAGCCGGCCATTGGGCGCCTTGCTGTAGAGCGCCATGTGAAACAGACGGTTGAGCCGGCCGATTTCGGTGTAGTCGTGTTCGATTTCCAGCTCTTCGATGTAGCCGGCCGCGCGCTCGTGATCGGCCGGGGTCAGCAGCGGGATCGACTGGCGCAGTGCTTCGGACTCCAGCAGGATGCGCAGCTCATAGGTTTCGGTCGCGTCGCCCTGGATCAGCGGCGCTACCACGGCGCCTTTGTGTGCAACCACGTTCAACAGGCCCTGGGCTTCGAGCTGACGCAACGCTTCGCGTACTGGCATGCGGCTGACGCCGAACAGGTCCGCCAGATCCTGCTGGCGCACGGCGGTGCCGCACGGCAGGCGCCCGTCGAGAATCGCGGCGCGCAGTGTTTCCTCGATGACCGAGCGCGCCATATGCGCGGGAATCGGCCCGTCGACTTTGATGCTGTGGAGTGGCTTGGGCTTCTGGGTCACAACTGCACACCCTTTGACTGCGGAATTTGGATCCAAAGGACACTAGTGATTGCTCTACAGGTTGTCAAACCGTGTAGAAGAACCCTGTCACATCTGAAGTTTAGCGCGCCAGCGATGATCTCAGGGTGCCATTGTTTTTTGCTCGGCTAACCTTCACCATCAAACGCCTTTCCTCCTGCTCTGGATGCCTTGCATTGGCGGTACGTTTCGCGATCCCACGGATTGCGCGCTGGCTTGCCTGCGCGCTGCTGCTGGCCGGCGTCATGCTGGGCGGTCTGCATGCCGATTGGGATTTTTCCGCGATCAGCCGCAAGGCCACGGCATTGTACGGACCGCTGGGCGCCGGGCAACAACGGATCGACGCCTGGCAGAATCTGCTGGCCACCCAGAAGCAGGTCAGCGAGATGGAAAAGCTCAAAGTGGTGAACCTGTTTTTCAACAAACAGATGCGCTATGTCGAGGACATCGACCTGTGGGGTCAGGTCGATTATTGGGAGACGCCCATCGAAGCCTTGTGGAAAGGCGCCGGTGACTGCGAAGACTACGCGATCGCCAAGTATTTCAGCCTGCGCCACCTCGGCGTGGCCAGTGACAAGTTGCGCATCACCTACGTCAAGGCCCTGCGCCAGAACCGCGCGCATATGGTGTTGACCTACTATTCCAGTCCCGACGCCATGCCACTGGTGCTCGACAGTCTGATCGACCCGATCAAATCGGCTTCCGAGCGAACCGATTTGCTGCCGGTCTACTCTTTCAATGCCGAAGGTCTGTACCTGCCGGGGGCCAAGGGCAACAAAAAGGTCGGCGACACCAAACGCCTGTCACGCTGGCAGGATGTGTTGAAAAAAATGCAGGCCGAAGGATTCCCGGTCGAGACGACTAACTAGGAGCACGCGCTCAGATGTCCTTGTTCAAACAGCTGTTGATCGCTATCTGTCTGTTCCTCGTGGTTGCCTTCACCGGCAGCTTCATGGTCAGCCTGGAGAGCTCGCGCACCCAGTACGTCAACCAGTTGCGCTCCCACGCCCAGGACGCCGCCACAGCGCTGGCGCTGTCGCTGACACCGAATATCGACGACCCGGCGATGGTCGAGCTGCTGGTCAGTTCGATCTTTGACAGCGGTTATTATTCGAGCATCCGTGTGGTCGACCTGAAGACCGATCAGACCATTGTCGAGCGCAGCGGCATTCCTGCCGTCACCAACGTGCCGGACTGGTTTGTCAGACTGATCGGCCTGGAGCCGGCCGGTGGCGATGCGCTGGTCAGCCGTGGCTGGGAGCAGGCGGCGCGGGTCGAGGTGGTCAGCCATCCGATGTTCGCCCTGGCCAAACTCTGGCAGAGCGCACTCGGCAGCCTGGGCTGGTTGCTGGTCTGCGGCGCGGTGAGTGCGGTGCTGGGCGCGTTGTTGCTGCGTCGGCAATTGAAGCCGCTGGATTACATGGTCAAGCAATCCCACGCCATCGCCCGCCGCGAATTTCTCAGCCTGCCGGACCTGCCGCGCACGCCGGAATTGCGCCGTGTGGTGCTGGCGATGAACCAGATGGTCGAGAAGCTCAAGGCGCTGTTTCAGGAGCAGGCCGAGCGCAGTGAAAAACTGCGCACCGAGTCCTATCAGGACAACCTCACGGGGCTGGCCAACCGGCGTTATTTCGAGATGCAGCTGAATGCGCGGGTGAGCAACCCGGAGCAGGCCAGTTCCGGTTATCTGCTGCTGTTGCGGGTCAAGGATCTGGCCGGGCTCAACCAGCGCCTCGGCGGTCAGCGCACCGATGAGTTGTTGAAAGCGGTTGGCGAGCAACTGTCCCGCGAGTGCGCCAGATACCCGGAAACCCAGAACCTCGTTACCCGGATTCGCGGCGGTGAATTCGCCGTGCTGGCGCCGGGGCTGACCCGCGAAGAAGCGCTGCAACTGGCGCAGAGCCTCGACAGTGCGTTGAGCAGCCTGCATGCGACAGGCGCCACCGACGTGGCCGCCGTGGCTTCTATCGGTCTGGCGCCGTTCGCTCACGGCGATTCGCCGCAAGCGGTGCTCAGCCTCGGCGATCAGGCACTGGCCCAGGCCGAAGGTCAGGGCGAGCAGAACTGGGCGTGCCTCGACCAGAGCCTGGTGGCGGAGGTCGGTGACGATCACCACGCCTGGCATCGCTTGCTCGATCAGGCGCTGAATCAGCGGCGTTTCGAGCTGTTCTTCCAACCGGTGGTGGCGGCGCAGGACACACAGCTGGTGCTGCATTACAAAGTACTGTCGCGGCTGCTCGACGAACAGGGCCAGACCATTCCCGCCGGGCGTTTCCTGCCGTGGCTGGAGCGCTTTGGCTGGACCGCGCGACTGGACCGGTTGATGCTCGAGCGAGTGCTGGAGCAAATGGCCGACCATGAAGAATCCCTGGCGCTGAATCTTTCCTCGGCGACCCTGGCCGATCCACAGGCGCTGAACAAAGTCTTCGAGATTCTGCGCTCGCACTCCAATCTGGGGCCGCGCCTGACCCTGGAAATCGGCGAGGAGCAACTGCCGGAGCAGGCGGTGCTGGAGCAGTTGACCCGGCGCCTGCGCGAACTCGGTTTCTCCCTGAGCCTGCAACGGTTCGGCGGCCGTTTCAGCATGATCGGCAACCTGGCGCGGCTGGGGCTGGCGTACCTGAAGATCGATGGCAGCTACATCCGCGCGATCGATCAGGAGAGCGACAAGCGCCTGTTCATCGAGGCTATCCAGCGTGCGGCGCACAGTATCGATCTGCCGCTGATTGCCGAGCGGGTCGAAACGGAAGGGGAGTTGTCGGTGATTCGCGAGATGGGGTTGTATGGGGTTCAGGGGCAGCTCTTCGGTGAGCCCAAGCCCTGGAAATAATGCAGCGCCAGATGATCGTTCCCACGCGGAGCGTGGGAACGATCAACAGTACAAACGGATCAGATCAACCCGCCCTCATCCTCATCGATCAACTGACTCAACCCGCCCAGTGCTTCCCGGGCCTGGGTACGGTCCATCAATTTGGCCTGGGCCGCCGCTGGCAGGTCGGTGACGCGAATCACGCCTTTCTGGGTCAGGACCTGAATCAGGTCGTCGAGTACCCGAATCATCTCCAGGTCGCTCTGTTTGAGCTGTTTGAGGCTGTTTTCCACCGCCGCATTGGCGAACCAGGCCTGGATTTCATGGTGGTCGGCGGGCAGCGTTTCCGTGGCCTCGGCCCAGGCCGCAGCTTCCACGCGAACCAACTGACCCTGTGCATCGCGTTGCACGTAAAACATTGAGCATCCCTCGGAAATGGACCAGCGTCATGCTGTCAGCAGCATAGCCAACTGCAGGGGAGTATGCGGTGCGGGGACGAAATCGTCACCGGAAAGAAAGACGCGAACGTGACGGCCGCCCCATTGGGGCGGCCGTTTTGTTCACGCGTCAGCTGTTGTTGTGGTCGACCTTGATGGTCGGATCGCTGCCGGCAATCAGGTTGTGAATGTTGGCAGTGGACCAGTTGTTGCCTTCCAGCTTGATCGTCACGTCCGGTGTCGCGGCAGCCGCGTCGGCGGAGTTGAACTTGCCCGCCGAACTGACTTGCAGCGACGACACGCCGTCGACCGTGGTGATCTTCAGGAAGTTGTCGATGGTGCTGCCGGACTCGCCCTGCAGCAGGTCGCGCAGGTCGATGCGGTCACCTTCGCTGGCGTTGAAGTCCTTGATCACATCGTTGCCGGTATCGCCTGCTTTCCAGACGAAGGTGTCGGCACCGGAACCGCCGATCAGGATGTCGTTGCCCGGGCCGCCGATCAGCGTGTCGTTGCCGGTGCCGCCGAGCAGGATGTCATTGCCCTTGCCACCATCGAGCACGTCATTGCCGCCACCGCCGAACAGGATGTCATTGCCTGCGCCGCCCAGCAGCGTGTCGTTGCCGTCGTGGGTACCGGACACATCGAACGCTTGATAGTGCTCGGTGATGTACTGGTGCACGTTGCTGGTGGTGACTTTGCTGACATCGACGCCGGTCTGCTGCGCGACGAACGCCTGCATCGCCTGGTAACCCTCGCCGGCAATGCCGTTGAAGCTCACCAGATCGCCGAACAGGATGTCATTGCCGTCGCCGCCGTTGACCGTGTCGTTGCCCGGCATCGTCGCTTCGGTGTGGCCGATGATCGAGTTGGCCAGGTCCTTCGGATCAATGTTGGTCTGCGGGTTGTGATCGGTGTCGTACGGTTTCAGGTCGTTGAGGCTGACACCGCTGTTGATCCCGATGGCTTCCACATTGGACAGGTTGCCCAGCAGCGCAAAGGCGCTGTTGGCATTGTCGGTAGTGGCCGAGCTGGTGCTGCTGCCGGAACCCGCCAGGTTCGACAGCTCGTAGGTGCCGTCGCCTTGGGCGTGGATGGTGCCGACGTTGTTCCAGTTCCAGTTGCCGTTCTTGTAAGTCTGCAGGACCACGGCCCCCGCCGTGCTGATAGTCAGGTAGTGCGTGCTGTCGATGTAGGTGCTGAAGCTGTCGCCCAGTTTGTAGTTGCTGGTCTTCACCACGTCGTCGAGCTTCACGTTGCCGTACAGCGTCGGGTTGGTCTGTTCGCCGCTCTGGTAGTAGGTCGGCTGGCCGTCGGTGATGAAGTACGTGAGGTTCTTCGCCCCGGTATTGGCCACTGCATCAGCGCTCTGGAAGAAGTTGGCCGTGGCCTTGAACACGTCTTCGTAGTTGGTGCCCCCGCCGGAGCTCATCGAGTCCAGCACCGCTTTGAGCTTGGTCAGCGCGTTCGGGTCGTTGAGGTTCACCGACACCGACTTGTTGACCTGGGTATCGAAGTCCACCAGGAAGATGTTCACCGTGCCCGAGTTGTTGCCCATGCTCTGCTTGAGGGTGTTGAACACCGACGTCAGCGAGTCCTTGGCGGCGTTGATCGACGAGGTGCTCATGCTGCCCGAGCTGTCGACCATGAACGCGATGTTGTAGTTGGTGCCCGGCACAACGGTCAGGCCGCCGATGTCGGCGACGATGATGTCGTTGCCGTCGGTGCCGGTGACGGTGTCGTCGGCCGAGGTGGCGACAATCGAGTTGTAGACCGCCGGCACCACGGAGACCGGAATGGTCGCGGTGGTGCTGGCCGAGCCGCCCAGAGCCTCGGTGGAGGTCGAGGTCACGGTCAGGTTGAACTGGCCGTTGTAGTAGGCCGGCGGGGTCACGGTCAGGCTGCCGAGGTTCCAGCCGGTGACGTTGGCATCGCCGCTGGTGGCGGTCACGGTGAAGCTGTGGCCGGCGCCGTCGCTGAGGACCGAACCGACCGGTGCGCCGCTGATCTTGATGCTCAGGGTTTCCGAGCCGTCGGTGTCGGTCAGCGCGGTGCTGATCGACGACAGTTTCACGGTGGTGCCTTCGGCGCCGGTGTTGAGCTTGTAGCCGTCGTAATAGCCTTCGCCGTTGGTGCCGTGCAGATCGGAGACGGTTACACCGGAGTTCACCAGGTCCTGTACGCCGGTGTAGATCGGCACGCCGGTACTGCTCAGGTCGATCGCCGTACCGCCGTTGACCGACAGGTTGACGTCGTAGCTGCCCAGGCCGTTCTGGTTGTGGTGGTAGATCTCCAGGGTGTAGTAGCCGCTGGTGGTCGGGGTGAACGAACCGTTGAGGTTGCCGCCCGCGCCCCACGTCGTGGAGGCCACGTTCTTGCCTCCGATGTTCACCAGCAGGCTGTCATCGCCGGTGCCGGTAAAGGTGTAGGTCTTGCCGGCTTCGAGGTAGATCAGGCCGGAGGTCTTCGACGCGGTGCCCGCCGCGACGTTGCCGTCGGACTGCACGTTGGTCACGTTGCCTTTGGAGTTCGCGGTACCGGCGCCGTCGATCACGTTTTTCAGGGTGGTCGAGTTCGCGCCGCTGCCGTCGGTGCCCAGGCCCGACAGGCCGGTCCAGACTTCCTTGATCAAGCCGGTGGACTTCACGCTGTTGTCGGCCACCGACAGGGTCGGCGCATCCGCCACCGGCGTGATGTCGATCTTGATCGTGCCGGTGTTACCCAGCAGTTGACCGTCGGTTGGCTGGAACTTGATCTGTGCGTAGTCAGCCTGGTTGTTGCCCAGACCGGTGCCGCCGTAACCGTTCACACCCGATTCGTTGGCATCCGGCATGAAGCGCAGCTTGCCGGCGTCGATATCGGCCTTGCTGAAGGTCTGGTTGGTGGCGACGTCTTTCCAGGTCGAACCGTCCAGGTACTGCAGTTTGCCTTCGCCCGGCAGTTGGGTGATTTTCACGCCCAGGCTTGAGGCCGGGCTGTCGACGTCGGTCACGCCGAAGGTCGACCAGCCGAGGATCAACGGCGTGTCTTCGGTGCCGGTGACGTTGGCCGGCGCGGCAACCGGCGCGTCGTTGACGGCGACCACGTTGACCGTGGTGGTGGCCACGTTGGAGTAGTTGCCGCCATCGGTCACCGTCACGGTAATGATGCGCGGCACGGTGCTCGGGTCTTCACTGCTGTTGGTGAAGGTGATGTTCTTGATCGCCTGCATGTAGTCGGCGAGCGTTGCGTTGCCCGAGAGTGTCAGCGTGATCGTGCCATTGGTGCTGTTGGCGTTGATGGTGATGCCGTTGACGCTGTTGCCCAGGTTCAGCGCATCGCCGTCCTGACGGTTGGTCAGCACGATGGTGGCGCCGGTCAGCATGGTGCTGTCCGGGTCGGTGATGTTGATGTCGGTGTCGGCAATCGACACACCTGCGCCCGGGGTGTTCTCGGTGAAGGTCACCTTGTAGTCGGCCCCGGTGGCGCCGCTGGAGTTGTTGGCGTCGAGGTCGATGACCGGTGGTGCATCGTTGTCGATGATCGAGGTGCTGACGCTGCCGTTGGTGCTGCTGACCGCCAGGTTCTCGAAGTTGCCGCCGGTGGCCGAGTCGATCTTGACCACGAAGTTCTCGGTGCCTTCGGTGATCTTGTCGTCGATGGTCGCGACGTTGAACTGCGCACTGCTGGCGCCCGCCGGGATCTTCACGGTGTACACGCCGGTGAAGTCCGAACCGTCGGCGGCGGTGCCGCTGTAGACGATTTTCAGGGTCACGTCGGTTTGCGCCGGGTGGGTCAGGCTGACGGTGTAGCTGGCGGTCTGGCCTTCGGTCACCGAGGTGCTACCGGTGATGCTGACGGTGGTGGTGTCGATGGTGTCAGTGACGCTGGTCACCGCTGGCGTGTTGCTGGTCACCAGGTTTTCGAAGTTGCCGCCGGTGGCGTTGGTGATGGTTGCCTGCACGGTGCCGGCGTCTTTGTAGACGTCGTCAGCCGGTGCCGGAACGGTCACGGTGCCGGTGGTTTTGCCCGCATCGATGGTGATCACCGAACCGTTGCTCAGCGTCACGGTCACCGGAGTGCCGGCCGCGTTGGTCAGGGTTGCGGTGTAGGTGATCGAGCCACCCTCGGCCACGGTGCCGGTCGCGGTCAGCGACAGGTTGGTGGTGTCAATAGTGTCGGTCACGGTGGTGCTGACCGGCGTCTTGTCGGCCACGAGGTTTTCGTAGTTGCCGCCACTCACATTGGTGATCGAGTTGGTCAGCGGTGCATGACCATTCAGGACGTCGTTAGGCGCGGTCGTGGTGACAGTGCCGGTGGTCTTGCCGATGTCGATGGTGATCGACTGACCGTTGGACAGGGTTACGGTCACTGGCGAACCCGTCACTGGAGCGTCGACAGTCGCGGTGTAGACGACGTTGCCGCCCTCGGCCGCCGTCGTGGTGGCAGTCAGCTTCACCGTGGTGGTGTCGATGGTGTCGGTAACGCTGGTCACCGCTGGCGTGTTGCTGGTCACCAGGTTTTCGAAGTTGCCACCGGTGGCGTTGGTGATCGTTGCCTGTACGGTGCCGGCATCCTTGTAGACGTCATCGGCCGGTGCCGGAACCGTCACGGTGCCGGTGGTTTTGCCGGCGTCGATGGTGATCACGGCGCCATTGCTCAAGGTTACGGTCACCGGAGTGCCCGCCGCGTTGGTCAGTGTGGCGGTGTAGATGATCGAACCACCTTCGGCAACCGAATTGGTAGCACTCAGGGACAGGTTGGTGGTGTCGACAGTGTCGGTCACGGTGGTGCTGACCGGTGTCTTGTCGGCCACCAGATTTTCGTAGTTGCCACCGGAAACGTTGGTGATGGCGTTGGTCAGTGGCGCATGACCATTCAGCACATCGTTAGGCGCCGTGGTGGTCACGGTGCCGGTGGTTTTACCGACTTCAATAGTGATGTTCTGACCATTGGCCAGGGTTACCACAACCGGCGAGCCGGTCACTGGGGCACCCACGGTCGCGGTGTAGGTGACGGTGCCACCTTCAGCCGCGGTTTCGGTCGCGGTCAGTTTGACCGTGGTGGTGTCGATGGTGTCGGTAACGCTGGTCACCGCTGGCGTGTTGCTGGTCACCAGATTTTCGAAGTTGCCACCGGTGGCGTTGGTGATCGTTGCCTGTACGGTGCCGGCGTCCTTGTAGACGTCATCGGCCGGTGCAGGAACTGTCACAGTGCCGGTGGTTTTGCCGGCGTCGATGGTGATCACGGCGCCATTGCTCAAGGTTACGGTCACCGGAGTGCCCGCCGCGTTGGTCAGTGTGGCGGTGTAGATGATCGAACCACCTTCGGCAACCGAATTGGTAGCACTCAGGGACAGGTTGGTGGTGTCGACAGTGTCGGTCACGGTGGTGCTGACCGGTGTCTTGTCGGCCACCAGATTTTCGTAGTTGCCACCGGAAACGTTGGTGATGGCGTTGGTCAGTGGCGCATGACCATTCAGCACATCGTTAGGCGCCGTGGTGGTCACGGTGCCGGTGGTTTTACCGACTTCAATAGTGATGTTCTGACCATTGGCCAGGGTTACCACAACCGGCGAGCCGGTCACTGGGGCACCCACGGTCGCGGTGTAGGTGACGGTGCCACCTTCAGCAGCGGTTTCGGTCGCGGTCAGTTTGACCGTGGTGGTGTCGATGGTGTCGGTAACGCTGGTCACCGCTGGCGTGGTGCTGGTCACCAGGTTTTCGAAGTTGCCGCCGGTGGCGTTGGTGATCGTTGCCTGTACGGTGCCGGCATCCTTGTAGACGTCATCGGCCGGTGCCGGAACCGTCACGGTGCCGGTGGTTTTGCCGGCGTCGATGGTGATCACGGCGCCATTGCTCAAGGTTACGGTCACCGGAGTGCCCGCCGCGTTGGTCAGTGTGGCGGTGTAGATGATCGAACCACCTTCGGCAACCGAATTGGTAGCACTCAGGGACAGGTTGGTGGTGTCGACAGTGTCGGTCACGGTGGTGCTGACCGGTGTCTTGTCGGCCACCAGATTTTCGTAGTTGCCACCGGAAACGTTGGTGATGGCGTTGGTCAGTGGCGCATGACCATTCAGCACATCGTTAGGCGCCGTGGTGGTCACGGTGCCGGTGGTTTTACCGACTTCAATAGTGATGTTCTGACCATTGGCCAGGGTTACCACAACCGGCGAGCCGGTCACTGGGGCACCCACGGTCGCGGTGTAGGTGACGGTGCCACCTTCAGCCGCGGTTTCGGTCGCGGTCAGTTTGACCGTGGTGGTGTCGATGGTGTCGGTAACGCTGGTCACCGCTGGCGTGTTGCTGGTCACCAGATTTTCGAAGTTGCCACCGGTGGCGTTGGTGATCGTTGCCTGTACGGTGCCGGCGTCCTTGTAGACGTCATCGGCCGGTGCAGGAACTGTCACAGTGCCGGTGGTTTTGCCGGCGTCGATGGTGATCACGGCGCCATTGCTCAAGGTTACGGTCACCGGAGTGCCCGCCGCGTTGGTCAGTGTGGCGGTGTAGATGATCGAACCACCTTCGGCAACCGAATTGGTAGCACTCAGGGACAGGTTGGTGGTGTCGACAGTGTCGGTCACGGTGGTGCTGACCGGTGTCTTGTCGGCCACCAGATTTTCGTAGTTGCCACCGGAAACGTTGGTGATGGCGTTGGTCAGTGGCGCATGACCATTCAGCACATCGTTAGGCGCCGTGGTGGTCACGGTGCCGGTGGTTTTACCGACTTCAATAGTGATGTTCTGACCATTGGCCAGGGTTACCACAACCGGCGAGCCGGTCACTGGGGCACCCACGGTCGCGGTGTAGGTGACGGTGCCACCTTCAGCCGCGGTTTCGGTCGCGGTCAGTTTGACCGTGGTGGTGTCGATGGTATCAGTGACGCTGGTCACCGCTGGCGTGGTGCTGGTCACCAGGTTTTCGAAGTTGCCACCGGTGGCGTTGGTGATCGTTGCCTGAACGGTGCCGGCGTCCTTGTAGACGTCATCGGCCGGTGCAGGAACTGTCACGGTGCCGGTGGTTTTACCGGCCTCGATGGTGATCACGGCGCCATTGCTCAAGGTCACGGTCACCGGAGTGCCCGCCGCGTTGGTCAGTGTGGCGGTGTAGAGGATCGAACCGCCCTCGGCGACCGAATTGGTGGCGCTGAGTGTCAGGTTGGTGGTGTCGACGGTGTCGGTGACCGTGGTCGAAACCGGGGTTTTGTCAGCTACGAGGTTTTCGTAGTTGCCGCCCGTTACGTCGGTGATCGCATTGGTCAGCGGTGCATGACCGTTCAACGCATCGTTCGGCGCGGTGGTGGTCACGGTGCCGGTGGTCTTGCCGATGTCGATGGTGATGGTCTGGCCGTTGGACAGGTTCACGGTGACCGGAGAACCCGTCACTGGTGCGCCAACAGTCGCGGTGTAAGTGACAGTGCCACCTTCAGCCGCCGACTCGGTCGCGGTGAGTTTCACCGTGGTGGTGTCGATGGTGTCGGTGACCTGGGTTACGGCCGGAACGGTGCTCGGCACCAGATTTTCGAAGTTGCCGCCCGTGGCCGTCGAAATGGTTGCTTCGACCTTGCCGGCATCCTTGTAGACGTCATCGGCTGGCGCCGGGACAGTCACGGTGCCAGTGGTCTTGCCGGCTTCGATGGTGATGACCGCGCCGTTCGACAAGGTCACGGTCACTGGCGAGCCAGCCGCATTGGTCAGGGTCGCGGTGTAAATGATCGAACCACCTTCGGCCACGGTGCCAGTGGCGCTCAAGGTCAGGTTGGTGGTGTCGACGGTGTCGGTGACGGTGGTCGAGACCGGAGTCTTGTCGGCGACGAGGTTTTCGTAGTTGCCACCGCTCACGTCGGTAATCGCGTTGGTCAGCGGCGCATGGCCGTTCAGCGCGTCGTTCGGCGCAGTGGTGGTGACGGTGCCGGTGGTCTTGCCGACTTCGATGGTGATTTGCTGACCGTTGGCCAGGGTCACGGTGACCGGAGAACCCGTCACTGGTGCGCCAACGGTGGCGGTGTAAGTAACGGTGCCGCCTTCTGCCGCTGTTTCGGACGCGGTGAGCTTCACGGTCGTCGTGTCGATGGTGTCGGTGACTTCGGTGACAGCCGGCACGGTGCTCGGAACCAGGTTCTCGAAGTTGCCGCCGGTTGCATCCTTGATGGTGACTTCGACTTTGCCGGCATCCTTGTAGACGTCATCGGCCGGGGCCGGAACGGTTACGGTGCCGGTGGTTTTGCCCGCTTCAATGGTGATGACGGCGCCGTTGCTCAACGTCACGGTCAGCGGAGTGCCGGCCGGGTTGGTCAATGTCGCGGTATAAACGATCGAGCCGCCTTCGGCCACGGTGCCGGTCGCGGTCAGCGACAGGTTGGTGGTGTCGACGGTGTCGGTGACGGTGGTGTTGACCGGAGTCTTGTCGGCGACGAGGTTTTCGTAGTTGCCGCCCGTTACGTCGGTGATCGCATTGGTCAGAGGTGCATGACCGTTCAACGCATCGTTCGGTGCGGTCGTGGTGACAGTGCCGGTGGTCTTGCCGACTTCGATGGTGATTTGCTGACCGTTGGACAGGGTCACGGTGACCGGAGAACCCGTCACTGGTGCGCCAACAGTGGCGGTGTAAGTAACGGTGCCGCCTTCTGCCGCCGTTTCGGAAGCGGTGAGCTTCACGGTCGTCGTGTCGATGGTGTCGGTGACCTGGGTTACGGCCGGAACGGTGCTTGGCACCAGGTTCTCGAAGTTACCGCCCGTGGCCGTCGAAATGGTTGCTTCGACTTTACCTGCATCTTTGTAGACGTCATCAGCCGGAGCCGGAACGCTCACGGTGCCGGTGGTTTTACCGGCTTCGATGGTGATGACAGCGCCGTTCGACAGGGTCACGGTCACCGGAGTACCCGCCGGGTTGGTCAGGGTCGCGGTGTAGACGATCGAACCGCCCTCGGCCACGGAACCAGTGGCGCTCAGGGTCAGGTTGGTGGTATCGACGGTGTCGGTGACCGTGGTCGAAACCGGCGTCTTGTCGGCCACCAGATTTTCGTAGTTTCCACCGCTCACGTCGGTAATAGCGTTGGTCAGTGGTGCATGGCCATTCAACGCATCGTTCGGTGCGGTGGTGGTCACGGTGCCGGTGGTCTTGCCCACTTCGATGGTGATCTGCTGACCATTGGCCAGGGTCACGGTGACCGGAGAACCCGTCACTGGTGCGCCAACAGTGGCGGTGTAAGTAACGGTGCCGCCTTCTGCCGCCGTTTCGGAAGCGGTGAGCTTCACGGTCGTCGTGTCGATGGTGTCGGTGACGTTGGTCACGGCCGGAACGGTACTCGGCACCAGGTTCTCGAAACCGCCACCGGTGACGGTCGAAATGGTCGCCTCGACTTTGCCGGCATCCTTGTAGACGTCATCGGCTGGCGCGGGGACAGTCACGGTGCCAGTGGTCTTGCCAGCTTCGATGGTGATGACCGCGCCGTTCGACAAGGTCACGGTCACTGGCGAGCCAGCCGCATTGGTCAGGGTGGCGGTGTAGACGATCGAACCCCCTTCGGCCACCGAGTCGGTGGCGGTCAGGTTCAGGTTGGTGGTGTCGACAGTGTCCGAAACCGAAGTGTTGGCCGGTTTGCTGTCGACGGCCAGGTTTTCGTAGTTGCCACCAGTGGCTTTGTCGATGGTGACGCTCAGCGAGCTGCCGCCAGCCAGCGGGCTGTTCGGCGCGACGAAGTTCACGGTGCCGGTGGTCTCGCCCACGGCGATGGTGATGGTCTGGCCGTTGGACAGGGTCACCACGACCGGCGAGCCGGTCACTGGCGCGGTCACGGTGGCGGTGTAGACCACGGTTTCGCCTTCGGCGACGTTGGCGGTAGCGCTCAGGGACACGGTGGACGTGTCGATGGTGTCGTGGACGGTGGTGACTGCCGGGCTGGTGCTGGTGACCAGGTTTTCGAAGTTGCCGCCGGTGGCGCCCTTGATGGTCGTTTCCACGGTGCCGGCGTCCTTGTAGACGTCGTCCTTCGGTGCATCGACGGTCACGGTGCCGGTGGTTTTGCCAGCCTCGATGGTGATCACCGCGCCGTTGCTCAGCGTCACGGTCACCGGGGTGCCAGCGGCGTTGGTCAGGGTCGCGGTGTAGGTGATCTGGCCACCTTCGTTGACTTCCGGCGTCGCGCTCAGCGTCAGGTTGGTGGTGTCGACGGTGTCGGTGACGGTGGTGCTGACCGGTGTCTTGTCGGCCACCAGATTTTCGTAGTTGCCGCCGCTCACGTCAGTGATCGAGTTGGTCAACGGTTCGTGACCGTTGAGTGCGTCGTTCGGCGCGGTAGTGGTTACGGTGCCGGTGGTTTTGCCGACTTCGATGGTGATCGACTGACCGTTGGCCAGGGTCACAGTCACAGGCGAACCGGTCACCGGTGCGCCGACAGTGGCGGTGTAGGTGACGGTGCCACCTTCAGCGGCCGACTCGGTCGCGGTCAGTTTGACCGTGGTGGTGTCGATGGTATCGGTGACTTCGGTAACCGCTGGAACAGTGCTTGGTACCAGGTTTTCGAAGTTGCCGCCGGACGCGTCCTTGATGGTGACTTCAACCTTGCCGGCGTCTTTGTAGACGTCATCGGCTGGTGCAGGAACGCTCACGGTGCCCGTGGTCTTGCCCGCTTCGATGGTGATCACGGCACCGTTCGACAAGGTCACGGTCACCGGCGTACCGGCCGGATTGGTCAGGGTCGCGGTGTAGAGGATCGAACCACCCTCGGCCACGGTACCGGTCGCGGTCAGCGACAGGTTGGTGGTGTCAACGGTGTCGGTGACAGTGGTCGACACTGGCGTCTTGTCGGCGACCAGATTCTCGTAGTTGCCACCGCTCACGTCGGTAATCGCGTTGGTCAGTGGCGCGTGACCGTTCAGCGCGTCGTTCGGCGCAGTGGTGGTCACGGTGCCGGTGGTCTTGCCGACTTCGATGGTGATTTGCTGGCCGTTGGACAGGGTCACGGTGACTGGCGAACCGGTCACAGGTGCGCCCACCGTCGCAGTGTAAGTAACGGTGCCGCCTTCTGCCGCCGATTCGGTCGCGGTCAGTTTGACCGTGGTGGTGTCGATGGTGTCGGTGACCTGGGTCACGGCCGGCACGGTGCTCGGCACCAGGTTCTCGAAGTTGCCGCCGGTTGCCGTCGAAATGGTTGCTTCGACCTTGCCGGCATCCTTATAGACGTCATCGGCTGGCGCCGGGACAGTCACGGTGCCAGTGGTCTTGCCGGCTTCGATGGTGATGACCGCGCCGTTCGACAAGGTCACGGTCACTGGCGAGCCAGCCGCATTGGTCAGGGTCGCGGTGTAAATGATCGAACCACCTTCGGCCACGGTGCCAGTGGCGCTCAGGGTCAGGTTGGTGGTGTCGACGGTGTCGGTCACCGTGGTGCTGACCGGGGTCTTGTCAGCCACCAGATTCTCGTAGTTGCCACCGGTCACACCGGTGATCGAGTTGGTCAGCGGCTCGTGACCGTTCAGCGCGTCGTTCGGCGCCGTGGTGGTGACGGTGCCGGTGGTTTTACCGACTTCGATGGTGATCTGCTGACCATTGGCCAGGGTCACGGTGACCGGAGAACCGGTTACTGGCGCGCCGACAGTGGCGGTGTAGGTGACGGTGCCACCTTCAGCCGCCGACTCGGTCGCAGTCAGTTTGACCGTGGTGGTGTCGATGGTATCGGTGACTTCGGTAACCGCTGGAACAGTGCTTGGTACCAGGTTTTCGAAGTTGCCGCCGGACGCGTCCTTGATGGTGACTTCGACTTTGCCGGCGTCTTTATAAACGTCATCGGCTGGAGCAGGAACAGTCACGGTGCCGGTGGTCTTGCCGGCTTCAATGGTGATGACCGAGCCATTGCTCAAGGTCACGGTCACCGGCGTGCCCGCAGGGTTGGTCAGCGTGGCGGTGTAAACAATCGAACCGCCCTCGGCCACGGTGCCGGTTGCGGTCAGCGACAGGTTGGTGGTGTCGACGGTGTCGGTTACGGTGGTGCTGACCGGTGTCTTGTCGGCCACCAGATTTTCGTAGTTGCCACCGCTCACGCCAGTGATCGAGTTGCTCAACGGTTCATGACCGTTCAACGCATCGTTCGGGGCGGTGGTGGTCACGGTACCGGTGGTTTTGCCGACTTCGATGGTGATTTGCTGACCGTTGGCCAAAGTGACAGTCACTGGCGAACCGGTCACAGGCGCACTAACCGTCGCGGTGTAGGTGACAGTGCCGCCCTCGGCCACCGATGTGTCAGCCGTCAATTTGACGGTCGAGGTGTCGATGGTATCGGTGACTTCCGTCACGGCAGGGACGGTGCTTGGAACAAGGTTCTCGAAGTTGCCACCGGACGCATCCTTGATGGTCACTTCGACCTTGCCGGCGTCCTTGTAGACGTCATCGGCAGGAGCTGGAACGGTCACGGTACCGGTGGTTTTACCGGCCTCGATGGTGATGACCGAGCCATTGCTCAAGGTCACGGTCACTGGCGTGCCGGCCGGGTTGGTCAGAGTGGCGGTGTAAACAATCGAACCGCCTTCGGCCACGGTGCCGGTCGCAGTCAGCGACAGGTTGGTGGTGTCGATGGTGTCGGTGACCGTGGTCGAAACCGGAGTCTTGTCCGCTACGAGGTTTTCGTAGTTGCCGCCGCTTACGTCGGTAATCGAGTTGCTCAGCGGTGCATGGCCGTTCAACGCATCGTTCGGTGCGGTGGTGGTCACGCTGCCGGTGGTTTTACCCACTTCGATGGTGATGGTCTGACCGTTGGCCAGGGTCACGGTGACCGGGGAGCCAGTCACCGGTGCGCCAACAGTGGCGGTGTAAGTGACGGTGCCGCCTTCAGCGACCGAGGTGTCAGCGGTCAGTTTCACGGTTGAAGTGTCGACGGTGTCGGTGACTTCGGTAACCGCTGGAACAGTGCTTGGTACCAGGTTTTCGAAGTTGCCGCCGGACGCGTCCTTGATGGTGACTTCGACTTTGCCGGCGTCTTTATAAACGTCATCGGCTGGAGCAGGAACAGTCACGGTGCCGGTGGTCTTGCCGGCTTCAATGGTGATGACCGAGCCATTGCTCAAGGTCACGGTCACCGGCGTGCCGGCCGGGTTGGTCAGGGTCGCGGTGTAAACGATCGAGCCGCCCTCGGCCACGGTGCCGGTCGCAGTCAGCGACAGGTTGGTGGTGTCGATGGTGTCGGTGACCGTGGTCGAAACCGGAGTCTTGTCCGCTACGAGGTTTTCGTAGTTGCCGCCGCTCACGTCAGTGATCGAGTTGGTCAGTGGTTCGTGACCATTCAACGCATCGTTCGGCGCTGTGGTGGTGACGGTGCCGGTGGTTTTGCCGACTTCGATGGTGATTTGCTGACCATTGGCCAGGGTCACGGTGACTGGTGAACCGGTCACCGGAGCACCGACGGTAGCGGTATAGGTGACAGTGCCACCTTCAGCTGCGGATTCGGTTGCGGTCAGTTTGACCGTGGTGGTGTCGATGGTGTCGGTGACGTCGGTAACCGCTGGAACAGTGCTTGGCACCAGGTTCTCGAAGTTGCCGCCGGACGCGTCCTTGATCGTGACTTCAACCTTGCCGGCATCCTTGTAGACGTCATCAGCCGGAGCCGGAACAGTCACGGTACCAGTGGTTTTGCCAGCCTCGATGGTGATGACCGAGCCATTGCTCAAGGTCACGGTCACCGGCGTGCCGGCCGGGTTGGTCAGGGTCGCGGTGTAAACAATCGAACCGCCTTCGGCTACGGAACCAGTGGCGCTCAGGGTCAGATTGGTGGTGTCGACGGTGTCGGTCACGGTGGTGCTGACCGGCGTCTTGTCGGCCACGAGGTTCTCGTAATTGCCGCCGCTTACGTCAGTGATCGAGTTGGTCAGCGGCGCGTGGCCGTTGAGTACATCGTTCGGTGCGGTGGTGGTCACGCTGCCGGTGGTTTTACCCACTTCGATGGTGATGGTCTGACCGTTGGCCAGGGTCACGGTGACCGGGGAGCCAGTCACCGGTGCGCCAACAGTGGCGGTGTAAGTGACGGTGCCGCCTTCAGCGACCGAGGTGTCAGCGGTCAGTTTCACGGTTGAAGTGTCGACGGTGTCGGTGACTTCGGTAACCGCCGGGACAGTACTCGGAACAAGGTTCTCGAAATTGCCGCCGGACGCGTCCTTGATCGTGACTTCGACCTTGCCCGCATCTTTGTAGACGTCATCGGCAGGGGCTGGAACGGTCACGGTACCGGTGGTTTTGCCGGCTTCGATGGTGATCACCGCGCCGTTGCTCAAGGTCACGGTCACAGGGGTGCCGGCCGGATTGGTCAGGGTGGCGGTGTAAACAATCGAGCCGCCTTCGGCCACAGAACCAGTCGCGCTCAGCGACAGGTTGGTGGTGTCGACGGTATCGGTGATCGTGGTCGAAACCGGGGTTTTATCGGCGACGAGGTTTTCGTAGTTGCCGCCAGTCACACCGGTGATCGAGTTGGTCAGCGGCGGATTGCCGGTCAACGCGTCGTTCGGCGCGGTGGTGGTGACGGTGCCGGTGGTCTTGCCGACTTCGATGGTGATCGACTGACCGTTGGCCAGGGTCACGGTCACCGGCGAGCCGGTCACTGGCGCGCCCACCGTCGCGGTATAGATAACGGTGCCGCCTTCGGCTGCGGTTTCGGTCGCGGTCAGTTTGACCGTCGTGGTGTCGATGGTGTCGGTGATCTGGGTCACGGCCGGAACGGTGCTTGGCACCAGGTTCTCGAAGTTGCCGCCGGTGGTGCCGGCAATGCTGACTTCGACTTTGCCCGCATCCTTGTAAACGTCATCGGCTGGCGCCGGAACGGTCACAGTGCCGGTGGTTTTGCCCGCTTCAATGGTGATGACGGAGCCGTTGCTCAACGTCACGGTCACTGGCGTGCCGGCCGGGTTGGTCAATGTAGCGGTGTAAACGATCGAGCCACCTTCGGCCACTGAGCCGGTGGCGCTCAACGACAGATTGGTGGTGTCGATGGAGTCGGTGACCGTGGTGGTCGCCGGCGTGGTGTTCGGCACCAGATTTTCGAAATTGCCGCCGGTAGCACCGGTAATGGTGGTGCTGACGGTGCCGCCGTTGTTGTAGACGTCGTTCGGCGCGGTTGGCACGTTGACGCTGCCGGTGGTCTTGCCGGCTTCGATGGTGATGGTCGAACCGTTCGACAACGTGACGGTGACCGGTGTCTGCGCCGGATTGGTCAACGTCGCGGTGTAAGTGATCTGGCCGCCTTCGACCACGGTGCCAGTGGCCGTCAGGGTCAGGCCGGTGGTGTCTTTCGAATCGACAATGGTGGTAACGGCCGGCGTCGGGTTCGGTACCAGATTCTCGAAGTTCCCGCCCGTTGCACCGGTGATGGTCGTGGTGACAGTGCTGCCATTGTTGTACACGTCGTTGGGCGCAGTCGGCACGTTGACGGTGCCGGTGGTCTGGCCGGCTCCGATGGTGATGGTCGAGCCGTTGGACAGGGTGACGGTGACCGGCGTCTGCGCCGGGTTGGTCAGGGTCGCGGTGTAGGTGATCTGGCCACCTTCGGTGACGCTGTTGCCCGCCGTCAGCGTGACGGTGGTGGTGTCGATGGTGTCGGTGACCTGGGTCACGGCCGGTGTGGTCGGCACGGTGACGGTAATGCCGTTGCCGCCGGTGGTGCCGGTAACGGTCACGTTGATCTGGGTCGGGTCGTTGTAGACCGTATCGTTCGGGGCCAGCGGCACGTTGACGGTGCCCGTGGTGGAGCCTGCCGGAATCACGATCACCGAACCGTTGGACAGGGTGATGCTCAGGTCGGTCAGCGGCGCCTGGGTCAGGGTCGCCGTGTACACCAGCACGCCGCCGGCTTCGGTGATGGTCGGTGTGGCGCTGAGGCTCAGGGTCGAGTCGCGCAAGGCGTTGGGGGTGGTATCGGTGGTCTGGCCACCCGTGATGTTCTGGGCGGCCTGACCGGCCGAGTTGATGCCTGCGGTCGGGAAGCCGATGGTCGGGTCGACACGGCCAGCGGTTGCGTCGAGCATCACGAAACTGTGGCCGCCACCGGCAGCACCACCAGTGCCTGCGGCGCTCGGGCCGGCAGCGGTGGCGTCAAGAGCGGTGGTCGGGTCGACGCCGGCGGCAATGGCCTGCTGCAGCTCTTCAACGGATGGTGCGGCTTGCGCAGTGGCTTCGGCCAGGTCGGTGGTGGAGTCCGGAGTATCGGCGCTCCATTGGGTGTCACGACCCAGATCGATGGTACGGCCGTCAGCCAGCTCCAGAGACACCGCGCCAGATACGCCGGTATCGACCTGATCGCCGGCGAACAAACGGTCGCCTTCAACGAGTACGCGACGGACGCCCTCTGGGGACACCACGAAAACCTGACCGACAATGCTTTTGACGATGGCAACAACACTGCTCATTGAAGACTCTCCGGGTGTCACGTTCAGTTGACTTCCATAGACCTGATGGCTTTTCTGCGCCGATTCAGTCTGGACGTACTTTTTAAAAAGGGTGGAACAAGTTTGACGCTGATCTGCGTCAATATTTTGGCTGGAATCTTTCGCTATTAACTTTATGCCAAACTATTGACCTTATGGATGCCATCCTAAACAATCGCCCCACTAATGTCACATTGATATTTACGCGGCGACTTGCCCTTGAGCATGTGATCCAGTTCCGGTTTTAAACTTTCCGACATACGGTCATTCCGGTTGCCATCATCCGACGCAGCACCCTTAATTGCTGTGATTCACGACAAGAAGTTCTGGGAAATCCTTACCATGCGTTCGCACCTGTTCAAGGCATTGCCTTTCGCTCTCGCCGCGTCTTTTGCACAAGCACAAACCCTGCCCGAAGCCATGCAACAGGCACTGGATGTCCATCCGGAAATCCAGGCGGGGGTCAATAGTCGTTTGGCTGCGGATTATCAGTTAAAGGCTGCCAAAGGTGGATACCTGCCCAAGGTCGACCTGCTCGGCGGTTATGGCCGTGAAGGCACCGACAGCGTCACCACCCGTGCCAACGGCGGCGGCAATCACTGGGAAACCCTGAACCGCAGCGAGTCAAGTTTACGTCTCTCGCAAATGGTTTTTGACGGTTTCGCGACGTCCAGCGAAGTCGGGCGTCAACAAGCCACCGTCAACTCCCGCGCCTATGCCTTGCTCGGCACTTCCGAGCGTACCGCGCTGACCGTGGCCCAGGTTTATCTGGATGTACTGACCCGCCGCGAATTCGTGCGTCTGGCCGAGGAAAACCTCAAGAGCCACCAGCGCATCTACGATCAGATCCAGTTGCGCACCCAGCGCGGCGTCGGCAGCGGTGCTGACCTCGACCAGGCCGAAGCGCGGATGGCCCAGGCCCGCAACAACCTGATCACCGAGCAGACCAACCTCGCCGACTCGGAAACCAACTTCCTCAGCGCCGTCGGCCAGATGCCCGATCAACTGGAGCGTCCTGCGCCGTTCATGGCGATGATGCCGGCCAACCTGAATGAAGCCCGCACGCAGATGCTGGAAAACAGCCCGATCCTGCGTTCGGCCGAGTCCGACATCGCCGCGGCCGAAAAGCAGTACGAAACCGCCAAGTCGACCTTCTACCCGCGTTTCGACGCCGAGCTGGGCCGCACCGCCGACAACGACCTCGATGGCCAGAACGGTCACAACAATGAATGGCAGGCGATGCTGCGCATGCGCTTCAACCTATACTCCGGCGGCAGCAACAAGGCTGACCTGGAATCCAAGTCCTATCTGTCGAACCAGGCGCTGGACATCCGCAACAACGCCCTGCGTCAGTTGAACGAGGAACTGGGCCTGGCCTGGAACGCCCTGAATAACGCCAATGCCCAAGTGCCGATCGCCCAGCAGTACGTCGATCACAGCACCTCGGTGCGTACCGCGTACCAGCGTCAGTTCAGTCTGGGCGAACGAACCCTGCTGGATTTGCTCGACAGTGAAAACGAACTGTTTACCGCTTCGCGTCGTCTGGCCGAGATCAAGAACATTCAGTTATTTACTCAATACCGAATCAAGGCGACCATGGGCGAGTTGCTCAAGAGCCAGGGAGTGGTCGCACCGATGGCATCCGTTGTGCAGAACGACGTGAAGCCCAAGGTTCAACTGCCCGGGATGAATTGAGTTGTCCCTTTTCAACTGTTAAAGAGTGTCGAGCGTGGAATCAGAAGTCAGTCGAGTTCATCTCAGTCATGATCCACGCGCGATGCACGACGATCCGTTACTGGATGGTCTGCTCGCTCTTTGCATGCTGCACCAGAAACCCGCCAGCGCGGCGATGCTGACCACCGGTCTGCCGCTGCCCAAGCAACGCCTGAGTGTCGAGCTGCTGCCCCGTGCGGCGGCGCGCGCCGGGCTGCAGGGGCGGGTGCTGCAACGCAAGCTGGAAGAAATTCCGGCCATCGCGATGCCGGCGTTGTTGTTGCTCAAGGATGGCCGCAGTGCCGTTCTGCTCGGCTGGCAGGGGGAGAACGATGCCCGGGTGTTGCTCAGCGAAACCGATGGCGGCGAGTCCCTCGTCAACCGTGAGCTGCTGGCCGACGACTACCTCGGCAAAGTGTTCTTCGCCCAACCCCAGCACAAATTCGACGTCAACCACGGCACGCTGATCCCGCGTGCACGCTCGTGGTTCCGCGACACCCTCAAGCGTTCGCGCTGGCTGTACGCCGACGCCATCGCCGCCAGTTTCCTGATCAACATCATCGCCATGGCTGCGCCGCTGTTCGTGATGAACGTCTACGACCGCGTGGTGCCGAACCAGGCCGAAGCGACCCTGTGGGTGCTTGCACTGGGCATCACCGGCGCCTATCTGTTCGACCTGATCCTCAAGAGCCTGCGCAGCCTGTGCCTGGATCTGGCCGGCAAGAAAACCGACCTGATCATTTCCGCCACGCTGTTCGAACGCATCGTCGGCATGGCCATGAAATACCGGCCGGCGCGGGTCGGCAGCTTTGCCCAGAACATTCATGAGTTCCAGAGCCTGCGCGACTTCCTCGCCTCGCTGACCCTGACCAGCCTGATCGACCTGCCGTTCACTATCCTGATTTTCATCGTCATCGCCATTCTCGGCGGGCATCTGGTGTGGATTCCAGTGCTGGCCTTCCCGATTGCACTGTTGATCGGCTACGCCTTGCAGAAGCCGCTGGTGGCCACCATGGAACGCACCATGGCGCTGGGTGCCGAGCGTCAGTCGAGCCTGATCGAAACCCTCGCCGGCCTCGACGCGGTGAAGGTCAACAACGCCGAAAGCGAGCGCCAGTATCAGTGGGAACAGACCATCGGCACCCTCAGCCGCCTCGAGCTGCGGGTGAAAATGCTCTCCGGTCTGGCGATGAACATCACCCTGCTGATCCAGCAACTGGCCGGGGTGATCATGATCGTCTTCGGCGTGTACCAGATCATCGCCGGCAACCTGAGCATGGGCGGCCTGATCGCCTGCTACATGCTCAGTGGGCGCGCCCTCAGCCCGCTGGCGTCGCTGTCCGGTCTGCTGACCCGTTACCAGCAGGCGCGGGTGACCATGACCTCGGTCGACCAGATGATGGAGCTGCCGCAAGAGCGCAATTTCGAAGAGCGTCCGCTGAGCCGCAAGGTGCTGCAAGGTGCGATCGAATGCCGTCAGCTCAACTTCACCTACCCGGATCAACAGAACCCGGCGCTGAAGAACATCAACCTGGTGATCCGTCCCGGTGAGAAAATCGGCATCATCGGCCGCAGCGGCTCGGGCAAGAGTTCGCTGGCGAAATTGCTGGTCGGCCTGTATCAGCCGGACGACGGCGCGTTGCTGGTGGACGGCGTCGACATTCGCCAGATCGACGTCAGCGAGCTGCGCTACAACATCGGCTACGTGCCGCAGGACATCCAGCTGCTGGCCGGCACCCTGCGCGACAACCTGATTTCCGGCGCCCGCTACGTCGAGGATGAGCTTGTGCTGCAAGCCGCCGAACTGGCTGGCGTCCATGAATTCGCCCGCCTGCACCCACAGGGTTATGAACTGCAAGTCGGTGAGCGCGGGCAGAACCTGTCCGGCGGCCAGCGCCAGAACGTCGCCCTGGCCCGGGCGCTGTTGCTCAACCCGCCGATCCTGCTGCTCGACGAACCGACCAGCGCCATGGACAACACCGGCGAAGAGCGCCTCAAGCAGCGCCTCGCGGCGGTGGTGGAAAACAAGACCGTGGTGCTGGTGACGCACCGGGCATCACTGCTGTCGCTGGTCGACCGCCTGCTGGTGGTCGACCGTGGACAGATTCTCGCCGATGGCCCGAAAGCCGCCGTGATGGAAGCGTTGAAGAAGGGGCAGATCAGTGTTGCTTAAGTCGGGTTTCAAGGATTCGATCCGTCGCTACTTCAAGGGCTCGGCATCGCTGCAGGGCCAGCCGCTGCCAGAGGTCAACAAGGCCTTGATCGAAGACGCGCCGCGCGTGGTGCGCCTGACGATCTGGGCGATCATCGGTTTCTTCGTGTTCCTGATGCTGTGGGCCAACTTCGCCGTCATCGACGAAGTGACCAAGGGCGACGGCAAGGCGATTCCCTCGTCGAAGATCCAGAAAATCCAGAACCTTGAGGGCGGGATCGTCTCCGAGCTGTTCGTCAAGGAAGGCCAGATCGTCGAGGCCGGCGCGCCGCTGGTGCGGCTGGATGACACGCGTTTTGCCTCCAACGTCGGTGAAACCGAAGCTGATCGACTGTCGATGTTGCTGCGGGTCGAGCGCCTGAGTGCCGAGGTCGAGGACCGTCCGCTGAATTTCCCCGAGGACGTGCTCAAAGCCGTGCCGGGTCAGGCAAAAAGCGAAGAATCGTTGTACATCAGCCGTCGCCAGCAATTGCACGATGAGGTCGGTGGCTTGCAGGAGCAGTTGATCCAGCGCCAGCAAGAGCTGCGCGAGTTCACCTCGAAACAGGCGCAGTACCGCCAGCAACTCGGCCTGCAACGCCAGGAAATCAACATGTCCGAGCCGCTGGTGGCCCAGGGCGCGGTGTCGCCGGTGGAAGTGCTGCGACTCAAGCGTGCCGAAGTGGAAACCCGTGGTCAGCTCGACGCCACCACTCTGGCGATCCCGCGTGCCGAATCGGCGATCAAGGAAGTGCAGCGCAAGATCGACGAAACGCGCGGCAAATTCCGCAGCGAAGCCCTGACCCAGCTCAACGAGGCGCGCACCGATCTGAACAAGGCCCAGGCCACCGGCAAGGCGCTCGAAGACCGGGTCAGCCGTACGCTCGTTACCTCGCCGGTGCGGGGCATCGTCAACAAGATGCTGGTCAACACCATCGGCGGCGTGATCCAGCCGGGCAGCGACCTGCTGGAAATCGTGCCGCTGGACGACACTTTGCTGGTCGAAGCGAAGATCCGCCCACAAGACATCGCGTTCCTCCATCCGGGCCAGGAAGCCACGGTGAAATTCACCGCGTATGACTACACCATCTACGGCGGTTTGAAGGCGAAGCTTGAGCAGATCGGCGCCGACACCATCACCGACGAAGACAAGAAAACCACCTATTACGTCATCAAGCTGCGCACCGAGCGCAGCCATCTGGGCACCGACGAGAAGCCGTTGCTGATCATCCCGGGGATGGTGGCGTCGGTGGACATCATCACCGGCAAGAAGACCGTGTTGAGCTATCTGCTCAAGCCGATCATCCGCGCGCGGGCCGAGGCGTTGCACGAGCGCTAGATCTTTATTGGCCTTTCAGGCCTCTTCGCGAGCGAGCCCGCTCCCACTAGGAATCTCGGTTAGAACACGATTGTGTGCTCACCAAAGAACTCTGTGGGAGCGGGCTTGCCCGCGAAGGCGTCAGTCAAAACAACAAATTCCGTCCAGAAGTGACACAAATGGTCACTCACCATCCAGTCCATTCCGAAGCAATCGCCATATCGTTATTCGTTAACGGTATTTAATTTCCAATTCTTATAGCTATAAAGTCAGCCTCCTGCGTACCTGCCGACCAATCGGCGCGCCGCACGACACGAACCCACACGCAATCCAGCGTGAGTTTCTGATCGACGCGCGCGCCCTTGAGCGCGCCGTGCGTGGGAGATTGATTGATGTCCGCAGCTACTGCTACCCCAAGCGCCGCGACTGTCGCGCCGCAAACCTTCGAGATCCGCCCGTTCAGCGGTGCCGTCGGCGCCGAAATCATCGGCCTCGATCTGACCCGTCCGGTCAACGATGAGGACTTCGCCCGCATTCACCGTGCGCACCTCGATCATCACGTCGTGGTGTTTCGCGACCAGCGCATCACCCCGCAACAACAGATCGACTTCAGCCGTCGTTTCGGCGTGTTGCAGATCCATGTGCTCAAGCAGTTCCTGCTGGCCAATCACCCGGAAATTCTCATCGTCTCCAACATCGTCGAGAACGGCCAGAACATCGGCCTCGGTGATGCCGGCAAATTCTGGCACTCGGACCTTTCCTATAAGGAGCTGCCGAGCCTCGGCTCGATGCTGCATGCCCAGGAGCTGCCATCCGAAGGCGGCGACACCCTGTTCGCCGACATGCACAAAGCCTGGGACAGCCTGCCCGACGCGCTGCGCAAAGCCGTCGAAGGCCGCTCGGCTGCGCATTCCTACACGGCGCGTTACAGCGAAACCAAATTCGAAGGCAACTGGCGCCCGACCCTGACCCCGGAGCAACTGGCCCAGGTCGCCGAGGTCGTGCACCCAGTGGTCCGCACCCACCCGGAAAACGGCCGCAAGGCGTTGTTCGTCAGCGAGGGCTTCACCACCCGCATCGTCGGCCTGCCGGAAGACGAGAGCAAGCAACTGCTCGACGAGCTCTACGCCCACAGCGTGCTGCCGCAGAACATCTATCGCCATCAATGGCAGCCCCACGATCTGGTGTTCTGGGACAACCGCTCGCTGATCCACCTTGCCGCCGGTTGCCCTGCGCACCTGCGCCGCAAGCTGTATCGCACCACCATCCAGGGCGACGCGCCTTTCTGATTTGCCGGAGATCCGATCATGTCCAAACGTCTTCCATTCGCACCGCTGGCGGCGGCCATCGGCCTCGGTTTCAGCCTGATCGCCGGCAGCCTGGTGGCGCCGACCGTGGCCCACGCCGAAGGTGAAATCCGCATCGCCGAACAGTTCGGCATTGTCTATTTATTGCTCAACGTGGTGCGTGATCAGGGACTGATCGAGAAGTACGGCAAGCAGGAAGGGCTCGACATCAAGGTCGACTGGACCCAGCTGTCCGGTGGCGCAGCCGTCAACGATGCGCTGCTCTCCGGTTCCATCGACATTGCCGGCGCCGGCGTCGGGCCGTTGCTGACGATCTGGGATCGCACCCACGGCAAGCAGAACGTCAAAGCCGTAGCCTCGCTGGGTAACTTCCCGTACTACCTCGTCAGCAACAATCCCAAGGTCAAAACCATCGCCGATTTCACCGAGAAGGACCGCATCGCGGTGCCGGCGGTTGGCGTTTCCGTGCAGTCGCGTTTCCTGCAATACGCGGCGGCCAAGCAGTGGGGCGACAAGGAATTCAATCGCCTCGACAAATACACCATCGCCGTCCCGCACCCGGACGCCACTGCTGCGCTGATTGCCGGCGGCACCGAGCTGACCGGGCATTTCTCCAACCCGCCGTTCCAGGATCAGGCGCTGGAAAATCCGAACGTGCACGTGGTGCTCAACTCCTATGACGTGCTTGGCCCGAACTCGCCGACCGTGTTGTTCGCCACCGAGAAATTCCGCAACGAGAACCCGAAGACCTACAAGGCGTTCGTCGAAGCCCTGACCGAAGCCGCGCAATTTGCGCAGAACGATAAGGGCGCGGCGGCGGACACTTACATCCGCGTGACCAAGGCCAAGATCGACCGCGCCGCGTTGCTGAAAATCATCGACAACCCGCAGTTCGAATTCAGCGTCACGCCGAAAAACACCTACCCGCTCGCCGAATTCCTCTACCGCGTCGGCGCGATCAAGAACAAACCCGAATCGTGGAAGGACTACTTCTTCCAGGACGCCAAACCGCTGCAAGGGAGCTGATCGACATGAACGCCCCTTTGCAAGGCCACGCGGCCAGCAACCCGATCGCCACCGCGCAAGCGCTGCTGGCGGTCGATCAGGTCAGCCTCGAATACCGCACGCCGCAGCGCGTCGTGCGGGCCACCCACCAGGTCAGTTTCGAAGTCGATCAACAGGATCGCTTCGTGCTGCTCGGCCCGTCCGGCTGCGGTAAATCCACCTTGCTCAAAGCCGTCGCCGGGTTCATAGCGCCGTGCGAGGGCGAGATCCGTCTGCAGGGCCAGCGGGTCGACGCGCCGGGGCCGGACCGGATTGTGGTGTTTCAGGAGTTCGATCAACTGCCACCGTGGAAAACCGTCAAACAGAACGTGATGTTTCCGCTGTTGGCTTCGCGCACGCTGAAGAAAAAAGAAGCCGAGGAGCGTGCGCTGCACTATCTGGAAAAGGTCGGCCTGGCCGCGTTCGCCGATGCCTATCCGCACACCCTGTCCGGCGGCATGAAAGCGCGGGTGGCGATTGCCCGGGCGTTGGCGATGCAGCCGAAAATCCTGCTGATGGACGAACCGTTTGCCGCGCTGGACGCCCTGACCCGACGCAAGATGCAGGAGGAATTGCTGCTGCTCTGGGAGGAAGTGCGTTTCACTTTGTTGTTCGTGACGCACTCGATTGAAGAAGCGCTGGTGGTGGGCAATCGCATCCTGCTGTTGTCGCCGCATCCGGGTCGGGTGAGGGCGGAAGTGCACAGCCATCAATACGATCTGCACAGCCTCGGTGGCGTGGCGTTTCAGGAATCGGCGCGGCGCATTCACCGTTTGCTGTTCGATGAAGGGCAGTCGCCGGAAACCGAGCGCGAACTGGATTTCACTGATATCCGCATCGCTTATTGAGCCGCCTGGAGGATTGCCCGATGAGCCATTCATCATCCGTACGTCAAGCTTTTGAAAACGATCTGCAACCGCTGACCAGCGTTCCGGTGGAGCGCGAACTGCCGCTGGGTCAGCGCCTGTGGCAGCAGGGCTGGCTGCGCAAAAGCGTGATCCTGGTTTTGCTCGCCGTGCTCTGGGAGGTGGTCGCCCGGGTGCAGAACAACGACCTGCTGCTGCCGAGCTTTTTGCAGACCAGTCATGCGCTGTATGACGGCCTGCTCAGCGGCGAACTGCTGGGCAAGGTCTGGATCTCGCTGGTGGTGCTGCTCAAGGGTTACCTGATCGGCATCGTCCTGGCCTTCGCCCTGACCACGCTGGCGGTCTCGACTCAGGTTGGTCGCGACTTGCTGAGCACCCTGACCTCGATGTTCAACCCGCTGCCGGCGATTGCGCTGCTGCCGCTCGCCTTGTTGTGGTTCGGGCTGGGTCAGAACAGCCTGATTTTCGTGCTGGTGCATTCGGTGCTGTGGGCGCTGGCGCTGAACACGTATGCCGGGTTTCTCGGCGTCTCGGAAACCCTGCGCATGGCCGGGCGTAATTATGGTCTGAAGGGCATGCGCTTCGTGCTGTTCATCCTGATTCCGGCAGCGCTGCCGTCGATTCTGGCCGGGCTGAAAATCGGCTGGGCCTTCGCCTGGCGTACCCTGATCGCCGCCGAACTGGTGTTCGGCGCCACCAGCGGCAAGGGTGGTCTGGGCTGGTACATCTTTCAGAACCGCAACGAGCTGTACACCGACAAGGTGTTTGCCGGTCTGGCAGTGGTGATCCTCATCGGTTTGCTGGTGGAGAACCTGGTGTTCGACACACTGGAGCGGGTGACGGTGAAGCGCTGGGGAATGCAGCGCTGAGATGTGTGCGGAAGCGGCTGGACCTTTCGCGAGCAAGCCCGCTCCCACATTTGAAATGCATTTCCCCTGTGGGAGCGGGCTTGCTCGCGAAGACGTCGGTTCATGCGCCACCGATTTCAAGTATGTTTGCTAGCATTGCACCCAGATCAATCCTGATCGGTCACGAGTGCTCAGCATGCAACTCCCGGACATGAACCTGTTGGTCGCCCTCGACGCCTTGCTCGACGAGGGCAGCGTGGTCGGCGCCGCGCGGCGGATGAACCTCAGTTCGGCGGCCATGAGCCGCACGCTGACGCGGATCCGCGAAGCCATTGGCGATCCGATCCTGGTGCGTGCCGGTCGCGGTTTGGTGCCGACGCCCAAGGCGCTGGAGCTGCGCGAGCAGGTTCGGGATGTGGTCGAGCAGGCGGCGCTGCTGTTTCGCTCGGCCGATGCCGTGGAATTGGGCACGTTGCGCCGGCGCTTCAGCATTCGCGCCAACGATTTTTTCGTTGGCGTGTACGGCGGCAAGCTGTTCGACACCCTCGATCAACTGGCGCCGCACTGTGAGTTGCGTTTCGTTCCCGAAGGGGATGGCGACGATGAAGCGCTGCGCGAAGGGCGCATCGACCTGAGTGTCAGCAATACGCGCCCGGTGACCCCGGAAGTCAAAGTACAGAACCTGTTTTCCACCCATTTCGTCGGTCTGGTGCGCGAGGACCATCCGCTGCTGGATGGCGAGATCACCGCCGAACGTTACGCCGGGTTTTCCCACATCAGCATGTCCCGCCGGGGCATCGCCCGTGGACCCATCGACACCGCTTTGAATGCCCTGGGGCTGGAGCGGCGAGTCGCGGTGATCGCGCCGAGTTTTCATGCGGCGATGTTCGCCCTGCCGGACTCCGACCTTATCCTGCCGGTGCCCAAGGAAGCGCTGCTCAGCGTGCGGCGGCTGGGCTTGAAACTGCGTTCGTTCGACCTGCCGATCCCGTTGCCGACCCTGATGCTGACCCAGGCCTGGCACCCGCGTTTCGACAAGGATCCGGCCCACCGCTGGCTGCGTGAAACCCTCAAGACCTGCTGCGACGAAACCTGGCTGGCGGCGCAGCCCTGACGATTGCGTCTGGTGCAACTATAAGCTGCCGACAAGTCAATTTTCGTCAGCCGTAAGCCTTACTAAGATGCTCCGGTATTTTTCCCTCCGGAGTTTGCTTGCATGACATCCCTGACGGTCACGGCGCCGATCGCCGCTGCCGCTCCGATGGCCGCCGCGCCACCGGTGTTCGGGGCGCGGATCATCATCGGTCTGGTCGGCGTGCTGCTGGCGGTGCTGGTGTCGGGTCTCAACGAGATGGTGACCAAGGTCGCCCTGGCCGACATTCGCGGCGCCCTGAGCATCGGCTACGACGAAGGCACCTGGCTGGTCGCCAGCTACACCGCGACCTCGGTGGCGGCCATGGCGTTCGCGCCGTGGTGCTCGGTGACCTTTTCCCTGCGTCGCTTCACCCTCTGCGCTATCGGCGTGTTCACGTTGCTCGGGGTGCTCTGCCCGTTCGCCCCGAACTACGAAAGCCTGCTGCTGATGCGCATCCTGCAAGGCCTGGCCGGCGGCGCGCTGCCGCCGATGCTGATGACGGTGGCCCTGCGGTTTCTGCCGCCCAACTTCAAGCTTTACGGCCTTGCCGGTTACGCCCTGACCGCCACCTTCGGCCCAGGCCTCGGTACACCGCTGGCCGGGTTGTGGACCGAATACGTCGGCTGGCAATGGACGTTCTGGCAAATCATCGTGCCGTGCCTGATTGCCATGGCGATGGTTGCCTGGGGCATTCCACAGGACCCGCTGCGTCTGGAACGCCTCAAGTCGTTCAACTGGAAAGGCTTGCTACTGGGCTTTCCGGCGATCTGCATGCTGGTGATCGGGCTGCTGCAGGGCAATCGACTGGACTGGTTCGAGTCGAACCTGATCTGCGCTTTGCTCGGCGCCGGTTCGCTGTTGCTGGTGGCGTTTCTGATCAATGAGTGGTCGCAGCCGATTCCGTTTTTCAAGTTGCAGATGCTCGGCATTCGCAACCTGTCGTTCGCGCTGATGACATTGGCCGGGGTGCTGGTGGTGCTGCAGGCGGTGGTGCTGATTCCATCGAGTTATTTGGCTCAGGTGCAGGGTTACCGGCCGGTACAGACTGCGCCGATCATGCTGATCGCGGCGTTGCCGCAGTTGATCGCGCTGCCGCTGGTGGCGGCGCTGTGCAACCTGCGCTGGGTCGATTGCCGCTGGGTGCTCGGCATCGGTCTGAGCATGTTGGCGCTGTCGTGCCTGGGCGGATCGCAGCTGACCTCTGAGTGGATTCGCGACGATTTCTACGTCCTGCAATGGCTGCAGATTTTCGGCCAGCCGATGGCGGTGCTGCCGTTGCTGATGCTGTCGACCGGCAGCATCCAGCCACAGGACGGGCCGTTCGCCTCGGCGTGGTTCAACACCGTGAAAGGCCTGGCGGCGGTGGTCGCCACCGGCGTGATCGAAGCGCTGACCACTTCGCGCCTGCATTTTCACTCGACGATGCTGGTCGATCGCCTCGGCAACTCGCCGCTGGCCGCGAGCAACGACCCCGGCCTCGCCCATCGCCTGCACGAACAGGCGGTGGTGCTGACTTCTTCGGATCTTTACCTGTGCATGGCCGGCGTCGCAGTGGCGCTGATCCTGCTGATTTTCTGGCTGCCGACGCGGATCTTTCCGCCGCGTGCGCCGACCTGATTGAAATAGAAGGTTCTTATGACGACTCAAGCAAAGCAAAAACTCGCGGTGGCTGTGGCCGCTGCGCTGGCGGTCGGCGTGCTGGTGTATCTGGCGATGCCCGGCCTGTTCGGCAAGCGCACTCAGCAGAACACCAACGACGCCTTCGTCTCTGCCGACTTCACCCTGGTGGTGCCGCGTGTGGCCGGGTTCATCAAAGAGGTGCTGGTGGAGGACAACCAGCAGGTCAAGGCCGGGCAGTTGCTGGCGCTGATCGATGACCGCGACCTGCGCGCCGCCGCCGAGGCCGCCGACGCGCAAACCCTGGTAGCCCGCGCTCAATTGCAGAACGCCAAAGCCACGCTGGAGCGCCAGACCTCGGTGATCGCACAGGCGCAGGCGTCGGTGGTTTCGGCCAAGGCTGAAATGGCTTTCGCCCAGCAGGAATTGAACCGCTACAACCATCTCGCGGGCGTTGGCGCCGGCACCGTGCAGAACGCGCAACAGGCGCGCACCCGGATCGATCAGGCCTCTGCGCGGCTGGACACGGCCACCGCGAAACTGGCAGCGGAACGCAAGCAGGTGGAAATCCTCACGGCGCAGCGCGATGCCGCCGAAGGCCGTTTGAAGCACGCTCAGGCCGCGCTGGAAATCGCCAGTTTCGAGCTGTCCTACACACGCATCACCGCGCCCCAGGACGGCATGATCGGCGAGCGCGCCGTGCGGGTCGGCGCCTATGTGACGCCGGGCAGCAAACTGCTGGCGGTGGTGCCGCTGAAGCAGGCCTATGTGGTCGCCAACTTCCAGGAAACCCAGCTCACCGACGTGCAGCCGGGGCAGGACGTTGTCGTGCGGGTCGACAGCCTCGGCGGCGAAGCCCTCACTGGCCGCGTCGAGAGCATCGCCCCGGCCACCGGCGTGACTTTCGCGGCGGTCAAACCGGACAACGCCACCGGCAATTTCACCAAAGTCGTGCAGCGGATTCCGGTGAAAGTTTTGCTGGATCCGGGCCAGCCATCGGCCGAGCGCCTGCGCGTGGGCATGTCGGTGGAGGCGACCATTGATACCCAAAGCTCGGCGACGTCGGTGCGTGAGGTGACGCAGCGATGAAGCGCTTTCAGTCCATGACAGTGGTCCTGAGTCTGTCGGCGTTGGCGGCGTGCACCGTCGGCCCGGACTTCCAGAAACCCGAAGCCACCCGGATTGCCGAGTGGGCCAAGCCGTCAAAAACCGCCGTCAGCCAGGCCGTCAGCGAACCCTTGAACGAGCGCTGGTGGGAAGTCTTCAACGACGCGCAGCTCTCGGCCCTGACCCAGCGCGCCTTGCGCAGCAACCTTGACCTGCAACTGGCCAGCAGCCGCCTGCAACAAAGTCGCGCCGCTCGTCAGGTAATCACCGCCGACCGTTATCCAACGACCGCCGCCACCGGCAGCTACGCCCGCAAACGCAACAGCGGCGAAGGCCTGAGCGACCCGTCCGGGCACAACGGCGATTCCGCCTTCAACCTGTGGGACGCCGGTTTCTCCGCCTCTTGGGAACTGGACTTCTGGGGCCGTGTGCGCCGGGAGACCGAAGCCGCCGATGCCAACCTCGAAGTCGCGGAAAACGACCGTCGCGGCGTGCTGCTGGCGGTACTCGCGGACACCGCGCAGAACTACATTCAGTTGCGCGGCGTGCAGAACACCCGCGCGGTCACCGAGCAGAACCTCGACGTGGCGCGGCACAGCCTGAAGCTCTCGCAACTGCGCCTCAACGACGGCGTGGCCACCGACCTCGACGTCGCCGAAGCGGCCGCGCAAGTGGCGGCCATCGAATCGCGGCTGCCGGCGCTGGAGCAACGTCAGGCGCAACTGATTAATGCCATCAGCCTGTTGATGGGCGAGCCTCCGCAGGCTCTGACCAAAGCGTTATCCACAGATGCGCCGGTGCCGCAGTCGCCGCTGACCGTCGCCATCGGTCTGCCGTCGCAACTGGCCGAACGCCGCCCGGACATCCGCCAGGCCGAAGCCCGTCTGCATGCCGCCACCGCCAACATTGGCGTGGCCAAGGGCGATTTCTATCCGCGCATCACCCTGTCCGGCAATCTCGGCTCGCAAGCCATGCAGCTCAGTGATTTCGGTTCCTGGGGCTCACGGGCCTTCGGCATCGGCCCGCAATTCAGCCTGCCGCTGTTCGACGGTGGCCGCTTGCGCGGCATGCTGCAACTGCGCGAGGCCCAGCAGCAGGAAGCGGCGATCGGTTATCAACAGACCGTCCTGCGTACCTGGCACGAAATCGACGACCAGCTGACCGCCTACAACGCCAGCCAGCGCCGCCGTGACAGCCTCGCCGAAGCCGTGCGCCAGAACCAGATCGCCCTGCGCACCGCGCAACAGCAATATGTCGAAGGCGTGGTCGACTTCGTCAACGTCCTCACCGTGCAAGGCGCACTGCTCGCCACCCAGGAGCAATGGGTGGAAAGCTCCACCGGCGTTTCACTGGCGATGGTCGGGTTGTACCGGGCGTTGGGCGGGGGATGGGAGTCGGTGTATCCGGTGGGGGAGATGGCGCAGCGTTGATTCTCCCACCCGAATGATGGCCTTTCGCTTGACGCTAATCGCCGCTGTCGTAGACTCCGAGCATCCGTCAGGGAGTAACGGTTATGCGGCGTTTTCGTGGTTGGGTTGTCGGATTGACCTTTGTAACGTGTGCAGTTCAGGCTCAAACGCCCGCGCCAGACGATCCGCTGCTGGATAACGGCGGGGCGGCGAATGCGTCGGCCAGCAGTGAAGCGCGCGGTGTGTTGCGGGCGCGGGATCAGGCGACGCTGGCCAGCGAGTTGTCGGGACGGATTGTCGAGTTGCCGTTCAGCGAGGGCGAGTCGTTCAAGAAGGGCGATACCCTGGCGCGTTTCGACTGTTCGGCCTATCAGGCCCAGTTGAATGCCGCGCAAGCCGCCAGCCGTGGCGCCGGTGAAGAGCTGGCGCACAACCGGCAACTGGCGGCGCTCAATTCCGTCGGGCGTTTTGAAGTGGCCCGGGCCGAGGCCAAGGTCAGCGAGACCCAGGCGCAATCTCAGGTTTATCAAGTTCAGGTCAAACGCTGCAGCGTGGTGGCGCCGTTCGACGGGCAAGTGGTCGAGCGCAAGGTGCAACGCTACGAAAGCGTGCCGGCCGGGGCGCCATTGCTCGATGTGGTGGACAACCGCACCCTGGAAATCCATTTGCTGGTGCCCTCGCGCTGGATGGCGAAGCTCAAGCCCGGTCAGACCTTCAGTTTCGTTCCCGATGAAACCGGCCAGCCGATCGGTGCGACGGTAAAACGTCTTGGCGCGCGGATCGATGAAGGCAGCCAGACCCTGCTGCTGGTCGCCACACTTCCTGAAGCCAAAGGCTTGCTTGCCGGCATGAGCGGCACTGCGCGTTTCCCGGAGCTTAAGTGAACGCCCCGGTGAGCGGCGGTGCCGAACAGGTGTTCGCGCGGTTTCTCGATCTCGAACGGCAGACCCGCGCCGCCCGCGATGCGTCGCAACTGGCCTACAGCCTGGTCAATGACGGGCAGCCGCTGTTCGGTTATCGCCATGCGGCCCTGCTGATCGCCGGCAAGGTGCAGGCGGTGACGGGTGTCAGCGCGGTGGAGCCGAATGCGCCGTTCGTGGCGTTCGTCGAGCAGGCGGTGGCGCAGTTGTTCAAGCAGGATGTGCTGAAACAGGCGCGGGTGATCACGCCCGAGATGGTCAGCGAGTCGATCCAGAGCGACTGGCGCAGCCTGTCGGCGCTGCAGGTGTTCTGGCTGCCGCTGATCGACCGCGAGGGTCAGGTGTTCGGCGGTTTGTGGCTGGCCCGTGATCTGCCGTGGAACCCTTCCGAACAAGTGCTGCTGTCGCAACTGGGCGACACCTACAGTCACGCCTGGCTGGCGTTGCAACCGCGCAAGCCGTGGCGGCTGCGCTGGACGCGTAAACGTCAGGTGGCACTGGTCGCGGTGTTGTTGCTTGGCTTGTTGATCCCGGTGCGCCAGTCGGTGCTGGCCCCGGCCGAAGTGGTGCCCTTGGGTGGGCGAGTGGTGGCGGCGCCGCTGGACGGGGTGATTGCCGAGTTTCTGGTCAAACCCAATCAGAACGTGAAAACCGGTGATCTGCTGCTGCGCTTCGAAAGCACTACGCTCAAGGCCCAGGCCGATGTCGCCGAGCGTGCGCTCGGTGTGGCCGAAGCCGAACTCAAAGCCAATTCCCAACGTGCATTCGCCGACGCCGAGTCCAGCTCACGGGTGGATCTGCTGGCCGCCCGGGTCGAGCAGAAACGCGCCGAACGGGACTACGCCCGGGAACTGCTCAACCGCAGCGAAGTGCGCGCCGAGCGCGACGGCATTGCGGTATTCGCCGACGCCGAGCGCTGGACCGGAAAACCGGTGCAGACCGGCGAGCGACTGATGGAAATCGCCGACCCGAGCCAGGCCGAACTGCGCATCGAACTGGCAGTAGGCGATGCGATTTCGCTGGAGCCGGGCGCCGATATTGCGTTGTTCCTCGACAGCGATCCCTTGCAACGCCACGTCGCCCGACTCGAGCGTTCGGCCTATGAAGCCCAGCCCACCGCTGGTGGCCAACTGGCCTATCGGCTGGATGCGAATTTTACCGACGCACCGCCGCGTATCGGCCTGCGCGGCACGGCGAAGATCTTCGGCGATCGCGCGCCGCTGGCGCTGTATCTGCTGCGCCGCCCACTGGCCGGTTTGCGTCAGAGCGTGGGCCTGTAAATGAACCTGCCGAGCCTGCGTGCCGACCTGCAACTGTCGCCCGCGGCGCCGGCGCTGGACGGCTCGCCGCGCTGGACCCTGGCCGACCCGGTGCGCGGGCGCTATTTCAAACTCGGCACGGCGGCAATGCGCCTGTTACGCCACTGGTCGCTCGGTGATCCCGAGCAGGTGCTGCGCGCCGCCAACCGTGAACCGGGCTTGCCGCTGGACGGCGTCGAGCTGGAGCAACTGCTGACGTTTCTGCGCGGGCATGACCTGATCAGCGCCCTCGACGATCAGCAACGCGCCAGTTACCAGCTCAAGGCCCTCGCGCAACGCCAGAGCCTGTGGAAAATCCTGCTGCATCAATACCTGTTTTTCCGCATTCCACTGTGGCGCCCGGACGCGTTTCTCAATCGGGCGTGGCCGTGGCTGCAGCGATTCGGGCCAAGGATTTTGCGCTACGGCTTTCCGGCGACCCTTGGGCTCGGGGTGTTTCTAGTCTCGCGGGACTGGCAGCGATTTGTCGGCACCTTTCCACACCTGTTCAGCCTCGGCGGGGCGATTTCGTTTGGTGTTGCGCTGTTCTTCGCCAAGCTCTGCCATGAGTTCGGCCACGCGTTCATGGCCAAGCGCGCCGGGTGTCGGGTGCAGAGCATGGGCGTGGCGTTCATGGTCTTGCTGCCGATGTTCTACACCGATGTCAGCGATGCCTGGCGGGTCAATGACCGACGTGCGCGGCTGCTGATCGGTGCCGGCGGGGTGCTGGCGGAATTGCTGCTGGCCTGCATCGCGTTGCTGGTCTGGTCATTGCTGCCGGACGGCCCGGCGCGCACGGCGGCGTTCATGCTTGCCAGTGCGACCTGGATCACCACGCTGGTGGTCAATCTCAATCCGTTCATGCGTTTCGATGGCTACTTTCTGCTCAGCGATTTGTGGGAGGTCGACAACCTTCAGGGCCGGGCCTTTGCCTTCTGCCGCTGGCGCCTGCGTGAGTTCTTGTTCGGCTATGGCGCACCGGCGCCGGAGCCTTGGTCGCCGGCGATGCAGCGGCGTTTGCTGATCTGGGGGTACGGTTCGTGGTTATGGCGTGCGGCGTTGTTTTTCGGGATCGCGCTGGCGGTCTATCACCTGTTCTTCAAGGTGTTGGGGATCTTCCTGATGCTGGTGGAACTGGTGTGGTTCATCTTTTTGCCGATCATGAGTGAGTGGCGCCAGTGGTGGAGTCGCCGCGAACAGGCTCACGGCCCGCGGGTGCTGCTCAGCAGCCTGGCAGTGCTGGGCTTGTTGCTGGTGCTGATCGTGCCGTGGCGCAGCGCGGTCGAACTGCCGACGATGCTCGAGGGCGGTCGAGCCAGTGCGCTGCATGCGCCGGTGGCGGCGCGGGTCAAAACGGTGAAGGTTGCGGACGGCCAGAAGGTCGCTCAGGGCGACGTGCTGATCGAACTGGAGTCGCCGGATCTCGACTCGCGACAGGCCATCGTCCGCCGGGAAATCCAGATTCAGCAGTTGCTGATGCGCCGTCAGGCCGGTCGCAGCGAAACGGCTGCCGACGCCGGCATCGTCGAGCAACGCCTCGCCGAAGCCGTGGCGCAATACCGTGGCTTGAGCGCTCGCCGCGAACGCCTGCTGCTGCGTGCGCCCCATGCCGGCACCGTGCGTGATTTGCTACCGAACCTGACACCGGGCCGCTGGCTGTCGAGCAAGGATGCACTGGCGCGAGTGGTCGAGGACGGTTCGCGCCTGCGTGGTTATGTGGCCGAGGCCGAGTTGTGGCGGGTCAAACCGGGGGCCACCGGGCGGTTTATCGCCGATGACCCGATGCACCCGGCGATTACCGTGAAGCTCGATGAAATCGATACCAATGGCGTGGCCTATGTCGATCAGGAAGCGCTGACGTCCGACCATCACGGGCCGATTGCCGTACGCCGCGATCAACAGCAACGGGCGGAACCGGTGCAGGCGCAATACGGCGCGCGATTGACTACGCTGGATCAGCCACCTGCGCCGGTACAGCCGTTGCGCGGCGTGGTGGTGTTGCAGGGCAGCGGCGAATCGGTGCTCGGCGTAGCCTGGCGTCGGCTGGCGGCGCTGGGGGTCAGGGAAAGCGGTTTCTAGGGAGCGTGAATATGGCGGACAACGCAGCAGTGTCGGCAGACGGCCTGGTGGTGCGACCCTCGCGGGCCACCGACGGGCCTTTTCTGCAAAGTCTCTATCAATCCGCTCGCCCGGATCTGCAATGGATCGACGGCGAGCAGGACGTGGTGCAGCAAGTGGTCGCGCAGCAATTTCAGGTGCAGGAACAGGGCGTGGGCGAGAACCATCCCAATGCCATGCACTACGTCGTGGAAAAACTCGGCACGGCCATCGGTGCACTGAGCACGGATTTCGGCCCCAACGAAATCCGCGTGTTGTACATCGCCTTCATCCCTCAGGCCCGGGGCAAGGGTTACGGTCGTGCGGTGCTGCAAGGTGTGCAGAAGGCCGCGCAGCAAGTGCGTTGCCCGGTGGCGACGGTGGTCTGGGCCAACAATCCCCATGCGCGCCAGCAATACCTGGCGCTGGGGTTTGCGGTGGAAGAGCGCAATCCGGCGGCGGAGCGGCTGGTGTGGTATCCGCAGTGAGCCTTGAAAATCAATTGAAGGAAATACAGAAGTAGCCCAACTGTGGATCCCGCCCCATCGCCGGCACTCGTGACACGAAAATATCTTCCACCCGGCCGAACGCCGGCAGCTCCAGTGCGCACAGGCCGTCGACAAACTCGGTCGGCTCCAGGCTGTTGAATTCGAGGCAGAAGGGCATGCGTTCGCTGTGGCGCATTTTCGCCGACGGGGCTGCTTCAAGGTGGGCGAGTTGAATTGGCAGCGCCGTGCCATCCGGCAGGTGCAGTGTGCGTTGTTGCCCCAGCAACGGCTGGAGGTGTTCGATCTGAACCGATTGCAGCATGGTTTGACTCCAGAGAAAAAACGAAACGTCCGGGGGCTCGGGGCCCCCGGACGATTGCTCAGTTGCGCGACGGAAAGAGACCGTTCAGGGCAACGCTGAAGTTGAGGACCAGGAAGGGGTTCATGATGCCCAGCGGCTGGCTGCCGCCGGTGGAGGAAATGTCCCCGGTGACGGTGGTGGTCACACCTTTGAGTGGCACTGGCGTGGCGCCCTGAGCGTCGGAATAGATGTTCGCCGAGCCGGGGCCGCCGCCGGAGGCACCGAGGTAGGAATTGGTGGCAGTCGGTACAGTCGCCGGATTGCTGGCGGGGACCGCTAGCGACAAGGCCGTGTTGGCGCTCAGACCCGTCATCGCGTGGGTGTGGTTGGGCATGTTGGCAATGGTGGCGGTGACGCTTTCCGTGCCAGCCACCTGGCCGATGATGCGCGGCGTCAGGCCCAGACCGTTGCCTTGGGCGATTGGCACGCGACCTTGCAGGTTGGGCAACTGAAAGTTGGTCGTGCCGTTGCCGCCGTAGTAGGTGCCCAGCAACGCGAACAACGCGTTGTATTGCGCAATGGAAAGGGTCTGTCCATTACACAGGGCCCAGCCATTGGGGGCGAAGTTGAAGGCGAACGGTTGAATCGTACCCATAAAGACTTCCATGGTTCCTCATCCTTCTGTTATGTGGTTGGCGCGCCGCGCGTTAGCCTGTGTTGTCGGGCAGGTGGAAAGGCTTTGCTGGCGCCTTCCGTTTGCGCAGGCAGGTCACGCCAAGCCGTAGCGTAGACCCGGATCGACGGACTTGCCGGACGTCGTCGCGGCCGCGCGTCGACTTCGCCGCTGGCCTACAGTGAGCGCAATGATTGAGGCTGTTCTGTACTCGAAAAATCTAAGGGAAGCTTGATGGAAGCGCGTCGCGAGACTCCGCTGGGGGATACCCAGGACCCGTTTGCCGCACCAAATGCCGGTGTCCGGCGTCTGCTGCGCTGGGTTCGCCAGCAGTGGCTGATACCGATTTTGCTGTTGGCGGCAGTCGTGCGTTTTTATGACCTGACCGCCGCCGCGATCTGGGGCGACGAAGGCTCCAGCCTGCTGCTGGCGCGCTATACGCTGGGCGGTATCTGGGAACATGCGGCGTTCGATGTGCATCCGCCGTTGTACTTCATGCTGCTGCACGGCTGGGTCAGTCTGTTTGGCGAAGGGATTCTGTCGATCCGCAGCCTCAGTGCCCTGGCCGGCATCGCCACAGTCGGTCTGGGCATGTGTCTGGTCGATCGTCTGGCGACCCGTCGTGCCGCCATCATCGCCGGGGTACTGCTGGCGCTGCTGCCGACGGCGGTGCGCTACAGCCAGGAAGTGCGCATGTACTCGCTGCTCGGCCTGTTGCTGCTCGGCACCACCCTGGCATTGATCTGCTGGGTCAGACGCCCGCAGCGCCGACGGTATCTGGTGATCTACGCGCTGCTGATGAGCGCCGCGTTGTACACCCATTATTTCGCCGTGCTGGCGGCACTGAGCCATTGGCTGTACCTGGGGCTGATCCGCCTGTTGCCGGGTTATCGCCTGCGGCACATTCAGCGCAAGGACTGGTGGCTGGCCAATCTGGCGATCGTCGCGCTCTACCTGCCGTGGCTGCCGAACCTGCTCGATCTGACGCAGCACATGGAAGAACTCAAGGTCGGTGGCGATGTGGGCTGGGAAGATCCGGTGACCCTGTCCTCACTGCCGTCGATGATCTGGCTGTGGCTGATCCAGAACGAAGGCGAGCATCTTCCGGTGTTGCTGTTCGGCGGCATGCCGCTGGCCATGCTGGCGCTGGCGGGCGTGGCCGTGGCCCGTGACCGCAGCGTGAACCATGGCAGCGTGCTGCTGGCGCTCTACACCGGTGTGCCGTTGTTTCTGGTGTTCGCGGTGTCGTTCATCAGCCCGGTGTTCATCGAGCGCTATCTGACGGCCTATGCACTGGGGCTGCCGATGCTGGTGGCGCTGGCCATCGACCGTTTGTACAGCCGCGCTCGAGTGCTGGCGGCGGTGGTACTGGTGTCGTTTGTCGGGATCGAAATGGTCGGGGTGAACACCAACGCCACGGTCGATCCCGATGACCAGCTCAATGTCATGGTCGATCACATCAACCATCACTTCGTCAGTGGTGACCGGATCGTTACCAGCGACATGCTCTGGTACCTGAGTTACGTCTACTACAACCGCACCGATGCTCAGGTAAGGCTGTACACACCGCCCGCCGCCGACGGGCGCTCGACGCGTCCGAACCATTACGGTTTCGGCACACTGGTGCCCGATGAGGTTTATCTGGATCGTCTCGCCGATCTGCCGAAAAACAGCTCCCGGGTCTGGTTGATCGGTGACCTGGACCCGGAAGTGGCGGACCCGTTCCTGCCTCTGCCCAAGAGCTGGCAGTTGCGTGATCAGTCCAGTGCTGGCGGGGCGAAAGCGCGACTTTTCGTTGTGGAAAAGGACGATCGTACCAACGAGGAGTGACTTAAACGCTTCACCTGACTGTTCGCGATAAGAAATGACATTACAAGTCCGTTTTGCTCTATGTTGATATCAAAACACTACTAGTCGAAAGGTTATTGTTGGACTACGCTCGTCGGATAAAAGGACTTACAAAGTAATGGTGAAGGGATTGCAGCAGTTCCACTTTATCTCCGGCTTGCCGCGCTCAGGTTCGACTCTCCTGTCTGCGATTCTTTTGCAGAACCCGCGCTTTCATGCCGGCATGACCAGTCCGGTCGGCGCGCTGTTCTCCGGTGTCCTTGAACAATGCAGCGCCGGCAGCGAATTCGGTGCGGTGATCGACACCGACATGCGCCGTCGCCTGCTGCGCGGGCTGTTCGATTCCTACTACGCCGACAAGGCCGACAAACCGGTGGTGTTCGACACCAACCGGCAGTGGAGTTCGCGCCTGCCGGCGATCAGCGATCTGTTCCCCAAAGCCAAGGTCATCGCCTGCGTGCGCAACGTCGCCTGGGTGATGGACAGCCTGGAGCGGCTCTACCGCGCCAACCCCTATGAAAACACCAAGCTGTTCGGCGATGCCGTCGAGCGCAACACGGTCTACAGCCGCTGCGAAACCCTGGCCCAGCGCAACCGCCTGGTGGGATTCGCCTGGGCGGCGCTCAAGGAAGCCTATTACGGTGAGCACGCCGATTCGCTGCTGATCGTTGATTACGACCTGCTGACCCAGGCCCCCGAGCGGGTGCTGCGGCTGGTCTACGACTTCATTGGCGAACCCTGGTTCGAGCACGATTTCGACCACCTGGCCTATGACGCGCCGGAGTTCGACCAGGCCCTGGGCGTGGCCGGCCTGCACAAGGTCAAACCCAAGGTCGCCCTGCAGTCGCGGCGCACGATTCTGCCGCCGGACCTGTTCAAGCAATACGCCGATTTGTCCTTCTGGCTCGATGGCTCAGCCAGCGCTGCCAATGTGATTCGTATGAAGTCCGACGCCGCGATCAGTTGATCGCGGCGTTTTTCATTGATGCGTTTACAACTGTTCGAGTCCGGGTGAGCAACATGTGGTGGAGCAAGCAAAAGTCGCTGTTAACCGAAAGCCAACGGACGCTGGCGGCGCCGCTGATCATGTCGCTGGAACCGCGCCTGCTGTTCGACGGCGCCGTGGCGGCCACTGTCGCTGACACCGCCGCCCAGGCCGACAGCCATCCCGCTGCCGATGCGGCCAAGACACCCACGGCCGATCATCCGTCGGTCAGCAAGGACACCCACGGCCAGGCCGATGCCACACCTGCGGCCAGCCCGGTGGCGGTACCTGGGCAAAGCGTGGTGTTCGTCGATGGCCGGGTCAAGGATGCCGACAGCTTGCTCAAAGGCGTCGCCCCGGGGACGCAAGTGGTCAAGCTCGACGCGAGCAAGGACGGCTTGCAGCAGATCGCCGACTATCTCGACCAGCATTCGGGCGTCAGCTCGGTGCAAATCATTGCCCACGGCAACGCCGGTGACCTGTGGCTGGGCAACAGCTACCTGTCGGCGGACAACGTCGCGCAGCGCAGCGCGGTGCTGGCGGAAATCGGCAAGGACATGAACGTTGGTGGCGACATCCTCATTTACGGCTGCTACACCGCCGAGGGTGACCGTGGCCTGAGCTTTGTCGACTCGCTGGCGCAATTGACCGGTCGTGACGTGGCGGCGTCGAACAACCGCACCGGTGTGGGCGGTGACTGGGATCTGGAGATCGCCACTGGCAAGATCGAGAGCGCCAACGTGCTGTCGACCTTGTCGATGAGCGAGTACCAGTGGGGCCTCGCCACCTGGACTGCCACCAACAACGCGAACACCGGGGTCGGTTCGCTGCGGGCAGCGCTGGCGTCGGCGCAGAACGGCGACATCGTGACCTTCAGCACCGGCATGACGGTACAGCTCACCTCGGAATTGCTGATCAACAAGAGCGTCACGGTCGATGGCGACCTGAACAACGATGGCGTCGCCGACGTCACCCTCGATGGCCAGTACAAGACCCGGGTGGTGGAAATCACCTCCGGCAGCACCGTGACCCTCGATGGTCTGGTGATCACCCGGGGCCTGGTCTCGGGCAACGGCGGCAATGGCGGCTATGGCGCGACCGGGGCCATGGGCGGCGGGATTTTCAACGCCGGCATCCTGACCCTGAACAACGTTTCGGTGACCGGTAACGCGGCGGCCGGTGGTGGCGGTGGCGGGGGTGTGACCGGTGCGTTCTACGGCGGTGCCGGTGGTGGCGGCGGTGGCCTCGGTGGTCAGGGCGGCGGTCATGGCGGCACGGCCGGGCCGGGCACCGGTACCCTGGGCGGCCAGGCCGGCAGCGGCGGTGTCGGCGGTTATGGCGGTGGCTACGACGCGACGCACATGGGCGGGCGCGGCGGTTCCACCCTCGGCGGTGCTGGCGGTGTGGGCGTGTCCTATTACAGCAACGGCGGCAATGGCGGCACCGCCAACAACGGCACGATTTCCATTGGCGGCGGCGGTGGCGGCGCCGGTTGGGACAAGGTCGGCGGCGTCGGCGGCAATGCGGCCGGCGGTATTTATAACGCCTCCACCGGGACCCTGAAAATCGTCGGCACCTCGGTCATCAGCAACAACATCGGTGCGGGCGGCGGTGGCGGTGGCGGCAGCGGCCAGGGCAGCAACAACCTGAATGGCGGCGACGGCGGACGGGGTGTCGGCGCAATCTGGAACCAGGGCGGCACGGTACTGATCACGGCCTCCAACTTCAGCTCCATCACTGGCAACGCGGCGGGCAGCGGCTCCGGTGGCGCAGAACTGGGCGGCGGCGTAACGGGCTCTGTACCCTTGGCCTTCGCGGCGATCTACAACAACGGCGGCACACTCAACACCGCTTATGTGGAACCACCGACCGCCACCATCGTGATGTCCGACACCGCCCTGAAAATCGGCGAAACCTCGCTGGTGACCATCACCTTCAGCCGGGCGGTGACCGGTTTCACCAACGCCGACCTGACCATCGCCAACGGCACGCTGACAGCGGTCAGCAGCAGCGACGGCGGCCTGACCTGGACCGCGACGTTCACCCCGACCAACAACATCACCGACGCCACCAACCTGATCACCCTCGACAACACCGGGGTGAACGCGATCAGCGACGGTGTGGCGGGTGTCGGTACGACCAACTCCGTCAACTACGCGATCGATACCGCGCGCCCGACCGTGACCATCGTGATGTCGGATACGGCATTGAAAATCGGCGATACCTCGCTGGTGACTTTTACCTTCAGTGAAGCGGTGACCGGCTTCACCAACGCCGACCTGACCATTGCCAACGGTACCCTGAGCGCGGTGAGCAGCAGTGACGGCGGTATTACCTGGACCGGGACGTTCACCCCGAGCGCCAGCATCACCGACACGACTAACCTTATCTCTCTGGACAACACCGGTATTGCCGACCTGGCCGGTAACGCCGGCACCGGCACCACCGATTCGGTCAATTATGTGATCGATACGGTGCGGCCGACCGCGACCATTGTCGTGGCCGACACCAACCTGGCGGCGGGAGAAACCTCGCTGGTGACCATTACCTTCAGCGAAGCGGTCAGTGGCTTCACCACGGCCGACCTGACGGTGGCCAACGGCACCCTGACCGGCCTGAGCAGCAGCGACGGCGGCGTCACCTGGACCGCCACGCTCACGCCAACCACCAACATCACCGACACCACCAACCTGGTCACCCTGGACAACACCGGGGTCGTCGATCTGGCCGGCAACGCCGGCAGCGGCACCACCAACTCCAACAACTATGCGATCGACACCGCGCGGCCGACCGCGACCATCGTGGTGGCCGACAACAACCTGAAAATCGGCGAAACTTCGCTGGTGACCATCACCTTCAGCGAAGCGGTGACCGGTTTCACCAACGCCGACCTGACCATCGCCAACGGCACATTGACGGCGGTCAGCAGCAGCGACGGCGGTATCACCTGGACGGCAACCTTCACGCCGACCGCCAGCATCACCGACGCGACCAACCTGATTACCCTGAACAACACCGGCATCGCCGACCTGAACGGCAACGCCGGCAGCGGCACGACCGATTCGAACAATTACGCCATTGATACCGTGCGCCCGACCGCGACCATCGCCTTGTCCGATAACGCGTTGAAAATCGGCGAAACCTCGGTTGTGACCATCACCTTCAGCGAAGCGGTGACCGGTTTCACCAACGCCGACCTGACCATTGCCAACGGCACGTTGAGTGCGGTGAGCAGCAGCGACGGTGGTGTCACCTGGACGGCGACTTTCACGCCGACCAGCAACATCACCGATGCCACCAACGTCATCACCCTGGACCAGACCGGCGTCTCCGACCAGGCCGGCAACGCCGGCAGCGGAACTGTCGACTCCGGTAACTATGCCATCGACACCCAGCGTCCGACCGCGACCATTGTGGTTGCCGACAGCACCCTCACGGCCGGTGAAACGACGCTGGTGACCTTCACCTTCAGTGAAGCGGTGACCGGTTTCAGCAATGCCGACATCGTGGTTGCCAACGGCACCCTGACGGCGGTGAGCAGCGGCGACGGCGGCATCACCTGGACGGCGACGTTCACGCCGAACGTGGGGGTCAACGACGCCACCAACCTGATTGTCCTGAACAACACCGGCATCGCCGACCTCGCCGGCAATACCGGCAGCGGCACCACCAGTTCGCCCAACTACACCATCGACACCGTGGTGCCGACCGCGACCATCATCGTGTCCGACTCCAGCCTGAAAATCGGCGAAACCTCGCTGGTGACCATCACCTTCAGTGAAGCGGTGACCGGTTTCACCAACGCCGACCTGACCATCGCCAACGGCACGTTGTCGGCAGTCAGCAGCAGCGACGGCGGCATTACCTGGACGGCGACCTTCACGCCGACCAGCAACGTCACCGACGCCACCAACCTGATCACCCTCGACAACAGCGGTGTGCAGAACCTGTCCGGCAACGCCGGCAGCGGCACCACCGATTCGAACAACTATTCGGTCGACACTCAGCGTCCGACTGCCACCATCGTGGTCGCCGACACCGCGCTGGGTGTCGGCCAGACCAGTCTGGTGACTATCACGTTCAGCGAAGCGGTAACCGGTTTCACCAACGCCGACCTGATCATCGCCAACGGCACGCTGAGTGCGGTGAGCAGCAGCGACGGCGGCATTACCTGGACCGCGACCTTCACCCCGGCGGCAGGGATTACCGACACCACCAACGTGATCACCCTGGACAACACCGGCATCGCCGATCTGGCGGGCAACGCCGGCAGCGGCACCACCGATTCCAACAACTATGCCGTCGACAGCCAGCGCCCGACCGCCACCATCGTGCTCTCCGACAGCAGCCTGAGTGCCGGAGAAACCTCGCTGGTCACCATTACCTTCAGCGAAGCGGTGACCGGTTTTGACAATTCCGACCTGAGCGTCGCCAACGGCACCTTGAGCAACGTCACGTCCAGCGACGGCGGCATCACCTGGACGGCGACGTTCACGCCGAACGTGGGCGTCAACGACGCCACCAACCTGATTGTCCTGAACAACACCGGCATCGCCGACCTCGCCGGCAATACCGGCAGCGGCACCACCAGTTCGCCCAACTACACCATCGACACCGTGCTGCCGACCGCGACCATCATCGTGTCCGACTCCAGCCTGAAAATCGGCGAAACCTCGCTGGTCACCATCACCTTCAGTGAAGCGGTGACCGGTTTCACCAACGCCGATCTGACCATCGCCAACGGCACGTTGTCGGCAGTCAGCAGCAGCGACGGCGGCATCACCTGGACGGCGACCTTCACCCCGACCAGCAACGTCACCGACGCCACCAACCTGATCACCCTCGACAACAGCGGTGTGCAGAACCTGTCCGGCAACGCCGGCAGCGGCACCACCGATTCGAACAACTATTCGGTCGACACTCAGCGTCCGACTGCCACCATCGTGGTCGCCGACACCGCCCTGGGCGTCGGCCAGACCAGTCTGGTGACCATCACGTTCAGCGAAGCGGTGACCGGTTTCACCAACGCCGACCTGATCATCGCCAACGGCACGCTGAGTGCGGTGAGCAGCAGCGACGGCGGCATCACATGGACCGCGACCTTCACCCCGGCGGCAGGGATAACCGACACCACCAACGTGATCACCCTGGACAACACCGGCATCGCCGACCTCGCGGGCAACGCCGGCAGTGGCACCACCGATTCCAACAACTATGCCGTCGACAGTCAGCGTCCGACGGCGACCATTGTCATGAGTGACAGTGATCTGCGCCCTGGCGAAACCGCCCTGGTGACCATCACTTTCAGCGAGGCGGTGACCGGTTTCGACAACTCGGACCTGAGCGTGGCCAACGGCACCCTGAGCAACGTTTCGTCGAGCGACGGCGGCATCACCTGGACGGCCACCTTCACGCCGAACATCGGCGTTACCGACCTCACCAATCTGATCGTCCTGAACAACACCGGCATCACCGACCTGGCCGGCAACACCGGCAGCGGTACCACCAGCTCGGCCAATTACCAGGTGCAGACCGAAGTGCCGACCGCGACCATTGTCATTGCCGACAGTGCGCTCAAGGCCGGGGAAACCTCGCTGGTGACCATCACCTTCAACGAGGCGGTCAACGGTTTCGACAACAGCGACCTGACCATCGCCAACGGCACGCTGAGCAACGTCAGCAGCAGCGACGGCGGCATCACCTGGACCGCGACGTTCACGCCGACCAACAACATTACCGACAGCAGCAACCTGATCACCCTGAACAACGCCGGAGTGGCCAACCTGTCGGGCAACAGTGGCGTCGGCACCACCGATTCCAACAACTTCGCCATCGACACCGCGCTGCCGACCGCCACCATCGTGGTTGCCGACAACCGCCTGGGCATCGGTGAAACCACCACGGTGACCATCACCTTCAGCGAAGCGGTGAGCGGGTTCGACCTGTCGGACATCAGCGTCGCCAACGGTTCGCTCTCGAACCTGACCAGCAGCGACGGTGGCGTGACCTGGACGGCGACTTTCACGCCGACAGCCAACGTCAACGACCCGACCAACCTGATTCTGATCGACACTGCCGGCGTCCAGGATCTGGCCGGCAATGCCGGGGCGAGCATTGCCATCTCCAACAACTACCTCCTCGATGCGACCCGGCCGACGGTGAGCATCGTGGTCGCCAACCCGCATCTGGGCATCGGCCAGACCACCACGGTGACCTTCACGTTCAGCGAGACGGTGAGCAATTTCGACCTGTCCGACCTGAGCGTGACCAACGGTGACCTGAGCAACCTGACCAGCAGCGACGGCGGCAAGACCTGGACCGCGACCTTCACGCCGACCGCGAATGTCACCGACCCGAGCAACTTCATTGCCCTGGACACCAGCAACGTCACCGACCTGGCGGGCAACGCCGGCAGCACGGTGGCGGTGTCGAACAACTACACCCTCGACAGTGAACGGCCGACCGCTACGGTAGTGGTTGCCAATCCGAACCTGGGCGTCGGCCAGACGTCGCAGGTGATCATCACCTTCAATGAAGCGGTGACCGGTTTCGATCTGTCGGACCTCAGCGTGGCCAACGGTACCTTGTCCAACCTCAGCAGCAACGACGGCGGCAAGACCTGGACCGCGACCCTGACGCCAAACGCCAACGTCAGCAGCGCCAGCAATGCGATCAGCGTCAACCGTGCCGGGGTCAGCGATCTGTCGGGCAACAGCGGCAGCGGGATCAGTCAGTCCGGCAACTATGTGATCAACACGGTGCCGGCCGTGCCACCGACGTCTCCTCTGGTGGTGACGCCGGACCCGCAGTTTCGCAGCAGCGATCCGGTCGTGGCACCGCCACCGCCCAACGTACCGCTGCAACCGGTGGTCTTCACGACGCCTGTCGGGAATCTCGGTTCACCGCTGACCTTCCCGCCGCTGTTCGAGCAGCGGGTCATCGGCAACGGTATCCGTCCATTGGGCGACATTTTCATCAACCACGGTGCCTTGAGCCCGAGTTTCATTGCCCAGGTGTTCACCAGCAGTGACAGCGGCGGCGACGGTTCGGGCCACGGCTTCCTCGGCTTTGGCGGGGGAGATGGGGGCGTGTTCGGTATCAGCACCCTTTCCAGCCTGTTCAACCAGAACAGCGAGACAGAGCGGGATTCACTGAACGCCTTCGACAGTCACTCGACCAAGGGCGGCGACATTACCCAAGGCCTGCGCGGTGTGTTCGGCGCGCCGACCCTGGGCCAGCAACTGCAACAGATCAAGGACAGCGAGCAGCACCGGGTGGATAACCTGGCCGCGGCGCTGCAACAGGTCGGCATCAGCGAAATACCGGCCTGACAAACCAGAACAATCCAACAATATGTGGGACCTAGGGGCGATCCAGGGATGAAGAAAAGTCAGAAGTTGTTCGGCGCCAGCCTGCTGGCGCTGGCGATCAGCGGATGTGCAGTCACCAGTGAACCGATCGAACGCAGTGTCAGTGAGCAACGGGCCCGAGCCGACCTGCAAACCATGTACAAGGGCCAGGAACCGTTGCGCGGTCCGTTGACCTTGCACCAGGCCATGGCCCGCGCGGTGAAATACAACCTCGAAGGTCGCTTGAAGATCATGGAGGAAGCGCTGGCCAAGCGGCAGCTCGATCTCGCCAGTTTTGACATGCTGCCGCGCATGGCGCTGGACGCCGGTTACGTCGGACGCAACAACGTCAGCGCCTCCAGCAGCCAGAGTGTGCGCACCGGCACTCAGTCTCTGGAACCGTCGACCTCCCAGGACCGCGACCGCAACGTCGCCGACCTGACCATGGTCTGGAACGTTCTCGACTTCGGCGTCAGCTACATCAATGCCAAGCAACAGGGCGACCAGCGCCTGATCGTCCAGGAACGTCGTCGCAAGGTGATCAACACCATCGTCCAGGACGTGCGTTCTGCCTATTGGCGGGCAATGGCAGCCGAGCGTCTGCTCAAGCAGATCGACAGCCTGATGGCACGGGTCGACGCTGCCCGACGCAACAGTGAAAGCATGAGCGAGCAGCGCATCGGCGATCCGGTGCAGTCCCTCGGATACCAGCGTTCACTGATCGAAGCCACCCGGCAGCTGGAGGAGCAGCGCCGCGCGTTGTCGCTGGCGAAAACCGAACTGGCGACCCTGATCAACCTGCCGATGGGCACCAACCTGACGCTGGCCACCGACGACGGTTATCAGATCCCGGAACTCAAAGTCGATATCGCCAAACTGGAACAGGAAGCCCTGACCAGCCGCCCGGAACTGCGCGAGCAGGATTACCAGACCCGGATCAGCGCTGCCGAAACCCGCAAAGCCATGCTGCGCATGCTCCCGGGCCTGGAGTTTTCTGCCGGCGGGCACTACGACAGCAACTCGTTCCTGGTGAACGACCGCTGGGCCGACTATGGCGTGAAAGTGACCTGGAACCTGTTCAACGTGATCTCCGCTCCGGCGGCCATCGATGTGGCCAAGGCCGGTGAAGAAGTCGCCACCGCACGGCGTCAGGCGATGTCGATTGCAGTGCTGGCGCAATTGTACGTGGCCAACGCCAACTATCAGGAAGCGCTGCGCCAGTTCAAGACCAACCAGCAACTGTCGGACATCGACGGGCAAATTGTCGGTCAGTTGCGCAACCGTCATCAGGCGGCAGGCATCGGCGAGCTGGATTTGATCCAGGGCGAACTGAACAACCTGCAAGCGGACTTGCGCCGTGACCTGTCCTACGCCGACCTGCGCAATGCCTATGGCCAGATCTTCGCCAGTGCCGGCCTCGATCCGTTGCCGGATCAGGTGCAGTCGACTGAAGTGCAGTCGATCGCCACGGCGCTGGCCAACCGCGAAGCGGCGTGGGCTTCGGGGGATATTTCGGTGCCGGCGGCCCGTGCCGCTGCCAAGTGAGTGATGAGTCGGCCAGCGTACTCGCGCCTGCCGGTCTCTGTGGATTTGCCGTTGCTGTTGCAGGCGTTGGCGGCGATCGAGGACACAGACTGGCACGGCCATTTCAACACCGCGTATTTCAGCGGTGACTGGAGCGGTGTGGCGCTGATTTGCGCTGCTGATGCCTTGACCGAGTTGTCACCCGGTACCGCCGAACCGGTGCCGCGCCGCCCCTGGTTGAATGACCGCCGCTGGCAACAGGCGTTGCGCGACCTGCCGTTGGAGATCGTCAGTGCCCGGCTGCTGCGATTGGGGCCGGGTGGGCAGATCCATGAGCATCGCGATTACGATCTTGAGGGTGAGAACGCCGATATGCGACTGCACATTCCGCTGCTCAGTCCGCCTGCGGTGGACTTCTGGCTCGATGGCCTGCGCATGCCGATGATGGAAGGCGAGTGCTGGTTTCTCGATCTTGCGCGACCGCACCGGGTCGACAATCGGGACAGTACGGCACGCATTCATCTGGTCCTCGATTGCCGACCCGGCGCCTGGCTGGAGCAGATGATGACCGACGGTTTGCCAAGCACACCGCGGCCGGATGCCGAAGACTCGGCGCTGCAGCGATTTCAGCGTCTGCTGGCCGTGGATCGGTCGTTGTCGGCGACCTTGCAGGCGCTACGTGATCCCGAAGCGTTCATCAGCCGAACCCTGGCGTTGGCCGCCGAGCGCGGCTTGTCATTCTCCCGGGAAGAACTGCAGGCGGCGATGCGCAACGGGCGCCGCTCGTGGAACGAACAATGGCGAGCCTGAATTTCGATGGCTGGCTGCCGGTTCGCATCTGGAAAGAGGCCGGGCAATGGCTGGTCGACTGGTGCTGGTTCGGTGACACGCCGCTGCACCAGCCGTTTTTTCGCGAGGCGGTGGAGCAGGCGCTGCAGTTGCCGTTCAATCAGGCGTTTCGCCGGCAGACGTCCTTGTCGGCGCTTGCCGATTGGCAAGCACTCAGCCCGGGCCTGTCACCGAGCGCTTTCATCCTGCACGCTTCGCGCTGTGGTTCGACGCTGATCAGTCAGATGGTGGCGCAGCTCGCCGATCACATCGTGATTTCCGAGGCGCCCCCCCTGGATGCCTTGCTGCGCAGCGATCTGCCGGCCGCTGAACGTCGTGCGGCCATCGCCGGGTTGCTCTCGGCCTACGGTCAGCGCCGGCGCGGGATGGAGCAGAGACTGGTGATCAAGCTCGATGCCTGGAACATCGGCGAATGGCCGTTATTGCACGACTGTTTTCCCGACACGCCGTGGCTGTTTGTCTACCGCGATCCGCTGGAGATCGCCGTTTCACATCTGCGTCGCCCGGGCATGCACATGGTGCCCGACCTGCTCGGCGCGTGCGTGCTGGACGACGACCTGCCATTCAAAGGACGCGAGGATTTTATCGCCCGGCGACTGGGACGGCTGCTGGACGCGGCGTGTTTGCACTGCGCTGATTTCGACGGGCTGGCGGTGAATTACAACGAGTTGCCTGAGGCGATGACAGGACGGTTGGCGAGGTTCTTTCAACTCAATGCCGAGCAGTGTGAGCAGGCGCTGACGGCTTCTGCGCAGCATGCGAAACAGCCGTCACAGGCGTTTGTCGCCGATGGCGAAAGCAAACGCCTTGAGGCTTCCACTCTGTTGCGCACGCAAGTGGAACGTTGTGCGCGGGCGCCCTATGACGCACTGGAGCGCTTGCGCAGGCTCACGATTTTGCCGACAGATCCGCCATTCCCTTGAGCAACTCGATCGGCAACGGAAAGACGATGGTCGAGCTCTTGTCACCGGCAATCGAACTCAGGGTCTGCATGTAGCGCAATTGCATGGCGCCGGGCTGGCGGCCGAGCATTTCGGCGGCCTGCATGAGTTTTTCCGAGGCCTGCAGTTCGCCTTCGGCGTGGATCACCTTGGCGCGCCGTTCCCGTTCCGCTTCAGCCTGTCTGGCGATGGCGCGCACCATCGATTCGTTGAGGTCGACATGCTTGATCTCGACATTGGCCACCTTGATGCCCCAGGCGTCGGTCTGGGCATCGAGCACTTGCTGGATGTCGATGTTCAACTGTTCGCGCTCGGCCAGCAGTTCGTCCAGTTCATGTTTGCCGAGTACCGCGCGCAGGGTGGTCTGGGCCAGTTGACTGGTGGCGGTCAGGAAGTCTTCGACCTGGATGATCGCTTTCTGCGGGTCGAGCACCCGGAAGTACAGCACCGCGTTGACCTTGACCGAGACGTTGTCGCGGGTGATCACGTCTTGGGGCGGCACGTCGAGGACGATGGTGCGCAGATCCACCCGGACCATTTGCTGCACCACCGGAATCAACAGGATCAACCCCGGCCCCTTGACCTGCCAGAAGCGCCCGAGCTGGAACACCACGCCGCGTTCGTATTCACGCAGGATGCGGAACGTCGAGCCCGCCAGGGCAATGAGCAACAGCAGCAGCGCGACAAAACCGATTTGCAGACCCATGATCACTCTCCGAGCGGTGCCGCGTCAGTCGCGGCCACTTGCAGCAACAAGCCCTTGCGCCCGACTACCCGCACCGGTTGCCCGGCGTGCAGCGGCGTGGCACTCGACACTTGCCAGCGTTCTCCTTGCAACTGTATCCAGCCGTTGCGGGTGTCGCGCGACTCCACCATGGTCACGGCCGTCACGCTGCCGACCAGGCCGGCGTCGCCGCTGACCGGGTGTCGCGGCCGGGTCTTCAGGGCACGAACCAGCAACGCGATCAGTAGCAGTGCGCTGACCAGCCCGAGGCCGATCATCATTGGCACCGGCAGTTCGGCATTGCTCAGAATCAGCGCGCCGATCACGAACATGACAATCCCGGCAAGGCCGATCACGCCGTAATTGGGCAGCACCCCTTCGGCGATCAGCAAGGTGATGCCCAGGGTGATCAGCCACAGGCCGATCGGGCTTTCGGCCGCAAGTGAGGTGTCCGCCGCCAGGGCCGATCCGCTCAGCAGCATCAGGGCGAACGCACAGCATCGGGTGTTCACGCGACCCTCCGGGAGAGTCATGGGGTTCTCTTATCAGTCTAGTAGAGCCTGCGGCTGGATGAATTTTGATCATTGCGCGACCTCGCCAGTGGGCGGATTTACCTTCGTTCGCGGCTTGCCGGACTAGACTTTCCAGAACAGGAACAACGTTCATCATCGCTCGCCGCGCAGCGTCGGCGGGCAACGAGGTGCATCATGCGTATGGCAAGAAAAGTGCAAAGCAGCCTGACCCGGGCGCAATGCCAATACGACGTCGTCTCCCATCCGCACTCGAGCAGCAGCCTGGAAACGGCGCGGGTTTCGGGGATCCCGGCGGAGCGGGTGGCCAAATCGGTGATCCTCGACGATCACCACGGGCATTACCTGATGGCCGTGCTGCCAGCCAGCCGCCATCTGGACCTGAGCAAGGTGCGCACCAGCGGCGAGTGGCAGATCACCCGCGAAAGCACGCTCGCTCACCTGTTCGATGACTGCGAACGCGGTGCGGTGCCGCCACTGGGCGATTCCTATGGCCTGGACATGGTCATCGACCCGCTCGTGACCCGGCAGAAAGACATCTACCTGGAGGCCGGCAACCACAACAATCTGCTGCACATGAGCATGCCCGAGTTTCTGAAAATGGTGCCGCATGCGCAGGTGCGGGAGTTGAGTCAATAGCTTTGCGGCGTTTTTGACGACGCTAATCGCGAGCAGGCTCGCTCCCACAGGTCCTGCGCTGAGCCTGTGGGAGCGAGCCTGCTCGCGAAATTCTTGCATCCACTGAATCTTCAAAGGACCAGAACAATGGAAAACCCGACGCACAGCCTCCCGTCCCTGTTCAAACAACTGGGCCTGGACAACGACCCGGTCAGCATCGATCAGTTCATCGCCGCCCACTCCCCGCTCAAACCCGAACTGCACCTGTGCGATGCGTTCTTCTGGAGCAAGAGCCAGGCGGATTTCCTGCGCGACGAGATTCTCGATGATGCGGATTGGGCGGAGGTGGTGGATCAGCTGGATGTGATGTTGAGGAAAGGGCGGGCGGGATAAAGACCGGACCTAGTCCTTGGCAGTCATAGCTCTCAAGGAAGAGAACGTCGCTTCAACTTCAAGATTGGATAAACCGATTCCGCAGGCCATTGATTCACGAGCGATTCTTACTTTTTGCTCTAAAAATGCCGCGTACGCAGATGTGTCGGGCAGACGTTCAATCGAATGTTGTCCGGAATTCGGGTTCTCGGGCGTGAATTGCGTCGTCATGGTTCAGTGCTCTCGGATGTTGGTGTCGGCGCAGTTTCAGCGAGGAACATTTCTTGTGCTGAAAGCAATTTGTTTCAAAACTTGACTGAATTTCCCCTCAAATGCCATATTGATAGTTAGCAAACTAACAGTGTGTGCATGCCCTCGTGCCGAATAACCTCGACGCTCTCCAGATGAACATCAGCAGTGCCATGGTGGTGGCCGCCAGGCATTGGCGGAAGATCTGCCAGACCACGCTGGTCAACTATGGAATTTCCGAAGCCTGCGCCGTCCCGTTGTTGATGATCGGGCGGTTGGGCGAGGGTGTGCGGCAGGTGCAGGTGGCGCAGGCGGCGGGGATGGAGTCGCCGTCGCTGGTGCGTCTGCTCGATCAGTTGTGTCACGCCGGTTTTGTCTGCCGCACCGAAGATGCGCAGGACCGTCGCGCCAAATGCCTGAGCCTGACCGACACCGGCCGTGAGCTGGTGCAAGCGGTGGAGGCGCAACTGGTGCGCCTGCGTCATGAAGTGCTCGAAGGCATCGACCAGCGCGATCTGGAGGCTACGCTTCGGGTACTGAGAGCTTTTGAGGCGGCTACTCCGCCAACGGTGATCAATCCGTGAACGGGTTCTTTTCCGGTATGCCCCCAGCGCGGGACTGGTTCTACGGGATCCGCACGTTCGCGGCCTCGATGATCGCGCTGTACATCGCCTTGCTCATGCAGATGCCGCGTCCGTACTGGGCGATGGCCACGGTGTACATCGTTTCCAGCCCGTTCCTCGGCCCGACCAGTTCCAAGGCGCTGTATCGCGCCATCGGCACGTTTCTCGGTGCAGCGGCGGCGGTGCTGTTCGTGCCGATGTTCGTCCAGAGCCCTTATGTGTTGGTGGTGGTCATTGCGTTATGGACCGGGATTCTGCTGTTTCTGTCCCTGCATCTGCGGACCGCCAACAATTACGCGCTGATGCTGGCCGGCTACACCTTGCCGTTGATCGCCCTGCCGGTGGTGGATAACCCGCTGGCGGTGTGGGACGTGGCCGAGTCGCGAACTGAAGAGATCTTTCTCGGCATCGCCGTGGCGGCGGTGGTCGGTGCGATGTTCTGGCCACGACGCCTGGCACCGGTGTTCAACGACGCTGTGGGCAAATGGTTCGCCGACGCGACCACCTACAGCCTGAAATTCCTCAGCCGCGACGTAAATCCCGAAGAAGTCACCGCCCTGCGCATGGCCATGGTTGGCAGTTTCAACAGCCTGGAGTTGATGATCGGCCAGTTGCCGCACGAAGGTGCGCGGCCGCAGACGGTGCGCAACACCAAGGAACTGCGCGGGCGGATGATCCATCTGCTGCCGGTGATCGATGCCCTTGAGGATTCGCTTTACGCCCTCGAACGGCGCACGCCGGAACTGGTGGAAAAATTCGCGCCGCTGCTCACCGCCACCCGCGAATGGCTAGGCCACAAAGACGCCGACCTCGACCGCTGGCAAACCCTGCGGGATCAGCTCGAAGCGTTGCAACCGAGCGCCGAAGCCCTCGAAGATCGCAAACAGTTGCTGTTTTCCAACGCGCTGTACCGTCTCGGCGAATTCATCGATCTGTGGCAGGACTGTCGCAGTCTGCAGGACGCGATCCTGTGCGAACGGCAGGACAGCTGGCGCGCGGTCTATCGTCACTGGCGCCTCGGCCGCCTGACGCCATTCCTCGACCGTGGGCTGATGCTGTATTCGGTGGCCTCGACCATTCTGGCGATCATCGTCGCCTCGGTACTGTGGATCCTGCTGGGGTGGACCGACGGCGGCAGCGCGGTGATTCTGGCGGCGGTATCGTGCAGTTTCTTCGCCTCAATGGACGACCCGGCGCCGCAGATCTACCGGTTCTTTTTCTGGACCGGGATGTCAGTGCTGTTTGCCAGCCTGTACCTGTTTCTGGTGCTGCCGAACTTGCATGACTTTCCGATGCTGGTGCTGGCATTCGCGGTGCCGTTCATCTGTGTCGGCACCCTGACGGTCCAGCCACGGTTTTTCCTCGGCATGCTGCTGACGCTGGTCAACACCTCGTCGTTCATCAGCATCTCGGGTGCTTACGACGCGGATTTCTTTGCCTTCGCCAATTCCAACCTGGCGGGCCCGATGGGGCTGTTGTTCGCGTTTATCTGGACCCTGATCGCCCGGCCGTTCGGCGCCGAGCTGGCGGCCAAGCGCCTGACCCGTTTCAGCTGGAAAGACATCGTCAGCATGACTGAGCCGGCCACCCTCGCCGAACACCGGCATCTGGGTGTGCAACTGCTCGACCGCCTGATGCAGCACCTGCCGCGTCTGGCGCTGACCGGCCAGGACACTGGCATCGCCATGCGCGAAGTGCGCGTGGGACTGAACCTGCTCGATCTGCTCGCCTATACGCCGCGAGTGACGGGCGCGCCGAACGCGTTGCTCAAGCAAGTGGTGTCCGAGGTCGGCGAGTATTTCCGCGCCTGCCTCAAGGCCGGTGAACGCTTGCCGGCGCCGAGCGCCTTGTTGATGACCATGGATCGCACCCGTCGTGCGCTCAATGGCCACTGCGAGGAAGAAACCCGACTCAACCTGTTGCACGCCTTGAGCGGTTTGCGCCTGGCGCTGTTGCCCGGCGTGGAATTCGTCTCCAGTGCCGAGCCCGAAGAACCGCTGCCCGAAGGAGCGCCCCTATGATCGGTGATCTGGACATCAGCGGCATTTTCCTGCCGACCCTGCTGGTGTTGATGGGCATCACTTATGTGCTGTTTGTGTTGGTACACGGCGTGCTCACACGCCTGCATTTCTACCGTCTGGTCTGGCACCGGGCATTGTTCAACGTGGCTCTCTACGCCGTGATGCTGTACGGCGTGGATTCACTCAGTCGATACCTGATGACATGAAAAAACCGTTTCTGACACTCGGTCGCGTCGTCCTGACGCTGCTGATCGTGACTTTCGCCGTCGTCGTGGTCTGGCGCATGGTGATGTATTACATGTTCGCGCCCTGGACCCGCGACGGCCACATTCGCGCCGACATCGTGCAGATCGCCCCGGACGTGTCCGGGCTGATCCAGCAGGTCGAGGTCAAGGACAACCAGTTGGTGAAACGCGGCCAGGTGCTGTTCAGCATCGACCAGGACCGTTTCAAACTGGCATTGCGCCAGGCCAAGGCAGCCGTTGCCGACCGTGAAGAAACCCTCGCCCAGGCCCAGCGTGAAGCCAAGCGTAACCGTGGATTGGGCAATCTGGTGCCGGCCGAACAGCTGGAAGAAAGCCTGTCGAAAGTGGCCCGCGCGCAATCGGCCCTGGCCGAAGCGCTGGTGACGGTGGACAGCGCCCAGCTCAACCTCGATCGCTCGGTGATCCGCAGCCCGGTGGACGGCTACGTCAACGACCGTGCGCCGCGCTCGCAGGAATTCGTCACCGCCGGGCGTCCGGTGTTGTCGGTGGTGGACAGCAATTCGTTCCACATCGACGGCTATTTCGAAGAGACCAAACTCGACGGCATCCACATCGGTCAGTCGGTGGATATCCGCGTGATCGGCGACCGCGCCCGCTTGCGCGGGCATGTCGAAAGCATCGTCGCCGGTATCGAAGACCGTGACCGTTCGAGCGGCAGCAACCTGTTGCCCAACGTCAACCCGGCCTTCAGCTGGGTGCGTCTGGCGCAGCGGATTCCGGTGCGCATCGCCTTCGACGATGTGCCGGAAGACTTCCGCATGATTGCCGGGCGTACCGCCACGGTCTCGATCATCGACGATCAGCAGGAGCCCGCGAAATGAGCAGGGCCCTGATGATCGCCGGTCTGGGCGTGATGTTGTCGGCCTGTTCCATGGTCGGGCCGGACTATCACCTGCCGAGTGATGCAGCGATTCAGCGCAAGGATTTCCAGGGCGATCTGGCGGTGGCCGGCAAACCTGTGGTCTCCACTCCCGTGCCGGCGGACTGGTGGCGGTTGTATCGCGATCCGCGTCTGGATCAACTGGTGCAGCAGGCCATGGCCTCCAACACCGACCTGCGGGTAGCGGCGGCGAACTTGTCGCGGGCCCGTGCCCAGGTCGATGAAGCCGAGGCGGCCGGCGGCTGGAGCGGTGGCGTGAAAATGGGTGCCCAGCGCTTGCAGGAATCCGGTCAGGCATTTCTGCTGCCGGAGAAAGTCCCGGTGGCCAACGTCGCCGACATCGGCATCAGCGCGTCTTACCAGTTCGACCTGTGGGGCGTCCTGCAGCGCGGGATCGAAGCGGCGAAAGCCAACGCCGACGCGACCCAGGCCGCTGCCGACACCGCACGCATCACCTTGGTGGCAGACGTGGTTCGGGCCTACACCCAGGTCTGCGCGGCCAACGAAGAACGGGAAATCGCCCAGCATTCCCTCGACCTGCAATCCCAGAGCACCACGCTGATCCAGCGCCTGCGTGATGCCGGACGCGGGGACGAAACCCAGGTCACCCGCTCGCAGACTCAATTCAAGTCCCTGCGCGCCGACCTGCCGCGCTATGAAGCGGCGCGTCAGGCCGGGTTGTTCCGTCTGTCGATGCTGCTGGCCAAACCGGTCGATCAATTGCCGGCCGGCACGGCGACCTGTGCTGAATTGCCGAAAATCGCCCAACTGGTTCCGGTCGGTGATGGCGCCGCGCTGCTCAAGCGTCGGCCGGATATCCGCCAGGCCGAACGTCGTTTGGCAGCTGCGACCGCCGGGATCGGCATTGCCACCGGCGAGCTGTACCCGGACATCAGCATCGGCGCGACCATCGGCACCGTCGGCTTCGTCTCCGACCTCGGCGACCCTTCGACCAACCGCTGGGGCTTTGGCCCGTCGCTGAGCTGGAAGGTGCCGACCAACGGCGCCCGGGCGCGTATCCGCGAGGCCGAAGCTTCGACCCAGGGCGCTTTGGCGCATTTCGACGGGGTGGTGCTCAACGCCATCCGCGAAACCCAGACCGGTCTGGCTCAATACACCGCGCTGCTGCAACGCCGCGACGCCCTGGCCGATGCCGAGCAGTCGGCGAAGCTGGCGGCTGACCAGACTCACCGCTTCTTCCAGGCGGGCCGCGAGTCGTTCCTCGCCGACCTGCAAGCCACTCGCACCTACACCGACGTCACTGCGCAACTGGCCGCCGCCAACACTCAGGTTGCCATGAGCCAGATCGATTTGTTCCTCGCCCTCGGCGGTGGCTGGGAAAGCGGACGAACGCAAGCCTCGAGCGCCAGCAAACCCTGAGGCCGTTGCTATGCTTTGAAGTATTGAAAGGGCGCCCCGAACCAGGCGCCTTTTCAGTGCACATTGCTAGCGCAGGTCTAGGGGAAACCAATAATGAAAAACCCTTACGCTCTCGGCTTCTGGTGCGCCCTGGTCGCACTGGTGCTGCTGTCGGCCACCTATTTCTACGGCATCATGCTGGCTCATCAGATCGACAAGGCGATGGTCTTCCTCGACAGCGCGACCGCGCTGATCGCGGTGATGGCGATCGTGGTGGTGGCCTGGGCATCGGTCCAGGTGCAGCGGCTCAAGAAACGCCAGCTTCAGCAAAGCAAGACGCTGCTGCTGATCTGGGACACCAAAGTCGCGCTGCGCAAAGTCGAAACCGTGTTCGACCGCTACTTCTGGGGCAGCTACTGGCAACCGGGACGCACTTTCGCCGAGGTCATGGGCGAACTCACCGGCACTCCGCTGGAAAAAAGCCTCGAAGCCCTGAAAAAACAATGCCTGGCCCTGGACAAACAAGTCGCCGATGACGGCTGGCACTGGTTGAACAATGCCCGTGAATTGTCCGACGTCGCGACCGCCATGGCCCGCGAGCGCTATCAGCTGGATTTCTGCGACCCACGCGGCGACGGGCCGGGCGGGGCGGTGATCGACCGGGATTTCGAGGTGCTGGTGTACACCTGGACCGCACGCCTGAAAAGCTTCGATCATCAGCTCGATGAGATCGAGCTGCAGTATTCCTGACCTCCCAAAAGATCGCCGAACCCGGCGATCTTTTTGTTTGTCCATGTCCCGTGGACACTCTTTAACCTTTAAACATTGGGCCGCCCCGCGCTGCCAGTGCTAATCTCCACCGCTAAATTCAGCGGAGTCGCGCCACGGCCCGGTCACGGGTTCACGGAAGACGACCACACCTTCAGCCACGGAAATCGATCAGGTCATTCATGAATAAATCAGCAGGCGTGCTTCTCGGAATTGTTGTTGCGATCGGCGCCATCAGCGTCGGCGGGGCCTGGTACACCGGCACCAAAATCGAAGGCGTACTGAACAATGCCGTCGCCAATGCCAACAGCGAGTTGCAGACCGCCATGGCCGGCTCCAACGGCAGTGCGTCGCTGGAACTGGTGTCGCTGGAGCGCAACACCTTCAGCAGCACCGCGCACTATCGCCTCAAGGGTGAAGGCGAGATGTTCGGCGAAGCGCCGGTCGAGCTGCTGTTCGTCGACCATATCGAGCACGGCCCGCTGCCGTTCTCGCGACTGGTCTCGCTGAAATGGCTGCCGGTCATGGCCACCAGTCACTATGAGCTGGAAAAGACCCCGATCACCGAGAAATGGTTCGCCGCCACCAAGGGCGCTGCGCCACTCAAAGGTGTGGTCAACATCGGCTATGACCAGTCCACCACTGGCAATATCGAACTGCTGCCGCTGGAAACCGCGCTGGACGACAAGTCGAGCCTGAAGTTTTCCGGCCTGAACATGGACATTTCCGCCAGTGCCCAGGCACAGAAGGTCAAGGCCAACGGCTACATGGACAGCCTGCACCTGACCACCGTGGCTGAAGACCAGGCGCCGGTGCAGATCGAACTCAATGGCCTGACCCTGGCCAGCAACCTCGCCAAGAGCAGCTATGGCTACTACACCGGCGAAAACACCCTGGAACTGACCAGCAGCAAGACTACCTTCGGCGCCAAGCAGTCCGTGCTGGGCGTGAAGAACTTCGAGATGAAGAACCTCACCGAAGAAAACGGCACGAACGCTTCCGGCCGTGCCGACTACAAAATCGGTGAAGTGACCCTCAACGACAAGAAAATCGGTTCGGCCAATCTGGCCATGAGCCTTAAAAACCTCGACATCCCGTCGGCTCTGTCGCTGATGCAGATCTACCAGACCAAGCTGCAGCCGTACGAAAAAGCCGCCGCCGAAGCCACCGCCGCCGGTCTGCCGGCACCGGAGCTGAACCTGACCGAAGCCGAGTCCACTCAGGTCAAGGCTGACCTGCAAAAACTGCTCGCGGCCGGACCGCAACTGGCGCTGGAAGACCTGTCGCTGAAAACCGCCAACGGTGAAAGCCGTGCCAATCTGGTGCTCGACCTGACCAAGCCACAGTCGATGGACCTGCCGCCGGATCAACTGGGCAAGCAACTGATCGCCCTGCTTGACGTCAACGTGCTGGTGTCCAAGCCGATGCTGGTCGATCTGCTCAGCGTGCAGGCGCAACTCGATGGTCAGACCGATGCCAAAGCCATCGTCGACCAGGCCAGCGCCGGAGCCGACATGTTCGCCGGCATGGCCGTCGGTTCGCAGTTGGCGACCCTGGATGGCACCAACGTTGTCACCAAGCTGCATTACGCCGCCAATCAGGTGGAGTTCAACGGCCAGAAGATGACCGTCGAGCAGTTCGTCGATTTCCTGATGAGCAAATTCGCTGGTGTCAACGTCAGCCAGGAACAGTAACCCCCCTCGCTACACCTCAACGCCCGGCCTTTGCTCCCCGCAAACGCCGGGCGTTTTGCTGTCTGGAATCGGCGTGAGCGGCATGAGCCAGCGTTTTCGGTCACGAATCTGAACAAATATTGTGTTCTGAATATTGATCTACGCTTGCGTGCAAGACTGCTTGGATAGCTTGGCCAGGTAAATCGACTTGGTCTCCGTTACGAATTGGGCAAGGGGGAGCATTGCTACCCGGCTGGCCATGTAAGGATGCTGACGAATGCCGCGTATTGATGTTCCTGTATTACATCGTGGTTTACGCCCTTTGTTTCGAGTCGCGCTTTGCAGCCAGTTGCTCTGGCCGGTGCTCGCGTTGGCTGATACGGCCTACGATCAAATGGTGCTTGATGCCCGGGCAGGGCATTACACGCCCGCGCTGACCGCTTTGCGTCAGGTGCCGCCGGCCCAGGCCACGCCGGGACAGATCAGCGATCACCTGCAAATCGCCAGTTGGGCCGGGCTTGATGCCGAAGTGGTGCAAGTTTACGAGACCCAGGGGCGCGGCCGCGCATTGCCGACCCAGGCCCTGACCGCCACCGCTCGCGCCTATCGCAATCTCAAGCGCTGGGATCAGGCCATCGAGGTCTACAACAAGGCCCTGGCGCAGGAACCGAACAACGCCGACCTGCAACTCGGTCTCGCGCTGACCCAGGCAGACTCTGGCAAACCCGATGAGGCCGTGACCCGTGCCAAGGCATTGGTTGCCGCCAAACCCGATGATCCTTCCCGCCGTCTCGCACTGGGCTATGCCCTGACCCGTGCTGGCAAGCAATACGATGCGTTGTTCGAATACGATCAGGCCTTCGCTCGCGCCGGCAGCAAACCGGAAGTCGCCCGTGAATACGTGGTCGCTCTGCAAAAGGCCCGTATGCCCGAGCCGGCGCTGCGCCTGGCCAATCAGCGGCCGGGGCTGATCGATCCGGTGACTCTGCGTCGTCTCGAAGGCGATCTGGCTGCCGAGCGGGTGCGCCTCGCCGAATTCGCCACCCGCAGCGAAAAAGAACGCTACGTGATCGCCGACCGCGCACTGGCCGACTACGACAAGCTGCTCGCCACCTGGACCCCGGATGCCGGCGCCCACGACGACGTGACCCGCTGGCGCATCGACCGCATGGGCGCGCTCAAGGCCCGTGCGCGTACGGCCGACGTTATTGCCGAATACCAGAAACTGCAAGGCGAAGGCGTGAAGATTCCGACCTACGCCCTGCGCTGGGTGGCTGCTTCGTATCTGGATCAGCGTCAGCCCGAGGTCTCCACTGACCTGTATCGTCAGGTGCTCTCGGCGCCGGACGCCGATGCCGGCGATCGCCTCGAAGACACCACCGCGCTGTATTACTCGTTGCTGGAAAGCGACCGTGTCGAGGAGGCGCGCAAGGTCGCCGAAGATCTGGCCAAAAACGAGAAACCGCGCGTCGAACTCAAGGGCTTGCCGATCGGTAACCCCAGCGACGACTGGATGGACGCGCAACTGCTCTCGGCTCAGGCTGCCGGCACCTACGGCGCGGACCTGCCCCATGGCGAGGATCGCTTGCAGACGCTGGTCGATCAGGCGCCGGGCAACGTCGGCCTGCGCCTGTCCCAGGCCGATCTTTACCTGGCGCGACAATGGCCGCGCCGCGCCGAGAGCCAGCTCAAGGAAGTCGAGAGCATGGTGCCCCGGGACATGGGACTGGAGGTGGCTCAGGCCCGAACCGCCATGACGCTTCAGGAATGGCGGCAGATGGATGCGCTGACCGACGACGTCGTGGAGCGCTTCCCGGACAACCGCCAGGTGCAGCGAGCGGCCCGCGAGCGTGAAGTGCATGACATGTCCGAGTTGCGCGTTGAAGCCTACGGCGGCAAGGCCAATGGCGGCAGCGGTGGCAATGCCGGCGCGGTCAGCGGCAGCCGGGACTTCGGCATCCAGAGCACGCTCTACAGTCCGCCGATCGATGAGGATTGGCGCGTGTTCGCCGGGGTCGGTTATGCCACCGGTGACTTCGCCGAAGGCACCGGCAACCACCGCTTCCAGCGTGTCGGTCTGGAGCGGCGCACCCGCGACATGACCCTTGAAGCTGAAGTCTCCAACCATTCCTACGGTTACGGCGACAAGCAGGGCGCCCGCCTGGCGATTGCCCGGGACATCAATGACAACTGGCAGTACGGCGGCAGCCTTGAATACCTGTCGGCGGAGACCCCGTTGCGGGCGCTCAACAGCGACATCAAGGCCAACGGCGGCAGCGGTTTCATCCGCTGGCGCGCGAATGAAAGCCGCGAGTGGAAACTGTCGGTCAGCCCGTCGCATTTCAGCGACGGCAACAACCGTGTCGAAGCCTTGCTGACCGGCCGCGAAGGCGTCTACAGCACCACCCACGTGCAGGTCGACGCCGGTCTGGAAGTCAGCACCAGTCATAACTCCAAATCCGAAGACGTGCCGTACTTCAACCCGAAGGCGGACTTCAGCGTGATGCCGACGGTCAACGTCAACCACGTGCTCTACCACCGCTACGAAACCTCCTGGAGCCAGCAATTCCAGGCCGGTGCGGGTACGTACAGCCAGCGTGATCACGGCACCGGCGGCATGGCGATGCTCGGCTACGGCCAGCGTTATGCCTGGAACGACGTATTCGAGGTGGGCGGTTTGTTCAGTGTGATCAACCGGCCCTACGACGGTGACCGGGAAACCGATCTGCGTCTGCTCGTCGACCTCACTTTCCGCTTCTAGAAGAGTTTGAAGATGCCTTTGATTTCGCGTTTCATCCTTCTGCTGGGAGTGCTGCTGGTCAGCGCCTGCGCCCAGCAAGCCCCGGCCTTCGCGCCGCCGTCCGAGCGTCCGCTGGCGGCCAATGAAAAGCCCTGGCCGAAAAACCACGTGCTGGGCATTGCCTACCACGACGTCGAAGATCGCGATCCCGATCAGGCCGTAGTGGCCGTGCGCACCGAGCGCATGATCGAGCAGTTGGCCTGGCTGCGGGAAAACAACTACAAGCCGGTGACGGTCGATCAGATCATGGCCGCGCGCAAGGGCGGGCCGGAACTGCCGCCCAAAGCGATCCTGCTCAGCTTCGACGACGGCTACGCGAGTTTCTACACCCGTGTGATGCCGGTGCTGCGCGCCTACAACTGGCATGCGCTGCTGGCGCCGGTCGGGGTCTGGATCGATACACCGCTGAATCAACCGGTGGATTTTGCCGGCGCCATGCGCCCGCGTTCCGACTTTCTGACCTGGGATCAGGTGCGAGAAATTTCGCAATCGGGCCTGGTGGAAATCGCCGCCCACACCGATGCCAGCCACAAAGGCATCCTCGCCAACCCGCAAGGCAACATGCAGCCGGCCGCCGCAACCCGTCGTTACGATCCGGTGACCAGGCGCTACGAATCCGAAGCGCAATTCCAGGCACGGATTCGCACTGACGTGGCCACCATCTCAGAGAAAATCCGCAAGGCCACCGGTAAAAAACCACGAATCTGGGTCTGGCCCTACGGGACGGCGGACGGTACTTCGCTGACCGTGGTCAGCGAGCAGGGCTATGAAATGGCCCTGACCCTCGACGACGGTCTCGATGCCCTCGACAACCTGATGAGCAGCCCACGTTTCCTCGTGGCCTCGGACCCGGATGGCGAGCATTTCGCCAACAGCATCGTGGCCGTGCAGTCGGATTTCGCCATGCGCGTGGTGCACGTGGATCTGGACAACGTCTATGACCCGGATCCGGCGCAGCAGGAGGTCAATCTCGGCAAGCTGATCCAGCGCATGTCCGACATGGGCGCCAACACGGTGTTCCTGCAAGCCTTCGCCGATCCGAAGGGTGATGGTCTGGTGCATTCGCTGTACTTCCCCAACCGTCATCTGCCGATGCGCGCCGACCTCTTCGACCGCGTCGCCTGGCAGCTGCGTACCCGGGCCCACGTGAAGGTGTTCGCCTGGATGCCGGTGCTGAGTTTTGCGCTGGATTCGACATTGCCGCGGGTCACGCGCTGGGATCCGAAGACTGGCACTACCGCTGTCGATCCGGATCAGTACAAGCGGCTGTCACCGTTCGACCCCGAGGTGCGGCGGATCATTGGTGAAATCTACGAAGACGTGGCGCGCCTGACCTCGGTGGACGGCATTCTCTACCACGATGACGCCGTGCTGTCGGACTTCGAGGACGCCAGTCCCGAGGCCTTGAAGGCCTATGCCGCCCACGGTCTGCCGGGCTCGATTGCCGCCCTGCGTGATGATCCGGCAGCCATGCAGCGCTGGACGCGATTCAAGAGCCGCTACCTGATCGACTTCACCAATGAACTGACCGCCAAGGTGCGGGCGATCCGTGGCCCGCAGGTGCTCACCGCGCGCAACATCTTCGCCGAGCCGATTCTCAATCCCGGGAGCGAAGCGTGGTTCGCGCAGAACCTCGACGACTTCCTTGTGAGCTACGACTGGACGGCGCCGATGGCCATGCCACTCATGGAAAAGCAGACCCCTGCGCAATCCGGCCCGTGGCTGGAAGAACTGGTGGCGAAAATCAAACAACGCCCCGGTGCGCTGGATCGCACGGTGTTCGAATTGCAGGCACGGGACTGGACGAAGAAGGATCAGGCCGACATCGACGGTGCGCAACTGGCCGACTGGATGGGCCGCCTCAAGCGTCAGGGCGCCACCAGTTTCGGTTACTACCCGGACAACTTCCTCGAGAACCTGCCGGACCTGAAAACCGTACGGCCTGCGCTCTCCAACAAATGGAACCCATGACATGCTGGATAGACTGCTGGCCCTGCTGGTTCTGGCGATTGTCCTCGGCGTACCGCTGGGGCTGATCTTCCTGGTCACCGGGCAATTCCTGATGGACTTCGTGTTCTTCTACCCGCTGTTCATGTCCGGGTTGTGGATTTCCGGTGGCCTGTACTTCTGGCTGCACTGGGAACGGCACTGGCCTTGGAAAGACGACACCCTGCCGCCACCGCTGGAAGGCGAACCGCTGATTTCGATCCTGATCCCTTGCTACAACGAGGGCGACAACGCGGCCGACACCATTCACGCGGCGCTGGCGCAGCATTACCCGAACATCGAAGTCATCGCGATCAACGACGGTTCCAAGGACAACACCGCGCAAGTGCTGGATGCGCTGGCCAAGGAAGATCCACGGCTGCGCGTGCTGCACCTGGCGGAAAACCAGGGCAAGGCCGTGGCACTGCGCATGGGCGCCATCGCGGCGCGCAGCGAATATCTGGTGTGCATCGACGGTGATGCGTTGCTGGCGCCGAACACTGCCGCTTATCTCGTGGCACCGATGCTCGACAACGCACGACTGGGCGCGGTGACCGGCAACCCACGGATCCGTACACGTTCGACCCTGGTCGGGCGGGTTCAGGTGGGCGAGTTTTCGTCGATCATCGGGCTGATCAAACGCACCCAGCGGGTGTTCGGGCGGATCTTCACCGTGTCGGGTGTGATCGTCGCGTTCCGCCGTACGGCGCTGAACCGGGTCGGCTACTGGAGCCCGGACATGATCACCGAAGACATCGACATCAGCTGGAAGCTGCAACTGGACCACTGGAGCATCTTCTACGAGCCCCGCGCCCTGTGCTGGATCCTGATGCCGGAAACCCTGCGCGGTCTGTGGAAGCAGCGCCTGCGCTGGGCCCAGGGCGGCGCCGAGGTGCTGTTCAAGAATATTCGCGGGATCTGGCAGTACCGTCACCGTTACCTGTGGCCACTGCTGTTCGAATACTGCCTGTCGACCGGTTGGGCATTCACCTTCCTGTTGTCGGTCATCTTCTGGGGCGTCGGCAAGTTCGTGGTCATGCCCGAAGCGATTGCGGTGGACCACCTGATGCCACCGGCATTTACCGGGCTGTTGCTGGCCTTCGTCTGCCTGGTGCAGTTCGCGGTCAGTATCGTGATCGACCGACGCTACGAGCCGGGTCTGGGCAGAACCATGTTCTGGGTGGTCTGGTATCCGTTGGTGTTCTGGTTCATCAGTCTGCTGACCACGCTGGTCAGCTTTCCGAAGGTGCTGTTCGGCCAGCATCAGAAGCGTGCGCGCTGGGTCAGCCCGGACCGGGGCATCAAACCGGCGGGCGACGACGAAGAGGAGATCATCAAATGAAAATCATCCGGACCCGCCAGCGGCCATTTCTGGTGGTCATCGATGTGATCCTCACCGTGCTGGCCTGGGTCGGCCTGCTGTATCTGCTGGTGCGCGGGCTGTGGCCGCTGATCGAAACCCATGCCGGCGGCCCGCGCATCGACCATTCGGCGTTCGAAGCCCTTGGCACCTTGCAGATCTATCTGTGGGTGGCGCTGGTCAACGCCGTCATCCTGATTTCCTGGGCCCGCTATCAACAACGCAAAAGCCGCAGTTTCGCCCAGCGCCGGTTGGCTGCCCCGGTGGTCGACGATGACGGTCTGAGCAAAAGCTTCAAGCTGTGCGATGACCGCCTGCAAAAGCTGCGCAGCCCTGGCGTCATCACCATCCACAACAATCAGGACGGTGACGTCAGCCACGTGGTGCCGCACCTGTGGCCGGTGGAGCCAGCCGAACTGCCGCCACCGCTGGCTCCACTGGAGCATCCACGGGTGATCTTTCTGCACGCCGAGGACGACGATAACCGCGAGCCATCGAACCGGCTCAACTGACCGCGCGAATCAGCCGCCATGCCTCTTCCATGGGCAGCGGCTGTTTCATGCGTTCGGCCAGCAACGCCATTGCGCGCTCCTGCTCGCACGCCACCGCAGCCACCACCAGGCCGTTGGCGCCGAAGAGTCCGATGAAGGGCGGCTGTTCGGGTTCGCCCATGAATTCGATGGCGTCCCACTGCCCGGCGTGGCCGAGATAGTCGTAGTTGCGGCCAAAGTGACAGGTCCAGAAATACGGCACGTCGAGGTAATGCTCGTCGGCGCCGAGCATGTTGGCGGCGGCGATCCGCGCGTGTTGCTGGGCCAGGCGCCAGTGCTCGATGCGCCGCGGCTGGCCGTTCAACGGGAACGTGGCGATATCGCCGATGGCCCACAGGTTGTCGGTGACGCCCATACCGGCATCGACTCGAATCGATTGGTCATTCTCCAGTGGCAATGATGCGAACGCCTCGGTTGCCGGGCGCACACCAATTCCCGCCAGCACCAGATCCGCCGAAAGACGCAGGCCATTATCGAGTAGCACCGCCTCGACCTTGCCGTCACCGGTGATCTCCCTGGCTGGGTGATCGATGATGAATTTCACCCCGTTCTCTTCGTGGAGGGCGCGGAGTGCCTTGCCCACGGCTTCACCGAACTGTGCCACGAAGGGAATGGCGTGGCGCGCCAGCACCGTGACGTCGAGACCGTGCTGGCGCAGCGCCGAAGCACATTCGAGGGCGATGAAGCTGTCACCGATGATGACGGCACGCTGTCCCGGCCGTGCAATTTTCATGATCTGTCCGGCGTGGGCCCTGGAACGCAGGACAAACACCTGCGGCAGGTCGGCACCGGGCAGCTCCAGAGCATTGGGCGTCGCTCCGGTAGCGAGTACGGCGGCGCTGTAGTTCAGCGTCCGGCCATCGGCAAGATGCAGGGTGCAGGTCTGGGCATCGAGCGCGATGACTGTGCCAGACACGCGATTGACGTGTTGTTCGCGGTAGAAGTCGTCATCGCGCAAGGGCGGGATTTGCTGTGGCGGTGTCTCTCCCGACAGGACAAATTTGCTCAATACCGTGCGGTCGTAGCCGGCGTCCGGTTCGCGGTCGATCATCACGATCTGTCCGCCAAAGCCTTTCTCCCGCAGAGCGGCGGCACACGCCGTTCCTGCAGCGCCGGAACCGACAATGACAAAGCTTCGCTGATCGTCCAGCCCGGGGACATGGGCATCCGGCAGTGGTTGATCATCAACCCAGACTTCATCACCACGCAGTTCCAACGGATACCGCTTGAGGCTGTCCAGGGCCGGTGGCTCGCACAGGGCGCCGTCCTCTGCGCGAAAGGCAGCCTTGTGCCAGGGACAGATCAGTCGCCCATGACACAAGGCGCCTTCCGCCAGCGGCGCCCCGGCATGCGGGCATTCGCCCTGAAAGGCGCGCAACTGGCCGGCGACGCGCAGCAGGACAATCTTGCAGTCGCCGATCTGTACTTCAAGGCCACGGTCTTGCGCAACATCGGCGAAACGGGCGACACGGTGCAGGGACATGGTCGTGCTCCATGGGGTGTTTCTCATACGAGTTTGGCCCGGATCGCGAGGTTCATCCATTTCCCACTGCCACGGCACGAACGGTACGGCTATAGTTTGCAGGCCGACGAAGGCCCAACTGCACAAGGTGCTCCCGGATGACCCGATTGACCTCTCTCAACCCTTGGCTGGCGGCCGTTGCCGTCGCCCTTTGCGTGCAGTTCCCGGCGCAGGCCCAGGAGCGCTTCACTCTCAGCATTCCCGGTGTTTCGGACAATCGACTGTTCACCGCAGCGGCGGCCAGCGATGCCGCCGGTTGCGGCGGCAAGAACCTGTCCCCGGCGCTGAGCTGGAACGCCGGCCCCGCCGCGACCCAGAGCTATGCCATCGTGATGCACGATCCGGACGGCCAGAAAGGCATGGGCGTCGATCACTGGGTTCACTACGGCATCAAGGCCACGACCCGGCAGATCCCGGCCGGCAGCGGCACCAGGCCGACCTTCGAAGGGCTGGGCGGTACCAACAGCAAAGGTACGACCACCTATGTCGGCCCATGCCCGCCGACCGGCGACAGCGCTCACCACTACATCATCCAGATCTACGCCCTGGACCTGGCCCCCGACGCCTTGCCGGCCGGTCTGACTCGCGCCCAGTTGCTGGAAAAGATCAAAGGCCATGTGCTGCGCAACAGCAGTGCGGTACGGCGTTATCACCGCTGAAAAAATATTCGGCGGCGTTTAACCCGAACTGAAAGGGCTGCCCGTCTCAGAGGTTGAATGATCAATTCTTCCTCGAGGTCAGCCCCCATGTTCCTTCCTTCGACGCTTCTGCGACCCTTGGCTGCCGGTGTGCTGTTGGCCGTCGCCGGTTGCGGTGTTTCCTCCGGTCCGGAATCGGTCGCCGTACCGCCACCGGCACAGCCCGAATCCAGCCCTGCGGTACAGCACGAAGCGGTCGTGGCCGATCGCGCGATGGCCAAACGCAGCGTGCTTGCGGCGCCGATGGCCAGTTTTGCTCCGATGCCGGCCGGGGAAAGTTATCCACAAGGCTATCGCGCCGAGCAGCACGAACAGTATGCCCACCTGGCTGATAACCCGATCCACAGCGTTGCCGAAACACCCGTCTCGACCTTCAGTGCCGATGTGGATACCGGCGCCTACGCCAACGTTCGCCGTCTGCTCAATCAGGGACGCCTGCCGCCGGAGGGCGCGGTGCGGCTGGAGGAGATGGTCAATTATTTTCCCTACGACTACGCGCTGCCCGCCGACGGCTCGCCTTTTGGCGTGACCACGGAACTGGCGGCCACCCCGTGGAATCCGCACACCCGTTTGCTGCGCATCGGCATCAAGGCATCTGACCGCTCGGTGGTGGAGCTGGCGCCGGCCAACCTGGTGTTTCTGGTGGACGTGTCCGGTTCGATGGATCGCCGTGAAGGGCTGCCGCTGGTCAAAAGCACTTTGAAACTGCTGGTCGATCAATTGCGCGAGCAGGATCGCGTGTCGCTGGTGGTCTATGCCGGTGAATCGCGGGTGGTGCTGGAGCCGACTTCCGGGCGGGAAAAGGCGAAAATTCGCACCGCCATCGAGCAGTTGACCGCAGGAGGTTCGACCGCAGGTGCTTCCGGCATCGAACTGGCCTACCAGATGGCGCAACAGGCGTTCATCCCCAAAGGTATCAACCGCATCCTGCTGGCCACCGACGGCGACTTCAACGTCGGTGTCAGCGACTTCGACAGTCTCAAGCAGATGGCTGTGGATAAACGCAAGACCGGTATTTCCCTGACCACCCTGGGTTTCGGTGTGGATAACTACAATGAACACTTGATGGAGCAACTGGCGGATGCCGGTGATGGCAACTACGCCTACATCGACAACCTGCGCGAGGCGCGCAGGGTGTTGGTGGATCAGTTGGGTTCGACCCTTGCCGTGGTGGCGAAAAACGTCAAATTGCAGGTGGAATTCAACCCGGCGCAGGTCAGCGAATACCGGCTGCTTGGCTACGAAAATCGCGCGCTCAAGCGTGAGGATTTCAGCAATGACAAGGTCGATGCCGGTGAAATCGGTGCAGGGCACACGGTGACGGCGCTGTATGAAATTGTCCCCGCAGGCGAGGAGGGCTGGCTGGAGCCGCTGCGCTACGGTAAGTCGGAGCCGGCTGTTTCCGGGAAGAACGGAGAATTGGCGATGTTGCGTGTGCGATACCAAAAGCCGGAAGGTGGGAAAAGTCTGCTGATCGAGCGGCCGATTGCCAGTCAGGTTGCGCCCGCCAGCGAAGACCTGCGTTTTGCTGCCGCCGTCGCGGCGTTCTCCCAGCAACTCAAGGACGGTCGCTACACCGGCGATTTCAGCTTGAAGGACACCGAAGCCCTGGCCCGAGGTGCCCGTGGCGATGACCGTTTCGGCCTGCGCAACGAATTCGTGCAACTGGTGGAACTGGCGCAAAGTCTGCGGACTTCGACCGCCTCCAATGCGTTGCCGACCGAGCGACGGATTGAATAGTGAGTCGCCTGAAGGGGTTCATCAGCCAGCTGTTTGCCAGCGCAGACAGCCTTGAGGCCAGCAGCGACGAATCGCTGCTGGCCCGATATCGCGAGGGCGAGGGCAAGGCGTTCGAAATCCTGTATGCCCGTCATCGCCAGGGCCTGTACCGGTTTCTGCTCGGGTTGAGCGGCAAGCCGGAGCTGGCCGAAGAGGTGTATCAGGAAACCTGGCTGAGCCTGATCCGCAGTAGCAGTCAGCCACAAGGCCGGGCGACTTTTCGTACCTGGTTGTTCCAGATTGCCCGCAATCGCCTGATCGACCACTGGCGCAAGCACGGCGCCCATCAGCCGTTGCATGACAGCTACGACGAGCAGACTCATGCGGTCAGCGATGAGGCGAGCGACCCCGAACAACTGCTCAGCCTCAGCCGCGACAGTCAGCGCCTGGACAGCGCCCTGCAAACCCTGCCTGCCGACCAGCGCGAAGTGTTCCTGCTGCGCGCCCACGGCGACCTCGATCTGGCACAAATCGCCAGCCTCACCGAAACACCGCTGGAAACCGTCAAGAGCCGCTTGCGCTACGCCCAGCAAAAACTGCGTCGGCTGCTGGCCGAGGAGGTACTGACATGACGGACGCCCGCCAGACACCCGAAGAGCAACTGCTCAAACATGTGCGCGAACAGCACAACGTCGAACCGCCAGCGCATCTCGACGCGCTGATTCTTGGCGCCGCCCATCGCCAGGCCTCTGCAGCGAAATCGAGCCCGTGGCAGCGCTGGCTCAAGGCCTGCCAGACACCGCGTTACCAGGTGGCTTTCGCCAGTCTGGTGGGCATCGCGCTGGTGCTGTCGCTGGTACAGCGTGCCCCGGAACCTGTGGCCCATTACGATTTCGCCCCAGCAGCCAGACCGGCCGCACCGCTGGCCCGCAAGGAGGCCATCGAGTCCCGGACATTGTCAGCCCCAACGGGCGCGCTGTCCGCACCTGCACCTGCACCTGCACCTGCACCTGCTCCGATGACGGAAATGGCCGCGCCGATGCAAAGTGAGTCGATCAGCGCCGACAGGGCAGACGAAGCCAAAGCCAGCAAACGCGCTGCCGCCCCGGCCAATGGCCTTGACGAGCAACTGCGCGAAGTCCTGCGTCTGCGCGAATCCGGTCAATCGCAAGCGGCCGACGCCCTGTTCAATAACCTGCACAAACGCTACCCGGACGTGAACCTCGACATCCGACTCGAACAAATTCGCCAGAAGTGACCGATTGATGACCCAGCCATTTGGCATTGCCCCGCAAAAACGCGCACTATCGGGGCATTGCCGATGCGCTGGAGGATGCCGTGGCCCAAAAAATCGACCGCATCGCCCAAATGCTCAACTGCCCGGTGAAGGGTGAGGAACTGCGGCGAGCCGTGACCGAGAGTCGTAAGGAGTTTCTTCTGGCGAAGCAGGCAGAAGAGGATCTGCAGGAGGACGTTCTTGATGATGAGTGGATCGAGGACGAAGAAGACGATGAAGAATACGACGAGTTTGACTGGACGACGGAGTGATTCGCCAACCAGCATCCACAAAAAAGCCTCAGACCTTTCGGCCTGAGGCTTTTTCGTTTCTGTTCATGGCGCACCAGGCGGGATTCGAACCCACGACCCCTGCCTTCGGAGGGCAGTACTCTATCCAGCTGAGCTACTGGTGCAGCGGGCGACATCATACCTAGGTCGGCTCGGGGCGTCCATGCCGGGTTTTGGCGTGGTTTGTCAGTGCAAGTGTCGGTTGGAAAACCCTGCATTCCATAAAGCTGTAACGTCCTGCAAAAGGCTCGCTTGGCGCTTTGGAGAGGCTGTTCTATGGTTTCCCTGCGATCGGGGCTGGTTGTACGTTGATCCGAAATGTTCAGCAATTACGGCGTTTTTGTTCTTTTTTTCGAACGACCTATTGTCCTTTAACCCCTTTGATCCTAGGATCCGTTTGAGATTTCAAACGCTCTTTGATCGGGTGCCGAGCCGCACGTGTTTGCAACCGTGCACTATTCAGGTGCTTGAGCCCGGTGAATGATTTCCCTGACGGCAGCCTTGCGAGGCGCCTTTCTACAATCATAATTTTGCTCCGCGCTGGCCGCGGTGCTGTTAAGGAAAGCCGACATGCAGCTTAAAGACACCCAGTTGTTCCGCCAGCAAGCCTTTATCGATGGCGCTTGGGTCGACGCGGACAACGGTCAGACGATCAAGGTCAACAACCCGGCCACCGGCGAGATTCTGGGCACCGTGCCGAAGATGGGCGCTGCCGAAACCCGCCGCGCGATTGAAGCCGCTGACAAAGCGCTGCCGGCCTGGCGTGCACTGACCGCCAAGGAGCGTGCAGGCAAACTGCGTCGCTGGTTCGAACTGATGATCGAGCACCAGGACGACCTCGCTCGCCTGATGACCCTTGAGCAAGGCAAACCACTGGCCGAAGCCAAGGGCGAAATCGTTTACGCCGCTTCGTTCATCGAGTGGTTCGCCGAAGAAGCCAAACGCATTTACGGCGACGTGATCCCGGGCCACCAGCCTGACAAGCGCCTGATCGTGATCAAGCAACCGATCGGCGTGACCGCCGCCATCACCCCGTGGAACTTCCCGGCGGCGATGATCACCCGTAAAGCGGGTCCGGCCCTGGCCGCCGGTTGCACCATGGTGCTCAAGCCGGCTTCGCAAACCCCGTTCTCCGCTTTCGCCCTGGCCGAACTGGCCCAGCGCGCCGGCATCCCCAAAGGTGTGTTCAGCGTGGTGTCCGGCAGCGCCGGCGACATCGGCAGCGAGCTGACCAGCAACCCGATCGTGCGCAAACTGTCCTTCACTGGTTCGACCGAGATCGGCCGTCAGCTGATGTCGGAGTGCGCCAAGGACATCAAGAAAGTTTCCCTGGAACTGGGCGGCAACGCGCCATTCATCGTGTTCGACGATGCGGACCTGGATAAGGCCGTCGAAGGCGCGATCATTTCCAAGTACCGCAACAACGGCCAGACCTGCGTCTGCGCCAACCGTCTGTACATTCAGGATTCGGTCTACGACGCGTTCGCCGAGAAGCTGAAAGCGGCCGTCGCCAAACTGAAGATCGGCAACGGTCTGGAAGAGGGCACCACCACGGGGCCGCTGATCGACGAGAAAGCTGTGGCCAAGGTGCAAGAGCATATCGCTGACGCCGTGGCCAAAGGTGCCACCGTGCTGGCCGGCGGCAAGCCGATGGAAGGCAACTTCTTCGAGCCGACCATCCTGACCAACGTGCCGAAAGACGCGGCTGTGGCCAAGGAAGAAACCTTCGGTCCGCTGGCGCCGCTGTTCCGCTTCAAAGACGAGGCCGAAGTGATCGCGATGTCGAACGACACCGAATTCGGCCTGGCATCCTACTTCTACGCTCGCGACCTGGGCCGTGTGTTCCGTGTGGCTGAAGCGCTGGAATACGGCATGGTCGGCGTCAACACCGGGCTGATCTCCAACGAAGTCGCACCGTTCGGCGGGATCAAGGCCTCGGGCCTGGGCCGTGAAGGCTCCAAGTACGGCATCGAAGATTACCTGGAAATCAAATACCTCTGCCTGGGCATCTAAGCCTCGGTAGAAGATCGCTGTAAACGCAAAGGGCACGAGAGCGCTGTCCCTTTGCGTCGTTTCAAACCGGAATTTTCTCTGCGGCCGGGAACGCCGTGGCAGTCGATCATCGCATGCTGCCACCGCCGATTCCTCCCGCTTTATCCTTGAACCACGCCGCCCGATGAGCGGCGAATGAGGACTGTAATGAGCAAGACTAACGCTGAACTGATGGCCCGTCGTACCGCAGCTGTTCCACGTGGTGTTGGCCAGATTCACCCGATTTTCGCCGAGTCCGCGAAGAACGCGACCGTGACCGACGTTGAAGGTCGCGAGTTCATCGACTTCGCCGGCGGTATCGCCGTACTGAACACCGGCCACGTGCACCCGAAAATCATCGCCGCTGTGACCGAGCAGCTGAACAAGCTGACTCACACCTGCTTCCAGGTTCTGGCCTACGAGCCGTACGTTGAGCTGTGCGAGAAAATCAACGCTCGCGTACCAGGCGACTTCGCCAAGAAAACCCTGCTGGTGACCACCGGTTCCGAAGCCGTTGAAAACGCCGTGAAAATTGCTCGTGCAGCCACTGGCCGCGCTGGCGTGATCGCCTTCACCGGCGCTTACCACGGTCGCACCATGATGACCCTGGGCCTGACCGGTAAAGTCGTGCCTTACTCGGCCGGCATGGGCCTGATGCCAGGCGGCATCTTCCGCGCGCTGTACCCGAACGAACTGCACGGCGTGAGCATCGACGACTCGATCGCTTCCATCGAGCGCATCTTCAAGAACGACGCCGAGCCGAAAGACATCGCCGCGATCATCATCGAGCCTGTACAGGGTGAAGGTGGTTTCTACGTCGCGCCGAAAGAGTTCATGAAGCGTCTGCGCGCCCTGTGCGACCAGCACGGCATCCTGCTGATCGCTGACGAAGTACAGACCGGCGCTGGCCGTACCGGCACCTTCTTCGCCATGGAACAGATGGGCGTTGCCGCCGACCTGACCACCTTCGCCAAATCCATCGCTGGCGGCTTCCCGCTGGCCGGTGTCTGCGGCAAGGCCGAATACATGGATGCCATCGCCCCGGGTGGCCTGGGCGGTACCTATGCCGGTAGCCCGATTGCTTGCGCCGCGGCCCTGGCCGTGATGGAAGTGTTCGAAGAAGAAAAATTGCTGGACCGCTGCAAGGCTGTCGGCGAGCGTCTGGTCACCGGCCTGAAGGCCATCCAGGCCAAATACCCGGCAGTGATCGGTGAAGTGCGTGCCCTGGGCGCGATGATCGCGGTCGAGCTGTTCGAAAACGGCGACAGCCACAAGCCGAACGCTGCGGCAGTGGCATCGGTGGTGGCCAAGGCGCGTGACAAGGGTCTGATCCTGCTGTCCTGCGGCACCTACGGCAACGTTCTGCGCGTTCTGGTTCCGCTGACGGCGCCGGACGAGCAACTGGACAAAGGTCTGGCGATCATCGAAGAGTGCTTCTCGGAGCTGTAAGCCGTAGCACCGTGTAATCGGATCGACAAAAAACCCGCTTCGGCGGGTTTTTTCATGCCCGGGAAACACTTGTGCGGTTTTCAGGTTGTACCGAAACGTCAGCATTGGCTAAGGTTCAAGCATTGCAAGGGAGGGCGCGCATGACGGCCGTCGATTTACCCGCTGTACCCCGAGTGCTGATTGCCGAGGCCGACCCCTGGTCTCGTGACCTGCTCAAACAAGTGTTGCTGAATGTGCGCTGCGATGCGCGGCTGGACCTGTGCGCCGATGGCCAGGAGGCAATGACGCTGCTCAGCGAAGTGCCCTATGACCTGGCGATCGTCGACTGGGAGTTGCCCGGCGTCGATGGCTTGAGCGTGTTGCGCAGCGTTCGCCAGCGCAAACGCAATCCGCCGCTGCCGTTCATTCTGATGAGCAGTCGCAACGACAGCGCCAGCGTGCGCGAAGCCTTGCCGCTGGCGCCGACCGCCTACCTGGCCAAACCCCTTAACATGGAAAGTCTGACCGAGCGTTTACAGGGACTGCTGCTGAACGCCGGCGAAGAAGTGTTCTGCGAAGTGCCGGCGCTGGCGCCGGGCATGACCCTCTCGGTATTCCTCGAACGTCGCCGCGAGCAGGCCGACGGCGCACCGCTGATGACCGACGTGCAAGTGGCGGTCAAGCGCAGCCTCAACCCCAACGGGCTGGATCTGAAGCTGCTGGAGGAGGAAATCCGCACCGATCCGCAAATCACCGCCGTGTTGATCGCCGCCGCCAACAGCGCTGCCCAGCACCATGGCGCGCCGGTGCAAACCCTGGCGCAGGCGTTGCATCGTCTGGGTACCGGGCAAAGCATGAACTTGATCCTTGGCCTTGCACTCAAGCGCAGCGCCCGACTCAGCGACCCGTGCCTCGCCGATTACGCCGAGCGTTATTGGGGCCTGTCGCTGCACACCGCCGAGTACGCTCGCACGCTGGCGCGTCTGCTCGATCTGGATCAGGAACGCTGCTACTGCGCCGGGATGCTCCATCGTCTCGGCGATCTGGCGCTGCTGCGTTGTCTGCAGGAGTGGAAGCAGGCCGGCGGCGAGCTGGATGAGCTGGAGGAGGTCGGCGATGCGCTGGCGGAGTTCGGTGCGGCGTATGGCTCGGCGCTACGCACCCGCTGGCGCCTGCCGCTGGAGCTGCGTGAGCTGATTGCCTCGGCCTACCAGCTCGGTGGCGGGGTGTATTCCCGCGAGGCGCTGGTAATGAACATGGCGGCGCAGATGGCCCGGCTGACCGAGCACGAGGGCGTCGAGGAACTGGCGAAGAGCCGTACGGCGCGGTTGCTCAAGATCGGCTTGCCGGAGCTGATGCGGATGCGCAAATAGCGGCTTGATTGCGCATCCGGTCTGGAGTCAGGCGCAAATGATCCGGTTCTTGCCCTGCCGTTTGGCCTCGTACATCGCCGTGTCTGCGCGGGCGAACAGGGTGTCGAGGCTTTCGTCATCCGGGGTGAGGCTGGTCAGGCCCTGGCTGACGGTAATGCCGAACGTCTGTTCACCGTGATTGAAGCTCAGACGCTGAATTTCCCGTTGCAGCCGTTCGGCCACCTGCATCGCCATGTCCGGCGCACAGCCCGGGAAAACCGCAGCAAACTCCTCACCGCCAATCCGTCCGAACAGGTCCCCCCGACGCAAGGATGCTCGCCCGCATTCGGCGATCCGTTGCAGCACGTTGTCACCTTCCGGGTGGCCGTAAGTGTCGTTGATCACTTTGAAGTCATCGATGTCCAGCAGCAGGAACGCCATTTGCGCGCCTTGCAGGCGCGCTTGTTCAAATTCCCGGTGGGCGCATTCGAAGAAGTGTCGACGATTGCTGCTCTGGGTCAGCACGTCGGTAGTGGCCAGCCGTTGCAGCTCGGTTTCCATCTGTTTCTTGTCGGTGATGTCTTCGGCGATGCCGACGATGATCACCGGTTGTCCTGGTTCTTCCTGGCGGTTGATGAAGCACTTGTCGCTGATCCAGCGCACCTGACCGTTGGCGTCGATGATCCGATATTCGCGGTCTTCCACGGCGCCTTTGTGCAGCACTTCGGCGAGGCTGCGTTCAGCATATTCGAGGTCATCGGGGTAGATGCTGTCGCGCCACTGGTTGTAGTCGGCGAGCAGCAGGGCTGCGGAGCGGCCGAAAATCCGCTCATAGGCGGGGCTGACGTACAGCACCTGACGGGTTTCCCAATTGAAGGCCCAAAGCACGGCGTTGACGCTGACCAGCAGCGAGCTGAACAGCTGTTCGCGTTCGCTCAGGCGCGCCACTTCGCCCTGGGCGTGCATCAATGCCATCAGGGTCTGTGCGGCCTCTGGCCACTGGGGAAGGGATGAGTCTTTTTGATTGTTGTTGACCATCGACACGGATCTCAAAGGGCGTGCCGGGAAGTCGACAACGGCCACGGGACAGCCCGCCGGGGGTGGCGAAGTGTCTTTGAGATAGGGGATCACGGGTGAAGTTCCGAAGGGTGCGCCCGGGAGCCGGGCGCACCGATCAACGGCATCAGGCAGGGCGAAGCGAGTAGGTTTTCAACTGATCGGCGAATTCACGCAGGGACTGGATGCCACTGACCTCGGCCTCGTGGACCCATTCCTTGATGGCCGCGAGCATGTCGTGGCCATTTGCGCTGGTCTTGACCCAGATCTGCTGCAGGGCCAGGCGTTTTTCGTAAATGACCTTCAGCGCCTGGCTGTGTTCGAGCATGTTCTGGATGCGCGCGTGATGGCGATCCTCGAGCAGGCTGGTTTCACGGGAGAGCAGACGCTTGGCGCGATGGAACTGGTGGCGTACCGAATGATCGACCTTGGCCAGCTCCTGCTTGACCAGCGGCCCGATCACCAGCTTGCGGTACTGGGCCATGATCTGGAAACGGTTGTTGAGGATCGCCATGGCGGTGTCCATGTCCAGGCTGCCCTTGCCTTCGACGCGGTGGGCGATCGGTGCGACCCGCTGCACCTTGGCCAGACGCAGGAAGCAGAAGACCTTGATCCAGGCCCAGCCGAGGTCGAACTCCCACTTCTTGACCGACAGCTTGGCCGAGTTGGGGTAGGTGTGGTGGTTGTTGTGCAGCTCCTCGCCGCCGATCAGGATGCCCCACGGCACCAGATTGGTCGCGGCATCGCGGCATTCGAAGTTGCGGTAGCCGACGGCGTGACCGAGACCGTTGACCACGCCGGCGGCCCAGACCGGGATCCACATCATCTGGATCGCCCAGATGGTGATGCCGATGGTGCCGAACAGCAGCAGGTCGATGACCGCCATGATTGCGATGCCCAGCAGGCGATAGCGGCTGTAGAGGTTGCGCTCGATCCAGTCTTCCGGGCAGTTCTTGCCATAGATGCGCAGGGTCTCGGGGTTCTGCGCTTCTTCGCGGTACAGCTCGGCCCCTTTGCGCAGTACCGTGGACAGGCCTTTGACGACCGGACTGTGCGGGTCATCTTCGGTTTCGCATTTGGCGTGGTGCTTGCGGTGGATGGCCGTCCACTCGCGGGTGTTCTGCGCCGTGGTCAGCCACAGCCAGAATCGGAAGAAATGCTTCAGCCCGGCATTCAGCTCCAGAGAGCGATGAGCCGAGTAGCGGTGCAAGTAGACCGTGACGGCAACAATCGTCACGTGGGTCATCAGCAGGGTCACGGCGACCAGCGACCAGGCCGACAAGCCAAGAAAACCTTCGTACCACATAGGCTATAGGGCCCTCGATAGAGAAAAAACAGCCGTTGCATTATCACCAAGCACACAGATAAAACCAGTCGCCCTTTCAGATAAGAGATGGCTGGATGTTTCTTGACCTATAATCCCGGCATTTTTTGTAGGGACATGGACGGCCGAATGTCTGCCACATACCGCGATGCCTTGCGTGCAGCGCTGCTTTACCTGGTTCTTGCCGTTGTCTGGCTGCAAGGTACTGGCTATTTATTGAACAGTTTCTTCGATAGCTCCGCTGACCCGTTGCGTTGGCAACTGATCAACGGTTACGTCTTTGCGGCGCTCAGTGCCGGGCTGATCTTCCTCGCCCGGGCGCGTCTTTTCGAATGCCTGGGCATCGGTGCCCGGTTGCGCGAGCGTCAGGCCGATCGCGAACGTCTGCGCCAGGCCGCCGCGGTGTTCGATTGCACACGTGAAGGCGTGCTGGTCACGGACCGACAAGGGCTGATCGTGCACGTCAATCGCGCGTTCATGGAGATCACCGGTTATCAGCACGACGAAGTGCTCGGTCGGCAGCCCAGCCTGTTCAAGTCCGGCCACCATCCACCAGGCTTCTATCAGGCGATGTTCGCCACGTTGCAGGCGCAGGATGAATGGAGCGGCGAGATCTGGAACCGGCGCAAGAGCGGAGAAATTTATCCACAGTGGCAAACCATCCGGGTGATACGCGACGATGACGGTCGCCTCAGTCATTACGTCGCGGTATTTTCCGACATCAGCGCGATCAAGGACTCCGAGCACGAGCTCAAGCATCTGGCCCACCATGATCCGTTGACCGACTTGCCAAACCGTCTGCTGTTCAGCGACCGCGCCGAGCAGGCACTGGCTTCGGCGCAGACCCACAAGCGCGGCTGCGCGCTGCTGATGATCGACCTCGATCACTTCAAGCTGATCAACGACAGCCTCGGCCACAACATCGGCGACCGTTTGCTCAAGGCGGTTGCTGTGCGTTTGCAGGCGTTGTTCGGACCGGGCATCACGCTGGCGCGCCTGGGTGGCGACGAGTTCGCGGTGTTGATGGAAAGTTGTCCACAGCCGGCGCAGGCGGCGGCGCTGGCCCAACGTATTCTCGATGCACTCAAGGAGCCGTTCTGCCTCGACAGCCACGAATTGTTCATCAACGCCAGCCTCGGCATCAGTCTCTTCCCCAGCGATGCCTTGAGCGCCGAACAACTGCTGCGCAACGCCGATGCGGCGCTGTTCAAGGCCAAGAGCAGTGGCCGCAATGGCTACGCGCTGTACACCGAAGAACTCACGGCCCACGCCCAGCAGCGGGTCGAAATCGCCTTCGAATTGCGCCGCGCGCTGGAGCAGCAGGAGCTGCGGGTCTACTACCAACCGGTGCACGACCTGAAAACCAGTCGCCTGATCGGCGTCGAGGCGCTGGTGCGCTGGGAGCATCCGCAGCGGGGCCTGGTGTCGCCGGCGGAGTTCATCCCGATTGCCGAGCGCACCGGGCTGATCTCGGAAATCGACGCCTGGGTCATGCAGCAGGCCTGCCGGCAGATGTGCCAATGGCAGCAGGCCGGTGTGGTGCTGTCGTTTGTTGCGGTGAATGTTTCGTCACGACTGTTTGCCCGCCGTGAGTTGTATGAGCAGGTGGCGCAGGTGCTGCACGACACCGGTCTGGATCCGGCCTATCTGGAACTGGAAGTCACCGAAAGCGCGGTGATGGACGATCCGGAAGTGGCGCTGGAACAGATGCATCGTCTGCGCGAGCTGGGGATTCGTCTGGCCATCGATGATTTTGGCACCGGTTACTCGTCGCTGTTGCGGCTCAAGCGCCTGCCGGTGCAGAAGCTCAAGATCGACCAGGGATTCGTCGCCGGCCTCCCTTGGGACGAAGACGATGCAGCGATTGTCCGGGTGATCATCGCCCTGGCCCGCAGCATGGGCATGCAGGTGCATGCCGAGGGCATCGAGCAGGCCGAGCAGGCGGCGTTCCTGCTCGAGCAGGCTTGCGATCTGGGGCAGGGCTACTGGTTCGGGCGGCCTGTGCCCGAGACGTTGATTGACTGGAGCAGAGCCCCGGCAATCGGTTGAGCGGCGGGACCGGCGGACTTGCGAAAGGGTAAATCCGCCGCAAACCCTTGCTGCATCACATAATGTTTTCCAGTTATATAAACATTCTTAAATAGTCTTTTTAAGAATATCCGCGCCTCTCTTATATTGCTCCCACGCCGAACGCAGTGCCGCCCACTGCCAGGCATATCCCATACAAAGGAGCAGCACCATGAGCGCATCCCTGCGTAGCGTTGACGGTCAGGACGAAACCACCATTCTGCGTGAAATCCAGAGCGCCTTGCGCGACCTGCGTTTCGGCGCGGTGGAAATCACTGTGCACAACGCGCAAGTGGTCCAGATCGAACGCAAAGAGAAATTCCGTCTGCAGCAACCGGGCAACAAACCGAGCTGAATCCAAAAAGATTCCAGCCTGCGCCCGCTCTTGCCGGGGATCAATGCAAGAGTGGGCGCAGGCGGTGATCTTTACTGGCAACCCGATTTTCGCAATCCATAAGAAAAAGCCACCACCCAGAATTCCAGGAGCTTTCACCATGTCGTCGATTCGCCGTTACGCTTTGGCCGCCCTGGCCAGTGCCGTGTTTGCCGGTTCCGCGGTTGCCAAGGATTATGAACTGCTCAACGTGTCGTACGACCCGACTCGCGAGCTGTATCAGGATTACAACGCCGAATTCGTGAAGTACTGGCAAGCCGAGCATGCCGGCGACACCGTGAAAATCCAGCAATCCCACGGCGGTTCGGGCAAGCAGGGCCGTGCGGTGATCGATGGTCTGCGCGCCGACGTCGTGACCCTGGCCCTGGCCGGCGACATTGACGAAATCGCCAAGCTCGGCAAGACCCTGCCGGCTGACTGGCAGAAGCGTCTGCCGGACGCCAGCACCCCGTACACTTCGACCATCGTGTTCCTGGTGCGCAAGGGCAACCCGAAAGGCATCAAGGACTGGGGCGATCTGATCAAGAACGACGTCTCGGTGATCACCCCGAACCCGAAAACCTCCGGCGGTGCGCGCTGGAACTTCCTCGCGGCATGGGCCTACGGCCTGAAAGCCAACGGCGGCAACGAAGCCAAAGCCAAGGAATACGTACAGACCCTGTTCAAGCACGTTCCGGTTCTGGACACCGGCGCCCGTGGCTCGACCATCACCTTCGTCAACAACGGTCAGGGTGACGTGTTGCTGGCCTGGGAAAACGAAGCCTTCCTGGCGCTGAAAGAAGACGGTGGCAAGGACAAGTTCGATATCGTCGTGCCGTCGCTGTCGATCCTCGCCGAACCACCGGTGGCCGTGGTCGACAAGAACGCCGAGAAGAAAGGCAACGAGCAGATCGCCGAAGCCTACCTCAAGCACCTGTACAGCCCGGCCGGCCAGGAAATCGCGGCGAAGAACTTTTACCGCCCGCGAGACAAGGACGTGGCGGCCAAGTACGCCCAGCAGTTCCCTAAACTGGAGCTGGTGACCATCGACAAGGACTTCGGCGGCTGGAAAACCGCGCAGCCGAAATTCTTCAACGACGGAGGCGTGTTCGACCAGATCTATCAGGCGCAGTAATCTCAAATGAAACGAGCCTGATGCTCAGGCACGAAACCATGTGGGAGCGGGCTTGCTCGCGAAGACGGTGTGTCAGACGACGTAAATGTTGAATGATAGGGCCCATTCGCGAGCAAGCCTGCTCCCACATTGATGCGTTTTTAACCAAGGACTTTTATGTCGCGTCGTATCTCCCCCGTCATACCCGGCTTCGGGCTGACGCTGGGCTACACCTTGGTGTACCTCAGCCTGATTGTGCTAATCCCGCTGGCGGCGATGTTCGTCCACGCCGCCCAACTCACCTGGGATCAGTTCTGGACGATCATCTCCGCGCCCCGCGTTCTCGCTGCACTGAAGCTGAGTTTCGGCACTGCACTGTGCGCCGCGATCATCAACGGCATCATCGGCACGTTGCTGGCCTGGGTGCTGGTGCGTTACACGTTCCCGGGGCGCAAGGTGATCGACGCGATGATCGATCTGCCGTTCGCCCTGCCGACCGCGGTGGCCGGTATTGCGCTGACAGCGCTGTACACGCCGACCGGGCTGGTCGGGCAGTTCGCCGCCGACCTCGGTTTCAAGATCGCCTACACCCCACTCGGAATCACCCTGGCGCTGACCTTCGTGACCCTGCCGTTCGTGGTGCGCACGGTGCAGCCGGTGCTGGCCGACATCCCGCGTGAAGTCGAAGAAGCGGCGGCGTGCCTGGGGGCCAAACCGTTGCAGGTGTTCCGCCACATCCTGCTGCCGGCGCTGTTGCCGGCCTGGCTGACCGGTTTCGCCCTGGCGTTCGCCCGGGGCGTCGGCGAGTACGGTTCGGTGATTTTCATCGCCGGTAACATGCCGATGAAAACCGAGATCCTGCCGTTGCTGATCATGGTCAAGCTCGACCAGTACGATTACACCGGCGCTACCTCCATCGGCGTGTTGATGCTGGTGGTTTCCTTCGTCCTGTTGCTGCTGATCAACTTGCTGCAGCGGCGCATCGAAACCCCATAAGGAGGCGCGAACCATGTCCCAATCGTCTATTGCGGCCGCTTCCTCGGCCAACGCTGCCCGGCGTGGCAGTGCCACTTCGCGGCGGATTCTGATCGGCCTCGGCTGGCTGATTTTCTTCCTGTTTCTGCTGCTGCCGCTGTTCATCGTGGTGTCGCAGGGTTTGAAGAACGGCCTCGGTGCCTTCTTCACGGCGATCTTTGAGCCGGATGCCCTGTCGGCCCTGAAACTCACTGTAATCGCCGTGCTGATTTCGGTGCCGCTGAACCTGGTGTTCGGTGTCAGCGCCGCGTGGTGCGTGAGCAAATACTCGTTCCGTGGCAAGAGTATGCTGGTGACGCTGATCGACCTGCCGTTCTCGGTGTCGCCGGTGATCGCCGGTCTGGTCTACGTGTTGATGTTCGGCGCCCAGGGCCTGTTCGGGCCGTGGCTGCAGGATCACGACATCCAGATCGTCTTCGCCCTGCCGGGCATCGTGCTGGCGACGATCTTCGTCACCGTGCCGTTCGTGGCCCGTGAGCTGATCCCGCTGATGCAGGAACAAGGCACTCAGGAAGAAGAAGCCGCGCGTCTGCTCGGCGCCAATGGCTGGCAGATGTTCTGGCACGTGACCGTCCCCAACATCAAATGGGGCCTGATCTATGGCGTGGTGCTGTGTACCGCGCGGGCCATGGGTGAATTCGGTGCGGTGTCTGTGGTTTCCGGGCACATTCGCGGGGTGACCAACACCTTGCCGCTGCACGTCGAGATCCTCTACAACGAATACAACCACGTGGCCGCGTTCGCCGTGGCGAGCCTGTTGCTGATCCTGGCGCTCTTCATCCTGCTGCTCAAGCAGTGGAGCGAAAACCGTATCAACCGCCTGCGCGCCAGCGCCGCGGAGGAATAATTCATGTCGATCGAAGTGCGTAACGTCAGCAAGAATTTCAATGCGTTCAAGGCGCTGGACAACATCAGCCTGGACATCCAAAGCGGTGAACTGGTGGCGCTGCTCGGCCCGTCCGGCTGCGGCAAGACCACCTTGCTGCGCATTATTGCCGGTCTGGAAACCCCGGATAACGGCAACATCGTGTTCCACGGCGAAGACGTGTCCGGTCACGACGTGCGTGATCGCAACGTCGGTTTCGTGTTCCAGCACTACGCCCTGTTCCGCCACATGACGGTGTTCGACAACGTCGCATTCGGCCTGCGCATGAAGCCGAAAAACCAGCGCCCGAGCGAAAGCCAGATCGCGACCAAGGTTCACGAGTTGCTGAACATGGTGCAACTGGACTGGCTGTCGGATCGTTATCCGGAGCAATTGTCCGGCGGCCAGCGCCAACGTATCGCCCTGGCCCGAGCCTTGGCGGTGGAGCCGAAAGTGCTGCTGCTCGACGAGCCGTTCGGCGCCCTCGATGCCAAGGTGCGCAAGGAGCTGCGGCGCTGGCTGGCGCGCCTGCACGAAGACATCAACCTGACGTCGGTGTTTGTGACCCACGATCAGGAGGAAGCGATGGAAGTGGCCGACCGCATCGTGGTGATGAACAAGGGTGTGATCGAACAGATCGGCTCACCGGGCGACGTCTACGAAAACCCGGCCAGCGATTTCGTCTATCACTTCCTCGGCGATTCGAACCGCCTGCATCTGGGGGATGACAACCACGTGCTGTTCCGCCCGCACGAAGTGTCGCTGTCGCGGCATGAACTGGAGGATCACCACGCCGCTGAAGTCCGCGATATCCGGCCGCTGGGCGCGACCACGCGGGTGACGTTGAAGGTTGAAGGTCAAACCGATCTGATCGAAGCGGAAGTGGTGAAAGATCACGACAGCCTGACCGGGTTGGCCAAGGGTGAGACGCTGTTCTTCAAACCGAAGGTCTGGCAGAAAGTCGCCAACCTTTAAAAGCATCGCGGGCAAGTCGAGTCGTCGCACCGCAGCTCCCACATGTTTTACGGCGAACACAACATTTGTGAACGACCGGACCCTTGTGGGAGCTGGCTTGCCAGCGATGGCGGTCTAGACAGCCGCGCGATTCGGATTGACCCGCACCACGCCCGCCCGCGCCTCGATCTGCTCTTTCAGCTCATGGCGCATCCCGAGCATGAACGCCAGCTCGGCCACCACGAACAACGGCCCGACGATCAACCCGCTCAAGTCATCGACAAACGCCGGTTTGCGCCCTTCATAGTGGTGCCCGACAAACTGGATCACCCAGCCGATCACAAACATCGCAAGACCTGCGCTCAGCCAGACCAGGGTGCTCTGCTGCGCCAGGACATGCCCGGCCCAGACCGACAGCCCCATCAGCACCGTCATCAAAACCCCGAGCTTCACTTCCAGTCGCAGGTAAAACCATGCTGAGGCCAGTGCCAGGATAACGGCAGGTGAAATCCACAACCCGCCCACCGACCATTCCGGCCGCGACAACAGCACGGCCACCGCCACCACAATCAGCGGAATCCCGATAAAGTGGCTGGCAATGTTGCGCGGGTCACGGTGGTAAGCGGCGTATTGACTCAAATGATCGACGAGGCTTTTCATTGTTGTTCCTCCTGTAGGGTGATCGAATCATGCCCCGGGTTCACGGCTCGCTCTGTCAGGCAGGCGACAATCTTTAGGAGAACGCATGGATAAGGTCTGGCGCGAGCGCCTGTTGACCGGGCAATGGTTCAGTCATCTGCCGCTGTCCTTTCAGGATAGTCTGCTGGCGGCGGCCCGGGAGCGGCGGCTGGCGGCGGGGCAGCGGCTGTTCCAGCGCGGTGATGCGCCGTGCGGGCTGTACGCGGTGCTCGATGGCGCGGTACGCATCGGCGCAGTCAGCGAGCAGGGCAAGGAGGCGCTGCTGAGCCTGGTGGAGGCGCCCCACTGGTTCGGCGAAATCTGCCTGTTCGACGGCCAGCCCCGCACCCACGATGCCTGTGCGGTCGGGCCTTGTACGCTGCTGAACATTCCCCAGGCTACGCTGCTGAAATTGCTCGACGAGCAACCCGTCTACTGGCGGCATCTCGCGCTGTTGATGAGCCACAAGCTGCGCCTGACCTTCATCAATCTTGAACAGCTGAGCCTGTTGCCGGCCCCGGCGCGCCTGGCTCACCGACTGCTGATGATTGCCGAAGGCTACGGCGAACTCGACCCGCCACGCTGTGTGCTGCAACTGCCCCAGGAACAGTTGGCATCGATGCTGTCGCTGTCGCGGCAGACCACCAACCAGATCCTCAAGGACCTGAAAGATCAGGGAATCATTGGTCTCGGTTATGGGGAAATCGAGATTCTGGACATGGAAAAACTGCGCGCCACCTGTCAGATCTGACAGTAGCGGACGCATGTCGGGCGGCGTACAAGAGGTGGGTCGAATATGACCACAAAAGGAGTTGGACCCGATGAACAGTAAAGCAAACAGCGGCGTTGATCACAGCAAGCTCACTGAAAACAAAAGCATCGAACCGCCTGTGGTCAATAGCCCGATTGGCACCGTCAATAATCCCGTAAATTTTTCTGGCACCGCTCGGCCAGGCTGGACGGTGGGCGTGGTTTCAATCCCGATTGATGGTACAGAACTGGCGTCGGCCAGCGCTGATTCTAATGGCTTCTGGACTAATGATTCTAAGCTGGATGTACGTTTCTACTCCGCAGTTGCGTTCCAGACGAATAATCGTGAGAGATCGCCTTTTACGCGCATTTTCGATTTCAAGGTCGACGACGGGTAAGTTCCAATCATCCCCATTGGAGTGAGTCCGCTCGCTCCAATGGGGCGGTTGCATGAGGCCTACGAACCGCGATAGGTCGAGAAGCCATACGGGCTCAGCAGCAGCGGAATGTGATAGTGCTGATCCGTCTGCTTCACTTTGAAAATCACCGGAATCTCCGGAAAAAACGTCTCGTGCTTCGTCTTCTCGAAGTACTCGCCGGTCTTGAACACCACCCGATATTCACCCGCCTCGAACGGTTTGTTCGCCGGGAACAGTTCGGTGATCCGTCCCTGTTCATTGGTGGTGCCCTGCGCCAGCGGCTGCCAGTCCTGACCGACATGACGCTCCAGCGTCACGTTGATGCCCGGCGAAGGCAGGCCGTTTTCCAGATTGAGTACGTGCACGCTCAGCGGGTTGCCGGCAGCCAGCGCCAGGCTCGAAAAAGCGCTCAGGCCGAGCGCGGCAAAAGTGATGCGCAGTGGGGTCATGGTGATGCTCCTGGGTTCAAGTACGGTTGATGGACAGGCCGACGATGTTGGCAGCCTTGATTGCGCAGGTTTCGTCCTGCTCACCGCCGCCGGAGCCGGCCACGCCCATGGCGCCGACCAGTTCTTTTCCGGCGAACAACGGAATGCCACCACCGAGCAACAGCAACTCATCGAGGGTGTTGAGGTTGGCGGTGTCCGGATTGCTGCGTGCGCGCTCGGCGAACACCCGGGTCGGGGTTTTCGTCGATAGCGCGGTGTAGGCCTTGCGCTGACTGGCAGCCGTGTTGTGCGGGCCGATACCGTCGCCGCGCAAAGTCACCAGCAGGTTGCCGCCACGGTCGAGCACCGACACCGTACCAGTGCAGTTTTCCAGCGCCGCATCGGCCAGCCGCCGTGCGGTTTTCAGATCGAGGTCGGCATGACGGGGCAGCTCAGGTGCGGCGAATGCGGTGGCGCCGAGGCTGATTGCCAGGCTGGCGATCAAGTATTTAGCGGTCATGGGCAGGCTCCAAAAGCGAAGGTCGCCACCTTATCCGCCGGCCCCCGTCGTAACCTCGTCAGTCGGATTACAAGTTTGTAATGGGCAACGTCGCCGAAGGGGCCTAGCCTGTGTCTCTGATCAATCGAGGTGTGCCATGCGTTTGCTGGTCGTAGAAGATGAAGCCAAAACCGCGAACTTCATCGCCAAAGGGCTGGGAGAGTCGGGTTTTGCCGTGGACGTGGCGCTGAATGGCCTCGACGGTCGCTACTTTATTGAGCAGCAGGAGTATGACCTGATCATCCTCGACGTGATGCTGCCGGGCCTCAACGGCTGGCAATTGCTGCAGCTGATCCGCCAGCGTGGCGCCACGCCGGTGCTGTTCCTGACGGCGAAGGACGCCATCGAGGACCGCGTGCGCGGCCTCGAGCTGGGGGCCGATGACTATTTGCTCAAGCCATTCGCCTTCGCCGAATTGCTCGCACGGGTACGGACGTTGCTACGGCGTGGGCCGATGCGCGAAGCCGAGTCGTACAGCATCGCCGATCTGGAAATCGACGTGCTGCGCCGTCGGGTCAGCCGGGGCGGCCAGCGCATCGCCCTGACCAACAAGGAGTTCGCCCTGCTGCATTTGCTCGCCAGCCGTCAGGGTGAAGTGCTGTCGCGCACGCTGATCGCTTCGCAGGTGTGGAACCTGAATTTCGACAGCGACACCAACATGGTCGAAGTCGCGGTGCGCCGGCTGCGTTCGAAAGTCGATGATCCGTACATGCCGAAACTGATCCACACCGTGCGCGGGGTCGGTTATCAACTCGAAGCGCCCGACGATGCGCGCTAGGTCGATCGCCTGGCGCCTTGCCCTGGCATTCGCCGCCGTTTGTGCGCTGGTACTCGGCGCGATCGGCGTGTTCCTGTATCGCTCGCTGGCCTCGGAACTTGCCTGGCGCGACGACATGGCGTTGCTCGGTCGTCTGGAGCAAGTACGCGCATTGCTCGCCGACAGCGACAGCCTCGACGCCTTGCAGGCGCGGCCACGGCTGTACCAGAACATGCTCGGCAACCTCGACAGTCTGCTGCTGGTGCAACGCGCGGACGGCTCGAATGTGATCACGATCAACCCTCGCCAACGCGCACTGCCGTCGGTGCCGGCCATCCCCCGGGATCAACCGCCGCAACGCAGCGATGTGCTGATCTGGGAAGCGTCGGACGGTGTCGAACTGGCCCTGTTGTCAGGTCAGGCCCAAGGCCCGAACGGCGAATCGCTGACCGTGATCGCCGGCAAGGTCTTGAGCGAGCGCGAGCAGATGCTCGGCAGCTATCGCCTGCGTTTGTATCTGGCCGTCGGACTGGGTGCCGTGCTCGCCTTCACCCTTGGCCTGGTACTGTTGCGCCGTGGTTTGCGGCCTCTGCGCAAGCTGAGTGAGGCGCTGCGTGGCATCGACCTGCGCAGCCTCGACCAACGGGTTCCCACCACCGGCACGCCAACCGAATTGCTGGAGCCGGTACAAGCGTTGAACGGCATGCTCGGGCGGCTCGACGACGGTTTTCAGCGTCTCTCACAGTTTTCCGCCGACCTCGCCCATGAAATCCGCACGCCCCTGCACACCTTGCTGGCGAGCAACGGCCAGGCACTGAATCACCCGCGCACCAGCACCGAGTATCAGGATGTACTGGCGTCGAACATGGAAGAGTTCGAACGGCTCAAACGCATGGCCGAAAACCTGATGTTTCTCGCCCGCGCAGAGCAGGCCGAACGGGCGCTCGATCTGCGCACGCTCAAGCTGCACGATATCGGCGAAGAGTTGTGCGACTACTTCGAAGCCCTGGCCGATGACCGGGAAATCCGCCTCGAAAACACGTTCAGCGGTGAACTGCTGGCTGATCAACAACTGCTGCAACGCGCCTTGGGCAACCTGTTGGCCAACGCCGTGCGCCATGCCGATGCCGGCTCGGTCATCAGCCTGCGCCGGCGCGATGAGCCAGGCGTGTGCTGGCTGCAGGTCCATAACCTGGGCCCGGTCATCGCGCAGGAGCATCTGGGCAAACTGTTCGACCGCTTCTACCGCGTCGACCCGTCCCGCGCCGAACCGGGAGATTCCGGCGGATTGGGATTGGCGATCGTGCAGTCGATCATGCAGTTGCATGGGGGGCGGGTGCGGGTGAGCAGTGATTCAAATGGCACCGTGTTTGAACTGGGGTTTATGTTGGTCTGACGGGCGCTTTCGCGGGCAAGCCCGCTCCCACAATGGTCGAGGTGTGACGCGGATTTTTGTACGCCCCAATCCTTGTGGGAGCGGGCTTGCCCGCGAAGAGGCTGGTCGATTCAGAACAAATTCCAGCCCCGTCAGCGCAACTGATCCCGAAACTGCCCCGGTGTCATCCCCGTCCAGCGCTTGAACGCCCGGCTGAAGCTGCTGGTATCGGCAAATCCCAGTAAATAACTGACTTCGCTCAGCGAGCATTGCGGATCGCGCAGGTGCAGCAGCGCGAGGTTTTCGCGGCTTTCATTCAGCAGGGTGTCGAAGCGGCAACCCTCGTCCGCCAGGTGCCGTTGCAGACTGCGCAGGCTCAAGTGCAGAGCCTGGGCGATGCGTTCGGCGCTGGGTTCGCCTTCGGGCAGTTGTTCTTCGATGGCGTCGCGCACCTTGCGCTCCCAGGTCAGGGGCTGGAGCTGGGCGAGGGTGCGTTTGAGCACCGCTTCGTTGTGCTCGGCCAGTTCCGGGTTGGCGTCGTCGAGGTGGCTGTCGAAGTCGGCGAGGGCGAACTCGATGCAGTCTTCTTCGGCTGAAAAATGCACCGGCGAGCGGAACACTTTGTGCCATTGATGCACATCGACCGGTTCCGGGCGGCGCAGGTACACCGCCAGTGGCGCGTAGTCGCGGCCCAGACGATTGCGGCAGGTACGCACGTAGATGGCGGCGAAGGCGTCGATGGCTTCGAAGGCAGGCGCCGGGTTGTCGACCGGGATCTTCAGGCGAAACCGATAGCGGTCTTCGGTGCGGGTCAGCTCCAGTTCCAGCGCGTCGCTGACCACCTGGTGATAACGCACGATCCGCTCGAACACTTCCCGCAGGCTGCCGCTGGCCACCAACGCATAGCCCAGCGCATGAAAGGTCGTGGGGCTGACAAACCGCGACACCCGCAAACCGATCGCCGGATCACCGCTGACCTGCACTGCGATTTCCCACAGGCGTGTGGTCGCGGACAACGGATAGCGGGCGTTCGGGTCGTCCATCAGTTGCGGATCGAGCCCGGCCTGCTGGCACAGGGCAGTGCTGTCCAGCCCCAGCGCGTCGAGTTGCTTGCGCAGGGCGCGGGTCCAGCTGGCGAGAGAAGTCGGTTCCTTCATGCTGATTGGCGCTTCCGGTCAACAGGTTGGCGTTCTCGGCTACCGCGTTTGGAGTCCGCGCGGGGCAGGATACGAACATCAATAATCAGAGGATGGAAGCATGGACCGTACTTCTGCAAGTCCCCAGCGACACAATGCTGCCCAGCGATCAGCGCATATTCGCGAAGTGGTGCTGGCCAAAGGCGTCGAGCTGCGCGAGCGCTACCCGATTCTCAAGCATCAGGATGCTCTTGGTGCGGGGATTCTGGCGTTTGCCCTGGTCGGGATGATCGGATCGGCGGCGCTCTACATCACCGGGCATATGGCGTGGTGGGTGTGCTTGCTATTGAACGCCTTTTTCGCTTCGCTGACCCACGAACTCGAACACGACCTGATCCACAGCATGTATTTCCGCAAACAGCGTGTGCCGCACAACCTGATGATGGGCCTGGTGTGGCTGGCGCGGCCGAGCACGATCAACCCGTGGATCCGCCGTCATCTGCACCTCAATCATCACAAGGTGTCCGGCACCGAAACCGACATGGAAGAGCGGGCGATCACCAACGGCGAACCCTGGGGTTTTGCGCGGTTGCTGATGGTTGGCGACAACGTGATGTCGGCGTTCATCCGCATGCTCCGGGCCAAGACCTGGGCGCACAAGTTCAGCATCATCAAACGCACCCTGAAGGTCTACGCGCCGCTGGCGCTGGTGCATTGGGGGGCGTGGTATGTGTTTCTCGGGTTCCATGCCGCCAACGGGATTGCCTCGTTGATGGGCTCGCCGATCGAATGGTCGGCGACCACGTTGTCGGTGATGCAAGTGATCGACATCGCGGCTGTGGTGATCATCGGCCCGAACGTGTTGCGCACCTTCTGCCTGCACTTCATCAGTTCGAACATGCATTACTACGGGGATGTGGAGCCGGGTAATGTGCTGCAGCAGTGCCAAGTGTTGAACCCGTGGTGGCTGTGGCCGTTGCAGGCGTTCTGCTTCAACTTCGGCAGCAGTCACGGGATTCATCATTTTGTGGTGAAGGAGCCGTTTTACATTCGCCAGCTGACGGTGCCGGTGGCGCATAAGGTGATGCGGGAGATGGGGGTTCGGTTTAACGATTTCGGGACGTTTGGGCGGGCGAACCGGTTTGTTCGCAAGGAAAATGAAGGGTTGGCGGGGAAGGCAATTGAGGTGAATTGACTTTGTATGTTCGGCTTGAGAACCAGCCCTCACCCTAACCCTCTCCCAGGGGGAGAGGGGACTGATTGGGGGATATTGGAGAAGAACGCCGACGTGATCCTGATGTGCTGAATCCATAATCGACTCGGTTTTCCAGGTCGACGTATAACGCAATACACCTCGGTCTGCTCCCTCTCCTGGGGGAGAGGGCTGGGGTAAGGGGAGCTCTTGATCTTGTCCCCCTCAATCCGGCTGAAACGGCGACTCACTGAGAATCACCCCGGTCTCCTCCACATACCGCTGCCAATGCTCGATCAGCGCTTCAAGCCTCTGCGGCTGGCTCGACGCCAGGTCGTGAATCTCCCCCGGATCACTGCTCAGATCGTACAGCTGCCAGGTCGCCGGCCCCACCGGGCCGGGGATCCACACCGCTTTCCACTGCCCCTGCCGAATCGCCCGGCGCCCGAACAGTTCCCACCCGGTGACGGTGTGTTCGTCATGCACCTGCGCCGTCTCGCCGGACAAGAACCCCAGCCACGATTTACCGCGCAAAGGCGCCACCGTTTTACCGTGCCACTGCTTGCCGGGATGGCGCACGCCGGCCAGATCGAGAATGGTCGGCGTGATGTCCATCACCGTGCCGAAACCATGGCTGATCTGCCCCTTCAACGGCAGCTGCGGGTAGTGCAGCAGCGCCGGAACGCGAATCCCGCCCTCGGTGGTGAAGGCCTTGAACAGGCGTGACGGTGCGGTTGCCACCTGCGCCCAGTTCGGTCCGTACCAGACGTAGGAATTGGCGCGGCCGATGTTGTCGAGGCTGTTGTCGTAATGCTGGCTCAGATACGTCACCAGCTGCGGACCGAATTTCGGGAAGGCTTCCAGCAGCGCGCCTTCGGCACCGTTGTCGGACATGAACAGGATGAAGGTGTTGTCGAGCTGACCTTGTTGACGCAGATAATCGACGACGCGGCCGATGTTCCAGTCCATGCGCTCGACCATCGCTGCGTAGACTTCCATCGCCCGGGCGGAAATGCGTTTTTGTTCATCGCTCAGCGCGTCCCATTGCGCGGTCAGCTGGATCAGCGGATGCGGTTCGACATCCGGCTCGATCAGTCCCAGCGATTTGAGTTTTTCCAGACGCTCGAGGCGCAGCACTTCCGGTCCCGCGTCGTAGCGGCCGCGATATTTTTCGACGATGTCGGCGGGCGCCTGCAGCGGCCAGTGCGGCGCGGAAAACGGCAGGTAGGCGAAGAATGGTCGGCTCTGGTCACGCTCCTTGAGGTACTGCAACAGCTTGTCGCCGAAGGCGTCGGAGGAATAGAAATCCTTCGGCAATTCGTCGATGAAGATGTCGTCTTCGATGTACAGCGCCGGGGTGGATTTCAGCAGGCCGGGCGTGTGTTCGTCGTAGGTCGGTTCGAATCCGTAATGGTTCGCCGCGCCGGGCAGCAGCGAGAACGAACGCTCGAAACCGCGGGCGTGGGGCGCCAGTTCGGCGGTCAGGCCCAGGTGCCATTTGCCGCTCATCAAAGTCTGATAACCGGCCTCACGCAGCAACTCCGGCAGCGCGACGACACGGTCATTGAGGTAACCCTCGTAGCCCGGTTTGCCGATCAGTTCCGGGGTCAGGGCTTCGGCCATGGTGCCGATGCCGGCGATGTGGTGATCGGTGCCGGTGAGCAGCATCGAGCGGGTCGGCGAGCAGGTCGGTGCGGTGTGAAAATCGGTCAGGCGCAAGCCATTGTTGGCCAGCGCATCGAGGTTCGGCGTGGCGATTTCGCCGCCGAAGGCTCCGATGTCGGAGAAGCCGAGATCATCGGCCAGAATCACCAGAAAGTTGGGACGTTGCGGCATCGACAGGCTCCTGTTCAGCAGGCAATGAACGACAGCGGCAGATCGCGGATCTGCACCGGTGCGCTCGGTTGGTAATGGTCGTCACTGGTCAGTTCGTGCAGCAGTTCTTCGCGCAACTGGTGGAAGTCGAAACTGCTGCGCTGGCGCGGATGGGGCAGGGCGATGTCCACCACCTGTTTGATCCGGCCCGGGCGCGGCTCCATGACCACCACGCGGTCGGCGAGGAAAATCGCTTCCTCGACATCGTGGGTGACCAGAATCGTGGTGATCTTTGCCCGCTCGCGAATCGCCAGCAGCTCGTCCTGCATCTGCTGGCGGGTCAGCGCGTCGAGGGCGCCGAAAGGTTCGTCGAGCAACAGGATCCGTGGGCTCGCCACCAGGCCGCGAGCAATCGCCACGCGCTGGGCCATGCCGCCGGAGAGTTGGTGCGGGTAGGCGCGGGTGAAGTCGCGCAGGCCTACCAGTTCGATGAAATCGTTGACGCGTTGCTGCTTTTCGGAGGCAGCCAGCGGCTCGTTCACCAAGCCCAGGCCGATGTTGTCGGCCACCGTCAGCCACGGGAATAGACGGTGCTCCTGAAACACGATGCCGCGCTCGCCACCGATGCCGCTGACGGCTTTGCCATCGACTGTGATCTGCCCGCGAAACTGCGTGTCGAGGCCCACCAACAAGCGCAGCAAAGTGGATTTGCCGCAGCCGCTGGAACCGACGATGGCGACGAATTCGCCCTCGGCAATGTCGAGGTTGAATTCGCGAATCGCCTCCAGTTCGAAACCGTCGACGTCGAAGGATTTGCCTACATGGTTGAAGCTGACAATCGGTGCGTTCATGCGTGTCTCCAGCGGGTGGCGCGGATTTCCAGGCGTTGGCCAATGAGGTTGAGCAGGGCGCCGGTGAGGCCGACCAGCAGCATCCCGGCCATGATCAGGTCCATGCGCAGCAGTTGTTGGGCGCCGATCATCTGGCTGCCGATGCCGCCGTTGGACGGCATGAAATATTCGGCGCCGATGGTGCCCAGCCAGGCGTAGATCAGGCTCAGGCGCAGGCCGGCGAAAATCCCCGGCGCAGCGCCCGGCAATACCAGTCGACGCAGCCGTTGAGCGAGGCTCAGGCGCAGCACCTGCGCGGCTTCGTTGAGCTGTGGCGAGAGGTTGGCGACGCTGCGTTGAGTCGCGACAAACAACGGAAAGAAAGCGGCGAGGGCGACGAACACCCACTTCGCCAATTCGCCCAGACCGAACCAGGCGGTGAGCAACGGCACCCAGGCGAAAATCGCGATCTGGCGCAGGGCGGCGAGGGTCGGGCCGAGCACCCGTTCGCTGGTACGCGACAGACCCAGCAACAAGCCCAGAACGAGGCCGAGGCCGCCGCCAATCAACAAGCCGCCGAGTGTGCGGCCCAGGCTCAGGGCCATGCCCGAGATCAACGTGCCGTCGAGCAATCCGTTTTTCGCTGCCTCAAGCACCACCCACGGGCTGACCAGAATGTTGGCATCGATCCATTGTTGATCGACCGCCAGTTGCCACAACGCAAACAGCGCCAGCGGCAGCAGCCACGGCTGCACGCGTTGCCAGCCTTCGTAGCGTGGGCCACGACGAATTTCCGCCGTGGCCGGGTGCGGCCAGTGCACCAGTTTTCTGTCCAGCAGGCCGATGCCGCGATCCATCGCCACCCCGATCAGGCCGATCACCACGATGCACACAAAAACGATGTCGAGCATGAACAGCTGTCGCGCCCAGACCATCAGGTAACCGATGCCTTCGCTGGAGGCCAGCAGTTCCACCGCGAGCAATGAAGTCCAGCCAGCGGCCAGCGCCAGGCGCACGCCGGCCATGAACGCCGGGAGGGCGGCGGGCAGCACCAGTCGGCGGATCAACAGACGTGGCGGCAAACGTAAAACAGCGGCGGCTTCACGTAATTTGGGTTGCGCATCGCGCACGCCGACCAGCGTGTGCAGGGTCACCGGCACCACGATGGCCTTGACCAGCACCACCAGTTTCAGCGTTTCGCCGATGCCGAAAAACACCATGAACAGCGGAATCCACGCCAGCGTCGGCACCTGGGCCAGGCCGGCGAAGGTCGGGAAGATCAGGCGTTCGAGGCGACGGCTGAAGCCCAGCGCCGCGCCGAGTACTGCGCCGGCGGAAACGCCCGCGAGCAGGCCCCAGAACAACCGTTGCAGGCTGATCCACAAATGACTCCACAACTCGCCCTGGGACAGCTCGATTGCGCTGCTCCACACCAGTGACGGCGCCGGCAGGATCTGTTCGCTCATCCATTGATTGCGCGCCGCCAGCCACCACAGGGCGAACAGTCCGAGCGGTAATATCCAGGGTAAGACGCGGTGGCTCAGGCGTGGCCAGGTGCGCCGGCTTTTCAACGGCGGTGCGGCCAGTGGCAGGCTGAGCAGGGATTCACGGGCCATGGGTGACCTCCGTTGTCGGGTTGGATCGTGTCAGCGGAATTAGCTGAAAACTAATTGTTATAATTGTTATAAACGAATTGAAAAATAACAATTTTAGAGATAAGCAGCGCCATTTAAGGCCTCCAGCCCTGCACGCATCCAATGCATTCGAAGAATATTTTCGATGCTCTCCATGCATACCGCTCTGCATGTCCCGATTTTGCTGACTTAGCTTGAAAAGCTATAAAAATGTGCGTTTTAAGTATTTAAGTGCTGGTACGGATTACGCCTACTTTCGGCTCCTCAATGCCCGCCGTGATCAGGAGCCGCACCCATGAACCTTCCCTTCAAACGTGTCATCAGTCTGTTTGCCGCGCCGGCGCTGGCGGGTCTGCTGGCGTTCTCTGCCCAGGCCGACGAGCTCAAGGAGATCAGGATTGCCGTGCCGGATCTGAGCGCCGGCACCCAGCACAGCGGTGGGGGCATCGTGGACGTGCTGCGCGATCAGCAGATCTTCGAAAAGGCCTTCGCCGATCAGGGCATCAAGATTCAGTGGAGTTTCTTCAAGGGCGCCGGACCTGTGATCAACGAGGCGTTCGCCAACGGCCAGGTGGACCTGGCCTATCTCGGAGATCTGGCGGCCATCATCGGCAAGTCCAACGGGCTGGATACGCGCCTGCTCAGCGCCAGCGCCCGGGGCGTTAAGCAATACCTGGGCGTGGTGCCGGGTTCGGGGATCAAGACGCTGCAGGATCTCAAAGGCAAGCGCGTGGCGATCTTCCGCGGCACCGCGACCCAGTTGTCGTTCGATGCCGCGTTGGCCAGTGTGGGCCTGAGCGAGAAGGACGTGAAGGTGATCAACCTCGATTTCAACGCAGCGGTAGCGGCGCTGGCGGCGAAGCAGATCGATGCGTCATGGGGCAGCTCCGGGCTGACCGCGTTGCAGGCCAAAGGCCTGGCCGAGTTGCCATTGAACACCAAGGATCTCGGCGGCGCTGGCAGTGTGCAGTCGGTGCTGGTGGGTACCGGCAAATTTGTCGACGGGCATCCGGAAGCCGTGGCGAAGCTGCTCAAGGCGCAGCAGCAGGCCGTGGAGTGGCTGACCCAGGACAGCAACAAGGACGCCTACGTGCAACTGGTCTCGGGACTCGCGAGTTATCCGCCGGTGATCCTGACCCAGGATCTGAAGGATCAGAACCTGAGTGAAGTATTCCCGTCGACACTGGACCCGTTGTTCCTCGAAAACCTGCAGGGCAAGGTGGATCTGGCGGCGCAGCAGAAGCTGATTCGCAAGCCGTTCAAGGTGAACGAGTGGGTAGCGCCTGAGCTGGCGGCTGCGAAGCTTTGATTTTTTAGCGTCAGAGTAGACCTCATCGCCAGCAGGCTGGCTCCCACAATTGGATGCATTTCATGTGGGAGCCAGCCTGCTGGCGATGACGACCTCAAACCGCGACGCTGATTTCCTGTTTATCCACCGCCACCAACGTCTCGATCATCGCCCGCGCCGCCGGTGACAGCCGGAATCCCGTGCGGCTCACAATCCCGCACCGCGCGTTCATGCTCTCCAGGTTCTGCGGCAGGTTGCGCCAGTGCAGCAGCGCCAGCGAGCCTTGGGCAATGTCCTCGACAAACGCCTCTTCGGTGCCCACGCCGATCGCGTTGGATTGCAGCACCACTTTCACCAGCGCCGGAAAATGCTCGGTCTCGATGGTCGGTGAAAAATCGATCCGCCCGCTGAGATTCGCCAGCAGTTTGCGAATGCCCGGCGGGATCAGCGTGGTCGCCAGCGGATAGTCGAACATGTCGTTGGTCGACAGGCTTTCCTTGGCCAGCAGCGGATGCCCCGGCCGGCAGAAAAACACCCCGCGCTTGGGCGTCAGCGGCTGGGTCTGGAAGTTCGGGTCGGATTCGAAATGACGGATGTCGGCGATGAAGAATTCGATCTCTTCGCGGCTCAGGGCGCGGCTGAGCTTTTCCCAGTTATCCACCTGAAAGCGGGTGCGTACTTTCGGGTGCGCATTGATGAATTGCGCCACCGCGTCCGGCACCAGTTTCACCGCCGGCGCCGGGCCGCAACCGAAGTGCAGTTCGCCGGCGTCGAGCTTGGTCATCTGCGTCACTTCGGCGCTGAGCAATGCCGCGCCCTGCACCAGGGTCAAGGCGTGTTGCAGCACCACCTGGCCTTCTGGGGTAGGGCGCAGATCCTTGTTGCCGCGATCCACCAGCACGCAGCCGAACTCCTGCTCCAGCCCTTGAATGCTGCGGCTGAACGCCGGTTGAGTGATGCCCATGGCGTCGGCCGCGCGGACAAAACTGCGGTGTTCGTTGAGGGCGATGAAGTAGCGCAACTGGCGAAGATCCATATGCTTTTCCGGCATCCTAAAAATAGCTCGAAGGCATTTGCGACGAGGTTGCTTGAGGTTTTAAATGCAAGCTCTTATTCCGTCAACGAAGCATGTGAATATCTATTAGATTCAAATGGAATATAGATAGAGCGTTGTTTCGCTGCCGTCCAACCGCAAGCAGTTGATGAGGGTCTACCCATGAGCAATGCCGCACTCGCTGTAAAACCCGCTGTCCACGCGCTGGACATTCATCCGGTGGCCGGCCGTATCGGCGCCGAAATTCGTGGCGTGCACCTGTCCGGTGAGCTGGATGCCGCGACGGTTGAAGCCATTCAACAGGCGCTGGTCCAGTACAAGGTCGTGTTCTTCCGCGAGCAGACCCAGCTCGACGATCAACGTCAGGAAGCCTTCGCGCACCTGCTCGGAGAGCCGGTGGCGCATCCGACCGTGCCGTCCCGCGAGGGCACCCGTTATCTGCTGGAACTGGACGGCGCCGAAGGGCAGCGCGCCAATTCGTGGCACACCGACGTGACCTTCGTCGATGCCTACCCGAAAGCCTCGATCCTGCGCTCGGTGGTGGCTCCGGCGTTCGGCGGCGACACGCTGTGGGCGAACACCGCGACCGCGTACAACGAACTGCCGACCGAACTGCGTGAACTGGCGGACAAGCTGGTGGCCGTGCACAGCAACGAGTACGACTACGCCGGAGCGAAGCCGGACGTGTCGGCGGAGAAGCTCGAGCGCTATCGCAAGATCTTCACCTCGACCGTCTATGAGACCGAGCACCCGGTGGTGCGTGTGCACCCGATCAGCGGCGAAAAGAGCTTGCTGCTGGGGCACTTCGTCAAGCGCATCAAGGGCTATTCCCAGGCCGATTCGGCGCATCTGTTTGGTCTGCTGCAGAGCCATGTCATCCGCCAGGAAAACACCGTGCGCTGGCGCTGGAAGGCCGGTGACGTGGCGATCTGGGATAACCGTTCGACGCAGCATTATGCGATTGATGATTACGGCACTCAGGATCGGGTGGTGCGTCGGGTGACGCTCAAAGGAGAAGTGCCGGTCGGGGCGAACGGGCAGCGTAGCCAGACCATCAAAGGCGCTGAAATCGTCGGCGTCTGATAAGACCTCATCGCGGGCAAGCCGGCCATCCGGCTTGCCCGCAGTCCTTTCACCAGACGCCAATCTGAACGAGCTTCTCGGTCTCCGGCTCCCCATAACGAAACCGCTGCCCACGCAAATCAATCTCCTGATGACTGATCGTCGTGCGCCGCTTCAGCCCACGCACCCACTCGAACAGATACCCCGCATGCTCCTCACGCACCGCCGCATACGCCGGATCCGCGCCCAGATCCTGCAGCTCCTGCGGGTCATTCAACAGATCGAAAAGCTGCGGCCGAAAGCCGTCGTACGCCAGGTATTTCCAGCGCTCGCTGCGCACCATGGTCATGCGGCAGCGGTCGATCGGCTGGCCCAGTCGCTCCCGCGCGGGGGCCTGGAAGGCGTAGTCGTATTCGCTGATCGCATAGCGACGCCAGTCGGGATTCTCGCCGTGCAGCAGCGGAATCAACGAACGGCCCTCCAGGCGATGCTCGGCACCCGCCACGCCCAGCGCGTCGAGAAAGGTCGGCACGCCATCGATGGTTTCCGCCAGGCGTTCATCCACCGTGCCCCGCGTGACATCCGCCGCCGCACGCGGGTCGCGCACGATCAACGGCACGCCCACCGCCTGCTCCAGCAAAAACTCCTTCTCCCCCAGCCAGTGATCGCCCAGAAAGTCGCCGTGATCGCTGGTGAACACGATCAGCGTGTCCTCCCAGCGTCCGTTGCTTTGCAGGAAATCGAACAGCCGCCCCAACTGATCATCGACCTGTTTGACCAGGCCCATGTACGTCGGGATCACGTTCAGTCGTACCGGATCTTTGGAGAAATTCAGGCTTTCCTCATGCTGGCGAAAGGCCTGATAGACCGGGTGGTCGCTTGGAGAGGCATTACGTACCGGTTCGAGAATCGATTTCGTACTGTACAAGGTGTGGTACGGAGCCGGTACGATGTAGGGCCAGTGGGGTTTGATATAGGACAGGTGTAAAAACCACGGTTTTTCACCTTGCTCACCGATGAAGTCGATGGCTCGATTTGTAGTGTAGACAGTCTCTGAATGTTGCTCGGGAATTCGCGCCGGCAAATGGGCATTGCGCATCTTCCAGCCGCTGAGGATTTCGCCGTTGTCGCCTTCGGCCGCGTTGGCCCAGTCGTGCCAGGGGTTACGCCCTTCGAAACCCTGTTCGCGCAGGTAATGGGTGTACGGCGCAGATTCGCGTTTGTCATCGAACAGCGGGTCGTCGGGGAAGATGCCGTCGTGACGAAAGTACGGTTCGAAGCCGACTTCATTGAGCACTTCAGCCTGGGCGCTTTCAGGGTTGATCGCCAGCCGCTGCAAGGCATCCTCGTTGGCCGTGGCGTGGGTCTTGCCGACCAGCGCAGTACGAAGGCCGTGGGGGCGCAGGTAGTCGCCGATGGTCAGTTCTTCCAGCGGCAGCGGCACGGCGTTCCACGCCACTTGATGGCTGCTGACATAGCGTCCGGTGTAGGCCGACATCCGCGACGGCCCGCAGATCGTGCCCTGGGTGTAGGCGCGGCTGAAGCGCACGCCGGCGGCGGCCAGGCGATCGATGTTCGGGGTGTGCAGGTGCGGGTGGCCGTAGCAGGACAGGTAATCGCGGCGCAGTTGATCGCACATGATGTACAGCACGTTGCGCACAGGGTTTTGCGGGTTGGACATGGGGTTCACCAGTCAGAAAGACAGGCGAGGTTTTTCGCTTTCGGCGAGGGTGTTCGGCAAGTGCATTCGGGGAATGTGTTTCATGCAAGAAATGCATAGGCGCCTGCGCAGGCCTCTTCGCGAGCAAGCCCGCTCCCACAGGAGTACGCGTTTCGAATGTAGGAGCGGGCTTGCTCGCGAAGGCGGTGCGTCAGACGGCAAAATTGTCCAGTGAACACACTTCCTCATCCACCGCATCAATCGCCTTGATCTGCTCGATCATCGCTTCGGCCAACGGTGACAACCGATACCCGGCGCGACTGACAATTCCGTAGCGCGTGTACAACTCCTCGAGATCATCCGCCAACCCTTCGATCTTCAAGCACACCAGCTCACCACGAGCCTGATGCAGCGCATCCGAATAGGCACCGACGATACCGATCGCATCCGAGCGCAGCACCACGCCGAGCAGGCTGGCGCTGTTCTCGCACTCCACGTTCGGGACGAAATCCGGGCGGCCGCTGAGGTCGACGATGACCTTGCGCAGGTTCGGAGGACGGATGCTGACGGCCAGTGGATAACTCATCAATTGCTCGGCGGTGACCCGATCCGATGCGGCCAGCGGATGCCCGGCGCGGCAGCAGAAATGCCATTTGTGCGGGCGCAAACGATGGGTCAGGTAATCCGGATCGGCCTCGAAGTGCCGGGTGTCGGCGACGAAGAATTCGAACTCTTCACTCAGCAGTCGCTTGCTCAAACTCTGCCAGTCATCGACCTGGTAATGCACCCGCGCTTTGGGGTAACGGCCGATGAAGCTGCCGATGGCTCGGGGGATCAATCCTGCCGCCGGTGCCGGGCCGCAACCGAAGCGCAATTCTCCCGCCTCCAGCCCGTTGAACTGGCTGATCTCGTTGGCCATCTGCTGTGCACCGCTGACCAGCCGCCGGGCGTGTTCAAGCAGCACCTGCCCCTGTTTGGTCGGCGGCAATTCCTTGCGCCCGCGATCCACCAACTGGCAACCGACGCTGTGTTCCAGCGCCTGAATGCTGCGGCTGAATGCCGACTGCGACAGGTTCACCGCCTGCGCGCCGGCGACGAAGCTGCGTTGTTCGGCAAGGGCGATGAAGTGGCGGAGCTGGCGCAAGTCGATATGCATTTTTCACATAAAAAATATCCGGGAAATGCATTGGATATGCATTAGGTCGACTCCTTATAAAGGCAATCTCTTATGCAGTAAATCTTTGTAAAAACATAAATAAATAACTGAAAAGAATATGCAGCGCGGAAGATGTCTGCGTGTTTTTTGACCAGGAGCAGCCCCATGAGTCCGTTGAACCTCGCTTCACCGCAGCCGCCACGACGGCTCAAACGTCTGCCCCTGGCCCTGTTGCTGGCGGGGAGTGCCAGTTGGACCCACGGCTACGCTGCGGAAACGGATACCCCTGTGCCGGCACCGGCAGGCAAGACCGCGACCGCCACTTCGCAACTGGAAACCGTGACCGTCACCACCCGCCGCCGCGAAGAAAGTTCTCAGGATGTGCCGACGCCCATGAGCGTGGTCAGTGGCCAGACTCTGGAGACGCAGCGGGTCTATCGAATCCAGGATCTGCAGCAACTGGTGCCCAGCGTCAACGTCGCCTACATGCATGCGCGCCAGTCCAGCGTGTCGATTCGCGGTCTGGGCAACAACCCGGCCAGCGACGGCCTGGAAGGCAGCGTCGGCCTTTACATCGACAACGTTTATCTGGGTCGTCCGGGGATGGCGGTGTTCGACCTGATGGACATCGAACAGCTCGAAGTCCTGCGCGGGCCGCAAGGTACGTTGTTTGGCAAGAACACCACCGCCGGGGTGATCAACATCAGCACCCGCGCGCCGAGTTTCACACCGGAACGCAGCATCGAAACCTCGGTCGGCGAGGGCGGTTATTTCCAGACCAAGGGCACGCTTTCCGGGCCGCTCAACGATCAACTGGCCGGGCGAATTTCCGCCTATCGCACCCGTAGCGATGGCGACATCAAAAACGAATTCAACGGCCACGATTTGAACGGTGGTTCCCGTGACGGCTTCCGGGCGCAGTTGCTGTTCAAGCCCAACGAAAACTTCAATCTGCGCTGGATCGGTGATTACAACGAAGAGGATTCCAGCGCCGGCACCCGCGTGCTGTACAACACCGGGCCGACCATCAATGGCGTCAATCTCTACTCGGCCCGCGCCGCCGCTGCCGGCGCGACGCTGGTCAACGGCTCGCACCGCAAGGTCAATCTGGACAGCGACCAGCACGTCACCGTGCATCAGGGCGGCACGTCGGTGGAGGCCAACTGGACACTGCCTAGCGACTTCACCCTGACCTCGGTCAGTTCCTATCGCTACTGGAATTTCACCCCGCGCAACGACGATGGCCTCAACGTGCCGGCGAGCTACAACGCCGGGGTCTCGGTGGAGGACAAGCAGTATTCCCAGGAATTTCGCCTCGCCTCGCCCAAGGGCGAGTTCTTCGATTACGTCCTCGGCGCCTACTATTTCGGCTCGGACCTGGACAACAAATCCTTCGCCTATTACGGCCCGCAGGCAGATATCTGGAACGGCACGCCACGGGGTGCGCTGGCCAACGTCAACAGCGTCGGCCGTGGCCACATCAAGACCGACAGTTTCGCGCTGTTCGCCCAAGGCACCTGGCACCTGACCCCGCGCCTGGATTTCACCGCCGGGGTGCGTGGCACCTATGAAGAGAAGAACGCCTGGGTCAATCGCGATGCGCCGCAGGGTGGCGCAGCAGTGACTGGTGCCGCTGCCACCGCGCGACGCGGCCGGACCGGCGCCTACGATTCCGGCGATTTGAATCAGTACAGCTCCAGCCCGTCCGGATTGCTCAACCTGAGTTATCGCTTCACCGATGATCTGCTCGGCTACGCCACGTTGTCTCACGGCGAGAAATCCGGTGGGGTCAACCTGGTGGTCGGCTCGGCACCGACCGCTGGCGCCGACTCGTTGCTGATCGGCACCGAGCGCGCCAACAACGCCGAACTCGGCTTCAAGAGCACGCTGTGGGATCGGCGTTTGCAACTCAACGCCAACGTGTTCTGGACTCAGGTCAACGCTTACCAGACCAACGCCTACGACGACGTCAACCGTGTGCAATACCTGACCAACGCCGGCTCAGTGCGCTCACGCGGGGTGGAGTTCGAAAGCACCGTGATTCCGCTGCGCGGTCTGACGCTGAACTTCAACGGCTCGTTCAACGACGTCAGTTACCTCTCGTACAAGGACGCGCCGTGCCCACCTGAAGTCAGTCAGGCGCCGGGGGCTCCGGCCTCTTGCGACCTCAGTGGGCATCAGGTGGTCGGCGCCTCGAAATGGATCGGCAACGCCAACGGCAAATACGAATGGAATCTGGCCAACGGACTGCAACCCTACGTCACTGGCAGCTACGCGTTCCGCTCCAAAGCGGTGGGCACGGTCGAAGATTCCGACTACGGCCAGATCCCGAGTTACGCGGTGGTCAATCTCTCCACCGGCCTGCGCGGCGATTTCAATCAGGGACAGTGGGATGTCTCGCTGTGGCTGAAAAACGCCTTCGACAAAATCTACTACACGACCCTGTGGACCGGCGGCAACGGCGGCTATGAAGGTCTGCTCGGCACGCCGCGCACCCTCGGCGTCACCGGTCGCTACGACTTCTGATCGATCCCGGCGACCAGCGCTTCAATCCGGACAACCTGTTGCAAGGTGGTCTGGCGCCTGGGGCCGAACCTGGCCGTCACCTGGAAAAGGCAACAGACCAATGCCAGTCGTTAGTTATCAAGACTCTTCCGAATCGAAATAAGTTATGAGCGACATGAATAGTGCATATAGCAATATCGTTGAAAAGTCCCGTGGACAATAAGTCAATGTCCAACCATCCTGAGTCTCGTGAGTTTCCAGGAGGAAACTTGCTCTCATCGGAAGACACTTATCCAACGATAAAGGGAATCTCGTTATGTCGAGCATTAATGGCAACTATGTAAACGCTAACGCTGGCGCCAAACTGACGATCACCGATGGCAACGACTCCAACGGCACCTTCAGCGGAAAGTTCAGCCAGAACGGCGTGAACTACGACATCGCGTACGGTCACTATCACTTCCAGAACAGCACCGGGCAGCCTACGATCATTACTTTCGCGGCTTTGAATGACGGCACTGGCTATCAGTCCTGGACGCTGTTCTCGCCGGATCACAACTACTCGAAAGTTCGTGCGGTGGGTTCTCGTACCAACTTTGACGGTGATGTAGTCGGTCTGGCCGGGGAGTTTGTGAAGCAATAAGAAATTCCGTAAATCGAAGGCCGATGCATTAAACATGCATCGGCCTTTTTGTTTGTCTACAAAAAAGTTCGTCAACTATCACTTTGGTATTAGTTGTCACCGAATCCCGGGCCCTCGATAAACCGATGCCTTGGATGAATACTTTTTATGCCAGGAAAGCATGTCGATTTCGGCGAGCCGCTGGAAGCCTTGCAGGCCGTGGCTTTGGCGGAAATGATCGCTTCTTATATTCCATAAATGTCTATTCATAACATGAAAGATTACTTTCGGAGATAAGCCTCCAGACCCAATGATTGACCCATCGATCACGCCGTGGGGGATTCAACAAGCGGCGGATCGGCTACGCGAAAAAACGCAAAGAGACCGCAGGGAGTAAATCAATGGGCAATGTCCAGACCGCCGCCAGTGCACAGGAGGTGCTGTGGCGCCAGGCGCCGAGCGGCGAGTTGGTCGATCTCGGCCGGCCCCATCGCGTGCCGTTGGGGCAGCTGCGTTTGCAGCGCGCGCCCAAGGGCATTCTGAGCCGCCGCGAAACGATTCTGCTCGGCGTTCTGGCGCTGGTGGTGCATGGCGCGGTGATCTACTGGATCAATCAGCATCCGACGCCGGCGCTGCCGATCGTGCCGCCGGAAATTCCACCGATGACCATCGAGTTTTCGCGTCCGGCCCCCCCGGCGCCGCCTGTGGTTGTACCGCCGCCACCGGCACCGGTGGTCGAGCCACCGCCGCCGGTGGAAGACGAACTGGCAACCAAGCCACCACCGAAACCGAAGCCGATTCCCAAACCGAAACCGGTCGCCAAACCTGTTCCGAAACCAGCGCCAAAAGCCGTCGAGCAACCCCCGGCTCCGCCACAACCGGCCGCTCCGGTCGCCGCGCCGGCACCACCTGCACCACCGGCGCCTGCTCCGGTGACCCCGGCCTCGGCCAACGCCGCGTACCTGAAGAACCCGGCGCCGGAGTATCCGTCGCTGGCCCAGCGTCGCGGTTGGGAAGGCACGGTGTTGTTGCGGGTGCACGTGTTGGCCAGCGGCAAGCCGGGTGAGATCCAGATTCAGAAAAGCAGTGGCCGGCAACAGCTCGACGACGCGGCGCTGGACGCCGTGAAGCGCTGGAGCTTCGTGCCGGCCAAGCAGGGTGATGTCGCCCAGGACGGCTGGGTCAGCGTACCCATCGATTTCAAGATTCATTAAACCGAAACCAATTTCGCGCTAAACGTTTACACGAGGGAACACATCATGACGTTACTGGCATCTCCACTGGAATCCATCGAAAGCGCGGTGATCTGGCTGCTGGTGGTCTTCTCTGTCGCTACCTGGGGCCTGGCATTGCTCAAGGCTGTGCAGTTCGGCCGGTTGAAGGCGCAGGACCGCAAATTTCACAAGCGCTTCTGGGCGGCGTCGAGTCTGGACTCCGCCGCCGAGTTGAGCGAAACCCAGCCCGGCGCCGCAGCGCGGGTGGCACAGGCTGGTTATGCGGCGATACAAGTGGGCGAGGCGCCGCAGGCCAATGACCTGAGCCAGGCGATCAATCATCAGGATCGCCTCGAACGTGCCTTGCGCCAGCAGATCGTCCGCGAGCGCCGTTCGCTGGAAACCGGTCTGGCGGTGGTCGCGAGTATTGGCAGCACCTCGCCGTTCATTGGTCTGTTCGGCACGGTGTGGGGAATCATGGAAGCGCTCAAAGGCATCAGCGCGGCGGGCTCGGCGAGCCTGGAAACGGTCGCAGGACCGATCGGTGCAGCGCTGGTCGCCACCGGGGTGGGGATCGCGGTCGCGGTGCCGGCGGTGCTGGTTTACAACTACTTTTTGCGTCGCCTGAAACTGACGGCGGCGGACCTGGACGACTTTGCCCACGACTTCTATAGCCTGGCGCAAAAGAGCGCGTTCCGCGTGTTGATCCACCCGACCGCGCACAAGGCTGCGGCTCAGGGCAACGCAACAAAAGTGAAGGAGGCGTCCTGATATGGCCTTCTCCACGCAAGACAGCGACGAGGTGCTGAGCGAGATCAACGTGACGCCGCTGGTGGACGTGATGCTGGTGCTGCTGGTGGTGTTCATCGTCACCGCTCCGCTTTTGACCAACGCGATACCGATCAACCTGCCGAAGACCGAAGCGGTGGCGCCGGTCGAGCAGAAAGACCCGTTGGTGGTGAGCATCGACGGTGCAGGAAAGCTGTTTATCAACAAGGACGAAATCCAGCCGGATCTGCTGGAGTTCAACCTCAAATCGGCCAAGGCCAAGGACCCGGAAGTGCGCGTGCAATTGCAGGCCGACGACGGGGTGAATTACGGCGAAGTGGCGCGAGCCATGGCTTCGATTGAGCGGGCGGGCATCACCAAGCTGTCGGTGATCACTGCACGATAAGGGTTTCACGTTTTTCCGGGGCCGTCTCCTTGGCAGGGTGCGGCCCCTTTTTTGTCTGTTGCTTAATATGCATTTCAGGTCTTAATAAATAGCTTCTTATTCCTTAACGAATATAAATCCCGTCCCTATACTCGTTCAGGAACAGACACGACGCAGGAGAGCTCCCCCATGCGCAACGAATCAATCCGCTATCTGATTGTGCCGGGCTGGCAAGGATCGCCAGAAGATCATTGGCAAACCCACTGGCAGAACAGCCTGCCCAACAGCGCGCGGGTGGAGCAGGCCGACTGGCTGACGCCGCGTCGTGAAGACTGGGTCGCGGCGCTGGCCGAGGCGATTGCCGCCGACAGCTCGCCAGTGATTCTCATCGCGCACAGCCTGGGCTGCATCACCGTGGCGCACTGGGCGGCCACCGCGCCGCTGCATCATTTGCGTCTAGTGCGGGGGGCGCTGCTGGTGGCGCCAGCGGATGTTGAACGCCCGGCCTGCGTGCCGGCCCTGCGCAATTTCGCACCGATCCCGACCGATCTGCTGCCCTTCCCGAGCCAGGTCGTCAGCTCCGACAACGACGCCGCCGTCAGTGCGCCGCGTGCGCTGGAACTGGCGCGCAACTGGGGCGCCGAGGCGGGGATTCTCGCGGGCGCCGGCCATATCAACGTGAAGTCCGGGCATCAACGCTGGGAGCAGGGATTCGCTTATCTGTATCGCCTGCAAAACCGCATGGAACACCACGCCCGGCGCCGTGCCTGACCACTTTTTTTTTTCAACGCCCCCGTCTCCCGGCGATTTGGGGCGGGAGTCTGCCATGAGTCTTGAAACCTTCGGTCAGCCGTTGCTGACCTTTCCCGATGCGGAAAAAAGTCCCCTGAGCATCCGCGCCAAGGCGCTGGTGTTCGTCGATCCACGCTCGCGCCAGTTGCGCGAGGAAATGGCCCAGCTCGCACCGCGTTCGATCTCGGTGTTGATTCGTGGCGAGACCGGCACCGGCAAGGAATTGCTCGCCCGCCACATCCACCGCGCCAGTGATCGCAGCGGCTTGTTTGTCTCGGTCAATTGCGGCGCGATCAGCCCGACGTATGCCGATGCCGAATTGTTCGGCTACGCCGCCGGCAGCTACAGCGGTTCGGCCAGCAGCCGCGCCGGCTGGTTTGGCTCGGCCAACGGCGGCACCTTGTACCTGGACGAGATCGGCGATCTACCGCTGCCGATCCAGGTCAAGTTGCTTTCCGCCCTGGAAAACCACGAAGTCACCCGTGTCGGCTCTCATCAACCAAGCCCGGTGGACGTGCGCCTGGTGGCGGCGACCAGCATCGATCTGGCGCAAGCAGTGGCAGCGGGAAAATTCCACGAGCGTCTCTATCACTATCTCAGCGAAGGGCAGCTGGAACTGCCGGCGCTGCGCGCGCGGGTCGGCGACATTCTGTCGTTGGCCGAGTACTTCCTCGGTATCTACAGCCAGCGCCTGGATCTGCCGGTGCCGCTGATCAGCGAAGCGGCGCAGCAGGTGCTGGAGCAGCACAGCTGGCCGGGCAACACCCGGGAACTGGAAAACGTCATTCATTTTGCCCTGCTGGTGAGCACCGGCGACGAAATCCTGCCGGAGCACCTGAACCTGCCCGAGGTGTCTGGGCCGCTGGTTCAGATCGAGCGTCAGGTGGCGAGCATCAGCCTCAACGGCACTGCCGACGAACGTAAGGCATTGAAAGAATTGCTGTTGAGCCTGAGCGAGGCGTTGTAACCATTTTGTTCAACATGAACAAAATGGAATATGAAGCTGAATAAACGTTATTGTCCGGGAATAAAAAATCCCGGTATTGTCCGCTTCACGCCAGCAGTAGCACATCGCTGGCACACGTATTGATGCCGTCGTCGATGACGACCGTGATTTTCGACTAAGGACACTGCATGAAAAAGGTTCTGTTGTTTACCGCATTGGCGGCTGCTCTGACTGCTTCCCTGGCCCAGGCTGGCGAAAAACTGGTGGTTGCTGCGACCCCGGTTCCACACGCCGAAATCCTCGAGCTGATCAAGCCGACCCTCGCCAAAGAAGGCGTGGATCTGGAAATCAAGGTCTTCACCGACTACGTACAACCGAACGTACAGGTGGGCGAGAAGCGTCTGGACGCCAACTACTTCCAGACCCTGCCGTACCTGAACAGCTTCAACCAGGGCAAATACAAGGACGACAAGGCCAAGTACCTGGTGACCGTGCAAGGCGTTCACGTTGAACCGTTCGGCGGCTACTCGAGCAAGTACAAGACCCTGGCTGAACTGCCGGACGGCGCTACCATCGCCATTCCGAACGAAGGCAGCAACAGCGGTCGTGCACTGATCCTGCTGCAGAAGGCCGGCCTGATCGAGCTGAAAGATCCGAAGAACGCTCTGGCTACGCCAAAAGACATCGCCAAGAACCCGCACAACTTCAAGTTCAAGGAACTGGAATCGGCCCTGCTGCCGCGTGTTCTGAAAGAAGTCGACCTGGACATGATCAACACCAACTACGCGCTGGAAGCCAAGTTGAACCCGACCAAGGACGCCCTGGTGATCGAAGGCGCGGATTCGCCTTACGTGAACTTCCTGGTGGCCCGAGAGGACAACAAGAACAGCGACGCCATCAAGAAACTGGCCGCTGCCCTGACCAGCCCTGAAGTCAAAGCGTTCATTGAGAAGAAGTACAACGGCGCGGTACTGCCGGCGTTCTGATCCGACGCAACAGCAACCCCCTTCAAGGTTGAAAAAAACGCCGATGACCAGTGATGGTCATCGGCGTTTTTGTGTGTGCTTCAAAAGCCCCCTCACCCTAACCCTCTCCCGGGGGGAGAGGGGACTGATTGGGGGATGCTGTAGAGGTACGCCGACCTGATTATTCTTCACCGAATCCATAATCGGCTCGGTTTTTCAGGTCGATGTCTGTCGAAAGACAACTCTGTCGGCTCCCTCTCCCAGGGGGAGAGGGGTGGGCGGGCGGCGTTCCGATGAGGGGGCTTTTCGCGTTTGATCTACGCGGTGTGTTTCAACGCTCTGCGCAAAGCCACCAGCCATTTCACGAAATCCTGCGGGTCCGGTCGCTGCGGTACTTTTACGTCCATGTTCTCTTCCTTGTTATGAGTTCAGCCGGGGGAGTCTGGCCAAAAGCTGTTCGTCCTTGGAGGGCTATTACGAAAAAAAGATCCTTCCTACAGCGAAAGGAAAAATAGCCTTCTTATTCTGTCGCGGCAAACCCGCAGGATAGTTTTTTGTGTGATATCAATATGCTTTATCGGTATTTAAATTCTGATTTTTATACCTTTAAAGTCGGTGCTTGCAGGACGGCTATCCGCTGTCCATGGACTGCACCACCGTCGCTTACCGAGCGACGTCAGGATGTTTCATGACCTTCGATTACGCATTTATCCTCAGCACCCTGCCGGCGTTTCTCAAAGCCGTGGGTGTGACGCTGCAGGTCGGTTTGATCGCCATCGGCACCTCGCTACTGGTGGCGTTGCTCAATGCGACGATTCTGGTGTTTCGCACGCCTTACCTGCAAAAACTGGTCGGGCTCTATGTGGAGCTGGCGCGCAACACGCCGCTGCTGATCCAGCTGTTCTTCGTCTACTTCGCGCTGCCGGCGCTGGGGATCAAGGTTTCCGGATTCACCGCCGCGATCATCACCATGACTTTTCTTGGCGGCGCCTACCTCACCGAAGTGCTGCGCGCCGGCGTCGATGCGGTGCCCCAGGCGCAGCTCGAATCGGGCCGCTCCATCGGCCTGTCCCACGGCCAGTTACTGCGCTACGTGATCCTGCCGCAAGCGGGGATCCTCAGCCTGCCGTCGCTGTTCGCCAATTTCATTTTCCTGCTCAAGGAGACCACCGTGGTCTCGGCCGTGGCGGTGCCTGAGATTCTCTACACCACCAAGAGCTACATCGCGCTTTACTACAAAACCTACGAAATGCTCGCCGTGCTGACGCTGATCTGCGTGCTGCTGTTCCTGCCGCTGTCGCTGCTGTTGAGCCGTCTGGAAAGGAGGCTCCAGCATGGCCAGTTCGGGTCTTGAACTGCTCTGGGTGTCCTTGCCGCAACTGGCCAAAGGCGCCGGGCAAACCCTTTCGATCTCCTTCCTCAGTATCGCCATCAGCACCGTCGGCGGCGTGCTCTACGGCGTGCTACGCACGCTCAATGTGACGTGGCTGAACGCGGTGCTGCGGGTTTATCTGGAACTGTTCCGGGCGATTCCGGTGCTGGTCTGGTTGTACCTGCTGTTTTTCGGTCTGCCGATTTTCTTCGGCCTGAGCCTGCCCAGCTTCTGGTGCGCGGTGCTGGTGCTGTCGCTGTGGGGCGCCAGCGAGGTCGGTGAAGTGGCGCGGGGTGCGCTGCATTCGTTGCCGCGCGGGCAGCGTGAGGCGGGGTTGTCGATCGGTCTGAACGCGGCGCAGCTCTACGGCTACGTGCTGCTGCCCCAGGCGCTGAAGCGCATGACGCCGCCGACCATCAACGTCTACACGCGGATCATCAAGACCAGTTCGCTGGCGGTGCTGATCGGCGTGGTGGATGTGATCAAGGTCGGCCAGCAGATCATCGAGCGCACTTACGAATCGGTGCTGATATACGGCGCGCTGTTCCTGTTTTTCTTTTTCATCTGCTACCCGCTGTCGGCCGCCTCGCGCGTGCTGGAGCGGCGCTGGACGCAAGCATGAGCGCATTGATCGAGTTTCAGGGCTTCAACAAATTCTTCGGCGAACAGCAGGTGCTCAAGGGCATCGACCTGCAAGTGAAGTCCGGCGAAGTGATCGTCATTCTCGGCCCCAGCGGCTGCGGCAAAAGCACTCTGCTGCGTTGCCTCAATGGCCTGGAAACCGCCCACAGCGGCCACCTGAAATTCGCCGGTCGCGAGTTGCTGGACAAGTCCACCGACTGGCGCGAAGTGCGTCAGCAGATCGGCATGGTGTTCCAGAGTTATCACCTGTTCCCGCACATGAGCGTGTTCGACAATTTGCTGCTCGGTCCGCTGAAAGTGCAGAAACGCGAACGCCGCGAAGCACAACAACAAGCCGAAGCATTGCTCGAACGCGTGGGACTGTCGGACAAGCGCGACGCCTTCCCGCGACAGCTCTCCGGTGGCCAGCAGCAACGCATCGCCATCGTCCGCTCGTTGTGCATGAACCCGCGGGTCATGCTCTTCGACGAAGTCACCGCCGCCCTTGATCCGGAGATGGTCAAGGAAGTGCTGCAAGTGATTCAGGGCCTGGCCCGCGAAGGCATGACTCTGCTGATCGTCACCCACGAAATGGCCTTCGCCCGCGCGGTGGCCGATCGCATCGTGTTCATGGACGCCGGGCGCATCCTTGAACAGAACCCGCCCGAGCTTTTCTTTACGAACCCGCAAACCGCACGCGCGCAGCAGTTCCTGGAGAAGTTCTCCTACGTCGAAGCCCTGCCTTCAACGACCTCGCCCAAAACGACCCAAACCAAGGAACTGGAACTGCCATGAAAACTGCCAAAGCCCTATTCGCATTACCGCTGATCAGCCTCGCGCTGCTGGCCGGCTGCAACAAGACCGAAGAACCGGCCAAGCCGAAAGTCGCCAGCGAAAGCACCGCGCCAGCGGGTTACCTGGACAAGATCAAGGCCCGCGACAAACTGATCGTCGGCGTATTCACCGACAAACCGCCGTTCGGCTTCGTCAATGAAGCTGGTCGCTATGTCGGCTTCGATACCGACATCGGTCGTCAATTCGCCAAGGATCTGCTGGGCGATGAAAACAAGGTCGAGTTCGTGGCCGTGGAACCGGCGAGCCGCATTCCATTCCTGCAAAGCGACAAGGTGGACCTGATCCTCGCCAACATGACCGTGACCCCGGAGCGCAAGGAAGCGGTGGAATTCACCAACCCGAACCTCAAGGTTGCGGTGCAGGCACTGGTGCCCCAGGGCAGCGACGTGAAGAAGCTCGATGACCTGGCGACCCGCACCACCATCGTCACCACTGGCACCACGGCCGATATCTGGCTGACCAAGAACCACCCGGACTGGAAACTGCTTAAGTTCGAGAAAAACTCCGAGTCCCTGCAAGCCCTGGCCAACGGCCGTGGCGATGCCTACGCCCAGGACAACCTGGTGCTGTTCAGCTGGGCCAAGCAGAACCCGGGCTACCGTGTGCTGGACGAAAAACTTGGCGCCGAAGCGCCGATTGCACCGGCGGTGAAGAAGGGCAATATCGAATTGCGCGATTGGGTGAACACCGAACTGGCCAAGCTTGGGGAAGAGAAATACCTGCTCAAACTGTATGACCAATACGTACGCAAAGAGCTGAGCGATGACACCAAGCCAGAGAGCGTGATTGTCGAAGGCGGGAAGTGGCAGGGCTAATCAGGCCAGTTCCACGCCGGCTCATCCAGAACCCTCTGCCCGACGATTCCGGTCTGGCCGAGGGTTTTTTCCAGCACGATGCAATTGCATTCCGGGTCCTCCTGCAACGCCGAAATCAACCGCCGCGCATGGGACACCACCCACACCTGACACTGCTCCGAGACCCGGATGATCAAGCGCGCCAGCGCCGGCAACAGATCCGGATGCAGGCTGGTTTCCGGTTCGTTCAGCACCATCAGCGACGGCGGGCGTGGTGTCAGTAGTGCTGCGACCAGCAGCAGATAACGCAACGTGCCATCCGACAGTTCCGCCGCCGACAACGGCCGCAACAAGCCTTCCTGAAAGAACTCGATGGCAAAGCGTCCGCCCGCCAGTGGCGCGATGTTCAGCCGTGCGCCGGGAAAGGCATCGCTGATCGCCGCCTGCAACGCCTCGGGATCGCCGATCTCGCGGATGGTCTGCAACGCCGCCGCCAGATCCCGCCCGTCGTGATGCAGCACCGGCGTGCGCGTGCCCAGTTGCGGCTGGCGCACCGGGGCGTCGGCGTCGCTGCGAAAGTGATCGTAGAAGCGCCAGCGGCGGATAAACTCGCGCATCTGGAACACTTCCGGCGAGGTGCGCAGGCTGCCGACCTGATCGAACAGGCTGTCGAAGTTCGGCGTGTATTGCGCCAGAACATCCCAGCCACGACCTTCACGGGCGCGGATCATCGGCCCGTCGCGATCCACCAGCAGACTGGCCGGACGATAGAGCGGCCCGGCCCAGATGCATTCCTTTTTGATTTCCGGGTCGAGGGAAAAGAACGAAAGGCTTGGCTCCGGCAAACCCAGGGCAATTGAATAGCTGAAGTCCTCCCCGGCAAACCCCAGACGCAGGCGTTTCACGCCCTGGCGCACGGTGGACTGGATCGGCACCTCGCCGTTGCGCATGCGCCGGCTGATGGTTTCCGGCCCGGCCCAGAACGTCGAGTCGAGCCCGCCCTCTCGGGCCAGCGCATTGACCACGCCGCCCTGAGCGGTTTCCGCCAACAGCCGCAGCGCCCGATACAGGTTGGACTTGCCGCTGCCGTTGGGGCCGGTGATCAGGTTCAGCCGACCCAACGGAATCACCAATTTATTGATCGAGCGGTAATTGGCCACCGCGAGGGTCTTGAGCATTGAATCCTCGTTGATCGTTCCCACGCTGTGCGTGGGAATGCATCTGCGTCAAAGGCAGACGCGGAGCGTCCATGGCGGCGTTACCACGCACAGCGTGGGAACGATCACAGGGAGTATAAGATTCGCGCATGCAGACTCGGAACCCTGTTCTAAGCTCACAGTCGTATCGTCACTTGCACGTTCGTACACAGGAAGGAGTCTGCATGGCGAGTCCCGGAATGAAAACAGTGGTCCTGCTGAGCGTGCTCGCTTTGCTCGCCGCTTGCGGCGAAAAAAAGGCTCCCCAGGAGTATCTTCCGCGAGTCTTTGTGCAAGAGGTCAAGCCTGCGGACTACGCGGCGTCGGTGACCCTCACCGGTGACGTTCAGGCCAGGGTGCAGACCGAATTGTCGTTCCGGGTCGGCGGCAAGATCATCCAGCGCATGGTCGATGTCGGTGACCGCGTCTCGGCCAGACAGGTACTGGCCAAGCTCGATCCCAAGGATTTGCAGACCAACGTCGATTCCGCCCAGGCCCAGGTGCTGGCCGAGCAGGCGCGAGTCAAACAGAGCGCTGCCGCGTTCGTCCGCCAGCAGAAACTGTTGCCCAAGGGCTACACCAGCCAGAGCGAATACGATTCCGCGCAGGCGGCGTTGCGCAGCAGCCAGAGTGCCTTGAGCGCGGCTCAGGCGCAGCTGGCCAACGCCAGGGATCAACTGAGCTACACCTCGCTGATCGCCGATGCGCCGGGTGTCATCACCGAGCGTCAGGCCGAAGTGGGTCAGGTGGTTCAGGCCACAGCGCCGATCTTCAGCCTGGCCCGGGACGGCGATCGCGACGCGGTATTCAATGTGTACGAGTCCCTTTTGGCCGAGCGGCCGGCAGAGCGTTCGATTGTCGTCAGCCTGCTCGACAATCCGGCCATCAAGACCACCGGCACCGTGCGCGAAATCACCCCGGCGGTGTCGGCGCAATCCGGCACGGTGCAAGTCAAGGTCACTCTCGACAGCCTGCCTCAGGGTATGCAGCTTGGCTCGGTGGTCAGTGCCACCGCCAAAGGCTCCGGCAAATCGGCGGTGGAGCTGCCCTGGTCGGCGCTGACCAAAAACATCAGCGAACCGGCGGTGTGGATGGTCGACGACAAGGGTGAGGCGCAACTGCACAACGTCACTGTCGGTCGTTACCTGACCGGGCACGTGATCATCAGCGAAGGCCTCAAGGGCGGCGAAAAAGTGATCGTTGCCGGTGGGCAATTGCTGCATCCGGGGATGAAAGTCGAGATCGCCGAGAACACCTACAAGGAACTGCAACCGGGAGCACAGCCATGAAGCCTTTATGGGTGTTGTCCATCGGGCTGCTGCTGGTTGCCTGTTCCAAGAGCGAGCCGCCGCCCGAACCGGTGCGGCCGGTGTTGTCGATCAAGGTCCAAGCGCTGAACGAGGAAACCCTCGGTCGTTTCGCCGGCAGCATTCAGGCGCGCTACGAGAGCAACACCGGTTTCCGCGTCGGCGGTCGGATTGCCAGCCGTAACGTCGACGTGGGTGCCGAGGTCGAGAAGGGCACCTTGCTCGCCACCCTCGATCCGTCAGACCAGCAGAACCAGTTGCGCTCGGCCCAGGGCGATCTGGCGAAAGTCGAGGCGCAACTGATCAACGCCCAGGCCAACGCCCGGCGTCAGCAGGCGCTGTTTGATCGTGGTGTCGGCGCCCAGGCGCAACTGGACATCGCCACCACGGATTTGAAAACCACCCAGGCGTCCCTCGACCAGGCGCGGGCGGCAGTCAACCAGAGCAAGGATCAACTCGGCTATACCGAGCTGCGTTCCGACCACAAAGCCGTGGTCACGGCGTGGAACGCCGAGGCCGGGCAAGTGGTGACGGCCGGCCAGCAGGTGGTGACGCTGGCACAACCGGATATCAAGGAAGCGGTGATCGATCTGCCCGACACGCTGGTTGATCAGATCCCCAGCGATGTGGTGTTTCTGGTGGCCGCACAACTTGATCCGAGCATCAACACCACCGCGGTCATTCGTGAAATCGAACCCCAGGCGCAAAGCGCCACGCGCACCCGTCGTGCCCGGTTAACCCTGGCCAGCACGCCACCCGGATTCCGCCTCGGCACGGCAATCAGCGTGACCCTCAGTTCAGCGATCAAACCGAGAATCGAATTGCCTGCGACGGCCTTGCAGGAGGTCGACGGCAAAACCCGGATTTGGGTGATCGACCCGCAAAGTAAAACCGTCGCCCCGCGTGACATCAGCGTAACCAGCCGCACCGACAGCACCGTGGTGCTGGCCGGCGGAGTCAAGTCCGGCGAGCGTGTGGTCAGCGCCGGCGTCAACAGCCTCAAATCCGGACAAGCCGTGAAACTCGACGAGGACAGTCAATGAAAGGGTCTTTCAATCTCTCCGAATGGGCCCTCAAGCATCAGTCTTTCGTCTGGTATCTGATGTTCGTCGCATTGCTCATGGGGGTGTTTTCCTACTTCAATCTGGGGCGCGAGGAAGACCCGTCGTTCACCATCAAGACCATGGTGATCCAGACCAAGTGGCCGGGCGCGACCCAGGAGGAAACGCTCAAGCAGGTCACCGACCGCATCGAGAAAAAACTCGAAGAACTCGATTCCCTCGACTACGTGAAAAGCTACACGCGCCCCGGTGAGTCCACGGTCTACGTGTACCTGCGCGACACCACCAGTGCCAAGGACATTCCGGAAATCTGGTACCAGGTGCGCAAGAAGATCGACGACATTCGCGGCCAGTTTCCCCAGGGGATTCAGGGGCCGGGATTCAACGATGAGTTTGGTGACGTGTTCGGCTCGGTCTATGCCTTCACGGCCGATGGTCTGACGATGCGGCAACTGCGCGACTACGTGGAACAGGCGCGCGCCGAGATCCGCAACGTGCCGGGGCTGGGCAAGATCGAGATGGTCGGCCAGCAGGACGAAGTGATCTACCTGAACTTCTCCACCCGCAAGCTGGCGGCGCTGGGCATCGATCAACGCCAGGTGGTGCAGAGCCTGCAATCGCAGAACGCCGTGACCCCGGCGGGTGTGATCGAAGCCGGGCCCGAGCGGATTTCGGTGAGAACCTCCGGGCAGTTCGCCTCGGAAAAGGACTTGGCGGAGGTCAATCTCAAACTCAATGACCGCTTCTATCGTCTGGCCGACATCGCTGAAATCAGCCGTGGCTACGTCGATCCGGCAACCCCGGAATTCCGCTTCGACGGCAAGCCGGCCATCGGTCTGGCGATCGCCATGCAGAAGGGCGGCAACGTCCAGGCCTTCGGCAAGGCGCTGCACGAGCGCATCGATCAGCTCACCGCCGACTTGCCGGTGGGTGTAGGCGTGCACACCGTTTCCGATCAGGCGGTGGTGGTGGAAGAAGCCGTCGGCGGCTTCACCAGCGCGTTGTTCGAAGCGGTGATCATCGTGCTGGTGGTCAGTTTCATCAGCCTTGGCGTTCGAGCCGGGCTGGTGGTGGCGTGCTCGATTCCGTTGGTGCTGGCCATGGTGTTCGTCTACATGGAATACAGCGGCATCACCATGCAGCGGATTTCCCTTGGAGCGCTGATCATCGCCCTCGGGCTGCTGGTGGACGACGCGATGATCACCGTGGAGATGATGGTCACGCGCCTGGAAATGGGCGAGACCAAGGAGCAGGCCGCGACGTTTGCCTACACCTCCACAGCGTTTCCGATGCTCACCGGTACGCTGGTGACCGTGGCCGGTTTCGTGCCGATCGGTCTCAACGCCAGCTCCGCCGGTGAGTACACCTACACGCTGTTTGCGGTGATCGCGGTGGCAATGATTGTGTCGTGGGTGGTGGCGGTGTTCTTCGCGCCGGTGATCGGCGTGCATATCCTCAGCACCAACGTAAAACCCCACGAAGCGGAGCCGGGGCGTATCGGGCGAGCGTTCAATCACGGTTTGTTGTGGTCGATGCGCAACCGCTGGTGGTGCATCGGCATCACCGTGCTGTGCTTCGTGCTCGCGGTGTTTTGCATGCGCTTTGTGCAGAACCAGTTCTTCCCGTCTTCCGACCGTCCGGAAATTCTGGTCGACCTTAACCTGCCGCAAAACGCCTCCATCGATGAAACCCGCAAGGCCGTCGACAAACTCGAAGCCACGCTCAAGGGCGACCCGGACATCGTGCGCTGGAGCACTTACATCGGCCAGGGTGCGATCCGTTTCTACCTGCCCCTCGACCAGCAATTGCAGAACCCGTACTACGCGCAACTGGTGATCGTCAGCAAAGACTTCAAGGCCCGCGAAGCCTTGAGCCAGCGCCTGCGAGATCGTCTGCGCAAGGACTTCGTCGGCATCGGCAGCTACGTGCAGGCTCTGGAAATGGGCCCGCCGGTGGGGCGCCCGATTCAGTACCGGGTCAGCGGCAAGGACATCGATCAGGTGCGCAAGCACGCCATCGACCTCGCCACTGAACTGGACAAGAGTCCGCACATCGGCGAGATCATTTACGACTGGAACGAGCCCGGCAAAGTCCTGCGCATCGACATCGCCCAGGACAAGGCGCGTCAGCTCGGACTGTCCTCGGAAGATGTGGCCAACCTGATGAACAGCATTGTCAGTGGCTCGCCGCTGACTCAGGTCGACGACGATATCTACCTGATCAATGTGGTCGGGCGGGCGGTGGATTCCGAGCGCGGCACACCGGAAACCCTGCAGAACCTGCAGATCGTCACGCCCAACGGTACGTCGATTCCGCTGCTGGCCTTCGCCACCGTGCGCTATGAACTGGAGCAGCCGCTGGTGTGGCGTCGCGACCGTCTGCCGACCATCACCATCAAGGCCTCGGTGCGCGATGAAATCCAGCCGACCGACCTGGTGAAAGTCCTCAAACCGACCATTGACGCCTTCGCCGCCAAGCTGCCGGTGGGGTACAAGGTCGCCACGGGCGGTACGGTCGAAGAGAGCGGCAAGGCCCAGGGGCCGATTGCCAAGGTGCTGCCGCTGATGCTGTTCCTGATGGCGACTTTCCTGATGATCCAGTTGCACAGCGTGCAGAAGCTGTTCCTGGTGGCCAGTGTCGCGCCGCTCGGGCTGATCGGCGTGGTGCTGGCGCTGGTGCCGACCGGTACGCCGATGGGCTTCGTGGCGATCCTGGGGATTCTGGCGCTGATCGGAATCATCATCCGCAACTCGGTGATCCTCGTGACGCAGATCGAAGAGTTCGAGCACAAGGGCTACTCGCCCTGGGATGCGGTGGTGGAAGCGACCGAGCACCGGCGTCGGCCGATTCTGCTGACCGCCGCAGCGGCGAGCATGGGCATGATCCCGATCGCCCGGGAAGTGTTCTGGGGCCCGATGGCCTACGCGATGATCGGCGGGATTGTGGTGGCGACACTGCTGACGCTGCTGTTCCTGCCGGCGCTGTATGTGGCCTGGTACAAGATTCGCGAGCCGAAGAAAGACGCTTCGACATCGGCACATTAAGTCCGCTTGTTACATATTTGCGAAGGGCCTGACTTACAGCGTCGGCGTATTCGGTTAACGTCCCTCCTCCTTTAGGAGAAGGGACGTCTGATGCTGACCGTTACCTGCTGGCTGCGCGCGCTATTGCTGATTGCCGGTTTATGCCTGTCGTCCCTGTCCTGGGCCGACACGCTATTGGAAAACTCGCTGTGGCGCGTGCAACTCGATCCGGCAACGCTGGCTGTCCATATCACCCCTGCGGGCCGTGAGACGGTACTGGCGTCGACGGGAATTGCCCCGCACAAGGTCAGTCAGTTGAGCAAGCGCAACAACCGCCTCGACTGGCAATGGGATGACGGAGCCTGGTCCCTCAGCGCCACGCTCGATGAGCGTGATCTGTCCTTCTCGATCACGGCGCGTGAGCCCGCAGAACTGGAATTTCTGCGTCAGCCTGCCCGCGTGATGGGCAAGGGGCTGGTCTGGCCACTGGCCGAGGGGCACTACGTGCCGCGTGGCGATCCGGTGTGGCAGGCATTTCTGTTGAATCAGGGTGAATTCAATACCACTCAGGACCTGAGTTTGCCGCTCTGGGGTGTTGAACATGACGGATTCAGCCTGCACTGGCTGATGACCAATCCCTACAACAATCGGCTGCTGTTCAGTGCCCAAGGCAAGGCGTTGGCACTGTCGGCCCGGCATCGCTTCACGTCACTCGATCCATCGGCGCCATTGACGTTCACCCTGTTCTTGGGGGTGGCCGACCCGTTGGCCGGCGCCAAACGCTACCGGCAGTGGCTGATCGATAACGGGCGCTATGAAACCTTGACCAGCAAATTCCTGAAAACACCTGAGGCGAAGCGGCTGTCGGGCGCCAGTCATCTGTACTTGTGGGGCAACGACCTGCTGGGGGCCAAAGATGTGCGCAGTTGGCCCATGCTGCTCGACATCTTGCGCGGTGGTGGCTCGCTGGCCAGTGGCCTGAAAGCGGGAATGGATCGTGAGGCGTTGCAGATCCTGGCCACTGGCGGGGAGTTGAACCGCTATCAGAAAAAAGTGCTTTTGCGCGGTCTCAATCACGCCCTGAATACCCTGGCGCGCAAGACCTGGCAGGCCCGGGCAGTGCCGGACATGCAGGCTCTGGTCAACGGTTACGCTGATGTGCGCGCACAAGTGGCAGCCGACCTCGGTGAGGCGCTGACCCCCGACCCCGAGCGCTGGGGCAGCACTTTTTCGCTGGATACGATCAAGCAATTACAGAACGCCGGGCTGTCCCGTTTGTGGTTGGGACTGGGTGAGGGCTGGGAGGGCGGACTCTGGCACCCCGAGACGATCAAGGCAGGCGTGGCGGCGGGCTATCTGATCGCACCGTACGATTCCTATGAAACGGCGCTGAGCCGTGGTGAGAATCCTGATTGGACCACCGCACATCTGGGGGACAGGGCAAATCTTGAGTGTGCAATCGTGAAGAGCGACGGAACGCTGAAAAGCGGCTTCCAGCAATCGGGGCATTACACCGACCCTCGCTGCGTGCGGCCGCTGCTTGAGCAACGGGTCGCGGCCATTCGCGACGCCGCCGGTTTCAACAGCTGGTTTCTCGACGCCTATGCCACCGGCATGCTGTTCGACAGCTACCGTCCCGGGGCAACGATGACCCAGGCACAGAATGCCGAAGGCAACATCGGGGCATCACGCTGGATCAATGAAGTGCTGAAGCTGCCCGCCGGCTAGGAGGATGGCAACGCAACGACCGCGCAAGGCGTGTTGTTCGCCCATGGCATGCAGACGCCGGTGATCGGTTGGGGCGACGTCGAAATGAGCAAGAAAACCGAATCCAGGTACTTTGCAGGCAAGTGGTATCCGCCGGAGCAGCCCGAGGTTTTCTTCAAACCTGTGCCGATCAAAGAGTCGTTGCGGCGTATTCACTTTGATCCGGCCAGCCGTTTGCCGTTGTATCAGGCGGTGTTCCATGGCTCGGTGATCACGTCCCACCATTGGCTGTTCGATAGCCTGAAACTGACCAATGTACGGGCGGACAACGAACTTGCGCAGTTGCTCTACAACGTTGCGCCGCTGTATCACCTCAGTGTCGACACGCTTGCGCAGCGATTGCCGCAGATTGCCCGTCAGGATGCGTTCTTCCGGCCTTTGCATGAACGTCTGGCGAGCCAGGCACTCACCGGTTTCGAATGGTTGAGCGCGGACCGGCTGGTTCAGCAGACATCCTTTGAAGACGGCACGCGCTTGTTGGCCAACTTTGATGTGCAGGGACGCGAAGTACAGGGGCAGATCCTTCCCGGGCGGAGCATCACGGTGCGCTCGCCGGAGAGTGCACCTGCCTTGTATCAGGTAGAGACCAAGCCCTGAGTCTCAGCGCTTGCGCCAGACACTTGCCAGCCAAGGCTGCTGTTCACGCGGCAGCCCCGTCGGCCGGTAGTAATGCTCCAGCTCCGCGAACCCTGCCGCCGTCAGCAATCCGCGCCATGCCTCCAGATCGTGATACGACCCATAACGCGGCCCGTTCCAGCCCTCACGGTTATCCCCACGCGGGTTGGAACTGAACAGCACGCCGCCCGGTTTCAATGTCCCGTGCAACTGCTTCAAGACTCGTGGCAATTCCTGCAACGGCACATGAAACAGCACCGCATTGGCGAAGATGCCGTCGAAGCGTTCTGGCGGCAGATCCAGCTTCAGGAAATCCTGGCACCACACTTCACAGCCACTGTCCTCCCGAGCCATCTGCGCGAATTTTTCCGCACCGTCGAGGCCGACGGCTATGTGACCCATCCGTGTGAAAGTCTGCAAATCCCGACCCGGTCCGCAGCCGAAATCGAGGATGGAAAACGGCGCGTCACCCTGGATGTGGCGCAGCAGGGCGTCGATGTTCTGGCTGACATCGTGATCGCGGGTGCCTTCACGAAAGTCCTCGGCCACTGAGTTGTAGTGGCCGAGGGTGGTGGAGGTGATCTGTTCCAGATCGGTGGGGGTCTGTTTCATGGTCGGGCTGCGCTGGCAATGGATGTTGCCGACTATACGCCATGCAGTTCAGCGCTTGTTCAACCCACGCGCCAGACGATCGCCGCCCAGCTGAATCACCGCCACCAGCGCCACCAGCAGCACGATCACGGTCAGCATGATCTGACTGTCGAAACGTTGATAACCATAGCGATAGGCGATGTCACCCAGTCCGCCGGCGCCAATCGCTCCGGCCATCGCCGAGGAGTTGATCATCGTCACCAGCGTAATGGTGAACCCGCCGACAATCCCTGGCAGCGCTTCGGGCAACAGCACGTGCCAGACGATATGCCAGCGTCGGCAGCCCATGGCTTGCGCGGCTTCGATCAAACCGTGGTCCACCTCGCGCAGGCTCACTTCGGCGATCCGCGCAAAAAACGGCGTGGCCGCAATGGTCAGCGGCACAACGGCGGCCCATACGCCGTAGGTGGTGCCGACGATCAGCCGGGTGAACGGGATCAGCGCGACCATCAGGATCAGGAACGGAATCGAGCGAAACAGGTTCACGAATGCACCCAGAGCGCGGTTCAGAACTGGTGCTTCGTAGATCCCGCCCTTGTCGCTGGTGACCAGAATCACTGCCATCGGAATCCCGGCGAGCAACGCGATAAGCGACGACACGCCGACCATCAGAAACGTATCGATGAAACCCTGCAGCAAGCGATCAAACCACATAGCCCAGCACCTCCGTGCGTTGCGCCCATTGGCCGGCACGCTGACGCAACTCCTCGGCGTTCAGCTTTGATCCCGCCACTGCCAGCAACAGTTGCCCTAGCGCGTGGCCCTGAATCCGTTCCACACCGCCCTGGAGCAATTTCACCCGGCCACCAAGCGCGGCGAACAGCGCGGCCAGATCCGGTTCATCCTGCTGGCGGCCGGTGAACTGCAAACGCAGCACCACGGCCGCATCGGACGACGACGGTTGCGCCTGCAAACGGCTTTGCAGCTCTTCGGGCAAGGCGTGTTGCAACGGTGCGAGCAAGGTCTGGCTGACCTCGTGTTGCGGGTTGCCGAACACTTCCCAGACCGGGCCTTGTTCGACGATGCGGCCATGTTCCAGCACGACGACGCGGTCGCAGATTTCCCGGATCACGGCCATCTCGTGAGTGATCAGCACGATGGTCAGGCCCAGGCGTTTGTTGATCTCGCGCAGCAGGCCGAGGATCGACTGCGTGGTTTCCGGATCCAGTGCCGAAGTGGCTTCGTCGCAGAGCAGAATGTCCGGGTCGTGCACCAGTGCACGGGCAATGCCGACGCGCTGTTTCTGCCCGCCGGAGAGCTGCGCCGGATACGCCTTGTGCTTGGCTTGCAGGCCCACCAGCTCCAGCAGTTCGCGAACCTTTTTCTCCCGCTGTTCTTTCGGGACACCGGCGACTTTCAGCGGCAGCTCGACGTTCTGCCACACCGTTTTCGCCGACATCAGGTTGAAGTGCTGAAAGATCATGCCGATCCGCCGACGCAGGGTGACGAGGCGATCCTCGTCGTACTCGCCGATGTCCACCTGATCGATCAGCACTCGGCCCGAGGTCGGTTGTTCGAGGCGGTTGATGGTGCGGATCAGCGACGACTTGCCGGCGCCGCTGCGGCCGATGATGCCGAACACTTCACCGCGCTGGATCGCCAGGTCGATGCCTTGCAGGGCTGCGACCGGGCCTTGCTTGCCGTCGTAGGTTTTGCCGAGCCCGATGAAGCGCACATGGGCGCGGTTCAGTTCGGGATGCAGTTCGGTGCGCTCCGCGAGCGCGGGTGGCTCTGGAAGATCCAGTTGCCGTTGGATGGCTGCGGTCATCCTCAGCTTTCCCAACCGGCCTGGTACAGCTTGCCATGGGCCTTGTCCAGCGCGGCGCGAACGGCCGGCGAATGCTGGTAGATGTCGACGAACTTGATCAGGCGCGGATCGGTTTTGCTTTTGGGCTGGATCACGAACTGGATCACGTATTCCTTGTGGTCGAGGCCGTCGAACAGCAGCGCGGAACCTGCGTCGAAGGTCTTCGCCAATCGGATGTAGGCCGGGTAGCCCTGGACCAGATCAGCGTCATCGTAGGCGCGCACCAGTTGCACGGCTTCGACCTGGAGGATCTTGATCTTCTTCGGGTTGGCGACGATATCGTCTTCGGTGGCCTTGTAGCCGACGCCCGGTTTCAACGTGATCAGACCGGCCTTGGCCAGCAGTTGCAGGCCGCGTCCGCTGTTGATCGGGTCGTTGGCGATGGCGACGCTGGCGCCCTCAGGCAACTCATCGAAGCTTTTGTATTTCTTCGAGTACAGGCCGACGTTGTTGATGATCCCCGGGGCAAACGGCACCAGGTCAAAACCGGAAGCAGCCTTGGCGTTTTCCAGGAACGGGATGTGCTGGAAGTAGTTCACGTCGATGTCACCGGCGGCGAGGCTGACGTTGGGCGCGATCCAGTCGGTGAACTCCACCAGCTCGACTTTCAGGCCTTGCTTGCCGGCCTCTTCGACGGCGGCTTCCAACGGAATCGCGAACGCGGCGGTGGTGCCGATTTTCAACGGCGCGTCGGCGGCGAAAATGGCCGAGCTGAACAGGCCGAAGGTCAGGGCCAGTGCTTTGACTGGGTGGGACAGGAGCTTCTTGGTCATGGTGGTTTTCCAGTCAGTGCGAGGAGGTGTGTCGGTAGTGGGCGCCCGTGTGTTGCTCCGGCAAGTGCGCTTCGCCGTGAAACAGTTTTTCCCGCAGGCTGCCGGTGTCGTACGCGGTCTTGTACGAGCCACGCCGTTGCAGTTCCGGAATCACCAGATCGATGAAATCCACATAGCTTTCCGGGGTGACGATGCGGGTCAGGTTGAAGCCATCGAGACCGGTTTCGGCGATCCACGATTCCAGCTCATCCGCCACTTGCTGCGGGGAGCCGACCACGGTGATGTAGCGCCCGCCCAGAGCGTGCTGGTCGAGCAATTTGCGCCGGGTCCAGTCGTTGTTCTGCAGGTTTTTGGTGGCGGACTGGATCGCGTTGCTCTTGACGTACTGGATCGGTTCGTCGATTTCGTACTGGGAAAAATCGATCCCGGTGGACGCCGAAAAATGCGCCACGCCCGCTTCGGCGCTGGCGTAGCTCAGGTATTCGGCGTGCTTGGCCCAGGCCGCTTCTTCGGTCTCGCCGACGATCACGTTCAGGCCCATGAACACCTTGATGTCCTCGGGATTGCGCCCGGCTTCGACGGCGCTGGCACGGACCTTGTCCACCTGCACTTTGGTCGACGGTTTGTTCTGGCCACTGATGAACACGCACTCGGCATGGCGTCCGGCGAACAGCAGACCCCGATCCGAACTGCCAGCCTGGAACAGCACCGGCGTGCGCTGCGGAGACGGCTCGCACAGGTGATAACCCTCGACCTGATAGAACTCGCCCTTGTGCTCGACCTTGTGCACCTTGTCTGGCTGCGCGTAGATCCGCTGCTGCGGATCGTTGAGCACCGCACCGTTTTCCCAACTGCCTTCCCAGAGTTTGTAGAGCACTTCGAGGTACTCGTCGGCCTGGTCGTAACGCCGGTCATGCTCGACCTGCTCACTCAGGCCCATGGCCTTGGCGGCGCTGTCCAGATAGCCGGTGACGATGTTCCAGCCCACCCGCCCACGGCTCAGGTGGTCGAGGGTCGACATGCGTCGGGCGAACAGATACGGCGGCTCGTAGGTGAGGTTGGCGGTCAGGCCGAAGCCGAGGTTTTTGGTCACCGCGGACATCGCCGATACCAGCAGCAACGGATCGTTGACCGGCAGCTGGATCGACTCTTTCAACGTGACGTCAACCGAGTTCTGGTAGACGTCGTACACGCCGACGATGTCGGCGATGAACAGTCCGTCGAACAGCCCGCGCTCCAGCGATTGCGCCAGTTCGGTCCAGTACTCGATGGTCTTGTATCGGGTCGAGGTGTCGCGGGGATGCGTCCACAACCCGTGGTTGATGTGGCCGATGCAGTTCATGTTGAACGCATTGAGCAGGATCTTTTTCTTGCTCATCAGATGGTCCCTCGCAGCGGAGGGTTTTCATCGTTGAGGTAGTAATTGCCCACCGCGTGATACTTCCAGCGTACTGGATCGTGCAGGGTGTGCACCCGGGCGTTGCGCCAGTGACGGTCGAGGCCGTGCTCGATCAGGGTGGCCTGGCTGCCGGCCAGTTCGAACAACGTGCTGCCGGCGGCCAGAGAGATTTCGGTGCTGATCGCCCGCGCTTCGGCGACGGCAATCGAGGCTGCTGCAACCGTCTCGGCGTTGGTCTCGGCCTGGGCCGCATCGAGGAATTGGCCGGCGCGTTCGAGCAAGGCCTCGCTGGCGTGCAGGCGGATGCTCAGGTGGCCGAAGCTTTTGAGGGTCAGCGGGTCTTCGGTGGCCTTGTCATTACCCGAATCGATCCAAGGGCGGGTCTTGCTGCGTACGAAGTGCAGCGCATCTTCGAAGGCGGCGCGGGCGATGCCGGTGTCGATGGCGGCGTGGAGGATCTGCGCCAGCGGGCCGACCGGGGTCGGGCGTTCGAAAGCGCTCTGGAAAGGGATGACATCTTCGGCGGCGACATACACGTCTTCGAACACCACCGAGCCGCTGCCGGTGGTGCGCTGGCCGAAGCCGCTCCAGTCGTCGATCACGGTCAGGCCTTTGCTGTCACGCGGGACGAAGGCCAGTTGCTGCACGCCGTTTTCATCGACCACGGACGTTGGAATCCGTTGGGCGTAAAGGGCACCGGTCGCATAGAACTTGCGGCCGTTGATGCGATAGCCGCTGCCGTCGCGTTTGAGACTGGTGACACGGTCGTGGGCGGTCCTGGTGCCCAGTTCCGCCAGAGCATTGCCGAAGCGCTGACCAGCGAGGACTTCAGCGTAGAGACGTTGTTTCTGCTCGTGGCTGCCGTTTACCCGGAGCACTTCGAGGGCATAGAAATGGTTCTGCGGAATCTGCCCGAGCGAGCCATCGGCCCGGGCGATCAGGGCGATGACTTTGGCCAGCGTCACGTTGGACACGCCGGCGCCGCCGTACTCCTTGGGCACGCTGATGCCCCACAGGCCGGAGCGGGAAAACACGTCGAGTTCCGGCAGCGGCAGGCGGCGTTCGCGGTCGCGCAGGTTGCTGTCGCGCTGGAAGTCTTCGGCCAGGTCACTGGCCACGATCAGGGCTTGCTCGTCGCTGGTGATGACCGCGACGGGATGGGAAAGAGTCATGTATTTCTCCAGAGATCTGGTCAAAAGTGTTCTGGTCGTCAGATCCAGGAATGGCGAGCCGGCAACTTGCCGTTGAGGCGCCAGGCGCCGACCGCGTGATACTTCCAGCGCACCGGGTCGTGCAGGGTGTGCACCCGGGCGTTGCGCCAGTGACGGTCGAGGTTGAATTCGGCGAGGGTGGCGCGGCTGCCGGCCAGTTCGAAAAGCTTTTCACTGGCCAGCAGCGAGATCTCGGTGGTCAGCACCTTGGCTTCGGCCACGGCAATCGACGCGCGGGCGGCGGATTCGGCGGTGAGTGGTGCGGCATGCACCTGATCCAGCACTTGCCCGACCTTGCGCAGCAGCGCCTCGGCGGCGTGCAGTTCGATTTTCAATTTGCCGATGTCGGCGATCACGTAGAGATCGTCGCTGGCGCGTTCGACCTTGGCATCGATCCACGGCCGGGCGCGGGTCTTGACGAATTCGATGGCGTCATCGATGGCGCCGCGGGCGATGCCGGCGTCGATGGCCGCTTGAATCAGCTGCGACACCGCGCCTTGGGTATTGGGCTTTTCGTTGATCTTCCAGTTGTCCACCACAAGGCCAGCGTCGACTCGCACGTTGTGCAGCAGGATCGTTCCGCTGGCGGTGGTGCGCTGGCCGAAACCGGACCAGTCATCGACGATGCGCAGACCCGGTGTGCCACGGCGGACGAAGGCCAGCACTTGCTTGCCGTCATCGTTGAGTGCCTTGACCGCGACCCAGTGGGCGAACAGTGCGCCGGTGGAATAGAACTTCTGGCCGTTGATCACGTAGTCATCACCATCGGCGGTGATGCGCGCTTTCAGTTCCAGGGTGTCCTTGGTGCCGCGTTCCGGCCCGGCGTTACCGATGCGCCAGCCTTCGAGCACACTCTGCAACAGCTGCTGTTTCTGCGCTTCTGTGGCGCTGCCGAGGATCAGGTTGATGATGCCGAACTGGTTCTGCGGGATCTGCCCCAGTGCCGGGTCGGCCGCGGAAATGATCGCGAACACCTCGGCCAGGGTGACGAAGGAAACCTGCGGCCCGCCGTACTCGCGCGGGATGGCAATACTGCCCAGGCCGCTGCGGGTGAATTGCTCGATTTCTGCCCATGGCAGCTTGCGCTGACGGTCGCGTTTGGCGGCCTGCACGCGGGCGGCTTGCGCCAGTTCATGTGCAGCCTTGATGGCTTGAGCGTCGTTGCGCAGCACTTGTGCGGGCAACAACAACGGGGCGATGTCCAGATCACTCTGGACGTTTGCGTCTGCCAGACTGGACATCAGTGCCACTCCTTGGCTGCACGCAATGCCCTGGCGATCCGCACTGGGGTGATTGGGTTCCGGACCATGTTACCTACCTCACATCTCATGAAAAACGCCGCAAAAGTGCGGCGAACGAAAGAATGTCCGGTGGTCCGGTTCATATACCCTAAGCGCGTATAAAATTTAAATAAACTAACTTTTAGGAATATGCATAGAAGATCGAAAGCTCACTCGACTTTGCGCTCCGCAGCCATGGGAATTTGCCTCAAGGGCACTTTCAGATAAGGATTCACGCAGCCAATCTTCAGGGTGCGTGGCGGCGCCCAGCGCGAGTTGTTGCCCACTCGATCAATGACGCAGTAAGTCACATCCAGTCGCAGGTCTTCGCCCGCTTCGACGATGATTGCCGGCGGCACCCAGACCTGGATTCCCTGGCCGACATCGGCTTGCGTGACAGGGGGCAGATCCATCCGCGCATCACCCCAGCGCAGAGTGATTTCGTCGCCTTCGGCCATGTTCAGGTAAGGCTCGATGGTCAGAGGGACGCCGCGCTTGATCTGACTCGGGTTGACCCCGCGCCGGCGGATGACGTCTGGAAGGCTGACCGGCAGCAGATACTGATTTTCTTCCTCGCATCCCGGCGCAGGTTGTCCGCCCGGGCAGTCGAGCTTGACCTCAAACCGGGCGCTGGGCGACAAGGCCGGGTTTCTTCCGACCTGCATGACCCGGTAATGCACGCAGGGTGTACCGTTGACAATGAAGCTCTCGGGTACCCGCAGGCAAATCGTGCTTCCGACATCCCCGGCATTCAGCACACGGGAAGCGACGTAGCAGCCATCCCAGAACAGCTCGATCAAGTCGCCACTGTCCATCTCGTCATACGGTTCGATTTCGAGCGACAGGTTGGCGGCCGCCATGAGGTTGATTCCGGTGCCATGGGTTTGCTCCAGGGCCGGCGGTGCCAATTTCGGGATGATTGAAATGCAGGTCATCGGTTTCTCTCCTTGAAGTCTTGCAGCGAAGTCCGTTTTCGAAAGAACGAATGGCGTGTATTACCCGGCAATAAAACTTTGGAGTCTCGTACAAGTTATAAAGGAACTTGTTGAACTAGCGTTTGCCGGTTGATGACTAGATAAGAGTTCGCCGGAAGAGGTGTCAAGCGAGCGGATTAGTTAATCCGTGAATTACCAGTTAATCAGAAACGTCCTACGTTGTTATAGCAATAGGACTAGGCGTGACAAGGAACCTGGCTACAGGTTTTGGCGGTTTTCAGCGTGTTTCGTCGGGTGCTCTTGTGAAGCGAGGAATCAACGTGCGACGAATTTTACGCACGGTGAAGTTGTTGCAGGACATATATATTTGCTGTCGTCGCAGGAGGGGGTTGTTTATGTTTTGAGGGGATTTGCATGTCTGGCGAAATATCACTTCCATCCGTGGAAGTGAGCGGTTTGCACTTTTCAGTGCTCAGCCGTTGTTGCGGAACTTGCTGAGAAACTGTCGCGTGCGTTCTTCTTTCGGATTGGCAAACAACGCCTTGGCTTCGCCTTGCTCGACGATCACGCCTTTATCGAAAAACACCACGCGGTTGGCCACGTCACGGGCAAATGCCATTTCGTGGGTGACGATAACCATGGTGCGTTTTTCTTCGGCCAGACCGCGAATGGTCGCCAATACTTCGCCCACCAACTCGGGGTCGAGGGCCGAAGTCGGTTCGTCGAACAGGATCACTTCCGGTTCCATCGCCAGCGCCCGGGCAATCGCCACGCGCTGTTGCTGGCCGCCGGACAGGCGCCGTGGGTAGGCGTCTTCCTTGCCCGCCAGGCCGACCTTGGCCAGCAGCTTCTTGCCCAGGGCAATGGCTGTGTCGCGTGGCGTCTTCTTGACCACGATCGGGCCTTCGATGACGTTTTCCAGGGCGGTGCGGTGGGGGAACAGGTTGAAGTTCTGGAACACAAAACCCACATGCTGGCGCAGGTTGCGCACCAAGCTTTGCTGCTGGTTCAGCGGGCGGCTGGTATCGATCTCGATCTCGCCGACCTTGATCCGGCCGCTGGTGGGTTCCTCAAGGAAGTTCAGGCAGCGCAGGAACGTGGTCTTGCCCGAGCCGCTGGGCCCGATGATTGCCACGACCTCGCCTTCTTTCACTTCCAGATCAATGCCGTTGAGCACGACTTGACCCTTGAACTGCTTCGTCAGTTTTTCCACGACAATCATGGGGTCAGGACTCCTGGTCGTGCCGATTGACCCGCGCTTCCAGCTTGTTCTGGAAGTGCGACAGCACCGTGGCCAGAATCCAGTAGATCAGCGCGGCGGCAAGATACATGGTGAAGACTTCGAAAGTCCGGGCGGTAATCAGCTGCGCCTGACGGAACAGCTCCGGCACCTGAATGGTGGCGGCCAGTGCGGTGTCCTTGACCAGTGAAATGAAGCTGTTGCCCAGCGGCGGCAACGCCGTGCGCATGGCCTGCGGCAGGATGGCCCGGCGCAGGGTCTGCGCGCGGGTCATGCCGATGCTCGCAGCGGCTTCCCACTGGCCGCGTTCGATCGAACCGATCGCGGCACGCAGGATTTCACAGGCGTAGGCGGCCATGTTCAGCGAGAAGCCGATCAGCGCCGCCGGCAGCGGGTCGAGTTCCATGCCCAATTGCGGCAAGCCGTAATAGATCACGAACAGTTGCACCAGCAACGGCGTGCCGCGAAAGAACGACACGTAGATGCGGGCCAGCCAGCTGACCGACTTGAAGCGCGACAGGCGCATCAACGCCAGGCCAAAGCCCAGCAGCAGGCCGAAGAACATGCCGCCCAGGCTAAGGATTACCGTGTAGTACGCGCCCTTCAACAGGAAGGGCGCGGAGTCCAGTGCGAGTTGGAAAGCTTCTTCCATTATTGGGTGACGTCAGCGTTGAAGTATTTCGTGGACAGCTTCTCAAGGGTGCCGTCGGCGCGCAGTTCGTCGAGGGCCTTGTTCACGGCAGCCAGCAGTTCAGGCTCGCCTTTGCGCAGGGCAATACCGGCTTCCTGACGCGAGAAGGCTTCACCGGCAGCCACGGTTTTCGGCGCTTTCTTGGCATATTCCAGCGCAGCGAGACGGTCGATCAGAATTGCGTCGGTACGGCCGTTGTTCAGGTCGGCGAACTTGGTCGGATCATCGTCGTAGGTGCGAACGTCGGCACCCGGCACGTTGGCGCGGACCCACTGTTCGTAGTTGGTGCCCAGACCCACGCCGACTTTCTTGCCGGACAGGTCGGCCGCGGATTTGATGTTCAGCGCGGCTGCCTTGTCTTTCAGCACCAGCGCCTGAATCCCGGACACGGTGTACGGTTCGGAGAAGTCATACTTCTTCTTGCGCTCGTCGGAGATGGTCACCTGATTGACCACGACGTCCAGACGCTTGGATTCCAGGGCTGCGAGGATGCCGTCCCATTTGGTCGGCTGGATCTTGGCCTTGACGCCCAGCTTCTTGGCCAGGGCTTCGGACAGTTCGACTTCGAAACCCGACAGCTTGCCGTCGGCATCGACGAAGCTGAACGGTGGGTAAGTGCCTTCCAGGCCGACGTTGATAACGCCTTTGTCCTTGATCTGTTGCAGTTGCTCACCGGCAACGGCGCTGCTGATCAGGCCGGCGCTCAGTGCCAGGCCCAGCGAACCTACCAGCAGATTTCGACGTAGTGCGGAAAAAATCATGACAAGCCCCTGTGTTTTCTTATGGAAGACGCTTAAGGAAAGTTGGCGAATCCGGGAATTGGACGACAGCGCTATCCTGCCTTAAAGCAGCTTATGCGTCTCTCGCGAAATTCGCCTGCGGCGAGACTATATGACGGTTTTTTTAGAATGGAAAATAATGAATTTTCTTTTTGTTATTCTTAAATTGAATATGTGTTTTTGATATTCCGAACGTTCCCAAACGCTGCGTGGGAGCGTCCCGGGCTGCATTCCCACGCAGAGCGTGGGAACGAGCGCTGCAGTATGCGCGTCGACCTACTACAGAAAGTCCTTGTACGCGAACAACGCCGGGGCGCCGCCGGTGTGCAGGAAGATGATCGGGCCGTCGTCGAAACGCCCGCGCCCGATGCCGTCGAGCAGCCCGGCCATGGCCTTGCCGGTGTAGACCGGATCCAGCAGCACGGCGTCCTGGCTGGCCAGCAGTTTCACCGCTGCGAGGGTTCCAGCATTCGGCTCGCCGTAGCGCGGGCCGAAGTATTCGTCCCACAACTCGACCTTGAAGCTGTCCGGCAGCGCCACGCCCAGCAGATCGGCGGTGCGTTCGGCCAGGCCTTGCACTTTCGGGCGCTGATCTTCTTCGCTGCGCGAAACCGTCACGCCGATCACCGGCAGTTGCGGCAGCGCTTCGCTCAAGGCCAGGGCCAGGCCGCTGTGAGTGCCCGCGCTGCCCGAGGCCAGCACCACGGCAGAAAATTGCAGGCCGGTGTCCTTGATCTGTTCAGCCAGCTCCAGACCGGCGCGGACGTAACCCAGCGCGCCGAGGGCGTTGGAGCCACCGATCGGCACCAGATAAGGCTTCTTGCCGTTGCTGCGCAGGCGCACGGCGAGGGCAGCCAGTTGCTCGTCGGCGTTGTCGAGGTTGTCGACCAGCTCGACCTTGGTGTCGAACAGATCCAGCAGCAGGCGGTTGCCGTTGCCGGTGTAATTGACGTCGTCGGTGCCCAGCGGGTTTTCCAGCAGGGCTACGCAGCCCAGACCCAGTTTTGCGGCCAGCGCAGCGGTCTGGCGAACGTGGTTCGACTGCAGTGCGCCGGCGGTGATCAGGGTGTCCGCGCCTTGGGCGAGGGCATCGGCGGCGAGGTACTCGAGCTTGCGCAGCTTGTTGCCGCCCATGGCCAGTGGCGTCAGGTCATCGCGTTTGATGTAGACATCGCGACCGAGCCAGGTGGACAGGCGCTCGAGCTTTTCCAGTGGGGTCGGTTGGCCGAGCAGGTCGAGGCGATTAAAGCGGTCCAGCTGTTGTTTGATCGGTTGTGTGGACATGGTTCCGTACTGATGCAAGGAGATGTCAGGACTATAGGCACGCCGATTTACCGGGGCAACCGTCATTCGCTTATAGCCAAATGTGCTTAGGCCAGCACTATCGGTTCTTAATTCGCATCCGATGCGTTGCCGTAAAGTAGTGGCCGTTGACGCGGCCAGACAGTCCGGCCGCCCGTGAGGAGTCTTTACCGTGAGCGAGCGTTCCAGCCATTGGCAATTGCAGACCATCGTCAGCCAACTGCGTACCGCCCGGGATCAATGGCGTACGCAAAATGGCCGCGCCAGCGGCGAGCAGGGCGGACGCGAGCTGCCGTCCCGTGATGCGATGGCGCAGATTCTCGAAGCCTTGTGCGGCGCGTTGTTCCCGATGCGTCTGGGGCCGGTGGACCTGCGTGAAGAAAGCGAGGATTTTTACGTCGGCCACACCCTTGATGTCGCGTTGAATGCATTGCTGGCGCAAGCACGACTCGAACTGCGTTACGTCGCCCGTCACAGTGCCCGGGACGACAGCGAAGTCGAGGCACAGGCCATCAGGATCATTCAGGATTTCGCTCTGGCGCTGCCAGGCCTGCGCAGCCTGCTCGACACCGATGTGCTGGCCGCGTATCACGGCGATCCGGCGGCGCGCAGCGTCGATGAAGTGCTGCTGTGCTATCCGGGGATTCTGGCGGTGATTCACCATCGCCTGGCGCACCATTTGTATCGTGCAGGCTTGCCACTGCTGGCGAGGATCAGTTCGGAAATCGCCCACTCGGCAACCGGCATCGATATTCACCCTGGCGCGCAGATCGGCCGCAGCTTCTTCATCGACCACGGGACCGGAGTAGTGATCGGCGAGACCGCGATCATCGGCGAGCGCGTCAGGATTTATCAGGCGGTGACCCTCGGCGCCAAACGCTTCCCGGCGGACGAGGACGGTCAGTTGCAGAAAGGCCATCCACGCCATCCGATTGTCGAGGACGACGTGGTGATTTACGCCGGGGCGACGATTCTCGGACGGATCACCATCGGCAAAGGCTCAACCATCGGCGGCAACGTGTGGCTGACTCGCAGCGTGCCGGCCGGGTGCAACCTGACTCAGGCCAACCTGCAGCATGATGACGGGACGCAGAAGTAAAACATCAAAAGCCACCCTCACCCCAGCCCTCTCCCGGAGGGAGAGGGAGCCGACCGAGGTGTCTGGCGCTGTACATCGACCTGAAACACCGAGTCGATTATGGATTCAACGAAGCACTTTCACGTCGGCGTATCTCTTGAATATCCCCCAATCAGTCCCCTCTCCCCCCGGGAGAGGGTTAGGGTGAGGGCGCTTTTGACTTTGATTTTTCCACTGAACGAATCCGCCCAAACCCCCGTCATACCCAACCTTGAGCTAGCGTACGAAAGCGACCGCTGAGCCCTGCGATTAGTCCTGAGCATGCTATCCATGTTTAACTTGAACGTTCATTCAAGTTAAACCGGTAGCTCGCTGCCCGCTCACAACAGGAGGCTTGCCTTTGCTGAGTCCGATCATTTCAGCCATTTCTCAACCCCTTGAGGTGCACCGTTCATGAGTGCATCGTCTACCCCCGCCAGCGGTCTGGTACGCATGAATCCGCCGGTGTTCTGGTTCGCCGCAACGGTGATTCTGCTCTTTGGCCTCGTTGTCATTGCCATGCCGGAACAGGCCGGTGCCTGGCTTCTTGAAGCGCAAAACTGGGCGGCCAATACGGTCGGCTGGTACTACATGCTCGCGATGACCCTGTATCTGGTCTTCGTGGTGGTCACCGCGTTATCGGGCTACGGCAAGATCAAACTCGGTGCCGACCACGACGAACCCGAATTCAGTTACCTGTCCTGGGCCGGCATGCTGTTTGCCGCCGGGATCAGCATCACGCTGTTTTTCTTCTGTGTATCCGAACCGCTGACCCACATGCTCCAGCCGCCGCAAGGCGAGGCTGGCACGGCGGATGCGGCGCGTCAGGCGATGCAGATTCTGTTTCTGCACTGGGGCCTGCATGGCTGGGGCGTGTTCGCCTTTGTCGGCATGGCACTGGCGTATTTCGCGTATCGGCACAACCTGCCGCTGGCCCTGCGTTCGGCGCTGTATCCGCTGATCGGCAAACGCATCAACGGCCCCATCGGCTACGCCGTGGACGGCTTCGGCATCATCGCCACGGTGTTCGGTCTCGGTGCGGACATGGGCTTCGGCGTGTTGCACCTCAACTCGGGTCTGGACTACCTGTTCGGCATCGCCCACACCCAGTGGATTCAGGTCGGCCTGATCACGCTGATGATGGGCGCGGCGATCATCGTCGCCGTTTCCGGTGTAGATAAGGGCGTGCGGGTCATGTCGGACATCAACATGCTGCTGGCCTGTGCGCTGCTGCTGTTCGTGTTGTTCGCCGGTCCTACCCAGCATTTGCTCAACACTCTGATCCAGAACCTCGGTGACTACCTCGGCGCGTTGCCGATGAAGAGTTTCGACCTCTACGCCTACGACAAACCAAGCGACTGGCTTGGCGGCTGGACGGTGTTCTACTGGGCCTGGTGGATTGCATGGTCGCCGTTCGTGGGCCTGTTCATCGCACGGATTTCCCGTGGCCGGACCATTCGCGAATTCGTCTTCGGCGTGCTGCTGATCCCGCTCGGTTTCACCCTGGCGTGGATGTCGATCTTCGGCAACAGCGCCATCGATCAGGTGCTCAATCACGGCATGTCGGCACTGGGCATGTCGGCCCTCGACAATCCGTCGATGACCCTTTACCTGCTGCTGGAAACCTACCCGTGGAGCAAGACCGTCATCGCGGTGACGGTGTTTATCAGCTTCGTGTTCTTCGTCACCTCCGCCGACTCCGGCACCGTGGTGCTCTCGACACTGTCGGCCAAGGGCGGTAATCCGGATGAAGACGGGCCGAAATGGCTGCGAGTGTTCTGGGGTGCGATGACCGCGCTGGTGACCAGTGCGCTGCTGTTCTCCGGCAGCATCGATGCGCTGAAGTCAGCGGTGGTGCTGACCTCGCTGCCGTTCTCGCTGATTCTGCTGCTGATGATGTGGGGGCTGCACAAGGCGTTCTATCTGGAGTCGCAGAAGCAGATCGCGCAACTGCATTCGCTGGCCCCGGTTTCCGGCTCGCGACGCGGCAAGGGTGGCTGGCGTCAGCGTTTGAGCCAGGCTGTGCACTTCCCGTCGCGTGACGAGGTGTACCGCTTCATGGACACCACGGTGAAACCGGCCATCGAAGAAGTGACGGCGGTGTTTGTCGAAAAGGGGCTGAATGTCGTGACGCAACCCGATCCGGCCCACGACAGCGTCAGCCTGGAAATCGGTCACGGCGAGCTGCACCCGTTCATCTATCAGGTGCAGATGCGCGGCTACTTCACGCCGTCATTCGCCCGTGGCGGCATGGGTTCCAAGCAGCTCAATAATCGCCGCTACTACCGCGCCGAAGTGCATCTGAGCGAGGGCAGTCAGGACTACGATCTGGTCGGTTACACCAAAGAGCAGATCATCAACGACATCCTCGACCAGTACGAGCGGCACATGCAGTTCCTGCATCTGGTGCGTTGATCGGAGCAGGGCGCCGGGACGGTTTCAGGTCTCGGCGCTCAGCACCATGAACAACACCATCGCAGCGATCGGCACGCCAAACACGGCACTGCCAATCACAATCTCCGACCCCAGCGGCTGCCCGGCGTGCACCACGCCGACCGCGCCATTGATCACCGTCAACGCCAGCCACAACGCTGCGAAACCGTAGGCCATGGTCTGTCGACTGAAGCCGATGCGCTCGCCGATATAGAGCATCAGCGCCAGCAGGATCAGGCCGAAGAAGATGATGATTGCGGTGTGCATGGTCGCGCCTGTGGAATGTGCGGTGTTACCTAGAGCATAGCCAAACCGGCCCACGCCATACTTGTCAGGTACTTTCCCGCTCTATGACCGTGCACTGCAGCAGATTCAACCGCTGCACCTCATCGCTCGGCAACACGCCCAGGCTTTCCAGCACTCGCGTCGCTGCCAGTACGCCGATCTCCAGCGCCGGTGGTTTGATGGTGCTCAGGCTGGGCAGCAGCATCTCGGCGAACGGGTAGTCGCCGAAGCCGAGGACGGCGCAGTCTTCGGGGATTTTGAGGCCGGCGCGTTGTCCGGCGAGCAGGCCGCCGGCGGCGAGGTTGTCGTTGGCGAAGAGGATGGCGTCCGGGCGCGGTGAGGCGCTCATCAGTGCTTCCATCGCTTGCTTGCCGGCCTCGAACGGGGCGCGATCGGCGTCCGGTGCGAATACCCAGGGCTCAAGTCCTAGCTCACGCACGGTCGCTGCGTAACCGTCGCGGCGCTCCAGTGCGCTGAAGTCGCCGGGTGCGCTGTTTTGCACAAACGCGATCCGCCGATAGCCCTTGCCGTGCAAATAACGAGCGGCGCTGACCCCCACTTCGAAGTGCGAAAAGCCGATTTGCATCGGCTCGCGATCCGGCTGGTAATCCCAGGTTTCGATCACCGGGATATCTGCTTCGGCGAGCATCTTTTCCGTGCCCGGACTGTGGAAATGACTGGTGACCACCAGCGCTGCCGGCGACCAGCCAAGGAATGCCCGCACGGCGTTTTCTTCCTGCTCGGCGCTGAAGTAACTCGAGGCCAGCAACAGCTGATAACCGTGACGGCTGAGGGTGTCGCTGAAACCCTGAATGGTTTTGGCGAAGATCGGCCCGGAGATGTTCGGAATCACCATGCCGACGATTTTCCCCCGTGCCGAGGCGAGCCCGCCGGCCACCAGATTCGGCACATAACCCAGCTCGGCGACCACCGCCGCGATCCGTTCGCGGCGTTCGGGCGAGACCTGTTCCGGCTGGTTGAAGTAGCGCGACACGGTGATTGCCGAAACACCGGCCTGGCGCGCCACCGCGTTGAGGGTCACGCGACCGGCGCCACGGCGTTTGCGAGGCTTTTCTTCGCTCAAGGCTCGATCCTTCTTAAAAACCAAAACGCATATAAAAGTAATTTTTCAGTATTGGACGGTCTATGTCCGGCTTGCCAATACTGGCGATGTTAGCGCTAACAAAGCGCATTGTCTGCTACTCGCTCGAGCGAATGCCCAAGACACCGAGACAGGCGCTGTCGTCGCAGAACGGCAGCGGTTCAGGGCAACTTTTCGAGCGGGCACACATGCACAACATTCCTGGGGCGACACACAAACTGGCGCAATCGATCCGCGCTGCGGGCTGGCTACTCACCGGGCTGGCCGCGCTGCCGCTGCCGGCCGCGTTCGCCGCCGACAGCACCGATCAGGAGCCGACACTCAAGTCCGTCACGGTCACCGCCACCCGACGCGAAGAGTCGCTGCAAAAGGTTCCGGTGGCGGTGTCGGTGATCGACGGCGAGCAGCTGGAACGCGACAACCGCAACAGCGTGGCGAGCATCGTTCAGCAAGTGCCGTCGCTGAATTTCCGCACCGGTGCATCGAACAAGGACACTTCGTTGTTCGTGCGCGGCGTGGGGACGATTTCCACTTCGCCGGGCGTCGAACCGACGGTGGCCACGGTGATTGATGGCGTGGTTTATGCGCGTCCCGGCCAATCCACTCTGGATTTGCTGGACCTGGAACGCGTCGAGATTCTGCGCGGCCCGCAAGGCACGCTGTTCGGCAAGAACGCCTCGGCCGGCGTGTTGAACATCACCAGCAAGGCGCCGACCGCCGAGACCCACGGTTACATCGATCAGTCGTACTACAGCGGCAATGAAAGTCGCACCCGTTTCGGCATTGGCGGGAGCCTGATTCCGGACACACTCAAGGGCTCGATCAGCACCTTGTTCGGCACTTACGACGGCAATGTCGACAACAAGCACAACGGCCAGGAGGTCAACGGCTACAACCATCGCGGCGTGCGCGGCAAACTGGAATTCACCCCGAACGACGACGTCACCTTCACCCTGATCGCCGACTACATGCAGTCCCACGATGACGGCCCCAATGGCGTCGTCACCAAATCGTTGACCCCGGCCTTCGCCAATGCGCTAAGCCCGGTCAGCGCCACTCGCCACAACCGCGACATCAACACCGACACTCGCTCCCACGTCGAGGACACCAACAAGGGCCTGTCCGGCCAGCTCGACTGGCAACTGGGCGATTACACCCTGACCTCGATCACCGCGTGGCGTGGCTGGGATAACACCCAGTATCAGGACGGCGACCGCCTCGGCACGGTAACGGCAGCGTTCCCCGGCACGGCGGACAAAGGCGATCTGGCCTTCGACCAGTACTCGCAGGAGCTGCGTCTGGCCTCGCCGAAAGGCGAATTCCTCGAATACGTCGGCGGTCTGTTCTACATGCACGGCAAGGATGACGAGACCTATCAACGCACGCTGACCACCACCACACGAACTGATCGCGGCGTCGCCGATTACAGCACCACCAGCGACAGCTACGCGGTGTTCGGTGAGAGCACGTTGAATTTCACTTCGGACTTCCGTGGCATCGCCGGCCTGCGCTACACCCATGACGATCTGGAATACGATCACCGTCGCGTTTCCACTTCCGCCACCACCGTCAGCGGCATTCAACCGGCCACCCGCAGCTCCGGTTCGGTGGATGAAGATGGCTGGTCCGGTCGGCTCGGTTTGCAGTACGACCTGAGCGATGCCGTCACCACTTATCTGACCTACTCGCGCGGCTACAAAGGCCCGGCCTACAACGTGTTCTTCAACATGCAGCCACGTGACACCGAAGCGCTGAAACCGGAAACCTCCAACACCTGGGAGGCGGGGATCAAAGCCTCAAGCTGGAACAATCGCCTGACCACCAACCTCGCGGTTTTCCACAGCGACTACGACAACTACCAAGCGAACTTTTTCGACACCGTCGCCGGGCAAGTCGTAACGCGCCTGATCAACGCCGGCAGCGTCAGCACCGAAGGCGTGGAAATCGATTACGCCTTGCAAGCGACCCAGCAACTGAAGTTTTCCGGCGCACTGGCCTACACCCGCGCCCGCATCGACCAGTTCGCCTGCCCGGCGGGTGCGGCGGCGTCGTGCAACGTCAACGGCAAGCCGCTGCCGTTCAGCCCGGACTGGAAAAGCTATGTGCGCGCCGACTACACGATACCGCTGGATAACGGCCTGGATATCGAACTCGGCACCGACTACAGCTGGCAGAGCGAAGTGCAGTACGACATCAGCCAGAACGCCGACACCAAGCAGGGCGCCTACGGCCTCTGGAACGCCAGCGTCGCCCTGGCCGATTACACCAACGGCTGGCGCGTGGCGCTGCTCGGCAAAAACCTTACCGACAAGTCCTATTCGCCGTTGCTCGCCAGCGGTGGAAATTACATTTACCGCGCCGTGCCTCGCGATGACGAACGCTACTTCGGCGTGCAACTGCGCAAGGACTTCTGAGATGAGCAGACAGCTGAAACTCGGCGCGTTCCTCATGGCCACCGGGCACCACGTTGCCGCATGGCGTCACCCGGATGTGCCGGCCAACGCCGGGCTGGATTTCGCCCATTACAAACGCCTGGCGCAGATTGCCGAGGCGGCGAAGTTCGACACCTTGTTCGTCGCCGATAGCGTCGCTGCGCCAACCCAGGACATCGCCAGCCGCATGGCCCGTTCGGATCACTTCGAACCGCTGACGTTGCTCTCGGCCTTGAGCGCGGTAACCGAACACATCGGCCTGATCGCCACCGCTACCACCAGCTACAACGAGCCGTACCACGTGGCGCGCAAGTTCGCTTCGCTCGATCACCTGTCAGGCGGGCGAGCGGGGTGGAATCTGGTGACCTCGGACAATGCCGCCGAAGCGCAGAATTTCGGCCGCGACGAACACATCGGCCACGCCGAACGCTACAGCCGCGCCCGGGAGTTTCATCAAGTGGTCACCGGGCTTTGGGACAGTTGGCAGGATGATGCCTTCCTTCGCGACAAGGCCAGCGGTGCGTATTACGACCCGGAAAAACTGCACGTTCTGGATCACGTCGGTGAGCACTTCCGGGTCAAAGGCCCGCTGAATGTCGCGCGCTCGCCACAGGGTCAGCCGGTGATCGTGCAGGCCGGCTCGTCGGAAACCGGACGTGAACTGGCAGCGCAGACAGCCGAAGTGGTATTCACAGCGCAGACCTCGCTGGCCAGCGCCCAGGTGTTTTACGCCGACCTCAAGGGGCGCTTGCCGAAGTACGGACGCAGCGCCGATTCACTGAAAATCATGCCCGGCGTGTTCGTCGTGGTCGGGCAGACGGACGCCGAAGCGCAGGAAAAATGTGAAACGTTTCAGCAATTGGTCGAACCCGAGGTGGGCGTCGCCCTGCTTGGGCGTATGCTGGGCAACTTCGATCTGTCGAAGTACCCGCTGGACGGACCGCTGCCGGATTTGCCGCTGACTGAAAGCGGCCAGCAGAGCCGGCAGAAACTGCTGACCGAACTGGCCGGTCGGGAGCATCTGACCCTGGCCGAACTGGGTCGCAGAATCGCCGGCGGTCGCGGGCATTACAGCGTCGTCGGCACCCCGGCGCAGATTGCCGACCGCTTGCAGGAATGGTTCGAGCAAGGCGCGGCAGACGGCTTCAACGTGCTGGTGCCGCACCTGCCCGGCGGGCTCGAAGACTTCGCCAACGGCGTGGTCCCGGAACTGCAACGGCGTGGGCTGTTCAGAACCGAATACGAGGGCCGGACCTTGCGCCAGAACCTTGGCCTCGCCCGGCCCGGCAACAGATTTGCGTAGCAATCGACACCCGATTCAAGACCGACAAGAGAGGATTCGATGACTTACACCGCTGCCGAAAATCGCTATGACTCCATCCCTTACCGCCGCGTCGGACGCAGCGGTCTGGTGCTGCCGGCGCTGTCCCTGGGCCTGTGGCACAACTTCGGCGACAGCACGCCGATCGACACCCAGCGCGCGTTGCTGCGCACGGCGTTCGACCTGGGCATCAACCACTTCGACCTGGCCAACAACTACGGCCCGCCCTACGGCAGCGCCGAGATCAACTTCGGTCGTCTGCTGCGCGAAGACTTCAAGCAATACCGCGACGAACTGATCATCTCCAGCAAGGCCGGCTGGGACATGTGGCCCGGCCCTTACGGCCAGGGCGGCGGCTCGCGCAAATACGTGCTGGCCAGCCTCGACCAGAGCCTGCAACGCCTGGGCCTGGACTATGTGGATATCTTCTATTCGCACCGCTTCGACCCGGACACCCCGCTGGAAGAAACCGCCAGCGCCCTCGCCACGGCGGTGCAGCAGGGCAAGGCGTTGTACATCGGCATCTCGTCGTACTCCGGGGTGAAAACCCGCGAAATCGCCGCGTTGCTCAAAGAGTGGAAAGTGCCGCTGCTGATCCACCAACCGGCCTACAACCTGCTCAACCGCTGGGTGGAAAAGGACCTGCTCGACACCACCGACGAGCTCGGCACTGGCGTGATTGCCTTCACCCCGCTGGCGCAGGGTCTGCTGACCGACAAATACCTCAACGGCGTGCCGGCGGATGCGCGGGTCAACCGTCCGGGCGGTGGTTCTTTGCAGGCTTCGCACTTGTCCGAGGCCAACATTGCTCACGTGCGGGCGTTGAATGAAATCGCCAAGCGTCGTGGCCAGAGCCTGGCGCAACTGGCATTGGCCTGGACGCTGCGCGATCCGCGGGTGACCTCGGCATTGATTGGCGCGAGCCGGCCGGAGCAGATTATCGAGAACGTCGGGGCGTTGAAGAATCTGAGCTTCAGTGCTCAGGAACTGGCGGAGATTGACCGGTTTGCCCAGGAGGGCGGGATCAATCTTTGGGAGAAACCATCGACGGCTGAATAAGTGACTGGCGCCGAAATATTCGGCGCCTGCTCTGACGCTTTCGCGGGCAAGCCCGCTCCCACAGGGGTCGAGTCGTACACAAAATCTGCGAACACAGCTGTCTTTGTGGGAGCGGGCTTGCCCGCGAAGAGGCCGGCTCAAGCACCAAAGAAATCGGGGCCTATTTAAAGAACGGCACATCTCCCAACACCGTAGCCCGCTGCATCACTCGCCGCGCCGGCCGGTAGTCATCCACCGCGTAATGCTGCGTCACGCGGTTGTCCCAGAACGCGATGTCGTCCTTCTGCCAGCGCCAGCGAATGGTGAATTCCGGCCGCGTCGCGTGGGCGAACAGAAACTTCAAAATCGCTTCGCTCTCGGTCTCCGACAGCTCATTGATCTTCGACGTGAACCCTTCGTTGACGAACAACGAACGGCGTCCGCTCACCGGATGAGTCCGAATCACCGGGTGCGACAGCGGTGGATTCTTGCGCCGCGCCTCTTCCCACTGCGCCAGTGCTTGCGGGGTGTTGCCGTAGCGCTCCAGCGGAAACGAACGGGTGAAGTCATGAGTCGCGGTCAGCCCTTCGAGCAGTGCTTTCATTGGCGCCGACAGCGCTTCATAGGCGGCGATCCCGCTGGCCCACAACGTGTCGCCACCGAACTCCGGCAACAGCTTGGCGCTGAGCACCGCGCCCATGGCCGGGGTCGGCAGGAAGGTCACGTCGGTGTGCCAGATCGCGTTGTCGCGCACGTCGGTGACGGCGGTGTCGAGGATCAGCACTTCCGGTTGTTCCGGTACGTTCGGGTAGATCGGGTGAATGTGCAGGTCGCCGAAATAGTGGGCGAAGCGCGCCTGCTGCGAAGGCTCGATCGGCTGATTGCGGAAGAACAGCACTTGATATTTGAGCAGCGCCTGCTCGATGGCGTCGCGCTGTTCCAGGTTCAGCGGCTGGCTGATGTCGACGCCGCTGATCTGTGCGCCGAGGGCCGAGCTTAACGGGGTGATGTTCAGGCTGCTCATGGTGGTTCTCTTCAATTCCGGGGCCCCGAAACTGTCGGGGTAGTCAGTGCTGAAAAATCAGTGGGCCTGGCCGTGCCACGGCACCAGTTTGCGTTGCAGGGCGCGCAGGCCCATCTCCATGGCGAAGGCGATCAGGGCGATGACCAGAATCCCCAGCACCACCACATCGGTGACCAGAAACTGCGCGGCCGACTGCACCATGAAGCCCAGGCCGCTGGTGGCCGCGATCAGTTCGGCGGCGACCAGCGTCGACCAGCCGACACCCAGGCCGATGCGCACACCGGTCAGAATGTCCGGCAGAGCACTTGGCAAAATCACATGGCGGATCAGTTGTGCGCGGGTGGCGCCCAGCGACTGCGCGGCGCGCAATTTGGCCGGGTCGACGGTGCGCACGCCAGTGGCGGTGGCAATCGCGATCGGAGCGAAAATCGCCAGGTAGATCAGCAGCACTTTCGACAATTCGCCGATGCCGCACCAGATCACGATCAGCGGCAGATACGCCAGTGGCGGAATCGGCCGGTAGAACTCGATCAGCGGATCGAGCACGCCACGGGCGATGCGGTTGGCGCCGATGGCAATGCCCACCGGCACGGCGGTCAGAATCGCAAAACCCAGGCCCAGGCCGATGCGGCTCAGGCTCGCGCCCAGGTGCTGCCACAACGTTGAATCCATGTAGCCCGTGGTCGCCAGCAACCAGCCTTTTTGCAGCACGGCGGACGGTGGCGGCAGGAACAGCGGTTCGATCAGGCCGGTGGCCGTCACGGCCCACCAGATCACCAGTAACGCGAACAGGGTCAGCAGGCTGATCCAGCGGGTGCTGAGGCTGCGGCGCACGGGAATCACCGCCGACGTGGCGGCAGGTTTCACGGCGGTGGCGGAAACGTCGTAACTGCTCATGCGCGCTCCTGCCGCTGAGCGGCGCTGCGTTGCGAGAACACTTTGGCGAGTACGTGTTCGCGGGTTTCGATGAAGCGCGGATCGGACTTGATCGACCGCGCCGATTCGCCGGCGGCGTAGCGCTTGCCGAAGTCGAGATGCAGACGCTCGACGATCTGCCCCGGATTCGGCGCCAGCAAAATCAGGTCAGTAGCGAGGAACACCGCTTCTTCAATGTCGTGGGTAATCAGGAACACCGGTTTGGCGGTGCGTTGCCAGACTTGCAGCAACAGCTCCTGCATCTGTTCGCGGGTAAAGGCGTCGAGGGCGCCGAAGGGTTCATCCATCAACAGCACGCGTGGGTCGGCGGCGAGGGCGCGGGCCAGGCCGACGCGCTGTTTCTGGCCGCCGGAGAGCTGCCAGATGCGACGGTGTTCAAAACCGGAAAGGTCGACCAGCGCGAGCATTTCCCGGGCGCGCTGTTCGCGTTTGTCCTTGGCCACACCGGCCAGTTCGAGACCGAAAGCCACGTTGGCCAGCACGTCCTGCCAGGGCAGCAGGGCGTCGTCCTGGAACACCACGCCGCGCTCGGCGCTCGGGCCTTTGACCGGTACGTTGTCGAGGGTGATGCGACCGGCGCTTGGTTCGACGAAGCCGGCAATCAGGTTCAACAGCGAAGTCTTGCCACTGCCGGAAGGGCCCAGGGCCACCAGCAATTGCTGAGGGCCGAGGGTCAGGGAAATGTCGGACAGTACCGGTTCCGGACTGCCGGGATACTGTGCGCTGATGCGCTCCAGCTGTAGCAAGGCCATCGCAGTTAACTCCCGATCAGTTGGTGATGTACTTGGCGCTGACGTACGGCGCGTAGTCCGGCAGTACCGCTTCGACCTTGCCTTGCTCCTTGAGGAACGCAGCGGTGTCGGTGATGGCTTTGGTAGTCGGCGCGCCGAGGTCACTGACCTGATCCGCCGCCAGTGGGTAGACGTTGCCCTGCAGCAGCAATGGGATGTCGCTGGCTTTGGCGCCCGAGAGCTTCACAAGCTTGTCGACGTTGCTCTGGTTGGCCAGCCACGCTTTTGGATCCTTGCGGTAGTCGGCGTAGGCGTCGAGGGTGACTTTGGCGAAGGCCGTGACGATTTCCGGGTGCTTCTCGGCGAAGTCCTTGCGCACGATCCAGGCGTCGAAGGTCGGCGCGCCGAACTTGGCCAGTTCACCGGAAGTGATCAGCACTTTGCCATTTTCCTTGGCCACACCCAGCGCCGGATCCCACACGTAAGTGGCGTCGATGTCACCGCGTTTCCACGCGGCAATGATCGCTGGCGGGGCGAGGTTGAGGACGGTGACTTTCGAAGGGTCGATGTTCCAGTGCTTCAGCGCGGCCAGCAGGCTGTAGTGACCGGTGGACACGAACGGCACGGCGATTTTCTTGCCGACCAGATCCTGCGGGGTCTTGATGCCGGAGCCATCGCGGGCGACCAGCGCTTCGGCGGCGCCGATCTGGGTGGCAATTAGAAAGGTTTCCACCGGGACCTTGCGGGTGATCGCCGCGGTCAGCGGGCTGGAACCGAGGTAGCCGATCTGCACGTCACCGGAGGCGATGGCGGCAATGATATCGGCACCGTTATCGAACTTGCGCCAGTTGATGTCGGCCTTGGTGGCTTTCTCGTAGGCGCCGTCGGCCTGGGCGACTTTCGCCGGATCGACGGTGGTCTGGTAGGCAACAGTGAGGTCGGCGGCCTGAGCCAGGAAACTCGCGGCAGCCAGAGAGGCCACGGCCAGCAGGCGAAGCGGGACATTCAGTTTCATTGAAGAGCTCCATATCAGGCGACCGAGTGTCGGCGTGAAGGGAGACTAAATGATCTAAGAAACTAAAAATAAATAACTTTTTAGAATGAGCTTATGAGCGGAAAAATCTAAGGCTCAGAGGTATTGGGGGCGTTGGAGTTCTGGGTATGGCTTGAGATCTTTTCCCCCTCACCCCAACCCTCCCGAAGCGTCGGACCGCCCCCAGGGGGGCGAGGGGGAAAGGGAGCTGATCGGGGGCTTTCAGATCCTGAGTTCGACTCGGTATTTCACGTCGGTGCAGTTCGAGAGTACAACTCGGTCAGTCCCCTCTCCCCTTGGGAGAGGGCTAGGGTGAGGGGCTGCGATCCAAAGCCGATCGATCAGTTGCTGATCGCCAGAATGCTCGCCTGATACGACCCGACAAACACGTCGAAATCGCCGACCTCGTTCTGTTCCAGCTCAGCCTGTTGCGCCAGTGAAGAGCGCGCCAGTTCTTCAAACTTTGCTTGCTCGTCAGCCGCCAACGGCTCGCTGCGAAAGAACTCGGCGTGGGCCTGGCTCTGGCGCAGAGAGAATTGCGCGAAGCTTTCCTTGTGCTCGGCCATGGCCGCCAGCACTTGGGCCGAAGGTGTCAGGGACGAGTCCTTGACCTTCGCCAGTTGCGCGTCGAGGGCCTTGCTGTGGGCATCGCCGCCATGGCTCTGATCGAGCAACGCGGCCAGCGGAGCAATTTTTTCCAGCAGTTGCGCCGCCCATTCCTTCATGTCGACCGGTTGGCCGTCGCGCTGCAATTGCAGGCCCGGACGGCGACCTTCCTTGACCACGCTGAGGAAGTTGGAGGTGGCGTTGCCGCAGCTGATGTTGGTCAGCAACGGGCTGTCGTTCAGCGCGCAGTACAGCAGGAACGCGTCGAGGAAGCGCGACTCGGTCAGATCGATGCCCATCGGCAGGAACGGGTTGATGTCCAGGCAGCGCACTTCGACGTACTGGATGCCACGGGCCATCAAGGCCTGGATCGGCCGCTCGCCTGTGTAGGTCACGCGTTTCGGGCGGATGTTGGAGTAGTACTCGTTTTCGATCTGCAGGATGTTGGTGTTCAGTTGCACCCACTCGCCATCCTGGTGCGTGCCGATTTCAACGTACGGCGCGTACGGCGTGGCCACCGCTTGGCGCAGGCTGTCGGTGTAGCTGGCCAGGTCGTTGTAGCAAGGGGTCAGGCCGGCCTGGGCGTTGCTCTGGTAACCGAGGTCGCTCATGCGCAGGCTGGTGGCGTAGGGCAGGTAGAGGGTGTCCGGATCCAGCTGTTCCAGCTGATGCGAACGGCCGCGCAGGAAGCCGGCATCCAGCGCCGGCGAAGCGCCGAACAGGTACATCAGCAGCCAGCTGTAGCGACGGAAGTTACGGATCAGCGCGATGTAGGACGACGACTGGAAATCCCGGTCGGTGCCGACGAAGCCTTCGGCTTCTTTCAGCAACGGCCAGAGCTTTTCCGGCAGGGAGAAGTTGTAGTGAATCCCGGCGATGCACTGCATGGTCTTGCCGTAACGCAGGGCCAGGCCCTTGCGGTAGACGTACTTGAGCTGACCGATGTTGGAGGTGCCGTAATAGGCGATCGGGATGTCTTCCTCGGCCGGCAACGGGCACGGCATCGATGGACTCCACAGGTACTCGTTGCCGAGCTTGCTGTAGGCAAAGCGATGAATCTTGTCCAGGCTGGCCAGGGTATCGGCAGGGTCTGGAAGGGCGGGCGTGATGAACTCCAGCAGCGACTCGGAATAGTCGGTGGTGATCTGTTCGTTGGTCAGCGCGGAACCCAGGGCTTCAGGGTGCGGCGTTTGGGCCAGGCGGCCTTCGCCGGTCACGCGCAGGCATTCACGTTCGATACCGTGAAGGCACTGCTCAAGCAGAGAGAGGTTAGCGCGCTCGCCGAGCAGAGCCAGGCGGCGGTTGAGAAGTTCGCTCAATTTGGATTCCTTCACGCGTCAGTCGCCCCAATATGGGGGTGGGCAGGACGGTCTACAAGGGTGAAGTTGAAACTGGCGTTTTCGCCTGGTTTTTCGGGCTCTGAAGCCCCCGTTGAAGCGCCAACTTCATTCCCTGAATCTGGCCGATGCACGCGAAGATTACGCGATCCCTGTGGGAGCGGGCTTGCCCGCGAAGGCGTCGTGTCAGGCGACCTGATGCTGCCTGACACTCCCTCTTCGCGGGCAAGCCCGCTCCCACAGAAAAGCTCGACGCTGCGATCACAGCGCCGAAATTAACTCAAAATGATGAACAACATCTACAGGACAGCGAACGTGCCTTGCGCTTTTGCGACCAGTTTGTCGCCCTGCATCACGTCGGCTTCGACCACCAGCGTGCGCCGGCCCGGGTGGATCACCCGCGCCGTGCACATCACCTCGCCTTCGGAGACGGCGCGGATGTAGTTGATCTTGCACTCGATGGTCGCGCTCTGCTGATCAAAGCCGTGGGTGCTGGAACAGGCCAGCCCCATGGCGATATCGACCAGACTGAACAGCGCGCCACCGTGCAGCTTGCCGCCGCGATTGCGCAGTTCGGGTTCCAGCGCCAGGGCGACTTGCGCCACCCCGGTTTCCAGGCTGTGCAGGCGACAGCCCAACAGCTTGAAAAACGCGCTCTCGACGAGCACGGCCGGCATTTCCATCAACGTTTCTTCAACTGCTTGGCGTTGGCGAACAGCGACGCCATGGCGTTGTTCGCCGGAGCCGCCGGGGTGTTTTCCTTGCGCGGAGCCGAACCCTGGGACTGGCGTGGCGCCGAGCCCGGACGCGAACCACGGGCACCGTCGATCTTCTCGCCCGGGGTGTCGCTCATGCGCATCGACAGGCCGACGCGTTTGCGCGGGATGTCGACTTCCATGACCTTCACCTTCACCACGTCACCGGCCTTCACCGCCTCGCGCGGATCCTTGATGAATTTCTCCGAGAGCGCGGAAATGTGCACCAGACCGTCCTGATGCACGCCGATGTCGACGAACGCACCGAACGCGGTCACGTTGGTCACCACGCCTTCGAGGATCATCCCCAGTTGCAGGTCCTTCAGGTCCTCGACGCCTTCCTGGAACTCGGCGGTCTTGAACTCCGGACGCGGGTCGCGGCCCGGTTTTTCCAGTTCCTGCAGGATGTCGGTGACGGTTGGCAGACCGAAGGTCTCGTCGGTGAATTTCTTCGGATCCAGACGCTTGAGGAACGCCGCGTCGCCGATCAGCGAGCGGATGTCGCGGTCGGTTTCAGCGGCGATGCGTTGCACCAGCGGATAGGCTTCCGGGTGAACGGCCGAGGAATCCAGCGGGTTATCGCCGTTCATCACGCGCAGGAAGCCGGCGGCCTGCTCAAAGGTTTTCTCGCCCAGACGCGCGACTTTCTTCAGCGCAGCGCGAGTTTTGAATGCGCCGTGCTCGTCCCGGTGGGCCACGATGTTCTGCGCCAGGGTCGCGTTGAGGCCGGAGATCCGCGCCAGCAGCGCCACGGACGCAGTGTTCACGTCCACGCCCACGGCGTTCACGCAGTCCTCGACCACGGCGTCCAGGCCGCGCGCCAGCTTCAGCTGCGACACGTCGTGCTGGTACTGGCCGACACCGATGGATTTCGGATCGATTTTCACCAGCTCTGCCAGTGGGTCCTGCAGACGACGGGCAATCGATACTGCGCCACGGATCGATACGTCCAGATCCGGGAATTCCTTGGCCGCCAGTTCCGATGCCGAGTACACCGATGCGCCGGCTTCGGAGACCATGACCTTGGTCATTTTCATCGCCGGGTATTTTTTGATCAGCTCGATGGCCAGCTTGTCGGTTTCACGGCTGGCGGTGCCGTTGCCGATGGCGATCAGATCGACCGAGTGCTTGGCGCACAGGGCGGCCAGGATGGCGATGGTCTGATCCCACTTGTTGTGCGGCACGTGCGGGTAAACCGTGGTGTGATCCAGCAGCTTGCCGGTGGCGTCGACCACGGCGACCTTGCAACCGGTGCGCAGGCCCGGGTCCAGGCCCAGGGTGGCACGCGGGCCGGCCGGGGCGGCCAGCAGCAGGTCGTGCAGATTGTGGGCGAACACGTTGATCGCCTCGGTTTCGGCGCCGTCGCGCAGCTCGCCGAGCAGGTCGGTTTCCAGGTGGGTGTAGAGCTTGACCTTCCAGGTCCAGCGCACCACTTCGCCCAGCCATTTGTCGGCCGGACGGTTCTGGTTCTGGATGCCGACGTGCTGGCCGATCATGCCTTCGCACGGGTGCAGGGTGCCCGGCAGTTCTTCGCCGACTTTCAGCGCGGAGCTGAGAATGCCTTCGTTGCGACCACGGAAAATTGCCAGCGCGCGGTGCGACGGCATGCTTTTCAGCGGTTCGTCGTGTTCGAAGTAATCGCGGAACTTGGCGCCTTCCTCTTCCTTGCCGGCGATCACGCGGGCGCTGAGGGTGGCTTCCTGCTTCAAATAATTGCGCAGTTTGTCCAGCAGGTTGGCGTCTTCGGCGAAGCGCTCCATGAGGATGTATTTGGCGCCTTCCAGCGCTGCCTTGGCATCGGCCACGCCTTTTTCGGCGTCGACGAAGCGCGCAGCTTCGGCTTCGGGGGTCAGGCTCGGGTCGTTGAACAGACCGTCCGCCAGCTCGCCGAGGCCGGCTTCCAGGGCGATCTGGCCCTTGGTGCGGCGCTTCTGCTTGTACGGCAGGTACAGGTCTTCGAGGCGGGTCTTGGTGTCGGCGAGTTTGATTTCGCGTTCCAGTTCGGGGGTGAGTTTGCCCTGCTCCTGGATGCTGGAAAGAATGCTGATGCGCCGTTCGTCGAGTTCTCGCAGGTAGCGCAGACGCTCTTCCAGATGACGCAACTGAGTGTCATCGAGGCTGCCGGTCACTTCTTTCCGGTAACGGGCGATGAAGGGAACGGTAGAGCCTTCATCGAGTAGCGCGACGGCCGCTTCGACCTGTTGTGGGCGTACGCCGAGTTCCTCGGCGATGCGGCTGTTGATGCTGTCCATAAAACCACCTGACAAATTGTGAAAGCAGGCTCGCAGGCGCGTAAATGAAGGCCCGGAGTCTGGTGGGGCGGCTTGATGCTGGCCGCTGCCTGGGTCAAAAGGCATTCCATTGACCCGTGAAATCGAACAATTACTGCGGCGACCCGGAAAATAAAGGACGGCCACCTGCGGTAACGATTCAGACGTTGCCTGGCACAAAAGGCCGCGCATTATAACCGGCGTTCTGTCATTCGGGGGCGACGCAGTCTGTAGGCTCAAGCCCCGGTTTTCTGGCAGTGAAGGAAAAATCTGCTAACAATGCACACGGTGCGTATAACGGCAGCTACGCCATAATGCGCGCCGAGCTAAAAGGAGCATCCAATGAGCAGCACTGCACAAACTGCTGAAGGCGAAAAAATTCTTATTGTTGACGACGATCCGGGGCTGAGCAGCCTGCTGGAACGCTTCTTCGTCAGCAAGGGCTACCGTGCCCGCGCCGTACCGAACACCGAGCAGATGGATCGTCTGCTGTCGCGCGAAGTGTTCAACCTGGTCGTTCTCGACCTGATGCTGCCAGGTGAAGACGGCCTGACTGCTTGCCGTCGCCTGCGTGGCGCGAACAATCAGATCCCGATCATCATGCTCACCGCCAAGGGCGACGAGCTGAGCCGTATCAAGGGGCTGGAACTGGGCGCCGACGACTACCTGGCCAAGCCGTTCAACCCGGACGAGCTGATGGCCCGGGTCAAAGCCGTACTGCGCCGTCAGGCCGCACCGGTGCCGGGCGCGCCGGGCAGTGAAGAAGAAAATGTCACGTTCGGCGACTACGTGCTGTCCCTGGCCACCCGCGAACTCAAGCGCGGCGACGAAGTGCACATGCTCACCACCGGTGAGTTTGCGGTACTCAAGGCCTTGGTGATGAACGCCCGTCAGCCGCTGACCCGCGACAAGCTGATGAACCTGGCTCGTGGCCGGGAGTGGGATGCCCTGGAGCGTTCCATCGACGTGCAGATTTCCCGTCTGCGCCGGATGATCGAACCCGATCCGTCCAAACCGCGCTACATCCAGACTGTCTGGGGCGTGGGTTATGTATTCGTGCCGGATGGCAACTCCACCAAGTGACGGGTGATTTGTAGGAGCGGGTCTGCGGGAAACGGTCGAAAGTGCCGCCTCCGCAGACTCGCTATCCGCAATATGCGAGCATTGCTCGCTCCTGCAAGTGCGTAGCGGTTATCCATGAAAACCCCTGTCTGGTTCCCCCAAAGTTTCTTCTCCCGCACCCTCTGGCTGGTGCTCATCGTCGTATTGTTTTCCAAGGCACTGACCCTGGTTTATCTGCTGATGAACGAGGATGTGCTGGTGGATCGCCAATACAGCCACGGCGTCGCCCTGACGCTGCGCGCCTATTGGGCCGCCGATGAAGAGAACCGCGCGAAGATCGCCGATGCCGCAACCCTGATCCGGGTGGTCGGTGCCGGTGTGCCGGAAGGTGAACAGCACTGGCCTTACAGCGAAATCTACCAGCGGCAGATGCAGGCGGAGCTGGGTGCCGATACAGAAGTCCGGCTGCGCATGCATTCGCCGCCGGCGTTGTGGGTGCGCGCGCCGAGCCTGGGGGACGGATGGCTGAAAGTGCCGTTGTATCCTCATCCGTTGCGTGGCCAGAAAATCTGGAACGTGCTCGGATGGTTCCTCGCCATCGGGCTGCTTTCGACCGCTTCCGCATGGATTTTCGTCAGCCAGCTCAACCAACCGTTGAAACGTCTGGTCTATGCCGCCCGGCAACTCGGTCAGGGCCGCAGCGTGCGCCTGCCGATCAGCGATACGCCCAGCGAAATGACCGAGGTTTATCGCGCCTTCAATCAGATGGCTGAAGACGTCGAACAGGCCGGTCGTGAACGTGAACTGATGCTCGCCGGCGTTTCCCATGACCTGCGAACACCGCTGACCCGTCTGCGACTGTCGCTGGAGTTGATGGGCGATCGCACCGACCTGACCGACGACATGGTGCGCGACATTGAAGACATGGACGCGATCCTCGACCAGTTCCTCGCGTTCATTCGCGATGGTCGAGACGAGTCGGTGGAAGAGGTGGATCTGAGCGATCTGGTGCGCGAAGTCGCGGCGCCGTACAACCAGAGTGAAGAAAAGGTGCGTTTGCGTCTGGAGCCGATCCAGCCGTTTCCGCTGCGTCGGGTGTCGATGAAACGTCTGCTGAACAACCTGATCGGCAACGCGTTGAACCATGCCGGCGGTAGCGTGGACGTCGCGGCCTATGTGTCCGGCGACACCAGCGCGCCGTATGTGGTGCTGAGCGTGATGGACCGTGGGGCGGGGATTGATCCGTCGGAGCTCGAGGCGATCTTCAATCCGTTCACCCGTGGCGACCGCGCGCGGGGCGGGAAGGGCACCGGGCTGGGCTTGGCGATCGTCAAGCGGATTGCGTCGATGCACGGCGGCAATGTCGAGTTGCGTAACCGGTCCGGTGGCGGGCTGGAAGCACGGGTTCGGTTGCCGCTGGGATTGATGTTGCCAAGAGATGCCGTTTAACGGCGGATATCCTGCCGGGTCTGACGGCCTCTTCACGAGCAAGCTCGCTCCCACAGTTGAAATGCATCCCCCTGTGGGAGCCAGCTCGCGATGGCGGCCATTTGGCCGCCTCATCGCTTCAGGTCTAGCCCTTGCCTTTGGTGCGGGTCATGTTCGGCCCGCCATTCTTCTCAAGGTGTTCGATGATGATCCCCGCCACGTTCTTGCCGGTGGTGGTCTCGATCCCTTCCAGGCCCGGCGACGAGTTCACTTCCATCACCAACGGCCCGTGATTCGAACGCAGGATATCCACACCGGCCACCGCCAAGCCCATGACCTTGGCGGCGCGCAACGCGGTCATGCGTTCTTCCGGGGTGATCTTGATCAGGCTGGCGCTGCCGCCACGGTGCAGGTTGGAGCGGAATTCCCCGGGCTTGGCCTGACGCTTCATCGCCGCGATCACCTTGTCACCGACCACGAAACAGCGAATGTCCGCGCCGCCCGCTTCCTTGATGTATTCCTGCACCATGATGTTCTGCTTCAGGCCCATGAATGCCTCGATCACCGACTCCGCCGCCGTTGCAGTTTCACACAGCACCACGCCGATCCCCTGGGTACCTTCCAGCACCTTGATCACCAATGGTGCGCCGTTGACCATGTCGATCAGGTCGGGAATGTCGTCCGGCGAGTGGGCGAACCCGGTCACTGGCAGGCCGATGCCACGGCGGGAAAGCAGCTGCAGCGAACGCAGTTTGTCCCGGGAGCGGGCGATGGCCACCGATTCGTTGAGCGGGAACACCCCCATCATTTCGAACTGACGCAGCACCGCGCAGCCATAGAACGTCACCGATGCGCCGATCCGCGGGATCACCGCGTCGAAACCTTCCAGCGGTTTGCCGCGATAGTGGATCTGCGGTTTGTGGCTGGCGATGTTCATGTAGGCGCGCAAGGTGTCGATCACCACCATTTCATGCCCGCGTTCGGTGCCGGCTTCGACCAGACGACGGGTGGAATACAGACGCGGATTGCGCGACAGCACAGCGATCTTCATGCAACACCTGTGGAGGAGGTAGATACCGGGAACACCGGCTTGTCTTGTACATACTTGATGCCCGGATTGACCACCAACTGGCCGTCGATCAGGGCTTTGGAACCGAGCAACAGGCGATAGCGCATGGACTTGCGGCAGGCGAGGGTGAACTCGACCGGCCAGACCCGATCACCGAGGGCCAGGGTGGTGCTGATCACGTAGCGCACCTGGGCCTGGCCGTTGGAACTCTTGATGGTTTTGCGGGTGACCAGCGGCGCTTCGCAACGCCGGTGGCGCAACTGCACCACCGTGCCCAGGTGCGCAGTGAAACGCACCCATTTCTCGCCATCCCGTTCAAACGGCTCGATGTCGGTGGCGTGCAGGCTGGAGGTGCTGGCGCCGGTGTCGATTTTCGCCCGAAGGCCCGCGACTCCCAGATCCGGGAGCGCCACCCACTCGCGCAGACCGACAACGGTCAAATGGTCAAATGTCTTCAATGGAAAAAACCAACAATTAACGCGTCCACGCTGCAGGGGAAACCTGAGCTAACGCTTTGAATGCAGGCTTGGCGAACCAGAATCCCTGCATCAGAAATATTCCACAATCCGCCAGGAAATCCCGTTCACCAGCGCTTTCTATGCCTTCGGCGATGACTGTAACGTCCAACTCCGCACAGATTGTGACAATCCCCCGAACGATAGCCTGACGAATACGGTCACGGTCGATATCGCGGATCAGCGCCATGTCGAGTTTGATCAGGTCAGGCTGGAAATCGGCCAGCAGATTGAGCCCCGAATAGCCGGCACCGAAATCGTCGATGGCCGTCTTGAAGCCGAATTCGCGGTATTCACGCAGAATATTGGTCAAATGGCGATAGTTATCTACGTGCTCGCTTTCCAGGGTTTCGAAAATCAGACGGTCGATCGGGAAATTGTGTTTCCTGGCGGCCTCCAGGGTGCTGCGAATGCATAACTCTGGACGATAGACGGCGTTGGGCATGAAGTTGATCGACAAGTGTGTCTGCATATTAAGCGCGGCCGCGCCTTCGATGGCGCGAGTCCGGCAGAGTTGGTCGAAACGGTAGCGGTTGTCTTCTGTAACCTGGTCCAGCACGGTTAACGCGCCTTCACCGGCCGGTCCACGAACCAGCGCCTCGTAGGCGTAAACCGACTCGTCACGCAGATCCACGATGGGCTGATAGGCGAAGGAAAAATCGAAGCCCAGCGGCTCGCTTTGCTGGCAGCCCAGGCACCCGGATCGGGGCGAGGTCAATGAAGACGGAAATTTGGTCACTCGATCACTCCATGCCGTTGAACCGGCGAAGATCACAGTTTATCTGGAGGGCCGGATCCTTGCGCCCGACAGAATCGGTAGTACAGTTCCGACTACTGGCTGAACGAGGAATTCATATGGCGCAAAAACAGGAAGAGGACGACAAGGTCCGTCTCGATAAATGGTTGTGGGCAGCGCGTTTTTATAAAACACGGGCCTTGGCCAAGGCTGCGATCGAGAGCGGCAAAGTGCATTGTCGAGGAGAGCGCTGCAAGCCTGGCAAAGAGCCACGCATTGGCGACGAATTCGAGATTCGCACCGGCTTCGAGGAAAAGACTGTAGTGGTCCAGGCCCTGTCGATCGTGCGTCGTGGCGCGCCGGAAGCTCAGACACTGTATGCGGAGACCGAGGCCAGTATCGCCAAGCGCGAGGCGGCTGCGGCGATGCGCAAGGCCGGGGCGATGGGCGTGACCACCGATGGCAAACCCAGCAAGAAGCAGCGGCGGGATCTGTTTAAATTTCGTGGGAACAGTAGCGGCGAATAAAAAATCGCAGCTTGCCGGTCCTGACTCAAGACCCGTCAAAGGCTGCGATTTTTTTCAGTGGTCGTCGATTATCGTGCGGACACGATGGTCATCCGCGAAATCACCGGCAACTTGCCCAGCAGCCCGAAAATCGGCGCCGTGACCTTCAGCCAGAAATTCGCCGCGTGATAGGCGAACGGCGTGTAATAACCCCAACCCAGCGCCCACACCGACAGCAGCAGACCACCGATGTAATCGTCCTGGCCCCAGTGCGCGCCGGCTACCAGACGCGGCAGCATGAACAGCAGCGCCAGGCCCCAGATCGTCAGGAACTGGCCGGCTGAACGACTGAACACCCCCATGAACAGCGCCCAGATCAGCAACACCGAAGCGTGGTCACCGGGGAAACTCTGGCTTGAGCGATCCTTCAGCTCAAAGGCCTTCTCCAGATGCGGGAAGTAATCGCTCATATGGACGGCGCCTTCGAGCACCATGGAGGGACTGTTGTGCTGCCAGCCCATGTGATCGGCGAATTTGGAAAACAGCGCGCGGATGACCACCATCAGCAGCAGGATCGAGAAAAATCCGAAGAAGGCGCGACGTACATCAATCGCCTTGAAGACCCAGTCGCCCTTGATCAGCAACGTCAGCAGAATCAGTCCGACGACAACATCGAACGGGCGCAGACTTGCAATTGCCCAGATGTGGAGCCATATGGGGTTGCTGGCCAGCGGAGTATTGAGTGAGCGGAACAGCCACTCGTCGAAAACCACACACAGCATCTGGCCTGTAGGCCATAACCAGAAAGCCAGTAGTGCCAATGGCACCGTATTGCACAGAAGCAGCCGGCCGAGGTTCCACCTTGATTGGAACAAACCCGGATTGTTCATAAAATGCCTCCCGTGGCTGAACACAGGCATCAAAATGGATGCCAGAAGCGCGGGATTTTCATTCTTTGTAACCATTTTGTCATTAAAATCAGATACCTAAACCTATGACCGATTTCCTCGATACCGATTACACCCAACGCTTCATCTTCGATGACAGCGACACGCGCGGCGAACTGGTGTCGCTGGAACGCAGCTACGCCGAAGTGCTCGCCAAGCACCCGTATCCGGAGCCGGTTGCGCAATTGCTGGGCGAATTCATGGCTGCCGCGTCGTTGCTGGTGGGCACCCTGAAATTCGATGGCTTGCTGATTCTTCAGGCGCGCTCCGAAGGTCCGATTCCTCTGTTGATGATCGAGTGCTCCAGCGAGCGTGAGATCCGTGGCCTGGCCCGTTACGAGGCTGACCAGATTGCCCCCGACGCGACCCTCGCCGACCTGATGCCTGACGGCGTTCTGGCCCTGACGATCGACCCGACCGTAGGCCAGCGCTATCAGGGCATCGTCGATCTCGACGGCGAAACCCTGTCCGACTGTTTCACCAACTACTTCGTCATGTCCCAACAGGTCGGCACCCGCTTCAAGCTCTGCGCCGATGGTCGTCGCGCCCGTGGCCTGCTGCTGCAGCAACTGCCGGCCGATCGCCTGAAAGATGAAGAAGAGCGCGCCGCCAGCTGGCAGCACATCACCGCGCTGGGCAACACCCTGACCGCTGATGAACTGTTGAGCCTGGACAACGAAACGGTTCTGCATCGTCTCTACCATGAAGAGCAGGTCCGTCTGTTCGATGTGCAGAAACTGCGCTTCCACTGCAGTTGCTCCCGTGAGCGTTCGGGCAATGCACTGGTCAGCCTGGGTCTGGAAGATGCGCAGCAATTGGTGGCCGAGCAGGGTGGCAGCGTCGAGATCGATTGCCAGTTCTGCAACCAGCGCTACCTGTTCGACGCGGCGGATATCGCTCAATTGTTCGCTGGCGCGGGCGTCGAGACGCCGTCAGATACCCGGCACTAAAACGGTTCAGCGCAGGTAAATTCACTGCTCAACGACGGAATAACGCCGTTACGACGGGAGGGCCCTACTCTTTTTGGGCTTTTCTGGCATAATCCGGCCCACTTTTTTCGCGGTAGTAGTGCACGACTTTCTACTACAAAACGTTTGGAGCACACTCGGCCACTGGCCGACGGGGAACCTCATGACGCAAGCCAATAACGCCGTGTACACCGATCTGAGTGTTGATGATCTGGTAAAAGAAGCCCTGAAACGCGGTGAAGGCGAGCTTGCCGATACCGGCGCTCTGGTTGTTCGCACCGGTCACCGCACCGGCCGTTCGCCAGTCGACCGTTTCATCGTTGAAGAGCCTTCCACCCAGGCTGCCATTGCCTGGGGCCCGATCAACCGCAAGTTCCCGGCCGACAAGTTCGACGCGCTGTGGGCTCGTGTTGAAGCATTCAACAACGCGCAAGAGCATTTCGTTTCCCACGTGCATGTAGGCGCGGCCGAAGATCACTACCTGGCCGTGAAGATGACCACTCAGACTGCCTGGCAGAACCTGTTCGGTCGTTGCCTGTTCATCAACCCGGCCCAGTACAATCCGGCCGGTCGCGAAGAGTGGCAAGTGCTGAACGTCGCCAACTTCGAGTGCGTGCCTGAGCGTGACGGCACCAACTCCGACGGTTGCGTGATCATCAACTTTGCCCAGAAGAAAGTGCTGATCGCCGGCATGCGTTACGCCGGTGAAATGAAGAAAGCCATGTTCTCGGTGCAGAACTTCCTGCTGCCGGCCGCTGACGTGCTGCCAATGCACTGCGCTGCCAACATCGGCGAAGAGGGCGACGTGACCCTGTTCTTCGGTCTGTCGGGCACCGGCAAGACCACCCTGTCCGCCGACGAAAGCCGTTACCTGATCGGTGACGACGAACACGGCTGGGGTGAAGGCGTTGTGTTCAACATCGAAGGCGGCTGCTACGCCAAGTGCATCGACTTGTCCGAGAAGAACGAGCCGGTCATCTGGAAAGCCATCAAGCACGGCGCTGTGCTGGAAAACGTCGTGATCGACGACGCCAAGCACGCCGACTACGCCGATGTCAGCCTGACCCAGAACAGCCGCGCAGCCTACCCGCTGGAGCACGTTGCCAAGCGTTCCGAGAAGAACCTGGGCGGCGAGCCCAATGCTGTAATCTTCCTGACCTGCGACCTGACCGGCGTCCTGCCGCCAGTGTCGATCCTGAACAACGAGCAGGCGGCCTACCACTTCCTGTCCGGCTACACCGCACTGGTGGGCTCGACTGAAATGGGTTCGGGCAGCGGCATCAAGTCGACCTTCTCCACCTGCTTCGGCGCACCGTTCTTCCCGCGTCCGGCTGGCGAATACGCTGAGCTGCTGATCAAGCGCATCAAGGGCTTCGGCTCCAAGGTCTACCTGGTCAACACCGGCTGGACCGGCGGTGGCTACGGCGTCGGCAAGCGCTTCAACATCCCGACCACCCGCGCCGTGATCGCAGCGATCCAGAGCGGTGCATTGATCGGTGCTGAAACCGAACACCTGGACACCATCAACCTGGACGTGCCACTGGCCGTACCGGGCGTCGAAACCAACCTGCTCAACCCACGCAACACCTGGGCTGACAAGGCTGCGTACGACGAAGCTGCCAAAGCACTGGCCGGTCTGTTCATCGAGAACTTCAAGAAGTTCGACGTGAGCGACGCGATCAAGGCTGCCGGACCTAAGTTGTAAGGCTTAGTTCTGGTGAATGAAAAAGCCGCCTCTTGAGGGCGGCTTTTTTGTGGGTGATTGGTTGGACTTCGTTGTCAGATCAACTGCCATTATTCCCGCAGAGTCCGCGCTAAACAGCCAGAGTAATGCTACTTAAGGAGCCTCGAACTCCTAAGCATTTTTTCTCCAGCCATCATGGCCATTGCCGTCTGGTATGCAGCACTCGCAGCACTTCCACAACATCAACTTTGATTGCGTAGATGATGACGTAGTTTGGGGTGACGACGATTTCGCGGGTGCCTTCCGCGATACCTTTTCGGTATATGGCTGGGTGCTGGCGAGCGCTTTCTCCTTTCAGTTCGAAAACCTCATCGAGCTCAATCGCTGCAACGGGATTTTCCTGTCCGATACGCTCCATGATGTTGTCTCGGTCATCCAGCGCCTCTTGGCGCCAGACTAACCTCATCAACGTACTCGCTGACGCAGGGCATCACGCTTGGCGGCAAATATCCTGCGAGCGTCTTCATCGCTGACGCTGGGTCTTGGGTCATCAATGCTGATTTGTACCTGTTGCTTGACCCATTCTTCATACGCAGCGGCTTCATGAGCTTGTTTCATCGCTTCGGCGCGATCAGGGCGGTCATAGGTTTTTATTTGAAGAGGGTCATAACTGGAGGCGTCCACATCGAAGTGATTGATACCCACTCCTTGCAGGTATGTCACCAGTGTTTCGAACCGCTTGAACAGCCGCACCTGACCACTGCGCTGTGCTGCCAGTGAATACTCTTTGCTTCCTTGCTGAACTTGAATCGACCAGCCACCGGGCTTGGCGACGATATGTGCGCTACTGATCGAACCGTTCTCAAACAGTCGCGTGAGAGTGCTGTGATCAATGGTTTCAGTGGTCATGAAAGCAAGCCCTTGGTTGAACAATGGCTCCCATCGTACGCAATCAATAATAGTTTGCAAAATCCAGATCCTTAAGTTTTGCGCCGGAAATGTCAGCGTCAGTGTTTGAGATAGAGGCAGGCAGTTCTAGCCATGAACACGCCTGCCTGAGGAGTTCGTTAGGCCGGGGCTTTCCAGCTGAGCATTTTCTGCTGGGCGACTTGCAGCAGGTCACAGCCGTCTTTGGTCAGCAGGTAGAGGGCGTGGGTGATGTGCGGGATGTCTTCGACGTCGGCGTGTTTGAAGCAGAGGCAGTAGAGGGTTTGCAGCAGGTCGCTGGAGGCACGCAGGCGCTGGACGGCGCATTCGAGGATGTCTTGCGGGTTGGCATCGGTGTCGATGACCAGGGGCTTGGTGTCGGTGAGGTTGGAGTCGACGGGGCGGTAGCGATCGGAGTGGAGCTCGTTCCATGATTTCATTTTTTCTATCTCTGTAGGCATCGATGAACCGCTGCTACCGTGACCAAGCGGTGGAGGCGGACTGTGTTCAAGTTGGTCAAACCGGCAGAGATAACCCGGTACGCCGAAGCGTCCCAAACACAGCCCGCCATAAAGCATGCCGACAGAAAGAGCTCGGCAGCATACAAGGGCATGTATCAGTTATCTCTGTTTTTCAGGTGACCAAACCTGAATCGCTGATTGGGCAGCGACACTCACAACTATAGATTTGGGCTAACAGGCACCGATAGAAGACAAGGCGCCGCTGCCTGTAGGAACGGGATGCAGATCCGGGCAGGCCGTTCCTACAGATCAATCACGGTTTCAACGAATCGCCCGATACGCCTCAACATCCAGCACACTCGTCGTCAGCCCGCTCGCCGGGGTGTAGATCGTGCCTTTTACCGTCGAGAACGGAACGCCTTTGCTGCCCAGCGAAACGTAGCGTTCGCCTTGATCCAGTTCGGTGAACCAGGTGTAGGAGCACTTTTCCATGGCCTTGTATTTCGCTGCCGCATTGACGATGGCGGCGGCATGGTTGCGAAGGTCGGCGTCGGAGAGGTTGAGGTTTTTTTCGAGGACGGTGCCCCAGCGTTTCAGGCAGACCTCTGCAAAGTGGCGGACGATGAGACCCGGTTCGGCCAGCACTTTGGGACCACTGTTGCCATCGGCGGAGGCGTTGCCGACCAGGGTGGCGTGACGGCCGGGCATGGGGAAGATGCTGGTCTTGGTGCTGGTCGCGGTTTGTGGGATGACGCAGCTGAAGCCTTTGGATCGTTCGTCCCGTGCATAGAAGCCCACGTACTCTTTTACGTTGGTGTTGAGCTTCACCCGGTGTTCCTGAAAGTTACCGATACCGGGCACGGGATCAATGGCGAAGATATTCACTGGAATGTTTTTCAGCGCAGTGTCGTTGAACATGGCATTGGCCAGCATGTGGCAACTTATGCCGCCACGGCTCCAGCCCACCAGATTGACTTTTGTTGGAATGACACCGTCCTTGCGGAAAGTTTTAATGATCTGCTCCTGTAACTTCTGTTGCGTGATGCTGCGGTCGCCGTAGTTGTACTTGCGCCATAGCCACGAGCCCTCGACTTTTACATCTTCAATGGGAATGCCTGCCGCTTTGAGGCGGTTATATTCTGCTTCGGTCAGTTGCTCGCGCTGCCAGTCGCATTTGCCTTTGATGATGTTCATCGCGTGCTGGACGTTTTCCTCCCAGCCCTTGCCGAACAGGGTTCCGCTGAGGCCATAGTCCTTGGATTTGGTGAACAGGTCATCGGCCTGCAGGTTACTGGTGCCGGGGCCATCGACCACGATCCATTCGGCGAACTCGCGACCAGAGTGATGGGAGGCAAGTGTGGAGACCAGTTCGCCATCCCAATAATTTTCGTGGGTGTTATCAAACTTTGTCGAACCTGTACCGCAAAAGAAAATAGTTAGCGTAGTCATGTTGTTGCTCTGGGTTGATGAAAGAGCAAACAGGCTAGTTCTGAACTTCGCAGTAATGGAAGTGAAGGGTTGTTTCGAACTTTGTAAGTTTGGCTGGTGGCGTTAATTATTTATTCGTTGTCTTGCAACTTCCAGCAAGTCGCAGCCGTCCTGCGTCAACAGATAAAGCGCATTGACGATGTTGGGGATGTCTTTGACATCGGCCTGTTTGAAACACAGGCAGTAAAGAGTTTCCAGCAGGTTGTTGGCCGCCCGCAGCCGCTGATCGGCGGCATCAAGGAGATCGCGGTGGCTCGCTTCGGTATCAATGATCAGCACGGGCGTTTCGCTATAGCTGGTTGTGAGTGCGCGGTATCGGGTGTTTGACGGTTTGAACATGTTCATGATCGGGGTGTGTCCTTTACGAAGTCGCTGTGGCGGGCCGACACAGTGTTTTCAGTCGCGCCGGCCACTATAGAAGGGTGCCCTCGAGCGGGACAAGACAGCCGCGATGGACAGAATTCGTAGGGGTTTTTCCGGGGTTCGGGCATTTGCCCTACGCATTTTTGCGGTGTTTTCACAGCCAAACCCTGACGGAAGAAATTTCCCACGCGTTTGTCGGGCGATTCCCGGTAAACCTCTGTATGGTGCGCGCCAGAATCCGTAGGGCGTTTCCAGACGTCCGACACACGCTTAAAGGGAATTAGGTATGCAGTGGCTACGAATGGCCTCGATCATCTTGCTGTGGGCCAGTGGTTGTCGTTTGACGGTGGCCTCCGACACGGGCAATGGGCTGGCGCTGGCCAACCTGGAGCGCAGCGGTTGGCCCGATGCACTCACCACTCAAGCCAACATTGACACAGCTTCCCGCGCTGAAGTGTTGATCTTCGGCAAGGCTCTGCTGGCGAGCGAAGCGCTGGACGAAACGGGACTCAAACAACGACTGGGCGTGCAGCAAATGCAGCTCAAGTCGATCCGGCAAGTGCGCGACGGTCTGTGGGATCGCTTGCTCCATACCTATCGCAACGCCAGTCAGAATTGCGACGAACAAGCGTTTTGCCCGCGGGTGCGCAGCGTCGCCGACTTGCGTCAGTTGGCGGCGGCATTTACGGGCGATATCAGCCCGGCCCATGCACTGTGGGCGAGCAAGAGCCTGGACGTGCATGAGCGGGTACTGGATGAGCAATTGCGGGTGGCCGTCCTGCGGCCATAGCGCTTTGGCGGGTGTCAGGTTGAAGAGGTTTCATCCGTTGTCACGGCGGAAGCCCAGGGCGGTGGAAAGTTGTCGGGAGAGGGCGTACATCCACCCAGTAACAGGGATGCAAGGATCAGGGCGAAGGGCAGTTTCAAAGGCTTTGACATGTTCACTCCTTGATAAAAATCCATGGGCATCGGCCGTCCTGGCTCGAGGCGTGACGGACATTACCTTCAGGTCGATTCACGCGGCGATGAACAAAGTGTTTCATTTGTTTGATCCCGTGGCTTGGCCGCCGACGCTGTATCATCCCGTATCGATTTGCCCCCGACCTTTTCTCGATTCGCTGCGATCGCCCGCTAGGCTGTTGGCATCACGGCGGTCAACGGAGTGACAGCGAATGCACAACACCCTGGAACAGGTTTTCGGTTATCCACAATTTCGACCCGGTCAGGAAGCGGCAATCAGCGCTGTGCTGGCCGGGCGCTCGGCGGCGGCGATTTTTCCCACGGGTTCCGGCAAGTCCCTTTGCTACCAGGTCCCGGCGCTCCTGCTGCCGCACCTGACGCTGGTGGTTTCGCCGTTGCTGGCACTGATGCAGGATCAGCTTGAGTTCTTGCGGCGCCACGGCATTTCGGCGGGGAGCATCGACTCGGCACAGAGCCGCGAAGATGCCAACGACGTGATGACCCGTGCCCGTTCGGGCGAATTGAAGATTCTGATGATTTCCGTTGAGCGCTTGAAGAACGAGCGCTTCCGCAATTTTTTGCAGCGGGTGCCGATCTCGCTGCTGGTGGTGGATGAGGCGCACTGCATCTCCGAATGGGGCCATAACTTCCGGCCCGACTACCTCAAGCTGCCGGACTACCAGCGCCAGTTCAACATTGCGCAGACCTTGCTGCTGACTGCCACGGCAACGCCGAAAGTCATCGCCGACATGCAGGCGAAATTCGCCATCGCCGCCGAGGATGTGGTGACCACCGGTTTCTACCGGCCCAACCTCAATCTGCTGGTGGAGCCGGTACGCGGTGAGGACAAGCGTCGACGGCTGGTGCAGTGGATGGCCGAGCGTGCGGGTCAGCCGAGCATCGTCTACGTCACCCTGCAGAAAACCGCCGAACACATCGCCGAGCATCTGGAGCGCAATGGCATCCAGGCCGAGGCTTACCACGCCGGGTTGCCCCACGAACAACGTGAAGCGATCCAGAAGCGCTTCATGGGCGGGCAGTCCAATTGCATCGTCGCCACCATCGCGTTCGGCATGGGCATCGACAAGAGCGACATCCGCAACGTGGTGCATTTCGACCTGCCCAAATCCATTGAAAACTACAGCCAGGAAATCGGCCGCGCCGGGCGTGATGGGCAACCTTCCGACTGTCTGGTGCTGGCCAACCGCGACAGTCTCAATGTGCTGGAAAACTTCGTCTATGGCGACACGCCGGAGCGCGACGGCATTCGCCATGTGCTGGACGAGTTACAGGCCGCTGCCCCTGAAGGTCAGTGGGAGTTTTTACTCGGGCCGCTGGCGGATCAGAGCAACATCCGTGCGCTGCCATTGAAGACGTTGCTGGTGCAACTGGAGCTGCGAGGGCTGATTGCCCCGCGCTACGCGTATTACGCCGAATACCGTTTCAAATACCTGCTGGAGCCCGAGGCGTTGCTTGAGCGTTTTGAGGGTGAGCGCAGGGATTTCGTCGCGGCGATCATCCAGACTTCGAGCCGCGCGCGGACCTGGGCCACGGTGAATTTCGAGGCGATGTATTCGCAATATTCGGCCGAGCGAAATCGTGTGGTGAAGGCGCTGGATTACTTCCAGGAGAAGGGCTGGGTCGAGCTGGAAAGCAAACAGATGACCGAGGTCTACAACGTGCTGCACAGCGCCTTCGACAGCCAGGTCCTGAGTGGCGAGTTGCATGATGACTTCTCCCGCCACGAACAGGCCGAAGTGGCGCGGATTCACGCGATGCTCGAATTGTTCGCCACCGAGCGTTGCCTGGGCCACCGACTGGCGGAGTACTTCGGTGATCACAATGCCCCCGAGCATTGCGGGCATTGTTCGGTGTGCCACGGGCAGGTCGCCCGGCTGCCGTCACCTCCGGCGTTGCCGGCGCTTGTGGATAAAAGTTTTCCGGCGTTGTGCGGCGATTTTATCCACAGGCATGAGCAACTGACCGGCAGTGTTCCTTCGGCGGAGCGGCTGACGCGGTTTCTGTGCGGGATCAGTGTGCCGCTGTTTACCAAACTCAAGGCGCGAACCATCTCCGGGTATGCGGCGCTGGAGGACTACCCCTACGCAGACGTGCGGGCGTGGGCTCAGGCGCATCTCTGAGGCATCGAATCCATTTGCTGAATGTCGATCATCACGGCAATAAACTTCAAAAATGCCCGGTGGCTGACTATGGTGAAGGCTGTCTTTGGATCGCCCACAAGAGAACAACATGAGCCAGACATCCTTCGAAATTCAGCGGGCCGCCGTGATCGGCGCCGGCACCATGGGCCGTGGCATTGTCATGTGCCTGGCCAACGCCGGCGTGTCAGTGCAATGGGTCGACAACAATCCACAGATGCTTGAGCAGGCGCTGAAGACGGTGGCCGATACCTATGCGCACAACGTGCGTCAGGGGCGGATCGATCAGGCCGAGGCTGATGCGCGAATCGCCCGGGTCAGCGCGGCGGCGGATTATGTGGCGATCCGCAACGTCGACCTGGTGATTGAAGCGGTGTACGAGAACCTCGAGCTCAAACAGAAGATCTTCCGTGAGCTCGATGGCGTGCTGAAGCCAGAGGCGCTGCTGGCGAGCAATACTTCGGCGCTGGACATCGACGCCATTGCCGCCGCGACACGGCGGCCGACTCAAGTGCTGGGCCTGCATTTCTTCAGCCCGGCGCACATCATGAAACTGCTGGAAATAGTCCGTGGCGCGCAGACCTCACCGGCTGTGCTTGAAGCCGCTCTGGAGTTGGGCAAGCGCATGGGCAAGGTCAGTGTGGTGTCGGGCAACTGCCACGGTTTTATCGGCAACCGCATGCTCCATCCATACGTGCTCGAAGCGCGCAAGATGTTGCTCGAAGGGGCGTATCCACATCAGGTCGATGCGGCGTTGCAGAGTTTCGGTTTCGCCATGGGGCCGTTTCGCATGTACGACGCGGTCGGCATCGATCTTGAGTGGCGTGCCCGCGAGCTGGCCGGCAAAGGGCAGGACGCGCCCGAGGTTCAGGTGGATAACCGCTTGTGTGAACTGGGTCGCTTCGGTCAGAAGTCCGGCAACGGTTACTACCATTACGAACCAGGCAGTCGTCAGGCCGAGCATGACCCTGAAGTGGACGCACTGGTGTTGAGCGTCAGCGAAGGTCTGGGGTTTCATCGCCGTGAGATCGGGTCCGAGGAGATCCTTGAGCGCTGTCTGCTGGCGTTGGTCAACGAGGGCGCGAAGATCCTGCAGGAAGGGATTGCCGAGACGGCGCATGACATCGATCAGGTTTACCTGAACGGCTATGGCTTCCCGGCGGAGAGGGGCGGGCCGATGGCCTGGGCGGACGATCAGGGGCTGGCAGATATTCACAAGCGGCTGCTGGCGCTGGAAACGCGGCAGGGAGATCAGTGGCGACCGGCACAATTGATTGGCGAGCTGGCGGCGCGAGGAAAGGGTTTTTACCTTTAGACTGAGGCGATCACTCAAGGAATCGACACTGATGTCCAACCCGATGCCGCAACGCGCCGATTACCCGCATTTCCAGCCGATCACCACGCGCTGGCACGACAACGATGCCTATGGCCACGTCAACAACGTCACCTACTACAGCTTTTTCGATACGGCCGTGAACACCTACCTGATTCAGGTCGGTGGGCTGGATATTCACGATGGCGAGGTGGTGGGGTTTGTGGTGAGTTCGTCTTGCGATTACTTCGCCTCGATTGCGTTCCCGGACTTGATCGAAGTCGGCTTGCGGGTCGGCAAACTGGGCAACAGTTCAGTGCAATATGAGCTGGCCGTATTCAAGGCTGGCGAGCATGAAGCCTGTGCGGCGGGGCGTTTCGTGCATGTGTTCGTTGATCGTGCATCGAACCAGCCGGTGGCGATCCCTGCGGGTTTGCGCGGAGCGCTGGAACGGCTGGCGATCTGACAGGCAAAAAAAATCGCAGCTCGGGGGAGCTGCGATCTGGCTGTACCGGCAACGAGGTCAGGCCTCAGTCGCGGTAGTAGCGGTGATGCTTGCGATGGCCGTACGCGTGGCCACGACCACGGTGATCGTCGCGGTAGTAGCGACCACGGTCACGGCCGCGATCGTAATAGCGGTCTTCGCGATTGCTCTCGTTGCCCATGTAGTTACCCAGCGCGCCACCGGCGCCGCCACCTGCTGCGGCGCCGATCAGGCTGCCGGTGGTGCCGCCCATGCTGCGGCCGACCACGTTACCGCCGGCTGCGCCCAATGCACCGCCAATGGCGGCTTCGCCACGGCTGTGTTTGTTGGCGCCCACCGCGCTACCACCCGCGCCACCCAGGGCCGCGCCAATGGTTGAACCTGTGCTGCCGCCTAAAGACTGACCGACGACCGAGCCAAGAACCCCGCCCAATGCGCCGCCCACACCTGCTTCGGTGGTGCCTCCGGCAGAAGCGAAGCCACTGACCAGGCCAAGGGACAACAAGAGAATCTGGGAGAACTTCATAGAGGAGCCTCAAAGGGATGACGGCGCGATCCTGAGGCTCTGCAATGGGCGTGACAATCGAAATCCGACGAATAGCACGACCTGTATACAATTCTGCAAGCTACTGATTTTTGGGTGGAACTTAACCGTTTTTCGTCGGTCTTTAACTACTTCGGACAGGCCGCTTTGATCACAAAGCGGCCTTTTTTGTGGGCGGTTGAAAAGTGTTCGCGCAGGAAAAGATCATTGATTCGGCTGCCGCTTTCGCGAGCGGGCTCGTTCAGGCGCCGTATCAGGCTGACTTGGCCATGATCAGTCCCGTCTCACTCGCCGCCTCCAACCTGATTGCGATGAACTTCGACGTCGGCGTATGGCTGCCATCGCCGGTGCTTTCCAGCGGCACCAACGGGTTCACTTCAGGGTAATAAGCCGCCGCTTGCCCCGCCGGTATATCGAACGCCAGCAGCGTGAAGCCCTTCACCCGACGCTCGCGTCCATCGTCCCACAACGACACGATGTCAGCCTTCTGCCCGGGCTTGAAGCCCAGGCGAATGATGTCCGCCTCGTTGGCAAACAACACGTCACGCTGTCCCTTCACGCCGCGATAACGGTCGTCGAGACCATAAATCGTGGTGTTGTACTGATCGTGAGAGCGCATCGATTGCAGGATCAGGTCCGGCAGTTTGCCGGTGGCGCGGGTGCGTTCGTGAATCAGGTCCTTGGGCAGCAGGTTCGGCTTGAAGTTGGCCCGGCCCGATGTGGTGTTCCACTTGCGCGCGCCGGCGCTGTTGCCCAGGTAGAAACCGCCCGGGTTCTTGACCTTCTCGTTGAAGTCCTTGAAGCCCGGAATGGTGTCGGCGATCAGTTCGCGAATGCGCCGGTAGTCGGCCACCAGCCAGTTCCAGTCCACCGGTTTGCTGCCCAGGGTTGCGGCGGCGATGCCGGCGATGATCGACGGCTCCGAGCGCATCTGGTTCGACAGCGGCTGCAACTGACCGTTGGAGGCGTGCACCATGCTGAACGAGTCTTCCACGGTGACGGCTTGCGGGCCCTCGGTCTGGATGTCGATGTCGGTACGGCCCAGGCACGGCAGGATCAATGCGTCCTTGCCGTGGGCGAGGTGGCTGCGGTTGAGCTTGGTGCTGATCTGCACGGTCAGGTCGCAGTTGCTCAGGGCCTGGAAGGTGCGCGGGCTGTCCGGCGTGGCCTGGGCGAAGTTGCCACCCAGCCCGATGAACACCTTGGCGCGACCTTCGGCCATCGCGTGAATCGCCTCGACCACGTTGTGCCCGTTGTGGCGTGGCACCTTGAACTGGAAGCGACGCTCCAGGGAATCGAGGAACGCCACCGGCGGACGCTCGTTGATGCCCATGGTGCGGTCGCCCTGCACGTTGCTGTGGCCGCGCACCGGGCACAGACCGGCGCCGGGCTTGCCGATGTTGCCGCGCAGCAGCATCAGGTTGGCGATTTCCTGGATGGTCGGCACTGAATGGCGGTGCTGGGTGATGCCCATCGCCCAGCACATGATCACGTTCTTGCCTTTGGCGTACATGCGCGCCGCTTGCTCGATCTCGACCAAGGTCAGGCCGGACTGCGAGACGATCTGCTCCCACGGCGTGTCATCGACGACGCCCAGGTATTCCAGCACGTTGACGCTGTGTTCATTGAGGAAATCGTGATCGAACACCGCCGGTGCGCCGGCCTTCTGCGCATCGCGTTCCCATTGCAGCAGGAATTTGGCCATGCCGCGCAACACCGCCATGTCGCCGCCCAGTGCCGGGCGGAAATACGCGGTGTTGGTCGGTTTGTCGCCATTGGTGAGCATTTCGATCGGGTGCTGCGGGTGCTGGAAGCGTTCCAGGCCGCGCTCTTTCAGTGGGTTGATGCAGACCACCTGAGCACCGCGTTTCACCGCTTCACGCAGCGGCTCAAGCATGCGCGGGTGGTTGGTGCCGGGGTTCTGGCCCCAGACGAAAATTGCATCGGCGTGTTCGAAATCGTCGAAGGTCACGGTGCCTTTGCCGACACCGACACTTTGCGCGAGCGCAACACCGCTGGCCTCGTGGCACATGTTCGAGCAGTCGGGAAAGTTGTTGGTGCCGAAGGCGCGCACGAACAGTTGATACAGGTACGCCGCTTCGTTGCTGGCGCGGCCCGAGGTGTAGAACTCGGCCTGATCCGGACTCGACAGCCCTTGCAGGTGTTTGCCGATCAGCGCGTAGGCGTCGTCCCAGCTGATTGGCTTGTAGCGATCGGTTTCGGCGTCATACACGACCGGCTCGGTCAGGCGACCTTGATACTCGAGCCAGTAGTCGCTCTGTTCCAGCAAAGCGGTGACGCTGTGTTTGGCGAAGAATTTGCCGTCCACCCGACGTTTGGTCGCTTCCCAGTTCACCGCTTTGGCGCCGTTCTCGCAGAACTTGACCATGCCGCTTTCCGGGGAGTCGCCCCAGGCGCAGCCCGGGCAGTCGAAGCCGCCGTTCTGGTTGGTCTTGAGCATCATGCGCAGGTTCTTCAGCGCATTGTCGCTGGTCAGCCAGGCCTGGGCCACGCTGATCAGTGCGCCCCAGCCGCCGGCAGCGCCCTTGTAAGGCTTGTAGCGCGGGACGGGTTTCTGGTCGGCTTGATGGTGTTGGCTCACGAGTGTTTCTCCATTTCTGGGCTATACACCCGCGGCGCGTTCTTCTGCGGCAGGTGGATGAGATTGAGGTGGTGGCGCCGGGCCCATTGCACGGCGAGGCCGGTGGGCGCGGACAGACTGACGAGGGTCTGGATGCCGGCACGCAAGACTTTCTGGATCAATTCGAGGCTGCAGCGGCTGGTGACGATCGCCAGGCCGCCGGTTGTGGATATCTTTTGTCGGATCAGGCCGCCGATCAGTTTGTCGAGAGCGTTGTGCCGGCCGATGTCTTCACGACCCAGCAGCAATTCGCCGCTGGCATTCATGAACACCGCCGCGTGCACCGCGCCGCAATGTTGGCCCAATGGCTGGAAGGCGCCGATGCGTTGGCGCAGACCGGCGAGCCATTCGGCGGGCGGCAACGGTGCGCCGGGCAAAACCTTGAGATCAGGCAACGCCTGCTCCACTGCTTCGACGCCGCACAACCCGCAACCGCTGGTGCCGGCCAGTTGCCGACGCTGCTGCTTGAGGTTCCAGAAGGCGCGGTTGGCGATGGTCACTTGCGCGTATTGCGCCGAGCCCGCACCGGTCAGTTGCAGGTCGTAGATGTCCGAGGCGTCTTCGATGATGCCGCTGCCGAGGCTGAAGCCGACGATGAAGTCTTCAAGGTCGGTCGGGGTGACCAGCATCACCGCCTGGCTGATGCCGTTGTAGGCAATCGCCAGTGCGACTTCTTCGGCCAGCGCGGTACTGGCCGACTCCGCCAGGGGCAGGTCGCTGTAGCTGTAGGTCTGACTGGCGGCGGGCGCGGGCGTTTCGAGTGCAGGCGCCGCGCAGGCCGGGCGCTTGGCGTTCATGGCATCACCGAGGGATTGATCAACGTTAAGACTAGGCGCGGCAACTTGTCGCGTCTAATCGCTAGTGTCGATCTATCGATAGATGCCGTCGATCAAGCGGCCGCTGGCGATTTCTGATAAAGCGCGAAACAGGCCTCGGCCAGTGCCGAACGCGGGGCGCCGCGGCGCATGATCAAGCCCAGGCGGGCGAGGGTCTGGGCGTTTTCGATCGGTTGCAGGCGCAGGTGATCGGTGAGGCTTTCGAGGCCGCCGTCCAGCGGCATGATCGCGCAGCAGAATCCGCCGTGCACAGCTTGTAACAATTGATGCACTGCGTCGGTCTGCAACAACGGCTGTGGTGTCAGGCCGCGGCTGTGGAAATTGTGGTCGATGGATTGGCGAAAGTGCATGCCGCTGGTGAGCATGCCCAGCGGCAGTTCGATCAGCGCCTGCCAGCTCAGCGGTGCTTCGCCGAAACTGAAGGAACGCTGATCGTAGAGCAGGCCCATGCGGGTTTCGTCGAACGCCAGGGATTCGAAACGCTCATTGTCGAGACGATCCAGATAGGACACGCCGATGTCGATCCGGTTGTCCGCCAGTTGTTCGAGGATCTGCTCCGAACTCAGCGCCGACAGCTCGAAACGCAGGTCCGGGTGTGCGGAGTGCAAGCGTTGCATCAACGGCAGCGGGTCGAAACTCGACAGCGGCACGACCCCCAGACGCAAGGTGCCAATCAGGTTGCCGCGACAGGCTGCCGCTTCCGCCTGCAGGCCGTCATAAGCCGCCAGCACCGTGCGCGCCCAGGCCAGCACGCGTTCACCAGGTGCGGTGAAACCTTCGAAGCGCTGGCCGCGATTGACCAGCGGCAGATCGAGTTCTTCTTCGAGGCTGCGCAGGCGCATCGACAAGGTCGGCTGGGTAATGTGGCAGCGGGCGGCGGCCTGGCCGAAGTGGCGGGTTTCGTCGAGGGCGATGAGGAATTTCAGCTGCTTGATGTCCATCTTCGCTCCGGGGCGCTGGCAAGGGTGGGCGATTCTACCGCTTGCGCGGGGGCAGGGTCATTGGTCGGGCCGGAACCGGGCTGGTTCGCGGTGGTCTAGGCTTGGGCGTCTGGAACCTAAATCAAGGAGTGTGCGCTATGAGTCTTTTGAGCTTTGTAAAAGAAGCAGGTGAGAAACTGATCGACCTGCTGACCCCCGGCAACGCCAATGCCAGCGAGCAATTGAAGGAGCACATCAGCAAGGTCGGGTTGGGTAACCCGAATGTCCAGGCGACCGTGGACGGTGACAAGGTGACGGTCACCGGCGAAGTGGCAAGCCAGGAAGAGAAAGAGAAGATTCTGCTGGCCGTCGGCAATATCGAAGGCGTGGGCAGTGTCGATGACCAGATCACGGTCACCGGGCCGGTGGTGGCTGCCGCACGTTTCGTGGTGGTGAAAAAGGGCGACACCCTCAGCGCGATTTCCCTGGCGGTGTATGGCAATGCCAACCAGTACAACAAGATTTTCGAGGCCAACAAGCCGCTGCTCAAGGACGTGAACAAGATCTATCCGGGGCAGACGCTGCGTATTCCCGAGTAACAACAGGCTGCGGGAGCTGCCTTCGGCAACTCCCGCAACATTCAGAGTCCGGCAATCAAATCCCGGTAATCCTCGACCGCCGCAAACTCCCCGGTGTCTTTCGGCCCTTTGCGGCTGTCCGGTTCCCTGACGGCCAACAGATGCGCCACGCCGAAATTCCGCGCACTGCGCAGGATCGGCAAGGTGTCGTCGATGAACAGGCTGCGCGCCGGGTCGAAGTCGATGTCGGCCTGCAAGGCGTCCCAGAATTGCGGGTTCTCCTTGGGAAAACCGTAATCGTGGGAACTGATCAGCCGCTCGAAGTACGGCGCCAGTTCAATTCGTTCCAGTTTCAGCGACAGCGAATCACGGTGCGCATTGGTGATCATCACCACGCGTTTGCCGGCGCTTATGAGGGCAGCCAGAAACGTGTCGGCGTCGGGACGCAGGGCGATCAGGTGGGCGGTTTCCAGCTTCAGTTCGCGCACCGACAGCTTCAGCTCCGCGCTCCAGAAATCCAGGCAATACCACTGCAATTGACCGGCATGGCGTTCGAACAACGGCTGCAACTCCATCTCCGCCATGGCCCGGCTCACGCCGTGCAGTTCGGCGTAGCGTTGTGGCAAGTGTTCCAGCCAGAAATGGTTGTCGAAGTGCAGATCCAGCAACGTGCCGTCCATGTCCAGCAGAACGGTATCGATGTCGGACCACGGTAATGAAGGCATGGCAACGTCTCGAACGGTAGAAAGATATCCGACGCAAACAATCGGAAAAGCCGCGTTATAGTAGCGCGTTCACGCCAAGGAGCTTTGCATGCGCCAGAAACCAACCGTACTCGCCCGGGAAATCGTCGCCACCAGCCGTCTGTTCTGCGTCGAAGAGCTGAAGCTGCGCTTTTCCAATGGCGTGGAGCGCACCTACGAGCGGCTGGTGGGCAAGGGCGCCGGTTACGGCGCGGTGATGATTGTGGCGATGCTCGATGCGGAGCACGCGGTGCTGGTCGAGGAATACTGCGGCGGCACCGACGAGTACGAACTGTCACTGCCCAAAGGGTTGATCGAACCGGGCGAGGACGTGCTGGCGGCGGCCGAGCGCGAGCTCAAGGAAGAGGCGGGTTACGGTGCCCGGCAACTGGAACACCTGACCGAGCTGTCGTTGTCCCCCGGTTACATGAGCCAGAAAATCCAGGTGGTGCTTGCCAGCAATCTGTATGAAGAGCGCCTGGAAGGCGACGAGCCGGAGCCGATGCGGGTGGACAAGATCAACCTGCGGGACCTTTCTTCATTGGCGCAAAATCCGCAATTTTCCGAAGGTCGAGCCTTGGCGGCGTTGTACCTGGCCCGCGATCTGCTGACCCAGCGCGGCTTTTTTCAGTCATGAGTGAGATGTCTATGAGTTTTCCCCATCCGTTGATGGCGCCGGTGGTTGAACTGGCGTTGCGGGCCGGCGAGGCGATTCTGCCGTTCTGGCGTGCCGATGTGGCGGTGACCGCCAAGTCTGATGATTCGCCAGTGACCGCTGCGGATATCGCCGCGCACGAGGTGATCGTGGCTGGCCTGACCGCCCTGGATCCGAGCATCCCGGTGTTGTCCGAAGAAGACGCCAGCATCCCGCAGAGCGTGCGCGCCGGCTGGCAGCGCTGGTGGCTGGTGGATCCGCTGGATGGCACCAAGGAATTCATCAGCGGCAGCGAAGAATTCACCGTCAACATTGCCTTGATCGAAAATGGCCAAGTAGTTTTTGGCGTGGTGTCGATGCCGACCAATGGGCGTTTCTACGTCGGTGGTGCGGGGCTGGGTGCCTGGCGTGGCGATAAGGGCGGTACGCCAGTGGCGATTCAGGTGCGTGACGTGCCGGGGCCTGGCGAAGCCTTCACCGTGGTCGCCAGCCGTCGCCATTCGAGTCCGGAGCAGGAGCGGCTGCTGTCTGGTTTGAGTGCAAGCCTGGGCGAATTGCAACTGGCCAATATCGGCAGTTCGCTGAAATTCTGTCTGCTGGCCGAAGGCGCAGCGGATTGCTATCCACGGCTGGCGCCGACATCCCAGTGGGACACGGCGGCGGCGCAAGGCGTGCTGGAAGGCGCAGGTGGCGAGGTGCTGAGTTTGAACGGAGAAGCGTTCTGCTACCCGGCGCGGGAAACACTGCTGAACGAGTTCTTCCTGGCGCTGCCGGCAAAAGCCGCGTGGCGCACGAAGCTGCTGGAACTGGCCCGGTCGTAAGCGCACTTCCACACCTCAGCGGTGCAGGACGTACTGCCCGCTGAAGGTCACCGCATCCTCATCGCTACCCGCATTGACGACTCGCGTTTGCAGTGTCAATCGCGCCCGCCCGTAGCGCTGATACATCGTCAGAAACTTCTTCCACACGGCTGCATTCGGCGCTGCGCAGATGGCGTTGGCATCGCCGGTAACCGGCAGCGGATAACTGATCTGTCCTTCCTGGATCACGATGTGTCCGTCGGTGATGCCTTCTTCCTTCAAGCGCAGATGCAGCCAGCCCCAGCCGGCCAGCACTGCGCCGCAATACAGACTGCCGCCGAACATGGTGCTCTTGTGATTGACGTTGGCTTCCAGTGGCAGGTGCAGACGCAACTCACCCTCGTGCCAGTCAAGCACTTTGAGGCCCATGTCCCGGGTCAGCGGAATGTCGTGATGGAGGACGGATTCCAGATAGCGACTGTCACGATTCATTCGGATTCGTCTCCATGGCTGCTGCTGTCGGCGAAGTTCAGCCCGTGCTTGCGCAGTTTGTCGTGCAGGGTCTTGCGCGGAATACCCAGCGCTTCGGCGAGACTGCGCACCGAGCTGTGCGAACGGGTCAGTTCGGCGGCGATCAGCGACTTTTCGAAATTTTCCACCTGGTCACTGAGGCCTCCACTCGTGACCTCGATGGTGCCACTGCTGCCGTCGGTCTGAGTATTGTCCAGCGCCAGTTCCAGGCCGAGGGCGAAGCGTTCCGCCGCGTTCTGCAATTCGCGCACATTGCCCGGCCATGAGTGACGCAGCAGCAACGCCCGTTGTGCCGGTTGCAGTTCATGAGGTGGCAGACCGTGGCGGGCGCTGGCTTCATCGGCGTAGTGCTGGAAGAGCACCAGCGCGTCTTCGCCCCGCTCACGCAGTGGCGGAATGCGCAGCGGCGCCACGTTGAGGCGGTAATACAAGTCCGCCCGGAACCGTCCTTGATCGGCGGCTTGGCGCAGGTCTTCCTTGGTCGCGGCGATGACGCGGATATCCAGCGGGATCAACTGATTGCCGCCCAGCCTTTCGACCACTCGTTCCTGCAGCATGCGCAGCAGTTTGACCTGCACGTCCATGCTCATGCTTTCGATTTCATCGAGAAACAACGTGCCGCCATTGGCGAATTCGAATTTACCGATCCGGCGTTTTTGCGCACCGGTGAATGCGCCGGGCTCGTGGCCGAACAGTTCGCTTTCCACGACCGACTCGGCCAGTGCCCCGGCGTTGATCGCCACGAACGGGCCGTTGCGCCGGCTCGACAGGTCGTGCAGTGCGCGGGCGACGACTTCTTTGCCGGCACCGGTTTCGCCGAGGATCAGGACATCAGCCTTGGTCGCGGCCAGTGCGCCGATCTGCTCGCGCAGACGCGCCATCGGGGCGGACTGACCGACCAGTCGCGCGCTCAGCTCGTTGCGGTCGCTGAGGGCCATGCGCAGGCTGCGGTTGTCCAGCACCAGGCGCCGCAGGGCCAGTGCGCGGCGTACGCTGTCGAGCAGGGCGTCGCTGGCAAACGGCTTTTCTAGGAAGTCGTAGGCACCAGCGCGCATGGCCTGCACGGCCAGCGGCACGTCGCCGTGGCCGGTGATCAGCAGCACGGGCAGCTCAGGGTCTTGGGCGTGCAGTTCGCTCAATAACTCAAGACCGTCCATGCCGGGCATGCGGATGTCGCTGACCACCACGCCAGGCCAGTCACGCTCCAGTTGGGCGGCCAGGCCCTTGGCTTCGGACAGCGGAAGGATTTTCAGGCCGGCCAGATCCAGCGTCTGGCCCAGGGCCTGACGCAGGTGCGGATCGTCGTCGATCAGCACCACCTGAATGCGGTTGTCGATGGTCATGCACTTCGATCCTCGGACGGTTGCAGGCTGACCCCGGGCGCGCCGGCGCGCAGCCGCAGGGTGATCAAGGCGCCACCTTGCTTGTGGTTGGCGAACGACAGTTCACCGCCGAAGGCGCGCATCAGGGTTTCGCAAATGGCCAAACCCAGACCCAGGCCCTGCGTACGGGTCTTGGTGGTGTAAAACGGTTCGCTGGCGCGGCCCAGGGCTTCCATGCAAAACCCCGGGCCGTTGTCACGAATGTACAGATTGACGCCTTCACCGGTGGATTCGGCACTCAGCCACAATTTGCGCGGCGGGCCTTTCTCGGTCAGGGCATCGAGTGCATTGGCCAGCAGGTTGCCGAGCACCTGGCGCAGTCGGGTTTCCCCGGCCTCGACCCACAAGGTTGCGGCGGGCAGGTCGCGGATCAGCTCGACATCCATACTCCGACGACGTTTGGCCAGCAGCGCCAACGCATCGTCCAGCGCCGGTTGCAGGGCCACGCTTTCCGGGGCGTGACGATCGCGGCGGGCGAAGGCGCGCAGGTGAGCGATGATCGATGCCATGCGCCCGGTCAGTTCGCTGATCAATTTAAGGTTGCCGCGAGCGTCGTCGGTGCGCTGATGGTCAAGCAGCACCTCGGCGTTTTCCGCGTAACTGCGGATCGCCGCCAGCGGCTGATTGAGCTCGTGACTGATGCTCGCCGACATGGTGCCCAGCGCCGACAGCTTGCCGGCCTGCACCAGATCGTCCTGAGCGCGCACCAGCTCCTGCTGGGCGTGCTCGCGTTCCAGCACTTCCTGTTTCAGGCGCCGATTGAGGCCCTCCAGATCGCTGGTCCGTTCGGCAACCCGACCTTCGAGTTCACGTCGGGCCTTGGCTTCGAAGGCAATCCGTTCCAGATAGTGTCGGCGGCGCTGCATCATCAGCCCGAGCAACAGCATGACCACCAACAGCGTGGCGCCGCCAACGGCCACCACGGTCCGCACCGGACGGTCGATCAAGGTGCGCGGAGCAAGAATGCTGACGCTCCAGCCGGTTTCCTCGATCGCCCGGGTCTGGGTCAGCCAGGCTGTCGAGCTGAGATTCAGCGGACGCGGTGAGCGAGTCGGATAGGGCTGAATGGCGGTGATCGCCGAGCGTTCATCGTCATTTAGCGGACGGGTCGAGCGGAATCGCCATTCCGGGCGCGACGTAAGGATGACCACGCCGTTGTGATCGGTCACCAGCAATTGTTCCGGGGTTTTTCCCCACAGGCTTTCGGTGTGGTCGAGATCGACCTTGATTACGAGCACGCCGATGATTTTTTCGCCGTTGCGCACGGCCGCCGCAAAGAAGTAACCACGCTTGGCGGACGTGGTGCCAAGGCCGAAGAAGCGCCCCAGCCGCCCGGCCATCGCTTCGCTGAAGTAAGGCCGGAACGAGAAATTGCGCCCGACGAAACTGTCATGCTTGTCCCAGTTCGAGGCCGCCAGCGTCTTGCCGGTGGTATCCATCAAGTACATGACTTCGGCACCGGTCTGGGCGGCGATGTTCTTCAGCAGGCGATTGGCATTGCCCTGAGTGACACCATCGTCCGGAGCACCGACGACCGCCCGCAGGGCCGGCAGGTCGCCGAGGATCTGTGGCAGCACTTCGTAGCGATGCAGGGTGCCCAGCAGGTTGGCGACGTAGAGGTCGAGTGTCTGGCGGTTCTGCCCGATCAGTTCACTGCGGTAATAGCGCTCGGCCAGATGTTGCAGCGGCCACAGCAGCGGGGCCAGGCACAGGGCCAGCAGGGCGAGGCTGCGCCAGCGAGGTCTGCGGGGAAGGGGTGGAGTCATGATCCTCAAGCGCCTGGGGGAACAGGCGCATTATGCCCGGGCCGGGCTTGATCTGTGCATCCGCTTTTTTCGGATACGCGTGCGTGGAAGATTCACACAGAGATTCAGGAAAAGACTTCGGCGTCCTTGAAAAAAGCTGCGGTCTGGTCCTTGGCAGACAGCGTCGGCGCTTCAGTCAATTGCCAGTCAATGCCAAGGTCCGGATCGTTCCAGCGAATGCTGCGTTCGGCCGCCGGGGTGTAGTAGTCCGTGGTTTTATAGAGGAACTCGGCGTAGTCGCTCAGCACCAGGAAACCATGGGCGAAACCTTCCGGAATCCACAGTTGGCGGTAATTGTCGGCGGACAGGTGTACAGCCACCCATTTACCGAAGTTCGGCGAGCTGCGGCGAATATCCACCGCCACGTCGAGAACTTCACCTGCGGTGACCCGCACCAGTTTGCCCTGGGTATGTTGCACCTGGTAATGCAAACCGCGCAGTACGCCTTTTTGTGATCGGGAATGGTTGTCCTGGACGAAATGCGGAGTGATACCGGTTGCGTCCTCAAAAGCCTTGGCATTGAAACTTTCGTAAAAGAAACCGCGCTCGTCACCAAATACCTTGGGTTCGATGATCAGAACACCCGGTAGGTCGGTGGTAATTACATTCATGAAAAAATTCCAAGTAAAGGTGGAATGACCGATATTTTTGCGCAAAGTGCCGGAGCGCGCGAGTTCTGATGTTTTTTATAGTCTATCGGGTCGCTACCGGCCATCGGGTAGACCACTACGGTAGTTCTGATCCTTCAGGGTGAGGTGGAGGGGCGTGGAACGCAATCTGAAAAACCTGTGGGAAAAGTCACCTTTAATGATAGTCGTGTGTATCGGCAGTCATTAACCGATCTGAACCGATTTAAGGGGTTGCTTATCGTCTGAAGCAATGGCGATATAAACGCCTTATAAAAATACAGGGGTCGCTTCATGTCGTTCGCCACGCTGATTCACCGCGCCAGTCTGCCCGGCCCGCAGGTCACTGCGGAGCAAGCCTTGCAAGTGTTGGAGCAACATTACGGGTTGGGCGGCACATTACAGGCGCTGGGCAGCCAGCAGGATCTCAACTATCGCGTAGACAGCGAACGCGGGCGATTCGTACTGAAGATCTGTCGCGGCGACTATTCGCTGGTGGAGCTGCAGGCCCAGCATGCCGGCCTGAAGTATCTGGTCGAACATTGCGATGTCCACGTTCCCCGGGTCATCCCGGCCAGTGACGGCCAGGACCTGTTGTCGCTGGAAATCGGTGGAGAAGCGGTGCACGTGCGGCTGCTCGACTACATCGAGGGCCAGTCTCTGACGGCCCTGGATCATCTCGGCCACGAGGTGGTTGCCGGATTCGGTCGACTCTGCGGTGAAATGGATCTGGCCCTGGCCGGGTTCGACCATCCAGGACTTGAACGTACATTGCAGTGGGATGCGCGCCATGCCGGCGCCCTGATCGAGCACCTGCTGCCAGTGATCGAGGACCGGCAACAGCGCGGTCTGATCGCCAATGCCGCCGAGCAGGCTGGACGGCGCCTGCAACCGCTGCTGGACAAATTGCCGGTGCAGGCGATCCACATGGACATCACCGATGACAACGTGGTCTGGCAGCGCGATGCCCGGCGTCACTGGCAAATGCAAGGCGTCATCGATTTCGGTGATCTGGTGCGCACCTGGCGCATCACCGATCTGTCGGTCACCTGCGCCGCGCTGCTGCATCACGCCGGGGGCGATCCGTTCGTGATCCTGCCGGCGGTGCGGGCCTATCACGCAGTCAATCCGCTGCAACACGAAGAATTGCAGGCGCTGTGGCCGCTGATCGTGACGCGCGCGGCAGTGCTGGTGCTCAGTGGCGAGCAACAGGTCAGCATCGATCCGGGCAATACCTATAGCCGTGACAATCTTACGCATGAGTGGGAAATCTTCCGGGTCGCCACTTCGGTGCCTCTGGCGCTGATGGAAGCGGCGATCCTCTCGGCGGTCGGGCAGGCGTTGCCAGCCATCGACAGTGAAGGTTTCGCACCTTTGTTGCCGGAGCTGGTGGGGCGCGAATTCGCGTTGATCGATCTGGGTGTTCTGAGCGCGCACTTCGAGGCGGGCAACTGGGAGCAGCCGGGCATCGATCAACGTCTGTTGAGTGAAGCCGCCGCGATCCATGGTCTGGCTGCCAGTCGATACGGGCAGTACCGTTTGTCCCGCACCCGGCCTGACAGCGCCGGGGAACCTGAGACGTTTCCGCTGCACGTCGAGTTGCGTGTGCCTTGCGGGGCAGCAGTCGAAGCGCCGTTCGCCGGCGTGCTGCATCTGTCGGCTGACGGCGCGCTGCGACTCGACGGCCCGAATCTGAGCGTGCGCCTGTGGGGTGTGACGCCCTCGCTGCACAGCGGCGCGGCGCTGGTCAAAGGACAGGTGCTGGGATCGGTGGACGGTCCGTTGATTGTGCAACTGGTCCGCGATGTGCATCTGGAGGCGCCGCTGTTCTGTACGCCGACCCGTGCTCCGGCGTGGCAGGTACTGTCGCCATCGCCGGCAGCGCTGCTGGGCCTGGCCTGCGACGCCGAGCCCGAGCTGGATGCGAAAGCCCTGCTTGCCCGTCGTGACGCCAGTTTCGCCCGCACTCAAAAACATTATTACGTCGACCCGCCGCGTATCGAACGCGGCTGGCGCAATCACCTGATCGACATGCAAGGCCGTTCCTACCTCGACATGCTCAATAACGTCGCGGTGCTCGGGCACGGTCATCCACGCATGGCGGCGGTCGCGAGCCGACAGTGGTCGTTGCTCAATACCAATTCGCGGTTCAACTATGCGGCGGTCGCCGAGTTTTCCGAACGCTTGCTGAAACTGGCGCCGGAGGGCATGGACCGGGTGTTCCTGGTCAACAGCGGCAGCGAAGCCAATGATCTGGCGATTCGCCTGGCCTGGGCCTACAGCGGCGGGCGCGACATGCTCAGTGTGCTGGAGGCCTATCACGGCTGGACGGTCGGCGCAGATGCGGTGTCGACCTCGATCGCCGACAACCCGCAGGCTCTGAGCAGTCGTCCGGACTGGGTGCACCCGGTGACCGCGCCGAATATCTATCGGGGCGAATTCCGGGGGCTCGATTCGGCGCCGGACTACGTGCGCAGCGTCGAACACAACCTGGCCAAAATCGACGAGCAGAAACGCCAACTGGCCGGGTTCATCTGCGAGCCGGTCTACGGCAATGCAGGCGGGATCTCGCTGCCACCCGGTTATCTGAAAAAAGTTTATGAATTGGTGCGTGCTCGAGGCGGTGTGTGCATCGCCGACGAGGTACAGGTCGGTTATGGGCGTATGGGGAATTTCTTCTGGGGCTTCGAAGAGCAAGGCGTGGTGCCGGACATCATCACCATGGCCAAGGGCATGGGTAATGGCCAGCCGCTGGGCGCCGTGATCACCCGGCGGGAAATCGCCGAAGCGCTGGAAGCCGAGGGTTACTTCTTCTCGTCCGCTGGCGGCAGTCCGGTGAGCTGCCAGATCGGCATGGCCGTGCTCGATGTGATGGAAGAGGAAAAACTCTGGGAAAACGCCCAGGTGGTCGGCGGGTACTTCAAGCAGCGGCTGGAGGCATTGATCGATAAACATCCGCTGGTCGGTGCGGTGCATGGCTCGGGGTTCTATCTGGGGGTCGAACTGATCCGCAATCGCCAGACCCTGGAGCCGGCGACCGAAGAAACCACGCTGCTGTGTGATCGCCTGCGGGAGCTGGGGATCTTCATGCAGCCGACCGGCGATGACTTGAACATCCTCAAGATCAAACCGCCGATGGTCACCTCGCGTCAGAGTGTGGATTTCTTTGTCGACATGCTGTCGAAGGTGCTGGAAGAAGGCCTCTGAGACTGTGATAGTCCGATTAATACCGATTTCTATCGGTATTAATCGGTAAAAACAAAACTCGATATTTGTTTTTAGCTTTTAAAGTCGATATTTATCGTTTATAAAGTCGCTATCGTCCGTCGTCCAAACCTGTTCGGCGCGTTGAACAACCTCGACCGTTCCCTGGAGTCCTGATCGACATGACCACCTTGAAAAGTACCCCACGCGCCGATGGCTTCTACATGCCGGCCGAGTGGGCGCCGCAAACCCAGACCTGGATGATCTGGCCCGAGCGTCCGGACAACTGGCGTCTGGGCGGCAAGCCGGCGCAGGTCGCTCATGCTGCCGTGGCCAAGGCCATCGCGCGTTTCGAACCGGTGACCGTGGCGGTGTCCGCCGGCCAGTACGAAAATGCTCGCGCGCGCCTTGATGTGCCGAATATCCGCGTGGTCGAGATGTCCAGCGATGACGCCTGGGTCCGCGACAGCGGCCCGACCTTCGTGATCAACAACAGCGGCGAAGTGCGCGGTGTGAACTGGGACTTCAACGCCTGGGGCGGTTTTGACGGAGGCCTGTATTCGCCGTGGAACCGCGATTCCCAGGTCGGTGGCAAGATCCTCGAGATCGAGCGCAGCCCGCGCTATCGCACCGAAGGCTTTGTGCTCGAAGGCGGCTCGATTCATGTCGACGGTGAAGGCACCCTGATCACCACCGAAGAATGCCTGCTCAACCGCAATCGCAACCCGCACCTGGGTCGTGAAGAAATCGAAGCGGTGCTGCGCGACAACCTGTCCGTGGACAAGATCATCTGGCTGCCGGATGGCCTGTTCAACGACGAAACCGACGGCCATGTGGATAACTTCTGCTGCTACGTGCGTCCGGGCGAAGTGCTGCTGGCGTGGACCGACGATCCGCAGGATCCGAACTACCCGCGCTGCCAGGCTGCGATGAAAGTGCTGGAAAGCAGCACCGACGCCAAGGGGCGCCCGTTCACGGTGCACAAGATGCCGATTCCGGGGCCGCTGTTTGCCACCGAAGAGGAATGCGCAGGCGTGGACCCGGTGGATGGCACTCAGGAGCGCAACCCGAGCGTGCGTCTGGCCGGTTCCTACGTGAACTTCCTGATCGTCAACGGCGGCATCATCGCGCCGAGTTTCGACGATCCAATGGATGCTCCGGCCCGTGAGATTCTGCAGAACCTGTTCCCGCAACACGAAGTGGTGATGGTGCCGGGTCGCGAACTGTTACTGGGGGGCGGCAATATTCACTGCCTTACCCAACAGCAACCCGCTCCGCACAAAGAGTGAGTGCAGATGTAACAGCTTGAGTTGATTGGAAAATCGACCGGGCAGTCATTTGTTGCCTACGCTTGAAGAGAAACCCGCAGCCCGTCAGGACTGCGGGTTTCTTTATATCCGCCTGTCGGCAGTTTCAACACATTGGCATAGCTCTTGTATCGCTTATGACGCACTAGGGAGGGGGGAGAACTTCAACAGTTCTGTCATAAACCTTGGATAACGTAGCCGCTCACGAACGGGGAGAGAGCGCGGAAATGAACGCCGAAGTGAACGTAATCAGCGAGCGGACGATGCATCCCATGGCTGTAAATAGTGAGTCGCTCCAGATTGTCGCGCACTGGTTGAAGTCCAATGGAACGCGTCAGATCAGGGAACCTGATCCGCGCCGGATGATGATCGAGCGTTACCCCGCTGGCCTGTTCAGCGAGGCCGAACTGGACGCATTGTGGGATGTGATGGAAGGATAAGAAGAACAGACAAGGATTGTAAAAAGCGCTGCCGGGATGGCAGCGCTTTTTTTATGGGCGTGAATCAGAAGCTGTAGGTACCGGTCATGACCAGGCTGCGCGGCGCGCCTGGCTGGATCTGGAAGGCGCTGGTGGCCGACGCGTAATACTCGCGGTCGGTGATGTTGTTCAGCGCTGCGCGCAGGTCCCAGTCCTTGTGGCGGTAACCGACCAGAGCGTCCCAGCGCCCATAGCCCGGCAGCACGGTGGTGTTGGCGTTGTCGGCGTAACGCTGGCCGACCAGGGTCAGGCCGGTTTCGCCGTACCAGCCCATCTCCGGTTTCCACGTCAGGAACAGGCTGCCGTTGTGCTTGGCGACATTATTGACGCGTTTGCCTTCCAGGCCGTTGTTGTCCTTCTCGATGGTCGCGTCCTGCACACCGACGCCACCACGCACATACCAGTTGCCGACGATCTTGCCGGTACCGGTCAACTCGATCCCCCGCGAACGCTGCAGACCGCTCAGCACGGTCAGGGTCGGGTCGTTCGGATCGGTGGTGCGACGGTTGTAGAGTTCCAGTTCATAGACGGCGAGGGTGGTGCTCAGGCGATCGTCGAGCCAGTCGCTCTTGACGCCGATTTCCTTCTGCTTGGTCAGCTCCGGGCTCAGGTCGTTGGTGTTGCCGGCTGCGCCCGGAGTGATACCGATCAGACCGCCGCCCACCGGCGAGAAGGTCTTGGTCCACGAGGCGTAGAACGAGTGGTTCTGCAGCGGCGTCCAGACCACACCAAAACGCGGGCTGGTGCTGTGGCTGTCACGGTCCTCGGAGATGTTGCGCAGTTTGTTGGTCGACTCGATATCGAAGGTGTCATAGCGCAGGCCTGCCAGCAGTTGCCATTGATCGTTCAGGCGCAGTTGGTCCTGAACGTAGATCGCGCGACTTTCGACTTCTGTATGGCTGCTGCTCGACACCTGCATACGGCCGTTGTGGCGCAGATTGCGATCCGGGTTGTACAGGTCCAGCGATGGCACTGCGGAGCTGCCGCGTCCGGAGGTTGCCGCGTTGTACAGCGTCGGGTCGCGGCGCTGGCTGCCGGTTTCGACGCCGGTCAGCAAGCGGTGTTCGAGGCCGAAGGTGTCGAATCCACCTTCCAGTTCGACGTTGTTGAATACGTTGCGGGTGGTCAGGTCCTGTTGCCAGTGCTGGCGGGTGACCTTGTTGGTCTTCGCATCGAAACCGGTGAGGTAGGTGTTGTCGAAATCGCTGTCGAGCTTGAACACACCGAGGGTGTGGCGCAGTTGCCAGTTGTCGTTGATTTCATAGCTCAGCTTCGAGCGCAGGGACTGTGCCTTGTCATCGATGAAGTCGTGATCGTTGCCGTAGGTCGTGTCTCGGCCAACATCCGCCGGACGTCCACCGACGCCGGGAATGCCGCGATCCGGCGTACGGTTGTAGCGGCTGTATTCGTACTGCACCAGCCAGTTCAGGTCAGGCGTAAGCTGCCAGCTCATCGACGGCGCAAACAGTTTGCGGTTGCCGCTGACACCGTCGCGGAAGCTGTTCTCGTCCATGTTGCCCATGTTCAGGCGCAGGCTGATGTTCTCGCTCGGGTCGGCGCTGAGGTCGGCGTACAGGCTGCGCAGATCTTCGCTGCCGCCCTGGGCCTCGATGGTCGAGCGGCGGCCGGATTCGGGCGCCTTGCTCACACGGTTGACGATCCCGCCCTGGCTGCCACGGCCGTACAGCACGGCGGCCGGCCCCTTGAGCACTTCGACGCGTTCGATGTTGTGCAGATCGCGCTTGTACTGGCTGTCGTCGCGGATGCCGTCCAGATAGAAGTCGTTGCTGGCGTCGAAACCCCGGATGCGCAGGCTGTCGAAGCGCGTATCGCCTGCGCCGCTGACGTTGGGAATCCCGCTCAGGGCGTCTTCGATGTCATTGATGCCGTAATCCGCGACGTTGGCAGTCTTGATCGAATCGATCGCCTGCGGCACGTAGCGCACGGGGGTGGACGTACGGGTTGCGGTGTTGCTGACCTTTACGCGCGGGTCGTCGGCCTGCGCTTCAGCGCTGATCGAAGTGGCGGGAAGTTCGGTCGCGGAGTAAGCGAAACCGGAGGACAAAAAGGCAGAAAGCCCAAGCGTGACGGGCGTAAGACGGAACGGGGCAGGCATTGAAAAGCGCATCCGAAAGGGTGAAAGAATTCAAACGCGCGGATGGTAATGCTTTGCATTTGCTTCCGTTAATTATTCCTGAAAGGTTCCTTGGTTGGATTGTGTCAATTTATTTCATGTTTGTGTCGGAGCGGACAATGAGCGCATTTGACCGATTGCCGAAACAGACTGAAAGCCATTCCGGCGTTTTTCCGCAACGACCCATGGACTAATGTGCCGGCATCATTTTTCCCATCTTCCAGCCGGAGCTTTTCGATGACTCTTCATTACATCTACGACCCGCTGTGTGGCTGGTGCTACGGCGCCAAACCGCTGGTACAGGCCGCACAGCAAGTGCTGCCGGTGATCGCCCATGCTGGCGGCATGATGACCGGTGCCAACCGTCAGAGCGTTTCACCGCAACTGCGCAATTACGTGATACCTCACGACCGACGCATTGCCGAATACACCGGACAGCCGTTTGGCGAAGCCTATTTCGAAGGTCTGTTGCGTGATCACACGGCGGTATTTGATTCCACGCCACCGATTGCCGCTGTCATGGCAGCAGAACGCCTCGATGGGCGTGGCCTGGAACTGCTGGGTCGTTTGCAAACCGCACACTATGTAGAAGGCCGGCGGATTGCCGATGAGGTCGTGCTCGTGGACTGCGCGGTAGAGATGGGCTACGAGGCGGACACTTTCCTCAAAAACCTCAAGGCCACTGATACCGATCAACACATAAAGAACAGCCGCGCATTGTTGGCGAAACTCGGTGGTCAAGGCTTTCCAACCTTTGCACTGGAAAAGGACGGTCAGTTCACTCTGATCGATATCGGCCCGTGGCTCGGCAAACCGCAGGCCTTTGCACAGTGGTTGAGCGAGTCCGTTCCGTCGGCACCCGTGGTGCAAGCCTTGCCGGTCTGTGGCCTCGATGGTTGTGCGTGAGCGGACATCAAAATCCCTGATTACAGGCAATTCCCAGCACGCAACCATCGTAAAATTTACTTTTATTAGACGATTTTTGCCTATTTAAAGACGATTCTTGAAATTGACACATTGTTCAGGGCGCGGCTACGATTCGGCCCAACGCCTGTGGCTAACCGCCATGACTCAAAATCAGGAGCAGGCCCGCCATGACATTGTCTTGAGCGGGTCTTTTTGTTTCGGGGTGAATAAAAGAGTGCAATAAGCGCCGTTTCAGCCGTTCGACACAGCGCGTTTCAACCCGCAATAAGGAAAACAAGATGTTGAACAAGCGAATCAGTTTGATCGCACTGGGGATGTTGAGTGCCACTTCGGCCATGGCTAACGACCAGGCCGAGTCCAAGGGTTTTGTTGAAGACAGCAGCCTCAAAGTGCTGCTGCGCAATGCCTACATCAATCGTGACTACAAAGACGGCAACCAGGACAAAGCGGAATGGGGCCAAGCGGCCATCGGTACGTTCTCGTCCGGTTTCACCCAGGGCACCGTCGGTGTCGGTGTGGATGCCTTCGGTCTGTACGCACTGCGCCTGGATGGCGGCAAGGGCCGCAGCGGTGCGGGCGGTATCGACTTCTTCAAGCGCGGTGACAGCGGTAACGCTGCCAACGACCTGTCGAAGGGCGGTGCAGCCGTCAAATTCCGTATCTCCAACACCGTACTGACCTACGGCGACCAGATGCCGGCCCTGCCGGTGCTGAGTTACGACAACGTGCGCCTGCTGCCGGAAAGCTACACCGGTACCTTGATCACCTCCAAAGAGATCAAAGGTCTGCAACTGGATGCCGGTCGTTTCACCGCCGAATCGCGGAAAAGCGCTGAAGGCCGTGACAGCGGTGGTCTGAAGTCGATCAACGTGTTGGGCGGCAGCTACCAGTTCACCGAACAGTTCAAGGCTGCGCTGTACGCTTCCGACGTCGAAGACGTGCTGAAGAAGCAATACGTGAACGCCAACTACGTGTTCCCGATCGACAAGGATCAGTCCCTGACCCTGGACTTCAATGGTTACCGCACCAAGCTGGACAACTCCTATGTCCGCGAAAACGGCGTAACCGGCGACGACAACAAGATCTGGAGCCTGGCAGCCACTTTCGCCACCGGCCCGCACTCGTTCACCGTGGCGCACCAGCGCTCCACCGGCGACAGCAACCTGGGTTACGCCTATGGCGGCTACCAGAAAGGCCAAGGTCGCGTGGGTGACGGTGGCAACACCATCTACCTGGCCAACTCCTACTGGTCGGACTTCAACGCTGAAGACGAGCGCAGCTGGCAACTGGGCTACGGCCTGGACTTCGGCGCATTCGGTGTTCCGGGTCTGAGCTACAACTTCGCTTACGTGCGTGGCGACAACATCACCACATCCACCAGCGAAGGCGGCACCGAGCGCGAAATCTTCAACCAGTTCAAGTACGTCGTGCAGAGTGGCCCGGCCAAGGACCTGAGCGTGAAAGTGCGTAGCTCGATCCTGCGTGTTTCGCAGAAATCCAGCGAATACAACGTCAGCGGCAACGAGTTGCGTGTGTTCGTGGATTACCCGATCAACATCTTCTGATGATCGTTTGAAGCCGCGACACGCGTCAGAAAAACCCCGACTGGTTCGGGGTTTTTTTTGACGTTTTTTGCGAAAACAGCATAAAAACCCGTGTTTTTGTCATTTGAAATGCACTTTCAAGCCGTTTCAAATCGCGTTTCAAACAGCGCTTTAAATGCCTGAAATTCTTTCTCATGGACGCAAATTCTCCACCTAATAGATTAGGCCGTTCAATGCAGCGGAGAATTGGGTAATGATCGTTTTAACCAGAGAAGTGGGCGAATCGCTACGGCGCGACAAATACGCCAATGTGCAGGGTGCTGACTTCAATCTCTACGGTCATTTCGCCGACTTTGTCAGACTGACCAAAAGTTGGGAAAACATGGAGCCTGACAGTTACTACGGTCAGGCCGAAGCCGGCATGCGTTACCGTCGTTACAGCGACTTTGAATACAACCCCAAGACGCGCGAGCTGAAGCAACTGGAACACCGCGCGTACGTGCAGTCCAAGGAGAACAACGCCTACGTGGGCGGCGTTGTGCGGCACTTCCAGGACTTCTCCGACGAAGTGATTACTTCGCCGGTGATGCGCAGCCTGATCGACACCGATTTCGAAGTGTACAAAAGCGTGTTGCCGGAAGAGTTGCACAATGAAATCTGGCAATGCCAGATCCATCAGATCCGCATCGAGATCAAACCCGGTAAACAGCTGGAAATCACGCCGGAAGGCATCCACTGCGACGGTTACCCGTTCAGCGGTGTGCACTTCTGGGGTCGCAACAATGTCGAGGGGGCCGAAAGCCGCCTGTACGACATTCACGAGCAGCAACTGGCGTCGACCACCTACCAGGAAATTCTCGACACCACTTACTTCCTCGACCGCGACATGCGCCACTACGTCACGCCAGCGCGCAACACCCACTCCCATGCCATGGCGTACCGGCAGATTCTGGCGATTTCCTTTTCGCGGCCCGGGACCGCTTTCGACATTGTTCGCTAATCAGATCACCCCAATCGACGGCGTCGAGTGCTCGACGCCGGTGGTGCTGCGGCGTGCGACGGCCAAGGACGCGCAGCGCATGGAGCGTTTCTTCCGCCAGTTCGACGAAGTATCGTTCTGCGAATGGCAGGACGCCAAATGCCTGCGCGGCGTGCTGATCCAGAAAACCACCACGGCCTATCTCGCCTTCGATGTCGAGGGCGAGATCGTTGGCGCAGTATTGGGCGGCATGCTCGGCAGTCGCGGCACGATCAACCATCTGGCTGTCAGCGCGCGCTATCGCAGCCAGGGTGTGGGGCAGCGGCTGGTGGAAGCGGCGTCGGCCGACATGAAACGGGTCGGTGTGCTGCGGATGTTTCTGTTCGTTGACGATGCTAACCTCGCGGGCAAGCGTTTCTGGACGGCCCAGGGTTTTTGCGAGCCTCATGGCGAACGGACATTTGAGAGGGATCTATGAATGAAACATCCGGCAGTGCGCCGCTGATGGTCGACCGTCAGCCATCGCGCACCTTTGCCGAAGCCAGCCCGGTGGTGGCCGGCTACTTCACCGTGTCGTTCGTCTTCGGGCTGATGGCGGTCAACGCCGGGCTGCCGCTGTGGCTGCCGGTGGCCATGTGTCTGTTCGTGTATGCCGGGGCTTCGCAATTCGCGGCGCTGGCGCTGATCAGCAGCGGTGCGTCGCTGACCACCATCGTGCTGACCACATTTCTGATCAATGCGCGGCACATGCTGATGTCGGTCTACATGGCGAAGGCCCTGCGGGCGCTGGGTCTGAGCCGCATGGAGCGCTGGTGCTATGCCGGCGGGCTCACCGATGAGTCGTTCGCCTTTCACAGCGTCAAGCTGGGCACCGGGGCGCCGGTGAACATCCGTTATCTGATCGGCTTCAACCTGTTCTGCCACACCTCGTGGGTGATCGGCGGATTGCTCGGGGCCCTGTGTGCGCAATACGCTTCGCACCTGATCAAATACCAGCTCGACTACGCGCTGACCGCAATGATGCTCTACGTGCTGGTCTCGCTGTGCAACACCCGCAACAAATTCATCGCCGCTATGGCCGCAGTCGTCTGTATGGGCGCACTGAGTCTGGTGGGCAGCTCGCCGTTCAACGTTTTCATCGCCACGTTTGTGGGCTGTGGAGTGGGTGTATGCCTGACCAAACGTTCCTGATTCTGGTGGTCGCGCTGATGATGGCCGTGACCTTCCTGCCACGGGCCTTGCCGCTGCAGGTCAACACCGAGCACTGGCCGCCCTTCGTCGCCCGGGCGCTGGAATACCTGCCGGTGGCGATCGTCGCTGCGATCAGCCTGACCCCCTTGTTGATCAAGGAACAGCACATACAGCTCGATCGCCCGGAATTCTATGCAGCGATTCCGACGCTGTTATGTGCGTATTTCAGCAAAAACCTCTTTCTCAGTGTGGCGGTTGGGACGGCTGCGTACATTGCGCTCGGCTCGTTCATGTAACGGCAGGTCGACCACGTCGTTCAACGCCTGGCCGGACAGATCCGGGTTGTTCACCGCCAGGCGCACTTCGAGGAAATCCTCGAACCCGGGGAAAATCGTCAGGCCGTTCTTCTGCGCGGCCTCGCGGGAGACCATGCCGACCGCGTCCATCTGCGTGATGAGTGACAGGGTCAGCGTTTCGCTGCAGGAGTAAATCGTCCGCTGGCTGTTCTCGAAATTGCCCAGCCCGGCGTCGAGAAAACGCAAAAAGCTGTGGGAATACGGGCAATCTTCTGCAGGACGCACCTGAAACTTGTTGCCAAGCAACGTCAGCGGATCGTTTTCCTGACCGCAATGAGCGCCGACCACCTGTACCTGCACTTCCGGCAGGACAATGCTCGGCAAGCCCGGACGCTGCGGGCCGATCAACACCGCCAGGTCGAAGTCCTCGTTCTTCAGCTTGCTGAGATTTTCCATCGACTCGGCGTAGCTGAATTCCATCTGGTAGTCGGGGAACACATCGATCAAGCGCCCGATCAATCGTCGGTTGAAGTCCGGGTCCAGCGTGGTGTTCAACGCCACTTTCAACGTGCGCTGTCCCGGCACCTTCAGCGCCTCGACTTTCTCTTCCATCTGCCGCGTGGCAATCAGCACTCTGTCCATATAAGGCGTCAGCTCTGTACCTTGCGGCGTCAGCGTCAGCCCTTTGTTGGAACGGCGAAACAAGCGGAAACCGAACTGTTCTTCGACCTTGTTCAACTGCGCGGCCAGGGCCTGCACAGTCAGGCACGAATGCTCGGCTGCGGCCGACAAGGAGCCGGTCTGCACGATGCGCATGAGGTTGCGTAAGGTTCTGCTATCCATGGGTAATGCCCTCTGAAGTGGGCTGGGTATTGTTGTGTACGTGACGGCCTGAACGGCGCCATTTGCCGGCTATATTCCTGTACCTGAGCATAGTTGTCGCGCAATTAGTAGCGAATCGATGTCCCTGCCGATGGCTGGAGGCTGACACAGGATCGGGGTTTTTGGTGACGTGGGGGTGATTGGGGTCAAAAAAAGTGCACGGTTTGGGTGCGTCTTCGTGTTTTTTCAAAGGAATTTTGGCGCGATTTTGACAGGCTATTCATTACACCACCTCACAAATGAAGTACCCCACCCCTACTTTTTCCCCTCCTGGCACACGCCTACATTGAGCTCCAACACCTGACCATCATCCCGAGGGCAGGTCACTGGAGTAGTCGTCATGCCATTTGTCAGCGTACGCATCACCCGCGACGGCGTTACCCGTGAGCAGAAAGCTCAGATGATCGCCGAAATCACTGAAACCCTGGAACGCGTCCTCAACAAACGCCCGGACCTGACCCACATCGTGATCGAAGAAGTCGACACCGATAACTGGGGCTACGCCGGCATCACCACCACTGAGTACCGCCGACAACTGGCGGAACGGGGCCAGTCATGACCCCGACCGTGACCATCGATTTCGTCTCCGACGTGGTGTGCCCTTGGTGCGCACTCGGGGCGACGGCGCTGGAGCAGGCGATCGGCAATCTGGCTGGCGAGGTTTCGGTGGAGCTGACCTACAAGCCCTTCGAACTCAACCCGGACATGTGCGCCGAAGGCGAACCGGCCGTGCAACACCTGATGCGCAAATACGGTCGCACCGCCGAAGACGTCGCCGCCGGCAAGAAGATGCAGATCGAACGCGGCAAGGCCATCGGTTTCGAGTTCGACCTGGAAAAACGCACGCACTTTCACAACACCTTCGATGCCCATCGATTGCTGATGTGGGCAGCGCAGGAAGGGCGGCAAGTCGCGCTGAAAAAGATCCTGCTGCGCGCTTACTTCCGCGACGGCGACAACCCCAACGATCACCCGACGCTGATCCGTCTGGCGACCGAAGCGGGGCTGGAGGCGGCGAGGGCCCGCAAGGTGCTGGCCAGCGACGAATTCGCCAGTGAAGTGCGGCAACTGCAGGCGTTTTACCGACAGCACGGGATCAACTCGGTGCCCGCGCTGATCCTGAACGGTAAGCATCTGGTCTCCGGTTCGCAATCGGTCGAGTACTACGAACAAATGCTGAAACAACTGGCTAGCGCCTGATTCAACACTTATTTATTGATTGAGGATTTCATCATGAGCAACTCGAAAAAAACCGTCGTTATCACTGGCGCCTCCCAAGGTCTGGGCGAAGGCATGGTCAAGGCCTTCCGTGAGCTGGGCTACAACATCGTCGCCACTTCGCGCTCGATCAAACCGTCGAACGACCCGCAGATCCTGACCATCGCCGGCGACATCGGCGACCCTGCCACCGCACAGCGCGTGATCAGCGAAGGCGTGGCACGCTTCGGTCGCATCGACACCCTGGTCAACAACGCCGGCATCTTCGTCGCCAAACCGTTCACCGCCTACACCCCGGAAGATTACGCGGCGGTGCTGTCGGTCAACCTCAACGGCTTCTTCTACATCACCCAACTGGCCATCGCCGAGATGGAAAAACAAGGCAAGGGCCACGTCGTCAACATCACCACCAGCCTGGTCGACCACGCCATCGACGGCGTGCCCTCGGTCCTCGCGTCGCTGACCAAGGGCGGCCTCAACGCCGCCACCAAATCCCTGGCCATCGAATACGCCAAACGCGGAATCCGGGTGAACGCGGTATCGCCGGGCATCATCAAAACGCCGATGCATGGCGCGGAAACCCACGCGGCGCTGGGGGCTCTGCATCCGGTTGGGCATATGGGTGAAGTTGATGATATTGCGCAGGCGGTGGTGTATCTGGATAACGCGAACTTTGTGACTGGCGAGATTCTGCATGTGGATGGTGGGCAGAGTGCTGGGCACTGATTGATCCGGTAACACAAAGCCCTCGCAGCGATGCGAGGGCTTTTTTGTGAGCGGCGGATTACGGATCTGGACTCAACACTTTGACCGCATCATCGACCAGCGCCTTGCTCAACTCCTGCAAATATTGCGAGGCGCAGGCGTGGAGTTCCGGGTCGTTGGCGGCAGAAGTATCTGATGTGAGCAGTTTGGAAATGTGCAGCAGGTGGGATGCGTGGGAGAGGGCGGTGGCGACTGGGACGCCGGGTGTGGTGCGGAAAAGTGCGTGGTTGGACTGGAAGGAAAAATGGGTGAGGCCGAGGGTTTTTAGGTCGTGGGGATTGGTCATGGCTTCACCTACCGTTGGCTGGTTGGTGGAAAGGGCAGACTTTGGACGGATCGATGCTAATCATTTGTGAAACTCCCTGTATCAAATGAGCGCTGCCACTTCGTTCTCAGGCGAAAGGGTGGCAGCTATGCGCAGGCTGAGAAACCGGAGATACAGGAACCCGGCAGGTCCGAAGACCTCCCACGCACAGCCGCCATTGCACGGAAATGCAGGCACAAAAAAACGCCGGCAAACGTGGGTTGGGGCGCTGGTGCGCCTGCATCTTACGCGGGTTCTCAGGCCCGGTCGCTGAATTGGCAGCGACGGGTTTGACGGTAGCGTGGGGGAGGGATGAGCGCAATCGTGGCCAGGTGGTGGCGGGGCACGGTAGTCGCAGAAGGGAAGTACGCGAGTTCTGGAGATTTTAGAAGAAAGGCAAAACGGTAAATGGAATTTATCTAGAAGGATCTATCGATAGTTAAGATTTATTGTTGGTTTGTTGAGCTTTTGATCTGAAGGAGAATGCCAAGAGAATAGGGCGCAGTTAATAATATAACTATATGAATTTACTGGTTTTTTAATTTTTTCTGAGTTTTTGTGATCTGTTTGTTCTGCTATTAGTATTATTTTCTACTGGTCGGTTTACATTACGTATTTGTGTTCTATATTCAGGATGGATGTTTTTAGGTTTTCTCCACTGAAGAAATGGATCAACGCAAGCGTTAAGGACCGATATGGCGCGAACGAAGAATGACTCCTACAAAGGAGCAATGTCGTCAAAAGGGCAAGGAGCTCAATCCGGTGCGGACTTGAAAGAAACATCTTTTTTGACCCCGTATCCTTATCCAGAGTTGGTTTTTGGTCTAGTCGGGCCGATAGGCGTGAGCCTTGATCCGGTCATTTCTGTTCTGAAAAGCAAACTAAGGACGCTTGAATACAGTTCTGATGTAGTTAGGTTGAGTGAGTGTATTGAGCGTTTTTTTAGCTCTGATTATAGTAGTGAGCCAGAGCATAAGCGAATAAAATATTTGATGGATGAGGGGACTAAACTTCGTGTCGAAAGCGAACGCGGAGATGCAGTTGCGTTGTTAACAATTGCTGAGATAGCAAATTCTAGAGCTTCAAATAGTAAAAAAAATTCTCGTCGTGCCTTTATTTTAAGATCGCTTAAGCATCCGCATGAGGTTGAAACTCTTAGAACGGTGTATGGGAAAGGATTTTTTCTAATTTCTGTTTACTCTCCAAGAGATGTTCGGGTTGCAGCGTTATCTGAACGGATTAGTAAGTCTCAGTTCGGTAAGGCGAATAATGCTCGAGCTAAAGCGGAGCGATTGGTAGAAAGGGATGAAGTAGAAGAGAATATTGCTTTGGGACAAGATGTGAAAGATGCATTTCCGATGGCTGATCTATTTATAGATGGACGGGATAGAGCATCTTTTGAGAATCAAATTAATAGATTTATAGAATTGTTGTTCGGGAATGTTTTTCTCACTCCGACTCGTGATGAACATGGTATGTACCATGCACGTTCGGCTGCATTAAGGTCTTCTGACTTGAATAGGCAGGTTGGAGCCGCGATATTGCGCTCTGAAGGTGATCTAATTGCTGTTGGGTGTAATGACGTCCCTAAAGCAGGTGGTGACTTGTACTGGACTGGAGATAAAGGAGATGCCAGGGATTTTCTCCGTGGTATCGACTCAATGGCTGATGAGCGAGTTCAGGTTTTAGGCGAACTTCTAGAAAGATTGAAAAAAGGTGGATTGCTTAACGTAGATAACAAGTCTGCCGATTTTAGTGAGTTAGTTCACGATTTAATTTCAGGTAACCAGAAATTTGTTTTGAAGGGCAGTCGTGTAATGAATCTCTTAGAATTCGGACGAAGCGTTCATGCGGAAATGGCTGGTTTAATGACCGCAGCGCGCTTGGGAATTTCGGTTCAAGGGGCAACGCTCTATTGCACAACTTTTCCTTGTCATATGTGCGCGAGACATATAGTCGCAAGTGGTGTTAAGCGTGTTGTATATATTGAGCCATACCCAAAAAGTAAGGCGAAACAGCTTCATCAAGATGCGATTGTTGTGGATCCTGTTACCTCCTCTGAAAGTCATGTGAATTTTGAACCGTTCGAAGGTGTTGCTCCTAGACAGTATCAGGAAATTTTCGACCCTAGGGATACTCGGAAAGATCCTCAAGGGAAGACCTTCGATTGGCAAGCAAACGCAAGTCCAAGATTTTTAAGATTTGCTACCGTTTATCGGGAGGTCGAAACGGCAATCATCGCAAATGAGATACCACGCCTTGCCAAAAAGCTAGGAGTTAAACTATCCTAATTTATAGTAATCCTGAGTAGAGAGATCATGAAGAAATCGAGCAGCCTAGCAGAACAAGTATTGAAAGCTCAGAGAGCCGTAGATGGTTGGCCTGATTCAATAAAATCTAGTATGCGACTAGAAGGGGCCGATAATTTTCTAAAGACTTTCTCTAAAGAGTCAAAACTTATGGATTCGCAGGAAACGAAAAAGAAAAAATAGCGCTTATTCGTAAGCAGTGACCTCAATAAGACCTTGTGTAGCAATTCAAGGTCTTTTTTTTGTTCTGTTTTTTGAAGGTGAGCTCTCTTTTTAGATTGCGTAAGTTTCATTTCTGAAAAATATCCACATGTGAAATCTCGAAAAATCTCATTATGTATAACTACTAGCGTCTTTGCGCAATTTTTCGATTGTCAAAATTGAAGCGAGCGGTGCCATATAGGGGATGCAAATAACGCTTCTATATATTGCCGTCGAAGATGTTTTTAACAGAGCTCAGGAATTCTAGGAATGCTCCAGCCCTAGGGGTGGATTGTTAGATGGCTTTGACTCTTTTCTAAATTTCTCTGAGTTCACTGTCGAGTTGCTCAGCATATAGAAAGCTAGCGACATACCACTATGCATCAGATGAGCGTGCTGAAAATAGATCTGTCCCGGGTCCCCATTGGAGAAAAGTAATTGAATGATGAGATAGCGATGGTCGAAGAACTGGAGCAGTTTCAGAAAGACTTGCTGGACTCCGTACGTCAGATGAAGTCTAAGGCTTCGGGCGTTACGGAGAGGTCGCTCTCCGCGAACGCTGAAGGCGGGACAAAGCTAGCGGATTACAAAGTGCTTCCGCCCAGCTTAGCCCCGTAATATCAAGAAGGAATCGACGCGAGGAGAGCAGGCAGCATAGGCAAATATGTAGCAGCGAGATTTCCAGCTGTGCCTTCAAGTACGGTCTTCACGGACGTCAGGCATTCCCGAATCATCCCGGTTTTAGGTGTTGGAGCTTTTAACAGGCTGCGGATCGTTTCTAAATCGCTTTGAAGCTGGTCACGATCTGCTGAGTTTCTCAACTCACTCACGGCGGGTAGTAGCGCTTCAACGAAGGCCGATATACCGCTAAGGTCGGTCGATTGAGTGTAGGCTTGATTCGAACTAGTCGTGCCCTGTTGAAGCTGCGAGCCCGTCATATTTTCGATGTTGATACTGTTGTAAGTGATGTTGTTGGCTGCCATTTTTTCCTGCTGCGTAAAAGTCAAACCTTCACCGAGAATGCCCTGTTTTTCGAGCTCTAGCGAAAACTCGAGGATTTTATCTCGAACTGTGGAGATGATGCCGTGGATCAAGTTAACTGCGATTTCTAATCCAGGTTCAAAACCTGAGGTGCTCCTGAGATCCGAAGCGATGGAAGCCGGGAACATAAGTAGAACGCTTTTCCCTGCTGACTTGGCATCAGTAAATTGAATCAACTCGCTCAGGGGTTGATGAAGGTGTCGCTCACTTAGGAGTTTCTGGTGTTCCGGGTTCTCAATTTCGAGCGGAATCCATCCTCGATAGGGGTTGAGGCAAACTGTCCGTCCAACCACATGTCGATAGTCGGGGATGGATGAGCGGGTCGGATAGCCACTCATTTCGTGTGACAACCAATGATCAATCGTTGTGACCCCTAGTTTCACAGAGAGCGCTCTTGCCTTTCTGAGCAGGCTAAGCACTGAGACGCTTTCATCCATTGCATCCGCTTGAAGCTCAAGAACAAGACCTGTCATGCCAAAACCCTCATGGTTGAAAAGGCAGGGTGCCACAGAGTCGCCCTTTAGTTGAGCAAGCTATAAAAGAATTTTGAGAGGATTTTTCGTCGAATTTTACGTAATGCAGAAACAACAAAGCCCCTGCATTTCTGCAGGGGCTTCGTTTTGTATGGTGCCGGCACCAGGAATCGAACCCGGGACCTACTGATTACAAGTCAGTTGCTCTACCATCTGAGCTATACCGGCGTGTGGGCGACGATTATAGCGACTCGGGGGTTTCTGTAAACCCCTGAATTCAGACTATTTTTGCGCCCTCTGCGAATCACGCCCGGCGCAGGACGTTGCGTAGTTTTTGTACAGCGCGCCAGGCGCGGCTGTTTTGCATGGCGCGCAGTTCGGCTTCGGCGTGTTCGGCGCGTTGCAGGGCGGTTTCCAGGGCCGGGTTTACCGGGTGGGCGAGGTTGTGGCCTTTGCACAGCTGGAAGTTGTCGAGGTTGCACGGTGGCAGGTCGAACGCGGGTTTGAGGTTGATGTGTTCGTTGGCGAGGAAGAAGCTGTTGAGGCCGTCGAACAGGACGTTGGTGTAACCGGCGTCGGTCACCAGGTGTTCCCAGGTGTGGTCGCGCTCCCATGGGGTTTCGATGAGGATGATCCATGGGCGGAAGCGGCCGAAGTCCATGCCGCGCAGGACGGTTTCTTCGTGGCCCTCGACGTCGATTTTCAGGAAGTGGATCGGCCGCTCGGCGGCGTGTTCTTCGCAGATCGAGGTCAGTGTGCGTGCGGTGACGGTGAGGCTTTGCACGTCCATGCCGAGGTTTTTGCGCTCTTGCGCAACGACCGGGTCAGCGGTGGACAGGCCGGTGTCGGGAATGCCGTAGAAGGTCAGTTCGCCCGGCTGGTCGCTGGCTACGCATTGCAGCGTAATGTCGCGGGGGCGATGGTGGCGGAGCGAGTCGTAATAGTTCTGCATCGGTTCGACATTGATGCCCTGCCAGCCGCGATCGTAAAAGGCTTTGGTGACCGAGTCGTGGATCGGGTCATTGGCGCCGACGTCGATATAAAAACCGTTTTCAAAATACTGCAGGGCGCGCCAAAGGCGAACGTCCTCGAAATTCTGTGCGTAAGAAATGAACGTCACGGTCGCTTCCTGTCGGTCGATTTTTTCTTGTTCGGGCCTGCGCTACCTGCACGGCGTAGGTCTGTATAGCAAGGGTGGCTGGCCGGCGCAATTTTCCGTTCCCTGCGTCCATGATTCGGCGGATATGTCCTTTTGCTTGGGGGCTTATGCACAACAGGCTTTGAAGAGGGCGGGCTTAGAGGGGATTTTGTGAAAGGGTTCTCATTTGGTGCGCAAATCCCTGTTTTATCGGTTTTTTATTCATGTGAACAAAAAATGACCAAGGCTGTTGGTGGCCTGAAATAGGCGCGGATATGGGATCCAAGAGAAATCCATCAACAGAGTTATCCACAGGCCGTAAAGATTTAAGCGCGTTCTGCCAGCAGCAGGAAATTACGCGGTGTGAGCGGCGCTTCGCAGAAGGTGCCGAGACGTACGACGTATCCCTGTTCGGTGAGGAAAAGTGCCCGATCAAGATTCAGCCAAAGCTCCAGCGGGCGTCGGAAGAGTCCGCGCAGCAATTCCAGGTTGCGAACTTCGGCCAACCGCTGCCAACCGGCGGCTTCGAGAGCTACCCAATCCGGCGAGCCGGTTGTGGATAACTCTTTCAACGCTGCCAGATCGCAGCAGTAATCGGCGAACGGTTTTTCCAGCCAGGTGCTGGACAGGGAAGGTGTCGGCAGGTATTCGTCGGTGCCGCGTACTTGCCGCTGCAGCAAATCGAAAGCCAGCCGGCGGGCCATGGAAGTGTCGCGCTGACGTCGGACACGGGCACCGGCGGTGACGGTTTCGCTCATCGGCAGGGACAGATCTTCCAGCGACAGCTGGAGGGCAGAGTGCGAGCCGGCGGAAGATAACGCCTGATATTCCGCTCGATTGATCCGGTTATAGCAGCACGGAGCGATTGCCAACTGTCGGCAACCTGCGGCGCTGGCCAGTTGCATCAGCCGCACATGCAGATCACCACAAGCGTGCAGGGCAACAGGTGTGTGTTCGGCGTTCAGCAATAAAGCGGTGTTCGCGGCGAGTACATCCTGCTCGACATGCAGTGCGTGCAACTGATGACGCTGACTCAGCGCCTGACCGCTCGCGACCAGCGCTGGATCATATTCCAGGCAAGTGAGTTGCTGATCGGCACCGAGCAGACGCCGCCCCAAATGGCCTTTACCCGAACACCAGTCCAGCCAGTGCTTCGGTTGCGCGGCAAACGACAAGCGGCTGGCGAAGGCCTCGATCTGCTGCCATTTGCGCCCCGGTACATCGACATTCAGGCGATGGCCGGCAGCTTCCAGTGAGTGTGCAGGCAACTCACCCACCGCACTCAGTTCAAGCGACAACGCTGCCAATGAAGCAAAGGGCTCGGGTGCATCCAAAAGTTCGGCAGGGTTGTTGTGGGCGTTTTCCGCCTCTTCCAGCGATCGTCCGCGTAGCCACGAAGCCAGCTCCGGGCAGGATGCTTCCCAGGGTAAATGCAGATGAGTAAACGGGCGGGGTTTCCACAGCGCCTGATGCGTCGTGAGAAATGTATCCAGTGCGGTGAAGCGGGCGAGTAAGTCCTCGCCCGTCAGCACGTAAGAAGAGTCAGCGTCCCTGGCACGCATCGACGCGCAGCCAGCGTTCCAGCAGTTTGAAACCGCGGACCAGCACGTAGGCCATCACCAGGTAGAACAAGCCGGCAGCGAAGAAGATCTCCACCGGCAGGTAAGTACGGGCAATGATCGTGCGCGCCATGCCGGTCAGCTCCAGCAGCGTCACGGTGCTGGCCAGGGCGCTGGCCTTGAGCATCAGAATCACTTCGTTGCTGTAGGCCGGCAGGCCGATGCGCGCAGCACGCGGCAGGATGATGTAGAACAGCGCTTTCGGCCGGGACATGCCCAGAGCCCGCGCCGCTTCGATTTCACCCGGCGGAATGGCCTGGATTGCGCCGCGCAGGATCTCGGCGATGTACGCCGCGGTGTGCAGTGTCATGGTTGCGGTCGCGCACCAGAACGGATCACGCAGGTAGGGCCACAGCGAGCTGCTGCGTACCGCGTCGAACTGCGCCAGGCCGTAATAGACAAGGAACAGTTGAACCAGCAACGGCGTGCCACGGAAAAAGAAGATGTAGGCGTAGGGCAAAGCGCGCACGTACCACAGCTTCGAAGAGCGGGCGATGCCCAGCGGGATCGCCAGCAGCAGACCGGCGATGACTGCGATGGCCACCAGTTCCAGAGTCAGGGTCGCGCCCTGCGCCAGTTTCGGCAGCCACTTGATAATGACTTCCCAGTTCATTGAGCGCTCCTCGCGAAGCCGCGTGCGGCGCGTTTTTCCAGGAAGTGCATGCCTGTCATCGCCAGCACCGTCAGGCACAGGTACATGAGGGCGGCGACCATATAAAAGGTGAACGGCTGTTTGGACACGGTCACGCCGATCTGTGCGTGACGCATGATTTCTTCCAGGCCGATGACTGACACCAGGGCGGTGTCCTTCATCAGGATCATGAACAGGTTACCCAGACCGGGCAGGGCGATGCGCCACATCTGCGGCATGATCAGCTTGGTGAAGATCCGCCATTTCGACAGGCCCAGGGCCACACCAGCCTCACGGTGCCCTTTGGGAATGGCGAGAATCGCACCACGAAACACTTCCGTGGCGTAGGCGCCGAAGCACAGGCCCAGCGCGATGACGCCGGCGGCGAAGGCGCTGAGTTCCAGATCGGGATTGCCGAAGAACTCCCCGAGCGCGCGCATCGCATTGACCGTACCGAAGTAGATCAGCAATACCCAGAGCAATTCCGGGACGCCGCGTACCAGGGTCGAATAAGTGCCGCCAAGCCATTGCAGCGGCTTGTACGGGGAAGTCTTGGCCAGGGCGCCGAGCAGACCGAGCACCAGCCCGAGACACAGAGCCGTAAGTGCCAGTTTGACGGTCATCAGCGCGCCGGCGGCGAGCGCCGGGCCGAATCCGTAGAGGTCGATAATCATGGATTTCTTTTCAAATCGCGGCAGGCAAGGCCGGGAGCCTGCACCGTCAGAGCACGGTGCAGGTCCCGCACGTCAGGATCAGTAGATGCTGAACGGGAAGTACTTGTCGTTGATCTTCTTGTAGGTACCGTCGGCAACGATTTCCTTCAATGCGGCGTTCAGCTTCTCGCGCAGCGGGTCACCTTTGCGCACGGCGATGCCGATCTTGTCGCTTTCCACGACCGCGTTGCCCTTGAACTCGTAGTTCTTGCCTGCGTCGGTTTTCAGCCAGTCATAGTTGGCGTACTTGTCGGCCAGAATCGCGTCGACACGACCGGACGTCAGGTCCAGGTAGGCGTTTTCCTGAGTGTCATAGAGTTTGACTTCGATATCGCTACCGTAAGTGTCTTCAAGCCAGGTGCCGGCCAGGGTCGCGCGTTGCGTACCGATGATCTTGCCTTTGAGCGAGTCCTTGTCGGTTTTGAAATCGACGTTTTTCGGCGCGATGAACTGCAGCTTGTTCGAGTAGTACGGGTCGGTGAAGTCCACCGCGCCCTTGCGCTCGTCGGTGATCGACAGCGAGGAAATCAGGAAGTCGAACTTTTTGGCGTTCAGGGCCGGGATGATGCCGTCCCAGTCGGAAGTCACGACGCTGCATTCGACTTTCATCTTGGCGCACAGGGCGTCGCCGATGTCTTTGTCGAAACCGACGACCTGGCCACTGGCGTCTTTATTGTTGAACGGCGGGTAAGCGGCTTCGATGCCCATCTTCAGGGTCTCGGCCATGGCGCCGGCGCTGAACGCCAGGGAGACGGCGGCGGCCAGGAAGACCTTTTTGTAGTTCTGCATGCGGGTAGCTCCGTTAGCGGTTGCTGGACATGAATTGTTTGCAGCGCGCCGAAAGCGGGTTGTCGAACACCTGCTGTGGCGATCCTTGCTCTTCGACCAGGCCCTGGTGGAGGAATACCACTTCACTGGACACCTGACGGGCGAACCCCATTTCGTGGGTCACGAGCAGCATGGTGCGGCCTTCTTCGGCCAATGCGCGGATGACATTAAGTACTTCCTGGACCATTTCCGGGTCAAGGGCGGAGGTGGGCTCGTCGAACAGGATCACCTTGGGCTGCATCGCCAGTGTGCGGGCAATCGCCGCGCGCTGTTGCTGGCCGCCGGACAGCTGCGCCGGGTAGGCGTGGCGCTTGTCGGCGATGCCGACCTTGGCCAGCAGGGCTTCGGCGACTTCGATGGCTTCGGCCTTGCTCTGGCCGAGCACGCGGCGCGGGGCTTCGATGATGTTGTCGAGCACACTCATGTGCGGCCACAGATTAAAGTTTTGAAATACAAAACCAATCTCGGAGCGCAGGCGATTGATCTGCTTGCCGTCGGCGGCAACCAGTTCGCCATTCTTGGCGGCCTTGAGCTTGAGTTCTTCGCCGGCGACCAGGATCTGGCCCTGGTGCGGGTTTTCCAACAGGTTGATGCAACGCAGGAACGTGGACTTGCCGGAACCGGAGGAACCGAGGATCGAGATCACATCGCCGTCGCGGGCGGTCAGCGAGATGCCTTTGAGCACCTCAAGCTGTCCGTAGCGTTTGTGCAGGTTGCGGATTTCAAGCGCGGGCGTGGCCTCAGCCATGTGCGTTCCTCATATATGTTGCGCTCCAGCTGTTGGTTGGCCTTCCTGGCGAGGCGGCCAAGCTAGCATAGCGTTTCAATGGCAGCCAACAGCGCTACGAGCGGTAAACGGATGGCGTGTGGCAGGTTGTCGCATCAGCGCAGCAGACTGTCGCCCCGTCAACAACCGAACGGGCGTTTGACGTTGATTCCCGTGGGTGTCGCGTAAAAAAAGGCGCGATGTTGCCACCTTTGGCGGGGTGTTGGAAGCGCTATCCGGCCGAACGTTCCTCATTCGCCCTTTTATTGTGCATCCCGCACCTTTTCAGTGTGTTTCTGGTGCGCCCGTTCGTTTTGAAAAGTGAGTCGCAGGGTAACGCTTTGGCGAAAGGCCAGTATTCTCAAGGACTTGCGATGACTGTCCGGTCGTAGTGAAAACCGCGGGCCAGAAGACTTTGAAACATTTTGGCGCAATTATTGCGTGCAGAATCTGGAACGCCCCGTTGGATTCTTTTTACGAGAAGGAACGCCAGACGGGCCGGACGCAATCGCTTTCCTCGCAAAGGTAGTTCCAATGAGCAGTACCCAAAGCTCCAATGGCCTCGAACAGGGGCTCAAACCGCGTCATGTGACCATGCTGTCGATCGCCGGGGTGATCGGTGCAGGTCTGTTCGTCGGCTCCGGCCACGCGATCGCCGCCGCCGGCCCGGCCGTGCTGCTGGCCTACGCCGCTGCCGGCATGCTGGTTGTGCTGGTCATGCGCATGCTCGGCGAAATGGCCGTTGCCTCGCCGGATACCGGCTCCTTCTCGACTTATGCCGACCGCGCCATCGGTCATTGGGCCGGTTTTACCATCGGCTGGTTGTACTGGTGGTTCTGGGTTCTGGTGATCCCGCTGGAGGCCAACGCCGCCGCGACCATCCTGCATGCCTGGTTCCCGAGCGTGGAGATCTGGGCCTTCGCGCTGATCATCACCATGCTGCTGACGGTGACCAACCTGTTCAGCGTAAAAAACTACGGTGAGTTCGAATTCTGGTTCGCCCTGCTCAAAGTCGTGGCGATCATCGGTTTCATCATTCTGGGTGTGGCGGCGATTTTCGGTTTCCTGCCGAACAGCCAGGTGAGCGGCGTGTCGCACATTTTTGACACCCAGGGCTTCCTGCCAAACGGCCTGGGCGCTGTATTGGGTGCGATCCTGACCACCATGTTTTCCTTCATGGGTACCGAGATCGTGACCATCGCGGCCGCGGAATCGAAGAACCCTGGCAAGCAGATTTCCAAGGCCACCAACTCGGTGATCTGGCGGATCGGTTTGTTCTACCTCGTATCGATTTTCATCGTCGTGGCCCTGGTGCCATGGAACGATCCAGCGCTGGCCAGCCTTGGCTCCTACCAGACTGTGCTTGAGCGCATGGGCATCCCGAACGCCAAGATGATCGTCGATATCGTGGTGCTGGTCGCTGTGACCAGCTGCCTGAACTCGGCGCTGTACACCTCTTCGCGCATGCTGTTCTCCCTCGGTAAACGTGGCGATGCCCCGGCCATGGCGACCCGCACCAACAAGAGCGGCACCCCTTACTGGGCGGTGATGCTGTCCACAGGCGCAGCGTTCCTGTGCACCTTCGCCAACTACGTGGCTCCGGCTGCGGTGTTCGAGTTCCTGTTGGCCAGCTCCGGCGCCATCGCGCTGCTGGTGTACCTGGTGATCGCCATTTCGCAACTGCGCATGCGTAAGCAGCGCATGGCTCGCGGCGAAAAAATCGTCTTCAGCATGTGGCTGTTCCCGGGCCTGACCTACGCGGTGATCGTGTTCATCGTGGCGGCCCTGACCATCATGTTGTTCCAGGACGCCCACCGCGTGGAAATCCTCGCGACCGGCCTGCTGAGCCTGGTGGTTGTTGCGACCGGCATGCTCGTGGCGCGTCGTCGCAAGGCAGAAAAGCGTGGTGCGGTGGTGTTGAACTGATCCGGATCGCGTAATGCAAAACGGCCGCTGTCAGCGATGACAAGCGGCCGTTTTTGTTTGCGGGCGAGGTTTATTCGCTCTTCTCTTCAGGCGCTTCGAGCGACTGGCCGTAAGTATCCAGTGCCATCCCGAAATCGGTGATGAACTGCGGCTCGCTCAACCAGGCCTGGGCTGTCTCGCGATCCATGCCATCGGCCCACATGCGATAGTCGATCAGCATGTCGGCGGCCAGGTGGGTGGCGGCCATGCCTTCGTCGTCGGCGTTTTCCATGTCCAGCAGTTCAGGATGGTCGACGATGATGAACGCCAGCTCCTGCAGCAGGGTCAGCAGCATGTTGTTGCGGCTGACGGCTTCGGCGTCGCGCATCTTGCTGAACATCGCCAGGGTGTATTCCGGGATCGGCTCGGCCAGGTGACCGAGGTCATCGTCCAGGGCCAGGGGTTTGCGGCCGACCATGCGGATCTGCTTGGCCTTGGCCTTGGCGCGCTTGGCGCGTTTCTGTTGCTTGTTCAGGGATGCCATGGGAACTCAGTCTTTCTGTTGGGTTTGTGCGGCGATCGCGTCGGACGCGGCCACATAGTCTTTCTGGAAGTCAGGCGACTCGATCCACGCCAGGGCGCCGGCCTCGTCGGTCTCGGTGGACCACTGGCGGTACTCGATCAGTGCGGCGAGGATGAAATCCATCGCGCCTTCTTCACCTTCCTGTTCATACACCAGCTCCAGCAGCGGGTCCTCAAGGAATGCCGTGCACATGGCCTGCTGGCTGAACTTCTCGGCGTCGATCATTTTCTTGAACAGTTCGGTCAGGTCCACCGACTCGAAATCGATGCGGTCGTCGTTCGGGTCCAGTTCGACCGGTGCCTCGGCGCGTTTGGTGCGGTTCTGCTTGGCCTTGGTCTTGGCCCGGGCGGCGCGTTTTTGCTGCTTGTTGGCGGAAGCCATGGTGTGTGTTCCGTGATGCGTTGGAGGGGACTCAACTGCGCGGCACTTGCCGCCCCGGTGTATCGGGGGCCAGTGCGCCGGTCTGCAGCCAGGTCAGCGCGATGGGCCATAGTGTGGCTTGGTATGCGCTACGAAAAAAGGCGAAATGTCCGACTTCTTGTTCGCCGATGTCCTGCGGCTCGATTCGCAGGTGGGTCTTTTGCGCGTTGTGGAAGTAATCGAGCAGGCGTTCGATGGCGGGAATCGTGCCGTAGGGATCGTCGCTGATGCTGATTGCCAGGGCTTTGGCCCGGACGTTGGCGAAGGGCAAGTCGGCGATCGTTCTACCGCTCGGGCGCCGCTCATAACGTGCGTCGGGCGTGCTCCAGTCGCGGACCACGCCAGCGGGCGTGTCTTCCAGCCAGCCAAGTCGCTTGCCCGGAAAGTAGCCACAGAACAGCGTGACCAGCGGCATCAGCAGGTGCCATTTGCCGAACATCCGCCAGCGGTGCTCGGGCGCGTAATCGCGCCAGTAAGCGAACTGCGCGCCGACCGTCACCAGTCGTCGGATCAGATGTCCGGATGCCCCCAGGCCTGCTGCACAGCCACCGAAACTGTGCCCGACCACATCGATCGGCTGACCGGGAAACTCCCGCTGTGCTCGTTTGAGCATCGCTTCGAAATCCAGCGCGCCCCAATCCGTCCATGAAGCCTGCAAATGCCTCATCGACTTTGGCCGCGACTCACCAATGCCCCGGTAGTCGTAAATGATCACGTCGAAGCCGTTGGCGAACAGATACGCCGCGAAGCGCGAGTAGTGGCGGCAGCGCACGGACGTGGCGGCGTTGATGATCACCAGCGGGCGCTGTGGATCCGGTGACGCGTGACGCCAGGTGAAACCGCCGAGCAGATAGCCGTCGGCGGCGGGCTCGTGGAAGGGCTCGCTTTCCGCTGACAGCTGACTGAGTGGCAGTGTCGCGCTTTGTAGGTTCATGGCGATCCAGACTTTCGGGGACGGTTCGAGGATGAACTTCAAGCGGGTGGGTATGCAACGAATCGGAACGCAGTGAGTACCAAATTTGCAGGTTGATCAGGCAATCGCTAATTCGAGACGCAATGCGGCGCGAATCGTTGGTGGAGTTTTCTGTAGTCCTTTTCGTATCTACCGCAACTCCCAATCGTTCTAAAACTCACCTCACGAGACAAAATCTAAAAAGAGGTAACGATTGGGTTCCGCGAGAGCCCGGGAGTCGTCCTCATGAAACGCGTTCTTAAATTCGTGCTGCCCGTTGCCGCTGCGGCGGTGTTGCTGTTTCCGCTCATGGCGCAGGCTGCAAGTCTGGAGCCGATCGACAATTCCGCTGTGCAGGCTCAGCAGCAAGAGCAAAACGGTATTCGCTATCTGGCCGGCGGGATTGGCCTGGATGAGTCGAAAGCCATTCAGCAATCCGCTGGCTACAACCTGCACATGACCTTCGCCGTCGGCATGCAAAACCTGTACACCGCCGATGTCGATGTGATGATCCAGAAAGCCCCCGGCCAAACCGTGCTGACGCTGAATCAGACCGGGCCATTGGTGTATGTGCAGTTACCGCCCGGCAAGTACACGGTCGTCGCTACCCGCAATGGTGAAACGCGTCGGGATGCGGCCGAAATAGGCGGCGGTGCAGCGCGCAATCTGGTGTTCCACTGGAACGACAACAGCTAGGGACGTTGCCGGTCGCGCCGGGATGGCGCGACCGTTGCCGATGCGTCCCTGAATCGGGCCGTCATCTAATCGCAGGCATAAAAAAACCCTGAATCTTGCGATTCAGGGTTTTCGGTATTTGGTGCCCAGAGACGGAATCGAACCGCCGACACGGGGATTTTCAATCCCCTGCTCTACCGACTGAGCTATCTGGGCAACGGGGCGCATTAAAAGGGTTTTTCGGATTTACGTCAACGACTTTTTTAAAATTTCTTAAATTAATTCCGTCGCTTACGAAATCCGGGGGTTATTCGGCCGGTGGAACGTAGCCTTCGGCCTGGGCGTATTCCTCGCCGGAGAAGTACTTGTCCATTTCGCCCTGCAGATATTTGCGGTCTTCGGCGTTCATCATGTTCAGGCGTTTTTCGTTGATCAGCAGGGTCTGGTGTTTCTGCCAGTCGGCCCAGGCCTTGGCCGAGACGTGTTCGAAGATGTCCTGGCCCTTGGCGCCCGGGTACGGTGGGCGCTCCAGACCTTCGAGTTGTTCTTTGTACTTGCGGCACATTACGGTGCGGGTCATGTCGACTCTCCTGCATTCAAGACGGCGGCCGCGCGTTCGAGCAAGGTCTTGACCGGGGCGGCGAGGCCCAGGCGCGGCGGGGTGGCGAGGTTATACCAGAGCCAGTCGGCCTCGGCCACGTGACCGCCGGCTTCCTGCACCTGAACCAGCCAGGGTTCGATGGACAGCTGGAAATGGCTGAAGGTGTGGACAAGGCTCGGCAGCGCCTGCTGCTCGCCCAGTTCCAGCGAGTGCTGCGCGGCGAGGTGTTGCAGGTCGTCGAGGTCGTCGAGTTCCGGCAGGCTCCACAAACCGCCCCACAATCCGCTGGATGGGCGGCGATAAAGCAGAATCGCGCCGTCCTCGTTGGCCAGCAGCGGCATCAGCGTGCGCTTCTGCGGGATGGCCTTGCGCGGCTTGGGGATCGGGTAACGCGTCTCCAGGCCGAGCATGTGCGCTTCGCAGCCCTTCTTCAGCGGACACAGCAGGCAGCTCGGCTTGCTGCGGGTGCACAGCGTGGCACCCAGATCCATCATCGCCTGGGTGTAGGCGTTGACCCGATCCTGCGGCGTGAAGCGCTCGGCGTTGGCCCACAGCTGTTTGGCGACCTTCGGCTCGCCGGGGTAGCCCTCCTGCGCAGTAAACCGCGCGAGCACCCGTTTGACGTTGCCGTCGAGGATTGGCGCGCGCAGGCCCATGCTGATGCTGGCAATCGCGCCAGCAGTGGACAGGCCGATGCCCGGCAAATCCGTGAGCTTCTCGACATCGCGGGGAAATTCGCCACCGTACTGGCTGACGACAATCTTCGCGGTCTTCTGCAGATTGCGCGCGCGGGTGTAGTAACCCAGGCCCGTCCACAGGTGCAGCACTTCGTCCTCCGGCGCTTCGGCCAGGGCTTCGACCGTCGGCAGCGCGGCCATGAACCGGTCGAAGTAATTGAGCACGGTGCTGACCTGGGTCTGCTGCAACATGATCTCGGACACCCACACCCGATACGGGTTGATGTTCTGTTGCCAGGGCAAATCATGGCGGCCGTGGCGGTCGAACCATTCCAGCACCGCCGTGGAAAACTGCTCCGCTCTCATCGCTTGAACAGCCCCTTCAATGCGTTTTTCAATTCAGGGCTGACTTTGTCGCCCAGTTTCTCGTCGATTTTTTCGCTGAGCTTGTCGCCGGCCAATTTGGTCGCGACCTGGCCGAGGCGTTCGTTATCCACACGACAAGCCTTGGCGCCGAGCTCCAGCGGGCCACGGCAGCGCAGCGGCCACTCGATGCCGACGAATTTCTCGCCGACCTGGCAGGCCGGGTCCGGCATGGCGCTGGTATCGCCTTCGACGATGATGCCGACGCGATAGTCCATACCCAGCACTTTCAGGTCGATGTCGCCGTCACCGTTGACGGTCATGCCAGGGATGCGCACTTTCAGGTCCGGGTTGTTGGCCACACCGTTGCGCAAGGTCAGGTTGCCCTTGAGTTCCTGGAACGGCGTGTCCTTGCCCCGCGGTTCGCCGCTCAGGGATTTGCGGTTGAGGGTGGCTATGCCTTTGCACAGTTGCTGTTCGAGGTTGGCATTGAGCAACACGCCGTTGTTGATCACGAAACTGGCGTTGCCGTTGAGGGTGTCGATCAGCGCCTGCTGGCTGTTCCCGCTACCGGTGACGGTGCTGGTGAGGTTCACCAGGCCTTTGACCGGCGGGTTCTTGCCCTGGCTTTCGAGGATTTTTTCCACCGGCACGCGGTTGATCCGGGTTTGCAGATTCAGTACCGGCACGGTCTGGCGCACGTCCAGCGTGCCCTTGGCTTCGAAGTCGCCGTTGTACAGCTCGCCGCGCAGGTTCTCCAGAGTCAGCAGGCCGCCCTGGCCGGTGGCTTTCAGTGCGGCGTTCTGGATCGGTAATTTATCGAGGGTCAACTGGCCGAAGGTCAGGTCGGCGTTCACGTCCAGTTTGCTCAGGCGCTCCACCGGAAACAGTCGCTCGGTGCTCCAGGCACTTTTGCTCGGTTTGTCCGGCAGCGGGGTGCTGCCGGCGCCGGCCATGGCATCGGCTTCGGTGCTGGCGACTTCGGTCTGGCGTGCCTGAGTGGCGCTGGCGGCTTTTTCCGATTTCGGCGGCAGGTAGCGGTCGACGTTGAAGGTGTCGGCCTTGAGGATCGCTCGCAGCGATTGCCTGGCGAAGTCTTCAACGGCGATGCGGCCGCTGAAGCTGCTGTCGTCGAGTTTCAGGTTGATGTTGTCCAGCGCCAGGCTGGTCGGTGTGGCAGCGACACGGCTGACCAGCTCGACCTTGCTCAGGCTGCCTTCGGCCATGGCCGGCAGTGTCTGGCCGATGCTGTCGACGAACTTCGCCAGATCGAACTGGGCGATGGAAATCGCGCCAGTGATCTGCGGCGTCTTGTCGAGATCGTTGGCCTTCAGCTCGCCCAAGGCGCGCAACTGGTTGGCGGAAATCTTGATCCCGGTCCATTCGGCGACGTTTGCGGCCTTGTCGAGCAACATCTGCCCCTGGGCGGAGAACGTCATGGCTTTGCCCTGCAGGGGATCACCGGTCAGTTCGCCGGACAGCTTCAGGTCTTCGAACTTGTAACGTTGCAGGGCGCGCTCGATGCGCAGCTCACCATTGAGCTCGGTGCGCACTCGCAGCACGGGCTGATTGGTGCTGAGGAATGCCGTGGCTTTGAGCGGAATGTTGGTCGAGTCGTGTACCGCGCCGGTGCTCAACTGGATGCTTTCGGCGCTGAACTGCTTGCCGGTCTGCTCGTCGTTGTATTCAACGCGGGCGTTGTTGACGGTCAGGCTGTCGATGTCGAGGCGAATCGGCTGCGGCGGTTTTTCCGGCTGGGCAGGTGTTTCGGCGACCGGTTCGCCAGCGGCAACGGGCGGGGTGCTGCCCGGCGCAGGCGCTGCAGCCGGCAGCTTGCCGATGTCTTCCCAGTTGCCGTGACCGTTCTTGTCGCGGTTCAGGCGCAGGTTCAGGCCTTCGACACGCACATCACTCATCTGCACTTCACGGCGCAGCAACGGCAGCACGCGTACCGACAGGCCGAGCATCTGCAGATCGGCATACGGTTCGTCAGGCTTGATCAGGGTGGCGACGCTGGCCTCGTGCAATTCCAGGCCGAGCCATGGGAACAGGCTCCAGCCGATATCGCCATTGAGCGTCAGCTCGATGTGGGCCTTGTCGCGGGCTATCTGGCGGATCTCGTCTTTGTAGTCGTTGGGATCGAAGAAGTGGGTCAGGGCGAAGCCCGCCGCCACAATGATCAGCAACAGCCCGAGAAGTACCAGACCCAGGATTTTGCCGAACGCTTTCATGGGCGAGTCCTTGTAGTTAGTCGAATTCATAATTTAGCCGGGGAGTATAGCGCTGCATGACCCTGTGCTGGTGCGGTGTCCAGAGGAACCTGTCGATCCGCGGCGTGCAGCGCTTCGACAACGGTCGGCGGGAGGGTTCCCCGGTCATCTGAGATCAGATGACTCAAAAAAGGTGATATCAGTTTGGTTTTTCTGTCACGTGCAGATGGTAACCTTCGCCCGTTCGTCCGTCCCTCTGCGACTTTTGGTCGCGCTTCAAGGAGCTCCACCCACCAACACGGTCATGCCTGCGTGCATAAAGGCCGGGGGTGAGCAGTGGCTGGCGAACGCATACTAATAATTGGGGGATACACAATGAGCACGAGCATCACGGCGGACGGCCTCAGCGCCGCCCAGCCTGCGTTCCTGTCCAAGGAACGCATCATCGCCAAGCCCGGTTTCAACCGCTGGCTGGTCCCACCGGCCGCACTGGCCATTCACCTGTGCATCGGCATGGCCTACGGCTTCTCGGTGTTCTGGTTGCCGCTGTCCAAGGCGCTGGGCGTGACCGCTCCGGTGGCTTGCGCACCGGACATGAGCTTCATCGCACAAGTCTTCTCGTCGCAATGCGACTGGCCGATCTCCATGCTCGGCTGGATCTACACCCTGTTCTTCATCTTCCTCGGCTGCTCGGCAGCAATCTGGGGTGGCTGGCTCGAACACGCAGGACCACGCAAGGCCGGCGTGGTATCGGCACTGTGCTGGTGCGGCGGTCTGCTGATTTCGGCGTTGGGTATTTATACCCACCAGATCTGGCTGATGTGGATCGGCTCCGGCGTGATCGGCGGTATCGGTCTGGGCCTGGGCTACATCTCGCCGGTCTCGACCCTGATCAAGTGGTTCCCGGACAAGCGCGGCATGGCCACCGGCATGGCGATCATGGGCTTCGGTGGCGGCGCGATGGTCGGTGCGCCACTGGCAACCGCTTTGATGAGCCATTTCGCTTCGCCGACGGGCGTGGGCGTATGGCAGAGCTTCGTCGCCATGGCCGCGATCTACTTCGTGTTCATGATCGGTGGTGCGCTGGCTTACCGCGTGCCGCCGACCGGCTGGAAGCCTGAAGGCTGGACCGCGCCGGCGAAGAAAGCCTCGAATGCGATGATCACCCACCGTCACGTTCACGTGAATGTGGCGTGGAAAACCCCGCAATTCCGTCTGGTGTGGCTGGTGCTGTGCCTGAACGTGTCGGCGGGTATCGGCATCCTCGGCATGGCATCGCCCCTGTTGCAGGAAGTGTTCGGCGGCAAGCTGCTGGGCAACGATCTGCCGTTCGGTCAGCTGGACGCCGGTCAACTGGCTTCCATCGCTGCAATTGCGGCGGGCTTCACCGGCCTGTTGAGCCTGTTCAACATCGGCGGTCGGTTCTTCTGGGCGTCGTTCTCGGACTACCTGGGTCGCAAGAACACTTACTTTGTGTTCTTTGCACTGGGTTTTGCGCTGTACGCACTGATCCCGAACCTCGGTCACCTGGGCAACGTTGCGCTGTTCGTGGCGGCGTTCTGCATCATCCTGTCGATGTACGGCGGTGGTTTTGCGACCGTTCCAGCGTACCTGGCCGACCTGTTCGGCACGCAAATGGTCGGTGCGATCCACGGTCGTCTGCTGACCGCCTGGGCTGCCGCTGGTGTGCTGGGTCCGGTGTTGGTGAACTACCTGCGTGAGTATCAGCTGAGCATCGGCGTTGAACGCGCCGCCGCTTACGACATCACTTTGTACATCCTCGCCGGCCTGCTGGTGCTGGGTTTCCTGTGCAACCTGCTGGTGCGTCCGGTGGCGGACAAGTACTTCATGACCGACGCCGAACTGGCCGCCGAACAGGCGCTGGGTCACGACAAGGGTGCTGACAGCAGCACTGTGCTGGAGTGGAAAGCCGCGCCGGGCAGCAAGCCGTTGGCAATCGCTGCGTGGCTGGTGGTGGGGATTCCGTTGGCGTGGGGTGTGTGGGTGACCCTGCAGAAGACGGCGGTTCTTTTCCACTAAGACGCTAAAGTTGCCGGCCTGAAATCTCAGGCCGGCACCAAATCCTGTGGGAGCGAGCCTGCTCGCGATAGCGGTCTGACAGTCGACAGTGATGTTGAATGTACGGCCCTCATCGCGAGCAGGCTCGCTCCCACATTTGATTTGGACTGTCCGAAATGACTTGTATGCACATGTCTATCCCCGACAGCACGGGGTTCTATCCGTCTGCCATATCACGTCTCGTGTTTCTGTTTCGGCCCCGCGCCCCTATAATGGCTGCCTTTTTCGCCCAATGATTTTGCGGAGCTGGTGATGGCCGAACGTAAGGCGTCTGTCGAGCGCGACACTCTGGAAACCCAGATCAAAGCCTCGATCAACCTTGATGGCACCGGAAAGGCCCGATTCGATATCGGTGTTCCTTTTCTTGAGCACATGCTGGATCAGATCGCCCGTCACGGGTTGATCGACCTGGATATCCAATGCAAGGGCGATCTGCATATCGACGACCACCATACCGTGGAAGACGTCGGTATCACCCTCGGCCAGGCCTTCGCGCAAGCCATCGGCGACAAAAAAGGCATTCGTCGCTACGGCCACGCCTACGTGCCGCTCGACGAAGCGCTGTCGCGTGTGGTCATCGACTTCTCCGGCCGCCCGGGCCTGCAGATGCACGTGCCGTACACTCGCGCCACCGTTGGTGGCTTCGACGTCGACCTGTTCCAGGAATTCTTCCAGGGCTTCGTCAACCACGCGCTGGTCAGCCTGCACATCGACAACCTGCGCGGCACCAACACTCACCACCAGATCGAAACCGTGTTCAAGGCTTTCGGCCGCGCGCTGCGCATGGCCGTCGAGCTGGATGACCGCATGGCCGGCCAGATGCCTTCGACCAAGGGCGTGCTGTAATGCAGACCGTCGCGGTAATCGATTACGGCATGGGCAACTTGCACTCGGTGGCCAAGGCCCTCGAGCACGTTGGCGCCGGCAAGGTGCTGATCACCAGCGATGCGGACGTGATCCGCGAAGCCGACCGTGTGGTTTTCCCCGGTGTCGGTGCGATTCGCGATTGCATGGCGGAGATCCGTCGCCTCGGTTTCGACTCGCTGGTACGTGAAGTCAGCCAGGATCGTCCATTCCTCGGCATCTGTGTCGGCATGCAAGCCTTGCTCGACACCAGCGAAGAGAACGACGGCGTCGACTGCATCGGCCTGTTCCCCGGCGCGGTGAAATTCTTCGGCAAAGACCTGCATGAAGACGGCGAGCACCTGAAAGTCCCGCACATGGGCTGGAACGAAGTGAAGCAGTCGGTGGATCACCCGCTGTGGCACAACATTCCGGACCTGGCGCGTTTCTACTTCGTGCACAGTTACTACATCGCCGCCGGTAATCCGCGGCAGGTGGTCGGCAGCGGTCATTACGGCGTCGATTTCGCCGCGGCGCTGGCCGAAGGTTCGCGTTTCGCCGTGCAGTTCCACCCGGAGAAGAGCCATACCCATGGCCTGCAATTGCTGCAGAACTTCGCGGCGTGGGACGGTCGCTGGTAAATGGCCGTCAAGAAATCCAAACCGCCGATCCTGACCCTCACACCCGAGCAGGAAAGCGAGGCCAGCCGCAAGATCCAGCGGTTCATGGAGGATCGTTTCGAACTGGACCTGGGTTCGTTCGAGGCGGCGGAAATTCTTGAGTTGTTTACCCGCGAAATTGCTCCGCACTATTACAACAGGGCGATTTTCGATGTGCAGACCCACCTCAAGGAGCGGTTTGAAAGCATCGAAAGCGACCTGTGGGCGCTCGAGAAAAACTGATTTCCGAGCCAAGCTGAACATTCAAATTTGAAGGTTTGCCAGATGCTGATTATTCCCGCTATCGATCTCAAAGACGGTGCCTGCGTACGTCTGCGCCAGGGCCGCATGGAAGATTCCACAGTGTTCTCCGATGACCCGGTGAGCATGGCTGCCAAGTGGGTGGAGGGCGGTTGCCGCCGTCTGCATCTGGTCGATCTGAACGGTGCTTTCGAAGGCCAGCCGGTCAACGGTGAAGTGGTGACCGCGATCGCCAAGCGCTACCCGACCCTGCCGATCCAGATCGGCGGCGGCATCCGTTCGCTGGAGACCATCGAGCACTACGTCAAGGCGGGCGTCAGCTACGTGATCATCGGCACCAAAGCGGTGAAAGAGCCTGCGTTCGTCGCCGAGGCCTGCCGCGCCTTCCCGGGCAAGATCATCGTCGGCCTCGACGCCAAGGACGGTTTTGTCGCCACCGACGGCTGGGCTGAAATCAGCAAAGTGCAGGTCATCGACCTGGCCAGGCAGTTCGAAGCCGACGGTGTGTCCTCGATCGTTTATACCGACATCGCCAAAGACGGCATGATGCAGGGCTGCAACGTACCGTTCACCGCCGCGCTGGCTGCTGCCACGAAGATCCCGGTGATCGCTTCCGGCGGCATTCACAACCTGGGTGACATCAAGTCGCTGCTCGACGCCAAGGCGCCGGGCATCATCGGCGCAATCACCGGCCGGGCGATCTACGAAGGCACTCTCGACGTCGCCGAAGCGCAAGCTTTCTGCGACTCGTACCAAGGCTGAGGACTGACCATGGCGCTGGCCAAACGCATCATCCCTTGCCTGGACGTGGACAACGGCCGGGTCGTCAAAGGTGTGAAGTTCGAGAACATCCGTGACGCCGGCGACCCGGTGGAAATTGCCCGTCGCTATGACGAGCAGGGTGCCGACGAGATTACCTTTCTCGACATCACCGCCAGCGTCGATGGCCGTGACACCACGCTGCACACCGTCGAGCGCATGGCCAGCCAGGTGTTCATCCCGCTGACCGTCGGCGGCGGCGTGCGGACCGTGCAGGACATCCGCAACCTGCTCAATGCCGGTGCGGACAAGGTGTCGATCAACACCGCTGCCGTGTTCAATCCTGAATTCGTCGGCGAAGCGGCGCAGCATTTCGGCTCGCAATGCATCGTCGTCGCCATCGACGCGAAGAAGGTCTCCGGCCCGGGCGAAACCCCGCGCTGGGAGATCTTCACCCACGGCGGTCGCAAGCCGACCGGTCTCGACGCCGTCGAGTGGGCGAAAAAAATGGAAGGCCTGGGTGCCGGTGAAATCCTCCTGACCAGCATGGATCAGGACGGTATGAAAAACGGCTTCGACCTCGGCGTGACCCGCGCCATCAGCGATGCGCTGGGTATTCCGGTGATCGCTTCCGGCGGCGTCGGCAACCTGCAGCACCTGGCTGACGGCATCCTCGAAGGTCACGCCAGCGCGGTGCTGGCGGCGAGTATTTTCCACTTCGGCGAATACACGGTTCAAGAAGCCAAGGCTTACATGGCGCACCGCGGCATCGTAATGCGCTAAACATCCATACAGGCCAGTGGACAGCATGGCGTACCCAAGGCACTCTTGGGCACGCCATGGATTTCGGTAGCCCGACATGATCAAACGCCTGCTTCTCGTCCTCGCCAGTGCCTCCGTGTTGTTGATCAACACCGGCCACGCCGAAGAAAGTCCCGACACCGATCTGGTGCTCCTCACCGAAAACTTCCCGCCGTACAACATGGCGAAGAACGGCAAGAATTTCGCCCAGGACGAAAACATCAATGGCATTGCCACGGACATCGTGCGCGAGATGTTCAAACGTGCCGGCATCACCTACAGCCTGACCCTGCGTTTCCCCTGGGAGCGGGTCTACAAGCTGGCGCTGGAAAATCCCGGTTACGGTGCGTTCGTCATGGCGCGGCTGCCGGATCGCGAAAAACTGTTCAAGTGGGTCGGCCCGATCGGCCCGGACGACTGGGTCATGCTGGCCAAGGCCGACAGCAAGATCACCCTCGAAACCCTCAATGATGCGCGCAAATACAAGATCGGCGCCTACAAGGGCGATGCGATTGCCGAGACGTTGACCAAACAGGGGCTGAAGCCGGTGGTGGTGCTGCGTGATCAGGACAACGCCAGAAAGCTTGTCAGCGGCCAGATTGACCTGTGGGCCACTGGCGATCCTGCCGGGCGCTATCTGGCTCGACAGGATGGCGTGACCGGGTTGAAAACCGTGCTTCGCTTCAACAGCGCCGAGCTTTACCTGGCGCTGAACAAGGACGTGCCGGATGCAACCGTTGCCCGGTTGCAGGCTGAGCTGGATCAGATGCGCAAGGAAGGCGTGGTCGACGAGATCATGGGGCAGTATTTGTAACGACTCCTTCCTCTGTCGGCGGCTGTGGGGCGAGACCGATATCGTGGCTGTCACGGTCTGAATGGCTTTCGCTTGAAGGCGGTTCTGTCGCCAATTGCGGAGTGAAGGTCAGCGTGCTGTCGGTTTCTGGCGGATACTCGGTCAAGTAAAGGCTTTCATCATCGGTGTAACTCATGCTCACCGCTACATGAGTGCCGTCCGTGCGCCTCAACGTATAAAGACTTTGTACCTGGTAGATCGCCACGGCCTTGTTTTTGGCAGCCATGGCGACGATGTCCAGTGGGCGGGATTCATTCCAGCCGTCGGGTGATGTCTCGCAGTAGGTAAAGTCCTTGTACAAATGCGCCGAGTAGCGGATGGCACGGCCTGCGCTCGAAGGCATCGCTGGCCACGCTTTCGACACTTCGATAGAGGTGAGGCGACTGAAAATCTGCTGCATCTGCGGGTTCTGGGCACGAATTGCTTTCCACTTGAACGGCCGTGGCAGATCACTCGTGTTGTGACCGTGTCCCACCAGTACATACTGATCCGAGCGTTCCAGATGGTAGAACGGGGAAGTAGATAATTGCTCGCCAGGAGACAGATGATCGGTCACCGCGAACCACGGAATTCGCACGGTCTGTGTGACCTTGGCCGGTGCCAGTTCCGGGGGCGCTCCATACCCCGAGAGTTTCGGAGCCTCGGGTGCCGGTACTGACTGCCGGGGAAGCTGCATTCGCAACGCATAGGCGATGGAATTCACAGGTCTGGAGTGGCTCTGGACACCGAAGAATGTGCCCGGAGCAAAATAGATTTCGCCTTCGGCTGCCTGCGGAGGATCGATGTGCCAGGCGCTGAAGTTCTGTCTTGCGCCACTGCCTTTATCGTCCCAGATCAAATGGCCGACGGTCGTGGCGATGACCAGATCTTCCCGCACGCAGCGGATCGCATTGAGTAATGGCTTGTCGCGCCCATTGGAGCAGACAAGTCCCATGGCCACGTAGCCGGAAGGAGGGATCGGGCGCCACACCGTGCAGTCGGCGGCAGCTCCGGAGTTGGAGTCCCTCCAGACTTTTTCATAGTCCGTGGGCGGGCTGAGTGCTTTGCTTCGGGAGGCGTCGTCACCTTGCAGCTCACCTTCACAGACGACGGCCACGATTCTGTTTCCGTTGATATTTTCATATCCGGTCACGGCCAGATCCCCAAGCGGGAAGTACCCCGGCAGCAGGTCAGGGGCGGGGGTCGGGCGCCAAAAGCTTCCAACCGAGGAGCCGGAGCCTCGGCTGTCCCAGATCCGATGGAATTCGCTGGTGAAATTGATCAGCAGATTGCCGAACCGGATCGGTTCCATTCGCTGCGCGGGTAATGTGTTGCTGTCGATGCCTGTCATAGTCAGTCCTGAAGTTTGAAAGGCGACTCACAAGAGTCGCTAACCATTGCAGGGCTGACTATCCAGACGCGGGCGAGTCGTCAGGCAATAACTATGTGTAGCGGTTGTATCAGGGCGTTTATCGGTAGACACCGTTTTTGCCGTGCGCGGTCGTAGCGCGATTGCTGCGCACGCTGATCATCTGCTTGATGTCGATCCACTCGATGCCTTGAGCTTTCAACTTAGGCAGTTCTCGCTCCAGCACGGCCAGGGTCTGTGGATAAGGATGGCCGATCATTACCGCCGAACCCTGTTTGCGCGCCAGATTGATTGCGGTCTGCAATTGGTTGTAGATCGCCGCTTCGGTGCGCTCGTCATCGAGAAACACGTCCCGGGAAACACTCGCCAGATCGATCTTCTGTGCCTGTTGCGCAGCGACAGTCTGGGCGCTGGTGCGGCTGTCGACGAAGAACTTGTGACGGCGCTGCAGTTCACCCATCAACCAAGCCATCGCCACCGGTTGCGCCGTCATGCGGCTGCCCATGTGGTTGTTGATGCCGGCGGTGTAGGGGACCATTTTGAACGCGGCGTCGAGACGCTTCTCAAGCTCTTCGATGGGCAGTTCGGGATGCCAGGCAAATGGACCGGTGGCCGGGTCCATCGGCATGTGCAGGATCACGATCTTGCCGGCACGATGGGCTTCGCGGGCGAATTCGGTGGCGTGCGGGGTATCGGGCATGATTGCCGTGGTGACCGGCCCCGGCAGGGCCAGCACGCGGCGATCCCGGGGCAGGTTCTGCCCCAGGTCGTCGATGATCAGTGTCAGGTAGGCTTTTTGTGGTGTCGGTCTGGCAGGCTCTGCGTGAGCAGCACCCGCCAGACAGCACAGCAGGACAAAGACGAAACGCAAAGACATCCTCAACGGCCGGACGTGATGCTCAGGCCTTTGAGCAGGCTCAGGGCCTGGGCCAACTGGTAATCGTCATCCTGCGGCATGGCTTTCGGCTTGCCGCCGGAGCCGGTCGGTTTGTCCGCGCCGCCGTTGCCGTTGCCCAGGTGACCCTGCAGGTCGGCTTCCTTGAAGTAGTCGCCGTCCGCTTCGTTGGTGATCTTGGCCTTGCGCACTTCGATGTCCGGGACGATACCCTGGGCCTGGATCGAGCGGCCGTTCGGCGTGAAGTACAACGCGGTGGTGATCTTCAGCGCACGGTCGTTGTTCAGCGGCAGCACGGTCTGCACCGAACCCTTGCCGAAACTGGTGGTGCCCATGACCACGGCGCGTTTCTGGTCTTGCAGGGCGCCGGCGACGATTTCCGAGGCCGAGGCACTGCCCCCGTTGATCAGCACGACCATCGGCACGGCTTCGCTTTCGTCCTTGCCGGTGGCGGAGAAGCGCAGTTCGGAGTTGGCAATCCGGCCCTTGGTGTAGACGATCAGGCCCTTGGTGATGAAGTGGTCGACCACTTCCACCGCTGCCTGCAGCACGCCGCCCGGATTGTTGCGCAAGTCGAGGATGATGCCGTTGAGCTTCTTGCCGTTGTCCTTGCGCAGCTTGGCCAGGGCCTTGGAGACTTCCTCGCCGGTCTTGACCTGGAACTGGGTGATGCGGATCAGGCCATAACCCGATTCGAGCAATTGCGCCTTGACGCTCTTCACCTGGATCACTGCGCGGGCCAGGGTTACGTCGAACGGCGTACCGCCGTCACGGACCAGGGTCAGGGTGATTTTCTGGCCGATCTTGCCGCGCATCTTGTCCACGGCTTCGGTCATGGTCTGGCCGCGGGTCGGCGCGCCATTGATCTTGACGATGAAGTCACCGGCCTGGATGCCGGCCTTCGATGCTGGCGTATCGTCGATTGGCGACACGACTTTGATGAAGCCGTCTTCCGAGCCGACTTCGATACCCAGGCCGCCGAACTCACCGCTGGTGCTTTCCTGCAGCTCGGTGAAGTCTTCCGGGCCGAGGTAGGCCGAGTGCGGGTCGAGATTGCTGAGCATGCCCTTGATGGCGTTTTCCAGCAGGGTCTTGTCGTCCACCGGTTCGACATACGCGGCCTTGATCCGGTCCATGACCTCGGCAAAGGTGCGCAGCTCTTCCAGCGGCAGCGGGGCCTTGGACGTCGCGGCAGTGCCTGCCGGAGCGACAGCCGGAGCCGGTTGAGCGGCAAACGCCAGAGGCGCGCCGATCACCAGGGCGATCGTCAGGGCCAGCGAGGTAAGACGGGACAAATGCAGCATGTCGAACGAACTCCTAAAGTTGGTGACTCAACGCCTATCCTTGCGCGCGGCACCATTGCGCCGGATCACTCGGGTGACCCTGCTGACGAATTGCGAAATACAGCGCTGGTGTGTCCTGCCCGCCACTGTTACCGACAGTGGAGATGGACTCACCGGCTTTTACCACGTCACCAGCCGACTTCAGCAGCGTCTGGTTATGACCGTAAAGACTCAGAAAACCATTGCCGTGATCGAGGATCACCAATAGCCCGGCACCGCGCAACCAGTCGGCAAACACCACGCGCCCGCCATGTACGGCGTGCACCTGGCTGCCGGCGGAGGCGCTGATCATCACGCCATCCCACTTGGTGCGGGCATCGTCGCCACGGGTTTCACCGAAACGTGCCAGCAGTCGACCATCAACCGGCCATGGAAGTTTTCCCCGGGTGGCAGCAAAAGGGCCGCCGAACGTCTCGCCGCTGCTGGAAACCAGCGCGCCAGGTGTGGGTCTGACTTGTTTTCGCGGGGCGTCGCTGGTGTCCGAGTCCGCATCGGCACGGGCCTGGGCCTCACGCAAACGCTTTTTTTCGGCTTCCTGCTGGGCGATGAGCGCTTTCTGTCGCGCTTCTTCTGCCTCACGGGCCTGGCGGGCCAGGGTTTCTTCAATGGTTTTAAGGACTTTAGACAGGTCTGCCTGATCCTGCTCGCGGGCGGCCAGTTTCTGGTCGCGCGCTTTTACGTCGTCGTTGAGCCTGGCCAGCACTTGCTGGCGCTCCTTGCGAACCTTTTCGAGGGCGTCGCGCTGGGTGTCGAGGTCGCTTTTCTGCACCAGCAACTGGGCTTGCTGGGAGGAGATGTCCTTTTCGACATTGGCCAGCTGACGCAGGGTTTCGTTGAAGTTTTTCAGCTGCTCCAGGCGGGCCTGGCTCAGGTAGTCGTAATAGGTGAGGGTACGGGCGAATTTCTCGGGATTCTGCTGGTTGAGCAGCAGCTTGAGGTATTCCTGCCGGCCGTTCTGATAGGCCGCGCGGGCCTGGATGGCGATCAGTCGTTGCTGTTCAGTGCGCGCGCTCTGGAGTTTTTTTTTCTCTGCATCGAGCCGCTGCAGCTCGGATTCACTCTTCTTCAGCTCTTTTTGCAGGGCGTCGACCTGTTTCTCAAGCTTGCCCATCTCGGTTTCGGTGCCCTTGAGCTCTTTCTGGACGCCGGATTTTTCCTCCTGGAGCTTGCCCAGCAGTTTTTTCAGCTCGGCGATGTCCTGACGCGTGGCGTCCAACTGTTGTTGGGTTTGCGCACGCTCGTCAGCGAAGGCCGGTTGGAGCAGGCATGTCAGAGCGAGGGCGATCAGGACGCGAAGCATAAGGGCGGGCGGTACCAGGGTAAGGGACGGCCTAGTATGCCCGCCCCACGCGGCAAAAAAAACGCCTCAAAGCCAACTGCTTTGAGGCGTTCGTCATAAAAAGCCGTTTCAGCCTGATTACAGGGCGTTTTTGATATCAGACCAGAATCGAAGTGCCAGTCATTTCTACCGGTTTTTCCAGACCCAGCAGTTTGAGCATGGTCGGTGCCACGTCCGCCAGCACGCCGCCTTCACGGACCTTGAGATCGCGTTTGCCGACATAAATGAACGGCACCGGCTCGGTGGTGTGCGCGGTGTGTGCCTGGCCGGTGGCTTCGTCGGCCATTTGCTCGACGTTGCCGTGGTCGGCGGTGATCAGCGCTTCGCCGCCGACTTTTTCCAGGGCATCGACGATCCGGCCGACGCAGGTGTCCAGGCATTCAACGGCTTTCACTGCCGCTTCGAACACGCCGCTGTGGCCGACCATGTCGCCGTTGGCGTAGTTGACCACGATCACGTCATAGCGCTGGTTCTCGATGGCCTCGACAATGCGGTCGGTGACTTCCGGCGCGCTCATTTCCGGCTGCAAGTCATAAGTGGCGACTTTCGGCGACGGGATCAGGATGCGCTCTTCGCCCGGGAACGGCTCTTCGCGACCACCGGAGAAGAAGAAGGTCACGTGGGCGTATTTTTCGGTTTCGGCGATGCGCAGTTGGGTCTTGCCGTTTTTCGCCAGGTAGTCGCCGAGCACGTTTTCCAGGCTGCCCGGCGCGAAGGCGGCGGGGGCCGGGATGCTGGCGGCGTATTGAGTCAGGCCCACGTACTGCACTTTTGGCTGGCGTGCGCGCTCGAATTCCTTGAAACCGTCTTCGACAAACACGCGGCTCAGCTCGCGTGCGCGGTCGGCGCGGAAGTTCATGAACACCACGGCGTCGCCGTCTTCGACCTTCACCGGCTCACCGATGCTGGTGGCCTTGACGAACTCGTCGCTCTCGCCACGGGCGTAAGCGGCCTCCAGACCTTCCTGGGCGGTGGCGGCGTTGAATTCGCCCTTGCCATCAACGATCAGGTTGTAGGCCTGGGCCACGCGATCCCAACGGTTGTCGCGGTCCATGGCGTAGTAGCGGCCGATCAGGCTGGCGATGCGGCCCTTGCCGAGGGCCTGGAAGGTCGCGTCGAGCAGTTCGATCGACGAGGCGGCGCTTTTCGGCGGCGTGTCACGGCCGTCGAGGAAGGCGTGCAGGTAGATTTTTTCGGCGCCGCGCTTGAAGGCCAGTTCGGCCATGGCGATCAGGTGATCCTGGTGGCTGTGAACGCCGCCATCCGACAGCAGGCCCATGAAGTGCACGGCCTTGCCGGCGGCCACGGCCTTGTCCACGGCGGCGCAGATGGTCGGGTTCTCGAAGAACTCGCCGTCGCGGATCGCTTTGGTCACACGCGTGAAGTCCTGATACACCACGCGCCCGGCGCCGAGGTTCATGTGGCCGACTTCGGAGTTGCCCATCTGGCCGTCCGGCAGACCGACGTCCATGCCGCTGCCCGAGATCAAGCCGTTCGGCACGGTGGCCCACAGGCGATCCAGCACAGGCTTTTTGGCCGCATAGACGGCGTTGGATTCGGGGCTGTCGCTGTGACCGAAGCCGTCGAGAATCATCAGGACCAAAGGTTTAGGCGTGGTAGTCATGGAATCCACTCGTGGCTAATAAAGAAGAGGGCGATGGAAAAGGGAGTTGGAGTTTAAAGCGAAGTTCCGGCGGCGTCACCGCCGGACGGGGTTTGGCCCACCATAGTGGCTGTGTATACTGGCCGACATTTTAACGCCCTGGAACCTCCTTCGATGGTTGCTCACCTGATTGAATTTGCCACTAACCACTACATTCTTGTCGGTATCTTCGTCGTACTGCTGGCTTTGCTGCTGGCGCATACGGTGCAGGGCGGCGGTAAAAGCCTGAGTACCGGCGAGCTGACCGCACTGGTCAACAAGGACGCCGGCGTGGTGGTGGACATCCGTCCGAGCAAGGAATACGCCGCCGGTCACATCGTTGGCGCGGTGAACATTCCCCAGGACAAACTGGCTGCCCGTATCGGCGAGCTGGAAAAACACAAGGCCAAGACCATCATTCTGGTCGACGCCCTGGGTCAGACTGCCGGCACCCATGCCCGCGAGCTGATGAAATCCGGCTTTACCGCCGCCAAGCTGTCCGGCGGGATCTCCAGCTGGAAAGGCGACAACCTGCCACTGGTGAAGTGATATGAACGACGTCATCGTCTATTCCAGCGATTACTGCCCTTACTGCTCGCGCGCCAAGTACCTGCTCGCGAACAAAGGTGTGGCCTTCGAAGAGATCAAGGTCGATGGCAAGCCGCAGGTGCGCGCCGCCATGGCCCAGAAGGCTGGACGTACGTCCGTGCCGCAGATCTGGATCGGCGACACCCACGTCGGCGGATGTGACGATTTGTACGCCCTGGAGCGCGCCGGCAAGCTGGACGCGCTGCTCAAGGCCTGAACTGCTGCACCTCACCAAGAACCCAAAAGACCCAAGATCAGAAAGGATCTGAGATGACTGACCAACAGAACACTGCAGCCAGCGAAGAAGAAACCGCACCGCAATTCTCCTTGCAGCGCATCTATGTACGCGACCTGTCCTTCGAAGCTCCGAAAAGCCCGGCGATTTTCCGTCAGCAATGGGATCCGGCGGTCGCTCTGGATCTGAACACCCGCCAGAAAGCCCTGGAAGGTGATTTCTACGAAGTCGTGCTGACCCTGTCCGTCACCGTGAAAAACGGTGAAGAAGTGGCCTTCATCGCTGAAGTGCAACAGGCCGGTATCTTCCTGATCAAGAACCTGGACGCGGGCTCGATGAGCCACACCCTGGGTGCGTTCTGCCCGAACATCCTGTTCCCGTATGCTCGCGAAACCCTGGACAGCCTGGTGACCCGTGGTTCGTTCCCGGCCCTGATGCTGGCCCCGGTGAACTTCGACGCCCTGTACGCGCAAGAGCTGCAGCGCATGCAGGAAGCCGGCGAGACTCCGACCGTTCAGTAAATGATCTGAGCGTTGACGCAAGTCCAATGTGGGAGCGGGCTTGCTCGCGAAAGCGGTGTGTCAGGTGGCATAAATGTCATCTGATGCGGCCCCTTCGCGAGCAAGCCCGCTCCCACATTTGTTATGTGGTGCTATTTGAAGTCGTTCTGCCGCCACGCTTCGTACACGGCCACTGCTACGGTGTTGGACAGGTTCAAGCTGCGGCAGCCTTCGCGCATCGGCAGACGCAGACGCTGTTCGGCGGGCAGGGCATCCAGCACTTCCGGCGGCAGGCCACGGCTTTCCGGGCCGAAGATGAACGCATCGCCCGGGACGAACGCGGCATCGTGAAACGGCCGCGAACCCTTGGTGGTGAAGGCGAACAGCCGTGGATGGCCGAGGCTTTCCAGGCAGCTGGCGAGGTCGGCGTGGCGTTGCAGAGTGGCATACTCGTGATAGTCGAGACCGGCGCGACGCAGCCGCTTGTCGTCCATCTCGAAGCCCAGCGGTTCGATCAAATGCAGGTGGCAGCCGCTGTTGGCGCACAGCCTGATAACGTTACCGGTGTTCGGTGGAATTTCCGGTTGAAAAAGGATGACGTGAAACATGCACGGCTCCGAAGGTAAAGATGACGCGCATTCTACGCCGCCAGCCGACCCGCGTTCGAAACTATTCCCGCGAGTCATGGGGTCGCTGGCAATTTTCGGCCTGATGGTCGGAATGATGATCGGCCGTTTGACCACCCCCGACCCAAGCGTTTTGCAGCAGGTCGAAGTGATCGAGGGTGGTCTGGCGGTCTGGTTCAACAATGAGCCGAAGCTGCATGGCGAAATCGTCGATGGCAGCATTGCGTTGCTGTTCGAGGCCGAAGGCAAGGCGCAGAAAGGTCAGCTCAAGCTCAACGGCAAGGACGTGAACTGGCGGACGCGTTTGAGTGACGGGGGATTGTTGCTGACGCTGGTGGCGGCGCGGCCGCTGCAGGGCGACTGGGCCGGCCAGGCGGTCGATGACCGCTGGCGGCTGGAGATCCATCTCCGGGAGCAATAAAAGAGGGAATCCCCGGCCTGCCTGTACCAAGGTTCCCGAAACGGGCGGGCTCATCGCATCGCGTTCTGAGCCGGTGTAAAGAGGGAACCCCTGACCTGCCTGTATCAAGGGCCCCAAAAGGGTGGGCTCATCACGTTTGTGGTGTGAGCCTGGTGTAAAGAGGGGAATCCCCGGCCTGCCTGTACCAAGGCCCCCGAAAGGGTGGGTGAATCGAATCACCTGATTGGGTTATTGCAGGGGGCGTGCCAGTTTTTATCGTTTTGAAACAAAAAAGCCCGACACAATGACGAAGGCCCCGTAATACGGGGCCTTCGTCTTTTCACAGGGTGGGATTTTCAGCGGTTTACAGGACAAACCTGAGCCAGTGGCCGTGCCCGATTAAGGGTCACGCTGCCTTGCGGCGGTGCAGGCTGGCGCCGAAGCTCAGCCTTCATCGCCCTCATCGTCATCCCCGCCATCGACCTTCATGCCAAGTTCCTTGATCTTGCGGGTCAAGGTGTTCCGGCCCCAGCCCAGCAGCACGGCCGCGTCGCGACGACGCCCGGCGGTGTGCTTCAAGGCGGTCTCGATCATGATCCGCTCGAACGCCGGCACCGCGCTGTCGAGCAGGCTCGACTGACCGCGTGCGAGCGCCTGATCGGCCCACTGGCGCAGCGCCTGTTCCCAGTTGGTCACCGGCGCTGAATCCTGAGGCAGGCTCAGCAGTTCCGGTGGCAGGTCGCCGATGTGAACTTCGCGCCCCGACGCCATCACCGTGATCCAGCGGCAAGTGTTTTCCAGCTGACGCACGTTGCCCGGCCACGGCAGGTTTTTCAGGTATTCCTCGGTCTCGCTTTTCAGCAGCTTCGGCTCGACCGCCAGCTCTTGCGCGGCGCGGCTGAGGAAGTGCTTGGCCAGGGTCGGGATGTCTTCGCGACGGTCCGACAGGCGCGGGATGTGGATGCGGATCACGTTGAGGCGGTGGAACAAGTCCTCACGAAATTTCCCGGCGTGGACCAGGGTTTCCAGATTCTGGTGAGTCGCGGCGATGATCCGAACATCAACCTTGACCGGCACATGCCCGCCGACGCGATAGAACTCGCCATCGGCCAAGACCCGCAGCAGCCGGGTCTGGGTGTCCGCCGGCATGTCGCCGATTTCATCGAGGAACAGCGTGCCGCCGTCAGCTTGCTCGAAACGTCCGCGTCGAAGGTTCGCTGCGCCGGTGAATGCGCCTTTCTCGTGGCCGAACAGCTCGGACTCCATCAGGTCTTTCGGAATCGCCGCCATGTTCAGCGCAATGAACGGCGAGGCCGCACGCGGGCTGTGGCGGTGCAGGGCATGGGCTACCAGCTCTTTGCCGGTGCCGGATTCGCCGTTGATCAATACGGTGATGTTGGAGTGGCTAAGGCGTCCGATGGCGCGAAACACTTCCTGCATCGCCGGCGCTTCGCCGATGATTTCCGGGGTGCGGGTCAGGGTTGGCGCGACTTCCATGCCCTGTTGTTCCTGGGCGTGCTGATTGGCGCGTTTGACCAGCGACACCGCTTCGTCGACATCGAACGGTTTTGGCAGGTATTCGAAGGCACCGCCCTGATAGGAGGCGACAGCGCTGTCCAGATCGGAGTGAGCGGTCATGATGATGACCGGCAGTCGTGGGTGTTGCTCGCGAATCCGCGCCAGAAGATCCAGGCCACTGGCACCCGGCATGCGGATGTCGGAGATGATCACGTCCGGCTGCTGGCGGGCCAGGCGGCTCATCACGCCATCGGCACTGTCGAAGCTCTGGGTGGTCATGCCTTCCTGTTGCAGGGCTTTTTCCAGAACCCAACGGATAGAACGGTCGTCATCGACGATCCACACGGTTTCACTACGGCTCATGTCGATGTGGCTCCTTGTTCCAGTGGCAGAAAGATCGAGAACGTGGTGTGGCCTGGGTGGCTGTCACACTCGATCAGGCCCTGGTGCTGGCTGATGATGTTCTGGGTGATGGCCAGGCCGAGTCCGGTACCGTCCGGACGGCCGCTGACCATGGGAAAGAAAATGGTTTCCTGGAGTTCCGCCGGAATCCCCGGGCCGTTGTCGATGATCTCGATCTTGGTCACCAGGCGATGGCGGATATGGCCGATGGTGAATTGGCGCATGGCGCGGGTGCGCAGGCTGATGCGGCCCAGGCGCAGCTCGTTCTGGCTGCTGATCGCTTGCATGGCGTTGCGCACGATGTTCAGCACGGCCTGAATCATTTGTTCACGGTCGATCAGTACGTCGGGAATGCTCGGGTCGTAATCGCGCACCAGCGTGATGCAGCCCTGGCTTTCGGCCTCGACCAGTTGGCAGACGCGCTCCAGCACTTCGTGGACGTTGCACAGGGCCAGAGACGGCAGTTTGTTCGAGCCGAGCATGCGGTCGACCAGATTGCGCAGGCGGTCGGCCTCTTCGATGATCACGTTGGTGTAGTCGCGCAGGCTGTCTTCGGGCAGCTCCCGGGCCAGCAATTGCGCGGCGCCACGGATGCCGCCTAGCGGGTTCTTGATCTCGTGGGCGAGGCCGCGCACCAGCATCTTGCTGGTTTCCTGCTTGGACAGTTGCGCCTCCTCCTTGGTGATCCGCAGCAGGCGGTCGCGAGGGTGAACCTCCAGCAACAGCAGGGTCGCGCCATTGCTGAGGATGGGCGTCACCGCGTAATCCACCGTCAGGGTCTGGCCGGTGAGGGCGGTGAGCATCGCTTCGCGCTTGGTGAACGGGTGCGCCTGTTCAACCGCCTGGCGCAACGAGTTGAGCGCTTCGGTGGATTCGGTAAACAGCTCGCTGATGAACTGCCCATGGCTGCGCTGACCACTGATGGCCAGCAGCATCTCCGCCGCCGGGTTCATGTACTCGAGGCGCAATTCGGCATCGAGCAGGATGGTGGCGGTGGTCAGGTTGTCGAGCAGCAAACGGTGGAGTGCGTCGCTTATGGTCATCAGGACCTCTTTTGGAGCAAGGCGTGCGCAAGAAACCAAGCGCCGGTGCGAGGAAAATGCAAAAACCAAACCAAGGCTCCGAAAAGAAGCGTTCGGCGCCTGAAACAGGCGTTTGACGCCCGTTTGCGCAGCGATTGGCCGACCCTTGCGGGTACTTTCGAACCAAAATGGGTTGGATTGTGGGTACGGTGCAGACTGTTGCACCAATATAGTGCGCAAAGCTGAACGGCGCTAAAAGAAACGCAGGAAGGGATTTTTCGGTTCGGCGGGTTTGTCTTTCAGCGGGCATTCCGGTCGAACGCCGTAGTCATCGGTGGTGCAGGGTTTGACCTGGCGCTTTTGTGCCAGCGAAATGCGCTGCATGTGGAACGGCTGATTGGCCGTTCGTTCGACGATGCGATTCTGTGCATCGAGGATCTCTACTGACAGACTGTGACTGCCGCGATCGATATTGTTCAGTGGAAACACCGGGCTCAGGCCGGGTTCGCCGGTGGCCTGGCCATCCAGCAGCAGGCGATAGCGATGTCCCTTTTGCAGGCCGGGTTCGCTGGTGACGCTGACGATCAGCTCGCCGGCGCTGCTGCGAATGGTGGCGTCCGGCTCGGGTACCAGCACCCGCAGCATGTCGTAGCGGAACAGCGGTTGCTCCGGTGATTTTTTGGCCGTGGTGATGGGCGCCGCCCCGGTCGGGTTGGAGGCCATGCGATTGCTGGTGGCCAGCGGCACACGCTTGGCGTTGCCTCGGGGTTGATCGGTGTAGACGCGATTGCCCTGCGCATCGACATAAGTGAAGACTTCGGCGGACGCACCGAGCGCGAACAGGGCCAGACACGCAGCGATCAGTCCGCGGGTCACGGCTTGTGCACCCGCTGCACAGTGAAGACCACTGCCGGACTCTGTTGAATGATCGCCTCGCCATCGATTACCTGAACCGCCAGCCGATGCTCGCCCCGGTCGACGTTCACCAGTTGCAGGATCGGCACGTTGCTCGGCTGGCCATAAGGCGCGTCGTCCAGCAGCAGGCGCAATTGGTGCGGCGGTTGCAGGCGCGGCTTGATCTGCACGCTGACGGTGAACGTGCCGTTGTTGGCGCGCAGGGCCTCTTCGGTGGGCAGGCCGGTCAGTTCCAGCACGTCATAGGCATTGCGCGCGGGCGACCGGCTGGCCGTGTCCGACGACGGCGCGCTCGGTGCCTGAGGCTGGACGCTGTTGAGCGGCGGCAACTCCACCGGCTGCGCCTTCATGCCGTCCGGCGAGTGATCGCTGTACACCGTGTTGCCGTTGGCGTCGGTGTATTTGTAGATCTGCGCTGACGCGTCGTACGCGCAAGCCAGCAACAGAATTGGCAGCAATGGCCGCATTCGGACGTCCTGTGAGTAGCGGATATCACTCCGACAATGGAATACCCTCGCCGCCAGCATAGAACACAACCAGCTCCACAGGTTTGTCTCCAGTGATCCCGCGATGACTGCGGTTCACCATTTCAGCGACGGCTTCTCCCTGTTTAAAACGTTTGCTGCGGCCATCGTCCCTGCTTTCGATAGTCAGTTCGCCGGAGAGAATGTAGGCAGCGTTGGGAATAGGGTGAGTGTGCCACTGGAGCTGTGTGTTGGCAGGAATACTGAGCCGGAGCACCGACAGTTCGGGTTTGGCGTCGGGGTAGTTTGAATAGGAGGTCCCATCCCACGACGTGGTGCTTTCGAGCAACAGATTGCGCTCTATCTGTCTGGATTCCTGTGGTGAGGCACAGCCTTGCAGGGTCAGAGTTGCCAGAGTGGCAAGCAGAATCTGGAAAAGACATTGCTTCATCGTTGTATTCCTCAAGTGGCCGTAAGGAGGAAAGGCTACGGGCCGCTCAAAGGGATTGATGCCGGACGATGTGTCAGTTGCTTTCGGATTTCTGGATTGATGTTGTCGGAAATAACCTCAAAAAAAAGGCCTCCCGAAGGAGGCCTCTCTTTTGTCACGCCGCGTAGCGCAGCGCTACCGGATCAGCAGCTGTAGTACAGCTCATATTCCAGTGGGTGTACGAAGGTGCGGACCTTGATTTCTTCTTCGGATTTCAGCGCGATGTAGGCATCGATGAAGTCGTCGGAGAATACGCCGCCCTTGGTCAGGAACGCACGGCCCTTGTCCAGCTCTTCCAGGGCTTCTTTCAGGCTGCCGCAAACTTGCGGGATCTCTTTCGCCTCTTCAGGCGGCAGGTCGTACAGGTTTTTGTCAGCAGCATCGCCTGGGTGGATCTTGTTCTGGATACCGTCCAGACCGGCCATCAGCAGTGCTGCGAAAGCCAGGTACGGGTTGGCAGCCGGATCCGGGAAACGTGCTTCGATACGACGGCCGCGTGGGCTGTTGACGTAAGGAATACGGATCGAGGCGGAACGGTTGCGAGCCGAGTAGGCCAGCATCACCGGAGCTTCGAAACCTGGCACCAGACGCTTGTAGGAGTTGGTGGCCGGGTTGGTGAAGCCGTTCAGGGCCTTACCGTGCTTGATGATACCGCCGATGAAGTACAGGGCGGTTTCGGACAGGCCGGCATAGCCTTCGCCAGCGAAGGTGTTCTTGCCGTCTTTGGCGATGGACATGTGGACGTGCATGCCCGAGCCGTTGTCGCCGTACAGTGGCTTCGGCATGAAGGTCGCGGTGCGGCCGTAAGCGTCAGCAACGTTGTGTACAACGTATTTCAGAGTCTGAACTTCGTCAGCTTTCTTCACCAGGGTGTTGAACTTGACACCAATTTCGTTCTGACCGGCAGTCGCCACTTCGTGGTGGTGAACTTCAACGGTCTGACCCATCTCTTCCAGTGCGTTGCACATGGCGGTACGGATTTCGTGGTCGTGGTCGAACGGCGGAACCGGGAAGTAGCCGCCCTTGATACCTGGACGGTGGCCCTTGTTGCCGCCTTCCACGTCCTGATCGGACATCCACGAGCCTTGCTCGGAGTAGATCTTGAACATCGAGCCGGAGATGTCGGACTTGAACTTCACTTCGTCGAAGATGAAGAACTCAGGCTCTGGACCGGCGAATACGGTGTCACCGATACCGGTGGTCTTCAGGTATTCCTCGGCGCGGTGGGCAATGGCGCGCGGGTCGCGATCGTAACCTTGCATGGTCGAAGGTTCGATGATGTCGCAAACCAGGATCAGGGTCGGCTCTTCGGTGAACGGGTCCAGAACGGCAGTTTCGTCGTCCGGCAGCAGGATCATGTCGGAGGCTTCGATGCCTTTCCAGCCAGCGATGGAGGAACCGTCGAACATCTTGCCAACTTCGAAGAAGTCGTCTTCCAGCGCATCGCGAGCCGGCATGGTCACGTGGTGCTGAGTGCCTTTGGTGTCCGTGAAGCGCAGATCAATCCACTTGACGTCATGATCTTTGATGAGTTGAACCGACTTCGACATAGTGTCCTCCGGGTGGCTTAGGGCTGGTAGTGGATGCCCTTAAATGTTGGTGATGCCGGCGCGAATACTCTGCCAAGGCAACCTGCCTCACAAGGGAGCAAATTGCATGCCAGTGCCCCAGCATGGGTTTTTTGCCCCAAATTCACGCTTATAAAGGTGCAAAGCGCAGAAAGAGAGAAAATCTCGCCCTCTAATGTAGCGCTATAAGTCGAAAATGACCCGTTTTGGTGCATGCAAAACCTTCTGCACATTAACTGGTTAAACCTTGAGCAATTTCCGCTATAATCCGCGCCCCCCTTTTTCGGCTGGCCCAGCGCGCGCTGTTTTCATGAAACTAATCGTAAAAGTCTTCCCCGAGATCACCATCAAAAGCCGACCTGTCCGGACGAAATTCATCCGCCAGCTGGCCAAGAACATCCGCACCGTGCTCCGCGACCTGGACCCGGCCGTGGTGGTGAACGGTGTGTGGGACAATCTCGAGCTGGAAACCCGCGTGACCGATCCCAAGGCCCTGAAAGAGATGGGCGAACGCCTGACCTGCATGCCGGGCATCGCGCACTTTCTGCAGATCGACGAGTACCCGCTGGGTGACTTCGACGACATCACCGAGAAGTGCAAACAGCACTATGGCGATGCACTGGCCGGGAAGATTTTCTCGGTGCGCTGCAAGCGTGCGGGCAAGCATGCCTTCAGCTCGATGGACGTCGAAAAATACGTCGGCAGCAAGCTGCGCCGTGAGTGTGGTGCCGCCGGTATCGACCTGAAAGCGCCGGAAATCGAAGTCCGCATCGAAGTTCGCGACAAACGGTTGTTTGTCATCCACAGCCAGCACAATGGCATCGGCGGCTACCCGCTCGGTGCGCTGGAGCAGACGCTGGTATTGATGTCCGGCGGCTTCGACTCGACGGTTGCGGCCTACCAGATCATGCGTCGCGGTCTGATGGCGCACTTCTGCTTCTTCAATCTGGGCGGTCGTGCCCACGAATTGGGCGTAATGGAAGTCGCGCATTTCATCTGGAAGAAGTACGGCAGCTCGCAACGCGTGCTATTTGTCAGTGTTCCGTTCGAAGAAGTCCTGGGCGAAATTCTCGGCAAGGTCGATAACAGTCATATGGGCGTCGTATTGAAGCGTATGATGTTGCGCGCCTCCTCGGCCATCGCCGAGCGCCTGCATATTGATGCGCTGGTCACCGGCGAGGCGATCTCCCAGGTGTCGAGCCAGACGCTGCCGAACCTGTCGGTGATTGACTGCGTGACCGATAAACTGGTCCTGCGTCCACTGATCGTCGCCCACAAGCAAGATATCATCGACACGGCCAACGAGATCGGCACCGCCGATTTCGCGCGGCACATGCCGGAGTACTGCGGGGTCATTTCGGTCAATCCGAAGACAGCCGCCAAGCGTGGTCGCGTTGAGCACGAAGAGCAGGAATTCGACATGGCGGTGCTCGAGCGTGCGCTCGCAAACGCCAGACTGGTGCCGATTGATCGGGTGATCGACGAATTGGGCCAGGATTTGCAAATCGAAGAAGTCAGCGAGGCACTGGCCGGCCAGATCGTCATCGACATCCGTCACCCGGATGCCGCCGAGGATGAGCCGCTGGAGCTCGAGGGCATAGAAGTACAGACGATGCCGTTCTATGCAGTGAACGCACGTTTCAAGGAACTGGACCCTACTCGCCAGTACCTGCTGTATTGCGACAAAGGCGTGATGAGTCGCCTGCATGCTCACCATTTGCTCAGTGAGGGGCATGCCAATGTGCGCGTTTATCGACCGAGCTAAGTGCCCGGGGCTGTTTGCCTGTGGCCTGCGTCACCGGCCCCCCGACACCGCCGTCAAGCTGTAACGGCCATGCCGGACACTACTGCTAATCGCTGCCAAGACTTGTCAGCAAACCGAATCCTCTGATCGAGATACACAAGTGATCGAAAATCTACGCAACATCGCCATCATTGCCCACGTTGACCATGGTAAGACCACCCTGGTAGACAAACTCCTGCGTCAATCCGGCACCCTGGAGC